>Ga0233380_1000001_pt1 | contig 610592 bp, 515 predicted proteins | sample ElkDunMinimDraft_9_FD_191541 | JGI IMG/M metagenome (GOLD analysis project Ga0233380, IMG submission 191541) | Fecal eukaryotic communites from dung pellets of Tule Elk in California, USA - Elk Dung F36 | ecosystem: Host-associated > Mammals > Digestive system > Large intestine > Fecal... | reverse complement strand
AAAATCGATGGAGCCAGCATACCTGTGCTTTTGGATAACCTTAAACTTCCGGAATTTCGTAGCCGTTACCGCACCAGAAGGGAACTCCGGGGAAGGGATACCAAGGAGGTACTTTCCAACCTTTCTACTTGGGCCGCCAATCTGGACAAAAATGACCCCCAATATGAGCACCATTTGTTGGAAGCCCTTTGGGTAAGCTGGGGACTCAATAAGGTGGATGAAAACCTGCTCCGTCAATTGCTTAAGGCCAAGGATCCAAAAGCGAGGGCTGCTGCCGTGAGGGTCTTGCGCTACGTAGGCCATCAGGTAGCCGAACAGCCCACTTTACTTGTGGAAGCAGCGGCTGATGAGAATGGCCGTGTGAGGCTGGAAGCTATTGTGGCCGCCTCTTGGCTTGAGCCCGAGAAAGGCCTGCCTATAATAGAGGAAGCGGGCAAACATCCTTTGGATGAGTGGATGATCCATGCACATGCTACTGCTCTTGCGCATCTCAACAACCATGCGGTGGGAGAGGTAAAAGAACAAGCTGTACAGACCCATCTCGAAGGTGTCGAGCGTGAATTGTTTATCAAAGGGAAAGAAATATATGCCAAAGAAGGCTATTGCGCTACCTGTCACCAACCCGACGGTAAAGGTTTGGTAGCCTCTGGATTCCCGCCCTTGGCCAATACCCGTTGGGTCCAAGGCGACGAAGAGCGTTTGATCAAGTTGACGCTTCAGGGACTCTTAGGCCCTATCGAAGTGCTGGGTCAGAAATATCCTGGACAGGTGCCTATGACTCCTTTCGGAGGACTGCTTAAAGATGATGACATGGCGGCTGTGCTTACCTTTGTCCGAAATTCCTTCGGCAACAAAGCCTCCGCCATAAGTCCCGAAAAAGTCAAAGAAGTAAGGGAAGCCATTAAAGGGAAAACCGGCTTTTACTCTCCTGAAGAACTCTTGAAGGCACATCCAATGGAGAGCAACTGATAGCGCAAAGCAGAAGCTGCAAGTCGCGTAGAAAATTAAAACCGATAATGGCCTAAGCCGGAGACACATGATCTCAAGGCTTAGGCCATTATTTTTGGATGCCCTTAACCGGCGGAAAACGATGAAGCTGACATCCTGCGGAGCGGGAGTAATATCTGTGGAGTTTACCGCGGCAATGCCTCTGATTTATCGTGGTGGTTAACAATATTTATCTGTCGCTTCAAGACTTGCAATCCACGGGATCCCCGTAGTGCCTTCATTCATACTGACGAAAAAAAGATTTTCTATCTTTAAAATCCTGCTGACATAAGGTTGTCACAGTCCATGCGGATATTTGGATATCAAAAAAACGAAAACCACATCGACATGGAAAATCAACGAATTGTTGCTGAACAAGACAAGAACCCCACTCCTATCCTTTTCCAGGAAGATCTGCTCGCACATTGGCAGGGACACCGCGGCCTGACCCGACGTGTAATCAACGCATTTCCGGAAAAGGAATTTTTCTCCTATAGCATTGGTGGTATGAGACCCTTTGCCGAAATGGCCAAGGAACTTCTTGATATTGCTGGTCCTGGTGTAGAAGGAATGGCGACGGGAAATTGGGGAGCATCTGGGGAATGGGACCATTCTATGGAGAAAGCCGGAATAAAAACCAAACAAGATATTCTGGATAAATGGGATGAAGTAACCGAAAGGATCAATCAATTTTGGCCGCGGATTTCTCCGCAGCGTTTCCAGGAAACTGATGTGGCTTTTGGCCAATATGAAAACAAAATCTTTGCCTCCCTTTTCTATTTTATTGACAATGAAATTCACCACAGGGGCCAGGGTTATGTTTATCTCAGATCTCTTGGTATTGAGCCACCGCCATTTTGGGAGCATTAATTTATTTGGCGCTCCTTCAATGTAAAAATGGATGACCGCTTTTCGCAGTATGTTCGCCAAAAGACGAGATGCCTGCTTCCGGTGCTGCGGGAGTTGGCGTCTCCCTATGGCCAAATAGAAATAAGCCCATCAGCAAGGGGTTTTATCACACAAAAGCCATTTCTGCCCCATTAGTTTTTCTTTTGCAGACCCTTTGGACAAATTGTGCGATAATATGAAGGTCCATGAACACAGACAATGACAATATATGGTTTCCAGGCAGGTGGATTGGAGGCTTTTCGTTGGTTTTAGCGCCGTTACTGCTCTTGGCGGGAGTGCTTCTCCGGCTGCGTTTCCATTTTTTCTTTCCGGAACAATTAAGGGCTTATGAAGCCCATTCCTCCTTAATGACATGGTCGTATCAGCTATTTCTTGCAGGAAATGTCCTGCTGTGGCCGGGAATATTAACCCTTGTAAGGCAAATTGGATTATCTAAACCTATATGGGCAAATTGGGGAGGGCTGATGGTTATGTTTGGGCTTTTTGCCAGAACATTCCATGCAGGAGTTGACCACCTTGGTTTTCAGGTGGTGAGAATTCACGATTCGGAATTGGCCAAAGATACCCTAGCAGATTCATATGGTGCCTTTCATGTAGTTTCCTTCCTCACAGTATTTATTTTGCTTGGGTGGTTTACATTGGCGGCGGGAGCCTATCTCTCCCGTACATTAGGTCTGTTTTCGTCCATATCGTTGGCCACGATGTCCTTTTTAATGATCGGCGTATTAAAAGGAAGTTCCTGGACATCGGTGCCAGCCACTTCAGGGCTTTGCATCGCACTTTTACCATTGGGGATTAGGGTCCTAAGTTCAGGCAATTCTCCAGCTACAAGAAAAGCATTACAAGCTATCTTTATGGTTTTGGCAACGGGGGCCCTGATGTATTTTTTTGGTCAGGCAGGATAAATAAACGACAGCATGAAAACCTTAATCCGACTTGTTTCCACCCTGCTTTTCTTCCTCTCTGCCCTGCTGTACTTTTTTTTTATGGCATGAAGGTATCGACGTCAGAAGGCTCCTTTTACTACCTTTCAAGAAATTTAATGTCAAGCCATAAAAGATTCACGCAAATACTTGGCCGTGTAGTTGCCCTCCACTTTCTTTAGATCTTCAGGAGTTCCTTCAAAAGTAATATAGCCCCCCTTGTCTCCGCCTTCAGGCCCCATGTCGATGACCCAGTCTGCGGACTTTATCACCTCGGTGTTATGCTCGATAATAATAACCGAATGCCCCTGGTCGATGAGCGCATTGATAGAATGTAGCAACTTCCTGATATCATGAAAATGTAGTCCGGTAGTGGGTTCATCAAAGATAAAGAGGATCTTGTCATTGGCCTTCATGTTGTTTTTTACCAAGAAGGAAGCCAGCTTAACCCTTTGGGCTTCCCCACCACTCAAGGTGTTGGAGGATTGTCCCAGACCTATATAACCTAACCCCACTTCCTGAAGAGGCTGAATCTTATGTATAATGGGCGCTTTACCCTCGAAAAAAGCCATAGCCTCGTCTATGGTCATGTCCAGGACATCCGCTATGTTTTTTTCCTTATACTGTACATCGAGTATTTCCTGCTTGAACCTTTTTCCTTTGCAGGATTCGCATGTCAGAAAGATATCCGCCATAAACTGCATTTCGATCTTCTGCGTGCCCTCGCCCTGACAGGCCTCACAGCGCCCACCATCCACATTGAAGCTAAAAAACGAGGGCTTGTAACCTCTTTGTTTGGCGAGACCCTGTTCCGCAAAAAGGTTTCTGATCGCATCATAGGCCTTGACATAGGTGACGGGATTCGATCGGGAGGACTTTCCAATGGGATTTTGGTCCACAAATTCGACCTGCGTAATCTCTTTATAGTCCCCTTCTATTTTATCAAATTTCCCTTTCTCGTCTATCACTGTCCCGAGCATTTTGCCCAAAGCAGGATACAGTACTTTCTTGATCAGGGAAGACTTGCCTGATCCACTGACGCCGGTTACCACGGTGAGTATGCCCAAGGGTATCTTGACTTGGATATTCTTCAGGTTGTTTTCACGGGCTCCCCGGATCTGGATACTGTCCTTCCAGGGCCTACTGGTTTCTTTAAGGCTTATTCTTTCTACACCTTGAAGATATTTTGCGGTATAGGTATCTCCATGCTCCAGGAGTTGCTGGAGATTTCCCTGAAACACCAATTCGCCCCCATGGATTCCGGCATCCGGACCGATGTCAATGATCTGGTCTGCGGCTTTCATGATCTTCTCCTCATGTTCCACCACAATCACCGTATTGCCCAAGTCACGCAGAGAATTCAATACCATTATAAGCCGGTCGGTATCCCTGGGATGGAGACCAATACTGGGTTCATCCAGAATATACATAGATCCCACCAATGCGCTTCCCAGAGAAGTGGCGAGTTTGATCCTTTGGTATTCACCGCCAGAAAGGCTGGAAGTTAGTCGGTTGAGGGTGAGATAACCTAAACCCACCCGGTCAATATACTCCAAACGGTTGATGATCTCCTTGAGCAATCGGTCAGCAATCTTCCTTTCTGATTCCGTCAACTGAATAGAGTTAAAATGTGCCAACGCATTCTCAATGGACATCAAGACAATATCCGTAATGGAATGGGTGGAAATCTTGACGTAAGAAGCGTCTTTTCGCAAACGGGTACCTTTACAGTCTGGACAGGTGGTCCTTCCGCGGAATCTAGAAAGCATTACACGATATTGGATTTTGTGCATTTTGCTTCCCACGAATTGGAAGAAATCATCCAATCCTTTAAAGTATTTATTCCCAGTCCACAACAGCGACTTCTGGTTTTCGTCAAGATCCTCGTAAGCCCGGTGAATGGGAAAATCAAACTGTATCCCGTTTTTCACAAGGGGTTCCAGCCATTTGCCAGTGGTTTCACCCCGCCAGGGGGCAATGGCACCCTCATAGACGGAAAGACTTTTGTCCGGAATCACCAGGTCGGGATCCAAGCCCAGCACCGATCCAAATCCCTCGCATGTCCTACAGGCTCCATAAGGATTGTTGAAGCTGAAAAAATTTACGGAAGGCAACTCAAAGACCATTCCGTCCAATTCGAAACGGTCGGTAAAAGCCTTTCTCTCCTTGCCCGGAACAAAAATGAAGCACTCACCATGCCCTTCGAAAAATGCCGTTTGGACACTGTCGGCGATCCGATACTGGTTGTCCTCATCCTCTTTGCGTACCACTGCACGGTCAATTAGGATTTCCATATCTCCAGCGGGGAAGCTTGTTTCAGAAATCATATCTTCAACAAATAAAGCTTCCCCATTGATCAATATTCTTGTGAAGCCTTTTTGCAGTAGTATTTCCAATTCCTTCTCGATCGGCCGTTCAGGCGCCACCTTGAGCGGACAACTGATCATCACCTTATCACCTTCTTCAAAAGAATTGATAAAATCTACCACATCCGTGACGGTATTGCGCTTGACTTCCTCTCCGCTGATGGGAGAAATGGTCCTACCAATCCTGCTATAGAGCAGCTTCAGGTAGTCGTATATTTCGGTAGTGGTGCCGACGGTAGAGCGAGGATTTTTTGAAGTCGCCTTCTGTTGGATGGCGATGGCAGGGGACACACCCTTGATGTACTCAACATCGGGCTTTTCCATTCTTCCCAGAAATTGCCTTGCATAGGAATTTAGGCTTTCCACATACATTCTCTGGCCTTCGGCAAACAGGGTATCGAAGGCCAGAGAAGATTTGCCGGAACCGGATAGCCCAGTGACAACGACCAATTTATTTCTTGGGATCGCCACACTGAGGCTTTTGAGGTTGTTGACCCTGGCATTTTTAATGATAATGTACTCCCGAGGATCTAAATTTTCTATCTGAAGTTTCTCTGTTACTGCCAATTCGCTCATAAGTTACAAAGATACCAAGAGCAAGCCTTAATTGGTAATTTGTTGGGTTTAGATTTGAGAAAGGGTACTTAGCGGCCAGCAGCAACAACTTCTTGCCATCTCATGAGACGTATAAAACCTTTAACTCAAAAGGAAAGATTCCATTGTATTTCCTGCACCCGCAAAAAAACAGTAAGGCTATCGCACCAATTGCCATAGCAAAGATAAAGATATACCTTCCAACAAATTATCCGCACATGTACTACAACCGTACGATGATAACCTTAAGCACGACACAACCACATGCAAAGCCACTTCAATGCCCTGCATTCACATAAAAACTAGCTTCTTCTGAAGTTGCTTTTTAATAGATCGCTATGGCAAAGCTATTGGCAAATATTTCTATTGCCAGAGCTTATCAGGGTATTCTCCCGAGGCATGTAATTTTTGCAGCATTTCTATTACACTATCTTTGTCCTCAGGATAGGTCACACCAAACCACACTTTGCCTCCTTCAAGAATTTCTATCGCCGCCTTTTTCTCCTGGATAAGTGTATTGGCCACCATCGGAATGTAAAATTCAGATTTGAGGTCCTCGTGGTTGGCAGCAAGGAAATCAGACCAAAGGTTTTCTGTCGCCTCAAAAAAGGAAGGATGGAATCCCCAACAGTTCATGGAAACCGGAGTATCTGCATGTATCTCGAGCACCTCTCCGTCCCCTCGGCTGATGATTTTATCTCCTTCCCTTGCTATGGAAGTCCGCTCCACCATTCCCACCAATTGGTTGGCTTCATTGACTTCACATACGCCTCGGCTCACGGTACCATTGTCAGATAGCACATTTTTCAAGGCATAGCCTACCATACAATGTAATGCCGGCTGAACCTCACTGCTAAGAAACTTCCCCAGCGCATCAAATGCTTCTTTACCATAAAAGTCATCCGCATTAATTACTGCAAACGGTTCCTTAATAACCTCTTTGGCACAAAGTACAGCATGTGCGGTCCCAAAGGGCTTTTTTCGATCCGGATGAAAATAAACATCAGGCAAATTGGATGTCAGGCTCTGAACTACGAAGTCAACTTCTATCTTCCCCTCTAGACGTGGCACAAAAACCTCCTTAACCATATCCAGGATTTGTTCCCTTACAATAAAAACCACTTTTCCAAAACCGGCCCTGATAGCATCAAAAATTGAATAGTCCATAATGGTCTCTCCTTTAGGTCCAAAACCATCAATTTGTTTGTTTCCCCCATACCTGCTACCAACGCCTGCAGCTAAAATTAATAATGTCGGTTTATTCATAGTTGTTGTGTAGTTTTTTTGAAGAGGCAAATTTAGCCTTTTCCGGATAACTGACCAGTAAGTCAGATAAATTATAAATTTTGACCTGTAATAGGTTAAATAACCAACCTTATTAACCACAAATCACACATATTTCCACACTACAGGGTTGATTTTAGCCCTATTTTCAATTTTTTTTTAAAAAAAACACTTTCGATGGTGATAATATGAACCAAGTATTTATATATTTGAAAAGAATTTCTCAGGTTTACTGGGAAATTGGTAACGAAACCCTAAAAAAATTGTCCAAATGAAAAAAATAGAAGCTTTAATCAGAACATCAAGGTTTGATGTCATCCATTCCTGCGTGGCCGAGCTCGGGGTGAAATTTTTAACATTTTATGAAGTAAAAGGGATGGGGTTACAGCAGGCCAAGCTCCAACAGTACCGGGGGGTACTGTACGAGCCCACCTATATCCCAAGAACCAAATTGGAGATCATCACCACGGATGATCTGGTAGATCCCGTTATCAATTGCATCCTAAAAGAGGGCCGAACAGGAGAAGTAGGAGATGGGAAGATTTTTGTCACCGAAGTCCTTGAAGTATACAGGATCCGAAATGAAGACCGAGGCGAAGAAGCCTTATAACCCACCCTTCCTTTTAAAACTTACATACACATTTAAAAAATACCGACACAATGACTCAGGAAATATTTACCATCAACAACCTTTGGGTAATGATTGCGGCTTTATTGGTCTTTATCATGCATTTGGGATTTGCATCCCTGGAATCCGGACTGACCCGGTCCAAAAATACCGTCAACATACTTTTTAAAAATACCATCATCCCCGCCATGGGCCTATTGAGTTACGCCCTGGTCGGTTTTAACCTGATGTATCCTGGAGAGGATTTTGCTGGCAGCTTTTTTGGATTCGGCGGCTTTGGACTGAACTTTCCAGAAGGCGGTGACACCTCTGCTTACAGCGAGGGATATACATTTTATACAGACTTTATATTCCAGGCAATGTTTGCAGCCACCGCCGCCACCATCGTTTCAGGAGCAGTGGCAGAACGGGTAAAATTGGGCGCATTTATCTTCTTTTCCATCTTATATGTCAGCATTTGCTATCCAATTGTAGGTATGTGGAAATGGGGCGGCGGATTCTTGGACGCACTAGCAACACCTTTCTATGACTTTGCCGGCTCTACAATCGTCCATTCTGTCGGCGGCTGGGGTGCCTTGGTCGGAGCCTATCTGTTGGGACCCAGAATTGGAAAATATACGGGTCGAGTCATGAATGCCATCCCCGGCCACAGTATTCCAATGGCTACCATAGGCGTATTCCTGCTTTGGTTTGGCTGGTTTGGATTTAACGGAGGATCTGTCCTAAGCGCCTCCCCTGCAGATGTTTCCCGGGTTTTTGTTACCACAGCCATTGCCGGTGCTGCCGGAGCCTTTGGTGCATTACTGTTTTCCTATTTAAAATTCAAGGCTTATGACATTACGATGGTACTTAACGGCATCTTGGCCGGATTGGTAAGTATCACCGCCGGCGCTGATGTAATGGCCGTTTGGGAATCTGGCGTTATCGGATTTATCGGCGGAGGTTTGGTCGTATACGCGGTGATCTTCTTTGATAAAATCAGAATTGACGACCCCGTAGGTGCTATTTCGGTGCACCTGGTATGTGGTATTTGGGGAACTTTGGCCATAGGAATCTTCGGAAGCCTGGCCGGTGGCCCACAGTTGTTGTCCCAACTTATAGGCGTGGCCGCAGTAGCTGTATTCTGCTTACTCTTCGCATTCATCGTTTTTTACGCTTTGAAGAAAACTGTCGGAATAAGAGTACCGGAACAAGAAGAAATAGAGGGCCTGGATATCAATGAGCACGGCATGCATGCTTATCCTGATTTCGCCCCAAATGATTAAGAAAAAAACCACCAACTATAATCCAAAAGTGGCTCCGAAAGGGGCTACTTTTTTTTATGGCAAAAAGGTTTTGTAGTTGATCCTTCCCCCGCCAAACTGTATCCCCAATCCTATGCTGATAAAATCCGTAATTCCCTTGCCTGTAAAATGAAAAGTAGCATCCATTCTAAATTTGCCGGCTACTATCCCCATCCTAGGAGCCACTCCAAAGTTGACGTGGCTACCCTGGTTATTGATGATGGTACCACTACGCTGATCGATGATCTCATAATCGCTCCTCCTGTACATGCCGGCGGCCATCCCGATATACGGCCTGACATTCTCCAGAGAAAACACGTAATCCCCCGTAAGCGATATGTTGCCAATGGCTTGGGCCCTAGTCACCGCCTCAGTATTTTGGAACAACGACTTTCCTTCACCGATGATGTTGCTGCCGAGGTTCAGCCCCACGTGGATGTGATCATTGATTCCATAGCGAGGCTCCACAAAAAATCCCCCTCCAACAGTCAGATCAGTATTGGCTGGAAAAGTAAGATTGATACCCACATCCACTTTGAAGGGTTTAAAGATTCTTCTTGTTTCGCCCCCTCCCTGCGCCACGGCGGAAAATGCCCCCATTGTCATGGACAATAATATGCCCCACTGTAGTATCTTCCTCATAGATGTCCTTCTTCTGCCTTGCAATATAGAGGCTTTCTTCAAAAATCCGAATTTTTTGTATCGCAAATTAGCTAAGATGCATGACGGTAAACATACCTTGCCACCCAACAGCTTCGGACAGACTAAGCCTCCTAAGCGGGGCATTTCCAAAGTTTTAAACTTGGGAAATGCCTCCACACCAGCCAAATGCCTCATTGACAACCTTTGTCAAGCTCATCCATCATGAACAGGCACTACAATATACCCTCTTGATATTCCGGAAGCCTATGCAAAGCATTCACGGTTTGGAGAGAACAGGGCCCCAAGCTGGGCGCCTGCCCTATTCGATGTCCGCTTTAACTGCCGCACATTTCACAATCTTCGGGACTTTCCAGAGAACAGGCAATTGCCTCTTGTTGGAACTGCTTGTTTTGGGCGGGTTCGGAGAGAGGGGCCTTGCTTTGCAGGCTGGATTTGTCCACCGTAAATTGTATCGCACTGCTGGCAGCCTTAGACCTTAAGTAATACATGCCCGTTTTCAGGCCTTTCTTCCAGGAGTAGAAATGCATGGAGGTCAATTTCCCAAAGTTGGGCTCCTGCAAGAACACATTCATACTTTGGGATTGGCAGATATAGGCCCCCCTGTCGGCAGCCATATCTATAATCACTCTTTGGGAGATTTCCCAAACCGTCCTGTACAGGTCTTTGAGGTGTTGAGGGATTTCGGGGATGTCCTGAACAGACCCGTTGGCTGCAATCAATCTGTTTTTCATGTTGTCATTCCACAGCCCCAAGTGGATCAAATCCTTCATGAGGTGCTTATTGACCACGATAAATTCGCCGGAAAGGGTTCTTCGCGTATAGATATTTGAGGTATAGGGCTCAAAGCACTCATTGTTTCCCAAGATCTGTGAAGTAGAGGCGGTGGGCATTGGAGCCACCAGCAGGGAATTTCTCAACCCAAATTCCTTCACTTTCGCTTTTAGTTTTCCCCAATCCCATCGACCGGATTGAGGCGTCACTCCCCAAAGATCAAACTGGAATTCTCCTTTGGAAGTAGGAGAGCCTTCGTAGGTTTCGTAGGTACCGTCTATCATGGCCAGTTCCATGGAAGTCTCCATGGCGGCAAAGTAGATCGTCTCAAAAATATCCTCGTTTAGCCTCTTTGCCTCATCTGAGTCGAAAGGCAGCCGCAATAAGATAAAGGCATCTGCCAATCCCTGAACGCCAAGTCCCACCGGCCTATGGCGAAAATTGGATCTTTGGGCTTCCTCAATAGGGTAATAATTGACTTCAATAACTTTATTCAGGTTCCGGGTGGCCACTTTGGTGATTTCATAAAGTTTTTGATGATCAAAGATCATCTTTCCCTGAGGCCCTGTCCGGACAAATCTGGGAAGTGCCAATGAGGCCAGATTACACACTGCCACCTCATCCGGAGAGGTGTACTCTATTATCTCCGTACAAAGGTTGGACGACTTGATCGTGCCCAGATGCTGCTGGTTGGATTTTCCGTTGGCAGCGTCCTTATACAACAGATAGGGCGTTCCTGTCTCGATTTGGGATTCGAGTATTTGAAACCAAAGATCTTGGGCTTTTACGGTTTCCCGTGCGAGCCCTTGCTTTTCGTATTTTTCATAAAGCCTTTCGAATTCCTCCCCGAAGCAGTCGGAAAGACCGGGCGCTTCTTGGGGACAAAACAGCGACCAATCCCCATTCGCCTCTATCCTCTTCATAAAAAGATCAGGAATCCATAGGGCGTAAAACAGATCCCTGGCGCGCATTTCCTCCTTACCGTGATTCTTTTTCAGTTCCAAAAAGTCCATGACATCCGCATGCCATGGCTCCAGATAAATGGCAAAACTCCCCTTTCGCTTTCCACCTCCCTGATCCACATACCTTGCCGTCATATCGAAATTCCGGAGCATGGGAACAATTCCATTCGACACCCCATTGGTCCCCCGGATGAACGTGCCCTTGGCGCGTACGTTATGGATGGATAAACCGATTCCACCAGCTGACTGGGAAATTTTGGCGCACTGCTTCAAGGTGTCATAAATCCCGTCGATGCTGTCGTCCTTCATCGTCAGCAGGAAACAGGAAGACAACTGGGGCTTGCTGGTCCCTGCGTTAAACAGGGTGGGGGTGGCATGGGTAAACCACTTCTGGGAAAGCAGGTGATAGGTTTCTATGGCTGCCCCGATGTCTTCCTTGTGGATCCCGATAGCCACCCGCATCAACATGTGCTGCGGACGCTCCACCACCTTTCCGTCCAAGCGGATCAGGTAGCTCTTTTCGAGGGTCTTGAAGCCGAAGTAATCGTAGTCAAAATCCCTGCTGTAGTCAATATTCTCATCCAACAGTGAGGCATGTTGTTTAACTATCCGATAAACATCCGTGGCGATGAGGCCAGCATTCTCTCCGGTCTTGGCATTGACATAGGTGTACAGCCTCTTCATGGTATTAGAAAAGGACTGGCTGGTGGTCTTGTGGAGATTGGAAACGGCAATTCTAGCTGCCAACAAAGCATAGTCAGGGTGTTTGGTTGTCAGCGAAGCACACACTTCGGCGGCCAGGTTATCCAATTCGGTGGTGCTGACGCCGTCGTAAAGGCCATCGATTACCTTCCTCGCCACTTCTATTGGATCAATATATTGTTCGTCCAATCCTTGACAGAGGTTTTCAATGCGGGCGGTGATCTTGTCGAACCTTACCGATTCTCTTCTGCCATCTCTTTTGATTACAAGCATTTTATAAGGGTTTGATATTGAAAAAAAAAATTAAAAATCCTCGTCGATAGAGAATTTGGCGCTTTCGACGGCATCCTTCGCCTTCATGACTCCCGCTTTCTGGTAGTCCCCCACGCGCTTTTCAAAGAAATTGGTTTTACCTTGAAGAGAAATCATGTCCATAAAGTCGAATGGGTTTGTGCTGTTCCATACCTTTTCACAGCCCAGTTCCAACAACAAGCGGTCAGCCACAAACTCAATATACTGACACATTAAGCCGGCATTCATCCCGATCAATTTCACCGGCAAAGCATCGGTCACAAACTCCTTTTCTATCTCTACCGCATCTTTGATAATGTCGGTGACCAAATCCTTGGGCAATTGGTTTACCACGTGATGGGTATATAAATAGCAGGCAAAATCACAGTGGAGCCCCTCATCCCTCGAAATTAATTCGTTGGAAAAAGTAAGGCCCGGCATCAATCCACGTTTCTTCAGCCAAAAGATGGAACAAAAGGATCCTGAAAAAAAGATGCCCTCTACCGCGGCAAAAGCTATAAGCCTCTCCTGAAAATTCCCTTTGTCAATCCACCTTAGGGCCCAATCGGCCTTTTTCTTGACACAAGGCAAATGCTCGATGGCGTTAAAAAGCTTATCCCTTTCCACCGGACTCTTGATATAGGTATCAATCAAAAGACTGTAGGTTTCAGAATGGATATTTTCCATGGCGATCTGGAAGCCATAAAAGAATTTAGCTTCCGTATATTGTACCTCTGATACAAAATGCTCCGCCAGATTTTCGTTGACGATCCCATCGCTGGCGGCAAAAAACGCCAATACATGGGAGATAAAGTGCTGCTCCCCCCCGGATAGTTTTTTCCAATCCACCATGTCCTGGCCAAGATCAATCTCTTCGGCGGTCCAAAAGCTGGCCTCGGCCTTTTTGTAAAAATTCCAGATATCATCATGTTGAATGGGAAAGAGCACAAAGCGGCTGCTGTCCCCCTGCTCTAAGATGGGTTCTGTGTTTTGCATAGTGATTTTGTTTAGTTGATAAGAAAAGAATGATGATTTCTAACGGGATCCTTCAAAGGCAAATATGGCGAGGATAATTTTCAATGACAAAAGTATGTGTTCATTTTTTGCAAACTTTTTCTATCATAAAAAACATTATCATTTTGTTAATCAATGTATTAGAACATGCTATTTGTAAAGAAATTAATTTGTGGAAAAATATTTTCGCTATTTTTATGCTACATTCCCGCCGTGTTTCATGTTAGCCCAGCAGGGAAAGTGCTGGTTAAAAGTGTTTTAGGCATTTCTTGATAGGGAAAAACTTATCGGGATGCTTTCCTATCTCTGATTTTCTATTTATATTTGCACCTCAATTTTGATAATAGTTCTTATCGCTTTATTTATGTACGCAATAGTTAACATAGCCGGAAAGCAGTTCAAAGTAACAAAAGATCAATTCATCTATGCACCAAAGTTGCAGGGTGAGATTGACGCTTCCGTAGAATTTGATCAGGTATTGTTGAGTGACGACAACGGTACTGTATCAATTGGCGCACCCTTATTGAGTGGTGCAAAAGTCTCAGGAAAAATTCTTGGGCATGTAAAAGGAGACAAAGTAATTGTCTTCAAAAAGAAAAGGAGAAAAGGGTACAAAAAGAAAAACGGTCACAGACAGGATTTCACCAAAGTACTTATCGAAAACATTGTATTATAAGATTCTCTTAGGATAATCAAAAATTTAAAATATTATGGCTCACAAGAAAGGTGTCGGTAGTTCCAGAAACGGAAGGGAATCCCACAGTAAAAGATTAGGCGTCAAAAAATTTGGCGGTGAGGCTGTTATCGCTGGTAACATCATTGTAAGACAAAGAGGTACAAAACATCATCCAGGAGGAAATGTTGGCCTTGGTAAAGACCATACCCTGTTCGCATTGACAGACGGTAAAGTGTCTTTCAGAAAAAGATTGGATGGCAGATCTTATGTAAGCGTGGTTCCCGCGGAAGCATAATCATTTCCATTTTAAAACAAAAAAGGCTTTCCCAACGGAAGGCCTTTTTTGTATTCACCGTGAATAGGATCGATTACTCGAATTATAACGGCCTTTACCTGCTAAAGGAAAAGGCCGCTAAAGTTATCCACTCAGGAAATCGGACACAGAAATCCCTTTATTTTTTGCCTGATGTTATTCCTTCCCAAGTATCTGTTCTAAAAGGAGACGCGGGAAGGCCTTCGGCATTGTACACGTTGACATCATCCGGATTATCGGCCCAGCCATAGCGTACCGCCACTGGACGGGACACTTCTTCTGAATAGACGACAATATCATTGCCCTCCTGATAAGCATTGGCCCAATGAAATACCTTATCCGAACCAGCTACGGAAAAACCTTTGACATAGCCGTATTTATCGTTGATTTTTAAGCCGGAACCTAGATTGTCGAAAACAATTCTAACCTTGTTGCCTTCCACTGTCATGTTTTTGAAGGTGGGACCACTGTGTACGGCGTCCATTCCATAAGCTACCTTTTTTGCGGCTACAGCAAGACGTTCACCTACCGTCCACTTGTCGCGGGGATGGATATCATCCGCTTCTCCACGGTCGATGATTACCGCCTCTGCGGTGTTTGGCAGGGCAAGCGTCATGGACTGAGCCTCCCGCAGTTCCGCCCAGTCACTGTCGTTCGGTTCATGAACGGGTTGTTTGAAATTGGCTAGCTGTACCCAGAGAAACGGGAAATCGCCTTGTCCCCATTGCTTGCGCCAATCCTGGATCATCAAAGGAAAAATCTCTCGGTATTGATAGGCTCTTCCTGCATTGGATTCACCCTGGTACCAGAGCGCCCCCTTGATGCCGAAAGGAATCACGGGCTCCAACATGCCATGATAGAGACTGGCCGGCCAGTTATTGGGGCCTTTGTTTTCAGCTTTTTCGAAATCAGCCTTACCACTTTTTTGGTAAGCTTCAATTCTGTCTTTAAAATCAGCATGTGTTGCCAAGGCTTCTGAGCTGGTCCAGGCCTCGGATACGGTGCCGCCCCAGTTGATATCCAACAAGCCGATGGGAACATCAAGGTCCTGATGGATCCTCTTTCCAAAATAATAACCAATGGCGGAGAAGTTGGCGATGGTCTCAGGTGTGGTCAGGTTCCACCCCGCCTCCGGAACCTCTTCGATGGGGAAGATGCTGACATTTTTCCCTACTTCAAATAAACGGATCTGGGGGTAATCAGCTGCTTTGATGCTGTCTTCGCCGCCGATGGTCTGCCTCAGTGGCCACTCCATATTGGATTGTCCGCCCAGGAGCCATACATCCCCAACAAGCACATCCTGGAGGGACAAGGTATTTTTACCCTTAACGGTTAGCACATAAGGTCCTCCTGCCTCGGAAGCCGCCATTTTGAGCTCCCATTTGCCGGCTTTATCTGCGCGGGTTTTATAGGTTTGGTTTTGAAAGGTCACTTCCACTCTCTCCCGTGGATCTGCCCATCCCCAAATCGGGATTTCCTGGCCGCGTTGCAGCACCATATGATCGGCAAAGATTTTTGGAAGTTTGATTTCGGCTTGAGCCAACAGAGCGAAGAGCGCCAGGACGGCGGTAAATAGGAATCGTTTCATGGTGGTTTTTAAGGGTTTGAAAATAATCCCTTGAATATACCACTCCCCCTTCAATAACCCTTAATCAGGCACTGTTATTTTTCTTGTTTTTACTCTTCCAGATCTTGGCTTGCTATTTTGCGCCTCCCCATTCAGTTGTCTTTTGAATAAGTCCACACCTATTGCCGGAAAATCGCTGTTTTCAAATGGCGAACCAAAAAACGATCGAAGGAAAACCCTGACTTATACGCCTCCAACTGCTTTTTCATTCTTCATCCGCCATACCACACAGTGAGGTATAAGCTGCAAACAAACCTATGTGGTCGACTTACATTTTATCAAACGCCTCACGCCTTTCCCAGGTGGCTGCAGCTCCCCGTCGGGAATGACATTCGGACAAATACAGGCTGCAGTCGCATAAAAACACGCTGCAATAGGATTTTTTCCGACTGCAATATCATTCCTACCCCCTGCACTAAAATTATTCTAAGCTGAATTAGTATTATTCTACGCCACATTTGGGCTCGTGATGTCTGCAGTCGCATAAAACCGCGCTGCAGCCGCTATTTTGGCGCCTGAATTGACTTATTCTTAGCCAGAAATTAATTTATTTTTAGTTTATCTAATTTTTTGATGTCATTGATCATTTGCTAGCCGGTCCCAACAGCTGCCTATAAAACGCCAGCCCATCTTCCGCCAGTTCATCTGAGCTATTGGCTAACGGACGCCAGATACAAGTGGCCTTGGCAATTTCTTCGGATACGGTACCAAAGGTCTCAATGACAACGGCACCTTCATAGCCGATCTCTTCCAAGGCTTCTTTGATACCCTGCCAATCCACATTGCCCGTCCCGGGAGTGCCACGGTCGCTTTCGTTTCCCTGCACGTGACACAACCAATCCTTTCCGACCTTGCGAATGGTCGCCGGAATGTTCTTTTCTTCTATATTGCAATGAAAAGTGTCCAGGGCGATCTTTAGATTGGGGTGGTTGACTTCTTGGACTATGGAAAGCGCTTGATCCGCCGTGTTCACCATATCGCTTTCAAATCGGTTCAGCGGTTCCAAACCAAGGATGATCCCATGTTTCTGGGCAAATTGGGAAGCTTCAAGCAGGTTTTCGACACACCATTCTCTTTCCTGCTTTTTTTGTTCATCAGAAATAGAGCGTGTTTTACCTACTGCCGAATACAAAGGGCCACCAAACAAAGGGCTTCCCATAAAGGCCGCTATTTCCACACAGTCCTTGATATATTGAAGCCCCTGCTGACGCACGGCAGGATCTTCACTGGAGATATCCCGATCAGCACCAAAAGCACCGCTGATGGTAACTTTAAGCCCAGCTTCCTGAATGGCTACTTTCAGCTTGGCCCAATCGACGAGTTCCTTTTTTTCTACTGGGATTTCGATAAGGTCGAAGCCCATATCTTTGACCTTCTGCACCAAATGAAAAGAATTATTGTCAAAGGGCGAAACCCATAAAAATGTACTTACTCCGAGTTGCATAATTTTGGTTTTTGTTCCCGTAGAAAGATATATACGGGCAGTGGGAAAAACCTCCCGCAGATCTTGCTGATGGGAACAGACAAAGGTGCAAATGTTACACCGCTTGTCTACCGCCAGGCCGGTCTGCGGGAGATATATTTACTAATCGAACTGAGGGATATCTATCCTCTTACCGCCATTCATGGCCGATTCGTGGGCGCAGATTCCTGCACAGGTATAATTGGCAGCCATTGCCGCATCAACGGCGGAATCCCTTCCTTCGACGATGGCAGCGACAAACTCCTGCACCAAATGGGGATGCGATCCTCCATGTCCCGCTCCCTGAAGGAAGGACACGTGGTTGGGATCATCAATTTTTTCTCTTTTGGTAAAGTGTTTGATCGGCTCAATCAAAAGTTCGTCGGTATCGGGAACATCGATTCTGCGGGCGCTTTCACCGCCTTCAAAAATAGCATGTTTTTCATCTTCCAATTGTTCCCATTCGAAGGACATTTTGGTACCATAGACATCATAGCTTTCTCTATACTGTCTTACTACGTCAAACAATGAGCGTGTAGCTTCGGCCACCACGTCAGAATTCTTCAGGGTGAAAGTGGCAGTTTCTACCGCAAATGGAGATCCATATCTACTGGCCAGATCTTCGGAAAGACGACCTGAACCATGACAAACTACTGTTTCTGCCTTGGTGTTGTTGATTCGCAATAAGGGCGAAATCGCATGGGTTCCGTTCAACATAGGTGGATAGCCTTTCCAGTACTCATCCCAGCCCGGCATGCTCATATCCTGTATATGGGATCCTCTTACAAATTGTATCCTTCCCAATTGTCCTGTTTCTGCAAGATTGAGGCCGTACAAGAATTCTCTTGTGTAAAGTGCGGTTTCCATCATCATATAGACTTTACCCACTCTATTCTTGGCCTCCACTATAGCTTTGCAATCTTCTACAGTCATCGCCATAGGAATAGTACAAGCCGTATGTTTGTTGGCATTAAGGGAAGCTAAAGTCATTTTGGCATGTTCCGGAACCGGTGTTACAATATGGATAGCATCCACATCCTCCCTCTTTGGAACATCCTCATAATTGGTAAAGCAAAGGTCTTTGTCCAAGTTGAATTTTGCGGCCAACTCATCCAATGTTTTCTGGTTTCTCGTGCAGATCCCCACCGCTTTAATATTGGGATGGCTTTGATAAATAGGGATAAATTCTTTTCCAAATCCCATTCCCACTATAACAACCGTAATTTTCTTTTCACTCATGTTATTATTGTATTTGGTTAATTTTTCTCAGTAAAATAAAATAAACGAGCCACGAGAAGCTCATTTTAGCCCTTCTCCGGAATCCAACACCGGCAATTCATTGGTGTTAACATATTATCGTCAATCTGGTATCCCGAATGGGCCTCCACATCGGACTCCTGCCATGTGTCCCCGTATTTAGGTTTATTCAGAAACCCACTTCACCGAATTCCTCAGCAAAGTCTGGTAGGCTTCCAAGTCGTGGGATTCTCCGTCGTGTCCCAAAGCAATGCCTACGATCTTTGTATTTGGATGCTTCACTACAAAAACGGAAGGAAATGGACCGGACTGCTCGCTTGTTGCTTCCGCCAATATTTCTATCCCTGGTCCATTTTCATCTACCTTGTAGTAATAAAGCTCATCCTTGAGGCTAAATTTTTGGTCTACTCCCTGAGTTACCGGATGGTTGGCATCGGTGATACTTACCTCAAACTCGCCATATTTGTCATGGCCACGTGAGCCGCCACTGACGATGTTTTGGTTATACTCTGGCCAGTCGGCCCAATTGTACCAAAGGGCAGCATGACCCAATACCATCCCTTTACCTGCTTCTGCAAATTCCACAATGGCCTGCCGGGCATTGGGATCATTGATGGGCTGGTTGTTGGTAAGGTAGAGTACATCCACCGCGGGAAGGTAATGGAGAATGGAATCCATATCACTGATATAGTTTACCGCAGCGAAACCGTCCCTTTCCAACGTTTCCGAATCGGCACCCTTAAACCAAGTGTCAAAATCATGGCTTTCTCCACCGCCGACGATTAAAACGCGAATAGATGCGGCAGCATCTGACACTTCGGCGGATGTATCTGTGGGCTTTTGGGAGCATTGGCTGAAGGCCAAGCTTGTTGCAACTCCCCACATCATCATTTTTGCGAAGGAATACTTTCTAAAATTTTTGTACATATTGGAATGGTTTAAGGTTTTCTGCTGGAAGACCCGGCAGATTTCGAGAATGAATACAATGGCTTAACCTTTTTTCTCCACGATCATAATGCCGCTCATCATTCGCCAATGTCCCGGAAAAGTACACACGAAAGGATATATTCCAGGTTCTTTGGGGACGGTGAACTCAAGCGAATAGACATCCCCCGGATCGACCAAGGGAGTGGAGAAAAGGACTTCCGGAATCTCCGGCACGTAATGCTTTTCTGAAGCTTTTGGATCCGAAAGCATGGCATCTGCCGCCGCCCCGATTTTGTTCAACGAGCCGGGCTTGCCGATGACCAAATTGTGCTGCATTCCATCCAGATTATCCAGTTCTAAAATGATCTTCTGTCCCGCCTGCACAGCAAAGGTGTCTAGTTTGAATTTCATCAGATCAGGAACAACTTCCATCAGGATGTACTTCGGCTTATCCTGTTGGGGCACATTGCTTGTAAAGGAGGCAGTAACACCACCCATCAGAGAACTTTGTAAGGCCTCTTGACCATTGCTGGATTTTCTTTGAGCTACTTCTTGGCAGGATATCAATAAACCCAAGGCCGAACACACTAACAGACTTCTTTTCATCGCTTTTTTTTTTAATAATGACTCAGGCAATCGTATTTTCGATGCTTGACAGGCCATTCAATTTCCATACCATGGCAAAATCTTATTTAATAAAGGTCCCGCCATGGTATGGATTGAGGTTATTTGAGTTCTAGTACCAGGTCCTGGAAATTGCCTTCAAAAGCATTTTCCCCATCATACTTTCCAATATTACTTTGGTCGCCAAAATCCCGACCTGAACGAACGCTCGGCTCTAGAGCAAGCGTAAATAATCCGGAGGCTTTGGCTTTTGCAGCTTCCTTCCCGTCGATCTTAATGGTCATATGGCCATTTTTGCCCAATTGAGCCATTACGTCAAATCGTTCCGGTAGCGTCTTAGAGGTAGCCGCTTCATACACCTTACCGTTTTGGTTGACCACAAATTTCAGTTTGCCATCTTCTATATTCAGTGCATAGCCGTTGGTTTTATTCCCGTGGGCGACAATTATACCCTTCGCCGCTTGATCGCCTCTCTGGGCAACAGAAGTGGAAATAATGATTTCTTTGTTGGAAACATCAGGCGAAAAATGCAGGTTACTTCTTCTGCCCAGCTCATAGACTTCCTTAGACACCGCTTCTTTCAGTCTGGCCGTCAGGCTCCCGGTTGTTGCAGTTCCTTTAGAGGAAGCCGCAAGGAAGCTATCCTTATGCTGTGTGGCCGCAGCAAATATCGCTTTGGAAACCCAATCATCTTTTGCATTTTCAGAGGCCAAGCTGGCTTCGTATAGCATTTCTCCAACTACAGCCGAAGAAGGCATCTCCGCCAAGGAAAGGAAAGTATGCATCCGGACGTTCAGGTTTTCATCCTTGATCAAATCATTTCCACGTATCGCCAGGACAGCCGCTTCAGTTTTTGGCAATACCTCTACAGCCGCCTTTCTAACCCCGGCAGCAGGATGACGCAAAGCCTGGAAGGCAATCTGCAAAGCTTCTTCATTGTTTCCATCCAACAGACCCAAGCCATGCAAAGTCCATAATGCATGAACGGCAGGACTGTTCAAACCGATCTCGTCAACTTCAAAGTTTTTGACAATGCCGTACAGTTCTTTTGCCACGTTTTTGTTTCCTGACTCCACCAACAGCCGCTGGGCAGTCATTCTCCAGAACATGTTGTCATTTTTCAATGCCTTAATCAAACCTTGAGGATCGTCCTTAGACAACTGCATGGGTTTGTATGCTTTGGCATTTTTATAAACTACCCTGTAGATACGGCCGTGATTGGTGTCCCGTAGGGGGCTTTGAAAGGCATTTCCTTGACCATGAGGCTGATCCTCGAATGGTAACACCATTCTAGAGGGGGCTTGTCTCTCCACAAACACATTGTGCTGGATGATGAAATTGTACCAGTCAGCAATCCAAACCGCTCCGTCAGGACCCACTTCGGCTTGAACCGGACCAAACCATTCATCTGAACTTGCCAAGAGGTTCCATCCGTCTTTTTCTGTAAAGCCCGCTCCGTTAGGTTCAATAATCGCATTGTGGGTAAGTCGAATGGTCGGCTCGCTGACAAAAGCAACCCTGTTCCAGTATTCCTGTGGGTAATTCCTGGCAGTGTACAATTTAATTCCCGCTGCAGAGGTAAAGCCTCCCACTACGTCTACCTGTCGAAGGTTGGGGGTCATGGCATGCGCATCATAATGGCCGTCGATTTTTTGCACAGGCTGAATCTCGAAAGGAGGAGCCTGGCCTTCAGGTGCTTTTGGTAGCGTCCGCTGCAGGTATTTGGCGGGAATGGAGTAGTATGCCGCGTGGGTGTTGTTTGCCGTAGAGATAAACACATGGTTATCCTCAGAGAACCCTAAGCCCCAAGTATTGTTGCTCGTGCCGGCAAGGTACTCGAAATTTTTCCCATCGGGATCAAAATGATACACGCCCTGCGGAAAACGCCAAGATTTGCCATCGATGGTTCCATTAAAGCCGGAGTAACCCAGCACGCCCCATATTTTATTGTCAAAACCGTACTGTAAATTAGAAGGGCCGGCATGGGTATCGTTTTTGCCCCATCCGGTCATGATTACTTCCCTTACATCTGCCACGTCATCGCCATCAGTATCTTTTAGGAAGATAAAATCAGGAGCCATGGAGACGATAACGCCACCGTTGGCGAAAACCATACTTGTAGGAATATTTAAATCTTCCGCAAATACAGTAAACTTATCCGCTCTGCCGTCTCCGTCCGTGTCTTCAAGGATTTTGATGCGGTCGTTGGCCAATCCGTCTGTCTCTTTAAATGTATTGGGATAATCCACTGATTCTACAATCCAAAGCCTTCCTCTTTCGTCCCAAGCCATAGCAATCGGATTGATGATGTCCGGCTCCTCAGCAAACAGTTGGATTTCAAAATCCACCGGAGCCTGTATCAGCTTCTTTGACTCCTCGGGTTCGAGGGGATCCTGAATCTTAGGCACCTCATACCTTTGGGTAAAATTAGAGATAGGCTCTTCATAGATGCTCACATCAGGAATATTTAAAGCAGCTACCTGCGCTTTCACCTGATCCCCCATGGCCCAGAAAATACCGTTCTCCACCAGCTTCAAGAAGCCAGCGTTGGTCCAAGTACTGTCGTTGTGTCCATAAGCCGTATAGAATACCCTGCCTTCGCCTTCTTCTCTGGTCCAGGTATAGGGTTCTTTATGGCCATTTTCCACCCGCTCCATCAAAACCTTGATGTCAGGATTGATGTTTTTATGGACATAGGTTTCGTCCCAAGTCTCAAAACTGCCTACGCCTTGCAGTATAGGATGCGCAGCTTCTTTGATTGTGGGTGTGAAAGTACCCACGCCATGGGAGGCAAACTGCCCGCCAATGGTTTGTATGTACCATTCCGAGTTTTTGAAACATCCCGTGGCAGAGTGGAGAGGGATCAAACCCTTACCGTCGGCCAAAAATCCTCTAAGGGCATTTTCCTGTTCGGGAGCAAGGTGGTCGTGGTTGGCATAAATGACCAAACCATCATACTTGCTGAGATTTTCGGGATTCAGATCTTCCAGGTTTTCGGTGTAAGTAAGGTTGATGCCGCTGGCAAAAACCGCTGTCGCCAGCCACGGAGCATACTTCCTAGAAGGATGGTGTTCACTTGCGTGACCTAAAAAGAGGATCTCCGCCCGCCGGGGATCCAGTTTTTGTTCTTTGGTCTCCTGAGTTCCGGTCTGGGAGGTAAGATGTGATTTCTCAGCACAGCCCGAGAACAGAAGTCCGGCTAGCGTTAATAACGCGCATACGTTTTTTATATTAAACATTGGCTTTTTATATAATTAAACAACTATTTCTACGAAAATAGATTTTATTATTCTTTTATCAATATCCATCATTCTGCACGAGGTTAGGATTTGAGTTTATTGCCTGTTGAGGAATAGGGAAGGTGGCCCTATGTGCCCCGTTGGGCTTATGGGACAACCAGCTTTTAGTCGTGTATACCCCAAATCGGATCAAATCCCTTCTACGATGCCCTTCCCAAGCAAACTCCCATCCGAGTTCATCCAAGAATCTTCCAAATTGGACAGGACTGGTATCTCCTAAATCTACTATTTTATATTCTTCAACATATCCATATTGATAGGTTGTATTTTGGAGTAACTCCTCACCGGTAACAGTCGCTTTATCAGACTGACCGTTGAAACCATGTGCGGATCTTACCTCAGACACCAGGACCGCTGCTTCATCTTGTTTTCCCGTTCTCAACAGAGACTCCGCTTTCATCAGAAGTACCTGAGCATAGCGGAACATGGGAATATCGTTGCTTAGGCTGCCCATTGCACCGGTTTTCACTTCAAATTTATTCATACGGTAACCTTCCGCTTCCCCGGTGTACATACCATCGGGAATATCTTTAGTAAAAGAAAGGTGCTTTCCAGCTTGGTCATAAGTTCCCAACAGGGGCGTCGTCCCATCAAACGCATATTGCGGCCCCATTAGCCAGGTGTTTTGAAGCCGCTGGTCGTCGGCCTCGTAGGTGTCGATAAACTGCGTAATCCCCAGTGCGGAACCTGATCCCCAAGGCGTTGATTGCATGTTTACCTTCCTGTTCAATGCACCATGCCAAGAATAAAGGTGCGTAGACAATCCTGTCGCCAGGTTTTCGTCAAACGGCACTGCGAAAATAATTTCAGGTGACCCCTCATTGACCGTTTTAAAAATGCTTCTGTATTCATCAAGACGATATGTTCCCGAATTGATGATATCGTTGCATTCCGCAATTACCTCATTCCACTTCGACTCTCCGGTGTATACCTCAGCGTTCAGGTAGATATTGGCCAATAGCGCTTTTGCTGCCCATTTATTAAACCTGCCATACAGGGCTTGGTTCTTCTCTTCACTTAAATGGGGCAAAGCGGTATTGATCTCATTTACGATAAACTGATAAATCTCTTTCCTTGAAGTTTTCGAAGGAAGCTCCGAGGTGGGCTCGATCACCAAAGGCGCATCCCCAAAGTTGTCACATATCATCCAATAAAAAAAGGCGCGGGCGACTTTCATTTCCGCAAGCAACGATTCTTTAGAGGCATTGCTTGGAATGGGAAGTACATCAGTCTCCAACTGGCGGATTACGCGGTTAGCATTTAGCGCTCCTCTGTAAAAACTGTTCCACATGTTTGCCATCTGTGGGTTCTCAGAGTTCCAGGTATGCAGGTGCATTCTTTTGTAGATCCCCCCATCATCCCAGCCGGAAGCATTGGCAGGCTGGACGATGGCGTCTGCAGTAGTCTCTTGCGCCATATAGTAATTGGTATGGCTAAAGAAACTGCGCATATTGGCATAAACGATGCCCATGGCCTCATAGGCATTCTGATAGTTATAGGTCTGCTCCGTCACCTCTGAAAATACCTCCTCATCCAAATTGTTATTACAAGCAGGAAGCAGGGCTACGGAAGCTGCAAGAAATAAATATTTTATGGTCTTCATGTTAAATCTCAATTAAAGGTGAAAAAGGCGCCAATAGTAAACGAAGTAGTAGAAGGATATCGGTTTTTGTCATCTATCCCCGGATTCAGTCCGCTGATATTGACCTCGGGATCGATTCCTTTGTACTTACTCAGAATCAACAGGTTATTTCCTGAGGCATAAACCCGTAATTGCTTGAGGTATTTGTTATTTAAAGAACGGTTATAGCCTACTGTCACATTGTCGACTTTCCAATAATCCCCTTGTTCCAGATAGTAACTTACATACTGCAAAGACTGGTCATCTGCCAAAGGACGCTTTCCATATACATTGTCATAGGCAGTTGCCAGCAGGTTCCCTCTGGTAAGCATTACCGGAGCATTATAGAACATTTCATTCATGTTCAAAATCTGGAATCCGAATGCCCCTCTCATGGTCACGTTTAGGTCGAAATTTTTATAGGCCAAGGTATTGTTCCAGCTGAGGTAAGATTTAGGCAATCCATTTCCGAGGATCTGCTTGTCATCAGCCTGCTGATCGGCAATTGGCTTAACCTCTCCATCTTTACCTTCAATGATCCAATAGCCATTTTCGTCAATGTCCACTGACTTGAAGACATAATAGTTACCAATGGGCTGCCCAACTTGCACACGGTGAGTATTTTGCTGAATGGGTTCGCCTGTATTCCCGGCATCAAAATATCCACTGGCTAATTGGAAGTTTTTATCGGATAGGGAAAGCAGCTTGTTTTGGTTAGCCGAGAACAAGACTGAAGTAGTCCAGCTAAAATCCTTGGTTCTTACTGCATCGAAGTTAACCTGTGCTTCTATCCCTTTGTTCTCCATAGACGCTGCATTCGCGGTGATGGTGTTGAACAGATAAGGCGGGGTAGGAACAGGGTAATCCATCAGCAGGTCCTTCGTGGTTCTTTGATAAACGTCCACCGCTCCCGACAGGCGCTCATTGAACAAACCAAAATCAAGTCCGATGTTTACTTCTTCCTTCTTCTCCCAACGTAGCGCTGGGTTGGCGTTGCTGGATGGGTTCACTACCTGGATCCAAGCACCATTCATATAGGTGTAGGTGTTGAAGTTAAGCCGGTTCAGAGACATGTAGGGATTGGTAGGCTCTGTACCGGTCACCCCAAAACCAGCTCGTAGTTTTAAGGAGCTTAATGTCGCATTGTTTTGAAGGAAAGCCTCGTTCTTAATATTCCAACCGGCGGAAATAGCGGGGAAACTACCCCATTTGTGGTCGGCCCCAAATTTGGAAGAACCTTCGTGACGGATACTGGCCATCAACAGATACTTGTCCTGATAGCTGTAATTCACCCTGAAGAAGTAGCCTACCAATTTGTTACGGGTCTGCGAAGAATTGATAGGGGCTTCTCCTCTTCTGATGGCTAGACCAGCTCCCATATTGTTGTAGGAGAAGTCATCTGTAGGAAAATCCCAGTTCTGCATCCAGTAATTTTCATACCTGTTTTCCCTCCAGCTATATCCAGCCAAAGCATTGATATCATGTGAATTGGCAATCGTCTTATCATACTGCAAGGTGGCCTCCAGCAGGTCCTCCTGTGATTTGCTGGTGCCTCTGGAAGCGTATCCATTACGGCCGTTTCTTACAGTAGAATAGTGGCTTTTGGTCTCATAATAACCCCGAACACTGTTTAAAATGTCCCTGGAACCGAGCAGGTTAAAAGTAAAATCATCGGTAGGATATACGGTAAGCGTACCGTAAGTTCTCAGATTGCTGTTCTGGTTCAGGCCAATTGTTTCTTCCAGAAGGGCGACGGGATTCATATAATCGGTTTTTTCCGGACGTTCAATCCAGTTTCCCTCATCGTCTTTCAGCCTATCGGTGGGGTTATAGGTCAAACCGTTTCTGTAGACGTCTCCGCGATAGCTACCGCCATCGCTCCCCGAGAAGAATTTCTGCTCGTAGCCGCTGATGTTGGCATTTAATTTTACCCTTTCATCAAACATGCTATGGTTTATTTCAAGCCTGGGATAAAGCATTTTGTTGTTGGACTTCTTTATGATCCCTTCTGCATCTCGGTAGTTGATAGAAGCGATGTAGTTCGTATTTCTGCTCCCACCTTTAACGCTGACATTGTACACCTGAGAGAGTGGGTTTTGGACCACCTGGTCTAGCCAATTGGTTTCGTAGCCATAATCCATAGCACCCGGCTTTCCTTGGGCCACCAACTCCCTATATTGGGCTGCATCCATAAAATCCAACCTGTTGGTCATCTTTTGGGTAGTGAAATAAGTATTCACTTCCACAGTTTCCGGCATATCTCCAGAAACCTGCTTCGTGGTGATCAGAATTACCCCGTTGGTCCCTCTAGTGCCGTAAATCGCCGCCGCAGAACCATCCTTAAGAACCGAAATCGATTCAATATCTTCTGGAGCAACGGTATTGAGCGTGCCTGGAACACCGTTGATCAAAACCAATGGCGCACTGCTCGCCATCAAGGTGGTGATCCCGCGGAGATTAATCTGCGAGGTGGCGGTAGGGTTTCCATCAGGTGTAATGACATTTAAGCCTGCCACTTTCCCCCGGAGCAACTGGCCGGCATCGTTTACCGCTCCTTTTACAAACTCCTCCGAACCCACAGTCTCTACCGCAGTAGTGATCCTTTCCCGCTTCTGCGTACCGTATCCTACAACTATCACTTCCTGGAGGTTGCTAAATTCACTTTCCAAATGAACTGTGATATTGTTTCTGTTACCTACTGGAATTTCCTGCGTAGTGAAGCCGATAAAGGAGACGAGGAGTACCGGATTTTCCGTAGTCAAATTGAGGGTAAACTGGCCGTCGATGTCAGTTACCGTACCCGAAGTTGTTCCTTGAATTTGGACACTGGCCCCTGGGATGGCTTCGTTGGTGGATTTTTCGATAACCATCCCCTGAATGGAGCGGCTAGTTTGGGCATGCGCCCAGGAGTTGCTGCAAAAGAAGAGCAATCCTAATGCGAGAATTTTGTTAATTGAACGTTTCATTTTGGATTTAAGAAATGGGTAAATTGGGTATTAAGCGTATAATTTTTAAGGAAGGCATCGGGATTTAGCAGACGGAAAACCCTATCATATCCGGAATATTTAAGGCAGCCTTAAATATTCCGGACTTAACTTACAACTCCAACTGCTGCACAGGTGAATAAATCATCTGCTCGACCCCTTCGATCTTGACACCGATACGGGCATAGATATAATTCTGTGCCCTGACAAGATCTGGAATCGGCAGGCTGAGGCTTACATTAGAGAGATCATCTATATCAGCAGCCTGCAGATGCTGTACCGCCCGATGGTAGTTGCCTCTATTATCGACAAAGGTGGTTTGATTGATGTATAAGGAAACCCTTTCTATGTTTCTCGCATTGGCGTCAGTGATGATTTGCTCTATTGAGGCCGTAGCATTCACCGAAGACCCGCTCTTGGTAATTTGCGGGTTACGGATCATGTAGTAAGGCATCACTTCAATGTCCAAAACCGTAGCCCCCTTTACATTGACCACTATGGTGTCAGAATTAGTTACTGGATTAGTAATGGTCCGGAAGGGACCCTGATTTTGTCTAAATACCAGCTTGTATTCCGCATCAAACAATGAGGCTGAATAGCTACCATCTTGATCCATGGTCACGTCGATACGGTTTCTTAGCTGCCATCCTGGCTCCCAAAGTTCCATATTCACCTCGTTAGAAGCTACATTGATGGGCTCTCCTTGATAAACTACATTTCCGGTCAGGGAAGATTGAGGTGCGTCGTAGTTGTCGAACTCACAAGAGCTTAAGCTCCAACCGATGATTAAAAAGAAAATATATTTGATTTTCATGATGTCAATAATTTGAGTTGGCTTATTGGTTTGGGTTCGGAACGATCAAAGGATTTCTGTTCCTGATATCTTCATTGATAAAGGAATAGTAATTCCCCAACCTAAAGCGGTCAGAATTAGTCACCCGGGTAGGCTGGACGATGTTAAAGATCCATTTATTATGATCTTCAGCGCCTGGATTATAGATTTTATAAGGCCATAGACCGAAGACCTGGGTCTTGGCTTTGGTGGCATCGCCGATATTCTGTACCAATGAACTCGCAGTCATGTTCTGACCGTTCAAGATAAGATGGGCAATCCTCCAACGCTTCATGTCCCAAAGCTCATGTCCTTCAAACGCCAACTCAATTCTTCTTTCATGGACGATTCTGTCAAAAGTGATGTCGCTTGGAGTAAGGTCGGTCGTAAAGCCGGCCCTTTGCCTGATCTGGTTCATATATTGCGCGGCCAATCCTGCATCACCCAATTCAAAAGCCGCCTCTGCTGCATTAAGCAAAATCTCCCCAAATCGGTATCGGATATACCACACATCACTCTGCGTTCCGATCTGTCCCGCACCAGGAGTGGGGTCAATATATTTCCGGATCAAAAAGCCGGTTTGTGCGGTGTAGTTAAATCCGTTGATAGGTCCATCGAATCCGACTACCTGTACCTCGGCACCTCCTACGTTCTGTACTACACCGGGCTGATCCGCACTGACGATTTCCCCGTTTCCAGGCCTGTATAAACCGGCCCATATATCCACCCGGTCGTTGGCACCTCGATAGGTACTACCTGGAAGCATGACAGTGGCATATAACCTGGCATCCCGGCCCGCAAAAATATTCAAGGGGTCATCATAGACGATAAAATCACCCTTGGCATCTCTATGTTGGATCGGTTGGAAAGCATTGTTTTCCCGCAATTCAAAAGACTGTACAAAATTCAGTGATGGATTGACCCTGCCACCGTTTACCCCGTCCTCGGACATGGATCTTGGCTGATTTTGAAGCGTCCAATGACTGATCTTGCCGCTCTTCAACAGGAAATCATTCGCAAAAATGGCCTCTGGATTAGAGCTTTTATCCAAAAAAAGATTGGCAAAGTTGGCCGATAAGCTGTCAGGGTTTTTCATATACAAGCCATACGCTCCTGCACTTCCTGAGATCAACGCTTGGGAAGCAGTAAGGGAAGCAGCATAATAGTCGTTGGCCATGGAAGCGGGTATTCCAACTTCACCGCCGGGTAAGTTGACTTGGGGGGTTCTGATCGCCCCGTATTTGGCAATGGAACCCGCGTAGAGAGCCGCCCTGGACTTCAGTGCTAGGGCAAGTCCCTGTGTAGCCCGGTCTTTGATGTTTTCATTGGCAGGAAGCTGGTCCTTGATCGCGTCCATTTCCTGAAGAATGAAATCATAAATTTCATGCTCTTTCGCTCTGGGTGTTCTAAGATAGGAAGGATCGCCGCTGAAGTCATATTCCATGGTCTGTAAAATAAGCGGTACGCCGCCTACCTTTTTCACGGCGTCAAAATACACTGCCGCTCTTAACCATTTTACTTCAGCTTCAAATCTTGCCCTTGCAGCAGGATCCAATTGATCGGCCACGGCAATTTTCTCTAAAAACAGGTTGAGTTCTCTGACAAAGGCATAATCCCACCATCCCCAGTCTCCATAATTAAAATCCTGGTTGCCGTGCCGACCATAATCCTCGGATGAAAAAGCCTCGTTGAAGTTAGCATGGTCATGGACATTGCCATTGATCTGCTGGTAATCCGGGTAGCGGGCATAGAGATCAGCCACCACTGACAACACAATACCTTCATCTGAAAAGACCTGGTCGTCTACCAATATGTCTCTCGGGTCTCTGTTCAAAAACCCCTCATCGTCACATCCCCAACCGGTGATGAGTACGGCTGCGATAAAAATATATTTCTTCATTTGGGTTATTTTTTTATTTTAGAATGAAAGGTTTACCCCTGCGTTCAGCACAAAGGATTGTGGGTACTGCAACCCATTGGTGTCCAATACTTCGGGATCCAAACCAACGGATTTCATGGGATCAATAGAGAAGAGGTTGAAGGTGTTGACAAAGGCCCTTACCCTTTGCATCCCAATTCTCTCCAGAACCGCCGGAGGAATGCTATAGCCCACTTCCAGTGTTCTCAATCTCAGGTAAACCATATTGGTCAGCCACCTGTCGGAAGTTCTATAGTTGCTATGACTACCTTGGTTCCAACGTAACGGGGGATACTGGCCTTCAATCCATGGACTATCCACATTGAAGGGATCTTCCCGCTGCCAACTGTCTTCATACAGATCCCTTAGTAAGTTACCTGTGTTTTGAAATGGGTTTCGCATTTCATGCTCCCTAAGATAAGAGTACATGGTCCCCCCGGAGAAGTCAGCAGTAAGATCGAAGTTCTTCCAGGAAACGTTGAAGTTCAAACCATAATTGACAATAGGGGTGCCTGACCTGGAGTAGCCGATAGGTCTTTCATCCCTCGCGTCTATTATCCCGTCACCGTTTACATCATTGTAATAATAATCCCCTGGCAATAAGGTCCTGTTGCCTTCCCCATCGATGTTAACGGGGTGGTTGCTGATCTCATCCATGGAACGGAATTGACCCAATACCTCATATCCCCAATGGACTCCTGACCAACGGTCTTCTGTAGAGGTGCGGTAATGCTCCCAAGAGTTACCCCATCTTGGCATATAAGTGGCAATGTTTTTCTGCCTGGCGTAGGATAAGTTGGCACCTAAGGAAAGATCCACATCCCCGAATCTATTTCTGTACAGAACAGAGCCCTCCCCACCTATTACGGCATCTGAATTTACGTTTTCATCAGGTAGGTCATAGCCGATTTCCACCGGGGTAAGGATATCCCACCTTCGTCCGCGAAGGCCTTCTCGTTTTCTGTTAAAGAAATCCAGGCTACCGCTTATTTTTCCGTTTAATAGGCTATAATCCAACCCGATGTCCAATATGGTGCTGGTAAACCAGGAAATGCTGGTAATGGGTACTCCACGGTCTCTTGCACCTCTAACCAACTTTCCGTCGATGATCATATTGGATGATCCATAGGAATATCCCTCCAAGTAATCAAACGGATGGATGTAGTTGGGATCACTGGTCTGGAGGTTTAAATTTATATTGTCGTCCCCCAGCTTACCGTAAGAAGCCCGGATCATCAAATCGCTTAATATGCTGTTGTCTACTATTGGCGCAAAAAACGGTTCGTTGGCAATCCTCCAACCTGCAGAAGCAGAAGGGAAAAAGCCCCATCTTTCTTCCGGCGAAAATTTCCAGGAAGCATCATACCTTCCGGAGGCCTCGAGGTAATATTTATCACCATAACCATAGTTTACCCGTCCCACATATCCGATTCTGGCTTCCTCAAAATCACCGTCGTTATAAGTATCCATATCAGCAAACTGCAACAAAGGAAGTGCATTATTGGTCGGTACAGTGTGCACCCAAGTGTCCAATGTTCTCCTGTCTATTCTCTCATAGACAAATGTTCCGCCCACTGTATGCTTTTCGTTAAATACGTTATTATAATTTAACTGCCCCTGTATAACTGATTCAAGTGCCTTAACAGCACCTCTCTCCCTCCAGGGGTTATCACTCCCTGCCGTTCTTCGGTATTCCTCAGCGGAATTTTCAGTGGCCGGAAAATAGGTGTAGACATCATAGGTATATTCGTGTCCATTCATCAGCTTATCCGCATAATAATAGGAGTATACGCCTCTGGCGGTAAGCCCTTTGATCGGCAAGTCGTAATCGAGGTTGAAGTTGGTCTGCAATACCCGCCAATCTTCCCTCCAGTATCCCATAATCTCCTTGGTGGATAGTGCCCAATTGGCAGGGATTTCCCCGATCTGGGCCGGATAATTAGGGTTGTCGTTGGCGTAAGGCCTTTCGGTAGGCCTATTTCGGAACAAGGCAAAACGTGGCAACCAGTAATCGTCCACGCCTGGAACCCCAGGTTGGTCTCTGGTCTCGATTCTCCCGTTGATGGATACTCCCACTTTTAACCTCTCAGAGATGGAAGCATCCACATTAGATTGGAAATTGGTCCGGTTAAAAGTAAATTCTCGTCCCAATACTGAACTTTCGTCAAAGCGGGTGAGGGAGAGGTAGTAATTGATATTTTCCGATCCGCCTTGCGTGTTGAGGTTGATCTGGGTCTGGGGTGCCATATCCTTGATGATAAAGTCATACCAATCAAAACTCCTGTAACCTTGCTCGGTACCCTGTCTCCATTTTTCCAGTTCTTCGGGAGTAACATCCGTATATGGGTTGATGGCGTTCATGTCGGCTTCCACCCTGCCTCTCGTCCATTCGTAAGCATTGACTGTCTCTGGAAAACGCGTCCAAGATTTCCCTCCATAGTAAGCATCCAGGTTAACTGTGGGTTTCTGTCCCCGCGCACCTCTTTTGGTGGTGACGATGATAACCCCATTGGCTGCCCGGGATCCGTATACAGAGGCCGCAGCATCTTTTAATACGGTGATGCTTTCGATATCCTGGGGAGAAATGTTGTTAAACTGACCTTGATCCTTTTGAATGCCGTCGATTACGAACAAGGGGTTACCCATGTTTCGGACGTTTATCATGGCACCGGAGCCGGGACGTCCCTCCGCTTGACGGAAGGCCACACCAGGCAATTTGCCGGCAAGGGTCGCACTCACTGTCGGTGCGGCCACTTTGGCGATGTCCTTACTTTGTACAGTAGAGACGGCACTGGTGATGGATTCTTTTTTCTGCTCTCCATAACCCATGACGACGACCTCTTGCAAGTCACCCAATTCGCTTTCTAGGGAGACATTAAAAAAGCTGGAATTCCCTACAGTGAGTTCCTGAGTGGCATAGCCTATAAAGGTGATCACAAGCACAGGATTTGCGGTAGTCAATTGAAGACGGAATTCTCCGTCCAGTCCAGATATTGTCCCATTAGTGGTACCTTTCTCCCGAATGCTTGCTCCCGGTATGGGTTCATCCGTAGAAGCTTCGAGGACAGTTCCTTCCACAGTTCTGCTATTCTGAGCGGTAGCAAAAAACGCACACCAACAGAGCAGACCTAGTGTCCAAATACTCTTGATCAATAAAGATTTTTTCATGTTGATAAAGTTGGGTAAATGTTAACTTCTATTTTTTCTTTCCTCAAACTGAGGCTGACCGCTCCAGTTACCATGCTTTTAAAAAGCCACTCCGGCATACTTCCTTGAAGGAAGTTGCCGCCGATATATTCCTTATTAGTGATCCTATTACTATTTCAACATTCCATCCCCATCGCCCCGCCAAGCGTAAACAACCGGTTGCGTAGGAGTTAAAAAAAAATGGCTGCCTCTCCACGCTTGCTACCTTTTAACTCAACCACTCGGCATTCCGCCGGCTTTCCAACAGAACAACCGGTTGCGTAAATATAAAACAATGTATTTCTATTTTCAAAAGACTTATTTCATTTATTTCTATAGAGTCTGACTTTGGTTCTTTTAAGCCAATGCCGGCGCTGTCGAGGAGCCACTTGAACCCCTGACCATTAGTTCAGCTTTTAACACCCGCTTCTCCACCAAAGGAACGCTGCTTTCTATCTGATTCAAAAGAAGTTCTACCGTCAACCCCCCTATTTCAAAGGCAGGCTGCACCAAGGTAGACAACTGCGGCTCGATGACCTTGGCGATTGGCTCATCGCAGAATCCTACAACTGCCACTTCATCGGGAACTTTGATGGCGTTTTTTTTGAGGGTGATCATTACCCCAATGGCTATCGGATCACATATTGCGAAGACAGCGTCCGGCCTTATCCCCTCATCCAGCATCTTTTGTGTCGCCTGACTCCCGTTCTCCTGCTCCAAGCCTTCTCCACAGTCTCTGATCAATTTGTCGTCCAATGGAAAACCGTTGTTCAACAAAGCGTCTTTATACCCCTCAATTCTCTTTTGGGTGATCTGAAGGAGCGGCGGGCCAGCAAAATGGGCAATCTTCCGATAACCTTTTTTGATCAGGTGTTCCACCGCCGTGTAGGCTCCCTGATAATCATCCACCGTGACACTGCTCGCTTCTATATCGGGACACACACGGTCAAAGAAAACTATCGGGACATTTCTATCCTGGTATACTTTAAAATGGCTGGAGTCATGCGTCTCTCTGGAAATTGAAACGATCAATCCATCCACCTTATTGGAAAGAAGGGCCTGCGATACCAATACTTCCCGCTTATAGGATTCGGCGGATTGGCAAATGATCACTTTATAACCTGCCTTATATGCCAGCTCCTCGATGCCGGAGATAACCGTTGAAAAATAATAGTGGGATAGCATCGGCACAATCACCCCAATCGTCTTGGTGGATTTTTTGGACAAACTATAGGCGATATTGTTTGGGTGGTAATTGTATTTTTTCGCCAAATCAAGCACCGCCTTTTTAGTAGCTTCCCCGATAGAATGGTGGTTTTTTAATGCTCTCGACACAGTGGATTTCGACACATTCAACTCACGGGCAATGTCCACAATAGTGGCTTCCTTATAAACCTTCATCTTCTACAACGGGGAATTTTGCCTTAAATAAAGCAAAAAGGAATGAAATAATCCAACATTCAGATGCTTAAGGAACCACGGAACCCCCTGGCTCCATAGTAGGATTCGGCTCCATTGTGGTAAATAAAGACGCGGCCATAGCGCCGATCTCCGAATAGGGCGCCACCAAGTTCTCGAATCTCAGGCGGCGTTACCACCCAACTGGAAGTTTTGGTGTCGAATGTTCCAAGCTCTTGTAACTCGCGGTACTGTTCTCCGGTCAATAGCTCAATGCCCATTTCGGATGCCATACCCAAAGCGCTGTTTTTCGGTTTATGTTCTTTTCTCGAGGCCAGTGCATCCTGGTCATAGCAAAGACTCCTTCTTCCTTTCGGGCTTTCCGCAGAACAGTCGTAAAAAATGAACTCGTCAGCTTCTTTGTCATACCCTACCACGTCCGGCTCTCCACCTGTTTCCTCCATTTCATTGAGCGACCATATTTTTTTTGATTTGGCGGATTTTCCGGATAAATAACCCTCCAATTTGGCCTGTACTTTCGCCCATTCAAGACCTTTATGACGGTTTTGGTTCTTTTCAAACCGCATCTTTAAAATTTTGAAAAGGTCTTCTATACGCTCCTGCGGGATATAGTTGTTTGTAGCCATAGTGATAATTGCATGTTGGTGGTATTGTAAATTTAGTGATTTTTTCCTGGTTCCTCCTTCTTGTTGTCTTAGCAGGAAATCAACGGGCCTGTGATTCTTTATCCCAGTCAACTTTGATCAATAATGGGACAGATAATCCGGCAAGGTGTTTCCCGCCCAGCCATGATGATCAGGCTTGGTAAGTTTATTGTAATATGCAGAATGGCAGAACAAATTCTATTTCTATCCTGCGCCGCAAAGCGAAATCGACCGCAACAAGGTCTTGACGCAATTCCCGGGATACTAAAAATCGTTTTTTTTGATAATAAAGGTCCAGAGAAGGTCATCACGGGCTTTAATTGGGCCTTTATTATTTCTCCAACTCCATTTTGATGAGTTTCTCGATCAGTTCGAGCTTTCCCAAAGGGATGGAATTGATGATCTTGACCATGTCGATTTCACTTTCCGACATTCTCAGCTCATTCAAAGGGTGGTCGTCTTCATAGTGCACATCCTTGTCCGGGATCCATGCCATCAAATCATTTGGGGTACACTTCAACAGCAGGCACAATTTTTCGATTGGCTTCAAATCCAGTCGAGATACCCTGTTATTTTTAATTTTTGATGAGAAATTGTCGGAGAACCCGGCTTTTTGAAGAAAAGCAAAAGGCTTGTCTATTCCTCTTGCTTTAAACATTCTGTCAAATCTATAAATGATCATAATATATTGGTTAATGGTGTTAATTCCTACTAATATACTTCAATTTCACCAGTTATAGGCTTATTTACCTGTTTAGTCAGCCTTAGAAACATCCCCATTTAATGGTGAAATCTCCCTTTAAAACAGGTTTGTTGAACTTCCGGCCGATTAATATCCTTTACCCAAAAATTTAAATAATCACTTCCCCATTTTTATTTCATTGCTATTCTTCTTAGAACACTTCTTCGTCTTTACGTTGCACTACTATGTGTTTTAGGGAACATATACCATTTTCATCTTTTAACATTTTATCTTCTCTCCCTTACATCTTCTTTCTACATCATTACATCTTCTTTTTCTACGGTTACAACTTCTTTTCTCCCTGTTGCCTATTATTTTCACTTCTTAACATCTACTTTTCCCAAAGGCGTAACTTCTTTTTCCACTGGTACATCTTCTTTCTATACTGGATTCAAATCTCTTTATCGCGGAATTTTCTCTCTTTCAACGTTTGTTTGTTCTTTATTGAACATATTTCTTTCTTCTAAAGAGAAGTTTTAATATTGGAAACAACGAAGTGGAAAGAAATCAGACTCGACTAGGTCAATTCAGGTAAATCTAAAGAATCTGCAGCATTCATATTGCGGAAATAACTGCAAATTCCTATAAATACTTCGTTTTATCGTAGCGCAGTAACGCTGACCCGATGTTCAAAGTATTTTTATATCTTTCACTGTCAGTTCCTTTATAGATATTAAACAATGATCTCAAAAATATTCCCCTTTCTCCTCCTCTTAATACATTTCTCACCCCTGCCAGATGGGCAAAACCTCTCCCGAACCGCTACCGCTGAAACCATCGTGATACCGATAGGGGGAAATACCTTTCTGACGGTTGTTGGAGATGGAGATAAGGTAACCGCTGAGGGGATTACCGAATGGAAATCGCAGGAAAGCTTATTAAGCACCTTCTTCCGTTTGGGGCATCCCCACCAAGCACAATTAAAATTGCAACTGGGAAAGCAGGAGCATGACAGTGAGATCGAAGTAAAAATAGGCCAGCAAAAAAGAAAGCTGAAAATCCAACGAGGAGAGGCTACAACGCTAGACGTCGGCATGTTCCAACTTCTAGCGGGCTACCACCAAGTGGAGTTTAGAGGTATCCAAAAAGGGGTCGGCCACTTCGGCCATATCGAGGCAATCCTCATTCATCCCATAAATGGGGAAGAAATAGAGGCCAACTTTGTCAGGGACAATATTGACAACCGGTTCTATTGGGGAAGAAGAGGGCCTTCCGTTCATTTATCCTATGAATTACCCGAGGAAAGAGACTTCCAATGGTTTTACAGTGAGATCACCGTTCCAGTGGGAGAAGACCCCAACGGTTCGTATTATATGGCCAACGGCTTTGCCGAGGGCTACTTTGGCATGCAGGCCAACTCCGACACCGAAAGAAGGGTGTTGTTTTCCGTTTGGAGCCCTTTTGCGACCGATAATCCGAATGATATCCCGGAAAACCAACGCATCAAACTGCTGAAAAAGGGGAAGGACGTATATACGGGAGAATTTGGCAACGAGGGCTCAGGGGGCCAAAGTTTCCTGAGATACCCATGGATTACCGGAAACACTTATGGGTTCTTGAATTCCGTCACTCCGGATGGAAAGGGGAACACGGTCTATACAGCCTATTTTTTTGCCCCTGAGCTGGGGGAGTGGCAATTGATCGCCAGTTTTCTCCGACCGCAAACGGATACCTGGTACAAAAGACCGCATTCCTTTTTGGAGAATTTCCTGGATGTCAATGGCTACAAAGGAAGAAAGGCATATTATACCAATCAATGGCTAAGGGATACTACCGGAACATGGGTTGAACTGGACAAAGCAAAATTTTCGGCCGATGACATTGGCCGAAGGGGCTATCGCAAGGATTTTGCCGGCGGGGAGGAAAAGGAAGGTTTCTTCTTACAAAACGGCGGATTTTTCAATCACTTTACAGAACTGGGTCTTGAGTTTCGGCGGAAAAAAAACAATAAGGCTCCTGATATAGATATGGATGCCTTGTAAGCCTCCGCAATCTTGCTTGGGCTTTAAATTTAACAATCAGCTATGTGTGAAAATCCTCAAAAACTTAACGGATAATGAACCTAAAGGCTATTTAAGCCTTGATCCAGGTACATCTTGTGAGGTGAATAGCCCTCGTAATAGAGATCGGGGATCTCGTAATGGGCTGAAGTGGACGGCACTGTTTCATCCATCAGGGTTAATCACCTTCTAGATAAGCAATCATTTCTGAGGCATGGTTCACCACTTTTAAAATGACTCCTTTATCGTCCACAATGATATGTGTAGGATATATTCTTAATTTCAGATCATTCTTAATAAAATCTTTCTGGTCAGCTACTACTTTATACTCAAAACGTCTTTTCTTTAAGAAACTCTCTAATTTGGATGGAGGATCATCTGCCAAACTCAGAAAGATTATATCCTCTCTCTTTTTAAATTTATTGACCAGATCGTTTAACGCTGGAAATTCCGCTATACAAGCCGTGCAGCCAATAAACCATGTCTTCAGAATGACAGTTTTTCCCGCTGTGTTTTGGTTCGTGTAGTGGTTGCCATTCAGGTCAGTAAAGTCAAATTCTGGAAAGGTCAATCCTTCCATCTCGAAATGGTTAAGGCTGGTACGGGATTCATTTTGTATCGTGCTCCGAATACCAGGGTTAGCGGAAGAATCAAGCTCAAAAAGTTGGTAGGTGTCAAATCGTGCTTTTGACTTTAACTTTAGAGGGATGTAATTAGAAGTAATTAATTTTTCTAAAAATGGTCTTTTCGCTATCGTATCTGACTGTTCATTGAGGCCTACAAAATCTGAAGATAAAGAAATGTTATAATAATAGTAGGTCCACCACTTCCCAAAATCAGTTTGTAAGTCCTTCAAATTAACGATCGGTTCCTGATTTTCTTCTTTTAGGGAAAAGGTCTCCATCTGTGATTTGGAGGTATAAGAAAGAACAAACACTGAAAGAAAAAACAGGAGGATAAAAGGGCGTTTTTTCATACTCTTCCATTTAAAAACATGTAGATTACCACGACACCATCAGGTTGCTTGCGTTAAATCGAATGGAATAAAATATTTTACCAACAACCAATAATACCAAATATTTATAGTAAACCAAAGACTAACACCCTATTTTAAATGGAATAGCCTTGCCATGCACCATAAAAAAAAGCACCAAGCCACAGGTAATCTGTTATGGCTTGGTGCCTTTGCGGCATAATTCAAACGCTACTATCTTTTTGAACTGTAATTAGGTGCTTCGCTGGTAATATTTACATCATGGGGATGGGATTCCCTGACCCCCGCGGAAGTGATTTTTACAAATTTCCCATTTTCTTGCAAGTCCTCAATAGTAGGCGTACCGCAATAGCCCATACCGGCCTGCAGGCCACCCACCAGTTGGTAAAGAACTTCAGAAACTAGGCCTTTAAACGCAACCCGTCCCACTATGCCTTCCGGCACCAGTTTTTTGATATTATCTTCTGCATCTTGGAAATACCGGTCTTTGGAGCCTGATTCCATTGCTTCCAATGAACCCATCCCACGATAGGTTTTGAACTTTCTACCTTCGAAAATAACCATTTCGCCGGGAGCCTCTTCCGTGCCCGCCAAAATGGAGCCGACCATAATGGAGCTTGCTCCTGCCGCAACTGCCTTTACCAAATCCCCTGAATATCGGATCCCGCCATCCGCAATGACAGGGACATCAGTTCCTTTTAAAGCCTTGGCGCATTCAAAAACGGCAGAAAGTTGGGGAACGCCTACTCCTGCAATCACCCGGGTGGTACAAATACTTCCTGGACCGACCCCTACTTTCACCGCGTCGGCACCGGCCTCTGCCAGTGCAACCGCCGCTTCCGCAGTGGCGATATTGCCCACAATGACCTCCAGGTCGGGGAACTGGGTTTTGATCCGCCTGCAGGTATCAATCACCCCTTTGGAATGACCATGGGCGGTATCGATAGAAACGACGTCTACGCCAGCTGCAATTAAGGCTTCCACTCTTTCGACGATATCTGCGGTCACCCCTACAGCAGCTCCTACCCTAAGGCGGCCATATTCATCCTTGCATGCATTGGGTTTATCTTTCCGCTTGAGAATATCTTTGTAGGTAATCAAGCCGCTCAGTTTATATTCATCATCTACGATGGGCAGCTTTTCTATCTTATATTCCTGTAGGACTTCCTCTGCCTGTTCCAAGGAAATGCCGGCTTTGGCAGTGATCAGATTTTCCTTCGTCATGATGTCCCGGATCAGAACGTTGGGATCCTTGATGAAACGGAGGTCGCGGTTAGTGATGATGCCTTTTAGGTTTCTTTCTTCATCCACCACCGGAATACCGCCAATGCTGTATTCGCTCATGATGGCCTGGGCATCTTTGACTTTGGCATTGACCTGAAGGGTGACCGGATCGAGGATCAAGCCACTCTGGGATCTTTTCACCTTTCTGACTTGGGCAGCCTGCTGCTCGGTGGACATATTCTTATGAATAAATCCCATCCCGCCTTCAAGGGCGATGGCTATGGCCAATTCTGATTCCGTGACCGTATCCATAGCGGCAGAAACCAGCGGAATATTCAGGCGGATCTTTTTTGTAAGTTGGGTAGAGGTGTTGGTGTTGCGGGGCAATACTTCGGAGTAGCCCGGTACCAGAAGCACGTCGTCATAGGTGAGTGCTTCGAAGAGGAATTTATCTGTATTGAGGTTCATGGCAAATTTGGTTAGGTAACCCTATTTGCCCGTCAAATATACGAACAAAAGTTTAATGTGTATGGGTGGGCTAAATAAATAATTGAAATTTAATATCAGCATTTACAGATGCGGGAAATTTTATTCGGGTGGAAACAAAACGAAAGGGGCCGAAATCCCCTCTTTCAAAAGTCGGTATTAATCGTTGAAACAACTCCTTCACTAACCCGCTATTGTGGTGGCAAAATATAATTCTTCTCTTTGGATCATATTTATAACAATCAAACTTTTACAACCATCAAATATTAAATCCAATGAAAAAGTTAATTTTAAAAACTACGCTAAACTTTTCGATGTTGGCTCTAGCCCTGTGTTTTTCCTGTGGAGAAAAAGAAGACCGAGAACTTCCTATTGATGACAAAAATGACAACGCTTCGGGAGTTTTGAAAATGAAGGTTAACGATGCCGACTGGAGCGCCAAATGGGCCTACACAATAACCACTCCTTTAGATGAAGAGGAAGATGACCACTTTTTGGTATTTGTCACGGGTGCCACAGGCGAATACACTTCTGCGGAGGATCCCAACGGCGATGCACTATCGTTCTACATTGCTATTCCAAAAAACAAGTTCAATAATCCGGTAGGAACCTATAAAATGGTTAGCCTTGACTACATGGATGAAGAAAACCCTGCTGCCGCGGTTTTCAACAAAGTTAACGGCAACCAATCTACAATATATGTATCCATGGACAAGGCAGGCGAAGGCAAACCGGTAGGATCGATTTCTATCGAGAAATTCAAAATTGGCCAGCAGAAACTTCTGGGACAGGATTTGGGGCAAGGCTACCTTGAGCTATCAGGTTCCTTCACCGTCAATGAAATGGTAGGTTTTGATGGAGGGGAAAATCCATTGGAAGAAACCCTGAAGCTTACTAATGGCAAGTTTGATGTCAAAAACGGCTGGAACGGCGGGATTGTGGGGATGAATGCGGGGATTGGCGAAGGAAATTTGTAATTTTTTTTGAAACGGCCGTCCGGGGAGGACGGCCGTTTATTTTTTCAAGGAAAACAACAGGCCGCTGCCTACTCTCCCCCTAATGACGGACCAAAAACCAAATATTCCCCATAGCTTAAGCGATGATTGCCTAAGGCCATGGACCCGTCCGCATCCTATCTCTCCCTCAGCCCTTCTTCTTCAACTTAGCGATATAAAAGCCATCAAAGCCGCTTTCATGTGCCAGTACTTTTTGATCTTCAAGCAGTTCAAAATCCTTTCCTGATTCACTGGCTAAGAAGGTGGCGACTTGATCTTGGTTTTCTATAGGCAGGATACTACAGGTGGCATACACCATGATCCCACCCGGCTTCAATAAGGTATTGTAATTCTGGAGGATGTCTTTTTGTACCGCCAATACACTCTCCAATGACTCCGGACTTATTTTCCATTTTGTATCAGGATTTCTTTTCAAAACCCCCAGTCCAGAACAAGGCACATCCAATAACAGCCTGTCGGCCGATTCCTTTAGTCTTTTGATGGTCTTATTTCCTTCGATAACCTTGGGTTCGATGATACTCACCCCCGCCCTACGGGCCCGAAGCTTGGTATTCTTCAATTTCCATTCCTCCACATCCATCGAAAGAATACGGCCTTTGTTTTCCATCAATGCTGCAAGGTGGAGTGATTTTCCGCCTGCCCCTGCACAGGCATCAATTACCCGCATTCCGGGAGCCACATCCAAGGCCATGGCTACCCTTTGTGAAGAGGCATCCTGTACCTCAAAAAGCCCTTCTTTGAAGGTTGGGGAACGGAACATGTTTTGTCGCTTGGCCAACACCAATGCGTCTTTATACCCTTTGGGTGAGTAGGTATCGACTCCTTCATCCTTGAGCCGTTTCATCAGTTCTTCTCTGGTGACCTTCAAGGTATTGACCCGTATGATGACATTAGCCTGTTGGTTCAGCGTATCCAGTTCTTTGTCCCATTTGTCCCCCAATAAAGACTCTCCCATTTCGTCCAACCAATCGGGAATGGATTGGAGGGTGGCCCTGTCGGAAACAGCGCCATAATTGTATTTTATCTCTTCGGGATCAATCCCGCGAAACTCTCTCCACTCGGGAAGATCATTTCCCTGCATCAGCCAATAGGTACCAAACAAGTGAAACAAATCGTCCGATGGGCTAATGGTGTAGATCAGCCTCCACCAACGCACCATTTCGTACACGCTTTCGGCGATGAAGGCCCTATCCCTAGCCCCCCATTTTGGATTGGACCGCAAAACCTTTTCTATGACCTTATCAGCATAGCGATCTCGGTTGAATATTTCATCTATGGCATTGACTACAGCATAGACGGTGTTGGAGTGAAGCTTCATGGGGTTAGTTTATAGTTGATAGGCCATAGTCCATGGTGATGAACTATGGTCTATTTTTAGTTGCTTTTTGTTGAAGACAGATATCGGATGTCGGCTGTCCCGCTGTTCTCTATTCTTTATTTTCAATACTAAGTACTCAATTTTCCCCACCTTTGAGCCGTTCGGCATTTTCTGAGAAGCGTAATGCGGATATAAATTCCTCAATATTGCCATCCATTACATCAGGTAGATTATATACGGTTTTATTGATTCTATGGTCTGTGACGCGACTTTGGGAGTAATTGTAGGTACGGATCTTATCGGAACGGTCACCTCCCCCTACCATAGACTTTCTTTGGGCACCTATCTCTGCATTGTGCTTGGCCAGTTCTATTTCATACAGCCTGGAGCGTAGTACTTTCAGGGCCTTTTCAAAGTTCTTAATCTGTGACTTCTGATCCTGACAGGTCACCACCAGGCCGGTAGGCAAGTGCGTTAACCGGACAGCAGAATAAGTCGTGTTGACGGATTGTCCTCCGGGACCGGATGAACAGTAGGTGTCTTTTCTGACTTCGTTCATGTCAATGTTTACCTCCACGTCGTCCACTTCAGGCAGCACCGCTACTGAGGCAGCGGAAGTGTGTACCCTACCCTGGGTTTCTGTGGCAGGTACCCGCTGTACCCGATGCACACCTGATTCGTACTTCATCATCCCGTAGACATCGGCGCCCGTGATGGTGCTTATAATCTCCTTGTATCCGCCGGAAGACCCGAACGTAAGATCCAAGACCGTCAGCACCCAATTTTGCTTTTCGCAAAAACGCTCATACATTCGAAACAAATCTCCCGCAAAAATGGCTGCCTCGTCTCCACCGGTTCCGCCGCGTATCTCTAGAATACAGTTTTTAGAGTCGTTGGGATCTTTGGGGATCAACATCTGCTTCAGGTCGGTTTCCATCTGCTCCTTCTTCTCCCGCAAATCCTCCAGCTCGGCTTTGGCCATCTCCCTAAAGTCAGGGTCCTTTTCCTTATCCAAAATGGCTTTTGAACTGGAAATATTTTCCAGCACCAGTTTATATTCCTCGTAGGACTGCACCACTTTCTCCAAATCCTTATATTCTTTGGAGAGTTGGGTGTACTTACTCATGTCGGACATGGCATCCGGCTGAATGATCAATTGGCCCACCTCCTCAAATCTTTCCTTTATGGCTTCAAGCTTATCAAGCATATACTATTTCTTTTGGATTGCAAAATTAACAAAATATGCGGCCTTTCCCCATTCCTGTGTAAATTAGGGGTTCTATAATTTACCTGATTATGAAAACTGCTTTGCTTCCTACCTGCGTGCTATTAGGCAGTGTTCTGTTTGCCTGCAATTCCGAACAAAAAATCAGCCGAGAAGTGTTTGAAGAGGTGCAAAATGCCAATGAAATCAAAAAGCTGAGTGAGGTGGATATCTTCAACGAAGCCCTCAGGTGGGGCGAGGAGATCAGCATAGAAGCCCAGCAGCAACTGATGGAGACTTTGCAGAAGGCCATAAAGGAAAAGGGACCCAGTGGAGCGGTGGAATTTTGCAATGTACAGGCCCTTCCTATCCTAAAGGAAGTCGGTGACAAATACGGAGTGCTCATCAGGAGGGTTTCCAATGATTATCGCAACCCTGTTGACCAAGCTCTAGGAGAAGAAGAAAAAAACCTCTTGCAAGCCTATGAATACAATGAGCAAAATAATATCAAGCACGAGTCCAACCTGCAAAAAATAGAAGATGGCTCGGTATTGCTTTTTACCAAAGCCATTACCATTCCCGGGGGACTGTGTCTCCATTGCCACGGGGAGCCAGTCAAAGACATCGACGAGGAAACACTCCAGAAAATTGACAAATTATATCCAGAAGATAAAGCCAAAGGACATGCCATAGGCGATCTTCGAGGCATGTGGAGCATTGCCATTCCGCAGAAAGAAGTTGTGAAAAAACTTTAAATATATCACCATGCAAACCATCCTCGGCGCAGGGGGAGCCATCGGCAATGAACTTGCCCAAGCCCTTACGCCATACACGGATCAGATAAGACTGGTCAGCAGAAATCCCGTCAGGATCAATCCTTCAGATGAATTGCATAAGGCTGACCTTACGAAAAAGGAAGAAGTCCGAAAGGCAGTAGAAGGCTCCTCCATCGTTTACTTGACAGTGGGCTTTCCCTATAGTGCCAAGCTGTGGCAAGACATATGGCCGCATACCATGCGCAACACCATAGATGCCTGTAAGGAACATCAAGCCAAGCTGGTTTTTTTTGATAATATCTACATGTATGACAGGGATTTTTTGGATGGAATGAACGAACAAACCCCCATTCATCCTCCAAGCAAAAAAGGAAAAATCAGGGCGGAGATCGCTGCCATGTTGATGGATGAAGTTAAAACCGAGGATTTGACCGCCTTAATTGCCCGCGCGGCGGATTTTTACGGCCCCAGCATCCAGGATAAAAGTGTGTTGACGGAAACGGTCCTGAAAAATTTGTCCCAAGGAAAAAAGGCATTCTGGTTTGGTGATGCCGACCAACCACATTCCTTCACCTATACACCCGATGCGGGAAGAGCCACCGCCCTTCTGGGAAATACACCTGAAGCTTTTAATCAAATCTGGCATTTGCCCACCGCTCCTGATCCGATGACCGGAAAAGAATGGGTGGAGGCCATTGCCAGAGAACTGGGCGTCAAGCCCAAATTAATGGTTGTACCCAATTTCCTGGTTCAGCTGATGGGCGTTTTTTCCCCCTTTATGAAAGAAATGGGGGAAATGATGTACCAGTACAACAAAAGCTATAAATTTGACAGCAGCAAATTTGAAGCACATTTCAATCTGCCACCCACTCCCTATCCTCAAGGTATTAAAGAAATTGTACAGAGGGATTACCCAAGATAACCGATACACCAGTAATCTTTTCGTTAATCAATTTATTCATCACTTATGAAAAAAATTTCTATCCTTTTAATTTTCCTCTTTACCGCGGGTCTGTTGGCTGCCCAAACCAAGAGCCCGGCCGAATTTTTAGGTTATGAATTGGGCGAGCGTTTTACCCCTCACCACAAGATCGTCGCTTACTATGAACATGTGGCAGAAAAGAATACAAACGTAAAAATCCAGTACTACGGAACCACCAATGAACTTCGTCCTCTTTTGGTGGCCTTTGTTTCTTCCCAAGGAAATATCGACAACCTAGAGACCATCCGTCAGGACAACCTGCGCCGCACCGGGATGCTTTCTGGCAGTACGTCTACCAAAATTCCGATCACCTGGATGAGCTACAACGTCCATGGCAATGAGGCGGTATCTTCTGAGGCAACCATGATGACCCTTTGGGCTTTGGTTGATCCGGCCAACAAGGAGACAAAGACCTGGCTGGAGAATAACCTGGTCGTCATGGACCCCTGTATCAATCCGGACGGCCGCGACCGGTATGCCATGTGGTACAACCAAAAAATGAACGCTCAATTGCAACCAGACCCCCAATCCATAGAACATCTTGAACCATGGCCAGGGGGAAGAGCCAATCATTATCTGTTTGACCTCAACCGCGACTGGGCTTGGCAGACCCAAAAAGAATCCCAGCAGCGATTGAAACTCTACAACCAATGGATGCCGCAGCTTCACTTGGATTTTCACGAACAAGGGGTAAACAACCCGTACTATTTTGCTCCTGCTGCTGAGCCGCTTCACCATCAATTAAGTCCTTTCCAACACGAATTTCAGGAGACGTTTGGCCGTAACACCGCCAAATATTTCGATCAAAACAACTGGTTCTATTTCACCAAGGAATCATTCGACCTCTTGTACCCCAGCTATGGAGATACCTACCCCATGTATAATGGCGCCATAGGGATGACGATCGAGCAGGGCGGATCCGGCCGTGCCGGGATCGGCGTCATCAATGAAGAAGGAGATACGTTGACTTTGAAGGACAGGATTATCCACCATCATACTACAGGGCTTTCTGCGATAGAAATCACTTCCAAGAACGCGGAAAGAGTAGTGGATGAATTTGAAAAGTACTTCAGGGAAAGCAGCAGCAGTCCTGTGGGGAAATATAAAAGCTTTGTAATCAAAGGAGACAATCCTCCTGCGAGAATTCAGGCGCTCCTCAACCTGTTGGATAAAAACGGCATCCGCTATAGATATGCCTCCAATGGAAGAAATCTCAGTGGCTTTAACTATGGAACAGGTAAAAATGCATCCTTTTCCACCACGGATCAGGACATTGTCATCAACGCCTACCAGCCCAAATCGGTGTTAACCCAGATCCTGTTTGAGCCCAACCCTGCGCTAAACGACAGTATCACCTATGACATCACCAGTTGGGCCATGCCGTATGCCTATGGTCTAGAAGCCTATGCGTCAGAAGCCAGGATCAATGCGGGAAGGGAATACTCCAAAGCAGCATTTGTTGCCAATCAGTCTAATCCCAATACCCTGGCTTACATTGCCCCCTGGAATGCTACCCAACATGCGGCCTTTCTAGCCGCCTTGATCAATGAAGGCATCCGGGTACGGTATGCAGAATATGCTTTCACTATTGGCGAGGAAGCCTATCCTGCAGGCTCCCTGATCATCACCCGCGGGGGAAACCAGTATGTGACCGATTTTCACGAGAAAGTCGTCACCATCGCCAACGACATGGCAATCACCCTGGGCCAAACGACTACCGGCTACGTAGACAGCGGGAAAGACTTCGGTTCTTCTTCCGTACGAACAATTACCGCTCCTAAAGTCGCCTTAATAGGAGGGGAAGGTACTTCGTCGCTAAACTTTGGTGAGATCTGGCATCACTTCGAACAGGAACTGAAATATCCGCTCAGCATTTTAGATCAAGCGCAGCTGGGCAACGCAGATCTTAGCAAATACAATGTGATTATCCTGCCTTCAGGAAGGTATTCCTGGAAGGAAAGCGAAACCAAAAAATTACAGGATTGGATCAAAGCCGGCGGCAAAGTGGTGGCTATTGATGCGGCGCTAAATTTCTTCGCAGATAAAGATGGTTTTGGCTTATCCAAATATTTAAACGAAGAGGAGAAAAAAGCCCAAGAAAAGATGGACGAGGAGATTGCTTCCAGCGAAAGAACCGCAGCTTACCAGGAAAGGGAGAGACTTGACATCTCAAACTATGCGGCGGGAGCCATCTTTGAAGTACAGATGGATACTACCCATGCCTTGGGATTCGGGACAGGCGGCAAGTTTTATGCTTTGAAAAACAATGCCAGCCGATACGCCTACCTGAAAGATGGTGTCAATGCGGGTATCATTCCGTCTGCCGATCTTCACCGTACCGGATTTATGGGCTATAAGGCCAAAGCCAAAGTGGCTGAATCCTTGGCTTTTGGTGTGGAAGAACTAGGAAGAGGCCAGATCATCTACATGGCTGACAACCCGATTTTCAGAAGTTTCTGGGAAAACGGAAAGTTGATCCTGGACAATGCCGTATTTATGGTGCAATAGAAATGGCGGGAAGTAAGAAGTCCGGAGCGGGAACACTCCGGCTTGACTACGTCCCTGGTCGTTAAAATCTGTGCAGTGGGTATTGATCATTGTTTATGCAGTGTTCAATGCCCACTTTTCAATACCCAATATGATTCAACTATGGAAGCAGGAAAACAACGTTGCCAATGGTGTTTGGGATTTGAGGAATATATCCAATACCACGACCGGGAATGGGGGGTACCTGCTTATTCCGACGAGGTTCATTTTGAATTTTTGGTGTTGGAAAGTGCCCAAGCGGGATTAAGCTGGGCGACGATATTGAAAAAGCGCGAAGGGTACCGAAAGGCCTTTGCCAACTTTGACTATAGAACAGTGGCAGAATTTCCAGAAAATTATGTCCAAGAACTGATGCAGGATGCAGGGATCATCCGCAATGCTCTTAAAATCAAAGCGGCCATTAACAATGCGGAACGATTCATGGAAGTGCAGCAGGAGTTCGGATCCTTCTCTAACTATATCTGGGGATTTGTCGATGGCAAACCCATCCAAAACCATTTCCAATCGCCTTCCGAAGTCCCAGCCACTACCGAGGCTTCCGACAAGCTAGCCAAAGACCTTAAAAAGCGGGGCTTCAAATTTTTGGGAAGCACCACGATTTATGCCCATATGCAAGCCACGGGATTGGTCAATGACCATATGCCGCATTGCTTTAGGTACAAGGAAGTACAGCAACTCGCCCAGTGAGAAATCCGAAGCAACTTGCAACCGGTAAGACTCAAGGTAAAGAAGCAGACCTCAATCAAGCTTTATCCACTGCGACTTTATAGACAGGGTCTTCAAAGTGATTGACCTCTATAATGGCATCGGCTCTGTCCAACAAGCTTCTACTGTCTTCACTTAAATGCCTCAGATGCGCTTTTTTACCTAATTTTGCATAGCGTTCGGTGATTTTATGGACTGCTTCTATCGCACTATGGTCCATGATCCTTGACTCCTTAAAATCAATCACCACGTGTTCTGGATCGTTTTGAATATCAAACTTCTCTGCAAAGGCTGTGGTAGAAGCAAAAAACAAGGGCCCGAAAATTACATAATGTTTATAGCCATGTTCATCAATATGCTTACGTGCCCGGATGCGCTTGGCATTTTCCCAGGCAAAAGTTAAAGCAGATATCACCACGCCAACCAAAACAGCAAGCGCCAGATTATGGTAGATGACGGTCACCAAAGCGACGATTACCATCACCAGCACATCTACCAAAGGCACCTTTCTGAAAATTCTTAAACTCGCCCATTCAAAGGTTCCGACAGCTACCATAAACATTACTCCCACCAAGGCCGCCATGGGAATCTGTTCAATCCATGAGGATCCGTACAGGATAAACATCATTAAACTGACGGAAGCAACAATGCCCGACAGCCGAAATCTTCCTCCCGAACTGACGTTGATGATACTTTGGCCAATCATCGCGCAGCCGCCCATACCACCAAAAAAACCGGTAGTAATATTGGCGACTCCTTGGGCAAAACATTCCTTGTTGCCGCTTCCCCTGGAGTCGGTCATCTCATCCACCACCGATAAGGTGAGCAGACTCTCCAGTAGACCGACGATGGCCATCACGATAGAAAAAGGAAATATGATTGTCAAGGTCTCCCAATTCAGGGGAACCACAGGCAAATGGAATTCCGGAAGCCCGCCACCAATGGAAGCAATATCACCTACTGTTTTGGTGTCCAATCCTCCTAAGATCACAACTGCAGAAATGACAAGAATAGCCACCAAAGACGAAGGAACAGCTTTGGTTATCTTTGGTAAGAAATAGATAATGGCCATGGTAACCAAAGCCAACCCCACCATCAGGTATAGGGGGGAACCACTCATCCATTGTTGTACCCCGCCTTCCCCCAAGGTTTTAAAATGTACAAACTGACTCATCAAGATAACAATAGCGAGCCCGTTCAAAAAGCCGAACATCACAGGGCGGGGCACCAGGCGGATCAATTTTCCCAACTTCAGTACCCCTATCAACGCCTGGATGAGGCCCATCAATACTACCGCAGCAAACAGGTACTCTGCGCCATGGACGACCACCAAACCCACCACTACGACGGAAATGGCTCCCGTCGCCCCTGAAATCATTCCAGGACGGCCTCCTAGGATGGAAGTAACCAGTCCTATGATAAAAGCCGTGTAAAGACCCACCAAGGGGCTGACATTGGCGATGATGGAAAAGGCGATGGCCTCCGGTACCAAAGCGAGGGCCACCGTGAGGCCGGACAGAATCTCATTTTTAGGATTAAAACCCTTTGCTTTAAGTTGTTGTATAAAGGTCATTGGATGTATTCATTTATTGAGATAATTGCAGCCCTCCAATAGGAATGAACTCTATAAGTAGGAACGGCACCATAAGCAGGTAGCTAAAAAATAAGAACAGAGTAATGATGATGATATGGGAAAACGGTTTTTAAAATTTTGATCCTGCAAAAGTAGGCCAAAAAAGAAGTTATTCTAAATCAGTTTAGAAAAAATATGTATTCTTATTATACCTTACCGCAGTCTGCCTGTGGCAGTTCTGTATTTCCCTTCGTCTCGGCAACAAGCCGCATCCTTAACCCATGAATAAATGATATTTAATCCTTTAATGATGAAGAAAACAAAGGTGCCTAATTTGATGATGTTCTTCTTCAGTGTGCTGTTCTGTCTCTCTTGTCAGGATATGGACTTGGCTATAATAACAGGCAAGTGTGGCAGTTCCAAGCTGGTGAAAAAGGTGAACAAGCAGAAAGGAATATTTCATTACAATACCCACTTCAATCGCTACACCATCTCTGTAAGTGAACCCAACACCTATGACTCCGTTGATGTAGGTTTAATTTGTAATGCTCCTACCCTTAAATCCCTTCCCACAGTATCACCAGATGGCCTCCCTGTGGTTTTCAGTGGTAAATATCGCGAATCTGAGGAATTGTCACCTATTGCCGGCACCACCTTTTACGAGCTGGAGATCGACAAGATCGAATTCATTGAATGATGAGGATGAAGGGGAAGCAGGGCAGAGTAGTCCGATTTTCGTAAATTTTGGGGTATTTCATTCAGCTTGTCGCTAAGCCGAAAGTGTCCCGATCAACGTGTCACCATCTTAATAATTAAGCCTATCTGTCCAAGGTGGTAAAGATCATGGTGGACAATTCCCTCCACCATGTAATGGTAGGCATATTCATCCTGGTACGATTTATTGAGAAAGTCGTCATCCAGCCCCTCCCATAATTTGGTAAGCCGATGTTGCGTGTCGGCAAAATCTTCCCTAAGCTGCTGCCAGCCTCTTGTCCTCAATGCTTCATTGCTGTACCAATTCTTTTCGCTGTCAAACAAGGGGAAGGCAGGCCTGCCAGTTGTAAACCGTTCGATCAGTTCCCTGCGCCATTCAACTAAATGAGAAAGCACTTCCGCCACACTGTGTACCCCTGGCACGGGCTGGCGAAAGGCATCTTCCTCTGATAGGCCGTTGAGCTTTTTGGCGAAAGATTCATCAATCCATGGATTGCCTTCGTAAATCAGGCGCAATTGCCGTAAATAATCTCGGATGAGTAGGTTTTCCATGGATCAGTATTTATTCGGGAATCTGCTGGCTCAGGCAATGCAATGTGCCGAAGCCCCAAATCAAATCTATGGCGCTGATCCCGATGATTTTTCTATCAGGGAAACAGTCAGCCAGTATATTTAAAGCCACTCTATCGTTTGGATCGTTAAAGGTAGGCACCAAAACACACTGGTTGATGATCAGGAAGTTGGCATAGCTGGCCGGGATTCTGATCCCTTCGAAGTCCAGCCGCCCAGGCATCGGCAGCGTGACGATCTTCGGCGATTGCCCGTTTTCCAGTTTGGCCTTTTTCAACCTCGCCAAATTATCCTGCAAGGGTTGGTAATTCGCATCTTCGGGATCTTCTTCCACCACGGTGACGATGGTATTCTCATTGACAAAGCGCGCCAAGTCATCTATATGTCCATGGGTATCATCTCCCACCACCCCATCTCCCAACCAGATGACATTGGTAATACCCAGATATTCCTTAAAAACCGCTTCATAGTCTGAGCGTGTAAAGCCCGGATTTCTCACCTGTATATCCGGGTGCAGCAGACACTCCTCTGTGGTGATCAGCGTCCCCTTGCCATTGGTCTCCAAGGCTCCTCCCTCCAGTACGATCGGATTGCCCTGATGCAAAACCTGGCTTAGCGGGATATCCAGGAATGAGGCTACCTTTCCTGGCACTTGCCGATCCAACTGGTAGTTCTTGTATTTTGCCCAACCGTTGAAGTTAAAATTCAAGGCTTCTCTTTCACCGTTTTCCTTTTTGACGATAATGGGACCGGAATCCCTCATCCAGCTTCTGTTCGTTCTCTGAACAATAAAGGACACATTCGTCATATTGACGTGGCCATCTTCCAGTTTGGACTTTACTTTTTCCTCCTGCTTCTGGTCGGCTACCACTAAAAACACGCTTTCTACCTGAGCCACTTTTTTGATAAACTCCACAAAAGCCCATTGGATCGCACCATATTTACCCGGCCAATCATTTCCATTATGGGGAAAAGCAAGTAATACGCCCTGTTGTCTCTCCCATTCAGCGGGAAATCTTCTCTCTGTTGTGGCCATTATTGATCGAGTGCACGTTTGGTAATTTCGCCATAGAAGTCAATTCGTCTATCCCTGAAGAAAGGCCAGTTCTGACGGACATTTTCCTGTAAATCCAGGTTAACCTCGGCAATAAGAATTTCTTCTTGATCATGGGAGGCCTGGGCGAGGATTTCCCCTTGTGGCCCCGCAATAAAGGAAGATCCCCAAAATTCAATGCCCGCTGTGCCGGGAACGTATTGTTCCAAGCCAATCCTATTGGCAGCGGCTACATAGACGCCGTTGGCTACGGCATGGCCTTTCATGACATTCATCCATGCACCATGCTGGTTGGGGCCATATTGTTCTTTCTCCTGGGGGTGCCATCCAATGGCAGTCGGATAAAACAGTACTTCAGCCCCTTGTAGCGCGGTCAATCTCGCGGCCTCTGGATACCATTGATCCCAGCAGATGAGCGTTCCGATTTTTCCCTTTTCAGTAGGAAAAGTTCTGAAACCAGTGTCTCCTGGGGTGAAATAAAATTTTTCATAGAAATGCGGATCATCAGGAATATGCATTTTGCGGTACAATCCAGCATTGGTGCCATCAGAGTTGATGATGTAGGCACTGTTATGGTAGATCCCTGCCATGCGCTTTTCAAAAAACGGAACAATGATTACCACGCCCAGTTCTTTGGCCACGGCGCTAAAAGCCTTAAAAGAAACGCCGTAAAGCGGTTCTGCCAAAGCAAACATGTCGGTGTCCTCACTTTGACAAAAATAGTGGCTGCTGTATAATTCGGGAAGGCAGATCACATCAGCTCCCTGACTAGCGGCATCACGCACCCAACTCAAGCATTTCTGCAGGTTGTTTTCAGGGGTATTGTTCAAATTAAGCTGTACAACGGCAATCTTATACATATTCTTGGTAATTGATGGATGAAATAGGGAAACGGCAAAGGATCAATATTTGTTCCGCAATTCGAAGACTCAGAAGATAAGTCAAGATTGGGGTCACTTTGCGCTGTAAATATATCATTTTGGGAGGAGCAAAATAACTTTTTGCGAGAGAGGTTAAATTTGCGCAGAACTCAATAACATACATCGTTTTATAAATAAATTTTTTATTATCTTCATAGGAAAATTTTTAGATGGCATAGATGTTCACAGACAAAATTATTAACAGGTAAATAGGAGCGAGATTTTAGTGCAATATATTTTCCTGATAAGGGGGAGAACACCTCATTCGATAGGAGGAAGAGGAGCCTAGCCCATCCAACGGTATTTTGATCAAGGCAGATAAAGAGTGAAACGTTGACATATAATTTATTTGATAAACCTATCACCATGAATTATCCTGAGCATATCATCAAACAAGGCGAGCCGGACCACGTTTTGGTTACCGCCATACAAAAAAGGCTAATGGAATTAGGCGTTGGTTCATTTTCGACCTTTGGGAACTATGGCCCTAAAACGGCGGCAGCAGTAAAGCTGTTCCAATCCCTGCACCGGGATCAAAACGGAAATCCGTTAGAAATGGACGGTAAAATCGGACCCATCACTTGGGCAGTGCTTTTTGGGCTTGAGGAAACAGGCCCTAAAGAAAATACATCCTCGAATGTTCTTCTGGTCGAAGCGGTAAAAGTCGAAAATCCCATTGGTAGCAACCGAGGTCCTGAAGTAGATGAATACCTGAGAAGCGTAAACTGTCCACCGGCTAATTATTGGTGTGCGGGTTTTGTTTACTGGTGTTTCGATGAAGCGGCAGAGATGCTAAACCTTCCAAATCCGCTCTATCGAACAGCAGGCTGTCTTTCCCACTGGAACAATTCCCGGGGCAAAAAGATATCCGCTAAAACAGCGATGCAAAATCCAGCTGTAGTCAAGACTGGGCAGATATTTATAGTAGACCATGGCCGGGGAATGGGACATACGGGAATAATCGAACGTGTAGATGGCGGATTTATTTATACCATCGAGGGCAATAGCAATCCCCAAGGCAGTAGCAACGGTATAGGCGTTTTTCAACTGGCCCGAAAAATTAACAAGATTAACAAAGGGTTCATTGAATACTGACCTCCTTCAACTGGCCAACTATTTCTTCCTGGTTTTCCATACTGCGTTGATTTTTTTCAACCTATTCGGATGGATATGGAAGCCTTGGAGAAAAGCCCATCTGATGGTGATCTCCCTGACTTTTGTGTCTTGGACGCTATTGGGAGTCTGGTATGGTTTCGGCTATTGCCCGCTGACGGACTGGCATTGGAATATTTTACATGCTCTTGGCCATGACCAACTTCCCCCTTCTTATGTCAGCTTTTTGTTTCAAAGGATGCTCGACTGGCATTTTTCCGATAACACAGTGGATATCCTGACACTAGGATGTGCCTTGGTGGCTTTGGCTGCTTCAGTAAAGGTGAATTTCTTTCCTCCCGAAGCAAAATGATGGAGAGGCCATATCTCTTTTCTCAATAATTTCTGCTTACCGCTTCAAAAAGCCCTGTCAATAGCTCCTTTTTATGGTGACTCACTGGGATCCTATGGCCATTGTCCATCATGACATAGCCACCGTCCTTTCTGTGGTACTTTTTCATATAATTGGGATTGATCAGGAAGGATTGGTGGATTCTCATGAACAGGTATTTTTGCAGGGTTTTCTCCACTTCCTTTAAGGTCTTACTGATCAGTAATTTTGTTCCGTTGGCCAGAAATATATTCGTATAGTTATTTTCACTTTGACAAAAAATGATCTGGTTGATTTCAAGAAATTCATATCCGTCAGCTATTGGCACCGCTATCTTACTTTTTAGCAGGCCTTCCTTTTTCATCTGATCCAGCAATTGCTTAATGACATCCTCAGATACGGCAAGTTCAAGGCTCTCTTTCTGTATCTTCCACTGGCGCAACACCTCTTTCAGTTCCAGCACATCAATCGGCTTAAGCAGATAATTAAAAGCTTTTAATTTGAATGCCTGTACGGCGTATTGGCTATAGGCCGTGGTAAACACAATATCAAAACAAAAATTATCCAGCTGCTCAAGCAGTTCAAAGCCATTGATACCGGGCATCTCCACGTCCAAAAAAAGAAGGTCAATGTCCAGCTTGGGGAGCTTCTGAAGGGCTTCCTGCGGCTGGTTGCACTTGTACACTACTTTAATTTCCGCATCTATGCTATTCAGATCCAAAGCCAGACTTTCTATACAATGGATTTCGTCGTCAATAATGGCTACTTTCATAGGGTGCAATATTGTTGGTTACGGTTTCTTCTTTAATTATTCCTTCAAGGGTCAAAATCACTTGGGTCCCCATTGGTTGATTGCTGTCGTCGTGAAGGTCGATGATGTCAAAACTGATCATTCCCTCACTGTTTTTGTTGAATAGGTCTATTCTGTCTTGGGTAATGCGGGTGCCCATACTCTTGTGTAGATCGACTGTTGGCACCACCTTGTTTCTGTTTCTCCCCACGCCATTGTCTTTTATAAGGAGACGGCCAGTGGTTTTTTCTCTAGAGATATCAATATCCAATATCTTCTTTTCCTTTTTACTCGGCAACAAGCCATGCCAAATGGCATTTTCGACAAATGGCTGCAACAACATGGGGGGTATACGAATACAAGCCGTCTCTTCAGGATCCACGCCCAAATAATTTATATTAAAGATGAAGTTTTGGTCAAAGCGGTTTTCCTCCAACTTTACATATTTCTTGATTAAATCCAACTCCTCACTCAAGGGGATGTCCTTCTTTTTACCGGTTTCAAGGACCGAACGGACAAATCGGCTAAATACCGTCAGATAATTAATCGCCTCCTGAAACTTTTCTGTCTGTATTAAATATTTAATGGAATTCAGGCAGTTGAACAGAAAATGGGGATTCATCTGCATTCTTGAAGCAAGGATTTCCGCCTGTAAAAGGTTGTTTTCATACTCGGTCTGAAGCCGTCTTTTTTCTTGCTCCTGTAAGGAAAGCTTGGCATTCTTCTTCAGGTTTAAATTTCTATAAATCAAAAGGAAAAACATCAGAATAACCACAAAGCCTCCTAAGGTGAGAGACACCAACGCTTTTTGTTTTTTCAAGGCTTCTGACTGTATGTACAGCTCCGCCTCCTGAATGTTCTTGTCTTTTTTCAACAATTCAATCTCCCCCTCCTTCTTTTCAAAATCATAGGACAGTTTGATGCCTTCAATCTTGGTCTCCTGCTCACTTAGATTTATGCTGTCCTTGTAGGTTTGGGACATCTTATAAAAATGTAGGGCTTGTGCCAGGTTGGAGGTTTCTTCATATAAATAGGCCAATTGTCCTGCATTGTCCTTGATCAATTCTTTATGGTTTAATGACCTTGCTATCTCCAAAGACTGTTGAAAATGGTCTTTGGCCAAAGCCAGATTCCCCTGTTTTAGAAACAGATTTCCCAAAGAATTAAACACATCGGCCTGTTTGCTTCGGTTGTTTATCTGTTGGAACAGGGCCAATGACCTGAGGTAGTATGTTTTTGCCTGGTCCAAGTTACGGCCCTCCGCAAAATAGTTGTGGCCATAAAATTCATAAGTCATCGCTAGACCAAATTGATCCTTCATGTCCTGGTTGATGGCCAGCAATTTATCCAGATACACCCTGGCGGTATCGAATTGCGCATTTTGCGTAAAAAAATCACTAATGGAAAGATAGTTGATCGCAATACCCCTATTGTTCTGTTGCTGCTCTTCAGTCCTCAAAGCTTTCAAAAAATAAAAAAGTGCTTCCTCACCCTTGTCTGGTATATTGATAAAGGTATTGCCGAGGCCGTTGCTGGCAATGGCGATATTCCGAAGATCTTGCTCCAGCTCAGCAATCTTTAAGGCTTCGATAAAATAATTCACCGCCTGGTCGTACAATTGGTCATATCTAGCGGCCACGGCGGCATTATTGGCAAACCGCATCTTATAATGAGGCAATACTTTTTTGTCTTTGACAAAGTCGTAGGCTTTCACATGAAGAGGCAGGGCCTTTGCGTAATGTTGGTGAAAACGATAGATCAGACCCAGGTTATCCAAGGATCTGCTATACAACAACGTGTCCATGTACCTCTCAGCCTCCTCGGCGGCATTTCTCGCATAAAAATGATCTTGGTCATGTTCCCCCTGGTCATGCAGGGCGCGTGATAAATCTACGGCCGCAAGGATCTTCAGGGTATCATGGACATCCCTGTCCAATTGACCTCTAAGGCTATCAATCCGGGAGGACTGTTGTCCGAAAAGTAGCAAAGGGCTAAATAAAATTATGAGGGCAACAAGTAATCTGTCCATATCCTGAAATGGCAATAGGATGATAAAATTAAATATTACCTAAGTTATAAAAGCTAAACGGTACTATCAATTGAACTTCATGATTGGCATGGCTTGGACAAGTATATCCATGGTTTCAATTAGAATTGACTAAACAGCATTGATTTTTACGATACTCATTGAGTATATCCAACCACTCATTCATAAGGTATTTGTACTCATTTTCTATTTTTTGTTTTGCAACAGTTTCGGAATATCGTACAATCATTTAAAAACAACAAAATTATGAAAAAATTATTTTTATTACTTTTCATTGGAGCCATTTCCACTTCATTATTCGCTCAAAAAGGTCACAACCAAGCCAGTATCGGTGCAGAAATCGGTCTTCCGACGGGCTCCGTTAGTAATTCTTTGAACATTGGATTTGGGGGTACCGCAAAAGGTCTTTATGGGGTCGGTGAGGCCGGTCAGGTTGGCTTTACCCTAGGTTTTATCCGGTATGGATTTGACACCGCAGGAAGCGGGGTCAGTGCCGGTATGAATGTCATCCCGATTATGCCCGGTTATCGCCACCATTTTGACCAACTCTATGCAGAGGGACAGGTGGGTCTTGCCATTGTAAAGAGCAGTTTTAACTACGCGGGCTATTCCGGCTCCGCATCCACCACCAACGCTTCTATAGGCATAGGAGGGGGATACCTTTACGAAAACTTTGATTTTTCATTGAGATATCAAAGCTATGGGTCCGGCTTTGGAACCTTAGGTCTAAGAGTAGCCTATAACTTCAGCCTTACTATGTAAGGCAAAAAAAGAAACGGGTATTTTTTGTAATCCATTCTCCCTTAAGGTGGTTTTGGGGATTTTTAAAATGAAGATGGATAAAAGATGATGCTCCTCCGGTAATTTTTTCATTGCATCCTCCGGAGGGGCAACATCTTATTCTTCAGGTTGATGCGGGGTTATCTCTTAAATAAAGAAGGTGTATTTCCTCTTTTCCAGCATATATTCCGCAATTTCTCTCCTTAATTGTTTGGTATTGACCAAGTCGGCTTTGGTGAACCTCTTCAATCCCATCAACATCACTTTCTGCTCATCCCCCGTTACAAAGGCAGCAATGGCTTCTTTTGCCGCCAGGTTGATTTTGTCTACAGCTTCAGAAAGGTAAACCCTAGCCATGGCTATCTGGATCTTACTGGCTTCCTCGCTTTTTGCGGAGGCCAACTTTTCTGCCCTTAGAAGCACGGATTCAGCAGCATATATTTCTATCATGATATCCGCCAGGTTCATCATGATTTCCTGTTCGGCTTCTATTTTATCCTGAAAGGCCTGGGCGGCTTTTCCAGCTACCATGAGAAATACTTTCTTTAGCCTTATTAGTATTTCTTTCTCCGAAGCAAATAGTTTGGAAACATCTAAGGTCTCAAAAGAAGGAACAGAGGTAAGCTCCTTAGAAACTGCCATAGCAGGATCAAAAATATTTACCTCGCCCTTCATGGCTCTTTTTAACAACATCCCCACCATCAGCATCCTATTGATCTCGTTGGTGCCTTCATAGATCCTGGAGATCCTGGCATCACGGTAAGCCTTCTCCATAGGAACGTCAGCCGAATATCCCATTCCACCATACACTTGTACCCCTTGATCCACTACGTAGTCTAAAACCTCCGAACCATGGACTTTGGCAATGGCACATTCTATGGCAAATTGTTCCACCCCTTTTAGTTTGGCTTGGTTGGCTTCCATCCCTCCCTGGATAAGCGCCTCAATCCTATCTTCGATATCTTGTCCAGCCCTATAACAAAGCGACTCACTGGTAAATGTCTGAATAGCCATTTCGGCAAGCTTTGATTGGATGGCACCAAAGGTTCCTATTGACACACCAAATTGCTTTCGTTCGTTGGCATATTGAAGCGCATGAGAAATTACTCTACGACAGCCACCCAATACACCTGCACCTAATTTTACCCTGCCTATATTCAGTATATTCACTGCTATCTTAAATCCATTCCCTCTTTCTGAGAGCAGGTTTTCTACTGGAACCGGACAATCGTTGAAGAACACCTGACGGGTAGAAGAACCTTTGATCCCCATCTTCTTCTCTTCCTCATTCATGGTAATTCCGCCAAAATTCCGCTCCACTATAAACGCAGACAGGTTTTTGTCCTCTTCTATTTTGGCAAATACGATAAACACGTCGGCAAATCCGGCATTGGTGATCCACATTTTTTGCCCGTTCAGCAGGTAGTGTTTACCATCCGGAGAAAAAACGGCTTTGGACTTGCCACTGTTGGCGTCAGATCCAGCATCAGGCTCAGTAAGACAGTAACAGGCAGCCCATTCGGCAGTGGCTAATTTTGGTAAATATTTCTGCTTTTGTTCTTCTGTGCCATAATACAGGATAGGAAGGGTGCCGATACCCGTGTGCGCACCGTAAGTAGTGGAAAATGAGCCGGCACTCCCAATAATGTCTGCCATCAGCATGGAAGTATTAAAATTCATTCCCATTCCACCGTATATTTCGGGAACTGATATACCCAATAAACCCATCTCTCCCGCCTTTTTCAGTATCCGGGGAACCATTTCCGGGTCTTTCATACTGTCAATCTCATCGGAGTAGGGAAGAATCTCCATATCAATAAAATCCTGACAGGCCTGCGCCATCATTCTTTGCTCCTCTGAAAATTCTTCCGGAGTAAATATATCCTCAGCTGCAGTCTCCCTAATCAAGAATTCTGCTCCGTTTATTGCTTTTGTAGCCATAAGATGTTTGATATAAGATTTCAGACATTAAATCTATGATGAGAAACTAAATAACCTTGACGTCTTTGAAGGGATAGAAACAGCACTTCTTCTCGCTTGAGCTGTCAACCCAATCTTTCTTCAAAGAGATAAAGTATAGCGGTATTGTAATAAGCACCCGCTGTAGACTCCTATACAGTACGTTCCTTGGTGACACCTGGCCTTTCGTCCTATGCAACGATTAGCCCCTACTTCAACAACTCAATTACTCCGGCCACTCCCTGTCCTCCCCCAACGCAGGCGGAGACGATGCCGTACTTACCGTTTCTTCTTCTTAGCTCATTGATCAGCTGTACCGTGAGCTTTGCACCGGTGCATCCTAATGGATGTCCCAAAGCAACGGCACCCCCGTTGACATTGATGATTTCAGGGTTAAGATCCAATGACTTGGTAATTGCAATTCCTACCGTAGCAAAGGCTTCATTAAGTTCTATGAGATCAATATCGTTTTGATTTAATCCCGCCATTTTTAAGGCCTTGGGAATAGCCTTTACCGGCCCGATACCCATAATGCGAGGTTCCACTCCCGCTACTGCATAGGAAACCAACCTGGCCACCGGTTCAAGATTAAGTTCTTTGACCATTCTCTCTGACATGACCAATGCAAAGGCTGCCCCATCGGAAGTTTGGGAGGAATTCCCGGCTGTTACCTGTCCACCTTGCTTGAAGGCCGGCTTTAGATTGGAGAGCACCTCCATGGTGGTACCAGGTCTCGGCCCCTCATCCGTGTCTACTATAAATTTTCTTTTTTGACGTTTTCCTTTTTTATCGATGTAAGTTTCCTCCACCTCTATCGGCACGATTTCCTCTTTAAATTTACCTTCAGAAATGGCCCGCATGGCCTTCTCATGTGATCTTACCGAAAATTGGTCGGCATCTTCGCGGCTGATATCATAATCCTTCGCAAGCTCTTCGGCCGTAAGTCCCATACTCAAATAGTAATCTGGATGTTCCGATGCTATCTTCCAGTTGAGGGCCGTCTTGTATCCCATCATCGGCACGAGTGACATCGATTCCGTCCCTCCCGCTATGATGCAGTCGGCCATCCCACTTTTTATCTTGGCAACAGCGAGTGCAATGGCTTCCAATCCGGAACCACAATAACGATTGACGATGAACCCAGGCACTTCCTCTGACAAAGCCAACAGGGAAATCATCCTGCCCATCTGCATGCCTTGTTCGGCTTCAGGAATGGCATTGCCTACAATCAGATCATCTACCCGAAGTGGATCAAGTTCGGGAGTTTTGGCCAGAAGGTGTGCAATGACATCTGCTGCCAGATCATCCGGCCTATAAAACCTAAACCCCCCTTTTTTTGCCTTTCCTACTGCCGTCCTGTAACCGTTGACTATGTATGCTTCCATTTTAATGTAGTTTCTTTGTTACCAATTAATTTCAGACTCACAACTACCTCTACCCTTTGAGCTAATTCCGCAGTGTCTTGTTCTTAAACAAAATGCTTTGAATCCTTTCCAGCGTCTTTCTTTCACCGGTCAAGCTAAGGAATGCTTCCCGTTCAAGATCCAGTAAATACTGCTCAGTAACCTCTGTAGGCTGTGAGAGATCTCCTCCGCTCATCACCCAAGCCAGTTTTCGGGCTATTTTGGCATCATGTTCGGATATATAGTTTCCGTACTGCATACTGGTTATTCCCGCTTCAAACAGAGCGAGAGATGTTTTTCCCAGAACCTTTATATCACCGCGGCGAATGGGTTGCGTATATCCCGCAGCATGCAACTCCAACACCCTTTGTTTGGCATCAGCCAACAACCTCTTTTTATTGAGGGTAATCCTATCCTTTTCCTGGAGGAATCCCAAGGCTCTTGCCTCTTCTGCTGAAGTGGAGACCTTGGCAGTAGCCAGGTTCATGAAATATTCCTGCAGCCTGTTCAATTCCACATCCCCGGCAATTACCTGATCCGAAAACCTTAGTGTCATCTCCTTGCTCCCACCGCCGGCAGGAATCAATCCCACGCCAAACTCAACCAAACCCATGTACAATTCCGCATGCGCCTGTATGGCATCCGCATGAAGGGAAATTTCACAACCTCCTCCCAATGCCATGTTATGGGGAGCCACTACAACCGGAACCGCACTGTATCTAATCCGCATCATGGTATTCTGAAATTGTGACGTCATCATATTCACTTCATCGAAGTCTTGGTCGGCTGCGTACATGAACACAAGTGCAAGATTAGCTCCCGCCGAGAAATTGGCGCCTTCATTGCCTATTACCAATCCCTTGTAGCTTTTCTCCGCCATCGTGATGGCCGTATTGATGCCCTCAATAACCTCTGATCCCAAAGAATTCATCTTGGTGTGAAATTCCACACCAATTACGTCATCTCCTAAATCATAAACGGATGAACCTGCATTGTTCCATATCCTCTTGTTGGCGGCTTTGAGATTATCCAACAAAATAAATTCCTCCATGCCAGGGACTTCTCTGTAAGATTGGGATGGAATATCAAAATAATGCTTTTTCCCATTTTCAACTTTATAAAAGGAAGAATGGCCGGCATCGAGCATCTCCCTCACCCAGGTGGCAGGCCTATAACCTGCCCCTTCCATTTTCTCAACGGTTTCTTTTACACCTAAAATATCCCAGTTTTCGAAAGGTCCATACTCCCAACCAAATCCCGCACTTACTGCTTGGTCTATGCGATAAAGCTCATCCGAAATCTCAGGAATTCTGTTTGAACAATACTGAAACAGATCGTAAAAAGTCGATCGGTAAAATTCTCCCGCCCGATCGTCAAAATTTACGAGAAACTTTATTCTCTTCTTTAGATCATCAATCTCTTTGGATCCTTCCAAAGCCTTGAATTTGGGCTTTTCCACTTCCTTATATTCCCAGGTAGTAAAATCAATTTCCTTGAGCTCCTTACTCCCATCCTTATGTCGGATCATCTTGAAGTACCCCTGACCCGTCTTGTCTCCCAACCACTTTCTGTTATGAAGTTCCTCTACAATCTTAGGCAGTTTGAAGGTGTCGCGCGACTCATCTTGCTCCAAAGTCTCGTAAAGATTGTTGGCCACATTAACCGTGGTATCCAATCCTACTACATCCATGGTTCTAAAGGTGGCTGATTTAGCCCTTCCGATGACCGTACCGGTGAGTTTATCCACTTCGGATACTCCCATACCCATTCGTTCGATAGTATGCATACTGGACATGATCGCATAGATCCCGATCCTATTGGCAATAAAGGCGGGTGTATCCTTACACAGGACCGTCTCCTTTCCTAAAAACCGATCACCGTACTCCATCAGAAAATCGATGACCTCTGGTGGGGTCTTTGGACCAGGAATAATCTCCAACAATCTCAAGTACCTTGGTGGATTAAAAAAATGGGTTCCTGCAAAATGCTCCTGGAAATCCTCACTTCTTCCCTCACACATCAGATGCATGGGAATGCCGGAAGTATTTGAAGTAATCAAAGTCCCCGGCTTCCGATGTTTTTCCACTTTTTCGAATAGGGACTGCTTGATATCCAATCGCTCAACAACTACCTCCATCACCCAATCACAGGTCTCTATTTGATGCAAGTCATCCTCGAAATTTCCAGTGGATATCCGGGACGCAAAATCCTCATCATATAAGGGCGATGGCTTTGATTTTATAGTGCTTTCCAAGGCAGCATTGACAATGCTGTCACGTACTCCCTTATCCTGCATGGTAAGCCCCTTGGCTGCTGCCTGTTCAGACACTTCCTTTGGAAGGATGTCCAGCAACAATACCTGTACACCAATATTGGCAAAGTGACAGGCAATCCTGGATCCCATTACTCCCGAACCTAAAATTGCAATTTTCCTAATGATCCGTTTCATGAATAAATTATTTTGGCTTCCGTTTTTTTTATTGTCCATAAGAAAGATCTTCTTTAGCTGCCCGCTCCTCGTTGGAGGAAGCTATAGCATCATGTTGGAAGTCTACAATGACTTTATTGATCTTCTCAAAAACCTTGAAAAATGACTCCAACTCTTCTTGGGTTAAAGATTTCCTCACTCTGGCATTAAATTCATTGATCGTATTTACCGACATGATTTTCAATCTAACCCCTTCTTCTGTAAGAAATATCCTCACCGACCTTTTGTCCAAAGGGTCGGCTTTTTTGTATATCAGACCCTTTTCTTCCATTGTTTTCAATATCCTTGTCAGACTTCTGGACTCCAATCCCATCAGGGGGGCTATTTTGGTAGCCGGTGTTCCTTCACTGGTATTGATATTGATCAAGGTAAATCCTATCGAAGAGGTTAGGTTTTCCGCCTGGGCAGCTTTTTGGTTGTACATTCTGGCAATAGAATGCCAGGTGGATTTGATATGAAAGTCTACAGTTTCTTCCCTCTTCATTATGGCTGTCAATAACTACAACCAATATAACGAAAATAAGTAGGCATGCATACTATTTTCAACAAAAAATTAGTCTTAATCCCTCTTGGTAAATTTGCCGATGGCAAAATTGAGCTTCACATAGAAAGCACTTGGATCAAATTTTGGAGAATTGCTCATTGAAAAATCATCCTTGATGGTAGGATTAAAATTTCTTCTCAATTTGGTGCGGCTACTGATTATATTGAGCATGTACCCGACCTGTATCCCCAACCGGGAATAAATGCCCACCTGCGTAGTAGGCTGAAGAAAACTACCGATCAGTTTATCTGCATTCAAGCTAAGGTTCAATCCATAATTCTCCTGATATAAAAAACTTGTATTCATGGCACCCATGAGGTTTTCATCAAAGTCTCTGTTGGGATTATTGCTGACCAAATCCAAAGAAGTGGTACCAAAAAAGACCCCCACTTTGGGATAAAAATTCCATTCTGCCGTAGTGGTTTTGGAATGAAGTAAGTGGTATTGCAGACCTGCCGTAATATGAATAGGCAGATAGCGGTAACTTACGTCAGCATTGCTAAAACCTTTTTTGTTTATATTCAGCTCAGTTTCGGCAAATATTCCCCAGCCGGATTTCGGAACATAAGAAAAACCTCCTCCCAAAGTTCCCACGTGTTTGTTGAAGCTTTCATAGCCATTTTCTTCCAATCGCTGGTTCAGAGTTGAAAATGGCTGATTCTTATATCCTGCTGAAATATAAAAGTCAAACAAAGACACTTCTTCTTGGGCCAAAAGTGTGCTTTGGAACAAAAAAAAGAAGACAGGAACCAACAATATCTTTTTCATTTCAACTTTAATTTTCGTCCCTGTTGTTCTCCAAATTTTGTGCCTAGAAAACAACCGGATTTACACTGCAAGTTATTTCTTAATCTTGAATCGGAAACGTGATTGAGGCTTTAAATTTATCCACCTCTTTATATTAGTTATATATTATTTATTTAGATAAAAACTATTACAGTTATTAAGGTGTGGATATGGGGATAAATAAATTAAAGTTTTTATCCACCGCTAAAGGAAAGGTTTCTAACATCAATCAACTTGTCCATCAACAACCTTTCCACTTTTAAATGTCTAATAATTAAGGGATAATAATTTGGGCGCGCATTTGGGGATAAAGTCTTGTTGTCCTTGTGTAGATGAAGAGCTGTGTTCGTAATTGTGGATAACAGTTTATAAGAAGGGGCTTATCCTCGGGTGTTTATTTTTAATGGGTATAATCCGAATGCGATCTTGATTGTGCTGCTTTTATGCATAAGATATAGACATCAATTCACTGTAAAACCACAGTTATCCACAGGGAATATGTCTCAATTGCTGCACTTCTGTCGCGTTTAGGCAGTCAGACAAGCCTATTTGGGTCTAGCAATCGTTATCCCGTTGAGTGTCCACCCGCCTCTGAGCAAGATTTGGTTGGTTTGATTCTCGCTGTCGTAGAAGTAATATACCGGCTCGGGTTGCCTCCCGTCTTTGATGTTGCCGGGATCCCAACGCCTGTTTTTGTTTCTATCAATAACGGCTCTTAATTGATATTGTCCCGCCTCTATATTGGTAAGTTTAAAGGCATTTGATTCCGTCAGAAAAGCCTCTTTAATGACCTCATCTGAGCTGCTGAGTAGCTGAACAATGATGGGCAACTCGTCGGTTTCGACGGTACCTGATAGTTCTTCTGATAAGGTTTCCTCTTTTAGCTTGTTATAATTGGCTTCCAATTTGGCTTCATTCCATTGGTTCTCCACGTCTTGAAAGCTGGAATCAGTTGCCACTACCGTGAAAGTGTTGTAATTGATGGAATCAGGAATAGGAATATTGATTAGGTATTGGGTGCGATCTGGGCTATCGGGTAAGCTTATATGGGTGGGGAGGATAGGAATCCTGCCGGCGGTGTCATAGCGTATGTACAACGAATCGTAATTGATGTATAGGATCGGTTTATTGAAACTCAATTTCGACTGGATATTTCTCACGAAGCCTTTACCGCTATTGGCCTGTAATTCTAGCTTTTCCAAGGTTCTGTCACTGGGTTGGAATTTGGCATAAAGCGTGGTATCAAGACTGAAGCCCACTGAATCTCTTAATACTAGCCGTACGGCAGTGCTGTCTTCCTGCGGTGCTGTATGGTAGAGACGGATGGTCTTTTCCTTTATTCTATAGAAAAGTTTATCATTCTTGTCAGGATGGATGACATCAAAATCCACCGGAAATTTATTAAGAATGATGTCATAGTTATTGCCTACGGAGCTGCTTCTATTGACTTTCAAGTCGGACAGATCCCCCTTAAATAAATTAAAATGCACTGCTGTCATATTGCTGTCTAGCCGAACAGGCTCATCCAAGAATCCGTAAGCTTCGCTCCTGTGCTCTGCCTTATTTGAGTTGTTGTCGTCATGCCAGGCATAGGCCCTATATTCACCAGCTTTGATGTTGGTGATCTCAAAGCGACCTGCTGAATCCGCCTGGGCAATGTAATACGGACTGGCGGTGAAAAGATCTGTAGTATCATTTAAATGATACAATCCAACCAATACATCTCCAATTTCTTTTTGGGGAAAGATGTAGGATATGCTACCGCTAAATTTTAAACTGTCAATCTCGTTGCCGGTGGAAAATACCAATTTTAATTGGTTGGCAGGATTGCTCTCCGTAATGTCCTTGATGCTTTTCTGAAAATTAAAGACATAGGTAGTGCTATCTTCCAGTTCTTGGTTCAGCTTAATAAGCAGGCGGTTTTTTAATGCGGTGAACTCTACTTTTTCAGAGCTTATTTTAGGGGTGATAATAATTTGTGAGGTGGGATTGTCGGTTTTAATGTACTCATTAAAAAAAAGTTCTATTTGGTTAGGCTTTATATTGCGGCTATCATTTCCTGGATTGGAAGAAATGAGTTGTGGTGGTTCCTCATCCTTTGGGCCCCCCATTGGTGAGCTTTGTCTGGCACATGACCCGGCGATAAGGGCCACCATAAGTAACGTTATAATCGATGTTCTCATATTTTCTTAAGAACGAACATGATACTAGAATAATTATTATCTTTTTTTGCTATTTTATTGGACTTGTATCCAATTTTTACAGCATCGGTTATATTATTTTTACTGCCAATGTAACCTTGAGATAAAAGGGAAACGTAATAACTATCGAACAGCATGGGTTCTGTGGCTTTAATTTTAAGATTAAACTCTTTAGCCAAGATTTCCATCGTTTGGTGGGTAAAGTGGTAAAGATGTCGGGGAATATCAAGTGCCGCCCAATTTTCCTTATAATGCTTCGAATCATAGGAATTGTAATTAGGTACAGCAATAAACAAGGTTCCCCTTTTCTTTAACTTTTGAAGAAGAAGTTCTAGCGTTTGTTTTAGTTCATGGACATGTTCCAATACATGGAAAAGGGTAATAGCATCAAACTTTTTTTCTTGGTCCAATTCTTCCATTGTGTCATAGACCTTAAGGTTGTGCTTTGTTTTAGAAATCGATGCGGCGGTCGGATTGGGTTCTACTCCCACTACCTGCCATCCTTTCTTCTCGGCCGATTTTAAAAAATAACCTGTTCCACAACCGAAATCCAACAATTTTCCTGTTTGATTTGTATGGAGATTGATCCAATTAACTTTTTGTCTTAAAGTAATCTTTCTTACGATTTTGTAGATTAAATTGGTAAGATTGGAAGCGGCGTCTTGATGGGATATATAATCGTCCGATTGATAGTACTGTTGGATGTGCGCTTTGTCGGGCCGCGGATTGGTAAACAACAGGTGACAATTGGAACATTTGCATACCGAAAAGGACTCTTGGCTGACTGCGTGGTCTTTTATGACTAAGAAGTTGAAGAAATACCCACTGTCACACAGCGGGCATTGGTTGAGTTTTTCGTACATCTTATCTTCCTAAGTACACTGTCAATATAGAAAGATCCGCTGGGGTCACGCCGCTGATTCTCGAAGCTTGTCCCAACGTATCAGGTCTAATCTTGCCCAGTTTTTGTTTTCCTTCAGCGGATAATGCAGTAATGGAAGAATAGTCAAAGCTTGTCGGAATCTTGAAATTCTCCATATTATGCATCTTTGTCACCAACTGCTGTTCTTTATCAATATAGCTTTCATACTTTATTTGTATTTCAGTTTGCTCGATTACTTGGTTGGAATATTTAGACAGAGACTGCTTCAAATCACCATCCATTTCCATAATATCAAATATACCTAGATTCGGTCTTTTCAATAGTTTTTCTACGGTTATCTTTTCTTTAAGCGTAGCAGTTTGGTGCTCAGCCAAGCTTTCATTAATTACATTAGGCTCGAGTTTTTTCTGTTTGAGCTCCTTTAGCAATAGAGCTATCTCCTCTTCTTTTTTGGATAAATTTTGAAAGCGGTCTTCTGAAGCTAATCCTATGGCGTATCCCATTTTTGTCAATCTCAAATCAGCATTGTCCTGCCTCAATAACAAGCGGAATTCTGCTCTTGAGGTAAACATGCGGTAGGGCTCCTCCGTCCCCTTATTAATCAAATCATCTATTAAAACACCAATGTAGGCGTCTGATCTTTTCAACAAGAATGGATCTTTTTCTTTGACTTTGTTGTGGGCATTGATTCCCGCTATCAACCCTTGTGAAGCAGCTTCTTCATATCCGGTTGTGCCGTTTATTTGCCCTGCAAAAAAAAGGTTTTCAATCAGCTGGGTCTCGAGCGTAAGAGAAAGCTGTGTTGGAGGAAAATAGTCGTATTCTATGGCATAACCGGGCCTAAACATTTTAGCCTGTTCAAATCCGGGTATCTTTTGAATAGCTTTATATTGTACATCCTCCGGTAAAGAAGTAGAAAAACCGTTTACATATATCTCGACCGTATTCCATCCCTCCGGCTCTACAAATATTTGATGCCTGTCCCTCTCGGCAAATCGGTTGATTTTATCTTCTATAGAAGGGCAATATCTCGGTCCCAAACCCCGAATTCGACCATTAAACATTGGCGAACGATCGAATCCCGTCTCTAACGTCTGATGTACTTCTTTATTTGTATAGGTAATCCAGCAATTCCGCTGTTGTGTTAGCGGTGTGGTTTCATCAGAATAGGAAAACTTTTCAGGATGTTTATCTCCGTATTGAACTTCCATTTTTGAGTAATCTAAACTTCTCCCATCCACTCGCGGTGGCGTCCCCGTCTTCATTCTTCCGGCTTCAAAACCCAATTCTACCAATTGGCCGGTTATCCCTTTGGCAGCAGGCTCCCCGGTCCTTCCCCCGCCAAGTTTTTTTTCACCTATATGGATAACACCATTAAGAAATGTCCCATTGGTCAGTATAACAGATTTACCTTGGATGTCAATACCCATTCCTGTTTTTACACCCTGCACTTTTTCATCTTTCACAAGAATTCCAGTAACCATTTCCTGCCAAAAATCGACATTATTGTTACCCTCCAATGCCAATCTCCACTCTTCAGCAAACCTCATCCGGTCGTTCTGGGTTCTTGGCGACCACATAGCAGGACCCTTTGAGCGGTTAAGCATTCTAAATTGAAGCATGGATTTATCGGAAATTATACCGGACATTCCCCCTAAAGCATCAATTTCCCTGACGATTTGCCCTTTTGCGACACCGCCCATCGCTGGATTGCAGGACATTTGCGCAATAGTATTCATGTTCATTGTACACAACAATACCTTTGAACCCATTTTCGCCGCTGCATAAGCCGCCTCACATCCGGCATGACCCGCCCCTACTACTATTACATCGTATATTGGAAACATATTTAACAGGTGTTCCACGTGGAACTTTAATGTTTTTTATTCTTAATGTTTTTCTACTGTTCCACGTGGAACAGTAGTTGTACTTAGCTCTTTAAATCTTAAGATCGCTCCGTTCTCTTTTGATCTCATCAGTTTAATTTCATCAGGAGATTTATCACCAATACCACATAGATGATAGAGTCCATGGCTCAATACCCGCAAAAGTTCGTTATTAAATTCTTCCGTCTGATTTGCCGCATTTTCTTTCACTCTTTCAATACTGATAAAAATATCAGCTTCTAGCAAGTGCGTTTCATCGCTGTTATCAAAGGTGATTATATCTGTATAAGTATCGTGTTGTAGATGTTCTACGTTGATGGAATAAAGATACTCATCGCTGCAAAAAATATAATTTAATTCTTTGATGGTATACGACTCTGAAGCAGCGAGTAGTTTAAGCCAATTCTTTACTTGAATCTTATTGGGTAAATTATATTTTATATCCTCCTGAAAGAAATGAATAGCCATTTTAATTCATGTAAAAAGTTAATATCGTAGTCCTGCCATTGTCTGTAAACTGAACTTCATCAGACAGATGTTTCATAATGAAAACGCCCCGCCCTCCTGGTACCTGCAGGTGATCAGGTGCAGTTGGATCTTTAAGTGTTTGAAAATCAAACCCTTCACCTTCATCCTCAATGATAAACCGGAGCTGATCATCCAGAAATTTCAGTTCAATGTTAACTATTTTTTTCTTGTTTTGTTTGTTGCCGTGAATGATGGCGTTACTGACACACTCTGTAACCGAAATCATGATATTCCCATAGATATCATCATTTATCTTGAATTTTTCCCTGGCATTATCGATAAAACTTTCAATGATCGTGATGTTTTCGATCAACGAAGGGATGGATATTTTAATGGATTTCATTCAGTTTAATGTTTTCTTTAACTACCATGTCTTCTTCCTCTATTTTAATTCCAATAAAATGGGACAATGATCCGAATGTACAGCATCCGGTAAAATTAGCGATCGCTTGATTTGTGCTCTTAACCGCAAAGTGGTCATATGGTAGTCAATTCGCCATCCCTTGTTATTTTTTCTTGCATTGGCCCTGTAACTCCACCATGTATAATGATGCGGGTTGGGGTTCAGCAATCGGAAGCTGTCATCAAATCCAGTCGTAGTAAATTTTTCCATCCAAGCCCTTTCTTCTGGTAAGAATCCAGAGGAGTTCTTATTGGAGACTGGATTGTGAATATCAATAGGTCTATGACATATATTGAAATCCCCACTCATGATCAAGGAAGGATGTTCCGTCCTTAAGTCTTGTGTATATCCATATACGTCGTCTAGAAATCGGTATTTGAACAGTTGCCTTATATTACCGCTGGTTCCCGAGGGGAAATAAGTGTTCAAGAAAGATATTCCACCGAAATCCGCTCTTATCATTCTTCCCTCATCATCGTAGTGGTTCAAACCCATGCCATATTCAATATGATCAGGTTTGACTTTGCTCAGAATAGCTACTCCGCTATAACCTTTTTTGACAGCAGGGTTCCAGTATACATGATATCCAAGATCCCTAAAAATAGCCATATCTAATTGATTTTCAAGACATTTAACTTCTTGAAGTCCAATTACATCCGCATTTACAGCAACCAACCAATCGGTAAATCCACGGTTGATGGCTGCCCTGATTCCATTTACATTATAGGATACGAATTTTTTCGGAATTGGATTTGCTTTGGTTTCCAAAATCATTCCTGTTCTCGTTGATCTCCTTGGTTACAAATAATATCCATCCAATCTCAATGTTATTTTATGCTTATGTCAAATTCGTTCTCAAAATACTCCAGCACATGAAGTTTCAATAGTTTCTCCTGCTCTATGACATCGAAATGGGGAAGTTCTTTTATCAGCTTCCAATGCGGCCATCCGTCCTGGTCTATGAAATCTAGCTCATAGAAGTTGGAAAGGCTGAGCACCTTGCAGATAGCAATGTGCATCAAATCCTGTTTTTGTTCTTTGGAAAAATTTTTGTATCCCTGCCCCAATTCCTGTACGCCAATGATGAATAGCACGCCATTCATGTCAGCTGGTTTCTTCCCAATCAACTCCTTTAATCCTTCAAGGAGCTTTGCCCACCTTTTTTCCAGATCCAGTTCTTTCTTGAACATTTCTATAAATTTCTGATCATGAACAAATTTTATTACCTTATTGTAAGATTTGTTCTAACCTACAAATATAAGCAATCTTATTTATTGCTGACTAACAACCTCTAAGTGATATGCGTTTCACTTATTATGAAGATTTCTTGGCTTTGGTCTTTCCCAAGACCTGTTGTGTGTGCAAAAGAAGCCTCTTCGGATTTGAAAATCTGCTATGCAAGATATGCATCGCCCAGCTTCCCGTTACCCATTATCACCTGAGACCCGAGGCCAATGACCTAAAAACCAAAATAACCGGGCTTACCCAGGCAAATCGGGTATTTTCTTTTCTTCGGTTTACAAAGAAAGGTATGAGCCAACGCATACTGCACCAATTGAAGTACAAACAACAGCCGGAACTTGGGAACGTATTGGGCCGGATGTATGGGCAGCTGCTTCTGGATTCCTTTGCCGGAGAATGGGATTATGTGGTGCCAGTACCTCTGCATCCTGTCAAATTTAAAAAGAGAGGGTATAACCAAAGTGAAAGATTTGCGCAGGGATTGGCAGAAGTATTTAAAATTCCCACCCATGCTGGCCTACAGCGGGTGAAGTTCACCGAAACCCAAACCAATAAATCCAGATGGCAGCGCTGGGAGAATGTAGAAAGTGTGTTTAATGTGGCGGAAAGAAACGTCATATTCGATAAAAAGCTGCTCTTGGTGGATGACGTCATGACCACTGGAGCCACGCTGGCGGCCTGTGCCAATACGCTGTTGGGTTCGGGGGCTAGATCTGTGGATATAGCAGTCATTGCCGCGGGCCGCATGTAAGAAGCGGGAAAGTCACCCTTTTCCAAACGGCAGTTCCTTAAGAATGAATCATATAGTGGAAGACAATCCGGTGTATTCCGGATTATAATTAAAGACAGCACCTAAAATTGGCTCGGGTTTTTATGCTTAAACTATCGCTGTTTTGGCATTAATATTGAAATTGGTTACAAGATTTTTGCCCCGGTATCAATCTGATATTGGGCAATATTAACTTTAACCCTTAACGATATGAGCAATTCATCAGAAAAAACACATGATCACAAGGAGATCAAGAAATGGGCAGAAGCAAGAAACGGCATTCCGGCAAAGATAAAAGGAACGGGAAAAGACAAAGGGGATGGCGTTCTTCGAATCCATTTCCCTGACCACAGTGACAGCGATAATTTTGAAGAAATCAGCTGGGATGACTTCTTTGAAGAATTTGATGATAGTAAACTTGATTTCCTTTATCAGGACAAAAAAGCCGACGGAGAGACGAGTACTTTTCACAAATTTGTCTCCCGAGAATAGCAGAAAAAGAGAAGGCCAAAAACCTTCTCTTTTTGTTCTCCCGGAAAATCAAGTTAACTTAATTTTTATACCTCAGTCCTCAATTATTGAAAAACAATGGATTATCAACCAATAGAAGATTATGGAATCGTAGGAGATCTGAATACGGTGGCTCTCGTTGGGCTGAACGGGTCCATCGATTTTATGTGTTTTCCGAATTTTGACTCACCTTCTATCTTTGCTTCCCTTCTGGATAAAGACAATGGGGGATTTTTTCAGATTACACCTGTTTTTGGGGAGATGCACAACAAGCAACTTTACCTTCCTGACACCAATGTCTTGCTCACGCGCTTTCTTTCGTCCGAAGGGGTTGGCGAATTGACGGATTTTATGCCCGCAGAGGAGCTTTATGAGGGACATGTCCTGATCAGAAGATTGACTAACGTACGCGGGATCACCCGCTACAGGATGACCTGTAATCCGCGGTTTAACTACGGCAGATCATCCCACACCATCGAGGTGCTGGATGATAAATCCCTTCTTTTCCGTAGTGATGACGGCGTTTGCATTCGTCTTAGAAGTACAGTGGAGCTAATTATCGAAAATAAAACAGGGATAGCTGATTTTTATCTTGAACCCAATCAGACGGCTGATTTTGTCTTCGAACTCCAAGACCACCGTAGGGAGGATGAAAAACTTGCTCTCTCTGAGATTGTGGACAGGGAATTAAAGGAGACGATGGATTATTGGAAGGATTGGGCGGGAAGGTCGCAGTATAACGGCAGATGGCGGGAGATCGTAAACAGGTCCGCATTGACGTTGAAGTTGTTGATCTCCCATAAGCACGGCTCGATAGTAGCCGCTCCCACTTTCAGCCTTCCTGAGCATATAGGAGGGGGAAGAAACTGGGATTATAGATATACCTGGATCAGGGACGCCTCTTTCACGGTATATTCTCTCATGCACTTGGGTTACATCAAAGAGACAGAAAAATTCATGCAATGGGTAGAAGGGATTTTTCAGAACATGCAGAAAGGAGGTAGCCTAAAATTAATGTATACCGTTGCGGGAAATAAGGAAATGGACGAGCAGGTGCTGAAGCATATGGAGGGCTACCGAGGGTCCTCCCCGGTCCGAATCGGCAACAATGCCCATGCGCAGCTGCAACTGGATATTTATGGCGAATTATTGGATGCCGTTTATATCTTCAACAAGTACGGAGAGCCTATCTCCTATGGTTTTTGGAAGGATCTTTCCCAACAGATAGACTGGGTGTGCCATAATTGGGATCAGGAAGATGAAGGCATATGGGAGGTAAGAGGGGGAAGAAAAAAATTCCTTCATTCGCGCCTGATGTGTTGGGTGGCTTTGGACAGGGGCATTAAGATTGGCCAGGCCCGTTCTTTCCCCCTTAACCCTGAATGGCGTATCCAACGGGATGTAATCTTCAATTCTATTTATGAGAACTTTTGGAACGAAGAGAGGAAGACATTCGTGCAGTTTGAGGGAAGTGACTCCGTGGATGCCGCACTGCTGCTGATGCCTCTGGTACGTTTCATTAGCCCCAAAGACCCCATGTGGTTGTCTACACTGAAGGTGATCGAGGAAGATCTTGTTTCGGATTCGTTGGTGTACCGCTATAGACATGAAAAAGCAGCCGATGACGGCTTGGGACATCCGGAAGGAACTTTTTCCATGTGTTCCTTCTGGTATATTGAATGCCTGTCACGGGCAGGACAATTGCAGAAGGCAAGGTTATATTTTGAAAAGATGATAGGTTATGCCAACCATCTGGGTCTTTATGCCGAACAGCTGGGTTTCCAGGGAGAGCATCTGGGAAATTTCCCCCAAGCATTTACCCATTTGGGACTGATCACTGCCGCCTTCAACTTGGATCGGCAATTGAACAACCAAAGAAACAAGGAACATGAAGAGGACGCAAAGGGACTTAAGGATTAGACTCAAAGGGACTGAGAGAAAGAATTTTGGGACTCTTCGTCCCTCTGTCTATCAGCCCCTTAAGCCATTTATCTTACCCTTTCTGTTTGGCTGAAGAAAAAGCTTCCCTCAATGGCGGCATTTTCATCTGAATCAGAACCATGCACGGCATTGGCTTCAATCGAAGTGGCAAATAGCTTACGGATAGTACCTTCTGCCGCATCCGCTGGATTGGTGGCTCCTATCAGTTTTCTGAAATCCTCCACGGCATTGTCTTTTTCCAATATTGCAGCGATGATGGGACCAGAGGACATATAGGCACAAAGGTCTTTGTAAAAAGGCCTTTCTTGATGCACTTCATAAAATTTTCCAGCTAACTCTCCTGTCAACCTGGTAGCTTTTAATGCGACCACTTTGAACCCCGCTTCTTCTATCATTTTCAATATAGCCCCTGAATTCCCCGCACTGAATGCATCAGGCTTGATCATAGTAAATGTTCTGTTACTTGCCATTTTATTGGTTTTAGTTTGGATAAAATTTGGGACAAAATTAGCCTTTTTCCTTCAAACTGCGACTATCTCCAGCCACATTTAGCCCTACCCTCTTTATCCTAAGCAGGTTGTCCATATTCGGAATTTTAAAAAATTATATTGACCTTTGCACCCTATGTACCAATAGTGCAGACGCAAAACTCTATAGATGCAAGATATAAAGTTATTTAAAGAACGATTATCCCTCCCTCAAAAAATAGTCATTACCACTCATCATAAGCCGGATGCGGATGCATTAGGGTCCTCTTTGGGTTTGGCCAATTACCTTAAGAAGAAAAACCACCAGGTAAGCGTCGTTACTCCCTCGGATTATCCTTCCTTTCTGCATTGGATGAAAGGCAATGAAGAAGTGATTAATTTTGAAGAGAAGGAACAACAGGGAAAGGTCGTGGGGCTGATATCGGAAGCAGATATGATTATTTGCGTCGATTTTTCCAGTCTTTCCAGGATACATGAGTTGGGTGACATGGTAAAGGCTTCCAAGGCATTTGTCGTGAATATTGACCACCATCAGGATCCGGAGGATTTTGCTGATTTCGTCTATTGGACGACTTCCGCCGCTGCTACCTGTGAACTGGTGTACGATCTTATTGTTCAGATGGACGATAAACATCTTATTGATAAAGATATTGCGGATTGTCTTTATTCCGGGATCATGACAGATACCGGGGGATTCAGGCATCCCAATACGACCAAGAACGTGCATTTGGTCACCGCCGAATTGATCGCTTTGGGAGCGGACAATTCAAAAATCTCCCGGCTCATCTACGATACCAATTCGATCAACCGCCTTAAGTTTATTGGCTTTGCCCTAACCAGGAGACTGGTTATCCTCCAAGAGCTGCAAACAGCCTATTTTGCCATCAGTAAAAAAGACTTAAAAAAGTATGATTCCCAGACCGGTGATACAGAAGGTTTGGTAAATTATGCTCTATCTTTGGACGGCATTAAATTGGCTGCATTGTTTACTGAAAGGAAGGACGGTGTAAAGATTTCTTTCCGTACGGCCGAAGATGTGGCTATTAATAAATTCGCTGCGCAATATTTTGACGGCGGCGGCCACAAGAATGCTTCGGGAGGAAAATCAACGCTAAGCCTCGCAGAAACGACGGAGAAATTTGAAAAACTCGTAAAAGAAAACAAACAAACATTATTCAATCAATTGGAATTAATCAATGAAAAAAATTAATAGCTTTATTTTATCTGCAGGCGTGCTAGTAGCATCAGTCAGCATGGTGTCCTGTCAGAAAAGAACCGAAACCACTTCGGACGGCATAGAATACACCTATATCAAAGAAGGAAAAGAAAAGCCAAATAACGGGGAATTTGTGGTGTACCACTTTACGGCAAAAACTGGAAGCGATTCTACTTTTATTTCCAGCTATGATCACCCAACCCCTGCTTACATGCAGTATTCTGACTCTACAGGAGAAGTTAGCGGTATTGATGAGATTTTCCTTAATCTAAAAAAAGGCGACAGTATCGTCATAAAATCAACTGCAGAAAAGATCTTTGGCCCTGGACTGCCTCCTTTCCTGACCAGTGAGGAAAATGTGAATATCAGCATAGGAGTGGTTGACGTTCTGGAGGAGCAGGTGTTTCAGGATTACTTTAATGATCTTGTAAGCGCCAAGCAGGAGAAGCAAACGGCGACGGATATCAAGCTGCTTGAGGATTACATTGCCGAAAATAATTTGAATGCTACCAAGACGGAATCGGGTCTATTCTACGTCATAGAGGAAGAGGGCGATGGTCCTGAAGTAGAGCAAGGCAATACGGTTGCGGTAAACTATACTGGTTATGTATTGGATGGAACCGTCTTTGATACCAGCCTTGAGGAAGTTGCCAAGCAAAGCAATACATTTATGGAAGGCCGTCCTTATGAGCCTATCGAGTTTCAGGTAGGCACCGGAAGGGTGATTCCAGGATGGGACGAAGGTCTACAATATTTGAGAAAGGGCTCAAAAGCAAAGTTATTGATTCCTTCCACCTTGGCTTATGGCGATCGACAAGCGAGTGAAGTGATCAAAGCCAACTCTGTCCTGGTTTTCGATGTAGAGGTTACAGACGTTAAAAAATAAAATGAAGAACAATCCGTTGTTTTTATTGACAGCAGTCCTTTTCCTAGGGCTGCTGACTTCCTGTGTTTCTGAAGATGAATCCGTAGAAGCCATCCATCAGGAGGATCTAAAAAAGATTCAATCCTTTATCGACAATACGGATATAGTATCTTCCAAGCAAACGGAGGTGGGAAATTCCGGCATTGTTCTTTTGTTTACCCAGGAGAATCCTACCGGAGCGATACCTGCAGTAGGGGATACGTTAAAGGTCAATTATACAGGGTATTTCCTTGATGGAAGAGTATTTGATACCAGCGTGGAGCAGGTCGCAAGGGACAACGGTCTCTTTAATCAAGCTAGGCTATATGTTCCCTTTCCTGTTTTATTTGGATATCGGGGGGTAATTGATGGTTGGCAATATGCTTTGGCCCAGATGAAAGAGGGTGAAAAAGCCACTGCCTTAATCCCATCGGCATTTGCCTATGGATCTCGTGGTCAGGGAAGCATCGGGCCAAATACCGTTCTTGCCTTTGACTTGGAAGTGGTAGAGGTGATCAAATCAACGAGCGGAACTAACTAAACCTTAGCAATAACAACATGATCAGATACGCATCAGGAATTCTAGTAATATTAACCGTCCTATTCAGCTCCTGTGATTCGGGAATGAATTTTGGTGGCCCAGTTTACGACCAGGCAGGCAATCTGGCCATTGATAGTGCCAAGATCGCAGAATACCTACAGACTGCGGAATATGACAGCCTGTATCGTATCCATGATCCCAGTGGAGTAGTGATCATCGTACTAGAAGAGGGAGAGCAATCCAGACCTAAAGCCGGTAATACCGTCCACACGAACTACACCGGGAGCCTCTTGGACGGGACAGTATTCGACACCAATATAGAGGCGGTGGCCAAAGCGAATGATATTTATGATGAGGAAAGGACCTATAGGATATCCTCTTTCCCATTGGTACAGGGCAACCAAGGCGGCCCTATTCCCGGCTTTGCCACTGGATTTATGCGGATGAGAAGCGGCTCAAAGGGCGTGATCATTATCCCCTCTCCTTGGGGATACCAAAACCAGGAAAGTGAAAGAATCCCTGCCAACTCCGTGTTGGTCTTTGAGGTGGACTTCCTTGGCTTTGATTGATAGGGGGAGAAGCTGCTAGGAAGGCTCTCCGGCCTGCTAGGTGTAAAGCAAATGGATAAGGATCTTCTCAGTTTTAGAAGCGAGGTGGTGATAGACAGCTATTGCCTTTCCTACTTTAGAAAAGAAAGTGGCGAGCTCCAAGTTCTGTGATGAACTTGGAGCTCGTTTTATTTTAGCTTAGGAAAATCGGTAAAGCAGGCGTCAAATTCCCGTGGTGGTAACCTTGGTATTAACCATCCGCCATCTCCTTCTACTAACATGCCATCTGCCTAAAAGCATTTTTCAGCGTTGTATGCTGGAAAAATACCCGGACAGACTGCCAAATTGATGTCAGGCTATGTGGACTCTAGTATGATGCGTTCTTTCCCGCTATAGATATTGAACCGGTTATTCTTCAAAAAGCCTATCAGAGTGATGTTTTTTTCTTTGGCCAAGTCTACTGCTAAGCTGGAAGGAGCGCCGACCGCTGCAACAATAGGAATGCCTGCCCTCACCGTCTTTTGGACCAGTTCGAAACTTACGCGGCCACTAAGCATCAACACACTCTCCGAAAGTGGCGTCATTCCATTTTGCAATGCCGCTCCTATGACTTTGTCCAATGCATTGTGCCGGCCCACATCCTCTCTCACCCATAGCAGTTTGCCATTCACCTGAAACACGGCGGAAGCGTGGATACTCCCAGTGTATTTGAAAAGTGTCTGCTCTTCCATCAGCATTTGGTTCAATTGCTTCAATAGGGAAGCCGGAATGCGGAGATGGTTTGGAGCAAGGGGGATTTCCTCACATACAACGCTCGATAAGGCGGTCTTTCCACAGACCCCACAACTCGAATGGGTAAAAAAATTCCTTTCCAATCGGCTGGAGTTAAATTTAAGAGAAGGTGACAATTTCACGATCAGCACATTGCCTTTCTCCCCCTCCTTCACACGATGGCAGTAGCGCATTAGCATAATATCCTCCTGCTTTTGGATGATGTTTTCGGCAAATAAAAAGCCGGATGCCAGATCAAAATCGTGCCCTGGAGTACGCATGGTTACCATCAGTGACTTTTCTTGCCAGCTGCCCCCCTCTCCAAATTGCAATTTTATCTGGAGCGGCTCCTCCACCGCCAATAGATCCTCCTTGGATTCCGACAAGCCGTTACTCCAACTATCAATGGGAACCAAGGCTACCGGGGATATGGTCTTCATGGTCTAGATGATTTTTCTATGCTGACTTCCACGAATTTTGAAGAAGGACAGTGGGATTCCGGCGATTTATTGTCAATGGCGATCAAAATATTGCCTTCGGGAAAATAAACCCCTACACAGCCCTTGGCAATGTCATAAGGAACAATCTGCATGCCTTTCAAGATGCGTTTTTCTCCATTGAAATGGCTTATGATGTCTACCAGCTCTTCTGGCTGGCCATCTATTGCCTTTATATCTTCCTCGTGCATCATGATAATATCCCTGCTGTTGTGGATCCCTCTATAGCGATCATCCAACCCGTACACCGTCGTGTTGAATTGATCATGGCTTCTCACCGTCATCAAAATAAACTTGTCTTTTTCCAGCCTATTTTGGGGAAGCGGATTGATGGTAAAGTGGGCCTTGCCGTCAGGAGTGTTGAACGTTCCTTCCCTGTTGCAGTTGGGCAGATAAAATCCCCCTGCGTTTTTTATCCTGGTGTTGTAACCGTCGAAGCCGTCGATCACACTTTCTATTTTGTCTCTGATCAAGTCATAATCTTCAGAAAGAGCCGTCCAGTTGGTTTTGCTTCTGCCCTCTAAGCTGGCTTTGGCCATTCCACAAACAATGGCCACTTCGCTTTTCAAGTGTGATGAAATAGGTTCCAAGTCGCCCTTGGACATCCGCACCCTTCCAGCGGTGTCTTCAGTACTTACCATCTGTTCCCCTTTCATGGTTTTATCAATCTCTGTTCTCCCCAGGCAAGGTAGGATCAGTGCGGTCTTTCCGTGGATCAAATGGCTCCTGTTGAGTTTGGTGGAGACATGGACGGTAAGTTTACAGTTACGCAAACCCTGAAACACCAGTTGGGTATCAGGGGCCGCCAAGGCAAAATTTCCGCCCATGCCTACAAACACTTTGGCTTCTCCTGTAGCCATGGCTTTAATGGCATCCACGGTAGAGAAACCGTGTTTTCGCGGTGCCTGAAATTCAAATTCCTTTTCGAGCTTCTTCAAGAACGTTTCGGGCATCTTTTCCCAAATCCCCATGGTGCGGTCTCCCTGGACATTGCTATGTCCACGAACAGGCAAGGTTCCTGCACCCTTTTTACCGATGGAACCTTTTAGCAAAATAAAGTTAACGATTTCCCGAATGGTGTTTTCAGCATTTTTATGTTGGGTGACTCCCATGGCCCAGGCCACGATGATTTTTTTCTTATCACGAGCCATTTCAGCAGCTTGATAGACCAGATCGGCTTCCAATCCGCTTTCTTTTATGAGCCCTTCTAAATTTTCCTTTTTTAAGGCTTCCAAAAACTCCGAAAATCCGGTTGTCTTTGATTGAATGAAGTCATGGTCAAAGACTTTTCCCCCGCTTCTTTGGTCTTCCTGCCACAAGAGGTACATTAAGGCCTTTAAAAAGGCAATATCCCCATTAATTTTGACTGGAAGATATAGGTCCTGGAGCTGATCCGCCTGACCGACCCATTCCCAGGGTTTTTGAGGATGCCTAAAGCCCATAAACCCCGCTTCAGGGAGTGGATTGACCGCGATTATTTTCCCGCCGTTTTTCTTCAACCGCTGTAACGAAGAAAGCATTCTGGGAGAATTGGTACCTGCATTTTGGCCGATATTGATCAGCAAGTCGGTCGTCTCGAGATCTGTCAATGTTACCGATGCTTTGCCTATTCCCAAGGTCTCGTTTAAGGCCTTACCACTGGCTTCATGGCACATATTGGAGCAGTCTGGCAGATTATTGGTACCAAACTGTCGGACAAAACATTGGTACAAGAAGGCCGCCTCATTGCTGGTTCTTCCGGAGGTGTAAAAGACGGCTTGGTCTGGGCTTTCCAGTTCCTCGAGTTTTAGGGCAACAAGCTTAAAGGCTTCTGCCCAAGTGATGGGCTCATAATGGTTTGATCCCTCCCTGATCACCAGGGGCTGAGTTAGTCTGCCTTGTTTTTCAAGCCAATGATCGGTTTTTTGCAGAAGGCTGGAAACGGGGTGCTCCTGAAAGAACCCGGCTTCGACACGGTTCTTGGTAGCTTCCCAGGCGACTGCTTTTGCCCCGTTTTCACAATACTCAGCAATTTGGCTCACTTGGGATGCATCCGGATCGGGCCAGGCGCAGCTGGGACAGTCAAAACCCTTCGTCTGGTTGATTTTAAAGAGGGTTTTTAATCCTCGGCCCACGTAGGTTTCCTCCCAAATATAATAGCCAACAGATTGTATGGCCGGAAAACCGACCGCCGTCTCGGGCCTTTTTTTGATCTCAACTTTATTTTCTTTTTCCATGATCTTCGAGTATCATCCCCTTATCGGGTAAATATACGATTTACCTCGAAACCCAACGGATTTGAGCGGTTTTTGCAACAGGTTGCTGCGCTAAAATAGCCAACCTTCCGCTGTATTATTCTGAAATGGGAAATTTGCCTTGTATCCAGGATCTCTTCTAACTAAAAATCCATCCGCTCGATTCAAGTATATTGAAGCGTTTGGCGATGAAGATTTATTGTCTGAATCCCTGGCCCTTTCCTTAAGCTGTCCGCGTGCTCAGTTTGCAGAGGGGATGAGGATCAAGGATGCCATGGGAGTTATTCCGGTGGTGGCTTTTGACGGATCGGTACCCGTATTCATTCAAGGCAAAATCATAGGGTGACTCTTGATCCTGTGCAGGTTGTCGTTTTTGTACTTGTTCAGGGACAGAGTAAAGGAATAAATTAGTGGTGAACTTAACCTTCAGGATCATGAAAACGCCATTTCTTTTGCCACTTAGTATTATGCTGGTAGTCGTCTTGTTTTCCAATACTGAATCCATAGCTGCGCCAAGAACTTATTTGTTTGTACATGGGGCTTGGGGAGGCGGATGGGAATACCAGCAAATGGAAGCTTTACTTACCGCAAAGGGTGACATTGTTTACCGACCCACTATGACCGGCTTGGGCGAGCGGGTGCATTTGGCAGATCCAGACATTGGCTTAGCGACCCATATTGCCGATATCGTGAATGTAATCCTCTTTGAAAACTTAACGGATGTTATTCTGATTGGGCACAGCTACGGGGGAATGGTTATCACTGGAGTTGCGAACAAAGTTCCTGAACGAATCCGGCAGATGGTCTATATCGATGCCTTCGTACCTGATGATGGCGAAAGTGTTTTTACTTCCTTAGAGCCCAACGGTGATAAAATGACCGAACCGTTTACCAAAGGTGGCTTTGTGGATTACTTTTTTGGACCCACATTTCCTGTTCCTCCCACAGATGTTCCCCAACCCTTGCGTACTTTCACGGATACCATTGAGTATGATGAAGAGAATCTGATAGGTATTCCTACAATTTTTATTTTGATGACATCCCGGGAAGGAAATGAGGTGTTTAGGCCATTCTCTGAAAAAGCAAAGAATAAAGGATGGAAAGTCTTTACACTGGAAGGCGGCCACTATCCCATGCGCGATCAGCCCTCAAATCTTGCAGAATTATTGGAGAATTGTAAGTAAATTTAGCAAAGTAATCCATAAAGACATGATATTTAAGGAGATGCTCCCTTGTTTGGCTTTGCGTCCGTTCGTAAGGAACTACCTGTTATGTCATATTGAAAATCTTCCTGAAGAATATCGAATCAAACCCTATCCGACACGCGTGGAACAAGCTTTGGTATTCTTTGCCCGTGGGTATATTATTTCCTATGACTATCAATCCGATAAGGACACTGTCGTGCCTAGCAATGCGATTTTTGGACAACAAGTATCTCGGCTTAATTTTAATACTGTTTCCTCTCCCGACTTTTTAATGCTGATGGTTATCTTTCAGCCTGGAGGTATGCATAGGCTATTGGGAATCTCCAGCAATGAATTGACTTCTCAATTTTGTGATGCGGAACAAATTTTATGCGCTGGATTGAAGGAGGTTAATGAGCAGATTTCCAATTCCTCCAGCTATGAGGTAATGGTCGAAAGAACAGAAGGGTTTATGCGGTCTAAATTTAGCCGATTAAAAAAAGACCCCCACCCCATAGATAAAGTTGCCCAAGTCCTATTAATGAATCCCCATCCTTTCTCCTTGGATTGGCTATCTAGCCAAGCGAATATGAGTTCACGACAGTTTGAACGAAAATTTGTTGAACGAATAGGAATTTGTCCCAAATTATTCAGTCGAATCAGCAGATTTCATCAAGCCTTTCAATTCAAAGATACCCATCCTGAAGTAGACTGGTTGACATTGGCACTGGATTTTGGTTACACAGATTACAATCATTTGGCCAAGGATTTTAAAGAATTTGCCAATGTTTCGCCTAAGCTTATGCTAAAGGAGTATGAGTTTAGGCCAGAAGCCAGCTTTAAGCTGTGACCAAAGGTGCCCCATTAAATCCTTTGTTCTCTCATCCTGCTATATTTTTCCATCCACTTCCGGGATTGTTCACTGTCCCATACCACCAAAACTACATCCTTCCCATGGTTTTTTGTTGGGGGCTTAAACCGGATGGTTCTGTGAGTACTATATTGTGCCGCTTCGCTGATTGCCCCATCCACCGGATCAAACCAATACGCCTCCACTTTTTTGACCTCTAAGGCGCCAAGCTTTAACCGGAAAGACCTCCCATAGGGAGAATAAACCAGGATCATGTTTTTTTGGTCGGAGACCATGGCCAAGGTTTTGGTGAATCTGGCGAAAAAGCCAGGTGCAACAAGCTCTTGGTGGGGGTATAGGCGTTGCCAGGGGAGGGATTCGAAAAGCTTTTTCATCAGTCCCATCTGTCTGCTCCCCGGCAGGTGGATAGCCTCTTTCCAAAGGAGGTAGGCGCCAAAGAGAGGCGTTCTACCACGATCATGCATTTGCCAAACCTCATTACATCCATAAGTGTGGCCGGCGGCACCAGCAAACATATTCCAGTAGGCGGACTTTCTCACATCTGCGGCATCCAACCTTTTCAGGTTCCATTTGTTCAAGAGGTTGGGGATATTCTCATAACCTGGTTCTCCATCGATTACCGGCCTGCGGGGAACTGCATTCACGGCCCTTCGGGTAAATTTATATTCCTTGAAACCACTTTGGTGACGGGTTTGGAACATGTCTACATCCAGCCAATCTTCTGTGCCAACCCAGTCACTCGCAAGTTTTCCCCCGTTTGGATGGTAGGTCATCAGGTGGTTAGGATCTTCTTTTTTAATGCCCTGGGCCATCGCTTGGAGAATAGCGTGATGTTCGTCAGCGCTTGGCGTGCGGTCTCCCCCCATTACCCATACGATATTAGAACTTTGCGCATAGCGTTTGCCTAGAAACTCCCCGTACAACCGGGCATTTTCCCGGCTAAAGATTTCCGGGCCCTGGCCCCAGGCTTTGTTGAACTTATCTCCCCATGTAGGCAAGAGGGCGATATAGATCCCCAAGTCACCTGCCAACCTAATGATTTCATCCACATACTGGAAGTAAGGCTCGTTAGGCTGCGCGGGATTATAGTCGATCAGTGGCTGGTGGCCATAGGCATTGGGACTATCCAATCCATCCAGTTCTGCGAGCAGGACCGTTTGGACTACGTTAAAACCTTTTGCCACGCGGTCCTGAAGATAGAGCAGCACTTCTTCATTGTTTAACCGATGGATCATTTCCCAAGCCGTATCCCCAAGCCAAAAAAATGGTTGGTTATCTTCGGTGACCAGGTGTCGTCGGTCATGGCTGATTTTTAGTAGGGGAAGTGGGATGCTGTTTTCCATGCGGCTTAGTTATAAGATACAAGGTACAAAGAGTTTTTCCATTAGATGCCGATCCGCCTACATTAGCAAAAAAGGCCGTTTTGCACAAAATTGTTTTCATTCCTGTAATATTTTGCTCAAAAATCCCTGTATTCTATATCTTTGGAAACCATTATACGTCCTAGAAGGAATTAATCAAAAGAAGTATTGATAACTCCTACAGATCTACCTAATGAAGTTGTTGGCTGATCCGAAAGAGCAGAAACTTATATAATTACAAATAGCGACAAGCCGGCTTACCTAGCTTACTTCCTAAAAATTTTACTATGAAAAACCTGTTCCGCATTCTCTATTCCTCCAAGGTCTTTTTGCTGTTGTTGGCCCTTTCAATAAGTTGGGCTGATAGTCACGCGCAATCCACCCCAAATGGGACTTTGGAGGGAATCGTCCTCGACGCTTCCTCTTCCGCTGCCATAGGTTTTGCCTCAGTGGCAATATATGATGCAGAAAAGAACCTGGTCAATGGAAATGTCACTAATGATGAAGGGAAATTTGAGATTGAACTTCCTTTTGGCTCTTACTATGCCATCGTGGAGTTCATGGGCTACGAAGCATTTCAGACTCCTGTTTTTGAAATCAACAGGGAAAATAGAAGGTATGATCTGGGAAATATAAAAATTAGTTCCTCCACGGCCGATCTTGATGAGGTGGTGGTTCAAGGGGAAAAAACAAAGATGGAATTGTCTCTGGACAAGCGGATTTTCAATATCGGTCAGGATTTGGCTAACGCCGGGGGAACAGCCACGGATATTCTGATGAATCTTCCTTCGGTGACCGTGGATCCGGAGGGCAACGTGCGCCTCAGGGGAAGCGAAAATGTGCGGATATTGATCGACGGCAAACCTTCAGGGCTAGTAAGCTTCAAAGGCAGCAGTGGGTTACAACAATTATCGGCTAGCATGGTCGAAACTGTAGAAGTCATCACCAATCCGTCAGCGCGGTACGAGGCGGAAGGAATGGCCGGCGTAATCAATATTGTGCTCAAAAAGGACAACAGCCAAGGTTTTAACGCAGCGTTCGAAGTGATAGCGGGAACCCCTACCAATTTGGGCCTGGCCGCGAACCTCAATTACCGGCACAATAGGATCAATTGGTTTATCAACTATGGGGTGGCCCATCGCCGGCTTCCTTTTAACAGTACACTCTATCAGGAGGTGCATAATGGGGACAGTACCTTGTTGCTCAGACAGAAGAATGACGGAACCGTAGAAAGCCTCAACAACAACGTCCGGGCGGGTCTGGATTATTACTTTAATGAAAAGAGCATCCTCACAGGATCCTATATGTTGAGGAGAAGCGATGCCCATAGGGTTTTGGACATCCAATACAACGATTATCTTAATACTGAAAGCAATATGTTGGGTTATACCCAGCGAAGACAGGTGGAGGATGAAAAGGAACCTAATTCGGAAGTTAATGTGACCTTCAAAAGGAGCTTTGAGCGGAAGGGGCAGGAATTTACCGCGGCGATTACCTATTTGGATTATTGGGAAAATTCCGATCAAAGGTACACTCAATTTTCTTTTTTGCCTGACGGTACCGAGCAGCCCGCAGAGGCAGTGGTACAGACCTCTGTAAATGATGAATTCGAACGGCAGTGGCTGTTCCAAATGGATTATACCAAGCCTATTGGCAGTGAAGGGAATTTTGAAGCGGGCCTGAGGAGCAGTTTCCGAAATATGGAAAACGATTTTAATGTCAGTGAGCAAAACGAATCAGGTGAATTTGTGGCGCTCCCCGGGATGGATGATATTTTCTTGTATCAGGAAAATATTCATGCTGTATACGGGATACTTGGCAACAAGACCAATAAATTTTCCTATCAAGGCGGTCTTAGGGCAGAGCTGACCGATGTGCAGACCACCTTGGTCAGGGCAAATGAAACCAATCCAAGAGATTATCTGAATTTGTTCCCAAGTGCCCACCTGACTTATTCTATCAATCCTGACAATTCCTTCCAACTTAGCTATAGCAGAAGGGTAAGAAGGCCTTTTTACAATGACCTGAGTCCTTTTGTTACTTTCTCTGATTCCCGGAATTTCTTCAGTGGGAATCCCGATCTGGAGCCGGAATTCACCAACGCCTACGAGATGGGACATATCAAGTATTTTGATCAGGCCTCCGTTTTCTCCAGCATCTACTATCGTAGTACGACGGATAAAATCGACAGGATTAGGACAGTGGATGCAGAAGGGAATTCGAGGACAATCACTCAAAACCTGCTTTCCGAGAAATCTATGGGTGTGGAATTTACCGGAGACTATACTCCCAATGATTGGTGGAAAATGGATCTGAATGTTAATTTGTTCCACGCCAATATAGATGGCAGTAATATTCTGGATTCCTACAAGGTCAAAACGTTCAGCTGGTTTGCCAGATACAGCTCCAGGTTCAGTTTTTCCAACGGACTTGAGGTACAATTGAGAGGGAATTATGAAGCACGCCAAAAAACCGCCCAAGGATTGAGGAAATCCCTTACTTATGCGGATCTTTCTGCGAGCAAAGATGTGATGAAGGGAAGGGGAACACTCATACTGAATGTGATGGACGTGTTTAACTCCCGCCGTAACCGATACATCAGCGAGGGCCCGGATTTTTATACCGTGGGAGACGGGCAGCAGCGGATAAGGCAGATTAATTTGACACTTAATTACAGGATCAAACAATCCAAGCAGGCTAAACCGTCGACTATTTTAGGGGAATAAAGGGACTGAAATTATCGTTTTAGATGATGGGTAGGATCTTATAGCGAACTCCTTCCGGAAGCAAAATAAAAAAAGGGCGATTTAAGCCCTTTTTTCTTTTGAAACAATTACATGATCAGTCTCTATAAATTCTATATAGTCGCTGAAATATTTCTTAAAAACGAGGACCATGTGGTCAAAATCACTCACTGTCATCTCGTTAATAACTTCTGCGGTGTCAAATCCCAAACTTCCACTTAAGATAGTGGCATATTCTTTAAGATCCTGGACGATAGTTTCCGAATCATTTTGATCCAGTGGTATCTGCATGATCGCTTTATTGTTTCCCAACGCTTTGGAATTAATTTTCATGTTTTTCATCTCTATCAGCCAATTTAAAATGGCCCTGACAAGCCCCTGGATTAACTTGCTTAGCCTTTAAGAATAAGTGCTACTGGTGGCCACAATTATGTTTTTTGACCCGTTAATTATGTATCTTGCGATTTAGGCTAATATTTTCTGCATTTTATATACACCAAAATGTTACATAATATTATTGACAGGAATCTATAATAAATGAATAAATATACTAAAAAACAAAATTATATAGAAATATAATAATATTAGAGAATGAATAGTGGTATCAATAAAAATTGCTTTTTGATGACCAATGGGTCGTTGCACGGAATAGTCGCAAAAAAAGGTTATTGCTATTCCCGCAAGTAGGCAGGTTTCTTTTGTAAGAAAAAAGGCTTAGCATTTCGCTAAGCCTTTTTTAAACGTCGATATCAATTTGATGCCGAAGAATGTCTTCAAAAGTTTCCCGATTCCTTATTAAACGGGTGTCACCATTTAGCACAAGTACTTCTGCAGGTTTTAATCTTGAATTGTAATTCGATGCCATGCTAAATCCATAAGCTCCCGCATTTTTTATGGCAATTACATCCCCTACTTTTACTTCTTTTAACTTTCTGTCCGCGGCAATTGTATCTGTCTCACAGATATATCCCACCATGGAATAAACCCTTTCAGGGCCCTGCAAATTGGAAATATTGACCACTTCATGATAAGCATCATACATCATCGGCCGGATCAGGTGGTTGAGTCCGGAATCCACACCAACAAAAGTCGAGGCAGGAGTGGATTTGAGTACATTCGTCCGAACCAACAAATAGCCGCATTCGCTCACAAGAAACTTTCCAGGCTCAAACCAGATCTCCAATTCCCTCCCGTATTCCTGACAGAAACTTTTGAAAGCTGCAGAGACTTTCTCGCCCACATCCATAATGTCTGTGGTGATATCGCCCATTTTGTAGGCCACCTTAAATCCTCCCCCAAAATCCATGAAACGCAGATCCGGGAATTCTTTTGCGGCATCAAAAAGTATTTCCGCTCCTTGTAGAAAGACCCCCGCATCCAGTATATCAGATCCAGTGTGGACATGAAGTCCGATAACGTGAAGTTGGTGTGCTGCGACAATCTTCAGAATATGCTTTAATTGGAGTATGGAAATTCCAAATTTACTGTCTATGTGGCCTACAGAGATTTTTGCGTTTCCGCCAGCCATAATATGGGGATTTAGTCGTATGCAGATCGGAACTGTATTGCCATAGTGCGTACCGAATTGCTCCAACATGGGGATGTTGTCAATATTGATCATCACGCCCAATTTTACAGCTTCCTGAATCTCTTCAAAAGAAACGCAATTGGGTGTATACATGATTTCTTCAGGAGCATAACCCACATGCAGACACAATAGTACCTCCTCAATGGAAACGGCATCCACCCCAGTTCCCGCTTTCTTCATCAACTTTAGGATATTGATGTTTGAAAGAGCCTTGGTAGCGTATTTTATTTTCATGTTTACGCCGGAAAAAGCACGGTTCAACAGTGCGATCTGGTCTAGAATTTTCTGGCCGTCGTAAACATACACAGGTGTACCATAGGTATCGGCGATTTCCAAGAGAGAAACCCCCTGGATATGATATTGATTATCCTTTATTTCCATATTTTATTAAGAAAGGCCAAAGATAGGGAATGGCTTTATAACAAAAAAGGAAGGTATAGCCTTCCCTTTTTTGTTATTTCAATATTGTGTTAGATAAGCAGTCGGTGGAGAGGCAGGCTGAGAGTTGATTGTTTTTGTACCCTCTTCGGTAAAACCAAACTTAGCCAAAGGTCATTAGATACTTTTTTGCTCTTATGGACTCATCAAAATCCTGCTTCTTCTACACAACAGGCATTAATGAGACAAAAGCCATCGGTTAACCCTGGGATTGAAATCTTCCAGATTTTCCCAATGAAAAGCATGCCCGCTATTTTTATACAAAAACAGTTCTGCATTGGGAATGGCGGAAGCTACCTCCCGGGTCATCCAGGACGGGGTAAAGGCATCATCTTCGCCATCTATTACCAAGGTCGGGACAGTAATTTGTCCCAGTTGATCGAGGGTGTCATGGGCAATGCACGCAGCTGCTTGGCCTTCCAAGCCTACAATAGGCTGTGGTGCGGGATTATCTGCCCCACTTTTTCGTTCCTCGGCCAAGCTGGAATAGAAGGCATCATCATCCCAGGATTTTTTGGAGTAAATCAGCATTTGGATGTAGAGGCTGAATTCTTCGGGTCTCAGGCGGGATTTACAAGTCACCATATGCTCAAATATAGCTTTGGCCATATTGTCGCATCTGGCCCAGGGACACATCAAGACCAGGGAACGGACCTTGCCCGGATGTCTCAAGGCCAATTGCTGCGCAATAATACTGCCCATAGAACATCCTACCACCCTGACGTTTTCCAAGCCCAGGTGTTCCAACAGTCCAGCGCAGTCGTCCGCCATTTGAGCGGAAGAATAAGGTCCTGGGGGTTTTGAGGACTGTCCCACTCCCCGGTTGTCTACCAATATACAGCGAAAGCTTTTTGCCCATTCAGCCACATGCTTCTCCCATGCCGCACCAGGAGCTGTTATTCCCATAATCAGCAAAAGGGGATCTCCGGTGCCTTGCTCTTCATAATAGAGATCGATTCCGTTGCTCTTTATAATTGGCATAATGGCTTCATTTTAATTGGGGTAATAATTCTTCGAAAATCCAGCGGCCATCATGTAAGGTGACAAAGTCAGGATCTTCGAGGGCTTCTTTTCCCTCATCCTCACAGATGATCCATCCCTTATAATCTATGTCTTTAAGCCACTGGGTGATGCCGACCAGATCCACCTTTCCCTTTCCCATCAGCGCAAATTCCGGGGCACCATCCCAATCCTTATAATGGACATGATTGATCAGGGAGGCGTATTCCTTCATCTTGGCAAGCGGATCCATTCCACCATTGATGATGTGTCCTACATCAGGGCACCAGCCTGTGGCAGCACTATCCAAGGAATCCAATATTACCCGATAATCCTCTTCTGTCCGGGTAATGGAGGAGTGGGGAGAGTTGGGGTGAAAGCTACAGACCACGCCTCTTTCCGCTGCCCTGCGGGAAACTTCATTGACCCTGTCCACGAGATTTAATCGCCTGCTTTCTACTTCATGTCTACCGGTGGGATATTGTACCGTACAAAGTACCGCGCCAGGAAATTTCTCCAATAAGCTGATGGCCCTATCTGCCTCTTCCCGTTCTTGTGTTGTTTCTTCTTTTCCGTTCCACTCAAGGGCGAGAGCTACTGCTGCCAGTTCAATGTTCTGCTCCTTTAGCTTGTCCGCCAGCCGCTCAGGGTCACTGAGCTCTCCCATCCAAGAAAATATGGGCTGAATGCCGGTAAAGCCTCCTTTGGAAATAACCTCTATCATATGGCCCAATTGGCCTTTATAGGTCTCCCCGTTATTGTTCATGAACCAGGTGTACACCTCGGCTCCAAATCGAAAAGGTAAATTCATTGTTGAAATTAAAGTTGATGTTTAACAGACATTTCTTTGATAAGTTTAAAGCCGTTCTCGGCCATGTCCCAAGGTTCCGAGAACTCCCTCCATACCCCAATGGAATTGGCAAAAGCAGGGTCATTTCGGGTAAAGCCTTCGATGGTCAGCCAGCCGTTGTAGTTTACGGCGGCCAGTTCGGAGAATACTTCGTCAAAATCCACATGCCCGCTTCCAGGTGTGCCACGGTCATTTTCACTGATGTGCACGTGACCTAAGATTGGAGCAATGGTTCGAATTGCACCTTTTTGGGTCTTCTCTTCAATATTGGCGTGGTGGGTGTCGAACATGGCCTTAACATTCGGATGATCAACCTTGTTGACCAAGTAGGCCAATTGCCCCATGGTGTTGCACAGGTAGCACTCAAATCTGTTAACAGCCTCGGGGGTAAGGATGATTCCTGCCTGTGCGGCATATTCGCCCGCCTGATGGAGGATTTCAGCACTCCTTTTGTATTCCTCTTCTTCGGGTGCCCTTTGGGCGAAAACTGTAAATGCAGAATGGAATGGCCCACAGATTACCTGAGATCTTAAGGCATGGGAACGGTCGATGCCCCACTTCAGTTTCTCCAATCCTTTGGCCCTCACCGATGCGGAAGGATCAATAGGGTTTTCCTCTGCTCCCACCAACAACACCGAAGTGACCTCCAAACCGATATTGGCGGCATGATCGCCTATTTTTTTGTAAATCTGTTCGTCAGGACTTCCCACAAAAAATTCCACCCCATCATAGCCTATTTCTTTTAGCCGTTCCAATATAGGAAAGAGTTCTTCTGACATTCCTGCCGACCAGGCCAACACATTAAATCCAATTTTACTCATTTTTATCCAATTAATTGTTTCCTTCACCCGCTCTGCTAAAGCCAAGTGAATGTTATATACTGTGGTTTATCTTATTCAAATAACGTACTGCGCTGTCTACACTGCCGTGGTCCATCAGCAAATCCTTGGCTTCCTCATAATCTTCCAATCCGGACAAATCCATCAGGATGTGCACGGCCCTATCAATGATTTTGTTGTTAATCAGCTTGACATGGACCATTTTATTATCCTTGACTCTTCCCAGCTGGATCATGGTAACCGTACTGATCATGTCAAAAACCATCTTCTGTGCGCTGCCGCATTTCATCCGGGTACTGCCGGTGATGAATTCCGGTCCCGTAATTATTTCTACAGGAAGATCGGCCTGTTCGGCTATAGGGGAAAGAGGATTGCTTACAATACAGCCTGTCGTAATCTCCTTCTCCCTACATTTCTTAAGTGCTGCCAATACAAAGGGGGTGGTTCCACTGGCGGAAATTCCCACGACCATATCTTTGCTGCAAATGTTTTGGGCTTGTAAGGCATTCCAGCCCTCCAGCTCATCATCTTCCTTCTCTTCCAAAGCAAGAACCAGATTTTCCACGCCCCCTGCCAACACGGCGTTCACTGTGCCCGGCTCAATGCCATAGGTAGTGGGCAACTCAATTACATCCAAGACAGACAATCTTCCGCCACTCCCAGCTCCAATATAAAACATCCTGCCCCCTTCCTTCAACTTCCCAACGATCACACGGATCAGTTGCTGTATCTCGGGAAGGGCTTTTTCAATGGCTATAGGAACGGCCACGTCTTCTTGGTTGATAAGTGTGGTTAATTCTTCTATCGATTTTGCTTCAAGATGCTTGTGTCTCGAGGGCTGTTCGGTGATTCTTGTCATGTGTCAGTCAATAATGATCAAAGGGCTCACATTTTAGCCACTTGGGCAGCATACTTTTGGATCTTCAGGATCCCTTCAGCCATTTGTTCCATGTCGGTTTTTGTTCCTAATAACATTGTCTGCGTAAACCATACACCTTGCTCTCCCGCTAGGATATCATTTTGGGGACAATGGCTGCGTTCCAGCCATTCTTGCATGGTGTTCTTACCATATATTTTAAGGTAATGCCTGTTATTGGCCAGTTCCGTTACATATTTATCCTTATTCATGGTGCCATAGCCGGAGGAACAGGGTATTCCTTCGGCATTTAAAGCTTGTATAAATTTAACTCGATCCAAATTGGCAAAATGCTGTTTGTCATAACGGAACATATACAAATGGTAGGCACTGCCTGTTGTACCTTCATAAAGCTTGGCGGGGTAGATGCCCGGAATCTCCTGGAGCAATGAAGTCAAATAGTCGGCATTTTGGCTTCTTCGTTCACTTTGTGCCTGTAGCCTTGTCATTTGCGCCAATAGGAGGCCTCCCTGGAATTCCGTCAGCCTCATATTGCTGGCCCGGGTGCCGGAGCCGGCTAAATAAGAGGTAGTATTTCCCCCCTGTCCCTGATTGTGGAAACGATAGCAGGTCTGTGCAAAGTCATCATCGTTGGTAATAATGGCTCCCCCTTCTCCCGAATTCAGGTTTTTCGAAGATTGGAAACTGAATGCCCCGGCCAATCCATAATTACCCACCGCTTTTCCTTTCCAGGAGGCGAGATGGGCCTGACAGGCATCCTCTATAACAGGAATACCGGCTGTATCGGCCACTTCCATGATCGTGTCTAGAGCGGCAGGGGATCCCCCAATATGTACAGGCATTATGACTTTCGTCTGTGCGGAAATGGCCGGTGCAATTTTATGGGCGTCGATCTGGAAGCTTTCCAGATCGGTATCCACAAACACAGGAAGGGCATAATTCAATACCACGGCATTGTAAGTCGCCACGAAAGTATAAACAGGAATGATCACCTCGTCGCCTGGGCCAATGTCCAAGGCACCCAAAATGGTGGACAAGGCACTAGTTCCGCTAGAAACGCCCAAACAATGTTTGGATCCCATAATTTCCGAGTAGGCCTTCTCAAAATCGCCAACTACGTCCCCGTTGAGACGTCCCCAGGCTTTGCTGTCTAGAACCTCAGAGAGTGCCTTTTCTTCAGTTTGATCCAACACCGGCCAATTAGGAAAAGCGGTTTGACGGACTTTGGGCCCGCCGAGGATGGCGGGTTTGTTGTCCTGCATACCCGCAAGGGCCAATGCAGGCAATCCTGTGGCCAAAGCTGCCCCAGACACCGAGATCACGTTGAGAAATTGCCTTCGATTTAAACCAGTATCCATGATAAACGATTTATGAAAACCCTATCAGGGTGGGCGGGGTTTCTTATTTGTAATCGGCAGGCTTTAAGCCCCGTGCAAATTTGTCAAAGCCAAACATGGTAGGTTTATAATCTCCTACATAATCCACATTGAGGCTATCAGTGATAGAAGACTCCATACCTAAGCCCCAGAAACCCGCATTGACGATCAACCTTCTTAAATCTGCACTTTCCAAATCCACGGATGCACCCATGGTAGTCGTGAAAATTTTGGATGTATTCCCTGCTTCACCTTTGTACTCCAACGTCCAAGCAATGGGCATCACTGATTTCTCCCACATTAATTCCGAATCAGCGGTCATGCCTTTGGTGGATTGTCCATACAACAATACATTGGCTTCTTCGGGCAGGTTCTTAACCGTATACACATCCGAGGGTACCCAAATATCCTTTACGCCCTTAAGTATAGGATGGCCATTCTCTTGGTTGACTCCATCCACCAAGGCGCGCGCTCCTTCCACCGCATGATGCCCGTGGTGAGCTACCCATGTTTCCCCGAGCACCTGTTGTCCAAACCCGGATTCCCAACCTTTTTCCTTGCTTTGCCAGCTGTACTTGGCATAGGGGCTTTTGGAATCCTTGCCGTAGTTAAAGGCGTGGGTGGAGGTCCTCAAGGCGATTAGAGGTTTTCCTGATTGTATATATTTGTCGAAATATTTCATCTGCTCATCCGGCAGTTCCCTGAAACGCAGCAGCATAATCATGAGGTCTGCCGTCTCAAGATGCTCCATTCCTGGGATATTTTTTGGGTAATTTGGTGTGATGGTATTGGTGGCTGGATCGATCGGAAACAGCACCGTGGTCTTGAAACCATAGCGCTCGGAGAGAATCCTCGCAAGCATGGGCATCCCCTCTTCCGAACGGTATTCATCATCTCCGCTGATCAATATAACATGCTTTCCTTTTCCGGGACCTGATTTTCCGTCATATTGGATCCATTGGGCCGTATTTTGGGCATTGCAGGATAAGGAAAAAACAATAAAGCAAAAACATACTGCCAAGAGCTTTCTGGAGTATGATGTGTCTCGCGTTAACCTACTTTTTAAATCATTCATGAGTGGAATTTTCTTTCTGGTGTAGATGTAAAATATCATTGCTCAGGCATTGTGTCAAACCCTACCTGAGCAATGGATCCTCAATATATAAAGCCTACTTTATTTATGGGAATTTAAGAACATAAATATTTTAAATGGCGAATTTGCCATCCTATTTACTAATAGTCATCATTTTGGATCAACTTGCTATTGTTTCTGATCTCAGCGGTCGGTATTGGAAATAATAGCTCCCGAGCCTTCAACACTGGACCGTAAGAGAATTTATGGCCTACGAAATCTTCAAATTCTCTGGTTGTCACATTGAATGCCTTTCTTAGCCTCGCCATATCGTACCAGGTTTTGTTTTCGAAGCTCAATTCAAACCATCGCTCTCTCCACACAGCTTCCCTAAACGCGTTTTGGCTCAATCCAGATAACTCGGGAAGTTCAGCCCTCCGACGGATTTTATTGACCGCTTCATAGGCATCAGCAGTCGCTGGCCCCACTTCATTGCTGGCTTCGGCATAAATCAACAACACTTCCGCATACCGCATCAAGGGCCAATTGAGGTCACTGCTGGTGGTGCTCAGGTGGGCTTGGGTATCGAAATGCTTGTAGATGTAATATCCACCCAGGTCCACAGTGGTGTTTCGGTCTGCGCTAAGCGTGTAAGTGCTATAGTAAAATTCCTTTTCTTTGGCTCTTTTGTCGCCCGCTTCGTAAGATTCCACAAATTCTTTGTTGGCAAAGATAGCTCCCGTTTCATCCGAATAAGCCGATATCCCTTGGTTATAAGGAATAATGGAAGTCTGCCAATCAGATGGCTGGATGAATTCCGCAAACTGCACCATAAAGATATTTTCTTCTATATTCTTTTTGGAGGGGTCATGCAGGTGATCGAAGGAGGTAAACAGGGAGTATTGGTTGGAAGTGATCACCTCTTTGGCTTTATCGGCGGCCTTTTGGTAAAATTCCTGTCCTTTTTGTAAAGGATATCCTGCCATGGTCAAATAAACACTGGAAAGCAGGGATTTGATCGCGCCTAAAGTTACTCTGCCAGTAGCATCGGTATAAGGAAGCCCGGAGGATTCGGCTGTAACTAGATCTTCAACAATCAAATTATATATAGCCTCTTCGGTAGCCGCTTCTGGATACAATTCTGGTGAATTTAAGCTTACCGGCTCGGTAATAAGGGGAACTTTGCCGAATATCCTTACCAAGTCGTAATAGTACAGGGCCCGCAAAAACCTGGCTTCCCCCAAGTATTTGGCCTTGGCCGCCTCGTCCATATTGATGCCCGGGATTTTGGCAATGGCAAGATTGGCATTGGCGATACCCCGATAACGACTGGTCCAATAGGTTTGGCCATAACCGTTGTCTGAATTGTTCACCAGGTTACGGATGAAGATACTGTTCTGCGCCTGGCCCAGTTCGGTGTTGGCCAATCCTGTGGCAAACTCCAACATCATCCAGGTGCCTCCCCCAAATCCTCCCCCGGTGATGGGAATTAGGCTTTCATAGATAGAATTCACCACACTCTCGGCATGCTCGGGCTTGGTAAAATAATTCTCCATGGTAAAATTGGATTTGTCGGGTTCTTCCAGAAAATTTGAACATCCCGATCCGAAAAACAGTAGCGCACTCCAGGCTAAGAAATGGCTCGTAATTTTTGATATATTTTTCATGACTATTTTTTTTACAATTTAAATTTTAGAAGCCCACATTGACGCCGAGCATAAACACTTGAGGCTTAGGGTAAGCATACAGATCCACGCCCTGGTCGAAGGGAGAGCCGGAGGTGGAAACTTCAGGATCATATCCTTCATATTTTGTCGATAAGAAGAAGTTCTGAGCCGATGCATATACCCTCAACCTGTTCAGCTGGAGTTTCTCCAATACGCCTTGGTTAAAATTGTAAGCCAACAACAGGTTTCTTCCTCTGATAAACGAACCGTCCTGAACCCTATCGGTATCATTGTTGGTGTTGTAGCCCGCGGATACCGGTCGCAGCTCTGCAATGTTGGTGTTTTGATTTTGGGGAGTCCAGGCATTCAATACGGTTTTGAAACTGTTGGCGATCCCTTGGCGGTCTTCGGCAGAGTGCTTGCTACGGAAAAGGACATCATTTCCGTACATAAACTGTAGATCAAGCGTCAAAGAGAAGTTTTTGTAGGAGAAGGTGTTGAGCAAGGTGCCATAGCCATCAGGGATACCGTTCCCGATGATTACCCGGTCATTGTCATTGATGACTCCATTCCCGTCTACATCTTGGTATTTGATGTCCCCTGGTTTCTTGAGATATTTCGTAGCCTCATCCTCCTCATCGGTTCCCCAAGTGCCCTGATGGACAAAACCAAAGAAGGAACCTACAGGCTGGCCTTCACGAATGATGGAGGATCCTGAGAAGATATCCGCACCACCGGTCAAGGCAATTACTTTATTTTTGTTTAAGGAAATGTTAAAATCCGTAGTCCAGGTAAAGTTGTCGTTGGTGATGTTGATGCTGTTGATGGCGAATTCCACCCCTTTGTTTTCCATACTACCGATATTGGAAGTGACGGTGGAGTATCCACTGCTGGAAGGGACCGGCGCACTGAGCAACATATCCGTAGTAAGCTTGCGGTAGATATCCGCCTCGAAATTCAATTTTCCATCCAATAGTCCCAGTTCAAGGCCCACATCGATCTGTTGGGTTTTTTCCCATTGCAAATCAGGGTTGGCCAAGCGGTTTACCCCTATTCCTATCGCGCGGCTACCGTTGAAGATGACTGAATAATTTCCCAATCCCGCCAAAGACTGGTAGGCGGTGATCTCAGAATTTCCAGTGACACCGTAGCTGGTACGAAGCTTTAGGTTATAGATGGAGGGATTGTTTTTAAGGAAATCTTCCTCGGATATTCTCCAAGCTAAGGCTGCCGAAGGGAATACCGCATACCTGTTGGCCTCACCGAATTTGGAGGAGCCGTCGATCCGACCGGTGAAGGTGACCAGGTATTTCTCCATCAAGTTGTAATTGATCCTGCCGAAGTAGGAATTCAAGCCATAGGCACTCGTTCCTGAACTTGCAGCCACAGGATTGGCTCCTGCGCCGAGGTTGTTGTATTGGAAGTAGTCATCCTGAAACCTCTGTGCACGAGCAGTTGCGCCAAAATAATCCACATGCTGCCAAGAAATTCCCAATAGGGCATTGATGGAATGGATGTCGGCAAATTGCTTGTTATAGGTCAGGTAGTTTTCAAACTGCCAAGAGTTATGTCGGGTGTTCTCTACCGAAGCATCACCCCCCTGGTTTCTCGAGATATAATTGAGGGTCCTGCCGCCATAATAATCGACTCTTTGGTTAATGATATTGGTTCCCAAGGTAGTTCTCAATTCCAGACCTTCCATAATACGGATATTGGAATACACGTTTCCCAACATGGTTTGGGTCTTGACATGGAAAAGTCGGTCCGTGACGATGTTCAAGGGGTTTCCGCCGCCTTCCATACCTGGATAATCTTCATTTCCGCCCCATCTTCCGTCAGGATATTTTACCGGGATAATGGGAAGCGCTTCCAACACCTGTCGCATAGCGATGATACCTCCGCCGCCAAGAGGGTCGATTTGGCTTTCACTCTGGTCGTTATAGCTCAAACTTCCCCCTACTTTCAACCAATCCTTGATCTGGCTGTCAAACACAAAACGGGCAGCATATCTTTTCAACCAGGATTCTCTCACAAGGCCTTCCTCATTTCTATAGCCTAAGAAAACGCCATAATTGTCTTTGGCATTGCCGCCGGTGAAAGCCAGCTGATGATTTTGCGTAACCGCCTGTTGGAAGGCTTCATCCTGCCAATCCGTATCATACAAAGGCTTGCCATTGGCATCGAAAAGGTCCGGGTTGTTCCTTTTTGTGCTAGGATCGGTGTATTTGCCGCCAGCCCAGCCCACAGGATCATATTTTTGGGCATTTTGGTAAGCAATGTCCTCTACTCTGAGGAATTCCTCAGAATTTAATAGCGGAATTTTTCTCGGGAGGGTTCCTATGCTGATATCGGCATCATAGGTGACGGTTCCTCCAGATTGGCTCCCCCTTTTGGTGGTAACGAGTATCACCCCATTGGCTCCCCTGGCCCCGTAAATGGCTGTGGAAGAAGCATCTTTAAGCACTTCGATAGAGGCGATGTCATTGGGATTGATGTAGTCTATCGGAGTACTTCCATTGGTCAGTCCGGTAGCATTCAAAATGACCCCGTCAATGACGTACAAGGGATTATTCGAAACGCTGACGGAGGTATTTCCCCGGATCCTGATATTGGCTCTTCCTCCGGGTCGGCCGGAATTCACCGAGACGTTTACGCCGGTGAGACGGCCAGCCAAGGCCTGGTTGAGCGAAGCGGCAGGCCTCTCCTGGAGTACGTCTCCCTTGACCGTGGCAACCGCCCCTGTCAAGTCGGACTTCCTCTGTGTTCCATACCCGACTACCACGACTTCATTAAGTTCGCTTAAGGAAGGGTTGAGCTGGACTTGAATTTGGGCGGAGCCTTCGATGGTAACTTCTTTGCTGTCATAACCAACAAAGCTAAATACCAAGACTTCACCATTCGAGGCCTGGATTGAAAACAGCCCGTCGAGGTCTGTGACCGTGCCTCGTTGTGTCCCCTTAACCAGGACAGACACGCCAGGAATGGATTCCTGATCATCTTGTGACTTCACGACGCCTTTGATAGCGGATTGCTGTGCGAATGCGGGAGCAGCGAATAGAAGGCTTAAAACAAAAAGCCAAAGCGAACCTTTACGCAGTGATGGGTAATATTTTTCTTTCATCATTTGGGTTTTATTTAATTAATTGTATCAATTGGGGAGCTTCAACAGAATATCAAGGGATGGTACCCTATCCTAAATAATTAAAAAAAATAAGGATTAAGTATCCTGCTCTATCCTGTTCTTGCTGTAATAATACTATTAACTATTAAAATTAACATAAATATAAAACCCCTCGAGACTGCATTATCAAGAGATTATAGAAGTATGACTTAAATTAATGGTGCCCGGAGTAGATCATTCCTCCTATATTTTCGCTTAAGTGTATTGTTTGTTTTCTATTTTGCCTTTATTTGGGGCAGAAAAAATTGTTGTACTCATGTTGTGGATATCCTTGAAGAAATTGCCTTTCTTTATTTTTTTCATAGTTCAAATTATGGCTGCCTGTTCATCCCATACCAATAAGGATACTGTCGTTTACCTGTTTTCTCATTTCAAGGGAAATGGCGAAGACGGGCTTCATTTTGCCTATAGCTATGATGGCTATCAATGGGAGGTATTGGGGGACGGGCAATCATTTTTGGTTCCTGAAGTAGGAGATGATAAATTGATGAGGGATCCCTGCATCATCAGGGGAAAGGACGGCAACTTCCACATGGTATGGACAGTAAGCTGGGATGAAAAGGGCATAGGCTATGCCAGTTCACCTGATCTGATCCACTGGTCGGAGCAAAAATACCTGCCCGTAATGGAAGATGAGCCAAACGCCCGTAACACTTGGGCACCGGAAATCTTCTATGATGAAAAGGAAGAACTGTATCTGATATTCTGGTCTAGCACCATCACCGGCTTATACCCCGAGACCCAGGCGGAAGAAGAAAAAGGCTACAACCACAGAATGTATGCGGTGACCACCAAAGATTTCGAGCAGTTTTCTGAAACCCAGCTTTTCTTTGAGCCTGGCTACAATGTAATAGACGGAAGCATTGTAAAGTCTGGTGAGGATTACCTGCTTTTCCACAAGGACGAGACCATCAACCCGCCGAAAAAGAACATCAGAATCAGCAGAAGCAACAAAATAACCGACGGCTATTCGGTGCCAGGTAAGCCAATTACCGGCGACTACTGGGCAGAGGGACCGACCATCACAAAAATCGATGACTTATGGGTGGTGTATTTTGACAAGTATATGGAAAATAACATGGGGGCAGTATCCTCCAGCGACTTGGTTCACTGGACCGATATTTCTGACCAGGTCAGATTTCCATCAGGAACCCGACACGGGACGGTCTTCCAGGTAAATGAAGAAGAATTTACCAAACTTAAGAATTCTGTAGGTTCATCGAATTAGGAGTGTTAAGCCTGCTTCTCATGCTTACAAAAAGGTATGGAAAAATCGGAGAAATAGGATTTCCCCATCATGGCGCTTTATTCTTGGGGATAAACCGATCGTTCCAAATAAAAATTATTAGCTCAAGCTTTACTTATAGTCGCCTATGAATACGACAATTGCCTTCAAGATGAAACTGACAGCTGGCTTCGAAGAGGAGTACGAGAAGAGGCATCGGGAAATCTGGCCTGAACTTTCCCTCTTGTTAAAGGAAGCTGGGATAAAGGATTATGCTATTTATTTGGACAGGGAAACATCCACTTTATTTGCCGTTCAGACCATCACGGGCGAAGGGTCGTCCCAAAGCCTCGGCAGCACCGCAATTGTCCAGAAATGGTGGGCTTATATGGCCGATATCATGGAAACTAATCCCGATAATTCGCCGGTTTCCGTTCCTCTAAAAGAAGTATTTACGCTAGAATGACGGATACCTGATTATTTTTGCTCCATCATGTACTTTTTTTGACGGAATAGGTGTTTACCTCATTAATTGAAATTGAATAACCGCTACCGAAATGAAAAGAACCAAGCATATAATCATTCTGATCCTCGGCTGTCTGTTTTTTGGAGGTGTCATCGGCTGGAGTCTGAGGTCAGGGGGTCATGAGGAAGAAAGCCTGACTCATTCTCATCCGGAAGGCATAGCCTATACCTGCTCCATGCACCCCCAGATCAGGCAGAATGAACCGGGTTCCTGCCCGCTTTGCGGCATGGCATTGGTCCCGGTAGAAAGTTCCCAGAGCGATGCAGGAACAAACCACCAACTTAAACTGACACCTGAGGCAGTTGCCCTTTCCAACATTTCCACCACTAAAGTGACTTCGGGAATCCACCACCCACAGCTTGCGCTCAATGGTAAGGTGCAGGTGGATGAAACCAGGCTTTCAAATATCTCCGCCAATTTTGCCGGAAGAATCGATCAATTACTGGTGGCATTTACGGGACATACCGTTAAAAAGGGAGATCGGTTGGCGACCATTTATGCGCCGGAATTGGTGACGGCACAAAAGGAATTATTGGAAGCCAAGAAAAGTAAAGATGAAAATCCAGTGCTGTACCAAGCTGCCAAAAATAAATTGTCACAGTGGAGGTTGACTCCGGCACAGATTGATCGGTTGGAGGAAGCTACAGAAACGGTAACGTCGTTCGACATCCTGGCTGATGTATCCGGCGTAGTTACCCAAAGGAATGTAGCAGTAGGCGATTTTGTCACTAAGGGCACAGTATTGTTCGAGATCATGGATCTTCAAAAGGTATGGATTCTTTTGGATGTGTATGAAAATGATCTTTCGGCGGTGCAGCTCGGGGATAAGATAAATTTCAAAGCCAACGCATATCCAGGCCACAGTTTTGAAGGAAGGGTGAGTTTTGTAGACCCTCTGTTGGATCCCCAAAGCCGCACATTGAAGATTCGTGCTGAAGCCGGTAACCCCGAGCTTTTGTTGAAACCCGAAATGTTTGTCACCGCCCTTCTTGAATCCCAAGCAAAAGGAAACCAGGAGTCCTTGACCATCCCCAAAAGCGCGGTCCTGTGGACGGGGGAGAAATCGGTGGTGTACGTGCAAGTGGGAGATCGGGAGAGCCCTGCCTTTGAGATGAGGGAAGTGGAGCTGGGCACCTCCATTGATGAACGCATCGCCGTAAGCTCCGGGTTGAACCTTGGTGATGAAGTGGTCTCCAATGGGGCATTTGCAGTAGATGCCGCAGCGCAGCTTTCAGGGCATTACAGCATGATGAACCGGCAGGTCAGTCTGGAAGTTTCTTCTTCTTTCAGAAAAGGCTTTGATCATTTGATGACCTTCTATTTCGATTTGAAAGACCAGCTGGTAAGCAGCAATGGAAGAAATGCAGCCCTCTCGGCGGCCTCTCTCCACAAAGCACACCAACAGATCAATGAGGAAGAGCTTGACGAAAAGGGACAAAAGCTTTGGGAAGAGTTAGTTCATCCTTTGGTCGAAAGTGCTTCCGCAATAGCCCAGTCCAATGATCTGGCTGTGCAGCGTAGCGAATTTCAAAAGCTTTCTGATCAGGTTATTTTGCTTTTGGAGAAGATAGGAACCGACGAACACCTGGTCTACAAGCAATATTGTCCTATGGCGGATCGGGACAAAGGTGCCTATTGGCTGAGCAAAGAAAAGGAGGTCCGAAACCCCTATTTCGGGGAGGCCATGATGACTTGTGGTGAAGTAAAGGAGACTTATCAAAGGAAGTCATAAAAGCCCCAGCTTCTTAAAGGCTTCTGCCAAAACTTCATCAGTTGTAACATAGCTTTTTCTAAAGCCTCTATAGTAATCCCAAAGTATACTTCATCAGTGTTTCCTGAAAATAAAGGGTGTAGGTAGCTTGGGCCTGGTCAGACTGGGCGGTGGCCAGCTGCTGGTTGGCTTGCGCCAGATCCACGAAATTGGCCAGTCCAAGCTTAAATTTCTCATGGATCGCCAGTTGGGCTTCTGTTGCCGCCTTGAGCTGTATCTGGGTAGACTGTTGCCTGCGAATTGCCCCTTTAAAGTTTTCATAGGCTAACCCGGTCTCCTGGTTAAGGCTCCTCTCTACTGCCAGCAGTTCCAGTTGCCGGTTCTTAAGCTCCAATCTGCTTCTGGCGGCGCCAAGCTTGTTGTTGAAATTGTTAAAAACGGGAATGGAAAGGTTAAAACCCATGGTCATTTGAGGGTAAATGTTCAAAAACTGATCGCTAAAGGTTCTTTCATCCAAAGAGGTAAAAAAAGTATTGTAATTGAAGAAGGCATTAAGCTGGGGCAAGAATCCCGCGCGGGAGGCGGCCAGCAATTTTTTTCCTGCCAGTTCCGAAAGCTGTAGGGCTTTATAATCTTTTCTGTTCTGAAACGCCAGCTCGTGCAATGCCTCAGTTCCAAGCTCCAAAAAATCGCTCTGCCGCGGAGCGGTAACATCTACCGGGATGAGTTGGGGAAAGGTGCCGGGTTCCAGTTGCAGGAGTTCCGCCATCTCCCAAAGATCGGTTTCAAGTTGGATTTTAACATTAAGGGCAACGGTCTCTAGGCGGGCCACTTCCGATTGCTGGTTGTATTGGTCGGAAAGTGTGTTGATCCCCACTTCCACGAAGCCCTCGATCTGGCGTAATTGCTCCTTTTGGCTTTCCAGGTTCTGCATAGCGAGCCTATAAAGTTCCTCATCCAGCAAGACCTGCAGGTACTGCTGCGCGACTTGAAACACCACTTCTTGTGCGCCTCGCTGAAGGCTATATTCGCCCGCTTCTTCCAGTAAGCCGGCCGCTTGGCGGCGATGGGATATTCTTCCCCCGCTATAGATGGGAAGTTCAGCGTTCAGTCCTGAAGAAATTCGCCTGTTATTGATGGTGGTAAAGATAAACTCTCCCTCCACCAACTGGGATTGCTGCCCGGATTGTTGGCTGAGGTTGTTGTTGATATTTAAATTGGGAAAAAAGGCCGCCGTTGCAGCCTGCTTTTCCGTTTTCAAGACCTCCTGTTCATTGAGCTGCATCTGATAAGCTTGGTTCCTTTGAAGGCCGATTGCTACCGCTTCATCAAAGGATAACAAAAGTGTATCCTGGGCTATACTATGGGTATAGAAGGCCAATGATAGGCAGTACAGCGAGACTAGCTTTTTCATAGTGCAGTATCCTTCCCAATTTTGCCATCCACAATTTCAATCAAACGGCTGCCATAGGTGGCATTTTCTGCCGAATGGGTGGCTTGTATAATCGTCGTCCCCTCTTGATGAAGTTCTTTGAAGACCTCCATGATTTCCTTGGCCTGTGTGCTGTGGAGATTGCCGGTGGGCTCATCCGCTAGTAGAATCCGGGGCCTGCCTGCCACCGCCCGGGCTATGCCCACCAATTGTTGTTGTCCGCCGGAGAGTTGTGCGGGAAAGAGGTCCTTTTTGGCCACCATTTTAAACCGGTCCAGGAGGTCAGCAATGATGCTCTTCCTTTCTGAAGAGGACACGCCTCGGTATAAAAGCGGGGTTTCTATATTTTCATAAACCGTCAGTTCATCGATCAGGTGGTAAGCTTGGAAGATATAGCCAAACTCACTTTTGTGGAGGGCATTCCTATGCTTTTCTTTCATTTTATTGATGACCTGATTTTCGAAGGTATAGTCGCCTTCATAATCCTCATCCAGCAAGCCAATAATATTTAAGATCGTGGATTTGCCTGCCCCGCTGGGTCCCATCAAGGTGATAAATTCCCCTTCTTTGACAGTCAGGTTGATGTTTTTGAGGATAAAAATCCGCTGAAAGCGGGAATCTATAAACTTGTCGACTTTGCTCAGTTGGATCATGGATAGGGAAGAAGAGTTACTTGGTTATTGAGTTATATAGTTACTAGGCGTCGGGTTATTTTGCCAAAGTTAGGCCAATAAAGAATGGCGGTAAAGGCCCTGCAAAGCGGGAATGAACGGATTTAGTGGGATTAGTTCGGACGATATTGTCCGCTGGCGGGCGATGGTAAGGATGCGGTAGTGGTTTGTGACGTTGTGGCAGCGGATTTACGCGCAACCGCCCTACCGCAGCGCTACGTCAACCTCCTGTTCTGCCGCTTCACCCCCCGTTTTGGCTGCTTCACTTACATCTCACTTACGGTTCTGTATCAGCTCAAGTATTTTTGTACCATAAACTAAATCAATAAATAAAATGAGAAAGGTATTTTTAACCATGATGACAGGATTGGGATTTGCAGTAATGGCCAATGCCCAAACAGACAAAGGAAACGTGATGCTCGGCGGTAATGCTGCCTATGATTACTCCAAAACAGTGGATGTGGACGGCAACAACCAGCGATATGAGATCATGCCTCAAGTAGGCTTCTTCGTACAAGATAACTTCGCCCTCGGACTTGGCCTAGGCTACTCCGGAAGTACAGAGAAAAACGCCATGGATATCAAATCTACCGTAGGTGAATTTGCCGTATCGCCTTTTGCGAGACTGTATAAAGGAGAAGGCCCACTGAAATTCTTCGGCCAGCTCTCTGTTCCCATGGGATGGGGTACCAGTAAAGTAGACGGTAACAAAACCGCCAACACAGAACGCTATGGCGCAGCCGTATCTCCCGGTATCGCTTATTTGCCAACCGAGAAACTGGCCATCGAACTTTCTGTCAAAGGGCTGTACTACGAGCACACTGCGACCAAACCAGAAGTAGGCCTTAGCGCCAAAGTGAATGAGTTTGGCCTGAATGCCAACTCCCTGCTGCCTACAGTAGGCGTTAATTTCTTCTTCTAATTAATTTCCTTATAGCAAATGCTGCCCCGGATCTGCCAAAAGGATTCGGGGCACATTTGTTTTATCACCTGCGTGGAGAATGTCGCCCGAATAGGTTGTACCCTGAGATTGTTAAAGCTAAGCAAGATGTCCATATTTGTAAGATGAGAATAAGATTGCCCATCCGCGAACTGATCCGTTATAGCATATCCCTCTCGGTGGCAATTACGGTATTTTTCTTTGTCATGATCTATCTGCAAGACCTGGATGTCGTTGCAGGTCTTTACCGCTCGGTGGTCAGCGGCGCGGTGCTGCTCTCTACTTCGGTGGTGAGCATTGCGCTCATTGTTCTGTTTGAAAAACGTGCCTCGACCGGATCCATGGAACGGACGACGACACGATTTGTGCTGGGCAATCTGATCAATACCCTCTTGCTGTTATCGTATCAGTTTCTTAGAGGAGTTGCCGAAAAATTCGGCTTGTTTCCCAGCGAACTCTATGACTTCAGGGAAATGCAGGCCTTGCATGGCTGGCAACTGTACCTGGTGATTTTCATTTCGTCACTGATGATCTATTCCCTGGTGCATTTGCTGCACAATTTCATCCTGCTGCAACATCTGAAGACACAGGCGGAGCTCGAAGTTTCTAGATTGCGCTCCGCCAATGCAGAGACGACCAACCAATTGCTGAGACAACAGGTCCAGCCCCATTTTCTGTTCAACGCCTTGAATGTATTGAAGTCCCTGATCAAGCAAAACCCCAAGACCGCAGAAACTTACCTCTTGCGCTTGTCGGACTTCCTGCGCATGTCCTTTTCCCAAAATGAAAAGGGGGTGGCCACCGTCAGGGAGGAAGTGAAGTTATGCCGGGATTATCTGGAAATGCAAAAAATCCGTTTTGGAAGCGCGCTGGAATACGCATTTGATGTACCGGAAAAGTACTTGAGCGGCCGCCTGCCGTTTTTCTCTCTGCAACCGCTCGCAGAAAATGCCATCAAGCACAACGAACTTACCGATGAGAACCCCTTATCCATCCGCATCAGCGTGGAAGATGGTCTGGTCAAGGTGGAGAACAACCTCCAGCGCAAGTCCAGTGTGGAAGGTTCTACGGGCAACGGCCTGTCCAATCTTTCCGAGCGCTACCGCCTGTTGTCCGGCGAGCAAATCAGTATCCATGATGATGGGATGGTTTTTTCCGTAGCCTTTAAAATCATTTAGCATGAAAATCATCATCATCGAAGACGAAAAATTGACGGCCAAAGACTTGGAAGATATGATTTTGGAGGTCGATCCTTCCTCCCAGATCGTGGCAACGCTGTATTCCGTAAAGCAGGCAGTCGCTTATCTGGCTAAAAATCCTGCCCCCGATTTGATCTTTAGCGATATCCAGTTGGGCGACGGCTTGAGTTTCGATATTTTCAACCAGGTGAAAGTGAATACGCCCATCGTGTTTTGTACGGCTTACGACGAGTATGCTTTGAAGGCTTTCCGGCTCAACGGCATCGACTATATGCTCAAGCCTTTCACCCAGGAGGCGGTCAAAGGTGCCTTGGACAAATACGAGGAACTATCGCAGGTATTTTCGGGCGGAGGCGTGGCCATAGAGGAAATCCAGCGGCTGTTAACCGAGATTAAGCCCGCTAAGTCCTCCAGCGTATTGGTCAACTACAAGGAGAAGATCATACCGATCAAGCTGGACGATATAGCGGTATTTTATATCCATAACCAGGTGACTTATTTGATGAATTTTGAGGGGAAAAGCTATTTCCTCAACAAAACGCTGGATCAGATTGAAGCGCTATGCGGTGAAAAGTTCTTTCGGGCCAGCCGACAATTTTTGGTCAACCGGAACGCGGTGAGTAACGCCTCGCACCATTTGTCCCGCAAGTTTTCCGTTACCTTGAAGATCCCTTTTGAGCATCAGATTACGGTCAGCCGGGAAAAGCTGAATGATTTTCTGGAATGGCTGGCGGGCTAGGCTTTTGGGAACTGTAGGGATTCATAAGCAGGGCGTTAGCGTCGGGTAGTCAGAGATTCGGCATATAGTTAATGGCTTTTTTCTTTTTTAATGATTAGCTTGTATTTTTACTAAGTCCAAACTTTGATCAAGAATGGAAGAAAAAGAGCTCATTAAACGTATAACAGTTGATCCTAATATCTTTGGCGGAAAGCCAATTATTCGCGGCAAAAGACTCGCCGTTGAACATGTTCTTGGGATGTTGGCTGGAGGGGACAGTCCTGACATTATCTTACAAGGGTATAGCTGGATGGAAATGGAAGACATTCAAGCTTGTCTACTTTATGCCCATAAACTAGTCAGTCACGAACGGATTGAGCTTTTGCCTGCAGGTTGATGGCCAAATTGAAAATTCTTCTAGATAGTTGCATCTGGGGTGGTGTAAAGCAGGAGCTAACTACCTTCGGATATGATGTCAAATGGGTCGGGGACTTTCAAGAAGATCCGGGCGACGAAACAATTATCGAATTGGCTTTTAGGGAAGCTCGCGTGTTGGTCACCCTAGATAAAGACTTTGGCGAACTAGCTGTATTTAGGGAAAAGCCGCATCGAGGAATTATTCGGATAGTGAATTTTTCCGCAATTAAGCAGGGACAAGTAACTGCTCAGGTACTTGACACTTACAGCGCAGAGTTGGAGAAAGGTGCTATCATTACCGTTGAAAAAGATCGAGTTCGCATCCGTGTGGCCGGCAGCTAAGTAGAACCTTCGTTATCTATTTTTTATTCGTGTTTAGGAATATAATTTACCGTATTGGCCCCACCATAAATCTTCCGTGCGGCATTCTTGATTAATTCTGGCGGATTTTCCTATCTTGAGTCTATTGCTACTTGTTTAACCCAAAACGACCCTTGCGTGAAGCATTTTCTAGCCAAAATCCGCTTATTTTTCCTCTCCTTTTTCCTACTAGTATTTATCCAAACTGCAAAAGCGCAAAGCGATTGGCCGGACAGTATTCTTTGGTGGAAAGCCAATAACCTCCGGGTGATCCAGATCAATCTCCCCGCCTATGAGGCAGCCACCCTTGACCCGGATTCCCTGGTCGCCGACCTGATGCACTACTCCGCCAATACCCTGATCATTAATGCCGGCGGCATTATGGCTTTTTATCCCACCCAGTTGGACTACCATTTTACCAATCCCTATGTGAAGGAGGATATGCTGGGGGAAGTGATTGCTAAATGCCACGAAAACGGTATTAAGGTCATTGTCGGGTTTGATTTTAGCCGGGCGCACAAGAGCATCTTCGAAATGCATCCGGACTGGTTCTATATTTCCTCTGAAGGGGAGCATATCACCAATGAGGATCGTTACACCGTTTCCATCAATGCCCCCTATGAGCAGGAGCAGCTTTTCAATATCGTGGAAGAAGTGATCGAACTGTATCCGATCGACGGGGTCTTTATCAATATGCCCGGCTACCAGACGAGCAATCCTATATCGGGAAATACTATGGCATCGACCAAAACCCTTATGACAAAAAGCGCTTTGCCGAATTCAGCGGCGGCATGACCCTGCCGCTAAAAGAGGATCGAAGCGATCCCGTCTTTAGAAAATACGAGGAGTTTAAGCAATTCACCGCCAATGACCTGATCAAAAGGCTTAATGAATTGGTCAAGTCGAAAAATCCACAGATCGCCATCTGCACCTATTCCGAAGACCATGTGGATATCATCCGGCACGAATCCCAAACGAACACGCTGCCTTACTGGCCTTACAATGCCTCGGACAATGTCAGCAATACCCGCCATTCTTACCCCGATCATATCGTAAGCAACGCCAGTATTCAGCAGATTTCCTTCCAATCCCGCTACAATGCGGTAGAACCGGAGGAGGTCACGATCAGACTTTACGAAAACATCGCCAATGGGTCGGGGCTGGACATGAGTATGATGGGCGATTTTAGGGATTATGAGGATGAAAGGAATTTTGAAGTGTTCAGGAAGGTATATGCGCATCACAAGAAATATGAACCCTACTTTGGCAAGTATGAATCTCCCGCGCAAGTAGCGGTCATTGCTCCCGTATCTTGGCCTTCGGGCGAATCCGGACAGGAATACCGCGGCATCCAACTGATGTTGAAAGAGGCGCATATCCAATACGACATCATCGAAAACAGCCAAATAGCCAATCAGGAAGCCGCTTTAAGCCAATACCGGCTGCTTATCCTTCCCGAAATTACCCATCTGGATGAACCTTCCCTGGACGCCTTGCAAAGGATAACAGCAAACGGCAGCCACCTGATTGCCACCAACCGGTCTCTGTCGGAGCATCCTGAAGCTTTGGAGCAACTATTTGGAGCAAAAATGAAAGAGAAGGACCATGATGGGGCGGGCTCCTACCTCCAAGTGGATGACAAAAAGCTTTTTGAAAGAATAAACCAACAGCAACTGCTGTTTTGGAAGTTTAACCTGGGGCTGTATGAATTCCCCGGTGCGGACGAAACCCACCTTCCTATCTATACGCCCGGCATTCCTGGTCCACCAGAGATCATCGGTGGGCATGAGCCTACCGGGCATTATGCGGCCGGGATCAAGCAGCATGCCGCCAGCAAGGCGGTTCTGCTCCCCATAAATCTCGGCAAACTCTATTACCTTCATGGTTACGAGCAACACAAAAATATCCTGCTGGATTTGATTGACCATATCTTTCCCGAAATCGACCAGCTGATCCAGACCGATGCCCATGAAAGAGTAGAAGTTATCTTGCAAAAGTTTGCCCTTAACACGCCGGAGAATTTCGGTAAGGAGGCCAACGACGGCCTCATTCTCCATCTGGTCAACCTTACCGGCTTTAGCGGGAATACTTACTTCAACCCTCTTCCCGTGTACAATAGCCAGTTCCGTGTACAGGCAGATTTTGCCCCCAGTCGGGTGTGGAGCATGGCGACAGAAGAGGAGCTTGAATTCAGCTACCAGGACGGACATATCAGCTTTGAGCTGGAGCGGTTAGGGGAATTTGATGGGGTGGTGATGGAGCGGTGAGGTATGGTGCGCACTGAGTTATGCAAAAAAACGGCATCAGAACGCCGTGAAATTTTAAACAGATAGGATAGAAACTCCTTCATATTTCTTGTTCTTTTAATTGTCCAAATGGGCTGCTATCGTCATGACGAGATCTTCAAGCCATCAACCGCGGTCGCGTGGGCGTTTTTGAGCGGGATCGGCAGGTGACCAAGGTAGAATGGACCTTTGATGAAGTAAAGTATCAAGGAAATGGTGAAAGCGGTAAATTTCCTGCCATTTGGCCTGGTACATATACTGTTTCAGGAAGCAACCTCACTTTTGGAAATAAATGCCTTTGCGTTTCCCTCCAAAGGAATTGCCCCCTAGGATCAGGCAGGTTCAAGTTAGATTTCTAGCTCTTTATCCTGACAAAAAGTCCAGAAATCATCTTTTCAGCGTTCATTTTCGGACATTTTTTCCGGAAAGGCAGTATTACAGGTATTGGTGTTTTTTTTGATAGGATTGGGTGAAGCAAGGAATGGGAGGGGAAAGCGCCGATAGGCAAATATTTCTCGAGTTTCTATCCAACCACCTAAATAAGCTGTAAATTTAAGATGAAAGGGCGACAATTATGGATTTCAAGCAATTTACTATAAAATCACAGGAAGCAGTACAGAAAGCAGTCGAGCTTTGTACGGCAGAGCAACAGCAGGTCATAGAACCTGCCCATTTGCTGAAGGGAATATTGATGGAAGATGAGAATGTCACCGGCTTTCTCTTCAAAAAATTAGGCACGAATAAGGCCTTGATCGACCAAAAGCTGGAGGAGATGATCGCTACTTTCCCCAAAGTAAGCGGTCAGCAACCTTACCTTTCGAATGCGGCCAACCAAGTATTGACCAAAGCGAAGGATTATATGAAGCCCTTTGGGGATGAATTTGTCGCCATAGAGCATTTGCTGCTGGCCATATTAGCCGGCAATGATAAAGCCGCACAATTGCTCAAAGAGCAGGGGATCCAAGAGAAAGCATTGATTGAAGCCATAAAAAAACTTAGAAAAGGAAATAAAGTGACAGATCCAAACGCAGAATCAAAATACAGGTCCTTGGAAAGGTACTCCAAAAACCTCAATGACTTGGCCAGGCAGGGAAAAATTGATCCTGTCATTGGCCGAGACGAAGAAATCCGGAGGGTGTTGCAAATTTTGGCGAGGAGAACCAAAAACAACCCCATTCTCATCGGGGAACCCGGTGTGGGTAAAACTGCCATTGTAGAAGGTTTAGCCCAACGAATTATCAGCGGCGACGTGCCGGAAAACCTGAAATCAAAGACCATTGTCTCTTTGGATATGGGGCTTTTGGTCGCCGGCGCCAAGTACAAAGGCGAATTTGAGGAGCGGCTTAAGGCAGTCATCAAGGAAGTCACGGATTCTGAAGGGGAAATTATCCTCTTTATCGATGAGATCCACACCCTGATCGGTGCCGGGGGCGGAGGGGAAGGCGCCATGGATGCGGCCAACTTGCTGAAACCAGCCCTTGCCCGGGGTGAACTCCATGCCATTGGTGCCACGACATTGAAGGAATACCAAAAATACATCGAGAAGGACAAGGCCTTGGAAAGAAGGTTCCAACAGGTGATGGTAGATGAGCCGGATGCCGCAGATGCCATTTCTATTCTCCGCGGGATCAAGGACAAATATGAGCTGCACCACGGTGTAAGGATCAAAGATGATGCGGTCATTGCCGCTGTAGAACTATCTCAGCGCTATATTTCCGACCGTTTCCTGCCGGATAAAGCGATTGACCTTATGGACGAATCAGCGGCTCGGTTAAGGATGGAAATTGATTCCCTTCCACAGGAACTGGATGAACTGAACCGTCGGATCATGCAGCTGGAAATCGAAAGGGAAGCGATACGCAGGGAGAAAGACCATGACAAGGAATCGGTGCTCAGCAAAGAAATTGCCGACCTGTCCGAAAAACGACAAGATCTGAAAGCCAAATGGGAAGGAGAAAAAGCCGTAATCTTGGGCATCAGAAGGGAAAAAGAAAATATTGACAGCTTCAAACTGGAAGCCGAGCAGGCCGAGCGGTCTGGGGATTACGGCAAAGTGGCAGAAATCCGCTACGGGAAGATCGTGGAAAGCGAGAAAAAACTGGATTCCTTCCAAAAGCAATTGGCAGAAATGCAGGCTGGAAGCTCCTTATTAAAAGAAGAGGTCGATGCGGAAGATATAGCTGCGGTAGTGGCCAAATGGACGGGTATACCGCTTTCCAAAATGATCCAGAGTGAAAGGGAGAAGCTCCTGCACCTGGAAGAAGAATTGGGCAAACGCGTTGCAGGCCAGCAAGAGGCCATCACGGCTTTGGCGGATGCGGTACGACGAAGCCGTGCGGGACTTCAGGATCCCAAGCGTCCGATCGGTTCATTTATCTTTCTGGGCACCACGGGTGTAGGTAAGACAGAATTGGCAAAGGCCTTGGCGGAATACCTCTTCAATGATGACAACGCCATGGTGAGAATCGATATGTCCGAATACCAGGAAAGGCATGCCGTGAGCCGTTTGATCGGGGCACCTCCGGGTTATGTCGGCTATGACGAAGGCGGCCAGTTGACGGAGGCGGTAAGGAGAAAGCCTTATTCTGTTATCCTCTTGGATGAAATCGAAAAAGCCCACCCTGATGTATTCAACATCCTGTTGCAGGTATTGGACGATGGAAGGCTGACCGACAACAAGGGGCGGATGGCCAACTTTAAGAACACCATCATCATTATGACAACCAATATCGGCTCGCACCTGATCCAGGAACGCTTTGCCGAGATGGAAGAGTGGAACAAGGAAAAAGTGATGGAAGATACCAAAACTGAGGTGTTTGACATGCTGAAAAAGTCCGTGCGTCCAGAATTCCTCAACCGGATCGATGAGGTGATTATGTTTGAGCCTTTAAGCAAATCCATCATCAGAAAGATTGTGGACATCCAATGGAGGGAAATCCAGCAGCGGCTGGAAGAATCAGGAATTGAAATTGAAGCTACCCGGGAGGTGTTGGATTATATGGGAGAAGTTGGCTTTGATCCTCAGTTTGGTGCAAGACCCTTGAAAAGGACGATGCAACGCTTGGTGCTGAACGAACTTTCCAAACAGATCCTAAGCGGTTATATCAAAAACGACTCCGCCGTACTGGTAGATCTTGACGCGGACCGACAGGTGTATTTCAAGAATATCCACCACGTTGAAGTGTAAGAAAAAAGCCCTGGGAAACCGGGGCTTTTTTTGTTCCCGCATCAACGGGATGATGAGGTGGCGTCTCTCTATTTCCTATCACTCGCCCCCCTTCACAGCCCTTGCCTTTTCATCTTCCCTCAGCCTCAACGTAAAGTCACTCAAAGCATTCATGTAATTGATGAAGGCTTCATAAGGGCTTTCGTAAGGACTGAAATAGGTATGGATATCGCCGTCGGAAAAGAACTTGGTACACATGTAGTAAAAGTGGTCGCTGGTCTGTAGGTATTTCCAGTCCCGGTGGATGGTAGGATCCTGGGACAGGTTAACTTTCTGCTCCAGTTGGTACAGCTTGTCGAAAGCCTCATCCTGCAAGTCATTGCCGAGCCAGGCGGTGAGGTCCCTTTCTTCATCCGCCCAGGAAATCGGCGTGGGCACATGGATCTTACCCACAGGATGCGCATTGGCTACCACTTCCGATGGTGTAGAAAAGGTGAAATTGGAATCGCTGAAAATCCTTCCGGGAAGTTGTTCCATAAAATCAAAAATGCCGCTCTCAGCCCATTGGTGTTCCCCAAAGGTCTCGTAGTCCATAAACAGGTTGAGGACTTCGTCCTCTTTGGGGATCTGGTTGACCCAGTCTACAAATTTGTCCACGGTAAGGGGATAGTCCGCCCAAGATTTTTCGGAAAAACGGAAAGCAATATCATCACTCAAACGAAAGTTTTTCAACAATACCTTAAGCTTGGGTTCTATGGCATTGACATATACATAATTGGGGCTCTTCCAGCCCAGCACATGTTTGGCTCCCTCCGTCAGCATACCTTCGTAACCCAGGTTGGCGACCATTTCGCCGATGGTGTCGGAATAGATCAATTCCGTGTTCCTGAATATTTTAGGGGTATAGCCGTTAAACAGGGTTTTGATTTTTTGTTGGTGTTTCTCCACCATATCATAGAATTCCTCTTTGCTCTTTAAGGCACAGAGGGCATGGGTATAAGTCTCGTTTAAAAGCTCCACATGACCCGTGGCGACGAGTTTCTGAAAACTTTCCAATACATCGGGTGCATAGGCCTCAAATTGATCCAATACCGTTCCGGAGAGCGAGAAACTTACCTTAAATTTGCCCCCATACCTTTCAATCAGCCTTAAAAGCAAGGCATTCATGGGAAGATAGCATTTCTCTGAGACTTTCCTCATAATGCTTCTATTGGAAAAATCATCCCAATAATGGTGGTCGTCCCCGATATCAAAAAAACGGTAGGGCTTTATTCTATAGGGCTGATGCACCTGAAAGTAAAAACAGATAGTTCTCATAGATTTAATTTTTTAACGTTTGCTGGTAGAGGGCAATTACTTTGGCAGCCACATGTTCCCATTTGAGTTTTTTAAGTTCTTCGCTTCCCATATCGCGAAACATTTTGGAGATCCCCTCATAATGCAACAGCGCAAATATGGCATCTGCCATGGCATCGATGTCCCAGAAATCGACCTTGATGGCGTTGTTCAATACCTCGGCCACCCCGGATTGTTTGGAAATGATTACGGGTGTATTGTGCCGGACAGCCTCAAGCGGCGATATGCCAAAAGGCTCCGAGACAGAAGGCATAACATACACATCACTCATCGCATACATCTCATCCACATCGTTGCCTTTGAGGAAGCCCGTAAAATGAAATTTGGTGCCTATTCTTAGTTCCGCCACCCGCACGATCATCCTGTTCAGCAGATCCCCCGAGCCCGCCATGACAAAGCGAACATTGTCGTCCCTTTGAATGACTTTATGCGCAGCTTCTATAAAATATTCCGGACCTTTTTGATAAGTTATTCTTCCCAAAAAGGTAACGATCTTTTCCGGGACTTTCTTCTTTATCGTAGACTTGATGATGCTGGTATCAAGTACTGCATTATGGACAACCGTTATTTTCTCTGCCGGAATGCCGTATTTTGATACAATGATATTTTTGGTTAATTGGCTGACCGCAATGATATGGTCCGCCTCCTCCATTCCTGATCGTTCGATTTCATATACCTGGGTGTTGACAGACTCTCCGGTCCTGTCGTATTCGGTGGCATGTACATGGACGATTAAAGGTTTCCCGCTGATTCGCTTGGCGGCAATGCCGGCAGGAAATGCCAGCCAATCATGGGCATGGATGATGTCGTGGGCTTTGTTTTTGGCGATTTGACCAGCGACCAAAGCATACCGAGACACTTCCATTATCAGATCCTTGCCATAGGCTCCGCTAAATTGGAATTGGTCGGAAAATATGCTGTCATCCACATCGGTTCTATCGTGAAGGCTTCTGTCCGTGAATTTCTTGTATTCTTCAGGCCCTAAGTAGGGGATCAAAAAGGAGCTGATTTCCAGATAGGTGAGATTCTTCCAGATTTGCTTGAACTTCCTTTCTCTGTAATCGATACGCACTTCACTGGCATTTACAAACTCTGCCAAAGGATCTTCGTCTCCCCATAGCTTTGGAACCACAAAGATGATATCCTGCTGATGATGCTCCATCCCCTTCACCAAGCCGTAACATGCGGTTCCCAACCCGCCGGAAATATGAGGAGGAAACTCCCAACCAAACATTAATACCTTCATAAAAAATTCTTAAATTTTGTCCACTATGTACATCATTCTCAATAATTCCCCCACACTCCAGGCTTGGGATATTGCCCCTTTCGGCCGATGTGGAGGGTCTCCATCATATATTTCCGCCACCGATCCTATTCCATATTGGCTCATCACCCCGTCAAATGCTTGGATCATCTTCTCCACAAAATTAACCCCTGCCTTTCCATGCAATTTTAAATAGCCCTCTGCAAATGGTCCCATCAGCCAAGGCCAAACTGTCCCTTGGTGGTATGCCTTATCCCGCTGGGTTTGGTTGCCATGGTAATAGCCTTTATATTCTGGATCGCTGGGAGCCAGGGACCTGATTCCCCTATTGGTCAGTAAATGCGATTTTGCGATGTCAAGGACCTGGGCCTTTTGGTTTTCTGCCAGAGGGGAGTACGGCAAGGAGGTGGCGATAATCATATTGGGGCGGATTGACCAATTCTTTTGCCCCATGTTGACCACATCTGCCAAATACCCTTTTTCTTCATCCCAAAACTCCTCCACAAAGGATCGCTCCAATTTTTCCACTACCTCCTCCATATAACTCTCCGCGTTCAAGGAAATATAGAAACATAACGCATTATACCACAAGGCATTGACTTCTACAGGACAGCCTGTTCTTGGGGTTACCGGCCCTTCTGGAGTCACCGCGTCCATCCAAGTGACGGCAATCCCCTTCACGCCCCCGCTCAAAAGACCATTTTCCAATACTTTTATATTAAAATCCGTGCCTTCTATAAATCCGTCAATTATTTTTTTCATGTTTCCAAGATACCTTTCCCTGACGGTGTCGGTGTCCCCCGTAAAAATGACGTATTGTTGCAGCGCCCAAAAATACCATAGCGGTGCATCGATCGAGTTCGTGTTTTTCTCCGCCCCGCTCCCCAGGTTGGGAAAAAGAGCCCCCTTTAGATCTTTTGACATGGTATCCATGACTTCCAGAAATGTCTCCGTGTCACCTGAGGTCAATGTCAATCCCGGCAAGGAAATAAAGGTATCCCTACCCCACCAGCCAAACCATGGAAACCCTGCAAGAACCCGCGTCTCTCCCCCTCTTCTGTAGATGAACTGGCCTGCCGAATTCTTCAAGCAATTGACAAAGTTGTTTCTCGGGATTCTCCTGGAGATCTCCTTGGCAAAAGATGCCTGTCTTGTCTCCGGGTTGGCTACTTCAAGGCCTGCGGAGAAGATCACTGCCTCTCCTTTTTCTATATCAAATTCAAAATACCCGGGAACATATAAGTCTTCCTGGTAATCATAGCCTCTTTCCCTCTCCATGATGTACTCCATATTATAGTACCAATCGGGTGCAGGCACAAAGTCGTTCTTTTTAGAAATCTGCAGCGCCAGCGGGGAGTAGGTATCATAAAGCTTAAACTGGACACCATTGTCTATCTTGGTGAATTTCTTGTTCACATAGGTATTGGCCTTAGATAAGGCATGGTGCCCCCGGAAGGCAAGAAAAGGGCTTAGCCGGAGCTTAGTGGGTGAGTGCGCTTCGACCAAGGTATACCTGATCATTACCCTGTCCTTTTTGCTGTCCAGGATAATTTCCTTTTGAAGCACAACCCCTCCTACACGGTAGATAAGCGTCGGTATAGGTTCGGCATTAAAGTCTTCCAAGTATTTGTGCCCTCTTGGGTAGTAATTTCCGGGAAATTTGGCTATCCCTAAATTAAAGCTGGATCCATGCTGGATGACAGTTTCATGGATGTTGGAAAGCATCACGTGAAGTTGGGAGTCTATCTGTGGCTGGGGAACCACCAGCAGTCCATGATATTTCCTGGTATTGCAACCGATGATAGTGGTACTTGTATAACAACCTGAGCGATTGGCCCGGATAATTTCTTTCTCCAGAGAATAATTAAGATTGATTAACTGTGTCTTATCAAAATGTATGTAGCTCATTGATATAAAAGTTTTGAGTATCTCATAAAAATAACCTAATCCTGCTGAAAGAAAAATAATAATGGAAAAAATAAGAAAATATTAATTTGAACCAATATAAGAAAATTTTAAGTTCAAAAAATGCTCAAACCTGCTCGGTCCTTCCGTGGCTATACTGTTGAAGGGAGCTGAACTATGGCTTGTTCAGGTATGGACAAAAAAAAGCATCGGACCCTATGGGCTCCGATGCTGCTTTATTAAATTTTTCCAGAGATGCTTATCTTGATTTAAAACTTTCCTTTTGAAGTTCGTCCAAGTTCTTCAGCGACTCCTCAAACTTCACCATGTACATTCTAATAACCTTCAAATTGATGTTTTTAACTTCAGGGAAGGTTTTCATAGGTTTGTATAATGTAAACATTTTGTCCTTTTTTTATTCTTTCACTCTTTGACAAAAAATATGCCATTAACTAGAGTGGCTTTTAAAACAAAACCCCCCGGATTCCGGGGGGTTTAGGGTGAAAGACCGGGTTCGAACCGGCGACCTCTGGATCCACAAACCAGCGCTCTAACCAGCTGAGCTACAATCACCATTTTATTATCTTAATCCGATTCCTTGTGAATGGACTGCAAAGGTAATATTACATTAACTTCGAAACAATAGCTTGCTTAATAATTTCGGGAAAATTTCAATCTTTTTCCTTTCACCTCTTCATGGAAGATTCCATTTTCGTACACTAAATGTCCGGAAACAATCGTATGGCTGACTTTTGAACGGAATTCCTGCCCCTCAAAGGGAGACCATCCACATTTGGAAAGCACATTCTCCCTGCCCACCGTCCAGGGATCATCAAGATCCACCAATACCAGATCAGCATGGAATCCAGGCCGGATATATCCCCTCTTCTCTATTTCAAAAAGAACCGCCACATTGTGGCTTGCCTTTTGGGCAATGTCTGTCAGTTCAATTTTACCTTGATGGTACATTTCCAATAGAGCTACCAAGCTGTGCTGGGCTAAAGGTCCTCCCGACGGGGCGTTCAAATAACTGTGGCTCTTCTCTTCCAGGGTATGGGGAGCATGATCCGTGGCAATGACATCAATATGGTCTTCCAATAGCCCTCTCAGCACTGCATCCCTGTCTTCTTCGGTTTTTATGGCCGGATTCCACTTGATCAACGTCCCCTTGGTCTCGTAATCCTTGTCGGAAAACCATAGATGGTGTACACAGGCTTCCGCGGTTATTCTTTTTTGTTCGAGGGGCAAGGTATTGTCGAATAGTTGCACTTCTCTGGCTGTACTGATATGGAGTACATGCAATTTGGTGCCATGGTTTCTGGCAAGATCCACCACTCGCTTGGAGGCATCATAACAAGCTTCTGCGGAACGGATAACGGGATGGTATTTTACGGGAATGTCGTCGCCAAACTCTTCTTTAAGCTTAAGGAGGTTGCGCTGGATCATTTGATCATTTTCGCTATGCGTGGCGATCAGCACTTTGCATTCGGAAAAAATTCTCTCTAAAGATTCGGGATTATCCACAAGCATATTTCCAGTGGAAGAGCCTTGGAACACTTTGATGCCACAGACGTTTGCAGGATCTACTTTTAACAGTTCTTCCAGGTTATCGTTGGTCGCTCCCAGATAAAACGAGTAGTTGGCCAGAGACTTCTCTGCTGCAATAGCATATTTTTCCTCCAAAAGCGCATTGGTTGTGGTCTGGGGGACAGTATTGGGCATTTCCATGTAGCTGGTGATCCCGCCCGCCACGGCAGATTTGCTTTCCGTGTAGATATCCGCCTTGTGGGTGAGGCCCGGTTCGCGGAAATGAACCTGATCATCAATGAGTCCCGGAAAAAGGTATTTTCCCTCTCCATCAATGGTAATATCGGCCTCATATTCTTTGAGGTTTCCCCCCGCTATAAAGATCAACCCATCCTTAACATATACATCCCCGCGGATAATCTTGCCTTCATTTACTATATTTGCATTGGTGATCAATATTTTGTTCATAAATCTGCTTATTGAACCTCTCTCTGGCACTTTGCCCTTGGATTATATTTTAAAAGTAATAAATCATGTCTATTACCCCAGCTTCTTTCGAGAATTTTAAATTAAATAAACAGCTTTTAGAAGCTATTAAGGAAGCGGGCTATACCAAACCTACCCCTATCCAGGAAAAAGCCATTCCCTTGGCACTGGCAGGACATGATCTTTTGGGCATAGCCCAGACCGGTACCGGCAAGACTGCGGCATATGTATTGCCGCTCTTGATGAAGGTCAAATATGCCCAAGGAGTGCATCCCAGGGCTTTGATATTGGCTCCTACCAGAGAATTGGTCATGCAGATCGAGGCAGTAGCCCTCCAACTGTCCAAATATACCGGACTCCGGATCGTCAGCCTCTATGGCGGACTCGGGCCGAAGACCCAGATTGAAAAAATTCAGGCGGGCGTCGACATTGTCGTAGCTACTCCCGGTCGTTTTATGGATTTGTACAGCAGGGGAGAGCTGTTTGTGAAAGAGTTCAAAACCATGGTCATGGATGAAGCCGATAAAATGATGGATATGGGCTTTCTGCCCCAGATCAAGGCCATTTTGGAGGTGATTCCTGTAAAGCGCCAAAACCTGCTTTTCTCAGCCACTTTTTCCAAAAGGGTGGAGGATATTTCGTACGAATTCCTGGAATTCCCGGAACGGATAGAGATTGACCTTCAGGCGACTACTGCAGAGACGCTTTCCCAGGTGAGATACAGTGTGCCCAATCTCAAAACCAAAATTCTTTTGTTGGATTTGCTGCTGAAAGACCCGGCCATCAAGCGGGTCATGGTGTTTACCAAATCGAAAGCCAACGCAGAATCCGTGTTTAGATTTTTGGAAAAGAGGAACCACGGAACGATAAGGGTGATCCATGCCAATAAAGGGCAGAACACCCGGATAAACGCCATGGACGAATTCAAGGCTGGTGACGTAAGGGTACTGGTGGCCACTGATGTGGCAGCAAGGGGTTTGGATATCGGAATGGTCAGCCATGTGGTCAATTTTGATGTTCCCCTGATCTATGAAGATTACGTCCACCGCATCGGAAGATCCGGGCGTGCAGAAAATGAGGGTGCTGCCATTACCTTTGTCAATCCCGCAGAAGAATATCATTTCGGACGGATTCAAGAAATCATCCGTATGGAGGTTCCCTTGTTGGAAATTCCGGAAGAAGTAGAAATTCCTACCACTCCTTTCGTGGAGAGACAGGGTTACGAGCGGGAAATCGATAACCAGAAAAGAAAGGCAGACCCTGACTTCAAGGGCGCTTTTCATGAAAAGAGGAATCTTCCCAAGACGCCTTTCATCAAGGAAAAGCCAAGAGGCAACAAAAACAGCAAAGCCAAGAGGAACAGAAACCAGATGAAGAAAAAGGGCGGCAAGCGATAAAGCTGCGCTGTGCCATGGCATCTGGTCAATAGGGATATGTTGGTCAGTCAATGGGCTTTCTTCGTGGCTGTTGTTTGGTGAGGGTTCTTCAAAAATCAATAACTTTGAAGGAATAAATTGTATATTTTTCTCACAATTCCGGCAAAATTATGCCCCTAGACAAAGCCAGATTGGCGCATATTGTATTTGAGTCCGACGACTATTCCTCCAAGGCCTTTGATATTATACTGCTGTTATTAATCCTTGGAAGTGTGGCGGTGGCCATGCTGGATTCTGTAGCGGCGTATAATTTACAGTACGGGGAGTTCTTCTACTATCTGGAATGGGCCTTTACAATACTTTTTACCATAGAATATGCATTAAGGATATGGCTGAGCAGAAGGGCAAGGGGATATATATTCAGTTTTTACGGGATGATAGATCTGTTGGCCATCTTGCCGACCTATCTGAGTTTAGTGATGTTGAACACCCAATATTTGACAGTAATCAGAGCCTTGCGCTTGCTGAGGGTCATCAGGATACTGAAATTGGGGAGATATGTCTCCGAGGCAGATTATCTCATGGAAGCCTTAAAATCCAGTCGGATCAAGATCCAGATTTTTTTGTTTTCGGTAGTCACCATCGTGCTGATCATGGGTACGGTGATGTTTATTGTGGAAGGTCCAGATAACGGTTTTACCAGCATCCCCATGTCCATGTATTGGGCCATCGTCACCCTGACCACCGTTGGATTTGGGGATATTACTCCCATTACCATCGCGGGCAAATTTGTTGCTTCCATCATTATGCTGATGGGTTACGCCATTATAGCTGTTCCTACTGGTATAGTTAGCTCCGAACTGGTTGCCGCCAAAAATCAGAGGTCGAAAAAAGAACGGGTGATATGTCCGAAATGCCACGCCACCAAGCATGATAAGGATGCTTTTCATTGCAAATATTGTGGCACCGCACTACCGGGAGCGTGATTTTGTATTTCTTCCCTTTTATAGCCCATTTTTGTGGAACAACACCCGGCTAAATAGTTTAGCTACTCATTCTTAATTGACTTGATGGGATTGGCCAAGGCGGCTTTAATGGCCTGTCCGGCCACCGTCACGGCAGCGATAAGTCCCGCCCCCAATCCGGCCAGCAGGAAGATCTGCCAGGATATCCCGATGCGGAAGGCGAAATCCTCCAGCCATTGGCTCATCCCATACCAGGAGAGCGGTACGGCGATCAGGAAGCCAAACAAGACCAATTTCATAAAATCCTTGCCGAGCAAGGTCACGATATTGACCGTCATTGCTCCCATGACTTTTCGGATGCCGATTTCCTTGGTGCGCTGCTCCGTCTCGAAGGTGGTCAAGCCTAACAATCCCAAGATGGAAATCAACACTGCCAAGCCTGCAAAAAAGGTAAAGATGGTCTTGACCCTAGCTTCGGCTTCATACTGCGCATTAAATCCCTCATCGACAAACAAAGGGTCAAATGGATAGCCTGGCCTCAATTGTTCCCATTCTTCCCTAAGATAAGCCATGGTTGCATCCCTTTGCGCCGCATCGACTTTGATGCTGACTAAGTTGTTTCTATCCTGGGGTATCATAAACACCATGGGGACAATCGGCTGATGAAGGGATTCAAAATGAAAATCCTTCATCACGCCCGTGATAAAGCCCCTTCTGTCGCCATAGTTAAACTGCTTTCCGATGGCGGCTTCCGGATCTGCCCAGCCGACAGCCCTTACCGCTGCTTCATTTAGCACAAAAGCTTCCGTCGAATCTGTCGCCTGCAACAAATCAAAGTTCCTTCCCGCCACCATGGGAATGCCATAAGCAGGGATAAAGTTATGTCCTACATGGATGTCTGCGATCCTGGTGTTTATTTGGCTAAGTTGGTCATTGACTTCTGCAGATACATCCTGCGAATCCAGTAATCTTCCAGAGGGAACCCTGCTCGAAATCGTGACGGCGCTTATTCCGGGATGGTTTTCAAGACGGTCTTTATACATCTGGTAGTTCTCCGTGAGAGGGGCGCTGGTTGGAAGTACCACCAAATCATCCTTTTTAAACCCCAAATCTTTGGATTGCATAAAATCCAGTTGGTTGATGACCACCAAAACGGCTACGATAAGCATCACCGAGATGGCAAATTGGCCGGTCACCATTGCCGCCCTGAACTGTTTATGTCCTGAGCCTGCTTTAAAAATTCCCTTTAGCACTTTTGAAGGAGTAAATCCAGAAAGAAACAAAGCCGGATAACTTCCTGAAAGCAAGCCGACAACTAATGCCAACCCCAGCAATCCAACGAGGTATTCAGGATGCCGGAATAGGTTTAGACTCAGCTCCTTTTCGGTGAAATTGGAAAATACCGGTAGAAATAGATAAACTAGAAGTATTGCAAAAAGCAGGGCGATCAATGCCATGACAAACGATTCGCCCATAAACTGCCTCACCAAACTCATCCTATCGGCGCCCATGACCTTGCGGAGGCCTACCTCCATGGAGCGAAGCGAGGATCTGGCGGTAGACAGGTTCATGAAATTGATACAGGCGATCAGGAGGATAAAAAGTGCTACCGCCAGATAGACATAGACATAGTCGATATTGCCATTGGGTTCGATCTCGGAATCCAGGTTGGAGTGCAGGTGGATATCCTTTAGCGGCCAAAGGAATAAAGCGGTCCCTTGGGAAGCAGGAATGCCTGCTTGGTTTTCGCCCAGATGCCGGTCGATCAGTTGCGGCAGCTTGCCTTCAAACTCCCTGATGTCCACCCCTTCGGCAAGTAGCAGGTAGGTGGAAAAATTATTGGAACCAAAGTTTTGCATCATCTCCTCCTCGCCCCCAAAGAAATCTTTCACCGGACTCATGGAGGCAAGGAAATCCACCTGGAAGTGGCTGTTGTCCGGCGTGTCAGCCATCAGCCCCCTCACCTGAAAGGGTACCCTGCGGCCTGCCAGCTCCAGCTCCAAAGATTTGCCCATCGGATTTTCCTTGCCAAAGTACTTCCTGGCCATGGACTGGGACAGGATAATGGCATCACTGAAGGTGCCCAGATCGCTGGCATTTCCTTCCAGCAAGTCCCATGAAAAAACCTCAAAAACTTCGGGGTCAGCAAAGAAAAAACGTTCCTCTACAAATGCTTCCTCCTTATTCCTGATCAAGGGATTGGCATTGAAGAACCTGACTGCCCGCTCCACATCCTCGCCAAAGTCAGATTTTATCAATGGTGCAAATGGCGGGGCGGCATGTCCGAGGTGCAGGCTGATTTCCCCGTCCTGATTGAACCAAGCCCGCGACACCCGGACGATCCTATCCGCGTGCTCATGATAGCTGTCATAGCTCAGTTCATGTTTGACAAACAGTAGGATCAAAATGCTGACGGCCATGCCCACCGCCAGACCGAAAATATTGATACCCACATAAAGAGGCTGCTTTTTGGTGTTTCGGGCGACGATTTTGAAGTAGTTGCTGATCATCATATAAAGGTGAGGTATGAGATGGAATATACTATCCTTATGGTTGAGAACGAAAAGCTCGGTTTGTTCTATGATACGTACCTTGGCCAATTTTATACCATAGATAAATGGCGATTGGCGCTTAAAAATGAAGGTCTTATCCGAAAGATCAACCTACAAGCGGACACTGCCGTCCGCTGGCGGGCAAAGAGAAAAGTGGGATCCCTACAGAAATTTCTCAAGCATCCTGATCTATACCCAAAACAGGGTATTTTTAGTCTAAAGCTTGGGATTATTGGTGGTTTATTCAGGAAGATTGGGTATTATTAGAGCTTGAAAGATTCCTTAATGTGTCGCTGCTTCTCTTAAAGGTAGGGGAGTAAGCATAAGTGGACAAACGAGTAGTGGGTCATATAAATAGAACACTCGACCAAAAAATCCGCAATTTATGAGAAATAGAAAGGAAAAAATGAACAACAACTTTTTAAAAACACACTTGGTAGTCAGGGATGAACAATGGAAAGACTAAAAATGCAGCGTTAACAACCGCTTTAGCCTTTCACTACCAAGTGCTGATCGGCTTAGATAGGTGCTTCTCGCTTGAAGAGAGCCAATCAGTATGGTTCGAAAAAGACGGTGATGTAAGCCTGATTTCACCAAATACTATGGAATCAATACAAACCGAAGTCAAAGACTACGCAGCACCACTGACTGATCACCATGAAAACCTGTGGAAAACGTTGAAAAACTGGCTGGCATCAGAGTTTAACCACACCCAATACGGTATTTTGGTGCTTCACACTACACAAGCATTCGGAACTAAAACCCGTTTAAAGGACTGGAACTCACAAAGTGCGGAACAACGCCTGCAAGTGATAAAGGATATTTTTTTCGAGCGAACCGAAGCCCAACTGAGTTCCAAAAAGCCACCAGAAGTTATCAAACTGCAAAAAGCTGTAATGGCATCTGATGAGTTATTGCTTATGAACGTACTTGGTAAAGTCACTTTATTTACGCAAGCTGATAACGAACAAGTGTTCAAAAAACAAATACTCTCCAAACCGGTAGGTATTCCAAAAAACAACCTAAATAGTTACTTACACGGGCTTATTGGCTTTGTATATGCACAGGCAACACAACAATCTTGGTGTGTTAAACATCAAGATTTTGTCGCTAAGTGTGAGGAATTAACAGCACTTCTCTGTAAAAGGGAGTTTACTTTTCCGGTTTTTTCCGGCTATGAAGCCTGTGAGGAAGAAGTGGAATTATACCAAGACAGGCCTTTTGTGCAAAAAATTACTGAAATTGAGCATCACGAGATGATTCCTGATGCTGTAGGTAATTGGATTGAGTTGCATAACTCACTGCTTGAAGAGTTAGATGAGTACCCTCTCTATAAAGAAAAGACAAATACATACCAAAATCAATTGATCAAAAAATACAAGCTTGCCTATTCGAGCGCTCAAATTGAAGCAACAGATTCCATCAAAAGTTCGAAACTACTTTATAACATGACTATAGGCGAGCAACCGCTTAACATGGGCAACGATATCCCGCCTCTTGAATACAAAAACGGCTTGATACACGACGCCATGGATGATGATGAACGTGACCTAAAATGGAGGGTTGAGCCATGAGCAGCATTGTCGATGCTCTTTATGAGTTGAAGTACAACCCGTTTGTGTATGGTCCATATCTTGCCTCGTTTTACTCTGCTGTAGGAAAATCAGAGAACAATCTTTTACTCGCCCCTTTGGTGATCCCTCTATGCAGTCATCCCATATTTGGCCAGAAGTTATTCAACTCTAATATTAGAAGCACTATCTGGTCGGTTTTTGACGATCGCACCAAGCTTTATGACCTCCAAGAACGAATAGATGGGTTTCAAGAGTTAAAAGAGCAATGTATCCAATACTGCTTGGTTAATGATTGGATGTCTGTCGACGAACAGAGATTATCGCTTTGCGCATCTGATGATTCTGATTCAGTATTTACCAATCAAAAAAGTGCTGAGAAGTTAGGGCGATTGTTTATCGGTCACTCAGTGGTCGAGATTTATGCATTTTTAGGAGTAAAACCGCGATGAAAACATTAATTCATGAAATTGGCGTCATTGATAAGCAAGGGAATAAACATCCTGTTAATTTCAAAAAGGGGCTAAATGTCGTTACAGGTAAGTCATCGACAGGCAAAAGTGCCTTGATTGAAATTTTCGATTATTGCTTCGGGAGTGGTGAGAACACAATTCCAAAGGGGGTTATTACTAAGGGAGCCTCTATCTACTATGTCGCGCTTTCAGTCAATGAACAAGATATGGTGATTGCCCGTGACCCTGAAATAGCAAGTAAGGGTTTCTTTCGTCGAGTCGATTCATTCAATTCCGACGATATTGAGCGCAATTATTTTAGCAGTAGCTATTTTCGCCCTTTAGGTGCGTTTAAAAAACATCTAAGAGACTTTTTCTTAGATATAGATGATGTTGATGAGTCATTAGCTGCTAGAGATAACCGCCGCTCTAGTGCCAAAGCAGCTACCCCGTCAGTACGGAGCTTTTCATCGTTTATTCTTCAGCATCAAAACCTAGTAGCCAATAAACATGCCCTGTTTTACCGATTCGATGAAAAGGAAAAGCGTGATCAGGCGATAGATCACACCAAGATATTCCTAGGAATAGTTGATCAAAAATACTTTCACTTGTCACAAGAAAAAGAGCGGTTAAGCGCGGATGTTAAACGCTTGGAGCGTCAGAAAGAGACAAATAAACGTGCCTCTGAAAATTATAAGCAAAGCGTCAGCCCTGTTTTAAGCCAGCTTTATGCATTGATGGGTTTTAAAGAGGAGCCGTTATCATTGGAAAAGGTGCTTCGCCACCCGCAGGACGCTAAAGACCAACTAGACAGCATTATCGTGCCGGAAAAAATTAATTATAATTCTGATGCGGCTACTCAACGCTACAATCAACTCAAGTTGGCACTGAACCAAAAGACAGCCGAACTTAGAAAGTTGCAGCGCCAAGCAGCATCGATTAAGAAACATATTGAAGAAGAAGAACGCTTTGTTGACCACGTAAAGCAATTTAGCCCCCCAGTAAATGTTCACATATCAGCTTCAGTTTGCCCGTTTTGCCATACTGAAAAAGATTCTTTGCACGAAGGTGCAGTGAAGTTACAACAAGCCATAACTAAAGTTTCCGGCAACCTTGCGCAAGCGCGACCGATGAAAGCGAAGTTTGAATCTTCATTGGTAGAAGTTCAACGCAACATTGAGGTTTTTAATAAGGAAATAACGGAGTTAAACCAGCAAATAGTGGAAATTGAGAAGGCCGAAAAACAGTTGGCTGAACAAAAGAGCCTGTATGAGAGCATATTGATGCAAAAGGCGAAGCTATTTATGCTTCTCGATACACTTAACATGGCTGATGATGCAGAGCTTAATAAGCAAATTAAGGCACTAAACAAACAGCTTAAAGATATCGACAAAGATCTTAACCAATACAATGTCCAAAAAGAGCTAGAAAACGCCTCTAAAAGGGTGAATGAATATATGGCTGAAATTGGCAGCTATTTTGAATTTGAAACTAGTTATAAACCTATCAATCTTCACTTTTCTTTTGAGACATTTGACCTATACCACTTAACGCAGGAGGACGAAAAAATCTACCTAAGATCAATGGGCAGCGGTGCAAACTGGTTGTATTGCCATTTAACGCTCTTTCTGGCCTTACACAGATATTTCGCAGAATTAGGTGAGAGATGCGCAATACCTTCGCTAATATTCTTTGATCAACCCACACAGGTGTATTTCCCAAATTTCAATAGAGACATCTCTACCACTTTTGAAGAGCAAAAGAGTAAGGAAGCTGCGCAACGAGAACAATCTGACATACAACGTGATGTCGATGAGGACATTAAAGCTGTTGAAAATCTGTTCAGCCGCCTGTCAATTTATTGCATTGAGCTAGAGCAGAATATCGGCTTTAGTCCTCAAATCATAGTGACAGACCATGCGGATGATTTGAAATTATCTAATGGGGTTCCTTTTGAATCTTTGATTAACGGGAACCGATGGCGAGATCGCGGATTAATAAATCCAGTTTTGGAAGATTAAGATGAACCAAAAAAGTAAAAGATAATACCAGCCATTTAAATCTATTCCTATACTGGGCATTGGAGATGATTAAACAATTACAAAAACTAAACTTACTGCAACCTAGAGGACGTTTGACCTCGTAAAGTAATACGTACACGAAATACGCCCTTCACAAAGGTTTTGGTAAAAGGCAGGTTTAGAAGCTAAATAAACTTTTGCTTCGTCTGTTAGATGCTGGCAAAGTTCAGTCCTTTGAAATTCGCCTCTACGACAAGCGACAAAACGTTAATAAAAGCGGAACCACTAAATATGGAGAAAACAAAAATTACCAAAGAAGACATCATCGAAGCGGAGAACCGGCTTTTTTTGGCGCAGCGGGTAAGTGATGTGGAGTTGCTTGACCAGCTATTGCACGATGACTTGATGGCCGTGGCTCCGACAGGAGATATGGTGACCAAAGCAATGGATTTGGCCGCACATCGATCCAAGTCAATGATTATTGAGGACGCCTCCACAGCAATTGATGCCATCAAAATTACCGGCGACACGGCACTTTCGATCGTCACCATGACTGCCAGAGGAACAATGATGGGAACCCCGGTAGAAGGAAGGTTTCGGTATTTCAGGGTGTGGAAACGCTTGGACGGCGCATTGAAAGTGATTGGTGCAAGTTTTATGCAGCTACCATAGGAGTTGCGAGCTAGGAATAGCGTAGACACGGGAGCCATAAGGGCGCGCCACCTAAAAAATTCCAAAATAATTTTTGCCCTAAATTATTTTCTCCCTATATTCATCAAGGTTTTTTAGCGAAGGCAATTGAGATGCCTTACGGTTCCCGTCCAACGGGATAGTCTCCAGTAATAAAGGGAAATTTAAATTCTACCGTTCAGTTTTCGTAAAAGCAGGGAAATTCCTGTAGTCTGCTTGCGTTTTTACCGCAAGATGGGGACAAAATAAAATTCGTCCATTATCAAAAAAGATCAAAATCAGACTCTTTTTAATCCAATGTAAGGCCGAAAGTAACGATTGTAACGTTGTTTTATGCGATTGTATCGTCCGGGGAAGCAAATGTAATGGTAAATAATCCTATCGTAATGTGTTTTAATCCTAATGTAATGGGTAGGAATTATAATGTAACGGGAAAAAATCCTAATGTAACGTGTTTTGAAGCGAATGTAACGTGTTTTTGTGCGACTGTAAATGCTTTTTAAAGCTCCGCGGGCTTGGAAATTAAGATATCAATGATCATAAACCCAATTGTATAACTTAAACATGCTATCCTATGGCAACTACAGAAATGGAGATCCTGGAACTCTACCGGGTATCCCTCACCAACGCCGGATCACAGCCGGCCATTTCGGAAATTATGGAAGAATTCGGCTATGGGCCGGAAAAACTGGCGGAAGGCCTGGCAAAGGTGGGCGAAGTCCGCGCGGCCTTTGATATCAGGAACGCCGAGAAAAGTGAATCGTTTGCAGCCTACCGTGCCTTTGAGGCCAAGTGGGACGGGCTTTCGGACCTGTATGCTTTGCACCGGAGAAAGGCAAAAGCGGCTTTTAACAAGACGCCTGTCGTAGCCGAAATGCTTGCGATACTCGGCAGCGTCCCCCGCACTTATGCAAGATGGATCGAAACAGTCAGAACCTTCTACACCGTCAGTCTGGCTGATCCAGAAATACAGCAAGGAATGACCCGCGTAAAGCTAAGCACGGAGGATCTGAACACCGCCTATGCGATGATCCCCGAACTGGAAAAAGCCCGGAACCACTATATCCAGGAGAAAGGGGAGACCCAACATGCGACCAAGCTTAAAGATGCGGCTTTTGCCCGGCTCGATGACTGGATGAAGGAGTTCTACGCCATCGCCAAGATCGCCCTGGAGGAAAGCCCCCAGCTGTTGGAATCCCTGGGCAGGCTGGTGAGGAGCTGATCCAGCCTACCCTTGGTCTACGCCGCCCTTTGGCTTTTCACCAGAGGCGGTTCTTTTTCTAGATCGTTCAAACATCCTGCACGGCAGGTTATTTTCCAATAAAAATCCCCCCTCTTTATGTCGGAAAAATACAAAGGAAAATACCGCAATGAATCTATCCGGCTGCAGGGATGGGATTACGGTCGAGCAGGCCGGTACTTTATCACCATTTGCACTAAGGACCGGGAACATTTTTTTGGAGAAATCAACAAGGGCCGCATGCAGGTTTCCCCTGCCGGTGCTATTGCCCATGTGTTGTGGTATGAAATAAAAAACCATTCGAAAAATGTAGAACTGGGGGAATTTGTGGTCATGCCCAATCATGTTCATGGGGTATTGATATTGGATGGGGGTTGTGGGGATATTGTCGGTGGGGGTGGTGGGGAATTGGCCGATGGGGGTGGTGGGGGTGATGGGGATGGTGGGGGTGATGGGGATGGTGGGGATGGTGGGGACGTTGCATGCAACGTCCCTACCGTCCCTACCGTCCCTACCGTCCCTACCGAAATGGCCGCCATTTCGCCGAAACCTAATACCATTGCATCCATTGTCCGTTCCTACAAATCTGCCGTCACCAAATATTGTAACCGGTTAGGGCTGGATTTTGCCTGGCAATCGCGATTTTATGATCATATCATCAGAAATGAAGAATCGTTTCGACGCATTTCCGATTACATCAAGAACAATCCCCTCAACTGGAAAGAGGATAAATTTTCCTGAAATATAGGAGATTAACGATGATTGATACTTCTGTCCGGAAATGTCATCTTCCTCACTCACTCCTCAGCGATTCCACCGGGTTCGTCAGGGCTGCCTTGATGGATTGATAGCTTACCGTAAGTAAGGCAATCAGCAAAGTCAACAGCCCCGCCGCTATAAAGTACCACCATTCCAACGCAATCGCATAAGCAAATCCCTCCAACCAACGGTTCAGTAAAAGCCTGGACACCGGCAGGGCAGCCAGCCAGCCCAACAGGATCAGGCCCACAAAACTCTTGGAGAGCAGGCCGGTGATTTCGGCTACAGAGGCCCCCAGTACTTTGCGGATGCCGATTTCCTTGATTTTTTTGGAAGCGGTGAAGGCCACCAACCCCAACAGGCCCAGGCAGGAAATAAAGAGCGCTATTCCCCCAAAGGTGAAGATTAGGCGCCCGATGATCTGGTCGGTTTTGTAAAGCCGGTCATAATCCTGATCCAAAAAGTGGTACTCAAAAGGGTACATGGGATTAAAGGTTTCCACTACCGCTTTTAGATCAGCAATGCCCTCAGCGAGCTCGTTTTCGCGCATCCTCACCAGCAGGTAGGAGGAATTCATCGGTTGCAGGACAAGGATCAGGGGCTGTATGGGCGCATGAAGCGATTGCAGGTGGAAGTTTTCCATGACGCCGATGATGGGTGCACTGCCGTTCCAAAAGGATATCTCCTGGCCTATGGGATCGTCGATACCCATCAGATCCACTGCAGCTTGGTTGACCAAATAGGCGACACTATCGCCCGCATGCAGGGGAGAGAACTCCCTTCCCTCTGCCATGTTGATTCCCATGGTGCTGATAAAGTCGTAGCCGACCCATGAAGCTGCCACATTGGTCTGTAGGTTGGGATCCTTTCCGGGCCAGGAGAGATCGCCGGAGGTGGATTGGATATTGATAGGCAATGCCGTGGCGACGGTCGAGGAGATGACCGAAGGCGACTTGGACAATTCCTGCCTGACCACCTCCATGTTTTGGTAAAGTTCCCCTTCCAAGGGTACATACAGCACATTCTCCTTGTTGATCCCGGTATTTGCTTGCTGCACATACTTCAGCTGGTTGGAGATCACTAATATGCCCACCACAAATAGCGTCGAAATAAAAAACTGGAAGGCAATGAGTCCTTTCCTAAAATACTCCCCGGCCATAATGTGCGTTGAGCTGGACTTGGCGGTGAGGAAATTGGACAAGCCGGCCAAATAAAAGGAAGGATACAGGGAGGAAAGCAGCATGGTGAGCACCCATATCCCGGCCAATAGCAGCCAGAATTCCTTATCCGAGGAATTGATGGCGATCTGCAAGCCCAGGTAGGTGTTAAAAACGGGCAAAATAAGAAGGGTCAAAACCAAGGTCGCAGACAGCGCCAGGGTAGAAACCAATAAGGATTCGCAGCCAAACTGGGCCATCAACATTCCTTTATCCGCACCAATCACCTTTCTAATGCCGATCTCTTTGCCCCTCGCGCTAGCCCTTGCGGTAACCAAACTGATAAAATTGATGCAGGACACCACCAGGATCAACAGCCCGATCCAGGCGAGGTTGGTCATAAAGGAAATGTGCCCGCCTATGGCCTTTCCGTTTTCGTAGGTGCCATATAGATGCACGTCTTTTAGAGGCTGAAATATGGGATAGGTGTCTTTGAAATCACTGTGCTTCGCATAAATGCTTTTAGAAACGGCTTCCAGCTCGTCCACCGAGCTGTTGGGGACAGTCTTGATCCAGGTGGAGTAAGAGGTATTGCCCCACTGCATCCAAGGCTGCTCGATTTCTTTGAAATTGGCTACCCAGTTGAATCGAACGGAACTATTGGAGGGCACATCTTCAACAATGGCGCCTACAATGAGGGGCTTTAGTACCTCCTCGCTGGTCTGCATCAGGACGGTCTCACCCATGGCAGGGGTCTGGCTAAACAACTTCTTTGCGGTGCTTTGGGTAAGAATGATCTGTCCGGGGCTGGCTAAAGCCTGTACCGGGTCTCCTTCGATGGCAGGGAACTGAAAGATATTGAAGAAACCGTCGGAGGCATAGAGGCCGCTTTCCCTGATGGAGCTGGTTTCGTCTTTTACCAGGATCCTCGGGCCCCAGTCGGCACATTTTACCGCATATTCCACCTGGGGCACTTCGTTTAGTAAAGCTTCCGCAAGGGGGGCCGGGGTTTGGCTACCGGTTCTCAGCTCTCCGTTGAAAAGGGAGTTGGCTTTGACATGATAGACATGTTCTCCTTCGGGGAAAAAAATGTTATAACTCCGCTCCTGAACGACCCATAACCCGATCACCAGGCAGCAGGTCATGCCCAGCACGAGGCCAAGGATGCTGACCAGGCTGTAAAACTTTTCGGCGATCAGGTTACGCCAAGCGATTTTGATGTAGTTTTTGAACATGGTTGGAGATGTTGGATAAAACATTAACGGCAAAACGTCCGGTATTACAAGGTTTATGGTAACTGCTGAATAATATCACTCGCTCCGCAAGCTCTTGACCGGATTAGCGAGTGCGGCTTTTAGCACCTGCATACTCACCGTGAAGAGTGCCACTATCAAGGCTACCCCTCCTGCAAGGGCAAAGTACCACCAAGGCACCTCTATTCGATAGGGAAATTCATTCAACCAGGTATTTGCCGCATAGATGGCAAGCGGTAAAGCCAGTGCAATCCCTACCAGCACCAGCTTGACGAAGTCGACAGACAGCAGCACCGCCAGGGAGGGTGTCGAAGCACCCAGTACTTTACGGATCCCAATTTCTTTTACCCTAGACTCCGTATTAAAGGTGGCCAATCCAAACAGCCCGATACAAGAGATGAAGATTGAAGTAATAGCGGATACGGTGATCATCTGCTTCCACTTTGCCTCTCTTTCGTATTTTGTGCCATTGGTCTCCTTTTCAAATTGGTAATGGAAAGGTTGAAAAGGCACGAGCCCGCGGAATACCTGCTCTACTTCTTTTATGGTTCCGGGAATGTCTTTTCCATCCAGTTTGACATAAAGCGTCCTCAGGTGATAGTTGGGATCTTTAGTCATCAGCAGCGGTTCGATCTCCTCCCTCAAAGAGGCGAAATGATAATCTTTTATTACGCCGACCACTTTCATGGTTTGGTCCTTCCACTCGAAGTATACTTCTTGGCCTATGGGGGAAGACCAGCCCGCCTCTCGCACAAATGCTTCATTTACGATAACTGCCTCAGTAGGATCAGTGCCGAATTCCTGGGAAAAATTCCTTCCCTCAATGATGTGAATTTCCAGTGTGGGCAGGAAATCATCATCGATGCCTATATAGCTAAATCCAATGGTGTTTTTATCGATCTTGGCGATGGTTCCGTTGTAGTTTCCATTAAAAGCAGCCACAGACTGGATGCCGGGGCTGCTCTCCAATTGCTGCTTGATGACCGCTATGTCAAGCGTGTTGTTCCCTATAGGAATGGCTTCAAAACTCATTAGGTTATCGTCATCATAGCCCAGGTCTTTATCCGACAGGAAGTTGAATTGGGAATAGATAACGATGGTGCCGATGAGAAGAACGATGGAGAGGCTAAACTGGAACACCACCAAGCCTTTGGTAAGATGACTTTTCTGTGTCAACTGTGTCCTGTTGTATAGCGTCTTTGCGGGACTAAAGCCGGACAATACCAGTGCTGGATAACCTCCTGCCATCAAGCCGGTAAGTAGGAATAAAGCCACGTATAGCATAAGCAGCCATCCATCCCACAAATAAAATATAGAGAGGTGTTTGTTGGCCAGTTCATTAAATGTAGGCAAAGCCAATTGGGCCAGGAAGATCGCCATTAAGTAGGCGATAAACGCCAGAAGGAAGGATTCCGTCAGAAATTGTGTGATAAGCTGTTTACGCTGGCTCCCGGAGGCTTTTCGGATTCCTATTTCTTTGGCACGCGTCAAGGAACGGGCGACGGTCAGGTTAACGAAGTTGATGCACGCGATTAAAAGGATCAACAGGGAGATGCCGGATAGTAAATAGGAATAGGTCGGGTTGCTGGCATGGGCGAGTCCATTCCGCTCGCTCTCCACGCTGCTGTCCAAATGGATATCTTCAAAAGCTTGTAGATCAAAAAAGATGTCCCTGACGAAATTTTCCGATTCCCGGATTTCACTGGCAGCCTTGTTCTTAAATACCGTGTTCAGCTTGGATACCACCTCCCCGTAAACAGCAGTCTTATCAAGAAGGAGAAAAGTGTTCATGTAAAAGCCCATCCAAGCATCATCTGTCCATCCTTTTTGTTCCTGAAAATCAAATGAAATGACACTGTCAAACTGCAAAGATGAATTCCATGGAGATTTTTTTGCCACTCCAGAAACTACAAAAGGCTGGAATTCTTCTCCTATCTTTAATTCCAGCACCTTTCCTACAGCATCTTTGGTGTTGAAATACCTTTCAGCCATGTCTTCTGAGAGCACAATGTTATGGATGTCTGATAGCACCGTGACCGGGCTTCCATATAGTAAAGGCATGGAAAAAACTTCGAAAAAATTTCTGTCTGCAAATAATACAGCAAGATCCGACACGTCTTCCCCGTTCCTGACCACAAAAGAGTTGCTTTGGGCACGGACGACCTCTCTGATTTCCGGAATTTCTTCCTTAAAAGTAGGGCCATGGATGGCGTTGGTGCTGCCAATGGTGGTTTGCCCGTCCCCATTGGTCATCGTGACTTTGACCCGATGGAGCTGGGCCAGGTTTTCGTGAAACCGATCAAAGCTGGCTTCGTCTTTTACATACAACAGGATCAGCATACAGCACGCCAGCCCCAGCGACAAGCCTCCTATGTTGATAAGGGAGAAAACGCTGTTCCGCCTCAGGTTTCTCCAAGCGATTTTTATATAGTTCTTCCACATATTTAAGAAGGATAAGAATTATAAGAGGATAATTTTGCCAGCCAGCAAGCCCCGCCCATAGAATTCAGACTTTCCACTTTCGTACCAAGAAAAATCTCTGCCAGAAGCTTCAAATGATGATTTTAATAAAATTAAACCTTTGCAAACGCACATAATTGCCCGCTCGCGGTCAAAGTCAAGATGTTTATAGTGATGGTTTAGGGTCTATCATTCCGACCTTAGCGAATCCACAGGGTTGGCGTTTGCCGCTCTGAAGGTTTAATGGCTCACGGTGCACAAAGCAATAAGGAACAAGAATAAAGCGGGTATCAAGATTAAATCCAAGCCTATGTCTATCATTTATACTTCGTAGAGTGGAAAAAATCCTAAATTCCGGTATTACTTTATGAGGTCCAATTCCGCAACTCATTTCTCATGAGTACATTCTCAGTCGCCAAGTCGAAAATCGGCTTATTCATTCCGTAAGGAGTCAATGGGGTTCATCCATGCCGCCTTGGCCGCTTCATAACCTACGGTGAGAAAGGCCACCACGGCAACGATAACTCCCGCGCCTACATATATCCCCACGGATAGATCAATCCTATAGGCAAAACCTTCCAGCCACTGCTCCATGACCCACCAAGCAACAGGGAAGGCAATGGCGGAGGATAGCGTTACGAGTTTTAGAAAATCTTTGGAAAGCAAGCCGATAATAGTACCTACCTCCGCACCAAGTACCTTTCTGATGCCGATTTCTTTTTTTCGTTGTTTGGTGGTGAAAGTTGCCAGCCCAAATAATCCCATACAGGCCACGAAGATGGTCAATAAGGCAAAAAAGGAAAAAATGTATCCCATTCTACGTTCGGCGGAATAGGTTTGGTAAAAGCGGTCATCGAGAAAAGAATAGTCAAACGGCTCATCGCCCGCTAAGACTTTCCATTGCTTTTCGATCCTATCGACCAATGCGCCTACATCCGCGGTTTCAACCTTTGCGATAATTGCCCCGCTTGAAGTGCCTTTGGTCATCACCAAAGGGGAAATATGTTCATGTAAAGACCTGAAATGGAAATCCCTTACTACCCCGATTACGCGAAAATTGGTTCTTTCGCCTACGGCGTTGGCTCTCGTCAGCGTTTTCCCCAATGCATTGCTTGTCCAACCGAGCGCTTTTACGGCGGTTTCGTTAAGGATAATGGAGACGTCATCGGTTCCATATTCCTCCGAGAAATTTCTTCCCTCTACCAATTCCAGCCCCAATGTCGGAATATATTGGTCATCCACCTCATAGCGTAAGGTTTTGATCTGCGACGACACATCACCATCGGGAAAAACAAAAAAGTTATTGTTGTGGGAGGGGCCCGAGGGCAAGTATCCCGAGGTGCTGATGTGTTTGATGCCTGCCTCCCGGAGGAGCTGTTGCCGGAATGCTTCCGCCTTGTCCCCCAGCTGCCAAGCTTCCGGTAAAATCAGCACCTGATCCTTTTCGTATCCGAGATTTTTGTTCTGGATATATCCCAATTGTTGGTATACCACCATGGTTCCTATAATAAGGATTACCGAGACAGAAAATTGAAATACGACCAGTGCGCTTCGAAGGCTAATACCTGATTTTCCCTTCTCTCCAGAAATTGTTAAGGGAGATCCTTTGAGTACGGAAATAGCCTTATAGGAGGATAAGAAAAATGCGGGGTAAATCCCCGCCAATATCCCCACCACAACGCCCATCATAAGCAGAGAAGGCAATGTCCAGAGATTGGAGAGATAGCTTAAGTCTATGTTCTTGCCGGAGAAGGCATTAAAAGCAGGCAGCGCCAGTCGGACTAGCCACAAGGCAATACCCATCGCCATCAAGCTCAGCAGCACCGATTCTATTAAAAACTGCCCCACGAGCTGTCCACGGGCGGATCCCATGACTTTACGGACCCCTACTTCTTTCGCCCTTTTGCTGGCGCTTGCGGTGGAGAGATTCATAAAATTGATGCAGGCAATAAGGAGCATAAAGACGGCAACAGCCCCAAAAATATAGACATATCGGATATCCCCTCCTTTGCCCAATTCGCCCCTCATATTCGAGTGAAGATGGATGGACTTGAGCGGTTGTAAGAAAAGGCCGATAGAATTCCCAGCTTGTCTGAACTGGTCGAAAGTAATGCCCATCGCCTCCTGGAGTTGAGGTCCCAAGTATTTCTCCGTCGCTACAGGTAGTTTTTCTTGAAAGCTTTTATAGTCGGAACCTGTTTGTAGCAGGAGATAGGTATAAAATTCGGAAACCATCCAGGAGGGATTTCTTGATTCCGGAAAGGTGCTCATCGAAACCAGTACATCGAATTGGAAATGGGAATTAGCAGGCATGTCAGCCATTATTCCCGTCACTTTAAGAGTAGTATTTCCGTCATACATCAGCAACTCCCTTCCAAGAGGATCCTCCTCCCCAAAGAACTTTTTAGCTGTTGATGCGGTCAAAACCACTGTATTGGGTTCATTTAAAACAGCTGCTGAATTCCCTTCGACCAGGGGAAAGGTGAACACCCGAAAAAAGCTCGAGTCCACAAAAGCTGCGCTGTTATTCCTAAAGGTTTTGTCTCCGCAGGTAATTTTAGGATATCCCATTAACCGTATCCGGGTAGCGTTCTCCACTTCAGGGTAATCTGCCAAAAGCGCTTCTGCTACCGGAGGCATGACATGTGCCTCATTCATTTCCTCGCCCTGTACCGATCCCCGGAAAACTACCCTCACGATGCGGTCGGCATTTTCATGAAAGCCGTCATAGCCCAGTTCACTTTTTACGAAAAGTAGGATCACGAGACAGGTAGCCATGCCTATGGCCAAGCCGAGGACATTGATGGCGGAAAACGTCTGGTTACGAAGCAGGTTCCTGAGGGCAAGGGTGAAATAATTTTTCCACATGTGATTAGACATTAAATGTGAGACTTAAAATAGGTGAGAATATGGGCTTCTTCCGTCGCCGGACGTTTGGCTTCTGGCTCATCTTCATATAATTGGCACTACTTAAATTTTTACCCTCTTCGTATTCTTTAGCGCTCTACTCCGAGCGAAGGGATTCAACCGGATTGGCGATGGCGGCCTTGGCCGTCTGAATTCCTACGGTAATTAGGGCAACTCCAATCAGGACGATGGCGGCTATAAGAAACGTCCACACATCCAGCTCGATCCTATAGGCAAAACCTTTCAGCCATGTACCCGCTGCCCACCAACCCAAGGGCATGGCGATGGCTACCGCAATGAGGATAAGCCGGATAAAGTCCTTTCCCAACAGCAGACTCAGGTCATGCACTTCTGCCCCTAGCACCTTCCTTATCCCGATTTCTTTGGTACGCTGGCCGATCAGGAAGGCAGTGAGGGAAAACAAGCCCATGGCCGCGATGGCGATGGCGGTAATGGCGAAAAAGTTGATCACCTTTTGAAGCCGCACGTAAGAAGCGAGCAGTTTTTCAAAGTTGTCGTCCAGAAAGGAATAGCGGATGGGGAAATCGGGATCAATGCCTTGCCAAGCCCGTTCGACAGCCGCAATGGTTTGCTGCAGCGCATTGCCTTCCAATTTAAGCAGCAAGGCGCCGCCCGACTGCCACATGCAGGCGTCATTGCCGATGGTGTACACGACAGGCTGAATATTGTTTTCAAAACCCGAAACATTGAAGTCTTTTACCACGCCGACGATCTGTACGGGGATGCTGTCGCAATAAGGAAAAGTGAGGGTGGCGCCCAGGGATCCATCTAAATTCAATTTCCTTGCGGCTGTTTCATTAACAATGGCGTTCCGGGTATGCTGATCGGAATAGTTATGGTCAAACGTCCGTCCCTCCACCAAATCGATATCAAGGGTTTTGAAATAGTCTGTACTGACCTTGACCGAAGCCATCCGGTAGCCTGTTCCGGCATGATTAAAGGTGACGGTAGTGGTATCGTGGAAAGCGTCGCCAGGTACATGCGTGGCTTTGGACACATATTGGACTCCGGGGATATTGAGCAAGGTGTTGCTTACGGTTTCGAACTTCGCGTCCCGGATTTGTTGTGAGGCTTCCAGGCGCATCACCTGCTTTCCAGAAAATCCTTTGTCCTTGTTCTGCATGTATTCCATCTGTTGGCTGATGACTAAGGTAGCGATGATAAAGAAAGCAGAGACCGCAAATTGTACTACAATAAGAGCATTTCGAAAGCCCGCGCCGCGCGTCCCTTTGGGAATATTTCCTTTCAATACCTGGTTGGCGTTGTAACGGGACAAAAAGACAGCGGGATATAATCCGGACAGAACGATAATTACCAGAAGACAGCCGGCAACTTGTAGGCTGAGGGAGTACAGGTGGGAGGACTGCGACAAGCTTAAGTCTATGCCGAATTCACGGTTAAAAACAGGCAAAATGAGGTGGACCAGCAATAAAGAGATGGTCAAAGCAATAAGGCATTGGATTGAAGTCTCTCCCATAAATTGCCACAGTACCTGCTTACGATCGGAACCGAGGACTTTTCTTACCCCCACTTCCTTCGCCCTGCGGACGGTTCCCGCAAGGGATAAGTTGCTGAAGTTGATGGTTCCCTGTAGCAGTAACAGAGCCGCCAAGAGCAGCAATACGGATACCGTAGGGAAATTGCTGCTGCCGTGTTTGGGGAAATTGTGCAGATCCTGCACCGCATCCACAAAGAGCCCTGCCTGATGGCCCTTTTGTCTAAAGTCCGAAAAAGACAAGTTTTCGCTCTTTAACCGTTGCTCATAATAAAGCTGATCGAGATCCCGCTCAAGTTCGGCAACCGGGATTTCTTGATGGGTTTTCACATAAGTTTGGTAGGAATAATTCTGCCAGAAGCTATTGCTTTTTTCGTAAGGTGCACGATAGACGAGCTTTGCTTCCAAATGCGAGGGAGCTTCAGGTTCTTGCATCACGGCGGTGACTATGCCATCAAAATAATTGAACACATTTACGGTTTGTCCTATGGGATCTGCATCGCCAAAGAGTTTTTTGGCGACAGCTTGGCTTATTACCATGGCGTTTGGCTTATCCAAAGCGGTAGCCGCGTCACCGTGTAGCATGCGGTACGGGAAGACTTTAAAAAAGGAGGAGTCCGATTCTATGCTGCCTGTTTGATAGATCTTTTTGTCTCCCACGGATAACAGCACCTCATAGCTGCCTGCGGGAGAAATCCGGGTGGCAGATGCTACCGAAGCAGCATTAGCATTCAGAAACTCAGCGAGCGGCGCTGGGGTTTGCTCCAGGATATCGTCATCGGTACGTTCGGATATCTTGTAGACCCGCTTGAGCTCATCGCTCCAAGTGTCATAGCTAAGCTCATGATTGAGATAGAGCAAAATCACCAAAAATCCCGCAAGGCCAACAGCCAATCCGGAAATGTTGATGATGCCATGGGTTTTGTTTTTTAGCAGGTTCCGCCAGGCGGTTTTGAAGTAGTTTTTGATCATGTTATACTAAGATAGGGTCATTGATATGTTAGTCATAATATGCGCAATTGACGACGGTTTTGTTGGAACACCAGGCATGACCTCTTCCCTGCCTGCCCTCGCGAGGAGGCGTCTTCGGCTTCTAGTTGTTCACGCAAACCATGCCAACAACAAATTGCCCAAATCAGCATTGGATGAGGATTTAGCTGATTCGCGATTTCTTTATCGGATAACAACGTCCGTAGGCGGACGAACGATGGAAGATTTGCAGCGTATAGTTATCAAATTCACCAACGTAGTTTACTCTGCCAGCGTGTAGCAAAGGCTTTGGCACCCTTATCGGCCAGATCGGCTAACCCCGGAAGCGGAAAACAGGATCAACAAAAAAAGGCATGGGGGACCCCATGCCTTTTTCGTCTTAGTATCTTGTACCAAAATTACCGCTCTGTCCTGGTATTTGTGCCGTCCACAGGTGTTTTATACTCCCTATTGGCGAGGTCCCAAGACGTGTGGAAAATCAACTTCGTTCTTTTCTCCAACAAGTCAAATTCAATTTTATCCACGGTATCCGTAGGCTGGTGATAATCATCATGCACCCCGTTGAAAAAGAAAATCACAGGGATATTGTGCTTCGCGAAATTGTAATGGTCGGAACGGTAGTAGAACCTGTTCGGATCATCTTCCGCATCATATCGGTAATCTAGAATTAAGTTGGTATAGGTGATGTTATTGTATTCATTGATGGTCTTCAGTTGGGAAGAAAGCATCTCTGACCCGATCACATAGACATAATCCTTGTTTTCGGCATCTTGGTATTCATAATCAATCCTCCCCACCATGTCTATATTGATGTTGTTGATGGTGTTTTTAAGCGGGAATACCGGGTTGTCAGAATAGAATTCAGAACCCAAAAGCCCCTTTTCCTCACCGGATACATTCAAAAACAAAACACTTCTTCTTGGGCGTTTGCCTTCTTTGGCGGCCAAGGCAAAGGCCTCAGCAATCTCCATCACGGCGACGGTACCTGAGCCGTCATCGTCAGCGCCGTTATTGATCTGCCCGTCGCTGCTGATCCCTATATGATCGTAATGGGAAGAAAGAACCAATACCTCCTCTTTTTTGTCCGTTCCTTCCAGGAATCCCATGACATTCTCGGTGTCCACGGTCTCTACTTCCTTCACTACCTTGAAGGTAGCTTTTTGCGAAGGAACAGAAGCAGGGTTGTTTTTGGCCGCTTCTTTCAACTCCTCAATAGACAAGCCGAATAAGGAAGCCATTTTATCCGAACTCACCATAAATACAGGCTCCTGAACCGTTGGTTTCTCAAAACCCAAGCGTCCTTTGCCGCTTAGGGATTTGTACCGGTTGGCAATCCGGTCAAAATTGGCCTGACCCTCCATGGTAACAATGATGATGCCTTTGGCACCAGCGTCCAAGACTTTCTGACGGGCCTCTTGGGCATTTTCACCGATGGTCCACAGACCTACCAATTTGTCTTTAACATCAACCTTGCTCAAATTCTCATCGCTGGCCAAGCCCAAAAATACGAGATCAGCTTTCTGGTTTCTCTTCTGGTCGGCATCGCCTATAAACACAAAGTCTTCATTGTTGACCAGCTTCTGCTTGCCCACTTTTAGTTCCACCTCTTTGTACATTACGCTGGCCAGTTGGAACTTCTGGTAGTAACTTCCGTCCACAGGACCGTTCAATCCCAATCCTTTGTAAAATTCCGCCAGATAATCTGCGGCAAGCTTCTGTCCCTTTGCCCCGGTATCCCGCCCCTCAAGTTCGTCGGAAGCCAGGTAGTTGAGATGTCTCTCAAGGTCAGTGGTGGTAATGGTGGAAGCATACTTGACGGATTGTAGATCCTGTGCACCGGCTTGCCAAGTGAATAGGGTGGCGAAAAGCCCCCCAAAAAGGTATATTCTCTTCATGTCCAATGGTCTAATATAATTTAATTGATCCCCAAAACTAAAGAATAAATCCTTATGGTGGATAACCATTTATCATTAAGCCTAGCCACCCTGTTTTCTTAAGGAATAAAAACCATTATTTTCTCAATATTTGATACCTTTGCAGCATCCATTTTAGGATAAATCTGTCCTATCGATCACAACAATTCTTGCCGAATGAAAATCAATCTTGATCCCTTAGTAAAATTCGAAAACAGGCACAATGGACCGTCTGAAAAGGAAGTATCCTTGATGCTGCAGAAAATAAATGCCTCATCCCTGGAGGAGCTTGTTGATCAAACTATCCCTAAATCCATTCAACTTAAAAAGAAGCTGAATCTCCCCCAGGCCCTAACGGAATCAGAATTTCTTAGGGACTTTAGGGCAATTGCCAAGAAAAACAAAATCTATCGGTCATTTATCGGACTGGGCTATTACGATACCGTGCTTCCTTCCGTGATTACCAGAAATATATTGGAAAACCCAGGGTGGTACACGGCTTATACCCCCTATCAAGCGGAAATAGCCCAAGGTAGACTGGAAGCGTTGATCAACTTTCAGACAGTAGTTTCCGATCTTACAGGCATGGAACTTGCCAATGCTTCTCTCTTGGACGAAGGCACGGCGGCAGCCGAGGCCATGGCCATGCTTCATGCTGCCAGGCCTAGAGACAAAAAGCAGGCGAATAAATTTTTTGTAGACGAAAAAGTTTTTCCCCAAACCCTTGATGTATTAAAAACCAGATCCCTTCCCATTGGGATTGAATTGGTCGTGGCGCCTCTTTCGGAGCTGGATCTCACGGATCCTTTGCTGTACGGCATCTTGTTACAGTACCCCAATGCTGATGGGGAAGTGATTGACCACCATGATCTCGTCGCCTCTGCCAAAGAACAGCAGGTGTTTACTGCCTTTGCGGCGGATCTTTTGAGTTTGACTCTATTGACCCCTCCAGGGGAAATGGGAGCCGATGTGGTAGTTGGGACTTCCCAGCGTTTAGGCATCCCTATGGGCTACGGTGGCCCCCATGCCGGTTATTTTGCGACCATGGAAAGTTTTAAGAGACAGATTCCCGGCAGGATCATCGGTGTTTCCGTGGATAAAGACGGCAATCCAGCTTATAGAATGGCACTGCAAACCCGGGAACAACATATCAAAAGAGAAAAAGCCACATCCAACATCTGTACCGCCCAGGTGTTGCTGGCGGTGCTATCCGGGATGTATGTGGTGTACCATGGACCACAAGGTCTGAAGGATATTGCCGCTAAAGCGCATGGATTGGCCAAGGTCACTGCCAAGGGACTGGAGCAACTGGGGTATGAGCAAGAAAATAAGGTCTTCTTCGACACCCTCAAGATCAAGGTTGATGAAGTGCTGCAGTCAAAAATCAATTCCTTTGCCGCCGCAGAGAAACTGAATTTAAGGTACAATGCCGGGTACATATTCATTTCTTTTGATGAAACAAAATCACTGGAAGATGTGGCAAAACTTCTTGAGGTGTTCCGCAAGGCGACAAAAGTCACCACCCTGGACATACAGCAGGACCTGGACAACCTAAAGGTTGATTTCCCCACCGGCCTTCAAAGAACCACAACATATTTGGATCATCCGGTATTCAACAGCTACCATACCGAGCATGAAATGCTCCGTTATATCAAAAGGCTGGAGGCAAAGGACCTGTCCTTGGTGCATTCCATGATTTCTCTGGGATCATGTACCATGAAACTTAATGCGACTACGGAAATGATCCCGCTGACCTGGCCTGAATTCGGCCAGATCCATCCCTTTGCCCCTCAATATCAAGCGGCCGGTTACTATGAAATGTTCCAGAACCTCCGAAATTGGTTGTCGGAGATCACCGGTTTTGCAGATACCTCCCTACAGCCCAACTCCGGAGCACAGGGAGAGTATGCGGGCTTGATGGTGATCCGCGCCTACCACCAAAGCCGGGGCAACGAGCACAGAAAAGTCACCCTGATCCCGTCCTCCGCCCATGGCACCAATCCGGCATCCGCTGTCATGGCAGGGATGAATGTCGTTATCGTCAAATGTGATGAAAAAGGGAACATCGACCTGGAGGACTTGAAGACTAAAGCGGAGAAATACAAAGATGAACTTTCTGCCTTAATGGTCACCTATCCTTCTACCCATGGAGTCTATGAGGAAGCTATCCGGGAAATCTGCCAAATCATCCATGAGAACGGCGGTCAGGTCTATATGGACGGCGCCAATATGAATGCCCAGGTTGGGTTGACCAGTCCCGGAAGCATTGGCGCGGATGTCTGCCACCTCAATCTCCACAAGACCTTCTGTATTCCTCATGGCGGTGGTGGACCAGGTATGGGCCCCATTTGTGTGGCCGAGCACTTGACACCCTTCCTTCCCGGCAATCCTTTGGTGAAAACCGGTGGGCAGCAAGCGATTAGTTCTATCTCTTCTGCGCCTTTTGGCAGTGCCAGTATCTTGACCATTTCCTACGCTTACATCGCCATGATGGGCGAGGCGGGATTGACGAAGGCCACCAAAATTGCCATCTTGAATGCCAACTATATGAAGGCGAGGCTAGAGGAACATTTTCCCATTCTTTATACGGGCACCCAAGGAAGGGCCGCGCATGAGATGATCGTCGATTGCAGGGAGTTCAAATCTGCCGGTGTGGAAGTGGAGGATATCGCCAAGCGTCTGATGGATTATGGCTTCCATGCCCCGACGGTCTCTTTCCCCGTAGCGGGTACCTTGATGATTGAGCCTACGGAGTCTGAAAATCTGGGCGAGCTGGACAGGTTCTGCGATGCTTTGATCTCTATCCGCGAAGAAATCCGGGAAATCGAAAACGGTACGGCAGACAAATCCGACAACGTGTTGAAAAACGCGCCGCATACCGCCACTATGGCCTTGTCGGACACTTGGGATCATGCTTACGCTAGAGAAAAGGCGGTATATCCTATAGCGTTTGTAAAAACGAATAAATTCTGGCCATCCGTCAGAAGAATTGATTCTGCCTATGGCGACAGGAATTTGATCTGTAGCTGTATTCCCGTGGAGGATTACGAACAGTCGGAGGCTTAGGGTAGATGGTAATTCACGTAGGGACAAGGCATGCCTTGTCCCTACGTGTTCTAATTTTTCAGACGGATTCAATATAATCATTGATCCGTTGGTATTCGGCGTCGTTGCGGATGATATGGTCGGGAAACCGGGATTGCTGTGCCATCTGGATTCCCATACGGTTGGCGTGTCGGGTTGCAAATACGGCGGTAACCCTTCGACTTCAAGCAAGCGAAAGCAAGTACACTCGAACAAAAAGACGTTGCAACCGCCTAAAAACAGGTTACAATAGGATTTTTTTGGGTTACAATATAATTCCTACCCCTTGCAATAGGATTCTCCGGTCTTACAATAGGATTCTCCGGCCTTACATGTGCATCCCCAGCACTTACATTAGCATTATTTAAGCTTACATTAGGATTATTTCCTCTTACATGTGGGTTTTCAGGCCTTGCAACTGCATTTTCCGGCCTTACATGGCCATCCCCAGCACTTACATCAGCATTATTAAGGCTTACAATAGGGCTATTTACTCTTACACGTCTGCTTTTAGGTCTTGCAACTGCATTTTCCGGTCTTACATGCCCTTAGAAACACCTTACAAAAAGATTGTTCTGGTTTCCGGTCTAGCCTGCGATCTTGCGGACGGGAAAAGTCGGAGAGAAAGCTTAGAGAATCTCCCGCTTCTATAAAGCATTTTTGTAGTAGCTGACAGCCTTTACTCTTTTGCCCCAACCCCAGCTAAATCCCCTTGACATGATGCTCTTAAATTAATGATATATTTCTCTCCCAAAAAGTCTCTCATAAGACCGCCACTTCTACAGCGGCAAGCATTGCAACGCAGGTAACATTTACACCTGACTTTTCGACAAGAGTAATGTTTGGCTTTATTTACCCTCGTTGGAATGCAGAAATAATACCGATTTAGGTTACCAAAAAAATCGGGAAATCCTTTATTGAAAGAATTTATCCTTATCCCAATTTTGCGGATTGGATTCAACATAATCATTAATGCGTTGGTATTCGGCATCATTGTGAATGATATGGTCGTGGAATCGAGGTTGCCATGCCATGGCGATTCCCAATCGGTTGGCGTGTTTTGTCACGGCCGATTTGTAACCACCGATGATGGACGAAACGGTGTTTTTTCCGGGGTTGCGAAAACGTTTTTCGGATGGCGATAATGGGGCGGGCGGTTCGACCGTGTCGTCGTCGGAACCGGTAGAGACAAGGCATGCCTTGTCTCTACAATCGTCAATACCACCGTCACCGTTCAATATCAATATACCATGGATATGATTGGGCATGACCACGAACGCACCCAATTCGACCTTTTGAGTATGGTGGGGGATTTGGTACCACAATACGTCGGCCAGCACGCCGGCCTGGGATAACCTCATAGACCCATTGATGACCTCGCCAAAATAATTTTCCCGATCTTGGGTACAGATGGTGATAAAATATGGTGAGGCCCACCCATAATCCCACCAGGGAGCATGGGCTGAGGCAATGCGATATTTATCTTCATAAGTAAAGAAAGTAATCGTCATCTAAAAAAATCACAAGATCCTTGTAAAAGTACGAAAAAGGGGGTGCTATTACTATGCTCCCTCTTTTTCTACTGTTCAGAAAGGATATTTTTCTTGCCACTTTTAATATTTTCAAAAGTTTGCTCGATTATTTGCTTTCCGCCTTCACCCATACCTGTATACATAGCTTGCATAAAATTCAAAGTATTATTAGCAGCACCATGGAACACCCACTTCACATTAGAGAATTCACAATTCGAAAGACCCACAGGCCCAGCGCCTCCATACTGTATAATACAGTTCCTAAATTTGCATTTATTAAAATTATTATTGTCAAGTGTGACGGTTCCACCGTCAAAAGTTGATCCTTCAAATTTGTTCATCATTATTTACGTTTTCAAGTTGCTGGATAGCAGCAGACGACCCGTCTGTGGTATTATCTCGTATTGTACTTTTACTGGTTTTCAAAGCGTCAAGATAAGTTTTATCTTCACGAAAATCACCAGGAGCATATAAAACATTATGTTTAAGAAACAGAGTCAAGAAAAACAAGCCAACCAGAAGAACTGGAAAAATTACGATAAACCAAATAAAAATGTTTTGATTTCGCTCAGACAAAAATGGCAAAACCGTTGCACCAACAACTTCTGTCAAAGTTGAAAATATGCCTATAACTGAAAGTGGATTGTTTACCTTACTAGTCACTACCTCGGAATTTAGAAATTTGCTTACTTATCCAATTCATAAACTAACATTATGCCTTTCCACTCTCCTAAACATTCACATGCCGCTCCGCATGGTAAGAAGATCTCACCAATGGGCCAGATTCCACATATTTTAGCCCTCTTTTCAATCCTTCTTCACGGTAGCGGTCAAATTGATCCGGATGGATAAATTCAGCTACCTCAATATGCATTTTGGTAGGTTGTAAGTATTGGCCTAAGGTGAGAATATCGCAGCCGTGGGCGGCCAGGTCATCCATGGCTTTGTGGACTTCATCCGGCTTCTCGCCCAAGCCCAGCATGATGCCGGTTTTGGTACGCTTGCCGTATTCCTTGGTCAGCTTGATCTGCTCCAGGGAACGTTGGTATTTGGCCTGGGGTCTTACTCTTCTATAAAGGCTTTCTACCGTTTCCATATTATGGGAAACCACTTCCTGCCCGGCGCTGATCATGCGGTAGAGCGCATCCCAGCTCGATTTTACATCGGGTATAAGCGTTTCAATGGTGGTTTGGGGGGAGAGCTTTTTGGTTTCCACGACCGTCTGGTACCAGATTTCCGCGCCGCGGTCTTTCAGTTCATCCCGGTTGACCGAGGTAATAACGGCATGTTTTACCCCCATCAACTGGATGGCTTCTGCTACCCTTCGTGGTTCGTCGGTGTCATACTCCGGCGGCCGGCCGGTAGCCACGGCACAGAATGAGCAGGATCGGGTACAGACATTGCCCAGAATCATAAACGTGGCCGTGCCTGCGCCCCAGCATTCGCCCATATTGGGGCAGTTGCCGCTCTCACAGATCGTATTTAATTTATGCTGGTCTACTAATTTTCTTACTTTGGCGTATTCCTTTCCAACAGGAAGCTTTACCCTCAGCCAGTTTGGCTTCTTTCTTTTGGTTTCCTCCGCGGATATTACTGGTAGTTCTATCATGGCAATCTTCCTTCCTTAATTCAGGCAAATTTAAGCCTTTCGCCCGGCTTATCCCAATGTTCGTTTATTTCCTAAACCCATAGAAAAGGGTGAAGTAAGCGGATTGGTAAATCTGCCGGTTACTCACTGTCGGCATCAGTGGTATTTCCTTAGTAAAACCTTCCAGCAGATAGCCTAGTTCCAAACCGGTGACATTTGATTTGAATACCCCAAACTCGAATACGAGAGCGGCCTTGAGGTGTCCACCCACCGCCAATTCGGATTCCCCGATTCCCTCAAAAATTCGCCCCGGGCCGAGGACATCCCAGAAAACATGGACATTCGGATCGTATTGTTCCCTTACAGACTCCGCACGGCTGACGGCATATTCTATGTAATAGGGAGCGACAAGACCCAGCGTGGGTCCCAAAGCGGATAGAATAGAAATCTGAACGCCTTTCTGTGGCGCTTTTTTAAACAGGATATGCTCTCTTCCGTATTGGGGGCGGATGGAATAGAGGTAATTTGTCTTTCCGAAAACAAAGCTGTTGCCCAAGACGGTGTTGTACCTCACCTCCCGGGGATTTTTGACGTTGGCCAGTTCAATCTGGAAGAATTGGAAGTTTTTTTCGTCCACTCTAAAACCAAATTTCAGATTGGCTCCGCCGATAAGTCCTCCATTGGTGTTTTTGTTGACTCCGAATAGCACCTCCCGGTCATAATCATAATCCCCGGCATCTTCCCGCTGGGCTAAGCTCCATTGGGATAGCATCATAAGGAACAGGAAGACCAGATGTTTTTTTCCTTTTGTCATAATCGGTCTGGAATTATACGCTAATTTCGCACCTAAGTTATTGAATAGAAAATAAAAATAAGCGTTTATGTCAACTATAAAAAGCCGTTTTTGGGTAAATAATCCAACACCTCTTGGAGATAGCCGCTTTTAATTTCTCGCTCCCATATATTTTTAGAACAGACTGTAGCGTTTTTTGCCGTTCAGTCGTCTTAATAATAGAAACGCCCCAAAACTAAACCAATTCAGTTGGAAAAAGACCTTGTACAGGAAGCGAAGGATGGAAAGCCCAGATCACTGGAAAAGCTTTATCGGCATTTCTATGGCTATGCTATGAGCATTGCGTTGAGGTACTCCAATTCCCGAGAGGAAGCCTGTGAGATTGTCAATGACAGTTTTATGAAAGTCTTCGACAAACTTGGCCAATACACGGAAGAAAGTTCATTTAAGGGCTGGTTTAGAAGAATTCTCATCAACACCTCGATTGACTATTACCGGAAAAATGTCAAATACTACGCGGACATGGAAATAGAGAAGGCCGACCAAAAAATTTCTGACCCTAACGTGGTGGATGAGCTGTCCAAAGAAGAGATTTTGGGGGTATTGAGAGAGCTGCCCGAAATGCTGAGAATCATCTTCAACATGTATGAGATCGAGGGCTACAGCCACAATGAAATCGGGGAAAAGCTAGGCATACCCGCCAGTACCAGTAGGACCTATCTGGCGCGGGCCAAGCAGAAATTGAGAGACAAGATCACTGTATTAAATAAAATAAAAGATGAAGGAGCAGTTCGATAAGAAGCTGATAGAGAAGATTAAGATCTCCTTCCAAGACCACGAGGAGCCCTTTAATCCCCAGGAATGGGAGAAGCTATCCCATGCCTATTTCCATCCTGCCAAGAAGAAAAAATTCGTTTTATGGCCTTTCCTGATCTCAGGCATTGCCGCCTCTCTGTTGTTGGTGTTTGTTTTTTGGCCTATTGGTGACGACCTTCAAAGAAATGTCCAAACCATTGCCGACTCCATCACCATTGAAGGGAAACAGTTTGAGAAGATAGAATTGCCCAAGAATATAGCGCCCCAGAATCTTGCTATAGCAGAGAGAGAGGTACCCAAAGCCAAGCAAACAGGTACAGCATTTCCGGCTACGGCTTCTGCTGTCGCCAAAAGCGCCCGGGAAGTGGCGGTGCCTATAGATGTTGACTTAAGCCCAGTCGTTACCTCCTTCAGCCGGATGGCCCCCGATTTGGGACATCCAAAGGATATCTTGCAGGATATTAATAATAATGCCGCCAATGAGAAAATAGGGAACTCCATCATTGCCCAAAACAATGACTCGGAAAGAGCCCAACAATACCTGGAGCAATGGGAAGTGGAAGGTCAGGCAGTGGAAATAGGCGGTCAGGAGAAAACCAATAGCAATAACGTAAGGTTGGGCTTTACCGTCGGGCCACAGACATCTTCTAACCCCGTTTCGGGCATGTCCCTCGGCGCCGGAGTTGTGTCCGAATTTTCCTTTAGCAACAGGCTTAAACTGGATGTTGGTGTTACTTATGCCAGCCATAGCATGGTGCCGGACAACGACCTTCCAAGAGCCGCTACAATGGACAGTCCGCAAAGCGAGATGTTCTCCACCCTGTCCAATTCATCCAGATTGATCGGCTCCAATGCCCAACTTAATTTCTCCGGCTTGGACATTCCTGTCAATTTGAAATATAAGGTGATGGACAAAGAGAAGGCTGGGCTGTTCCTGATCACGGGATTGTCCAGCATGGTATATCTGGACCAGCAGACCACAGAGACCTTGGCGGTGGATTCTTATTTCAACCCCAACACCAGCGGGGAATTGCAATTCCAGCGTTCCGTCCAGGAGTTTACCCAAGAGGCGGGACCTGGGGACACTTCAGATGGGGTTGATCTGGGCAGAATGCTCAACCTCTCCGTTGGATATGAATACAACCTCAAGAACGGGACTTATCTTTCCATCGAGCCTTACTACAAGTTGCCATTGGGGGATATGACCTTCGCCAACCAGCAATTTTCGATAGGCGGCCTTAACCTCAGAATGAATTTTAGAATTGGTAAATAATCAACACAATTAAACTTTATAATGAAAACAATTATCAACAGTGCAATGGCTATTCTCCTGGCAGCATTGGCCACAGGGTGCATTCAAGAAACGGAATCGGATTTTGATAAAATAGTAAAAAGGGACGATGCCCTATTGGAGACTTATATTAGTTCCAAGAATATTGATGCTACCAAGACCCAATTAGGCTATTATTACACCAAGGATGTAGAAGTAGACGGGGGCACACAATTTACCAATAACGACATCATTGGGATTTACTATGAAATCAAGACTATCGAAGGTCATCTCATAGACTCTTACCTTGATGAGGACAATGATCCAATAGTATTCAAATACACTCAAAACGGCTTATGGCCGGCTGCAGTAGGGTATGCCGCAGGGCTGGCTAAGGCAGGCGAGGAGTTGACACTATATATTCCTTCATACTTGGCCTACAATACTTACTCGTTTGAACAATTGATCACCTCTGGAGCCAATCTGGTTGTGAAAGTAAAATATGCCAAGAAATATACCCAGGACCAAGTAAAACAATTGGAGGATCAAATGATCCAGGATTATATCGCGGCAAACGAGCTTGAAGGATTTACCAAAAATGACAAAGATATTTATATCCGGGTTGTTGAAGCCGGAGAAGGTGACCCTTCGAAAAACGGTAATACCGTTACCTTTTCCTATGAGATTTTTGAGCTGAATGGCACAAAGGCGATTGCTGAATCCACGACCAATAATGCGGTCATTTCTTTGGGATCGGCCAATAATATGGAATTCCTCAACCAAAGTTTGGTGAATTTGCCCAAAGGAGCAGAAGTGGAGGTTATCGCTCCTTCCCATGCTGCCTATGGGGAGACAGTTCAGGTAATTCCGAACGAGATCCGACAGGACTTGGTGAAGAAGGGTGAATTACAGCAATTCACTGCCCCCTATGCACCGATCAGGTTCAATGCAGAGATGATCAGAATCCAATAACAAATAGATTTGTTTGTGGTTAACTTTTCTAGGCTGTCCTTAAAGGGCAGCCTTTTTTGTAATAGTGTCGGTATACGCTCTACAGCAACATATGCCCTGCATTTACAGCGCTTCTGCCCACCCGCGGAGGCTTTGATTTTTTCCATGAAAAGAGGCTGCCCAATTGTTGGACAGCCTCTTTCTTGATTCGGCAATCGCCGTAGATGTTACAAATATCCCTGTGGATTAATTATTCCCACTTCTCGATCGGTTATTGTCTGGAGTCCTTCTCGTGGCGGGAGCCGGACTGGGAGAGTTTCTGGTGGGAGGCGCTACAGTAGCACCTCTTTTATTTGGAGTCTCCGTTCGGATGACGCGTCTTTCTGTCGGGTTGGCTGTACTCCTGGTATTGGGGGAGACAACTTCCCTTCTTCTTACGTTTTCTCTACTCCTCACATTCTTCCGTTCTTCTGGAACCACAATTATATTGTTCCTGACAATTGGTCGCTGATAAATATAGGGATTGGCATAGTAACTTGGATAGCCATGGTAGTACATGTTGTCATAGTATCCATAGGCGTCGGAACCTCCCATCATCGTACCTGTTGTAGAACAGGAACTCAGAAAGGCTACACCGACAGCCATGATCATTATATTGACTAACCTCTTCATCTCGCCCTCCTTTTTTATTGGTTCATGCTATATAGAGGGAAAACCATGCCAAGCACAAAAAAGTGCCATAATGGCGTTTTTCCAAGATGATGTAGGATTTTCTATATAAAATGCTCTGCGGATTGTGGAAGTAATCAACAATGACACAAAAAAAAGGCATTCTTTCAAAGAATGCCTTCTATAGTAAATCTGAAGGGTTTAGGTCAAAAGAATCAGCACCAAGAGGATAACGATGATAGCTCCTACCGACAGATAGATTCCACCGCCATTTTGCTTGGCTTCTTTTTTCAACTCTTTCAGTTCCACCTTCACTTCTTTCAGTTCTTCAGCCGAAAGATCTCCAAAGTCCAAGGCTTTAATTTCTGCTACGCGCTCTTCTATTTCCCCCAGTCTCACCTTTTGTTCCTCAGTAAGTTCGGGATTTTCTTTGCCTTTCTTTTCCTCTTTGGCCATGGCAGCGGGAACGATGGCGTTGAATAAAAACAGAATCGACAAAAAGTAAGCTATTTTCTTCATAGTTGTGTTTGTTTTGATGAATTAATAATAAAATAAGGGGTTGGGAAAAATGGATTGCATGAATTTTTACTAATCAAAAACTAGACCAATTCATCCTTTATCGAGAAGGCTATTAATTCTAAAGGGAGCCGTTCTTTTCCTTTATAATTTGTAATTTAGCCGTTATTCCCATACCTAGGGGCAATTTAATCAAAGCAAAATCAAAAACATCAATATGTCTACCCAAGGTGACAAGAAATTATTCCTGCTGGACGCTATGGCCTTGATATACAGGGCACATTTTGCTTTCAGCAAGAACCCAAGAATCAACAGCAAAGGACTGAATACTGGAGTGATGCTGGGCTTTACCAACACCTTGTTGGAAGTGTTGGAGAAACAAAAACCCTCCCATATTGCGGTGGCCTTTGATACCAATGCGCCCACCTTCAGGCATGAGCAATATGAAAGCTATAAAGCCAACCGACAGGCACAGCCAGAGGATATAGGAATAGCAATCCCTTGGATCAAACAAATCATCGCCGCCTTTAACATCCCTCTTTTGGAATTGGATGGCTATGAGGCCGATGACATCATCGGAACCATCGCCAAAAAAGCGGAATACAAGGACTTTAACGTCTTCATGATGACGCCGGACAAGGACTTCGGACAGTTGGTGGAGGAACATATATTTCTCTATAAGCCTGCCTATATGGGAAACCAGGTGGACATCATGGGCCCTAAGGAAGTGTGTGAGAAATGGGGCATCAGCGATCCGGACCAGGTAAGGGATATTTTGGGTTTGATGGGCGATGCGGTAGATAATATACCGGGCATCCCAGGCATTGGAGCCAAAACGGCTACCAAATTACTCCAGGAGTTTGGCACGATAGAAGAACTGCTCAAAAACACCGACAAGCTAAAAGGTAAGCAAAGAGAAAATGTAGAAAATTATGGATCCCAAGGCTTGCTTTCCAAAGAATTGGCAACCATCCTTCAGACTGTTCCTATTGAATTCACTCCTTCGGACTATGAGTACAAGGGGCCGGATGAAGAAAAATTGAAATCTCTTTTTGCGGAATTGGAGTTCAGGACACTGACCCAAAGGGTATTTAAGGAAAATATCCAGAAGCCGAAAATTGCCGTAAGCGAGCAACTGGGACTTTTTACGGGGCAAGAGGAAGTCGTGGAGGTTGAACTCCCCGAAGAGACAAGCCCCATTGCTGTCCCAGACCAACTGGACAACATCATCAATACCATCCATGACTATCATAAAGTGGAGGGAGAAGCCAGTATTCGGGAATTGATCTCCTTCCTGCGCCTTCAGGATGAGTTTTGCTTTGATACGGAAACTACTTCCGTTAATCCGAATGAGGCGGAACTTGTCGGCATGTCCTTTTCTTATGTAGAAGGTGAGGCTTTTTATATTCCCATTCCGGATGACCAGGTCGAGGCAAGGACTATTTTGGAGTATTTCAGAGAGGTCTTTGAGGATGAAAACATCTCTAAGATTGGGCAGAACATCAAATATGATTTGCTGGTGTTGAAAAATTACGGCATTGAGGTAAAGGGAGTATTGTTTGATACCATGCTTGCCCACTATCTGATCGCACCAGAAGGCAGGCATTCCATGGACTGGTTGGCACAGCAATACCTCAACTATGATCCTGTACCTATAGAAAGCCTGATCGGGAAGAAAGGTAAGGGACAGGGTAACATGAGGGATATGGTCATTGATGATGTGGTAGAATATGCGTCAGAAGATGCAGACATTACTTTACGGCTTAAGAAGAAGCTCGAGCCAGAGATCAAAAAGGACAATTTAAAAAAGCTCTTTCTGGAAGTGGAAACCCCTTTGATCCCCGTGCTCGCTGCCATGGAATTTGAAGGCATCAGGATCAATACAGATAGCTTGGCCGAAATGTCCATTGCCTTGAACACCACTGCTAAGGAGATGGAGCAAAAGGTGTATGAATTGGCAGGAGAGCAGTTTAATCTGGCCTCGCCCAAGCAACTGGGGGAGATTCTTTTCAATAAACTTAAACTGATTCCCAACGCAAAGAAGACAAAAACCGGCCAATATGCCACCGGAGAAGAAGTGCTTTCAAAATTGGCCATGGAACATGAAATTGCCCGCGCCATTCTCGAGCATCGGCAAGTGGTAAAACTGAAATCCACCTATGTAGATGCCCTGCCTTCTTTGATCAACAAAAAGACCGGACGGGTCCATACCTCTTACAACCAAACCGTAGCGGCCACGGGAAGGCTTTCTTCCACTAATCCCAACCTGCAGAATATCCCCATACGCACAGAGAGGGGAAGGGAAATCCGAAAGGCTTTTGTGCCAAGGGATGAAAATTACCTGATATTGGCTGCGGATTATTCGCAGATCGAATTGCGCATCATGGCTTCGTTCTCTAAAGATCCCTCGATGATTGAGGCATTTAGGACAGGCAGAGACATTCATGCTACCACCGCTTCAAAAATCTTTCAGGTGCCTTTGGACCAGGTGACCTCTGATATGAGAAGAAAGGCAAAGACAGCCAACTTTGGTATTATCTACGGGATTTCAGCATTTGGTCTTTCCCAGCGATTGGGAATTCCCAGAGGCGAGGCCAAGGAAATTATTGATGCATATTTTAAAGAGTTTCCCGGTGTCCAGGAATACATGGACGAGAGTATCAGAAAGGCGCAGAAAAATGAATATGTGGAGACCATTTTGGGCCGACGCAGGTACTTGAGGGATATCAATAGCCGCAATGCGACGATGAGGGGATTTTCCGAGCGAAATGCTATCAACGCACCTATACAAGGGAGCGCCGCCGATATGATTAAAGCTGCCATGATCAATGTGCATAACTGGATGATGTCGGCCAATCTTAAATCAAAAATGCTGCTTCAGGTACATGATGAATTGGTCTTTGATGCCCATATTGATGAAATCGAACTGTTGAAAAAAGAAATTCCCTTCTTGATGGCCAACGCTGTTACGATAGATGTCCCGCTTGAAGTGGAAGTCGGGGTAGGGAAAGATTGGCTTGAAGCACATTAAAAAATCTGTATGACCAAGATAAGAACCAGCTATTTCTGTCAAAACTGCGGTGCGGAAAGTGCCAAATGGATTGGAAAATGCCCTTCCTGCGGGGAATGGAATACTTATGTAGAGGAAGTAGTACAAAAGGAGGAAAGCGGAAGAGGGAACTGGCACCAAGGCTTGGACAAGGCCAAACGTTCCTCCGTTCCGAAGAAGTTACGGGACATCAGTGATGATAAATTTCCCAGGTTAATCACAAACGACCAAGAGCTGGACCGTGTATTGGGTGGGGGGATTGTTCCTGGATCCTTGATCCTTATCGGAGGTGAACCAGGTATTGGCAAATCAACCCTGATGCTCCAGATCGCCTTGATGCTGAAAGATACCACAGTACTTTATGTGTCAGGAGAAGAAAGTGAGTCCCAGATCAAAATGAGGGCGGAACGGATGAAATTCCATTCTGACAATTGCTACCTTCTCTCTGAGACCAATACCCAACAAATCTTTCAGCAGATTGAAATTCTTAAGCCACAGTTATTGGTGATTGATTCTATTCAAACGCTCCATAGCAAGCATGTGGAGTCGGCAGCGGGGAGCGTGTCCCAAGTGAGGGAGTGTACGGCTGAAATTATGAAATTTGCCAAGGAAACGGGCACGCCGGTACTGTTGATCGGCCATATTACTAAGGATGGAGCCATCGCCGGACCGAAGATCCTAGAGCACATGGTGGATACCGTCCTTCAGTTTGAAGGGGAACAACACCTCTCTTACCGCATATTGCGCACTTCCAAGAACAGGTTTGGGGCGACCAACGAACTTGGGATTTATGAAATGCGCGCAGAAGGACTACGTGAGGTGGCCAATCCTTCCGAGATTCTCTTGACCCAACGGGAAGAAACCCTCAATGGGGTAGCCATCGGAGCCATGATGGAAGGGAACAGGCCTCTTCTGATAGAAGTGCAGTCTCTGGTCAGCCCCGCCACTTATGGTACTCCCCAACGCTCCAGTACCGGGCATGATGCCAAACGGCTCAATATGCTTCTCGCCGTATTGGAAAAGCGTGGTGGAATGAAACTGGGACAGCAAGATGTATTTTTAAATATTGCGGGAGGGCTTCGTGTGGATGATCCGGCCTTGGACCTAGCGGTGTGCGCTTCTCTGATATCCTCTTATGAGGACAATCCTATACCGGACTTGTTCTGCTTTGTTGGTGAAGTGGGACTGGGTGGAGAAATAAGGGCTGTAAATCGTGTAGAGAGCAGAATTGCCGAAGCCAATAAATTGGGCTTTCAGAAGATCATGGTTTCCAAATATGCGGTGAAAGGCCTGGATTTTAAAAACCATGACATTGAAGTTATTCCCGTGACCAAGCTGGAAGACATGTACCAATATCTATTTGGCTAAAAGGCGAAGGCGCAACCAACCAAAAAGGAATCATCCATGCAAATCTTTCAAAAATCAATGTCTTTAAAACCCTATCCCAGGGGATTCCACCTCGTGACCAGGGAGATTTTGGAGCATATACCTGAGATAAAGAATATTCAAATCGGCAATTTGCACGTGTTCCTCCAGCACACTTCTGCGGGCTTATCTATCAATGAAAATGCTGATCATACCGTGAGAATTGATTTTGAAAACTTCGTCAATGACCTGGTTCCAGAGGCTTATCCACACTTTGTCCACACCTTTGAGGGGGCTGATGATATGCCCGCACATTTGAAGACCAGTATTATAGGAAACCAGCTAAATATCCCCATAACAGCTGGGAAACCCAATTTTGGTACCTGGCAAGGAATTTATTTGTGCGAGTTTAGGAATAATGGCGGCGCGAGAAATCTGGTCTTAACAGCTATTGGTCGTTAATATCCACAAATCTATCAAAATACCGGATAATGCTAGGGTATCTTGCCATGTCTCTCTTCAAGAAAGACAGCCAACACATGCTGATCCCGTTTCTGGGGAGAGACCCCTGCCCGTAATTGGATGCCGGTTTTCGTCTCCCCTGCCTTCTTATTGGTAAGAAGAAGGTAACTGGAAGAATAAGGACGATACATCATCAATTTCCTCTCCATTTGATAAAACATCTTTTAAAAGTCAGAAAATTTGAACTATTTTATGCATTCAATATGAAGGTCCAATTTCTCTTTTTGAAAAGTGGACTGAAACGACAAATGCATTAATGAGGGCATATACTTTATAAATTAACAAAATCCAAAATCAATGGAAAGAAGGAAATTCTTGAAAAATGTAAGTATGGGCGGAGCTGTTGCAGGCCTGAGTGCTGGGGTAAGCCTCGGGGCAATGGCTTCTGAGAATGCAGCACCTGAACCGTTCAATTTAAAATACGCACCCCATTTTGGGATGTTTAAACACCATGCGGGGGATGACCTCTTGGATCAGCTGACTTTCATGTCGGAACAAGGCTTCAGAGGCCTTGAAGACAACGGCATGATGAGCCGAACTCCCGAAATGCAGGAAAAAATCGGTAACCAACTTTCCAAATTGGGTCTGGAGATGGGTGTTTTCGTTCTGGATAAGGGGGGCAACTCTGCCAATACTTTCGCAGCAGGAAATCCTGAATTCACGAAGATATTTATAGACGGCTGTAAAAGAGCTGTAGAAGTGGCCAAAAGGCTGAATGCGAAGTGGATCACAGTAGTTCCCGGGGATTTTGACAGAAGGCTTCCCCTGGATATACAGACCAGCAATGTGATTGACACCCTGAGACGCGGTGCCGAAATTTTGGAGCCACATGGTTTGGTAATGGTATTGGAGCCCCTGAGCGATACACCCGACCTCTTCCTTCGGTATTCCACCCAGACCCACATGATCTGTAGGGGGGTGAACAGCCCTTCCTGCAAGATTCTTTATGACGCGTACCACTTGCAGCGTAATGAAGGGGACCTAATCAACAATATCAATCATTGTTGGGATGAAATAGCCTATTTCCAACTGGGCGACAATCCGGGAAGAAAGGAACCTGGCACGGGTGAGATCAACTATAGGAATGTCTTCAAACACATTCACTCCAAAGGCTATGATGGCATTATGGGAATGGAACATGGCAATGCGTATCCTGGAAAAGAAGGAGAAGCATCGCTGATAGAAGCCTATAGATACGCGGATAAATTCAAATAAAAAAAGTCCTTTTAAAGGACTTTTTTTATTTCTCTGTGATTTCCTGAGGCTGCTTGATATAGCCTTTTCTTCTTAAAATGGTTTCCATAAATTTCCGTTCATTTTCAGAATTAAAAATCCGGAAAGGAAGGTGGATAAACTGAGCTTTGGACATGGTCAGCAAAAAGTCGTCTTTGTTGATCTGGGCCTTCTTGATCATCTCCCATTTGATCGGCATCCCTTGCTTTGGGTTGATCTTCATGAGAATCTGGCGGCTGTCTATTTCATAGGCCAATTTTTCAAACATTACCTTGTTCTGCTCCATTTGGCTCACCCCGGCAAACTGTATTACCCAAAAGAGTAAATATAAAACATAGGCAAGAATAGCCATGCTGATCCACCACCAGGAGGCAATGAAAAAATATCCAGAAGCAATGGCCAAGGCGATAAGAATCACCCACCACTGTTCCTTGAGAATATTCAACATACCGATTTTGATGTAGGTTTTGGTTTCTAGTTTATATTTTTTGGTTTTTACGATCATTTCATTTGGTTTTCAGTCCGCAAATATCCGATGATATCCCTTATTTAACAAATTTAACTCAAAATTGGCGTAATTTTTCCGGCGCCAAATCCCTACTATTGTCCCTGACTTTTTCCTTCTTCACAACATCACTTCGGCAGGTTCAGCGTGGTGCGGAGGCTCAATGTTTGCCCAAAGCCGCAGGGTATCAGGCCTTTTTGTCATCGATTTTTATTCCCATTTATTTTTTTTAGGGGAATTGGAATAAATATTGTAACTTATTTCCTCATTATATACTTAAGTCCTTGATCGTATGAGTAGTCTAGTGATTGATCTGATCTTGTGTGGGATAGCCTATGTTATACTCATTTATTTTGTTGCCAAAATGACCAGAATGCCGCATCCCATGCGGAAAAAAAATGAAGACGAGGATGGTGATGGTGGCGTGGAGGATCTCACTCCGCCTAAAATTGACCTCCCGCCTGGGGTGATATGGCCCTCTGATGTTCCCAAGAGAAAACCATCAGGGCCAGTGGAAGCTTAGCTGCAATTCTTACAGGTACCCTGAACCAAAAGATTCATTTCGTTGGCAATATAGCCCTTAGGCAACTGGATAGAAGGCAATGAGACTTCTTCGATACAGTTTGTCTGGCCACACTTTAAACATTTAAAATGGACATGCTCATGGTCGTGTGTGTGTACATCATGTAGGCAAAGGGCATATTTGGTAGCTCCACTATCATCAAGCACCTTATGGATCAGGTCACTATCCAAGAACGTCTTCAGTGTCCTATAGATAGTAACCCGATCATAATTTTCCTTCAGTTCTTCTTCAAGATCAGAATGTGACAAGGCAACCTGTTTTTGCAAAAACGTTTGCAGCACATCTCTTCTACAGCTGGTTACCCGCAGTTGATTTTCTTTCAGGATGTCCGATGTCTTTGTTATAGGCATATTGGAGGATCGTTTCTACCTTAACCAGTTAAAGGTAAAAATAATTCTATAATTTATTTCAACTTACTCCAGGCTTTGAAGAGAACCACGCCGCCTATTATACTCACCGTCGTAGTGATCACAGCTGGAACAGTGTTTCCATAGATCCAATAGCCGGTAGCAAATACTGTCGAGTATACCATCAAAGAGGCGACCAGCATTAATCCTATCTCCATCGGAAGCTTTCCGGTTTCTGCTAATTCGTTTGGATATCTTTTCAGTAGGCTGTTCCATCCATAAGCGGCAGGTCTAACTTTTCTGTAGAAAGACAACAACACTTCGTCCTTTTCGGGTGCGGTAAGAAGCGTAACCAACAACCACGATGCGGTAGTAATACCTACCCCTACGAGAAGTTTCCAATGGCTCAACATGGGTTCGAAACCGATAGCTTCATGCACAATTTCGAAATATATGGCCACAAAGAAAGATACGATCATTGCGGATATCTCTGTGTAGGCATTTATTCTCCACCAGAACCAGCGAAGGATAAAAATCAGTCCCGTTCCGGCGCCTATTTGAAGTAATATATCAAAAGCTTGTAAGGCGTTGGAGAGGCCGAGGGCTAGGATCGCCGCAAAGGCCATTAGCAACACCGTTGATAATCTTCCCACCATTACCTGTTGCCTATCGGTTGCGTCAGGTTTAATAAACCGGAGATAAAAATCATTTACCACATAGGAGGAGCCCCAGTTCAAATGCGTGGATATCGTGGACATAAAGGCCGCAATTAATGAAGCCAGCACGATTCCCATTAACCCTGAGGGAAGAAAAGTAAGCATGGCAGAATAGGCAAGGTCATCGTTGATGGTACTATCCGGTACGTGAGGAAATGCTGCTTTAATGTCGGTTATCTCCGGAAATACGACAAGGGATGCCAAGGCGACAATAATCCATGGCCAAGGCCGTAAGGCATAATGGGTGATATTAAAGAAAAGTGTCGCACCCATGGCATTTTTTTCATCCTTGGCAGAAAGCATCCTTTGGGCGATATATCCGCCGCCTCCCGGCTCTGCACCCGGATACCAGGTAGCCCACCATTGTACGGCAAGAGGAATGAGAAGCAAGGGGACTAAATTGGAGGTGTCAGAAAAGTTCGGAAGCATATTCAGCTTACCAGATACATTAGGATGGCTCAGAAGATTATCCAAAGAGCCGATCTCAGGCAAGCCCAAGATATAGAACGCCGCACCGAAAGAGCCGGCAATAGCGATGAAGAATTGGAAGAAATCCGTCAACAAAACGCCTTTCAGACCGCCCATGGAACTGTAGATCACCGTGACCACGGACGCGATCAACATGGTTTGCAGGGGAGAGAATCCCAGCATTACACCACCTATTTTGATGGCGGCCAAAGATACTGTGGCCATGATGACAATGTTGAAGAAAACGCCGAGATAGAGTGCCCTGAACGCCCTCAAAAAGGCTGCAGATTTCCCGCCGTACCTGATCTCATAAAACTCAAGATCGGTGTTTAATTCAGATCGCCTCCATAACTTTGCATAGACGAAAACAGTCAACATGCCCGTAAGGAGGAACGCCCACCACACCCAGTTGCCTGATACACCGTTTTTTCTTACGATGTCGGTCACCAAATTGGGGGTGTCCGCAGAGAAGGTGGTTGCTACCATGGAAACGCCCAATAGCCACCAGGGCATATTCCTGCCCGAAAGGAAGAACTCCTTGGCACTCTTACCTGCTGTTCTGGAGGCAAACACCCCAATCAGCATGGAAATCACAAAGAAGGCGATTATTATCGCCCAGTCAAGTGTAGATATAATCATACATTTATGTACATGAAGGTTGGAAAATTACAATAGTATATTGGTTAAAAATACATATTCTTGATAATCATACTACGCAAGCACGCTACGCACTATTTGTTCTGATAGAATTCTTTTTCTAGATTGGATGGTCTTCGGCTCTCCCGTCTCAGAATATATTTAAAATCCTGCGCTAATCTATTCAATAAATCATAAATGGCAAAAAAACCTAGCTCCTAGGTTTTAATTCATTTGCCGTATCAGTTCGCACGCTAATTTTAATATCAGCCTTCGGTAGGGCATCAGCGATAAAGATTAGAACCCTTTCCTTTATAAAAGTCAGCATTCAATTGTACTTTTGAAAAATAAAGCAGAAAACAAAAAGACATCATGGATAAAATAGGCTCATTGGCTGAAGCATATGGCTTAAATAATAAGAATCTGAAGACAGAAAAATTTGGCTCGGGCCATATCCATGCGACCTATTTGGTAGAACAAGAGGAAGATAACGAAAAATATATACTTCAAACCTTTAACAATAGTGTATTTAAGTTTCCTGAAAGGATATCATCCAATCTAGGTGCTCTATCCGGTCGTTTGGGGGAAAGTCTTCTTCCATTTATCCTTCCCCTTCCGGTCAGGAACAGGGATGGAGAGTTCTTTACACAGGTGGAGGGGCAGCTTTTCCGATTATTCCCTTTCGTAGAAGGTGTTACCAAAGATGCGGTAGAGCATCCGCACCAGGCCAATCTGGCAGCAGAGGCTTTTGGGACTTTTATAAAAACCTTTTTAAATGTGCCGATAGAAGGGATTCAGGAGCCGATACCGGATTTTCACAACCTTTCGCTACGGTATCAACAGCTTCAGCTGAGTTTCGAAAATACCAAAATCATCATAGACAGTGAGCTGGAGGATATCATAGATTTTTATTTCGATCAGATCGATCTTCTACAACAATACCAAATTTATCAAAAAGAGCTCCCCCTCAGGGTTACCCACAGCGATACTAAAATCAACAACCTTATATTCAGCGAGGACCTTGCGAAAGTCAATGCGCTAATAGATTTGGACACCATCATGCCTGGCTTCATTTTTTACGATTTCGGGGATCTGGCCAGAACAGTGGCCTGCACGGAAGACGAGTCTTCCCAAAACTGGAATGAAATAGGAGTAGATCTAAAAAAATACAAAGCCCTGATTGAGGGATTTTGCAAACCCTTGGCAGCGCATATTTCCGGAAAGGAAATGGCTTCCCTACCGTATGGAGGAGAGATGATGACTTATATCATGGGATTGCGCTTTTTAGCCGATTACCTGAATGGGAACATTTATTACACCATCCATTATCCGGAACAAAACCGCCATAGGGCCAAAAACCAAATGCATCTGTTGATGTCCCTACAGGAACAACGCACAAATATCGAGGCGTTGATGGATGAGGCCTTGGCAAATATTGACAATAACATTTAATTTGAAGGAAAATTTAAATTCAATCACCTAACCCTATTCCATTGTCGGGATTTTTTGATACCAGAATAGATTTCCTAAAGGGACTGGGCGCCCAAAAGGCAGCATTGGTGAACAAGGAGTTGGGTATCTTCACCTATGGTGACCTGCTGCAGCATTACCCCTTCCGCTATGAAGACAGAACTAAATTCTATAAAATCAACCAGCTTGGCCCCGATCTCGATTCCATCCAGCTTGTAGTAAAAGTCCGTCAGACAGAGACCATTGGTGAGGGTAGGAGAAAACGCCTGGTAGCACATGTAATGGATGAAACGGGTCAGATGGAATTGACCTGGTTTAAGGGAATCCAATGGGCAGCCAAGAAATTGGTGGTGGGCGCGACTTATGTGGTTTTCGGAAAGCCGAATCTTTACGGTAGAAAATACAGTATTGCTCATCCGGAATTGGAGCCGCTTACTGCGGCAACGGAAGAAAAGAGTTTTTACCAGCCCATCTATCCCACGACTGAGAAGCTGCGGTTAAAATTCCTGGACAGTAAAGGTATTTCCAAAGTAATGGAAGGGCTGCTTAGCTTGGCTTTTCCGCTTATTCAGGAAACCCTTCCTGCCGATCTCCTGGAACAGTTTGGTCTCATGCCCAAAAAGGACGCGATCCGTCAGATCCATTTCCCCCAGGACCCTGAGAAATTGAACAAGGCAAGGTTTAGGCTAAAATTTGAGGAGTTCTTCTTTGTGCAGTTAAGGCTTTTAAAATTAAAACTTACCCGTACAGAGAAATTTCAGGGACAAGTGCTTAATCAAACGGGGCTTTTGACCCAATTTTATAAGGAACACTTACCTTTCGACCTGACCAACGCACAAAAGCGGGTGATAAAGGAAGCCTTTGGAGATCTCAAATCCGGCCAACAAATGAACCGGCTGCTTCAGGGCGACGTCGGCAGCGGAAAAACCATGGTTGCTTTTATTTGCATATTAATTGCTATCGGCTCGGGAGCCCAAGCCTGCCTTATGGCGCCGACGGAGATTTTGGCCAACCAACACTATGAAGGCTTAAAGGAGTATGCCTCCATTATGGGACTTAAGATTGCCCTGCTTACCGGTTCGGTCAAGCAATCCGCGAGAAAGCCGATCCATCGGGATTTGCTGAATGGGGAGCTGAATATCCTTATCGGTACCCATGCCCTTCTGGAGGATATCGTCCAGTTCCAAAATCTGGGATTGGCCATCGTGGATGAACAGCATCGTTTTGGAGTGGCACAAAGGGCCAAGTTATGGGCCAAAAACAAAGCCTTTGTTCCCCATGTATTGGTAATGACCGCTACCCCTATCCCCCGTACCCTGGCCATGACGCTTTACGGAGACTTGGACATTTCAATAATCGATGAGATGCCCGCGGGCAGAAAGCCTATCCAGACCTTGCACCGATATGATAAAGATAGGCTCAAGGTATTTGGTTTTATAAAAAAAGAAATAGAAAAAGGACGACAGGTTTATATTGTTTATCCGCTTATAGAAGAGTCTGAAAAGTTGGACCTCAAAAACCTGATGGATGGCTACGAAAGCATTTGCCGTGCCTTTCCCCAGTTTCCGTTGGGCATTGTCCATGGGGGCATGAAGCCGGCTGACAAAGACTTTGAAATGCAGCGTTTTGTCAAGGGAGAAACCAAAATTATGGTAGCGACCACGGTCATTGAGGTAGGTGTCAATGTACCCAATGCCTCAGTGATGATCATTGAGAACGCCGAAAGATTTGGCCTTTCCCAACTGCACCAGCTCCGAGGAAGAGTGGGGCGTGGCGCGGAACAGTCTTACTGCATTTTAATGAGTGATTACAAGTTGTCCAAGGACAGTCGTGTCAGATTGGAGACTATGGTGCGTACCAATGATGGGTTTGAAATAGCGGATGTAGACCTCAAGCTCCGTGGGCCTGGAGATTTGATGGGTACGCAGCAAAGTGGTGTCGCTGACCTGCTTATTGCAGACCTCAGCAAGGATGCGCCTATCTTGGCCATGGCAAGGGATGCCGCCCAACGGCTTTTGCAGGAGGATCCGGAGCTGGGACTGCCACAGCACGCGATGATCCTGCGCCAGATCAAAAACCAGAAAAAACACGCGCTGAACTGGAGCAGAATTAGTTAAAGGCCTGATATTTTTGTGTTTTCGGCTTTTAGGCAGTTTGCTTTTGGGCCATTGTTTATCGGATGACTTGGGATTCTTTTGCTATCTTTAGCTAAAGAAATCTTCAACTAAACCCGATGTAACATGCGATTCAAATCCATTGCTTTATCCGCCTTGTGCCTTATCCTATTTTTACCCAATGTCTATTCGCAATCGATTGAACAAAAAGTCCTCACCTTGGAGGAGGCCCAACTGATGATGGCCGCGGCAGAAAAAAGGGCCAAACAGGACAATTGGAACGTCGTAATTTCCATCGTAGATGCCGGGGGACATCTTATTTGTCTCCACCGAATGGATGGAGCCCAGATAGGAAGTGTGGAGGTTTCGCAGAAAAAGGCCGTCGCTTCCGTCTATTTCAAAAGGCCAACCAAAGCTTTCGAGGACGCCATCCACAATGGGAATAATGCCATTCTTCTTTTACCCCATGTCATTGCCTCTGAAGGAGGGGTTCCTATTCTTCATGAAGGCAAAGTCATCGGGGCCATAGGCGTCAGTGGGGTTACTGCTGCGCAGGATGGCATAATTGCCAATGCTGCTTTAGAAGTCTTCTAAGGTAGGTTTCCCGTCAAATACTCATCCCTTTTGGTCCAACACATAAAACTGACATTCGGCTCTGGACAATTCAGTCTGTATGCCCAGGACAAAAAAATGTCTTTTTCCATAGAACCTTCAAAGCCCATTTCAAAATGGACTTTGAAGGTGACTGTTTAATTCAATTTGTTCAGGTATTTGAAAAGTTCGCTGTCCGTAGAGAGAATAATACTGGTATTTTCATCCAAGGATTTCTCAAAGCTCTCCATGGTTCGCAGAAACTTGTAGAGATCTACTGATTGCCTGTTTTGGTTATAGGCACCCGCATAAATGGCAGTGGCCTCAGCATCCGCTCGTCCCTTGATTTCTTCCGATTCCCGGAAAGCCTCGGATTGGATTTCTGCCAGCTCTCTCTCCTTGCTTCCCTCGATTTTCCGTGCCTCTCCCTGGCCTTCTGATCTAAACTGGTCGGCTATCCTGTTGCGCTCGCTGATCATCCGGTCATAGACCCTGTCCCGCACCTCATCGACATAATTCATCCTTTTGAAGCGGAAGTCCAGTATCCGTACCCCCAGATCCGCCGTTCTTTCATTGGCTTTTTCCAAAACGATTTTTTCAATCTTGGCCTTTCCGACACTGATATCTTCCAGCACCTCAATCGCTTCCATAAATTCTTCAGTTATCTCGGGTTCCCGGTTGGAGGAACGTACCAAATCCAGCAGGGAATGACTGGCGATAGCATTCCTTGTCTCGCCATCTAAAATATCATCCAACCTGGATCTGGCCGAACGTTCGTCCCTTAACCGGATAAAAAACTGTAAAGGGTTTGTGATCTCCCAGCGGGCATAGCTGTCGACAAAAATGAATTTTTTGTCCATCGTCGGCACTTGGTTTCTCTCGCCATCCCATTCCAGATAGCGTTTGTCGAAAAACTGTACTTTTTGGATAAACGGAGCTTTGACGTTCAAGCCGGGGGTGGTCCTAGGCTCCCCTACTGGCTTACCAAACTGTGTGACGATTGCCTGTTGGGTCTCATCCAAAACAAAGATGCTGGCATTTAATGTTATAAGTACGAGCAGCACCAAGGCGAAAATTCCTACATATCTTTTTTTCATGGGGTGCTGGGTTTGATTCTGTCGATGTTCAAGAGAGGGAGGACGTTGCCGCCACTTTCATCAGTGATAATTTTGTTGCCCATTTTGGGCAGGACTTTCTCCATGGTTTCCAAATAGATCCTTTGTTTGGTTACCTCTGGGGCTTTCTGGTATTCACTGAAAAGTGAACTGAAGCGGTCTGCCTCTCCTTTGGCTCTATTCACGCGGTTAAGGGCAAAGGCCTCTGCCAATTGGATGGTTTCTTCCGCCTCTCCTCTGGCTCTGGGGATCACTCTGTTGTATTCCGCCTCTGCCTGATTGATCAAAGTTTCCCTTTCCTGTTGGGCCTCGTTGACGGCATTGAATGAAGGCTTGACGGCATCAGGTGGATTCACATCCTGTAGCACCACTTGGTCGATGCGGATTCCGTTCTCGTATTCGTTGCACATTTCCTGAAGCAACTGCTCCACACTGGTAGAAATTTCCTGCCTTCCTACGGTAAGGACTTCATTGACGGTCCTGTCTCCCACGATTTTTCTCATGGCTGATTCAGACATGTCCCTCAGGGTTTTTTCCGCGTTTCTAACCTTAAAAAGGTAGTTGTATGAATCAGTGATCCGGTATTGCACTACCCATTCCACATCGGTTAGGTTGAGATCCCCGGTAAGCATCAAGCTTTCGTCGGCAAATTCACCTTTGGCGTATTCAGTTCTTTCACCCAAGGAGCTGGTTCTGAAGCCAAACTCCTGCTTGAGTTGCCGCTGGACAGGGATTTTGTGCATCGTCTCAAAGCCAAAAGGAAAGATAAAGCTCAGCCCCGGCTGTACCGTGCGGTTGTATTTGCCCAACTGAACGACCACGCCTTCTTCTTCCGGCCCCACGGTTTTGACCGAGGTAAACAGCATTATCAGGAAGAGGAGGCCAAACACTATTTTATTGAGGTACTTTTTGATCCAGTCCGGATTGACATTGATTTCAAATTCTCTATTAGCCATCTAGTATCGGTTTAATTCCAAAATTATCATAAAATGCCACAACATAAGGCATGAAAATTGAAATCTTGCAAGGTGTGGACGGAAAAAATCTATAGCCACAAACTTTTTTCGTTTCAATTTGTTAACCAATTCCATAGCAGAGCAAAAGCAGGTTTTTCCTAAATTGCGGCCTTAAATAAAATTTCATTCCAGCAGATATTTTGGAGAAGAGCAAATTTCTATCTCTTTACGAGCACGATCCCTTTGTAAAGACCATCGCCACTGAAATCAAAAGCAACCAGGGGAAGAATTTCCATCTGAAAGGCTTGTCAGGGAGTTTGGATATGGTTTTGGTGACCACCGTGGCCAAAATCAACCAAGGCTATCATCTGGTCATTGCCCATGATAAGGAAGAGGCGGCCTATCTGGCAGGCGATTTACAGGAATTGCAGCAGAAACAAAAGGAGGATACCCTGCTGTTCCCCTCTTCTTATAAGGTTCCCTATCAACTCGATGAGGTTGAAAATGCCAATGTGCTTCAGCGGACGGAAATCCTTAACCGAATACAAGCCAAGGAAAAAGATACCGAGATCCTGGTCACTTATCCTGATGCGCTTTATGAAAAAGTTGTCAATAAACGCTCGTTAAAAGAAAATACCTTCACGGCACAGGTAGGAGAAAAGGTGGACGTAGAGTTCGTAGCTGAAATGCTTTCCACATACGATTTTGAAAAAACGGATTTTGTCTACGAACCAGGTCAATTTGCCATTCGTGGGGGGATTATCGATGTTTTTTCCTACGCCAACGAACTCCCGTTCAGACTGGAACTGGTAGGAAGGGAAATAGAAAGCATCAGATCATTTGATCCGGAAAGCCAATTGTCGGTGGCGCCCATTGAGCGGATCAACATTGTGCCCAATATCCAAACGAAAATGATCCACGAAGTCAGGCAATCTTTCTTCGATTTTTTGCCTGAAGGAACTACGCTCTGGATCAAGGATTATCAGCTTACCGTAGACCAGATAGACGGTGCTTTTAAAAAGGCTTCAGACAAATTTCATCTGGTCCAACAAAAATACGGCGAGACTAACAAGCTACTGGTCAAGCCCGAGGATCTGTTTGATGACGGCCCCCATTTTGTCCAGTCAATAACGGGCCTGACGAAAGTGGAGTTTGGTAACAAATTCCACCTCGAGCCCATGAATATTTTTCAGATTGATGCCAAGCCCCAACCCTCTTTTAACAAGAATTTCGAACTTTTGGTGGCGAATCTTTTAGAAAACGAAAGAAACGGAATATTGAATATCATTTGCTCTGAAAGTGAGAAGCAAATGGAACGGCTGGGGAACATTTTTGATGAACTGGATCCAACCTTGAAGATGCAGCCTTTAAGGATAGGTATTCGAGGCGGATTTCTTGACAGGTCCCTGCAAATAGCCTGTTATACGGACCATCAGATCTTTGACAGATATCACCGGTTCAAGACCAAAAACAAGATCAGCAAATCCAAGGCGCTTACTTTGAAGGAATTAAAAACCCTTCAGCCGGGGGATTTTGTGGTCCACGTCGATTATGGCGTAGGACGATTTGCAGGTTTGGAAAAGGTGGATGTGAATGGAAACTTCCAAGAGGCTATACGTCTGGTCTTTCGTGATGATGACCTCCTGTATATCAATATCCATGCGCTCCATAAGATTTCCAAATATTCGGGACAAGAGGGCACGGTGCCTTCCATGTCTAAGCTGGGCTCACCTGAATGGGAAAACAAAAAGAAGAAAGTCAAAAGTAAGGTTAAGGATATAGCCAAAGACTTGATTGCCTTATATTCTAAAAGAAAAACTGCACCGGGATATCAGTTTTCCAAGGACAGCGTACTTCAAGTGGAATTGGAAAGTTCCTTTATTTATGAGGATACCCCAGACCAAGCCCTTGCGACTACTGACGTCAAGGGGGACATGGAAAAGGGCTATCCTATGGATAGGCTGGTGTGCGGCGATGTAGGTTTTGGAAAAACTGAAGTTGCTATCCGTGCTGCTTTTAAAGCAGTCAATGACCGAAAGCAGGTGGCGGTGTTGGTCCCGACCACCATCTTGGCGATGCAGCATTACCAGACTTTCAAAGAACGGCTGGGAAGTTTCCCCGTCAAAGTGGACTATATCAACCGTTTCAGGACGGCAAAGGAAATAAAGGAAATCACCGAACAGGTAAAGTCGGGAGAGATTGATATTTTGGTAGGTACCCATAGGATCGTCAATAAGGATATTAGATTTCGGGACCTGGGATTGCTGGTTATCGATGAAGAACAGAAATTTGGAGTAAAGGTCAAGGACCAGTTAAAGGAAATGCGGGTCAATGTCGATGTGTTGACTCTTACCGCCACGCCCATTCCCAGAACCCTGCATTTTTCCCTGATGGGTGCCAGAGACTTGTCGGTTATCGCTACTCCGCCACCCAACCGCCAGTCCATCACTACAGAGATTTATACTTTTGAGGAAGAGGTGATCAGGGATGCTGTTGCCTATGAAATCAAGCGCGGCGGTCAGGTGTTTTTTGTTCACAATAGGGTGGGCGAAATAGATTCGATATGCAACCTGATTATGAGATTGGTGCCTGATGCCAAAGTGATCGGCGCACATGGGCAGATGGATGGAAAGAAGCTTGAGAAGATCATGGTGCAGTTCATTGAAGGAGAGTATGATGTGTTGGTCTCGACCAATATTATCGAATCCGGCTTGGACATTCCCAACGCCAATACCATTATTATCAATAGGGCCCATATGTTTGGCTTGAGTGATCTGCATCAGATGAGGGGCCGGGTAGGAAGGAGCAACAAAAAAGCCTTCTGTTATCTTTTAACTCCCCCTACTTCGGGACTTACCTCAGAGGCGAGGAAACGCTTACAAACCTTGGAAGAATTTTCCGATTTGGGAGATGGCATAAAAGTTGCGATGCGTGATTTGGACATCCGCGGAGCCGGAAATCTTCTGGGAGCAGAACAAAGCGGCTTCATCACCGATTTGGGTTTTGAGATGTACCATAAAATCCTGGACGAAGCGGTTCAGGAATTGAAGGAAAATGAATTTGCAGCCTTGTTTGAGGTTGACCTGAAGGAGAAGGTAGCGGTACTGGTTCAGGATTGTGTGATAGAAACCGATATGGAATTGCTTATTCCTGAGTCTTATGTAAGCAATATTTCAGAACGTCTAAGCTTATATTCCAACTTAGACCGGCTTAAGACAGAAGAGGAACTTGAACAGTTTACGCGATCGGTGGTTGATCGTTTTGGACCTACGCCCAAAGAAGTTAGCGCCTTGTTTGAAACTGTCCAACTTAGATGGATGGCGGAAAGTTTAGGTTTTGAAAAGGTGGTACTCAAAAAGGGTCAAATGAAGTGTTATTTTGTGCCGCCTACTAACGAACGGTATTTTAGTTCTGATTTGTTTGGACATCTCATGAAATTTATCCAGACACAAGGTGCCAAGTGCAAAATAAAAGAGTATAAAAATCGTTTGATTCTTACAATTGCTGACGTTGATTCGGTCAAGATGGGTAAAGAATGGCTTGCGAGTATGAAAAGCCAGGAAGTCTCGGCACCTTTATAATCATGTGAAAAGGATCGCCTGGGATAAAAATATTGTTAGAAAATATAATTGCTTATATATTAGCGTTTAATTAGGGATAAAAATAAAAAGGTCTGATGATACTTAACAATAAAAATTTTGGATGGGCTTTTACGGCTTTTTGGATCTTGTCAGCGTCCATAATCCTATCCTCTTGCAACCAATCCTCCAGAAGAACGGCAAGTAATCCCGGAAAGACTAGTGCTTCCACAGGGGCTCAATTTAGTTTTGACGAGGCGGACTCCACGAAATTTCAGGTTTTTCGGCTTCCCAAAGAAGTCGTAGGGCCAAGGTTAAAATACATACAGGGAGGACGTGCAGTATTGGGATCCCAGGAACAGGATATCATGGGCTTTAGGGACAATGCCGAAAGAACGGTTACCATTGCGTCTTTTTACATGGATGAGACCGAGGTCACCAATGTCGATTACAAAGAGTTTCTTTTTAATATGGCAAGTCGGGTAAGTGCTGATTCTATTTTAAAACTGGAGCCTAACGAGAACGTATGGGCGGGGAAAATGTCGTATAATGACGTTTATTCAACGTATTACTTTAGATATCCTGGTTTCAATTTCTATCCGGTTGCTGGCGTAAGCTGGAACCAGGCGAATGCTTACTCTTTATGGAGGACGATTTATGTGAATGAGCTAAGCAGAGAAAAGAATGAATTGGATTCGACTTTATCCCAGAACCAGCTTGTGGAAAGAGGCGTGGTATTCCCGGAATATAGGCTACCCAACGAGGCAGAGTGGGAATTTGCCGCCAAGGCCATGATTGGAACGCAATATCTTGACGAAAACCAAGAGAATGGAAGGATCTATCCTTGGGATGGCAGAGGGCCTCGAAACCCTTATAACATCAAAAGAATTTCTAGGCAAGGGGACTTCTTGGCCAACTTCAAAAGAGGCCGAGGGGATTATGCGGGAATCTCCGGCAGTGCCTCCAATGATGGGGAAATTATTCCTACCAACGTCTACGAATTCCCTCCCAACGATTTTGGATTGTACAACATGGCAGGAAATATGAATGAGTGGGTGTATGATGTTTATCGACCCCTTTCTTTCCAGGATTTCGATGACCTCAACCCTGTAAGACATGATGGGATGTTCGATGAGGAGGAGAGTTATGCCACATCCCTGATTGATGACAATTTCAGGGTATACAAAGGTGGGTCATGGAGAGATGTTGCCTATTGGTTGGCGCCAGGTACGCGAAGATTTATGCACCAAGATTCCGCTACCAACCATATAGGGTTTAGATGTGCGATGATTTCTGTGGGAGCGCAGGACCGGTAGTTTTAGGTACAACAATTATCATTATATTTAGGGAGCCATATAGTGGCTCCCTTTTTTTTGTCGAAATAACATTGTCTAATTTATAATGCCATTACAGCATGAAACAAGATCTGTTCATCAAGCAACGGAGCATCTAATACCTGATGTCCTTCATGTATTTCTAAAGAGGTAGGTGCCACACCCTGACGGATGATCACTGGGCAGACTCGCTCCAGTTCAAGGCAAAGGGTTTTATGTAAACGTAGGGCTACCACCTTATCGGACGCTTTACCAGTCGGAAGCTAGCGCTAATTATCCAATTTACCCTTCGTGGTGTGTGAAGGTGGGGCCGGGTAAAATAGAAGAAACGGGGATAGGAGAAGCCCTGGCTTGAGGAAGAGGTCGCTTCAAAGCATGATGTACACCATATTGCCATCAATTAATGAATATGAAGAAATTTTTACTGTCAGCCGTTCTCTTCTTATTGGGTTGCGGGATTGTTTATTCCCAGAGCTGGAGGCGTGTTGGAAATTGGGGAAATCAATTTACCGACATTGAATGGGTAAATGAAGAGGTCGGTTTTATAGCGGGGGAAAACATTCTGCTAAAGACGATTGATGGAGGTTTAAGTTGGGTAGAGCAGGAGGCACCGACTGACCACCTGATGCTTTCCCTTGATTTTTATGATGAGGAGCATGGTTTGGTAGTTGGGGAAGAAGGTATGGTCTATCAGACGTCCAATGGCGGTGCGAGCTGGCAAACTTTGGATCTACAGACTAGGGTAAGCCTAAAGGACGTTTCATTTGTGAGCCAAAATGAAGTCTATATATCGGGAGATGATGGCACCCTCTTCAAGTCCGGGGATGGTGGTCAAAATTGGTCGCAGCAAATCATCAACAGCAAAGCGGATTTCAATTCCTTGTATTTTGTGAATGTGGATTCTGGATATATAGCCACTTCCAACAGTGAGATTTTAAAGACCGTGGACGGCGGAAATAATTGGCAAATTTTCCAGACAGATTTTGGATCTTCATTGAATGACATCCATTTCCTCAATGATACCGTAGGCTATGCCGTCGGAAACAGAGGTACAATTACTAAGACGGAAGATGCTGGCCAATCTTGGCGATATATCAATAGCGGAATGGATACTGACTTCAACAAGGTGGTATTCAACAATTCTAATGCTCTTTTGGGCTTGGTTATCGGTAAAAATGGCACCATTTTAAGAACGGCAAATGGAGGCTTGACCTTCGCCACTGTCTCCAGTAGGACAACTCAATCGATCAGTGGGATCAGTTTTCGGCAAAATTCCAATATTGTGTACGCAGTCGCTGCCAGTGGTGTGGTGATTTCTTCTACTAATTCTGGTGCAAGCTGGACTTTAAGGCATTCAGGAAGGGCTAATGATTACACCGGCGTTCAATTCACCACCGACCTTCGGGGATACATTATTGGAGAAGATGGGCTTATCCTGTTGACCACCAATGGCGGAACCTCCTTTACGGTGAGATCAAGGCCGCTTTCCCTCCCGTTTAATGCGCTGTACTTTGTCAGCAATACGGCAGGGTTTATTTCTGGCAACAATGGCAATATTATCAGTACAACCAATTCTGGCGGAGCTTGGACAGCCCTTAACCCTGGCACCAATAGAGATATCCATGGCATGTACTTTTTTTCGGTTAACACAGGGTTTGTGGTAGGAAGCAGAGGGTATATCGCCAAAACCCATAACCGCGGCGTCAATTGGACTACCATAGCCTCCGGCACCGGAACAGTAGACTACCGCGATATAGTTTTTTTTGATAACTCTACCGGAATTATTGTAGGGGATGGGGGCTGGATATCAAGAACTGAAGACGGCCAAGAGTGGTCAAAAGCAAATATAGCCTCTTCGGAGAATTTGACCGCCTTGGAAATTCTTGATGAAACCACGGCAATTGTAGTCGGTAATAAGGGTACAATATTTAAAACTACCGATCAAGGCCTCACCTGGAGGCAGGTACCTGTGGATTATGAAAGAAACTTTAATGATGTTGAATTCCTGGATGAATCGGTTGGCTTTGTGGTAGGGGACAAAGGTCTTATACTTAAAACCTCCGATGGCGGCGAATCCTTTGAGCGGATGAGTACCGGCACGTTTCAGAATTTGACGGGTCTTAGCTTTGGAGACCTTAACACCGGATATGCCGTCGGCGAGAACGGTGCCTTGTTCAATTACAGCTGTATGGTGCCCGAAACCCTTACCACTGTATTTGGTGAGAATGATATCTGTCTTAGCCAACAAGTTTATACCGTACAGGAAAGCTCCGAACCAGGTATTTTCTATGAATGGAGAGTGGATGGAGGGACTGTAATCGAAGGGCAGGGCACGTCGAGGGCAGTCATCCGTTGGGAAACTGCAGGAAGAAACGCCATCATGGTCAGGGGGCAGAATAACTGTGGAAACGGGATCCCTGCCGCCTTGGAAGTTATGGTTTCGACGGAACCGGAACGGGTGACGGCGGTACATGGTGACGGCGCAGTATGTCTAAACACCATAGAGGAATACATGGTGGATTCTTTGCCGGGTACCCAGTATGTTTGGGAGACTAGAGGAGGAATAGTAAGAACTGGCCAAGGATCGCCAAAGGTGACCATTGAGTGGACCAACCTAGGCCAACAATCTATAAAAGTCATATCCACGAACGCTTGTGGAGAAGGGGCGGCTTTTGAAAAAGCCATCATGGTATCCACCATCCCCGCCAAGCCTTCGGTCATTGATGGTCCTGCTAAGGTAGGCCTGGAAGAGGCCGATTATTCCGTAAGCCCCCTGCCAAACGTTAATTTCCAATGGTCTGCCGGTGGAGGAGGACGCATCATTAGTGGACAGGGTACAGGTTCAGTAAGGGTGCTATGGGAAAAGGAGGGGGATTTTGCCCTAGTTGTCACGCCTATGAACTCCTGTAACGAAGGTGAAAGCCAATCATTTGCGGTCAATGTTAACCTGATCACAGGCATTGGCGAGGAAAATTATGATCCCCTACTTAGGGTATATCCCAATCCCTCGGCTGGAAATTTCAGAATTTCTACACAAGGAATACCTGCCATTCAAGAAATTACTGTGTACAATGTTTTAGGCCAGGTAATCTACAAAGACATCCCCAAAGCAGGTAAGTATGAATTTCAACTTTTCGATATGCCTAAAGGGGTACATACGGTGGTTGTGAAAAGCAAATCCAGGAACTATACCAAAATGATAATCGTCCGCTAGAGGAGTATCCAGCAAATCATTATGCAGATCAGACAGTTGTTTAAGGAGTACAGTGGCCAACTTCACGGGCTTTACTCCCTTCAGGAATCAGAAAGCCTTGTTTTATGGCTTTTTGAGCATTTTTTGGGGCTAAAACGAATGGATATACTCAAAGGAGAAGCGGTAGAAATTCCTGCCTCTCTTGAGGATGCCATGGCTGCTTTAAAGAATGGCATGCCCATACAATACATTACGCAGTCAGCGCCCTTCTATGGGCGGAACTTTAAGGTTGATCCGTCGGTGTTGATTCCCCGGAACGAAACGGAGGAATTGGTTCATCGAATAATTAAAGAAAATCCTGGCACAGGTTTAAAAATATTGGATGTAGGCACCGGCTCGGGATGCATTCCCATTACCCTTGCCCTGGAGATGGATGCCCCGGAGATAACTGCTGTGGATGTAAGTGAGGCGGCTTTGGTGGTGGCAAGGGAAAATTCCAAAAGGCTTGAAGCAAACAAGAGCGTCAGTTTTAAACAAATGGATGTTCTCCAGGAAGAATTTCCTGTAAGAGATTTGGATATTCTGGTGAGTAATCCGCCCTATGTCAAGGAATCGGAAAAATTGGTGATGCATGTCAATGTCTTGGACCATGAGCCGCATTTGGCGCTCTTCGTCCCGGATGAGGATCCCCTTATTTTTTATTGGAAAATTGCAGAAAAAGGCTTGGCTGCCCTGAAACCCGGTGGCAAGATCTACTTTGAGATCAATGAAGCATTGGGAAAACCGGTTATTGAGTTGCTTTCCCAGATGGGTTACGAACAAATCAATCTTTATAAGGATCTCAATGACAAGGATAGGATGGCATCCGCTGTGAGATAGAAGGGTTTTGAAGAGGTGCAATGTGGTGCTGGATCCTGGGGAAATTCCTTCTTTTTCTCGCACCTGATGGAAAATTCCCATAAATTTGAACACCTTTATCGTACAAAACATTATTCAGTTAACCCCTCACTATATGTCCCTTTCAAATCCCATTAACTTTGCCAACTGGATTGAAGAAAACCGTCACTTGTTAAAACCGCCGATTGGTAACCAACAGGTCTTTAAGGACAACAAGGATTTCATCGTTATGGTGGTAGGCGGCCCTAATTCCCGTAAGGACTATCATTTCAATGAAGGAGAAGAAGTATTTTATCAACTGGAGGGGGAAATAGTGCTTAAGGTGATAGATGAGGGCAAGCCCAGGGATATTTCTATCAAGGCGGGGGACATGTTTCTGTTGCCTCCCCGGGTGCCACATAGTCCCAGGCGCCCCGCCAATACTCTCGGGTTGGTGTTCGAAAGGTATAGAAGAGAAGGAGAGATTGATGGCTTCATCTGGCATTGTGAGCAATGCGGAAACAAGCTTTATGAGGAATATGCCGAGGTCACCGACATTGTTCGACAACTTCCGCCCATCATGGACAGGTTTTGGAACAATCCCGAGAACACCACTTGCTCCGAATGTGGGACAGTAATGACAAAGTAAACCCATTTATTGCCTCTACCCCTGATTTACGAAGTGCCTTACTTTACCTCAATACAGCAATGAAATATCAGTTTTCCGAGCAGTATGCCGTTGAGATGGATAAAAACGACCCACTCAAAGACTTTAAGGACCAATTTTCTATCCCAAAGGTCAATGGAAAACCATCTTTATATTTCTGCGGGAATTCATTAGGGCTTCAGCCGAAAGCAGTAAATCAGTATATTCAGGCGGAGTTGGAGGTCTGGGCGAATGAGGGAGTCGAAGGCCATTTTGTCGGAGAAAACCCTTGGGTAAATGCGCGGCTGCGGTCAAAGTCTATTTTGGGGAAAATATTGGGAGCCCATGAGCAGGAAGTAGTAGCCATGGGCAGCCTCACTGCCAACCTCCATTTTTTGATGGTGTCGTTTTATCAGCCCACGCAAAAGCGCTTTAAAATTATCACAGAGGCGGAGGCATTTCCATCAGACCGGTATCTGCTTGAATCCCAGACAAAATTCCATGGTTTCGATCCCAAAGAGGCCATCATCGAGATCAAACCCCGGCATGGGGAACATCTACTAAGACTTGAAGATATATTGCATACTATTGAGGAGCACAGGGAGGAGGTAGCCCTGGTGTTTATGTCGGGAGTACAATATTATACCGGACAATTTTTTGACCTGCAAGCCATTGCCAATGCCGCTATTGAAGCCGGTGCGAAGGTAGGCTTTGACCTCGCCCATGCGGCTGGAAATGTCCCTTTGCGACTGAACGATTGGCAGGTTGATTTTGCGGCTTGGTGCAGTTACAAGTACCTCAACTCTGGACCGGGTAATATCGCTGGAATTTTTGTGCACGAAAAACATGCCCACAATGCTGATTTACGTCGCTTAGCGGGCTGGTGGGGTCATGATGAAAAGGAAAGGTTCAAAATGGAAGGCGACTTTGAACCCATGATAGGGGCGGATGGATGGCAACTTTCCAACAACAACGTAATAGCCTTGGCTGCACATCAAGCCTCCCTGGATGTCTTCGAAAGAGCGGGAATGGTCAATTTGCGCCAGAAAAGTGAACTATTAACCGGTTATTTAGAGTTTTTGATTCAAGAAATCGTGGGAAATAGCCGCCTTGTGGAGATCATCTCTCCCAGAGATCCTAAGGATAGAGGCTGCCAGATCTCACTATTGATCCATGAGGGGGGGAAAGAAGTATTTGATGCACTTTCTCGGCAAGGGGTGATCAGCGATTGGAGAAATCCCAACGTCATCCGCTTGGCACCTACGCCATTATATAATAGTTTTGCAGAGGTTTTCCAATTTGCGGGACTGTTTAAGCAGGCCTTGGATAGTATAGGATTTAAAGAAAGAACAACATGAAAAATAACAATATAAGTATATTGGGAGCGGGACTTATAGGCTCGCTTCTGGGAATTTACTTCAGGAAAAATGGTCTTGATGTGACCATTTATGAGAAAAGACCGGACTCCAGAGAAATAGCTGCACAGGGAGCAGGACGCTCTATTAACATGGCTTTAAGTGATAGAGGTTGGAAAGCTATCGATAAACTCGGATTGAGGGAGAAAGTCCAGCCTTTGACCATTCCCATGAAGGGAAGAAGAATCCATGACGAACATGGCAATACCATACTGATTCCCTATGGCAAGGACGACCAGGCCATTTATTCCATTTCCCGACAAAAATTCAATGAGTTGCTGATGGATGAGGCTGAAAGGGCGGGGGCGGTATTCCGGTTTGAACACCAATGTGAAGATATCGACATCAACAGCCACGTTATCCGTTTTTCCTTGCCGGGCAACCAGATGAAAATGGACAATGCAGGGGTAATTATCGGTGCGGATGGTGCTTATTCTGCCTTGAGGAATGCGCTACAAAAGCAGACCCGTTTTAACTTTAAGCTGCATTATATTTCACATGGATACAAAGAATTAACCATTCCTCCTACGGCCGACGGAGGATTTGCGATGGATCCCAATGCGCTTCATATCTGGCCTAGGGGTAGATTTATGTTGATCGCCCTTCCTAACCTGGACAAGTCCTTCACCTGCACGTTGTTTCTGCCTTTTGAAGGAAGCAAGGTATGTTTTGATAAAATTGCGGATAAAAGAGATGTGGAAGGAATATTCAAGACCTTTTTTGATGATGCTTACCGGATGATGCCGGACTTGGTGGAGGAATATTTTCGGAATCCGGTTTCCGCGCTCGTCAATGTGGAGTGTTATCCCTGGACCAAAAATAGGAATCTTTTGATAGGTGATGCTTCCCATGCCATGGTACCCTTCTTTGGTCAAGGAATGAACTGCGGGTTTGAAGATTGTTATATTCTCAATGAACTTATTGAAAAATACGGGACTACATCTTGGGAACTGATCTTTGAGAAATTCCAAAAAGCCAGAAAGGCTGATACGGATGCTATTTCAGAAATGGCGATGGGTAACTTTACGGAAATGAGGGATAGTGTGGCAGACCCTAAATTTATAGTCAGGAAAAAAATAGAGGCAAAGTTACACGACCTGTATCCAGAGGAATGGATTCCTCTATATACGATGGTTACGTTCTCTGATATGAAATATTCCGATGCATTTGCTCAAGGAAAACTTCAGGAAAGCATCATGGACAAGATCATGGAGGATCCGTTGATCACGCAGACATGGCAAAAGCTGGATTTTAACAGGATTATAGAAAAAGCAGAGGCATCTAAAGCTTTTTAAAATACATGGGGCAATGGAGGGTATCTCATTGCCCCATTGTATTTAGGTGCGTTTCATTGCTGTCTCACTAATCTAAAGCATACGAGGCCATTCAATCAAACTTTACCGGATTTAAGTTATTCATATTACGCAGGATCCAGCTCTGCCTTTGGTAATTGTATCCCGTAGGTTTGGCGGGAGACCATCGGAGCGGGTTGGGAAGTACAGCGGCTATCATGGCTGCTTCACTTTTGGTGAGCTCACCGGCTGGTTTTTTGTAAAATTGCTGTGCTGCAGCCTCCACCCCATAAATGCCATCCCCCATTTCGATCACATTAAGATATACTTCCATTATCCTTTCCTTGGACCAAAAAATTTCAATTAGCAAGGTGAAATAAGCTTCCAGTGCTTTGCGAACGAAATTTCTGTCTGGCCATAAAAAAACATTTTTGGCAGTCTGGTTGCTGATGGTGCTTCCTCCCTTGAGATTCTTTCCTGCTTTATTGCCTTCCAAGGCTTTCTCGATCGCTTCCCTATCAAAGCCGAAATGATCAAGAAATTTTTGGTCTTCAGCGGCCACAACCGCTTGGACCATATGCGGTGAAATCTGGTCTATGGGAACCCAATCCTTCACTAACTTAACCGACTTCTCCTCATCAAAAACCTGATCCACGAGACGGATGCACATCAAGGGGGTAACGTACACCGGTATGAAACTATAGATCAGCGTCAGGCCAAACGAATAAATGAAAAAAACCAGAAGAAGCCTGCCCATCCATCTCCATGCGGTTTTAAACATTTTCACCCCTCTAAATCGTCAAATTTTGACATATCAAAGGTCTCATCCTGCAAATAATGGGGATACAACTGCAGATGTCGTTTCTTGACTGCATTCAGCAGCGTTGCCCTCAATTCCTCTATGTTCCTACCAGATTCGGCAGCCATAAATACCGGGGTGATCTCGGACTTTTTGGCGTAATTGTTTTTGAGCTTCTCAAAATCTATAAAGTTGGCTTCTTCCACTTCGAGTTCCGTCATGTTGAGCAAGGCTTCTTCTGAAGGCATCTCTGGAACCAAATCAATCTTGTTGAAAACCAACAAGGTGGGCTTCTCACCAGCCCCAAGTTCGGATAATGTCTGGTTCACGATAGAAATTTGATCTTCAAAATTGGGATGGGATAAGTCCACCACATGAATCAAGATATCCGCTTCCTTTATTTCCGCTAAAGTAGATTTGAACGATTCAATCAAATGGGTGGGCAATTTCCGGATGAACCCGACCGTGTCGGAGAGCAGAAACGGAATATTGTCTCCCAACACCACCTTGCGGACGGTAGAGTCAACTGTGGCAAAAAGCTTGTTTTCTGCCAGCACGTCTGCCTTGGTCAATAACCGCATCAGGGTGCTCTTTCCCACGTTGGTATAGCCCACCAATGCCACTCTCACGATTCCTTCACGGCCCTTTCGCTGAGTCAAGCCTTGTTTTTCTATTTTTTTGAGTTTGTCCTTCAGCAGGGTGATTTGGTTTCGGATATTCCTTTTATCCGTTTCTATTTCTTTTTCCCCTGCTCCTCCACGGGTTGCTGTACCACCACGCTGACGCTCTAAGTGGGTCCATAGGTTGGTTAGCCGCGGCAAGAGATATTGGTATCTGGCCAGCTCCACCTGTGTTTTTGCCTGGGCCGTCTGTGCCCTATTGAGGAAGATATCCAAAATCAACAGAGAACGGTCATAAACTTTTACCTTAAGTTCATTCTCAACGTTTCTCATTTGGGAGGGCGACAAATCGTCATCGAAAACCACCATGTCCACTTCGAAATGGGTGACGTAGTTTTTTATCTCCTCAAGCTTACCTGTACCGACAAAAAACTTTACGTCCGGACGCTCAAGCCTTTGCGTGAATCGATGTACGGTTTCCGCACCTAAAGTCTCGGTAAGAAAAGCCAATTCGTCCAAATACTCGTGGATCTGGTGATCCGTTTGGTGTTGGTGGATTAAGGCTACCAAAACGGCTGTTTCTTTCCGTGGAGCGGTGTCAAATAAATTATTTAATTTTCTTGAATATTTACTCATTTAATTATAATATCATTCCCGTTAATGGCATAAGCCGTATAAATCACTTTTAAGTTTATCTGCCTTAGGAACAATAAAAGTACCATAATTTGATAAGTTTCTTTACAATATATCTCAATTTGTTATATTGGGAGAAACCATGGGGGATTAGTGAACGAAAATGTAAAGAATTTCGTCTTTTCAAAAGAAAAAGCAAAAAATGGAAATAAGAGAAACACCGATTGAAGACGTATATGAAATTTATCCGTCAGTGTATAAAGATTCCCGGGGGTATTTTTTAGAAACGTATAAAAAAGATGTTTTCGAAAAGCATGGACTTCCGACAGATTGGTTGCAGGACAATCAATCCTTCTCTATGGCAGGCATTTTGAGGGGGCTCCATTTCCAGCGGGGTCGATTTGCCCAAGCTAAATTGGCGCGTGTCATTTTGGGAAAGGTGTTGGACGTATGTGTGGATCTGAGAAAAGGCTCTCCCACTTTTGGGCAACACCATGCGGTGGTTTTGGATAGCGTTCAGCACAATATGCTGTATATTCCAAAAGGATTTGCACATGGATTTGCGGTCTTGGAGGATGCGGTATTCTCGTATAAATGCTCCAATCTATATGATAAGGAGAGTGAAGGGGGAATTATTTGGGACGATCCGGAGCTAGGCATAGATTGGAAAGTAACAGATCCGATTTTGTCTGAGAAAGATAAGTTGTGGCCCACGATTAGTGAATTTAAAGAATCAAGCGGAGGCGGACTTTAATGTCAATAATGTCAATATTAGATTTATTTAAAAGCAGCAAAGCGGTAGAGAATCCACCACTCGATTTGAGATGGATGAGTGTGGATATGCACAGCCATTTGGTTCCGGGGATTGATGACGGCTCCAAATCCCTTGAGGAATCAGTAGGGTTGATCAGAAGATTGGAAGGCTATGGATTGAAAAAGTTGATCATTACCCCGCATGTAATGACAGAATTTTACAAGAATACGCCTGAAACCATTCAGTCTGGCCTAGAAGCGCTGAGATCAGAGCTCCTGAGGGAGAACATCACGATAGCATTGGACTTTGCAGCAGAATATTACATGGATGAGATCTTTTTAGAGAAAGTCACCTCTGGGCAGCAGCTGATGACTTTCGGGAAGAACCATGTATTGGTAGAAACCGGTTTCATGAGCAGGCCTGCTATGCTGTTGGAAAGCTTTTTCCAGTTGGAAATGGCAGGTTATCAGCCTGTCTTTGCCCACCCTGAGCGGTATTTGTATCTTCATCACGACATGGAGCTGCTGGAGGCCCTGGCTGACAGAAACATCAGCTTCCAGTTAAACCTTCTTTCCCTAACAGGCTACTATTCCAAGCCAGTGAAGAAATTTGCTGAAAGGCTTATTGATGAAGGGTTGATAAAACTTGTAGGAACGGATTGCCATAATGAAAGGTACTTGGACCATTTGGAAAGGCTTTCGGATGAAAAATATTTCCACAAGCTCAAATCCATGGATTTGCTCAATACGTCTTTATGAAAATCCTGTTGACGGGTATTACCGGTTTGTTGGGAAGTTACTTGGCGAGGGAACTTTCGGCACTTGGCGAGCTTCACGGACTGAAAAGGAAAGAAAGTACCTACGAGTTACTGGGCGGACTTGCCGAGAATGTCATCTGGCATGAGGGGGACATCAATGACTACCAATCCTTGGAGGAGATCTTCGAGGGTATGGATTTAGTCGTCCATTCGGCAGGGCTGGTAAGCTATGACCCCAAAGACAAGGAGAAGCTGATCAAGGTAAATGTGGAGGGGACAGCGAATGTTGTTAACGTGATGCTCCAAAAAGGGGTGAAAAAGCTGGTCTACATCAGTTCAGTGGCTGCACTGGGAAGGATTCCCGGGCTGTCATTCATCGACGAGGACACCAAGTGGACGGCTTCTCCGTTGAACAGCCCTTATGGCATTTCCAAATATCTGGGAGAGCTAGAGGCGTGGAGAGGAGCGCAAGAGGGATTGGATGTGATGGTATTCAACCCTTCTGTCCTGTTGGGAAGGGTTAATGACCAAAGGAGCAGTACCGCCATTTATGACTATGTGTTGGCTGAAAATCGATTTTATCCCCAAGGAAGTATCAACTATATAGACGTAAGGGATGCTGCGAAGATGGTGGTACAGCTTTGTCAACACGCTGCATGGAACGAGAGGTATATCTTGAACAAAGAAAGTGTTTCCTATAAGGCTTTTTTTGAGCAGATGGCCACTGCCTTTAATAAGAGGCCACCCCATGTTCCGGTATCAGGATGGATGTTGGAGGCAGCGCTTTTATGGAGGCGGGCAAATAGGGTGTTTGGAAACGGCAAACCGCTGTTAAATAGCCAAACCGCCCGGTTGTCGCAGCAAAGCATCACTTTTGCCAATCGAAAGGCAACCCAAGCTATCAATTTTGAATATGCTCCCCTCAAAAACACTTTAGACTGGGCATCGGGGAACTCAATCTAATTTTGCATAGTTTCTGCTGAAATACTTGTATATCTTTTATTGAAGAAGTAACTAGTGTTAAGTTATGAATGAGGTTTAACTATTTCAGGAGTAGCTCAGGATTGGTAAATATTAGAGGTGTCAAAAGTTGATATCTTAGGTGACTTAAATAATAATCCGATGATTGGAGATTTTGAAAATAATTGGGAGGAGGAAAAAGAGTTGGTCCAGAGATTTGAAAATTCCCTTAAATCCAATCTCGATCTTTACTTCGAAGAAGAGGAACTGGAGGATATAATCAGATTTTACTTTGAAGAACAGAAGTTCAAAAAAGCCTACAAGGCCAGCAAGATTGCCCTGGAGAAATTCCCCTTTTCCATAGAGATAAAATTGCTGATGGCACAGTCACTGATCTTCAACGATGAGCTTGAAGAGGGACTTGATCTCTTGGAGAATATCAACAATCTCTCCCCAAACAATGAGGAGATTATCTTGGCGCTCGCCAATGCGATGTTGATGACATCAAATACTAAGGGCGCCATAGAGATATTGGAGAATTTTATGCCCCTGGCCGAAGACAAGGCAGAGATCCACTACTCCCTTGGCAATTTCTACCGTGCCGAAAACAATACAGAAAAAGCAATAGCACATTATAAAGAGGCTGTAAAGCTGAAGATTAACCATGAAGATGCCCTTTTTCAGTTGGCTCTTATCACGGAGGAGGAGGGTTCTTTCGGCGAGATACTGGAATTCTATCAGGAGTTTATAGACCAAGATCCTTATAGTTCGGGAGCTTGGTATAACTTGGGGGTGGTGTACAATAGGCTGGGAAGGTTTGAAGAGGCCATTCAGGCTTATGATTATGCCTTGCTAATTGATGATTCCTTTGCTTCGGCCTATTTTAATATGGGCAATGCGCTGATGAATACTTCCCAGTATGAGCAGGCTTTGGAGGCTTACCAAAACACGATCAATTGTGAAGGAATCAATGCGGAGAATGCTTGTTATCTGGCGGCATCCTATGAGAAGCTCAACCAGATCGACATGGCTTTTAAGTATTTCAAGAAGTCAGCCAAGCTTGACCCTGAATATGATGATGCCTGGTTTGGTCTTGGTATGTGCATGCTGAAAAGGAAAAAGTATTTTGAAGCCATTCATTACTTCAAAAAGGCCCTTAATCTAACCTCAGAGAACGCGAATTATTGGGTAGGGCTGGCGGAGGCCGAATACAATCTCGGCAATCTGCACGCCAGTTCTGAGGCTTATGAGGAGGCTATCAACCTGGAGCCCGGCATATTGGAGACCTATGTCAACCTCTCCATTATCTATTTTGACCAGAACAGGTTTGAGGAAGCAATTGACGTGGTGAAGGAAGGGATTGAGGAGCTCCCCAAAGAATCGGAGCTGTATTATAGACAGGTCGTTTATTTAATTAAGATAGGTAAATACAAAGAAGCCTTTCCATTTTTGGAAAATGCGTTAACTTTGGATTTTGAAAAGCATGTGATTTTGTATGAGCTGATGCCTGAAATCAAGCACCAGACCGCCATATTTAAAATTATAAGCCAGTACAAAGACGGATTACCCAATAATTGACCTGTAGAACTACATATCTAAATTTTATAGAATGAATTACGTGCTTAAGAGCATCCCTGTACGTACAGAAAAACCACGAACTTCCGGATATACCATGGCAATGGATAAAGGGTTGAGTTCAAGAGAGGTAGAAGATTTCATAGAAGCATGTGGCGATTTCGTCGATATTGTCAAGCTCGGCTGGGCGACTTCTTATGTGACTAAAAATTTTGAGAAGAAACTTCAACTGTATAGGGATGCGGGCATCCCCGTCTACTTGGGCGGAACGCTATTTGAGGCTTTTATCATAAGGGATCAGTTTGACGACTATAGAAGGCTTCTTGAAAAATACGATTTACTTTTTGCGGAAGTTTCTGATGGGTCAATCAATCTGGATCATCAAAAAAAATGTGAGTACATCCGGATTCTGTCAAAGGATGTGACCGTTCTGTCCGAAGTGGGTTCCAAAGACGCGGCCAAAATTATTCCTCCTTACAAATGGATCGACCAGATGCAAAAGGAATTGGATGCGGGAGCATGGAAGGTGATTGGAGAAGCTAGAGAGGGCGGTACCGTAGGACTGTTCAGAGATTCAGGAGAAGTAAGGCAGGGTTTGGTGGAAGAGATCCTCACCAAAATACCCGCAGAAAGAATTATCTGGGAAGCTCCTCAAAAGGAACAGCAAGTGTGGTTTATTAAACTGATTGGCGCGAACGTTAACCTAGGCAATATCGCCCCCAATGAGGTTATCCCTCTGGAAACTATTAGATTGGGATTGAGAGGGGATACTTTTGATCATTTTCTCAATCTTCAATAACGTAATAATCGGTGTCGGCATTTTGTCAGCCCTACCTCCTTCATCTATTTCATGAGAAAATTTAGAAATAATTCGTTGGTCTATCTGAAAGGAATGGCTATGGGTGCGGCTGATGTCGTTCCAGGAGTTTCAGGGGGATCGATTGCTTTGATAACGGGAATTTACGAAAAGCTTCTTGAGAGCATCAATGCCATTGACATTGATGCTTTTCATTTATTAAGGAAGGGAGAATTCAAAAGCCTTTATGCAAAGGTGAATGGCACCTTTTTGATTTGTCTGGTTTTGGGGATTTTTACCAGTATCCTCACCTTGGCTAACCTGATCACGTATTTGATCAAAACATTTCCTATCCCGGTATGGTCCTTCTTCTGTGGCTTGATTATCATCAGTGCCCTGTTGATTCTCCGGGATATAAAAAGATGGAACATACTCGCCCTATTGGCTCTTCCCGTAGGGATAGTGTCTGCCTATTTGATTACGGGTATGACACCTGTTTCTTCTGACAACAACCTGTTGATCATCTTTGGATCGGGAATGATTGCCATATGTGCCATGATATTGCCAGGGATTTCTGGGAGTTTTCTTCTTCTGGTCATGGGTAAATATGAGTATATCCTTAATGCCTTGGTAGAAAGAAATGTTCTTGTCCTAGGCGTGTTTGCATTAGGGTGTATTGTGGGAATCTTGGCTTCCTCCCGGGTGATCTCCTGGCTGCTCAAGCATTACCATGCGATTACCATATCCCTGCTGTCGGGCTTTATGTTGGGCTCAATCAACAAGCTTTGGCCTTGGAAAAATGTCCTGAGCTACCGGCTGTCTTCTTCCGGGCAACAGGAACCGTTTCTCACCGAAAATATATTGCCTAACCACTACATGGCATTGACGGGGGAGGAACCCTATTTCTTGGGAGCAATTTTTTCTTTTTTTATCGGAATTATATTGGTCATCGGTATAGAAAGAGTGGCTTATTATTTAAAAATAAGATGAGAAAATTCGGGTTGATCGGTTTCCCTCTTACACATTCCTTCTCCAAAAGATATTTTACGGAAAAGTTTAGGAAGGAAGGACTGGAGGATTGTCAATATGAACTCTTTGAAATTGATGAAATTGGGAAGATAACCCAAGTCATTGATGAAAACCCAGATTTGGTTGGCTTGAATGTCACCATTCCTTACAAGGAACAGGTAATTCCCTACCTACATCAATTGGAAACGGCTTGCCAGCATATTGGTGCCGTCAATACCATCAAAATCATTGATGGAAAAATGAAGGGATTCAATACCGACTACATCGGATTCAAACAATCCCTAAGCGAATGGTTGGGCGAGAAACCTGTCAAAGCCCTCGTGCTGGGCTCTGGGGGAGCTGCAAGAGCGGTCAAGCAGGCGCTTCAGGATCTAGATATTACCTTTCTGACGGTCTCAAGGAAAAAAGCCGGTAATGAAGATAGTGTGGATTATCTACAATTGCTGCAAGACCGTTCAATTCTCGACGAACACCATCTGATCATTAATACGACACCCTTGGGGATGTACCCTCACACGGAGAAAATGCCGGAAATCCCCTTACAATTTGTGTCCAATAAACATAAGGTGTATGATCTGGTTTATAATCCCGAAAATACAATGCTGATGAAGGCAATTGAAGAAAAGGGCGGGTCGACAAAGAACGGATTGGAGATGCTCCATTTGCAGGCGGAGGCGTCATGGGAAATATGGAATAGGCTGGAATGTTGATTTTTTAATTAAAGTAATTTCCTGTTCTGTTAGTTTTATAGGATTTCTGATAATATTCTCCATCTACTTAGCTAAAAAGATGGGTGGTGGCAATACAATTTTTTCTCCGCTCCGTTGCTGTCTAATACATTGTTTTGTGTAGTTGCCTTGGTTCGTCAAGATGTTTTTCAGTAAATATTTTTGCTTAATAAAAGACCATTATTCGAAAAATTGACACTATTTCTTTAGAATCAATATTTTTTTTTAACGGTTATTTTTTGGTTTGAATGAAATTTAGTGTTTATTTACTTTAACATTTTTGCCACGGCAGTGAGATAGAAGCCCCAAATTAACCTTTCAACCTTCTTAACCATAAACTAACCATCAACCCATGAAACAACAGCAGAGTAGAAATTTAACCCCCGGGTTTTTCTCAAAGATCTATGCCAACCACTTAATTACAACCCTCCTATGAAAAAAAGTATTTTAAGCATCTTCCTCATGCTTTCGTTTTTTGTGTTGAAAGCGCAGGAAAGAAATGTAACGGGAAAGGTCACCGCCGCTGATAGTGGAGAGCCTATTCCCGGCGTAAGCGTATTAGTGAAAGGGACCAATACGGGTACAATAACTGATTTGGACGGTTCGTTTAATTTGTCAGTACCCTCTGGTTCTTCTGTTTTGCTTTTCTCTTACTTGGGATATTCCAGTCAGGAAAGAACCATCGGAAATGAGGGAGTGGTGGATGTTACCCTCTCGCCTGACATGGAAGATTTATCAGAAGTTGTCGTGACAGCCTTTGGTCTGGAAAGGGAGAAAAAATCCCTCACCTATGCTGTTCAAGATGTTAGTGCCAAGGAAATGACGGAAGCAAGGGAACTGAACGTGCTCAATTCCCTGTCCGGAAAAGTGGCGGGTTTATCTGTAACCCGTTCGGGGTCAGGTGTGGGTGGTGAAAGCAGGGTAGTGATGAGGGGTGACCGCTCCATCAATGGCAACAGCCAGCCCCTGTACATTGTGGACGGAGTACCAGCCTCTGGCATCTCCAATATCAATCCCGATGATATCGCCAGCATCAACATTCTGAAAGGCCCCAATGCGGCAGCACTATACGGAAGCCGGGCCAACAACGGGGCTATCATCGTGACTACTAAAAGGGGATCCTCGGAGGGATTCAGTGCCAGCCTTAACACCTCATACATGATGGATGAACCTCTTTTGCTCACCAATTATCAGAATATATATGGCCAAGGAAGTGGCGGGCAGTTTTCTTCTTCTTCTGAATTTTCCTGGGGACCAAGAATGGATGGTGGCAATGTGGATAACTGGTCCAGGGTGGAGGGAGCTCCTGCCTCTGTTCCCTATTCCCCTCAACCCGATAATGTGAGGGACTTCTTCCGAACCGGACACAATCTGTCTACAACTTTGTCTATTCGGGCGGGAAACGAGAAAACCCAAACCTACTTCTCTTATACCTTTACCGATGCAGATGGTGTCGTTCCGGGCAACGCACTGAACCGGCACAGTGTCAATCTTAGGCTTACCAACAATTTGACGGAAAGGTTGACGCTGGATGCCAAAGTCAATTATATCCGGCAAGACATTGACAATGAGATGGCACAGGGTGAGGACTTTTCCAACCCGATCCGTCATGCCTATAGGATTCCCCGAAATATCAGAACGGCAGACCTGTCCCAATTTGAATACTTTACAGAAACTGGGCTGATCCGTCAAAATTATTTCAATCCCGGATCGAATGGAGGCGCGAACCCCTATTGGACCGTCAATAGAAACCTTCGCACCAATTCACTTGACCGGGTGGTGGCCTTTACTTCCCTGAATTACCAGTTATTTGATGGACTAAATATATTGGGCAGGGCGGCCTTGGATCGTTCCAATAGGGCGAACAATGAAAAAATGTATGCTGACTCCTATGTTTTCGCGAATAACGGACGGTTTGGAATAGGCAGTGCAGAGTCTCTGGAAATCAACACGGATGTTTTGATTACCTATGACAAAGCCTTAAGTCAAAATTGGCAGTTAAACCTAACGGCGGGCGCCAATAGTAGGATCAACCGAAACAGTACCTTAAACTCCAATACCGGTTCTGCACTCACGGTACCGAATCTGTTCTTTTTGAGCAATACCCAGCAAGTCGTCTCCACGCACAACGTGGGGCTGCCCAAAAATGTGAATTCCGTTTTTGGAAGCGCCCAATTTGCCTGGAAGAACAGTATCTTTTTGGATGTTGCTGCCCGCAATGACTGGAGTTCCACCCTTCCAAGGCAGAATTGGTCCTTCTTTTATCCGACAGTAGGCTTGAACGCCGTTATTTCTGATTTGGTTAGCTTACCAACGGCTTTCACTTTTGTAAAGATAAGGGGCAATTTCGCTGAAGTGGGCAACGATACTGATCCTTATCAATTGCATAGAACCGCTACCATTGAAGCGGGCGGCCGAGGTGGATATCTATCCCTGAGCCCCGTATTACCCAACGAAGACCTCCTTCCGGAAAAAACCCGCTCTATAGAAGTCGGGGCGGATCTGAGGTTTTTTGATGACAGGTTTGGGGTTGATTTTACCTATTACAAAACCAACTCCTTCAACCAGCTGTTTTCAGTATCGCTGCCAGTCGGCTCAGGCGCCTCCAGTTACTTTACCAATGGCGGGGAAGTTCAAAATACAGGTGTAGAAGCCATGGTTACGGTGACCCCGATCAGGCGGACTAACTTCAACTGGGATATCACAGCCAACTTTGCTAAAAACAACTCTCTTGTCAAAGAAATTACGGACGAAAGCACGAGTTTGACGGTGGGAACCGATTTCCTAAGGCATTATCGAGTAGAGGCAGGAAAGCCTTTTGGCGAAGTTTATTCCAGGGGCTTTCAAAGGGATGACCAGGGAAGGGTGATCGTCGGAACGGACGGCGTTCCTAAAACTACGCCCGGCTTTACGGTCAGGGTAGCCAACTACAACCCTATCTGGATCGGTGGGATGCAGAACTCTTTCAGTTATAAAAACTTCAGGGCCAACTTTACCATTGATTTCCGCCAAGGAGGAAGTATTGCTTCTTTGACCAATGCTATAATATATGCAGACGGATTGACGGAAGAGACACTTGAAGGCAGAGATGGCGGGTTGATTTTTGGCGATAATTTGTTTGGGCATGAAACGGCCGTTCTCGAGAATGGAGAGCCCAATAATATCGCCATTAATGCGGAAAAATTCTGGGTGACCATGGGCGGTAGAAATGCTCCTATAGGGGAAGTCTTTTCGGTGTCGGCAACAAATATCCGGTTGAGGGAAGCGGTTATAGGCTATACTATTCCATCGGAAAGCCTCTCTAGCCTGCCCTTTAAATCCTTATCCATCAACTTTGTAGCTCGAAATCTCTTCTTTATTTTAAATGAAGCTAAAAACATAGATCCTGATGTCACTGTAGGTACAGCGGCAACGGCTGCCGGGTTCGATTCTTTCGGCCCTCCTACCTCCCGATCGTATGGTTTTAATTTGAATATTGGTTTCTAATATACTCAAGTACTATGAAAAGATATAAAATTGTATGGGGAATAGCCATAAGTGCATTGGTGTTTTATGCCTGCACAGATAATTTTGAAGAACTGAATACAAGGCCCGATGCTATCATTGCTTCCAATGTTGACGCAGGATTGCTTGGCCAAGCTTATGCCAATGCCCAAATGCGGGCTACCTATGGCGCACCAGGGGGAGGTTCAGGTGGGTTCCAGACAGCACAAAGTCTATTCGCGGATCTGTATTCCATGTACTTTGCCAATACACAGGTGAATTTTGATTCAGACAGATACACCCAGGTAGGGGGTTGGTCCAATGGAGCATGGAACAACTTCTATAATTTGGCGGCGCCGGTGATTAAATTCGTAGAGGATTTCTCTGCTGAAAACAATATGCCCTTGGAAAATGCCTTGGCCAAAATCTGGCGGGTAGAGGCTTATCATAGAATTACCGACTATTGGGGACCCATCATTTATTCAAGCTTCGGAAATGGAGAAAGGACCGTACCTTACGACACCCAGGAATTTATTTACAATGATTTTTTTAAGACCTTGGATGAAGCAGTAACGGTTTTGGAAGCCAACAAAGGGGCGACAGTGTTTGCCGCCCATGATCAAATTTATTCGGGAAGTGCGGATAAATGGCTTTTATTTGCCAACTCTCTGAGGTTACGTCTGGCGATGAGAATTCGGTATGTGGAGCCCCAATTGGCCAAGACAGAGGCGGAGAAAGCCTTCAGCGCGGGCGTAATGATGAGCAATGATGACAACGCCTTTATCCAAACCACACCCAATTCAAGAAACCCTTATTGGACCATTACCGACTGGAATGAGTTTAGGATGAGTGCAGTCATGGAAAGCCTTTTGTTGGGATATGAAGACCCACGCGTTGAAACTTATTTTAGTCCTACCAAGGTCTATACCGACGACGGTATCGGGCCTAAGTATAAAGGTTTACGGAATGGATTGGCCAAAATAGCCATTAACTCGAATTTAGCCCATCAGCATTCAGATATGGGTACAATGTTTCTGAATGAAGGAAGGGGCGGTTCTGCCGCAGGGGCGCCGATACGGATCATGGGATCCGCAGAGGTGTATTTCCTCCGGGCAGAAGGAGCGCTGGAGGGTTGGAACATGGGAGGCTCGGCAGAAGAATTGTATAACAAAGGCATAGAAATGTCCATGACGGAAGAAAGAATCGGAGCTTCCATGCCGGAGGTGATCGCCTATCAAAACCGTACAAATACTCCGATTGCTTTAAGTGACGCCTGGAACACCCCCCCTTCTTCTGATATTCCGGTGAAGTTCCTAAGTGGTGGTGATAAGGAGCGGCAGTTCGAGCAGATCATTACCCAAAAATGGCTGTCCCTGTATCCTGATGGCTGGGAAGCCTGGAGCGAAATCCGGAGGACAAAGTATCCCAAACATTATCCCCGTCTCAACTCGGACAACCCCGATGTGGGGGTGAATGATCAGATGTCAAGGCTGGTATTTGTGCAGGGAGAATATGACAACAACAACGCTGCGGTAGTGGAAGCCGAACAGTTCCCCGAGTTAGTCAGTAAAGGAGGCAACAAGAACAGCACGAGATTATGGTGGGATGCCAAGCCATAAGAACCAGTTAAATTAATGCGTACGTTAAAGCCTCTGCTTATTTAAAACCTACTCATTTTGACATAAAAAAAGGGAGACATCGTCTCCCTTTTTTTATGTCATCCCAAGCTTACAGCTTTTTGATTTGGATGTTCCTGAACCAAACATCATCGTTGTGGTCCTGAAGGACAATGCTTCCTTCTTTGTACTTTCCAAAACCTGGCATATCCTTAAATTTACTTCCTGCAACCATTTGGTCCCATTCTTCAGTCCACATGGTGGTGGTAACGGTGTTTACCCCATTGAGGTAAAATTCCAATTTACCGTCTTTGCAGATGATTTCCGTCTGGTTCCATTCTCCTACGGGCTTGACAGGCTCTTCCGAAGAAACGATCAGGTCATAAAGGTCTCCCGTTCTATGGGAAGTGATTTTACCGTCAGGATGGCCGTCATTGTCCAGCAACTGGTACTCAGGTCCGGTGTGGTAGGGAGCGCCGAATTCGCCGTTATCTACAACATAGAACATGATGCCGCTGTTGCCATTTTGGGAAATCTTCCACTCCAGCTTTAGGTGAAAATCCTTGAAGGAGTCCTTTGTTACCAGATCGCCTCCGGATAAACTTTCATTTTTCTTGGCATTGCCATCAAAATGAATAACGCCATCCTCGACCTTCCAAGCATCTCCAGGAGTATCCTTGCCATAACCTTTCCATCCCTCTAGATTTTGTCCGTTAAATAATTCTATCCATTCATTTTCTCCCATAGCTGCTGTTTCTTGATTTGCCGCCGTAGCGTCGCTGCTTCCCTCATTGTTTGATGAGGTGCCACAAGCAGAGGCTAAAAGCAATAAGGCGGATAATGATAACATCGTTTTCTTCATGAATATTTATTTTTTAAGTGTAAATACAAATTTAACCATTTGTTCTGCATCTTCTTGAGAAAGTTCGGGATGGGCCGTCATGGGGATCTCTCCCCAACTTCCGACACTGCCGGATATAATCCGTTCCGTAAGCATGGCGACAGTCTCTTCAGTGTTTTCGTACCTTTCAGCTACTGCCGCATAAGAGGGCCCAAGATTTTTGCTCTCCAAAGCATGACAACTCGGGCAATCATTCTCCTGTATTTTTGCTAATCCCTTCAAATACGGGCTTTCAGCTTTTTGTGAGGCTGCCTCTGTCCTGTTTTCTTCAAAGTTGGCCGATGTCGGGCGGATAGCCGTTTTGCTGACTCGTCCGCCACAGGAGAAAACCGTAACCGTCAGGAGAATTATACCTGCCCAAAAGCCGCATTTAAGCTCCATGAGTTTAGATGCCCAACACTTTTCTGTTCAATCCTTCATCCTGACCTGTGGATGCAAAATCGTCAAATGTTTTTTCCGTCACCCGAATGATTTTATCTTTTATAAACTTAGCCCCTTCTATGGCTCCGGCTTCCGGATGTTTGATGGCGCATTCCCATTCAAGCACCGCCCATCCATCGAAGTCATACTGGGAAAGTTTCGTAAAAATAGCATTAAAATCAACCTGTCCGTCACCTAGCGAACGGAATCTGCCGGCCCGCTCTATCCAACTGGAATAACCGCCATACACCCCCTGCTTACCCGTGGGGTTAAATTCTGCATCTTTGACATGGAACATCTTGATCCGCTCATGATAGATATCAATGAATTGTACATAATCCATGCACTGGAGTAGGAAGTGGCTGGGGTCATAGAGGATATTCGCCCGCTTATGGTTATTGACATTTTCAAGGAACCTCTCAAAAGTGATCCCATCATGTAAATCCTCTCCAGGGTGAAGCTCATAACAGAGATCCGCCCCATTTTCTTCAAAAGTATCCAAGATAGGAAGCCATCTATTTGCCAGCTCCTTAAAGCCCGTTTCTACCAAGCCTGCAGGTCTCTGCGGCCAGGGATAAACGGTATGCCACATCAAGGCACCACTGAAGGTAGCATGGGCAGTCAGTCCCATGTTTTGAGAAGCTTTGGCGGCGTACTTCAACTGTTGCACGGCCCATTCGCTTTTCGCCTTATTGTTGCCTCTCAATTCTGCTGGGGCAAATCCGTCAAAAAGCTCGTTATAAGCTGGATGAACGGCTACCAATTGGCCCTGTAGGTGAGTGGACAACTCGGTGATCTGTAATCCTGCATCTGCTACGATGCCCTTTATCTCATCGGCATAAGTTTTACTTTCAGCGGCTTTTTGAAGGTCGATAAAGCTGCTGACCCACGTCGGAATCTGCACCCCTTCATAACCAATGCTTTTGGCCCACTCGCAGATCGCTTTTAAAGAATTAAATGGGGCTTTGTCATCTGCAAACTGTGCCAGAAAAAGTGCTGGACCTTTGATAGTTTTCATGTTTTGTTGGGTTAAATTAATTATACGGTATTATTTGGTTTGTCTTTTCTAGTGGACTCTTCCCTGCCTGCCATCTCTGCTCGTCCTATATCACAACTTAAATTCGGTCCATTTGGTATCCGACCCGCTGTTTTCTACCGCGAGTTGTACAAAGGCCATACCTCTTAGCCCATCCTCAGCGCCGGGAAAATCCAGCCATTCTTCTTTGGGTGATTTTCCGGCATTGTAGGCCATTAGACTTCTGGCGAAGTTGCGGTAAAGGTTGGCAAATGCTTCTATGTAACCTTCGGGATGTCCTGCCGGCGTTCTGGTATTTTCGTGGGCAAAAGAAGATAGGTAAGGAACAGCACTGCCCGCCCGGTAGATTTGATCCGGCTTTTCGGGATGCCTTACGATCAGGGAATTGGCGTCATCCTGTTGCCAATCCAGGCTGGCCTTCTCGCCATACACCCTGATCCGGAGATTGTTTTCCGCCCCTGTGGCGATCTGTGTAGCTGCCAGCAGGCCTGTAGCGCCATTTTCGAATTTCAGTAGGATCTGTGCGTCATCATCCAGGCGTCTTCCTTCGATGTGGATATTTAGATCGGCGCATAGTTTTGCCACCTTAAGTCCACTGACGTATTCGGCCAGATTAAAGGCGTGAGTGCCAATGTCACCCATACATCCCCCGATTCCGCTTTTTGATGGGTCGGTCCGCCATTCCGCCTGCTTGTGGTTGTCGTCTTCAAACTTTTTCCATAGCCAGCCTTGGGGGTATTCTACGTAGATTTTTCTGATTTCTCCCAGTTCTCCCTGGGCAATGAGCTGTTTGGCTTGCTTTACCATCGGGTAGCCGGTGTAGGTATGGGTAAGGCAAAATAATCGCCCCGATTCCTTAATAACCGCGCACAGTTCTTTGGCTTCCTCCAGGTTAAGTGTCATCGGTTTGTCGAGCACCACATGAAATCCCGATTGTAAAGCTTTCACAGTGGGGTCAAAATGCAGGTGGTTGGGGGTAACAATGCATACAAAATCAATTCTTTCTTCTTCGGGCAACTGCAGTTCCTTTTCATACATCTCATCATAGGAAGCGTAAATCCTGCTTTCGGGCAGAAACAACTCCCTTCCCAATTCAAGGGATTTGTCCAGCGTACTGCTGAACGATCCTGCTGACAGGGTAATAAGCCCATCCAAGGTAGCCGCATTTCTATGGATACTTCCGATAAAAGAACCAGGTCCTCCACCTATCATACCCATTTTTAATTTTTTGTCCGTCATTTATTTTATAAAATAAGTTTTAAATTCCTATTTAAAACCGAGTTTTCCTCAGTTTTGTAGATATCCCAAATTTTAATGAATCCGAACGCAAAAAGACCCTGATTCTCTTTGGCTGGCTTTAGGCAACGAAATATGCCGAAGTCAAATGTGGGTTTACGGGTAATCCCTGGCAGGGATAGCCACATCTCTTAAACAATTCGTTTTGGTAACTGATCCAAACGTGTCAATAAAGATAAAATTAAGGGAAAAAGGCATAAAATTAAATTAATAATTGATTAGTTTGCCTCAATATTAAATAATAGCCAATCCCTCTAAAATAAACCTCATGGATTCCAGCGTAAAGTTTAAATTGTCTCTAATGATGTTCTTGGAATTTTTTGTCTGGGGTGGATGGTATGTAACACTGGGGACTTTTTTGGGACATAACCTTGGGGCAACAGGAGCCCAACTGGCTGCCGCCTTTTCCACGCAATCCTTTGGTGCCATCATAGCTCCTTTTATTATTGGACTTATCGCCGACAAATACTTCAATGCGGAAAAAATATTGGGGGTTCTTCATTTAATTGGGGCGGTTCTGATGTATGCCATGTATCAGTCAGATGATTTTACCACTTTTTATCCTTACGTGTTTGCCTACATGGTGATTTTCATGCCGACGTTGGCCTTGGTCAATTCGGTGTCTTTCGAGCAAATGAAGGATCCTTCAAAAGAATTCAGTGCCATAAGGGTATGGGGCACGATCGGTTGGATTGTCGCCGGGCTTTTGATTAGTTTTGTTTTCCAGTGGGACAGTGCTGAAGCGCTTGCGGAAGGATTGATGAGAGATACTTTCCTGTTGTCCAGCGTGACCTCGCTGTTGTTGGGATTTTTCAGCTTTTTTCTTCCTCCCACCCCTCCCAAGGCAGTTCGGGGAGAAAAACAGCGTATTGGACAACTGTTGGGTTTGGATGCGTTAAAACTGCTCAAGGATAAAAATTATGCGATCTTTTTTCTTTCCGCGATCTTAATTTGTATTCCCCTCGCCTTTTATTATCAAAATGCCAATCCATTTCTGTCTGGTATCGGAATGGCCAATGCGACAGGGATGATGACGATAGGGCAGGTTTCGGAGGCTTTGTTCCTCTTATTGCTGCCTTTTTTCTTTAAGAAATATGGGTTTAAGACCACCATATTAGTTGGGATGGTTGCATGGGTACTGCGGTATGCACTTTTTGCCTTTGGCGATGCAGGATCGGGCGCCTACATGTTAATTATAGGTATTGCCCTACACGGTATTTGCTACGACTTCTTCTTTGTGTCTGGCCAGATCTATACCGACGCCAAGGCAGGGCCACAATATAAAAATTCGGCTCAGGGATTAATTACTTTAGCCACTTACGGAATAGGAATGCTAATAGGATTTTGGGTGGCGGGGCTCGTCTCTGATTACTATCTGGTCAATGGTGTACGTGATTGGAAATCCATTTGGATAATCCCATCCGGAATAGCCCTATTGGTGAGTATACTGTTTCTGTTTACATTCAATGAAAAAGAAAGTGTGAAAGAGGAGGTGTTGGAAGAATTGGTGTAATGGGGACTGGAGCTTATCAGAAGCTTCTTGCCTGAAAAAATTTCAAAGGAAATGTACAGGTATTAAATAAACAAAAACAGTATATTTAAAAGGTCATTTAAATAAATAGAATCTACAGTAAATATTATGGCAAATCAAAGTTATGATGCAATAGTCGTCGGTTCCGGAATAAGTGGGGGTTGGGCAGCAAAGGAATTGACAGAAAAAGGTCTTAAAGTTCTTTTGTTGGAAAGGGGTCCCAATGTGGAGCATATCAAAGATTACCACAATGCTTCCAAAGCACCTTGGGAAATGCCTCATAGGGGGAGACGGACGGTTGAATTGACAGAAAACCACCCTAACCTGAGGAGAGATTACGTATTGAATCCCCTTAACATTGATTGGTGGGCTCATGAGTCCGATTCTCCTTATATCGAGAAGAAGCCCTTTACCTGGTTTAGAGGCTATCAGGTAGGAGGAAGGTCTTTGTTATGGGGAAGACAAAGTTATAGGCTTTCAGATTTGGATTTCGAAGGGAACCTCAGAGATGGGGTCGCTGTCGATTGGCCGATTAGGTATAAGGATTTGGCGCCATGGTACAGCTATGTGGAGAAATTCGCCGGTATCTCCGGCAACAAGGATGGCATTTCCCATTTTCCTGATGGGGATTATATGCCACCCATGCCGATGAACTGCGTGGAGACGGATGTGGCAAAACGCTTCAAAGAGAGGTTCGGCGACAACAGGCACTTTATCCATGCGCGGGTAGCGAATATTACTCAGCCCTTGCCGGGAAGAGCAGGCTGTATGTACAGAAACAAATGCTCCTTGGGCTGCCCCTATGGAGGTTATTTCAGTACCCAGTCCTCTACCCTGCCAGCCGCTGTGGCCACTGGCAATCTTACCCTTAGGCCTTGGTCTATCGCAACCCGGGTATTGTATGACAAAGACACCAAGAAAGCCACGGGTGTGGAGGTCTTGGATGCAGAAACCAACGAGACCATTGAGTATAATGCCAAAGTGGTGTTTCTATGTGCATCTGCATTTAACTCCACCGCCGTGCTCATGCGTTCCGCAACAGATATATGGCCCGAAGGCTTGGGGAGTAGCTCGGGAGAGCTAGGGCACAATGTGATGGACCACCATTTCCGGCTGGGTGCCAACGGAACTGCTGAAGGATATGAAGACAAATATTACTTCGGAAGAAGACCTGGTGGAATCTATATTCCCCGCTACAGAAACGTAGGTGATGACAAACGGGATTATATCCGCGGGTTTGGTTACCAAGGATCCGCTAGTAGAAGCGGTTGGAGCAGAAATATCGCCGAACTATCCTTTGGAGCTGCTCTAAAGGATGCCCTGACAGAGCCAGGACCCTGGTCAATGGGAATGACCGCCTTCGGAGAGATATTGCCTTATCATGAGAACACCATTAAGCTAAGCAGCGAAGAGAAAGACAAATGGGGGATGGATGTACTGGTCATGGACGCAGAAATCAAAGAAAATGAGATGAAAATGCGCAAAGACATGATGAATGATGCCGCGGAGATGCTAGAAGCAGGGGGCTTGAAAAATATCCAAACCTATGATTCTGGGTATACCATGGGACAAGGAATCCATGAAATGGGAACTGCAAGGATGGGCAGGGATCCGAAAACCTCGGTCCTAAATGGAAATAACCAAGTATGGGATGCCAAAAATGTGTTTGTAACAGATGGGGCAGCAATGACTTCTTCAGGATCGCAAAATCCTTCCCTTACTTATATGGCTATGACAGCAAGAGCAGCTGATTTTGCTGTGAGCGAGTTAAAGAAAGGTAATTTATAAGCTTTAAGATATTACATTATGGCAATGAAAAGACGAGATGCATTAAAGAGCATGGTCCTGATGATGGGCGGTACCATGGTAGGAGCCAACGTCATCTTAACAGGATGTGCGCCAGAAGACAGAATAGAAGGATTGGAATTCTCGGAAAGGGACGTTGCCTTTCTCGATGAGATAGGGGAAACAATCATTCCTACCACGGATACGCCAGGTGCCAAGGCCACAGAGATTGGGGCGTTTATGGTGGTAATGGTCAAGGACACTTATAATAAAGAGCAGCAAGAGATTTTTGTAGAGGGCTTAAACAACCTGAGAAAAGAGTTCAAAGATCAAGTAGGATCTGACTTTGTTGGTGCGAGCCAGGATGAAAGAACCAACTTCCTCAATCAGGTAAATGAAAAAGCAAAGTCCGAAGCGGAAGGACGGCAAGGGCCGCACTACATCAATATGCTTAAGGACTTGACCGTGTTGGGCTATTTCACTTCAGAAATAGGAGCCACAAAGGCGTTGCGATATGTGGAAACTCCGGGAAGGTACGACCCCTGTGTGGAATACAAAAAAGGAGATAAGGTATTTGCACTTTAAATCCATCGGCTTAAATCTGTTTTTGACCTTGGGTAATGGCAAGTTAAGGCTTGCCATTACCTGTTTTTTGGCGCAAAGGAACTTTGCTTGGTTGATCTCCATTTCTTATGGTGTACTGTATGGCATCAATTTTGAAAATTCTACAGCATGATTGATATTTCCTTCATCCTACTCCTTTTTCTTAATCCACTGTTTCCTATTGACCGACTTAAGGGGGAGTTGGATAATTTGATTCCTGACGACCTTCCTGAGATAATTTTGGATTCCAACTTAGACAAATTCGGTATCAACAAAGATATTCCTGATGAGATCCGCGAAGTGGCTCTCCTTGCCCTTTCCCATTATCCAGAATTGGTGGATGTTGAAATCGACTTTCAGTTTCAAAACAAAATCCGTGGCTCCGTCATGCAGGCCCAGCCTAAGGTGGGTTCACTTTTGTTCGACAACAAGGCCAACCGGTCCTACCGGATAAAGATCAGCCGATATCTTGAATTGTTGGATGAAATGATTCCCATAGAAGAACTGCCTCATGACGTATTACTCGGTTGGATCGGGCATGAACTTGGGCATATCAAAGATTATGTCGATCGAAGCATGGCAAATATGATGGCCTTCGGGTTACGGTACTTCCTGTCCAATAAATTTGTCACGCAGGCAGAGATTTCCGCTGATAGCCATTCCGTTTCTAATGGATTGGGAAAAGCCATCATTGCTACCAAAGATTTTGTACTCAACCATGACAGGCTACCTGAAAGTTATAAAAATAAGATCAGGGAATTATATATGTCCCCAGGTGAGATTTTATCTCTGGTGGATGTAGAAGAAGACCAATGAACATTGACGTTATGGAAGGCTGCTGAAAATGGCTGTGGAGGCACCAGCGCTTTTACCTCTCCCCAACTTCCCGCCTTAAGAATATGCCATGCCTCTATATTCTAGAGATCTGGTCCATTTTGACATATGCCTCCTGTTTCTCCCATTCTATCTTGTACCAGATGTCTACCGACGATTTTATCACGATCCGATGTCCTGGACCAACCTGCCGGATTAAATTTCCTCCAGCTGAAGGTTGGGACATGATCAGGGAAGGATTGCCGGTGACAATGCCGGTTTGTGGTTGTTCGAGGAAGTTGTTGCTGAGAAAGACCAAGCCTATCAGCACCAAACCGGTTACAAAATATCCCGTCTGAAATCCTTTCATGACAAGCGCAATTAACGCCAGGATCAAAAGGAGCGCCAATATAGAGGTAATCATTTGGCTGTTCTCCTTCAAAAGACCTAAAAATTGCTCCCCATCGGTAACCGAATAGCCGGTAAGGGAAGTTTGGTTGGTCAGCTCCTTGATTTTATTGGGGATCTGCGGGTTTGGGTGGTGATCGTAATATTTGGAGAGATAGAGAATGGTTTTGGAGAAATCCCCCATCCCCTCTGAGATAAATGCCATCTTAAGCAACATCGCTGGGGAATAGGAATGGTCTTGGTTGAGGATCGATTCATAGAGGACCTGGGCTTCCTGGTAATTTTTGGATTTGAACAAAGAATCTGCCTCTACAAGGCTTTGGTTATCGGCTTGACAATTAAAGCTTTGTAATAAGGCCAATAATAATATCGCAAATTTTGTAAGAAAGAATTGCTGTAATTTTTGCATTTATCAAAGGGTCACGTAAATTTGCAGTCCAATTACGGCAATGATCCTACAAAAAACAAGGCTCGGATGCCAAAATTAATTGACAATAAATGATTCCGTAGCTCAGCTGGTAGAGCAATACACTTTTAATGTATGGGTCCTGGGTTCGAATCCCAGCGGGATCACAAAAGCCTCAGAGAAATCTGGGGCTTTTTCTTTTTAACGGCGAATTTAATTTTTAACAAGCCTTCGGATCAGTCTGGATTTCTGGGGATGATTCTCTTCTGCATGGATATAAGATAGCCTGAAAAGGAAATAGCTTTGCTCCGCGAATACACAGCTGTGCCCACCGGGTTTTTATCGCGTTTTAGTTGATTCTGTCAATATCCGCACCCCTGTTATCAATAAAGTCGAGGACCTGTCTGATAATTCTCAGGAAAAGAACTACCCGTCAATAAAAAATGTCTAGCGGCCATCAGGTGCGATTTTCGGTCAACGTTTGTCGATTTTAACTTACCTGAAAGGCGTCCACAGGTATTGTTAAACGTATTTTCACTACATCCCAATAAGGATCGTCCGTGAAGGTAGGTCGTCGCTATTGTTGTTCCTGATCAACCTTCTGGGCCAGATCCGGCTATTAGCATCGCTCTAAGTAGATTTTTAAAGTTTTTTAAATAAATAAAATTCATTTTTCTTTATTTAAAAAACAAAAAACTGTATGTTTGTGATCAAGTCGGTGATTGTTTAACTGTCTACGTCTCTCTATGTCCAGATCCTTTAATTCTATTTGCTCTTTTTAAACCAATTTTCTCCTGCACATCCAAATTGTTTTGGGGGATCCATCTCATAACCAATCAAGAATGAAAAAAATGCTACTAAAAATTTTTGGCACCTTCCCATGCATAAATCCGAGAGCGGTTTATCTGATGGGTTTCTTTTTCTTAGTTGTTCCGCCGGATTTTGTTTTTGCCCAAAGCGTTGTAGTTACCGGAACGGAAAATAATGTCAATATTTCAAGGCTTAAGCTCTCAGTCGGATCGGAAAGCTTCGAACAGGTGAGTCCACAAGGTAATACCAATCCTTTACCGATAGACGTACCGGTATTAATCGAATCCGTAGTGCTCGAGGACGGCGAAGAAATTTTTGTCACCTCAAGAAGACCGGAAGTTGTCAATCCTAATCCAGCACTGGGGACCAACAGGATCTCACCGCACAGCGTGGAGATCATCAGGTCCAACCAAGCCACTTTGGGACATACCGACCCCGAGTTTCTTTCTAATTTGGTTGAAGTGGTCTCTACGGCCGATTTGCGCTCCTACTGGAGCATAGGGAGCCAGCCTTCTATTCCCACCAACGAAAGTTTCGTTGATTTAAAGTATCCCTTTCCCAGTTCAGGGTATATCATGTTTTCGGAGAGGAATGGCAATTCTTCCATTGATTTTATCCCGTTAGGAGTCGACGGCAGACCGATACGCGGTGCGACGACGGTGCAGATAAGGGGGTATCAGTGGGATACAGGAATAAACCATGTGACGGACAACCCATCTCAAAAGCAATGGTTAGTGGTGTTTTCAGCTTCCTTGTTCAATACTTTGCAGCCGGTGACTGGGGTAAGGATTGTCAGCATTAATGAACCGGATGGAAAATTGGTGTTCTTCGTTGGGAATATTTCTGCAGCGCCGGATCAGGCTGGTCCTATCAACAATCTCACCGACTCAAAAGCGGTGTTAAATGTACTCGAAAATGACGAGCTAAATGATGGGCCGGTTCATCTTTTTGATGTAGATCTTTCGGTTATCACTCCGTTTCCTGAAAACACCTTGACATTTAATGAAGACGGAACCGTGGACGTTCCTGCTGGAACCCCTGCCGGAACTTACACAATGACTTACCGAATCACCGATATAGTTGGTGGGGAAACTGACGAAACAACAGTGACCGTGCGGGTATTTGAGATGATGCCCGAGGCAAACGATGACAATGGAGGAGAGATCACATCAGCGGGTGCCGATGCCGTGGTCAACGTACTCGACAATGACTTGATTAACGGAGAAGCAGCTACTCTGGAGAACGTCGCTTTATCAGAAGTCAGCAACAATACAAATGGTATTTTGAAATTAAATGCAGACGGTACCGTGGACGTTGCCGCGGGAGCACCATCCGGGATATATCAGTTGACCTACAGGATATGCGATTTGGCCAATACCTCAAAATGCGATACAGCCCTCGTTTCGGTCTATGTCGGTATTAAGGTGATAGATGCGGTAGATGATGATTTTGGGATCTACAACCAAAATGGAGTCGTAGGAAACGTGCTGGTCAATGACAGGATAAATGGAATACCGGTAAGTCCAAGTCAAGTTGCTGTTTCCCTCACGGACAAGGGCGGCCTGACGGCTATAGTTCTCCAAGACAACGGCGTGTTGCGGCTTTCGAAAAGTGCTGCGCCGGGATCTTATGTTTTGGAATATGAATTGTCCGAGAGGCTCAATCCCGCGAATAAGGATGTGGCAAAAGTCCGTTTCGTGGTTAATGCTACTCCCATCCCCGTTCCTCCGGTCAATGATCTTGTCGCGGTGGATGATGATTTCGGTACCTACCACCAAAGCGGAACAATAGGCAATGTGCTTGCCAACGATACAATGAATGGCACCACAGTAGAGCCCGCACAGGTTCTTGCCAAAGTAACGGACAACGGCGGTCTGACGGGGCTGGTACTCGAAAAAGACGGTAGGTTAAGGCTTTCTGGGAGGGCTGCCGCGGGATCTTATGTCTTGGAATATGAATTGTCTGAGACACTCAACCCCGACAACAAAGAAGTAGCTAAGGTTCGGTTTATTGTAAATTCCAGTACCATCACCACCGTCAATGATGCGGCAGTGACCGACCAAAACCGGACAGTGACCATCGCTGTATTGACCAATGATGAAACTGAATCTGGAGTTTTCAATTTAGGATCTCTGGAAGTTACAGTGGCTCCCGATAATGGTGCCTCTTCCGTTAACCAAGACGGGACCATCACCTACGCTCCGGCCGTTAATTTTGCCGGTGAAGATCGATTCACCTACAGCGTCTGCGACAGCGAAGATGGAACTGCCTGCAGTACTGCATCAGTAACGGTAACGGTAAGGCCCATCTCAATAGCGCTTACCAAAACGGTGGATAAAACCGATGTGTCTGTTGGAGAGACAATCACCTACACCATTACCCTCACCAACAACAGCGCATTTACGGTAGAGGAAGTGGTTGTTCAGGATTTGCTTCCGGAATTATTGCTTTATGCCTCAAGCTCTCCTGCTCCATCAGAAGCCGATACCTGGATTTTTCCTCGAATAGCCCCCGGCGAAAGATTTTCCATGACCATTGATGCTTTGGCCATAGCCTCTGGAGAGGCCCTCAATACCGCCACATTGAGTTTAGGTGAATTTGAGACTTCTGCAACCGCCCCTACCGTCACCATTGGAGAGCTTCCTGTTGATTTAAGGATCAGCAAAACATCCCATGCGGTGGAAATCTATCTTGGAAATGAATTTGAATATGAAATCTTGGTGGATAATGTGGGAGGCAGTCTTGCTTCAGAGGTCAACATTACGGACCGGTTACCTTCTGGTCTGAGCTACATCAGCAACAGCTACACGGCTACTTCGAATGCTATCGTGCCTTCTTTCTCCAACAACGGCAGCCAAATGAACTGGGCGGTGCCCTCTTTTCCTGAAGGTGAATCACTGAAAATAACGCTGAAAGTAAAAGCTGAGCAATTGGGCTCTAAAATCAACAGCGTGGAAGTCAAAACTTCCTCGCAGGAAGAACTTAACCCTGCAGACAATGTCGCGCAAGACGTCAATGAGGTATTGGGCTTCTTTATTCCCAACGTCATCACTCCCGGCGATAAGGACAACAAGAATGATGAATTTGTGATCAAGGGAATTGAACGATTTGCTGCCAACCGCTTAGTCATCTTCAACCGATGGGGAAACCATGTATTGGAAGCCGACAATTACCAAAACAACTGGAATGCGGCAGGCCTCAGCCCTGGCTCCTATTATTATGTGTTGGAGCTGATGGACAGCAACAATAAAAAGCAAACTTTTAAAGGTTGGGTTCAAGTTATTAAAGATTAATCACCATGAAAAATAGTCATAAATTACTATCCATGCTGCTGTTATCGGTCGTTTGGGCCATAGAAGGAGCCCAAGGGCAACAACTTCCACAGTTTAGCCAATACATGTTCAACGGTCTGCATATCAATCCCGGCTATGCGGGATATAAGGGACAGCCATATATCCAGTCAACCTACAGAAGCCAGTGGGTCAACTTACCGGGGGCTCCAGAGACCCTGACCGTAACGGCGGACTTTAGCGCCAATGAAGGCCGTATGGGTTTTGGAGCTTCGATTCTTACGGACCAGATGGGGCCTTCGCGGACTTCTTCGGGACTCGTGACTTATGCCTATAGAATTCGGACAGGAAATGAATCATTTCTTGGCCTTGGGGCAAGTGCCGGGGTCTCAGAATATTCGCTCGATGGGTCTATGTTTGATCCCAATGATTTTGATGATGTCAATATCCCTGAAGGCAAGATCAGCTTGGTCACTCCAAATTTGAATACCGGCATTTTTTTCCACAGCCCTAAGTTTTACGCCGGTGTAAGCGCCTATAACCTGGTGGGTAAGAGAGGACTGGAAGAAGAGGCTATTGCATTGGCTTATCACAACATGCACTTTTACCTGACAGCGGGGCTTTTGTTGCCTTTGTCAGAAAGTGTACAGTTCAAGCCCTCTTTTCTCCTAAGAACTGCTGAGGAAGGCCCTTCCAATCTGGACGTCAACGGCATGTTCTTATTTATGGAAAGGTTGTGGCTGGGAGCCTCCTACAGATCCAATGTCAAGCTCAATGGAGCGGACCTGCCCAACAACTTGTCAAAGAGGAACGCCGTGGCATTTATTGCGGAAATATTTGCTACCAAAAATTTACGCCTTGGCTATGCTTATGACCATAATACCAATGTATTGAACAGTTACAAAAACAGTTCACATGAAGTATCATTGGGACTTTACATTGCTCCCAAAAATATCCGTATGAATAATCCCAGATGGTTTTAGTTATGAAAGGAATTTTTAAGATATATATCATCGGCTGCCTGATATTACTTACCGGTACTGCAGCTTTTGCCCAAAAAGCGAAGCTAAGTTACGCAGACCAGCAGTTTCAGCAGACCAACTTCTTGGATGCTGCAAAAGGCTACGAAGTTGCTTTTGGAAAAAAGCCTAGCTATAGGGCGGCCAAAGGCGCCGCGATGGCCTATGATAAATTGGCTTCTTATCAAGAGGCGTACAAATGGTGGGCTATCGTAGCTGACTTTGATGAAGCCAGCGGCGAGGATTACTCCCGCTATATATCGTCTGTGCAGCAGACGGGGGATCTTGATAAGTTAGAATCGGTCCTGAAGCTCTCGCCTGCTTCCACTCCGAATATCAGCTTCGACTCCTTGAAGATGTGGTATTCCTCGGTCAAGAATATTGAAGTGGTGGGGTTGGATGCGCTAAATTCACCCTCAGCAGATTATGGAATGGCCATCGACTCACGGGGAAACACCTATTTCTCCTCTGACAGAGGGCAAGTATCCTCTTCGGGAAAAAAGTCCATCAGGATAGATGGCGCCAATAAATTCAATCCCAAAAGGAACGAGTTAACAGGTAGGGATTTCATCAAAATCTACAAAAAAGAGGGGGAGAATCAGCCCGTCGCCCTAAAGTCTGTGGTACCCAAAACCTATCATTTTGCCGATCCCTATTTTATGAAGGATAAGCCTGTGGTGTTTTATACCCTTACCAGGGACTTGGGAAAGGTGAAAAGGAAGAGACACTATACCATTAATCCTGAAATCTATTTCAGTTCGGTCAATGAAGACGGTGAACTGCTGGATTATCAGCCCTTTTCCGATAACTCGGCTTTGGAACATGGCGTGATCACTCCATTTGTAGATGAGCAGGAGAAAAAAATTTATTTTTCCTCCAACCGTGAAGGCGGATTGGGAGGCTATGACCTGTATTTTGTGACTTACGATGAAAACTTTAATTTTGGAAGTCCCGTCAATTTAGGTCCATCTGTAAACACTGCGGGTGACGAACGAGATCCGTTCCTGTTCGATGGCCTATTTTATTTCGCCTCCAATGGCCATTCAGGCCTAGGCGGGCTGGATTTGTTCCAGGCACAGTATTCGTCCGGCAATTTCTCCGGGATAAAAAATTTGGGACTGCCCTACAACTCACCTCAAGATGATTATGCATACCGTCGCAAGCAAGAAGGACAAAGCTATCTCTCCTCCAACCGGCTCAATGGCAAAGGCTTGGATGATATTTATGTCATCAATGATTTATACCGACAATTTATCGCAAAAGTGGTGGACTGTGAAGGCAAGACCATTGCAGAGGGCGTGCGGGTAGAGTTGATGCAAAAAGATAATTTGCTTGAAATAAGGGCGAGCCAGGAAGCGGGTGGGATTTTAAAAGCAGATATAGCTCCCGAAGCAGATTTTCAGCTAAGTCTCAGCAAGGACGGGTACTTCAGCATAACGGATAATGAGTTAACGACAAAAGGACTGGCTTCCGATCAGTTGGAGAAAGAATACGAAATGAAAAAGATTCCCTACAAATCCGTGGTATTTGAGGATTTGATCTATTACAACTTTGACGATTCCAAAATCCGCGCGGATGCCGAACCGGTTATGAGAAAACTTGCAGAGACCATGAAGCAGTTTACTTTTCTAGAAATCCTGATCAGGTCGCATACTGATTCTTGGGCATCAGATGAGTACAATGAGGCGTTGAGCCATAAGAGGGCAAACGCCGTCCGTGACTTTCTCGGGGACTATGGTATTGCAAGATCAAGGGTGAAGTCGGAATGGTTTGGTGAGCAGCAATTGGTTAATGACTGTGGGGACGGCGTTCCATGTCCGGCATCGGAGCATCAGCTAAACCGGCGTAGCGAGCTGATCCTGCTCGCGTTTCCTGATGAAACCAAAACCTATGAGTATCCAAAAGAACTGGAAGGCATAGACCCGGGGCTGTTTAAGGAACTCAACCTTCCTCTCGACTGCCAATAGCCAGAGGCTATCAGAGAGGAGGTTCATCAGAATTGCATGGAATAAAAAATAGGCTGGAATATATCCAGCCTATTTTTTATAAAACTTTTAAGTATACCTAAAAATTGAGTGTCAGGGATTACCTGCTCGTTAGCAGTTCTCTTTGCTCTTTGGAATGTACATAGGGGATGTTGGCCAACTGATCGAGTTTTTCCATTTTTACACGGTCAAAAGCCATCCTGTTTTCAGATGCTATAGGTTCGGAAGGCGGAATTTTTTCTTTCAACCAATCCACTTGCTTGCCATGCTTCCAAAAGCGAAAGCAGAGGTGTGGGCCGGTTGCCAGACCGGTACTTCCGACATAACCGATGACTTGACCTTGCCTGACCCTTGCACCTTTGGACATGCCCTTGCCAATTTTGGACATATGCAGGTATTGGGTGCTATAAGTACCGTTGTGCTTGATCTTGACGTAATTGCCATTGCCGCCGGAATAACCCGCTTCCACCACTGTGCCATCTCCTACTGATCGTATCTCTGTTCCCCTAGGGGCAGCATAGTCCGTTCCCAAATGTGGCTTGTACCGCTTTTGCACCGGATGGAACCGGTTCAGGTTATAGCGAGAACTGATCCTGGTAAATTTCAAAGGCTCTCTCAAAAAAGCTTTCTTTAAGCTGTTGCCTTCTTGATCGAAAAAGTTCACTTCCCCGTTTTGCTCAAAAGGAATGGCATGGTAAGGTTGTCCCAAATGCTCGAAATAAGCGGTTTCAATGCCTTCCACTCCCACCACATTTCCGTCTACCCACTTCTCGTTGAAGACTACTTTGAATTTATCCCCTTCTTGAAGCCTCTGGAAATCTACCGTCCAACCATACAAATCAGCAAACTGGTCAATCAGATCGGGGCCTATTCCTTGTTGCACCATATTGACATACAAAGAACTGGTGATGGTGCCCCCCACCTCGCGTTTTTTAATCTCAACCGGCTTAGCTTCTTTATAGATATCTACATCATCCAATTTGAACACCACATATTCAACTTGATTGGGCTCATAAATGAAGAATTGAGCTTTGGAGGAATCCTTGGGAGTTAAAACAGTATATTTTCTATTGAAGGCGATATGTTTGACATCAAATATTTCCTTGGATTTCTTGGCGATCTCGTCAATGATTTGATACGGGACATTGAAGGGGCCAAGGATGGTAGAAAGGGTTTGGTTTTTCTCCACCACCCCTTCTATGATGTCCAGTTCATTGACATTGATTCCAAAGAGCATTTTATCTTCCACAGGAAGCAACTCTTCTGGTTCGTGAACGGTAATTTCTTCGGTGGGGGTGATAGAACTGTTAAAGGCATAAAAGCCGATACCTCCAGCTGCTAAAAAGAATAAGCCGGCAGCAATCCAGTTTTTTTTCATTATTTACTATTTATGGATGATTTAGGGATTTCGAATTAGTTCAAATTTCATCAAAAATATACTTGATTGCCAAGCTTTTTTGTTTTTTCTTGAATTTTGAATCCAATTACAAGCTTACCAACGAGGGAATCAGGAGAAATAGTATACTATTTTTCACTTTCTTCAAACTTATATACCGGATAGAGGCAGTGTAGGCATTTCATCTAGAATCATTATATTTGGCGATTGATTTTTCAAAATACTAAAGACATATGTTAAGAACACATACTTGCGGGGAATTAAGGTTGGCGGATGTTAATAAGGAGGTAATTCTTTCCGGATGGGTACAGCGGGTAAGGAACAAAGGTGGACTTATATGGGTAGACCTTAGGGACCGTTACGGGCTGACCCAATTGATTTTTGAAGAAGAGTCTTCCGATGCTGCTTTATTAAAACAGGCCGCCGGACTGGGCCGTGAGTTTGTAGTGAAAGCATCTGGGACGGTCATAGAACGTACGGCAAAAAACGACCGGATACCTACCGGTGAAATAGAAGTAAAGGTCAGGCAGCTGGAAGTATTGAATTCGGCCAAAGTCCCTCCTTTTATCATAGAAGATGAGACGGATGGCGGCGAAGATCTCAGAATGAAGTACAGGTATCTGGATCTGAGAAGGAATGCAGTAAGGGAAAAGCTCCAGCTAAGACACCGGATGATGCAGGAAACCAGAAAATTCATGGACGCCCTGGATTTTATAGAGGTCGAAACTCCCGTGCTGATCAAGAGTACTCCAGAGGGAGCCCGGGATTTTGTGGTTCCCAGCCGTATCAATCCAGGCGAATTTTATGCGCTTCCCCAGTCACCACAGACCTTCAAGCAATTGCTGATGGTCAGTGGATTCGACCGATATTTTCAGATCGTTAAATGTTTTAGAGATGAAGATCTAAGGGCTGACAGACAGCCGGAATTCACCCAGATCGACTGCGAAATGTCTTTTGTGGAGCAGGAAGATATCCTTGACACTTTTGAAGGCTTGATCAGACATCTTTTTGCTACCGTCAAAAAAGTGGAACTGGGAGAAGTGGTGCGGATGGATTATGCTGAAGCGATGGCTTCCTATGGCAATGACAAGCCTGATCTACGGTTCGGGATGAAATTCTGTGACCTTACGTCTTTGGCCCAACATAGAAATTTCCCGGTATTCGATGCTGCACAACTTGTCGTGGGCATCTGTGCGACCGGTGCCGGAGAGTATACCCGTAAACAACTGGATGAGTTGACCAATTGGGTGAAACGCCCTCAAATCGGCGCCAAGGGGTTGGTTTATGTCAAGTGCAACACGGATGGGACATATAAATCGAGTGTTGATAAGTTTTATAACCAAGAGGATCTAAAGGCCTGGGCTGAAGCTATGGATGCCCAGCCGGGAGATTTGCTTCTGGTACTTTCTGGGGACACAAACCCTACCCGCAAGCAGATGTCGGAGCTTCGGTTGAAAATGGGCGAAGATTTGGGTCTGAGGGACCGCAATGTTTTCAAGCCGCTTTGGGTGTTGGACTTCCCCTTATTGGAATGGGATGAAGACAGTCAGCGCTACCACGCCATGCACCATCCCTTCACCTCCCCCAAACCCTCTGACATCCCATTGCTGGAGACCGATCCCGGGGCCGTACGCGCCAATGCCTATGACTTGGTGATCAATGGGGTAGAAATCGGTGGAGGATCGATCCGGATCCATGACAAAACCACCCAACAGATGATGTTCAGACACTTGGGATTCACCCCGGAAGAGGCGCAAAACCAATTTGGATTTTTGCTGGAAGCTTTTGAATACGGCGCACCACCACACGGCGGGATAGCTTTCGGCTTTGACCGCCTTTGCGCGATCTTCGGCGGGTCGGATTCCATTAGGGATTATATCGCCTTTCCAAAGAATAATTCCGGAAGGGATGTGATGATCGATTCACCAAGCGCCATCGCCATGGAGCAGTTGGAAGAATTGAGCATTCAGTTAGCTGTTAAAAAGGACAAGTAGGATTCAGATACAGTGGGAGAATTAGTATCTCACTGTTCCGTCTCACCATTATTTGAGACAAAATAGTGATATTGACGCTGTACCCATGCAGGGGCAGCGTCAATCATTTTTGGCCTGATGATCCATATTTAAGGTCTTTAACACCGCAGTCGGCACATTATTTGACCCAGCCAAAAAAGTAATAAAACTGAGAAATGTATAGAATCGTCATCTTCCTCTTGCTTTTACTTCCCATCACTGCTTTTGGTCAGGAAAAGTTGAACAAGCTGGTTACCGAACGCCAACAGCTTCACCAGCAATGGCAGCAATCTGAAAACCAAAAATCCGGGATATTTGGCAACCGTACCAAAAAGGACATGATTGCCACCAACGAATGGATGCAGCGTATCATCCAAAAGGATAACCAGATCATGCAGGAACTGGAAATGCTGAAAAAGATTGAAACCACCGAGATTGGATACGAAAAGGACGATTACAAATTCATTGCCCAGAAACAGGAACAGGATATAGGTAAGCTGAAAAGGGCTTTGGCAGAACAGGAGGAAGCGGTATCCGCCGAGAAATCAAACAAAAGAACCTACGAGTGGATGACCTTTATATTTTTTCTAAGCACAGTGACCTTAGGCGTATTATACTATAAAGCGAGAAAATAAGTAGCGCGCCAACCTGTTCTGTTGGTCCCACCATTGTTTCCTTAGCAACAGCAAAAGGATTGTACCAAATGGCAAAGAGGGTTGAGTCTTGCCTGATCCGGCAAACGAACGAGATGCAAAAAATAATCGGCTTAGCTGCCAAATCAATGGCGGCTTAGCTAAACGCCTATTTCCGGTGCCTCCAATACTGCCAATATTGGCACTTGTGGACAGGGCTTCCCTCTCCACGTAAATTTCCATTACAAATCCTTTTATCTTGGGAATGGCTAGAGCAGGCGCGGATGCGGAAGTTTCTCTTGTTTCCTTTCCTAGGTATGCCTTAGCCATAAAATCTTTGGGAGATAAGCGGAATGGTGCGATATTGCAAGTTCTAATAAGAGTTCATCCCTGCGATAAACACTGTTCCCGGCCCAAGATATCAGGTTCACATTCAAATCAATCGACATATGCTAAAATTAACGTTGCCCTTGCTGGCGTTTTTCAGTTTTTTCACCCTTTCTGCCCAGGACAAACCCGAGAAATGGGATGTCTCCAACCCTGGGGAAAGCTGGAATTTTAAAGAACATGCTTTTACCACTGATGAAGGCACCTGGATGAACCTGGACGTCAGCCCCGACGGCAAAACCATCGTGTTTGACCTGATGGGTGACATCTACACCATCCCGACTACCGGTGGCAAGGCAAAAGCCCTTAGATCCGGTCTTCCTTATGAAGTGCAACCGCGATTTAGTCCTGATGGGAAATGGATTTCCTTCACCAGTGACGCAGGGGGAGGCGACAACATTTGGGTCATGAAGGCGGACGGAAGTGAAGCCAAGCAGATTACAAAAGAAGATTTCAGGTTGCTCAACAATGCTACTTGGATGCCTGACGGCAATTACCTGGTTGCCCGCAAGCACTTCACTTCAGGGAGATCCTTAGGTGCTGGTGAAATGTGGCAATACCATATCACTGGAGGTGGTGGCGTTCAATTAACCAAAAGGAAAAACGACCAGCAGGATGTCAACGAGCCGGTGATCTCCTCCGATGGAAAGTACCTCTATTATTCCGAGGATGTGTTTCCCGGAGGCGGATTTGATTACAACCGGGATGCCAATAAGCAGATTTATGTCATCAAGCGCTATGACTTTGAAACCGGCGAAACCCAGACCATCACCGGAGGCCCGGGAGGGGCTGCGCGCCCACAGTTGTCTCCCGACGGCAAATTGCTGGCATTTATCAAGCGCGTCCGTACCAAAACCGTGTTGTATCTCCATGATTTGGAGACTGCCGAGGAATGGCCGATATATGACCAACTTGACCCTGATCAACAAACCGCTTGGGCTATTTTTGGGGTTTATCCCGGCTTTAGCTGGATGCCTGACAATGAAAATATCGTCTTCTGGGCGGGGGGAAAAATTAATTCTATCAACATCAATAGCTTAAAAGCGACAAATATTCCTTTTACCGTAGAGGCGAAGATAAAAATAGCGGATAGAAATCATTTCGAGACGCCCATCGAAGATGGCGAGTTTACCGTGAAGATGATCCGGAATGCCGTCACTTCCCCTGACGGAAAAACGCTGGCTTTCGGCGCTTTAGGATACGTTTGGACCAAATCTTTGCCTAAAGGCACACCCAAAAGATTGACCGACGGAACTGACTTTGAAGCAGAGCCTTCTTTTTCTCCTGATGGAAAAGAGATTCTCTTTGTCACCTGGAATGACCAAGAAAAAGGAGGCCTTTATAAAGTAGCCGCCACGGGAGGAACCCCGGTTAAATTGAATGCGGAGAAAGGCATCTACAGGACTCCCTCTTTTTCCCCTGATGGGACTAAAATCACCTACAGAAAAGAAGGCGGCAACAATGATCAGGGAAGGTCATTTACCAAAGAGACAGGGCTGTATGTGATGGAAGCCAATGGCAGCCAAGCAAAGCTTGTGGTCGACCGAGGGGAATTTCCGATGATCTCTAAAGATGGGAAGCGGCTTTTCTTCCAGACCGGTGGCTCCTACATGGGAAGCATTACCAAGGAGTTGAAAAGTGTCGACCTGAATGGGCAGGACGAAAGAACACATATCCAATCCAAATACGCCAATCGATTGGTGCCTAGTCCGGACAACCAATGGATTTCCTTCACGCACTTACATAAGGCCTACGTGGCGCCTTTGGTGATGAACGGACAGACTTTGGATTTGGACAACAAATCCAATTTTGTCCCTGTATCCACTTTAGCAAAAGATGCGGGAATAAGCTTACACTGGTCCAACGATAGCCAGAAGGTCCACTGGACTTTAGGGGATGAATATTTTACCAGTGATATCAAGGACAAGTTCTCCTTCCTTTCCACCACTACCGAAGAAAAGGAAACCGTTGAGCCTACGCGTGTGAAGGTCGGCCTTCAGGCTCCGGTTGCCAAGCCAAAAGGCAGGATTGCCTTTACCAATGCGACAATCCTGACCATGGAAGGGGATGAAGTCATTGAAAATGGAACCCTTGTTATTCATCAAAACCGGATCCAAGGCATTGGAAAAGGCGCTAGCGTGCCGATACCAAAAGACGCCAAAGTGTATGATATGTCTGGCAAAACCATTATGCCGGGTTTTGTGGATGCCCACGCGCACATAGGTGCATTCCGTAACGGACTTCCCGTGCAACAGAACTGGCAGTTTTATGCCAATCTGGCCTTTGGAGTCACCACCTCTCATGATCCTTCAGCCAATACCGAAACCGTATTCACCTTGTCCGAGATGTTGAAGAGTGGCCAGCTTGTAGGCCCTAGATTATATTCTACCGGCTTTATCTTGTATGGGGCTGATGGAGATTTCAAAGCGGTGATCAATAACTTAGAAGACGCACGCTCTTCAATCACCCGAACCAAAGCTTTTGGGGCACGCTCAGTGAAAAGTTACAACCAGCCCAGGAGGGACCAGCGACAGCAGGTGATCCAGGCAGCCAGGGAGCAAGAAATCAACGTAGTGCCGGAGGGCGGCTCTACCTTCTTCCACAATATGAGCATGATCATGGACGGTCATACCGGGATCGAACATAACGTTCCCATTTCACCGCTCTATAAGGACGTGATCGAATTGTGGTCCGCCAGTGAAGTCGGTTATACCCCGACCTTGATTGTTAATTACGGTGGTCCCAACTCGGAATATTACTGGTACCAAAAAACCAATGTGTGGGAGAATGAAAAACTGCTTCAGTTCACACCTCGCGCGATTGTCGATGCCAGGTCAAGGCACCGAACCATGATTCCCGACGAAGAATATGAAAATGGTCATATTCTTACCTCTGCTTCGGTCAAAAAATTGGCCGATGCAGGGGTGAAAGTCAACTTGGGTGCCCACGGCCAACTTCAGGGATTAGGCGCCCATTGGGAACTTTGGAGCCTATGGCAGGGAGGCATGACCAATATGCAGACTTTGCAGGCAGCCACCATCAATGGAGCAGAATATATCGGTGCAGGCAAGGATATCGGTTCCTTGAAAGTAGGGAAAATGGCTGATTTGATCATTTTGGACAAAAATCCCCTGGACGATATCCGCCACTCCGAGTCCATCCGCTATACCATGGTCAATGGCAGGCTATATGACACGGAGACAATGAATGAAATCGGAAACGAGCCAAAAGAAAGAAACAAGTTTTACTGGGAAAATAACCGGTACAATGAGGCTTTTCCATGGCATGAGATTACCAATAGCTTTATGCATGAAGGAGGCTGCGGCTGTAGTATAGGGCATAATTAAAAAACTTTCTTGTTCCCGCAGATGACACAGATCTGCGCAGGGGTTATAACACTTCTGCGTTGATCAGCGAATTCTGCGGGTTTTTTTATTTCCAAAAAAAGAGGTTTGGTGCCAAAAGCTTGGAAAACTGCAGCTAAATTTTTCGCTTGGGACCTTACTCCTAAGACCGCCATTTTATTCCTCTTGGCTTAGACTAGGTGATCCATCTTTGAGTTATATAAGTAGATGTGATTTCTTGGCTAAGTTGGCAGCTTTATTGTTCTTCCTATCCCTCATTAAGGTCAGAAGAGAATAAATCTGTGCCATCAATAACCATAAAGGAAAGAATATATGTACCGACTGAAAATCATCAACTCCACCGTAAGGCCTGGGAGAAAAGGGCCCATTGTCACCCAATGGATACAGGAAAAAGCCCAACAGCAGGGAAGTTTCGAGGTGGAGGTTTTGGATTTGAAAGAAATCAATCTGCCTTTAATGAATGAGCCGAAGCATCCACGGTTAAAGCAGTACGAACACGAGCATACCAAGCGGTGGAGTGCCAAGATCGAAGAGGCTGACGCCTTTGTTTTTGTGACGGGAGAATATGATCACAACTACCCAGCACCTTTAAGGAATGCCTTGGAGTACCTGGTTCAGGAATGGGGCTATAAGCCTGCGGGGATCGTCAGTTATGGGGGTGTTTCTGCTGGGACGCGGGCCGCCAAAAGTCTACAGGGGGACTTGGCTTCCCTTCAAGTCGTGGCTTTAAAAGAGGCCGTGAACATTCCATTTTTTAGCGAGTTTATTAAGGAAGGTAAAATTGTTCCCAATGAAATCATGGACAAAGCCGCTGATACCATGTTGAGAGAACTGGTACGGTGGGCTAAGGGGATGAAGGTGATCAGGGAGGAAAACTAACCTGCTCTTGTCCTTTCTCCTAGTCAAGCCCTTCCAGATTGACCAATTCCGTCGGCAGCTTTTACATCAGGTAACCCACGGTAGCAGCCGGACAGAAGCATGCTCCTCACCTCCCTTCAGCCCAGTGCTTGGCCATCATTGGCGTATTGCATGACTAAAGAATTAAAAGCTATACTAACAAATCGATCAGGATGTTGGCACACTTGGAGTTTCCATCTTCTCCCTCTTCCCGAAGACTATAAAAATTAAAGTAAACAGCCCCGTCAGCAAGGGATAGTAAAGATATTGAATTATCTCGAGCGGAGACACCGCAAAGGAAGCGATGGCCATGGCGGCCAGCATCTGTGCGCCATAAGGAATTATGCCTTGTATAAAGCAGGATATGGTATCCATAATACTCGCACTCTTGTTCAGCTTGACCTGGTGCTTTACCGCGATTTCCTTGGCAAGGGGCCCCACAATGATGATAGTAATGGTGTTGTTGGCAATGGACAAATTGACCAGACCCGTCAGCAACGCAATTCCAAGTTCAGCTTTTTTGGTAGAGTCCACCCGCTTAAGCACCTGGTACAAGAGGTAGTCGATCCCGCCGTTCATGCGGATGATGCCGACAATCCCGCCTATGATCAAACAGATAAGACTCAGCTCGTACATTCCCGCTAATCCCTGGTTGATGGATTGAAGGGCTTCTATCCAGGTAAATTCACCAAAATACCCCCCGATAATCAAAGAAACCAATATACCTACGGCCAAACTGGCGATGACGTTGACTCCCATGATGGCAATGACAAAAACCACCAGATAGGGGATGATTTTCACCAATTCGTACCCCCCGTTTGTCTGCAGGGCCGCATCGGATAAGCCGAGGTTAAAAAAGAGATAAATCACAAAGGAAATCAGCATGGGAATCGCCACAATCCTGATATTGGCTTTGAATTTCTCCTTCATGTCTATTCCCTGGGTCCTCGTCGCGGCAATGGTGGTGTCAGAAATAAAAGACAAGTTGTCGCCAAACATCGCCCCTCCGATAATGGCGGCCAAGGCGATGGCCAGACTGTCCGGTACGTTCTCGCTCAGACCCACCGCAATGGGAGAAAGCGCGGCAATGGTGCCGACAGAAGTACCCAGTGAAATGGAAATAAATGCCGAAATCAGGAAAAGCCCTGCAATAATGATTTGCGGGGAAACATAGTGCAAAGAAAAGTTGACGATGGAGCTGATCGCGCCCATGTCCCTGCTGATCTGCCCGAAAGCACCCGCCAACAAAAAGATCAGGATCATGATCAAGATGTTGTCATTGCCCGCCCCTTCGCTAAAAGCTTTCAGTTTACGCTTGAAGGCTACCTTCGGAAACTGCAAAAAGGCCACCATCAATGCCAGGAGGAAGACCACCAAAACCGGGACGGAATAGAAGTCATCCAAATAAATGGATGAAGCCAAATACACCACTACGAAAAATAGCAGCGGAATTAAAGCAGAAAATTTACCTTTGTTCATCATGGATACGGAAGCAATTGGCAAATATCATATTCTTCGCCGTAGGATGATAGCTTTCAAGGCATAAGATTTAAGACTAAAGCGGTTGGATGTTGAACAAGGGGATAAAAAAGAGATCCCAATACAATCGACTGCTGCGGCCACCTTCAGCGTTTTCATGCTTAAAAGACTGTCTTGGTGTTATTGACCCTATTTAATCTGGCTGCTGTTCAAAAAGCCCAGCGGTGTAATCGAGCAGTTCTCCTCCGCCCGATTTGCCGTGGCCAGGTACAATCAGCCGGGTGTCGGGATACTTTTTCTGTATTTTTGCCATTGTCTGAGGCCATTCGGCTACATTGGCATCTTCTAAATTGCCCTTTCCAGCCCCGATTTCTTTTACCAAGCAGCCTCCAAACATGATCTTTTCCTCCGGAAAATAGCCGATAATGTTGTCTTGGGTATGTCCCTCTCCCAGAAACTCCGTCAAAACCTTCTTGTTGCCGACCGGTAACTCAAGCAAGCTATCAAAACCTATTTGCGGAATGGGCAGCTCCTTGGCGCTGGCCAAGCCGATCGTTGTATGGTGTGCAAAGGAGGGGATATTTCTATCATGGAATGCCTCCAGACCACCAAGACAATCTGAATGAAAGTGCGTTGGGATCACCGCAATAACTTTGCATCCCAGTTCCTTTTCTACCCAATTGATCAACTCCAAAGAAGCAGGGATATCACTTGGGGTATCAAAAATAACCGCCTCATCATTGTCCGTGACGATCATCCCGTTGCATTCCACCTTCCCAAAACTGTCGGTATTCAAATAGGAAATATGCTGGAAAACCCCTGCTGAAATGGGGCGGATCACCAGATGCTCAGAGGATAAGGAATGCGCAGTTCGTGAAGATTTGGTAGGAGTACATCCCAAGATAAGAAAACAGCAGGCTATTATTTTGAGTGTATCCATATGCATTCGTTTCTGACAAAAATAAACGGCCATTATCTCCATGCAGGCCAGATATCAGCTTCTGAAGGAAGTCCTAAACCTCGTTTTTATTAAACGTCTTAAATCCTCAAAAATGATATTTACTTCATAAAACCTATTTTTGCGGAGGTAGGGAATAGGATACAAACCATGAAGCGTATTCCTAAAAAGCGATAATTTCTGTTTTTAGGAGAATTGAGTTACTTTTGTAAGGAGAAGGCATTATAAAAACCTCAAGTAGCATCTAGTTAAACCATTGCTGCCCTTTCCCCGTAATAAGTTTCAAATTTAAAAATCTATACTGATACATGAAAAAAGCGCTTATTCCAATTCTTATTATCGCAGTGGTGGGCATTTTTATTTACACCAAAGCGGTCGGTACCTATAACCAGTTTGTCCAGACGGAAGAAGTCATCAACGGGCAGTGGGCAGAGGTGGAAACCCAGTACCAGCGAAGAGCGGACCTGATCCCTAACCTGGTGAATACCGTCAAAGGTTATGCGGATTTTGAACAAGAAACATTGACCGAGGTGATTAACGCCAGGGCCAAAGCCACCTCTATCAATTTAGATCCTACCAACCTAACCCCGGAAAATATAGAAGCTTTCCAGCAGGCACAGGATCAATTGAGCGGCTCTTTGAGCAGGTTGTTGGTGACGGTGGAGAAATATCCCGACCTGAAAGCCAACCAAGGATTCCTGGATCTGCAGGCCCAATTGGAAGGCACCGAAAACAGGATTTCCGTAGCCAGGAGAAATTTCAACCAGTCGGTACAGTCTTACAATTCCAACCTAAGGACTTTCCCGAACAATATCTTTGCGGGATGGTATGGTTTTGAGACCAAGGGCTATTTCGAATCTGCCGCAGGAGCTGAAAATGCCCCGACGGTTCAGTTTTAATAATAAATAATCAACCTTACCATGGCCGAAAAGCTATTTTCCAAAGAAGACCGGAAGCGGATCATTGATGCCATTGTCCTGGCGGAGAAAGAAACCTCCGGTGAAGTTCAGGTTCATCTAGAAAACCATTGTAAGGGAGAGGTCCTTGATCGGGCTGCCCAAGTATTTGCAACCCTCCAGATGCATAAAACAGAACAGCGTAACGGTGTTCTGTTTTATCTGGCGGTGGAGGACCACAAATTTGCCATACTCGGGGATGCCGGGATCAACCAACGCGTACCGGAGCATTTCTGGGATGACATCAAAGATGAGATGCTGAAGCATTTCAAGACACGACAATTTACAGAAGGCTTATGCATCGGCATAGGGATGGCTGCCGAGCAGCTCAAAATGCATTTCCCTTATGACCAACATGGGGATGAAAATGAACTCCCTGATGAAATATCCTTCGGATAAAAATTTACAATGAACAAGCACTCCAGTATTCTCCTTCTTTTTCTTCTGTTTGCCAGTGTACTTTCCTTTGCTCAAGGGGATTTTCCCGAGCCTCCCAATCCACCCCGTTTGGTGAATGATTTTACCAATACCCTTTCCGAATCCCAAAGGTCGGCCTTGGAAAACAAGTTGGTAGCGTATAACGACAGTACTTCTACCCAGATCAGCATCGTGCTGATCCGGTCAGTTGGCCAATACGATATCAGCGATTATACTTTCCAATTGGGTGAAAAATGGGGGATTGGCCGGAAAGACAAGGACAACGGCATGTTGATACTGGCTGCCATGGAAGACCGCAAGGTATTTATGGCTACAGGATATGGCTTGGAAGGTGCGATTCCTGATGCCGTGGCCAATAGAATTGTCGACAACGTCATTGTTCCGGCTTTTAAGGCAGAAGCTTATTACGAGGGGTTAAACCAGGCCACGGACATGGTCATCAAGCTGGCCGAGGGGGAATATGATGCGGAGGAAGTGGCCAGGCAAGGCAATAACGTGGGAGCTATTGTCTTTATCCTGTTTTTTGTCTTCCTGTTTATTATTCTGCCTTTAATCAAAAACCGCAAGGACAATGACAACCATATGGGAGGCAAGAGCGGAGGCATAGACCTGTTCACCACCATGATGCTGGCCAACCTGCTCGGTGGAGGTAGAAGAGGCGGGGGTGGATTTGGTGGCTTCTCCGGCGGTGGAGGTGGTTTTGGTGGCGGTGGCTTCGGAGGCTTCGGCGGGGGTAGTTTTGGTGGTGGCGGAGCCGGCGGCAGTTGGTAAGATTGCTACCATTGATCAGTTCAAATATCCTACAATCCTTTCATCCTATAAATCTTAGTCATGTTTTTATCGATTGACGCGGGGAACTCCAACATTGTTTTTGGTTTTTTTGATCCTTCCCTAGGAGAGTGGCGCCCCGAATTCCGGGTGGAAACCGCCCGGACCATCACGGCTTATGAATTGAGCCAGAAACTGGGTTTGCTGTTTTTGGAAAACGAGCTTAGGCCCAGTGAGGTGACACGGATAGGAATCAGCTCTGTTGTACCGGAAATCAATTCCGTGATCGAAGAGTTTTGCCACAGGTTTTTTGGCATAAAACCTTACACCATCAATGGGAAAAGTTATGATAAACTTAAGGTTTCCACCCATAGGCCCAACGAGATAGGTTCCGATCTGATGTGCAATATCACCGCGGCTTATGCGCTGTTTCAGGAAAGCTGTATCGTTGTGGATTTCGGGACGGCTTTGACTTTTTCTGTCGTGGATGATGGAGGATATGTGGTGGGCGTCAATATACTGCCTGGTTTGAAGACGGCGATCAAGGCGCTCTTCCTCAATACCTCCAAACTGCCGGAAGTCAAGTTGGAGCTGCCGGAGTCAGCCATCGGCAAGAATACTGTCCATGCCATACAGGCAGGGGTGCTTTACGGTTATAGCGGATTGGTGAAAGGCATGTTGGCTACCATCAAGGAAGAACTGGGGCACGACTGTAAAGTCATTGCTACGGGAGGAATGTCGCAGATCCTGACGCCATTGGAAGGCACTTTTGACTTGGTAGATAGGAATTTGACCTTGAACGGCATCAAGCTGATCACCGAAGCGAATAACTAAAGCGTGTCGTATCACCCGCCACAAAATTTAGAGTCGACGCCTGCCACTGGCGACAGAAGCCCAAAGGGCTTTAATGTACCCGTTATACGAAGTCTTGGACTTCGTATCTCGATTCATTGATGCTCCACTGTTCAACCCCTACAGGGTTGCAGGGAGATAGGTTGCCCATCCTGCCCTGGGTGTTACCCAGGGTTATTGTAGTTCAAGCCCTCCAGGCTTGCTCGCCGATGGATCGCTGTTATACGAAGTCTTTGATTTCGTATCCTAATTCATAGATACTTTGATGTTCAAGCCCTTCAGGCCTGCTGTCGATGGAGAGCTGTTATCCACATCGGAAGCCTGAAAGACTTAGTATAAATAGCCCATCACCGCCACAAAATTTGGAGTCGACGCCTGCCACTGGCGACAGAAGCCCAAAGGGCTTTAATGTACCAATTATACGAAGTCTTGGACTTCGTATCTCGATTCATTGATGCTCCACTGTTCAACCCCTACAGGGTTGCAGGGAGATGGGTGGCCCATCCTGCCCTGGGTGTTACCCAGGGTTATTGTAAGTTCAAGCCCTCCAGGCTTGCCCGCCGATGGATCGCTGTTATACGAAGTCTTTGATTTCGTATCCTCATTCATAGATGCTTCCATGCTCAGGCCCTTCAGGCCTGCTGTCGATTGAGAGCTGTTATCCACATCGGAAGCCTGAAAGACTTAGTATAAATAGCCCATCACCGCCACACAATTTGAGGTCGACGCCTGCCACTGACGACAGAAGCCTGAAGGGCTTCAATGTGCATAACCGGGGGTGCAACCCCCGGAATGAACCGCTCAAATCTCCTCAACCCTGAAGGGGTTGAACCACGCGTACAGGTTAGAGGTGAATCGTATCCACACCGTTCTGGCAAGCCGTCACCCGGTGACCCTAGTAAATCACCAAATGGCGATTTTATTTTTTTTATTGAGGTATCCGATATCCGCAAACACCCTTTCATAAATCCAACGCTTATTTGGGTATTTATCTTTTTGATGGTATATTGATCGGAAATTATTTTGATACTTTTTAACAACCTAAAACACCATGAGCTCCTCCAATCCTTTTGAAACCTACTTTCTTGACCTCTTCAAATTCAAATTCGCGCAGTTTACCGGCCGTGCCAGGAGAAGCGAATACTGGTATTTTGTGCTTTTCAACCTGATTGTCTCCATGGGCCTGGGCATGGTGGATGCCTTTACCGGGTTGGGCTTTTTGAGTGCACTTTATGGCCTGATCGCCTTGATCCCCGGCATAGCGGTAGCTGTCCGCCGGCTCCATGACACCGGCAAAAGCGGCTTATGGCTCCTGGTGTTCCTGATTCCTTTTATCGGCTGGGTCATCCTGATCTATTTTATGGTGCAGGACAGCCAGCCATTTGATAATCAGTATGGACCAAATCCGAAAAGGGTGGGGATGGTGTAAAAAGGGGAGCAAGGTCATTGGTTTTTGTAACCCAGGGGGACTAATACGACAACCTATGCCAATAGACGATTACGTTATTAAAATGGGAAGTTTGGGATTAATTTATTTTAACCGGCCCATCTCTATTGGCATGGACTTTTCTCCGCTATGGCTATGGAAAAGTCTCGCGGCCAATCCATCTATGTCTCCCCACCCTGTCATAACATTGCGAAAAATCTGTTTAAAAAAATAAAAATCTGTTTCAACCAATACCATGAAGAAAATCATCTTGCCGCTATTTTTAGCTGTCAATTTTATCCACCATTCCTGTAGCACCAACAAGGCTGAGGAAAGCAAAGAGGCCAATGAATGGGCCAGCCTCTTCAATGGCAAGGACCTGGAGGGCTGGATTCCCAAGATCCACCACCATGAAACCGGGGAGAACTTCGCCAACACCTTCCGCGTGACGGATGGGGTCTTGCAGGTAAACTACGGGGATTATCCGGACTTCAATGAGCGGTATGGCCATCTATTTTATGAGCAGCCTTTTTCTTCCTTCCATTTGAAATGGGAATACCGCTTTACGGATGAGTGGTTAGAGGATGCGCCTGATTATACCTACCGCAACAGCGGGATCATGTTTCATTCCCAGGATCCTAATACCATTCTTAAGGAACAGGATTGGCCGATATCGGTGGAATTTCAGTTGCTGGCGGATGCGGGAGATGGCCAGCCAAGGCCCACCGGGAACATGTGCAGCCCCGGCACGGAAGTCTTTTTTGAAGGGGAGATGGATCCACGGCATTGCATCAATTCTACATCCGACACCTATCCCTGGGAGGAATGGGTAAGCGCTGAGCTGATCGTCTATGGCGATTCCCTGGTCGTCCACCTGATCAACGGCGATACGGTATTGCAATATACCCGGCCCCAGATTGGCGGGGGCGTGGCGAACCGATTTGATCCTGCCCTAAAAATTGACGGAAAGCCCCTGAAGGAAGGATTTATCGCCCTGCAAAGTGAAGGTCAGGGGATTGAATTCAAAGACATCGCCATCAAAAAACTGGATTAGCAGGATCCACACGGGTTATTCCTAATGAAGAAGCCATTCCTGCCCATTATGGCACAATAACTGCAATCCCTGCGTCTTAAAGGTCATATGCGTCGGTTAAAACGCCTTATGGCCTTCGGATAAATACCCTTTTTATGGAAAAAATATTGATCATTGGTGCCTTTGACAGGTACAACTACGGGGATTTGTTGTTTCCCCTGATCCTTGAAAAACAGCTCGATACCTATGGCAAGAACTTCCAATATGAGTATTTTGGTCTCATAAAGAGTGATCTGTCCAAAGAAGGCGGCAAGCCGACCTTGGGTTTGGCGGATTTTTATGAGCAATGCCATCATCCCGACCAGAAGGTCAGCGTCATCGTTGCCGGTGGGGAAGCCTTGGGGGTGACGTGGAATTCCCTGTATGCGGCATTGAGTAAGCCTTTTCAAAAAATACACCGGCACCATGTACGGATTTCAAAGATGATCGATTTGAACAAGATGGCGAAAAGACTTCTTAATGGGAAGACAACGCTTCCTTTTGTATTTGACAAGACGGATTTTCCCGGCGTGAAGAGGGTGATATTGAATTCGCTGGGCGGATCAGGGATCAGCAAAGCCTTGTTTGATCGCTTTGGTTTTATGCAAGGCAAACTTCAGCAAGCAGACTATCTGGCCGTAAGGGACAAAGTCACCAAAGACAACCTGCAACAAAATAAGGTCACCGCACATCTTTTCCCCGACTCGGCGGTTTTGATGTCCAAGTTTTATACTCATCAGGTATTGGAAAAATCCGTGACAAAAGCGGTGCGGGAATATGTCCAAGCCAACAAAGGAAATTACGTCTTCTTTCAAATCAACAAAAAGACAACTACTGGAAAGGAAGCCCTTATTGCCCAGGAATTGGACAAGATCTACACCGAGGGCCAGACATTGATCTGCCTTTGTCCCATCGGCAAGGCGCTGAACCACGATGACCATGAAGCCCTCAAGGCGGTGCAGTCCAGGTTGCAGAGCCCGTCGACGTATTTTGACGCGGACAATATTTGGGACATCATGTACCTGATCGCCAATTCCAAGGCATACGTAGGCACTAGCCTGCATGGTGCCATCACGGCAATGAGCTATGCGGTGCCCCATGTCGGTCTGGTCGTGGAAAAGCTGGATGCTTATTTGGCGACTTGGGGGGTGACGGGAAACGACTTTGCTGTGGGCTTTGACCATATTTACAGACAGTTCGTCACGGCGACATTAATTGAAAAGGAAGCCTATGAAGCCTCGAGGGAAAAGCAGTTTAGGGAAATCCATAACGCCTTCGACCTGATGGCGGAGACTTTGGTCGCTTAGGCTCGATTCGTTAACTTTGGAGGGGAATAGTTCAAGCTGTCATGTGCGGACGCTTCGCTTATTGCATATTGTCCAGTCGCCATGAGCATCTTCCGATTCATTGTATTGTTTTAATGTAGCCTTCTGTACGTATCCCTGTTATGCCGCAATATTTCGTTATCTACAAGCCCTTTGGGATCCACAGCCAATTCAGCGGCGAGGACAGTCTAAAAGAGGTGGGGGATTTTCCCGCTGAAGTATATCCGGTCGGGAGGCTGGACAAGGACAGCGAAGGGCTTCTTTTGATTACGGATGACAAAGCCCTGAACCATTATTTATTGGATCCGAAATATGCCCATAGCCGCACCTATCTGGTGCAGGTAGAAGGAGTTCCCACGAAGGAAGCAATAGCGCAGTTGGAACAAGGAGTGGATATCAACTTGAAAGGGGAGATTTACCGTACCAAAAGGGCGAAGGCATCTGTTTTATCGTCGCTTCCTGATGTTCCCGAGAGGAATCCCCCGATCCGTTTTCGTATAAATGTCCCGGATAGCTGGATTTCCCTGCAACTGACGGAAGGCAAGAACCGGCAGGTAAGAAGGATGACTGCCTCGGTTGGGCTTCCGACTTTGAGGTTGGTCCGCTGGTCGATGGAGGATCTGGATATCAGGGATTATCAGGTAGGGGAAGTCAGGCAATTGGAGCAAGAGGAAATCTATGCGCTTTTAAAGATAGACAAAAGGAAACTAGAAAGGCCTTCGGAGAGCAGGACGGGAAATTCCTCCGGTTTCCGCCGAAATAAGCATAGGCGTTAATTGTGTTAAAAAAGTATTTGTTCTAATTTAGGCACTTGTTAAAAGAATGAATAACATCCCCCAGAATATGCATCAGGAAAAAATTCAGGCAGTAATCAATGAAGTGAAAAAAGTGGTGGTGGGCCAAGAAAGAATGGTCAACAGGTTATTGATAGGATTGTTCACGAATGGCCATATATTGTTGGAAGGGGTGCCTGGTCTGGCTAAGACGCTTACGGTGAATACGCTGGCGCAAGTGCTGCACCTTGATTTTAAAAGAATACAGTTTACGCCCGATCTTCTGCCTTCCGACTTGATCGGAACCATGATATATAACCAGCAGAATGCAGATTTTGAGGTTAAGAAAGGGCCGATTTTCGCCAATATTATTCTTGCGGATGAAGTGAACCGTTCCCCTGCCAAAGTTCAGTCTGCCCTCTTGGAGGCCATGCAGGAAAAACAGGTGACGATCGGGGAAACAACCTATTTATTGGACCGGCCCTTTCTGGTGCTGGCGACCCAAAATCCCGTGGATCAGGAAGGAACTTACCCCCTGCCCGAAGCGCAGGTGGATAGGTTTATGATGAAAGTCCATATAGATTATCCCTCCAAGACCGATGAGCTCGAAGTCATGAGAAGGATGACGAATATTATGTATTCCTCAAAAGTCAACGCCATATTGAGCAAAGAGGAAATTTTTGAGATCCGCAGTGGGATCAACAATGTGAGAATTGCCGAACCTTTGGAGAATTATATCATTGAATTGGTCTTTGCCACCCGTTTTCCAGAAAAGTACGGCTTGAAGAATGAGGCAAATTATATCCAGTTTGGGGCTTCCCCCCGGGCCAGCATCAACCTTAACTTGGCCGCACGGGCGGTGGCCTATATGGACGGAAGGGATTATGTGCTTCCCGAAGACATCAAGGAAATCGCGGAAGATGTCCTAAACCATAGGATCATTATCAATTATGAAGCGGAGGCTGACAATATCAGCACAAGGGATCTGGTACATTTGATCTTGGATAAAATCCCGCTCAACAAGTCAATCAGCTTCAAATAGGCGGCTTTATCCACTTTCATTGGCATCAGGTAGTGAAGAATAGCATGTGATCAAGCTGCAATTTTTTAAGGGCAATGAGGGTCAAGTGACGTTTCTTGAAGAAAGAGAGGTGTCAGGTGGAGGCCGCAAGGGAGAATTGCCAAGAACGCAGAAGTCACCTACGTGCCTTTGTGCCTTTACAGAACAGCGCTAAATACTTGCTGCGATTTTTTCGGAACACTTTTGGTAGGGCGATCAGTATTGATATATTTTAATCCCTATATTGTATAAAATAATGTTTTATGGATAAAGAATACCCAAGTAGCTTTATTATGGCGTCCAAACTTTTGGTGCTGTTTCTGGTCATCGCCTTGGCTCATTTTCTTCAAAGCATATTGATTCCTGTGCTTTTCGCCATCATTTTCGCCATTACTCTTTATCCTTTATGCCGCTTGCTGGAGAGGCTTAAGTTACCAAGAGCCGTGGCTTCCATTATTTCGGTGACGGTTGCTACTTTGGTGGTGTCAGGCATTATTTATTTTATTGTCAACCAGGTCATTGTCATCGGAAAAAACGGGGAGGATATTTCAAAAAACTTCGTCAATATCTACGATAGCATACAGACCTTTGTGGAGGATAAATTTGGGGTTGAACCCGGCGCACTTACCAATCGGCTAAGGGAGGAAGGACAGAATTTTCTTTCCAATGCAGGCACCTATCTCTCGGCAGCCTTTAGTTCTGCGGGTGGTACCTTGGCCAATGCCATTCTGGTCCCTTTGTACATTTTCTTTTTTCTCTACTATCGGGATTTCTTCAAAGAATTCTTTATCAAGGTTCACCGTTCTTTTACGCCGGCCGAAGTTTTGGGTACTTTGAGGGAGATTTATGAAGTGATCCAGAGTTATCTGTTGGGGATGGTCATGGTCATGGGCATTGTGGCGATATTGAACACTGCAGGACTTTTGGTTCTCGGGATACAGTATGCCTGGTTTTTCGGCACGCTGGCGGCGTTGTTGATCCTGATTCCTTATATCGGGATAGCGATAGGGTCCGTTATTCCGGCTTTGTTTGCCTTGGCAACGATGGATAATTACTGGTATGCCTTGGGGGTCATCATATGGTTTCAGGTGGTGCAGTTTCTGGAAGGAAACTTCATCACGCCAAATATTGTGGGGGGCAAAGTAAGCCTAAACCCCCTGGTAGCCATCATTTCCTTGTTATTGGGAGGAATGTTATTTGGCCTTGCGGGGCTTATTCTGGCACTGCCGATAGTGGCGACCATTAAGATCCTCTTAAACCTAGGTGACGGCACCCGACCCTTTAGCTTTGTGATCGGCGAACCCGAGAAGTATCACTTGACCATTGACTCTCATGAGGAATTGCTGAAGAAATACGGTGTTTCCAAAGAGGAGGAAAACAAGGCGGAGCAAGCTACAGAAAAGAAGATGGAGGGATAGTCGCAAGGCGTAACTACCCAGAGACAGGTGTCAAAAATGAAAGAGACCAAAGAAACTTCAGATATCCGACTCTCGGCATTGTGTGCCGCAAGCAGATGTCCCTGTTTCTTTGGTCTTTCTTTTTATTAGCGCTATGAATCCTACAAAGTGAGTTTTTTGTCTCTGGCATGGATGTGCCATGCTTCGGAGGCTTCATGGTCACGGACGGCCTGTACCCGTTCATAAAGGGCCACGGTGGGACAGATATGAAAGGGCACCCCGTAGAGAACATCCCCAAGCTTAAAGCTATGGTCTTCCCCCGCTTTTAGGACCAGATGCTCCTCACTTTGGCTGACGGGCTCTAGGTTATCGGCATTTAGGAAGTGCACCCTGTTGGGCAGGGGGTTTTCGGAAGCAATGGATTTATGTCCAAGATCCACTGTCACCAAGCCTTTTGCGGGAAGAGAGATTATGCGGGTCACCACCAAGGCTGCAGGTATAAACGGTTGTTCGGCAAGTACCGCTCCATAGCCCGTATCCCAATACACAAAAGTACCGGGGCTGCAGACCACATTTTCCCTTTCTAGATGGATGGGGAAGGTGGGCGTTCCTCCCGCTATGACCAGGGGATCAGGATAGCCTTTCTCCCTCAGCGATTTGACCATTTCTTCTACCGGTACAAAAGCCAGATCACAAGCCTTCCTCCTCTCCTCGAGGTCCTTTTGTCTGAAGTGGCCATCGTAGACGTGAAAACCCAAGATCGAAAGCCCTTCCAAAGCGTGGATTTCCTCATACAATGCCTCTGCCTCTTCCCCAGGAGCAATCCCTGTTCTGTCGGTGCCCACATTCAGGTCAAGATAAACAGAGAGGATGGTCTGGTTGGATTTGGAAAGTTCGGCGAGATAGGTGGCGGCATCGAGGTGGTCGACCAAACAGGAAAAAGTGACATTGGGGTAATTCCAGACCAGTTCCATCAGCCGTTGTGCCTTAGGGCCGATGGGCTGGTAAGCCAGGAGAATGTCCCCTGCTCCTGCCATGGCCAGCATTTCTGCTTCTGCTATGGTGGCACACTTAAATTGAGAGATGCCCATTTGTAGCATCATCTGTACTACCTCGGTAGATTTATGGGTTTTCACATGTGGCCGAAGCCTAACAGGATCCCCAACGAGGTCAATGGCAGCCTGTATATTGGCTTTTATTCTTTCTGGATACACCAGCATGGCCGGCGTATCGACACTGTCTATGTTTTTTATCTGATACCAGTTTTCAACACTGTTTTCCATTCAAGTTGTTTTAGATTAATTCAAAAAGGGCTTCAATTTCCACGGGGATGTTATCCGGCAAGGAGCCAAACCCTACTGCGCTCCGTACCCCTACCCCGTTTTCTTCCCCCCATACCTGTGCAAAAAGCTCACTACAGCCATTGATGACATAGGGATGTTGTTCAAATTCGGGAGTGCAGTTGACCATTCCCAAGACCTTTATGACCCTTTTGACTTTATTGAGGCTGCCCAAGTTGGTCCTGATGGTGGACAGCATGGTTAGCCCCACCTGCCGGGCAGCCATTTTACCCTCTTCAATATCAATATCCCTGCCAATGCGGCCTTCCATCAGATTTTCGTCATCCTGAACCGGACCATGTCCAGAAAGGTAAAGGTATTTTCCATCGATCAGGAACGGTTTATAGACGCCTTTCGGTGCAGGCGCGGGAGGGAGCGAGAGCCCTAGGTTGCTGAATCTTTCTTCTGCTGAATGAATTTCCATTGCTGCGTATATTTAGCGGTTATATAATTGTATCCAATGCAAGTACGCCAATTAGGCCGACTATTGCCACTATAGTTTCCATCAATGACCAGGAGCGGAAGGTCTCTTTGATGCTGAGGTTAAAATATTCCTTGACCAACCAAAAACCGCCGTCGTTGAAATGGGAAAATATCAGGCTGCCAGCACCTATAGAGATGACCATCAGGTTGGGATCAGCTCCTCCCGAGGCGACCAAGGGGGCGATGATGCCTGCGGCGGTAAGGCCTGCCACGGTGGCCGAACCCACACAAATCCTGATAATAGCAGCAATTAACCAGCCTAAAAACAAGGGGTTCATATCCCATTCCTGCAGGCTTAGTGCAATGGCCTCGCTCACCCCACTGTCCATCAGCACCTGCTTCAAAGCGCCGGCCCCGGCAATGATCAATAGAATCATGGCGATGTCCTTCACAGCTATAACGTAACTGTCCATCAAGGTAACGACAGGGGTTTTCATCCTTAGCCCAAGGGTAACAGTGGCCACCAGCAAAGAGATAAGCATCACCATGCTGGGATCACTGATAAACAGCAGATAAGGGAAAAACGAGGACTGCTCCTCTACCCAAAAAGTTGCCAAAGAGGTGCCTATCAACAAGAAAACCGGTAATAGGGAGGAGAATAAGCTGTTGACCACTCCCGGGAGTTCTTCCTGTGGTTTTGATTTGGCCTGAAAAGTACTTAATGGGGATGAAGTGATGCCCTTCAGGGTGGCTCCGAATACAGGCCCAGACAGGATAACGGTGGGGATGGCTACAATAATACCGTAGAGCAGCGTCAATCCCATATTGGCTCCAAACTGCGCCACCAGTGCTGCGGGTGAAGGATGGGGAGGCAGGAAGCCATGGGTGACCGATAAGGCAGCCAACATGGGTATCCCAATATATATAGCCGAAATTCTATATTGATAAGCAACGGAAAAGACCAACGGAATCAACAAAACAAACCCCACATTAAAAAAAAGAGGGATGCCGACGACAAAGCCTGTCACCATCATGGCCCAGTTGATGTACTTTTTGCCAGAAACAGCCATCAGGAATTCCGCAATTCTTTGGGCCGCCCCGCTGTCGGCCACCAGCTTTCCCAACATAGCCCCCATGATGATGATGACCACCAATCCACCCAACAAATCCCCCATTCCTTTCTGTATAGATCCGGCAATATGTTGGACAGGAATGCCCAAAAGGAATCCCGCAAGAATGGCGGAAATCAAAAAAGCAATAAAAGGATTGATCTTGGCCCAGACAATCAACAATACTAGGACCAGGATACTAATCAACACAAAAATAAAGATCATAAGGCGGGTGGGTATTTTAAAAAATTAAGTTAGGAAAATAAATGGTTTGGGGAGCAATTTTCACTGAACAATTTTCGCCTCAATTCTTCTTTAACCATCTTACTGCCTGTTGCTTCAGGGGGCTTTCTATGAGGATCACATAGATTCCAGGGCTCAAGCCTTCCAAGGTTTCAGCCATTTTCTCGGCAATATCTTCCAATGTCCCCACTTCTTTTGCAACAGGCATTCCTGAAATATGCGTGACTGATATTTGGGCGGGGCTGCCCAACCATTGGTCCGGTATCCGGATGGTCATAGGGTCTTTCTGATGGAGATAAGGGTTGGGGAATATGGACAGGTGTTTCCATGCGCTAAGGTCTAGATTGAATACCGGACTAAAATCATAAGCTCCTTCGAAATCCACCTGCTTGATCTGGTAGTAAACTTTGGGGGCTGTAGCGGTACTACTATCCAGGAAATGGTAATGTTGCACCTGATTGCTGTATCCCTGTCCCGATACCGTTCCCAGCTCGTGAAATTCCGTGGCATCGATGGATTTAAGAACGGTAAATTCCCTATTGTCTCTTTCTTGCGCCGTGCTCCAACTCACGAGGATCCCCTTGGAGAGTTGTTGCGCTTGGTGGGACAACCAGTCCACGGGCAAAATTGCGGCAATGCCAGTGCCGCCGATGGTGAGGATTTGTTGGTGGAGGTCAGCCAAAGGCATTTCTCTTCTGGCCATATTGTTCCATCCTTCTAGGTGGAACCGTGGAGCCGCTGCATCATCACCTACTATCCTTAGAACGCCATCATTTTCAACCGTAAGGTTGTCTGCTGAGATCATAATTTCGAGGTTGTCTGTAGGCTCCATGTCCGCTAGAGTGAATGTAAAATAGCTGTTGAGTGTGTATAGGATGGGCGTGTTGTCATAATCTTCAAATCCAGCATCCCAATTGATGTCCGGCAGTTGGGTGTAGGAAAGGATGAGGTCTGTACTGGGAGAGGATAGGGATCCAGATAGGATGATTGTCCGCTCGCCGCCCAGATATCTATCTACAAAGGGGAAGGTACTGTTGGAGGGACTGAGGAGAGAAGGGATATTTTCATACGTCAATTGTGCCAGGTTTGACCAGGCTCCTGCGGTATAGCTGTAGTCCCCGATGAGGTGGAGGCTGTTTTCCCTAAAGTCGACTGTTCCGGAAGTCATTTCAAAAAGGGAGGCGACGGTCAAGTTGCCATCGAAGGAAAGTATGCCAGAAGATTTGTGGACGTTTGCTTCTCTAAGGTGGAGGGAGGTGTGGAGCACTTCCTGATCCCGGTTGCCGACAAAATTCAGGCTTGTATTGTTGCCGTCAATTATTCCTCCTCCCAACTGGGTAAAATTGCCCTGTAGTTGAAGCGAGTCTGGGAGGATTTTAAGGGCACCTCCCTCAAAGAAAAGATTGTTGTAATTGGAAGGTGGGGTTACCCCCTCCATTGATCCGCTGATAAAGTGTTGCGTGCCGCTGCTGCCGCTGTAGTAAACATCGCCTTCAAGGAGGATGTTCAGGGCTTCCATGGTTGGCTCCTGTCCTTGAAGGATCAATTTACCCCCTTCTTTAAGGTGAAAATTGGCAGCTGGTCGGTTTTCTGTCCGCATAATGATTTCTCCTGGCACTTTGGTTCCCTCGCTGATCAAGGTGGCACCCGGTTCGATGGTGAAATCGCCATAAGCCGCTGTACTGATTTTGTCCTGGATATTGAAGGAAAAGGAAGATGTGGCGGGTGTGCCGTTTCGATTGACGGTCTGATAAACTGTTCCCGATTGGATGACAAAGCTGCTGGCCTTAAATACTGCATTTACCGTGAGGGTCTGTTCCGGATCCGGATTAAAAATCACTCCGAAGCGGCTTTGTCCATTATTTCCGCTCCATGATGCTCGGTCTATCACAGTTCTTGAAGCCCCTTTAAAAACGAGATTTCCAGTTTCGGGGTAAATCCAATCCTCTGTCATAGATGTTGAATTGAAGAGGGAATAATTGTCAAAGCTTTTAGTAAAGCACTTTAATGAGCCATAAACATCAAGGTTGTACACTTCTAGGTTTAATTTTTTCCCTGGATCAGTATCCGCAAATAAATAAAGGTTTCCTACTTCCTCGTTCTTTGTCAGCCGAACCTCATAGTTTTTTTCTATAAAAACGTCGTTGTCCCGGTTGGGTGGATTGGTGGCAGAATTCCAAGAGGAACCATTCCACACCTCCCATATAGAAAAATCCTCCCAATCACCGATTCCCTCGACTGCCAAAGCTGTTCTATAAGAATTGACGTTGATTTCTTGGCCGTACAGCGGGCTGAAGAATATAAGCACGTATCCGATGAGCCAGAACACAAGGTGCTGGATATCAAAATGATGCTTGCGTAATAGAAGGAAGCCCGAATAAATAGCCATATTAAAAAATAATTAAAAGTGTATTATAAATATAAAAATAGGTATTATGTAAAAAAAGAAAAATTACTTTTTTTACCAATAAAAAATTCTATTAGCCTGTTGATTGACAGGGTGTTATTGGTGGAGAAGTGTCTTTTCGGCGCTAAGGGCAGCGAAGTAAAGGCTCATAGGAGTAGGATCAGGGAGCAGGTCGCAAACTGTCGTATATCTCTTTCAGTTTGGTTCGGGTAAGGGGCTTTAAAATGACTTCTCTGACAGATGAGAAGTCCATAGCACGACTTCGATCGCTCTCTCTGGCGGAACTGGTCACAAAGAAAATCCGGGTGTCCGGGAATTTCTCGAGAAACTCTTCCTCGAATTTCTGGACAAAATTAAAGCCATCCATCTCCGGCATTTTTATATCTACAAAAATGCACGAAAGACGCTGATCATAACCTTCCAAAAACGTCAAAGCATCCCTCGCCCTATCCTTAATGTAATATTCTTCGATATAGGGCAAATCCCTGATAAGGAGATCTATCAAAAAGTTGGTATCACTGTCATCATCTATCAGGAGAATATTCACAATCTCAAGTCTTTAAAATATATGTAAAATTTTGATCCCCTGCCTTCTTCGCTGTCGACTTCTATCTTGCCCCCCGTCTTTTCGACCATGGATCTGATTAGGTGAAGGCCGAGACCTTTCCCTTCCCCGCCTGAAGTCAATCGTTTAAAGGGCTTAAAAAGATCATTCTTAACATCATCAAAATCCATTCCTATTCCATTGTCCTCTACCGAAAGTACCTTGTATTCCCCTTCGTCCTTGGTCTCAATAGAAATAGTCAAGGGCACATCATTCTTGCGGAATTTAATGCAATTGCTCAACAGATTCCTTATGATGCTGAAAACATAGCCTCTTATGTGGTTGATTTCTTCGGTTTCTATATGGAGATTTATATGGGTATCTTTTGGAATATCGTTCTTGAATTGTTCCAGAACCTTGTTGATGACGGATTTGAAATTTACGCTCCGCTCTTTTTCGGAGATATTTACGTGACTGTCAATAAGTTCAATGAGTCCATTCAAAATATCATCTATGCGGGAGACCGCATGATCGAGTTTCCCTACCAATAGCTCTATTTTTTCCGGGCTTTGTTCATCAGAAATAAGGGTCAATATCAATTTAAGGTTGGTGATCGGAGAGCGAAGGTCGTGGGCAACAGCATGGACAAAGCTATCCATATACTGGTTCATGGCATTGAGCCGTTTGTTTTTTTCTTCCAATTTGTTTTCTACGGACCTGAGCGCAGTAATGTCCCTTGCGATCAACAATATTTTTTTGCCCTCTTCCTTCCCGTTCCATTCAGGAATCAGCGTGATAAAGCTGTTTTTTACTTTGCCTCCCCAGTTAAAATTCTGGTAGAAATTGACCACCTGTTTGGTGGTTAATACTTCTTGGATCTTTTTGTTCAGGTGATTGATTCCCGTATCTTTCTTCCCAAGTTCTGGCAACTTCGTTCCAATTACAGCTCCGGGATCAAATCCGAACTTCGACAAGCTTTGGTTGACATAAAGGATAGTAGCATTTTCATCTATCTTAGCCACGATATCGGGTGTATTTTCCACAAGAGACTGCCAGGATTTTTCCGATTGTTCCAGTTCAACCGACCTTGTCTGAAGGATTTGCGCCATTTCTTGCAATTTCAGGTTGGCTTCCTTCATTTCATTCACATCGACAATGGTTAGGATCACTCCTTCTATGCGCCTATCGTCAGTTTTGTAGGGAATAACCTTGATAATGGCATAGCCGCGGTTGGTGTCGATTTCCTTGCGAAGGGGTTGTAGGGTTTGTAGCACCAGCCCCACATCGGCATCTAAATTCGGATAGACAAAATTATAGGTGTAGTGGTAGATAGGTCGTCCTATGTCACTTTCCCGGATATTAAAGTAGGATTGTACCGCGGGGGTAAATTTTCGGATGTTTAAATCCCTGTCCAAAAAAAGTGTGGCAATCTGGGTGCTGATAAACAAATTTTGGACATCATCGTGTAAGACGGTTATTTCTTCTATTTTAGATTTCAGTTCGAAGTTCACTGTTTTTAGTTCTTCATTAGAGGACTGCAGTTCTTCATTCGTGGTCTGCATCTCCTCATTGCTGCTTTTCATTTCCTCATTGGACGATTGTAGCTCCTCATTGATGGTTTCCAACTCGTCAGAATTAAATTGTAATTCTTTTCTTGCCTGCTCCAGTTCGATTTCCAGGCGCTCTATTTCTTTTAGATTTTCCCGTGTGGAAATCTCCATAAATTCCTGGTTGTCTTCGTGGATATCTCCCGGCTTAACTTCCACGATGACATATTTTTGAGAAGTTCTTTTGCTGAAGATGGAATAGAAAAAAAAGTCCGCGACTACCTTTTCTTGGTTATTGTTAACGGTGTTTACATTTCTCAATACCACATTTCGGTTGGATTCCCTTACTTTCCTCAAGCCGTTTCTCAAGGCGAGCGCACTGCTGCCAGACACCATTTCAAATAGATTGAGGTTAGATCTGCGTTTAGGAAACGTGAGGAGGAGTTCAGCGTCTCCTGTGGCATATAAGACTTCGTTTTTCTCAGTGAGCAGAATGCACGCCGGCGCATATTTTTCCAAAAGCAATTCTGCAAAAAATTCCTGTTGCTGATCTACAGGGATCGGATTTGCCCTTTTGGCCAGTTTCGTCTCCGGGTATCCCTGAGGGAACATAGTGGCAGGCCTAATAATATTACTGATGGCATGGGTTTGATTGCTCTTGTTTTTGAATATTTTCCATCGGTAATCTATGGTCTCAAATAAATCAATAAGGTCTGCTTGGCTCTCATGTGCTCCAATCATAAGATACCCCTTGTCTTTCAAGGCGTAATTGAAGGTGTAGAGTATCTTCTTCTGCACCTCCCCGTTTAAATAGATAAAGAGGTTCCGACAGGTAATAAGATCCATTCGGATAAAAGGAGGGTCGGTCAGCAGATTGTGGACGGAAAAAATAATTTTCTTGCGGAGATCATTGATGATCTCATAAAAGTCGCCCCTCTGCACAAAATAATCATTGAGTAGCGGTGCCGGTATTTGCGATTCTATATGTTTGCTGTATTTGCCGTATCTCGCCAGTTCTATGGCTTTCTGATCTAGGTCAGTGGCAAATATTTTAAAATCCAGATTGAGGCTGTTGGCCTTAATATATTTGTCCAACAACATGGCCACACTATATGCTTCTTCACCTGTAGAACAGCCTGCTACCCAGATACGGATGCTGGTGAATTCTTTTTTGCCCCCACAGAGTTCAGGGATTACTTTTTTATCCAGCAGTTCAAAAGCTTCTTTGTCCCGAAAGAATTCGGTTACGCCGATCAGCAAATCGTTGTATAAGACTCGGATTTCATCGGGTTTGTCTGTCAAAAATTTGAAGTATTCCTCAATGCTGTTCTTGTAGTTGATCTTCAGCCTTTTGTCGATACGCCTTAAGATGGTGTTCTTTTTATAATCCCGAAAATTCACCCCTGAGAATTCGTTCACCAAAGAAATAACTTTTTCGATAACATCCTTTTCATCTTCATCGGCATGTTCAGTGTCCGTAGGAATAGCGGAAGGATGGTTGATAAAATGCATAAGATCCTTGGCGATCTTTTCGGGAGAACCTATCACATCGGGATGATCCGACATAATGGCTTCCAAAGGCATGCTGCTGAAATTGGCTGTTTCTGGGGATTGAACCATGACGATTCCTCCCCTTTCTTTTATGAGTTGTACTCCTTTTGCACCATCTGACCCAAGACCACTGAGTATGATGCCAACTGCTTTGTCGGAAGCCTGCTGAGCCAAGGATTGGAAAAAAACGTCAATGGCATCATTTACTTTTTTCCCCGATGAGCGGGGTTTTAAAATCAAATGCTGATCTTCCAGGACGAGAAAGTTTGCGGGTGGAATAAGGTAGATATGATCTATCTGAACCTTCGTATCGCCTTCAACCTGGACAATGGGGATTGAGGTGATCTCCTTCAAAATCTCTTTAGTGAAGCCCTTTTGCTCAGGAGCGAGGTGCTGGATAATGACAAATGCTGTTCCGGGCTTATCTTCAATATTTTCAAAAAATATTTTCAGTGCGTGTATGCCACCGGCCGAAGCTCCGATTCCGGTAATATAAAAAGGGGATGGGTTCATAAAGAAGAGATTATAAACAGATTAAATCAAAAATCCTTCCAAGTAGATAAACTAACTGATGAGATTGAAGATGCATTTCTCTTCAAAAGTACTCCTTCTCTGACAAAGACAAAACCCAATACAGAGAAAAGGACGAATCCTTCTTTGTAACCTTTGTCGGGTAGATTTTAAGCGCGGAACAGGGAACTGTTGTTGGAGCAAAGAATTTGGTGCAGATTGTAATAAATTTATCCCCGGTTTTCTGTCTTTCCCAAACACCTCTCCTTTAATTCATTTAATGGTATTTAGGCATGGGGGAAAAAAAGAAAATGCCATTTTTTCTGCATAAGCCGGCAGACTTCTGACCACTCGACGGAAAGCCGTAAACCATAACCAGTCAATTAGTTCGGAGCAATAGGGCCTTACTTTTCTTTCAACAGCTTAAAAAAAATATTTCAAAAATATAGTATACGAAGCAGATGAACAGCAAACAGAGTAAACTAGGGGTTTAGGCAGCTTTAGAGTTGAGACGGTGCCTTTCGCGGTTAGTCGTTGAGCTGAAAACCCTCCTGCTTCCCTGCCCTTTTGCTTGAGTTAATATAATTCTCCTGCAGTGACAATGAAGTCCTTCTGCATCATAAAGAAGACCCGATGCCCGATGGGTTATCGGACAACAAGATTCACCTTCTTCGCAAATTAATTGACCAGCTTAACCCTGACAGCATTCAGTCCCTTTTGTCCCTTTTCTGTTTCAAAGGTAACTTTGTCGCCTTCCTTGATTTCATCCTCTAAGCCGTGGACATGGACAAAAATACTGTCCTGAGATTCCTGATCTTTGATAAAACCGTATCCTTTGGAATCATTGAAGAATGTCACGGTTCCTTTTCTGATCAGATCCGCTGGATCGGGGGCTTCTTGTCGGGAGACGCCGATCTGAATATCTTCGGTTTTGATGACACTTTTCTTCAACGGATCGGGCGGAGTCGAGGTAATGTTCCCATCAGCATCCACGTAGGCAAACATTTCGTCCACACTTTTTCCCTTATCAGAGTTTGCGCGTCGCTCTTCTTTCTTTTGTTCTTTGTCCTGTTTCTTTTTCAGTCTTTTCTTTTCTTTTTCTTTTTTATTAAACGTTTCCTGTGATTTTCCCATATTTGATTTTGATGTGGTTTGGTTTGAATACTTAACAATTTGGACTGGCTTTCGATTCCTGCCTTTGAAGAATTGGTTCTCTATGTCTTCGCCTCATTACAAAAGTAATCATTTGTGCGATACTTTTATCTATTTATCCCCTAAGAACAGAAGGCCTACCCATTCTGCATCGGAATGATGTTTTGGATATGCAGCCCAAATAGGATAAATAATTTCAAAATGAAGAGGACGAAGTGAGTTGTCTGGACGACTGTCTCGAGTAGAATTTCTGTCCGTAAATGATCAACACCTAAGTAGCGGATTTAAGTTCCAATCAACAGGAAAGGCTGTCCCCGCCTGATCCCAGATGCCTGGTGGCCGGGCTTGTTTCAGGCCTAGTCTTTAGGGTATAAAATTATGTTAAGGGGATTCCAGTAAGGGGTAAGGTAAGGTATTGTTCAGCCTCAGCCAGCTACCTCATCAAACTAATCCCTTCAATATGTACCGAATCTACCAGGTACTGCCCCACTTCTTTCTGCCGCTGGATGGCACGTACCACCTCCATGCCGGAAGTTACTTTGCCAAATGCTGCGAAGCCCTGGCCGTCGGGATGCCTCTTGCCCCCAAAATCCAATTCGGGCTGATCGCCAATGCAGATAAAGAAATTGCTCTGTGCAGAATGGGTTTCCAGGCGGGCCATGGATACTACTCCATCCTCATGGCTTAAACCGGTTGTTTCAGTTCTTTCCAGGGGGATGGCAGGACGCAATAATTCCTCTGGCACATTACCTCCCTGGATGACTTCAATTTTTATTTCCCGGTCAGCTTCATTTTCAGGCGTACACACCCTGAAAAAGCTGGATTGGGAATACGCACCGCTTTCTACATAAGCCATAAAGTTTTCGACCGTCAACGGTGCTCTTTCCGGGTAGAGTTCCAGGTGTATGTCTCCCATCTCTGTGGAAATGAGGTAATTCACTGTTTTTTCCTGACACGAATAAAGGAAAACGATCAATAGACACAAATGGATACTTTTCATAGCAAATCTCCTATTAATCCAACAAGGTTTGGTTAAACAGCTTCAAGATGCGCTTGTATTCGTCCGTCCAGCTGCTGGGTTCTACAAATCCATGGTCTTCGGCGGGATAGACAGCCAGCTCCCAATTATCCTTTCCCAGTTCGATCAATCGCTGAGAAAGCCGCACTATATCCTGAAAGTGGACATTGACGTCTACCATACCGTGGGCCATCAGCAAGTGGCCTTTTAGTCCCTCAGCAAAGTAAATCGGTGAGGATCGCCGATAAGCGATGGGGTCATCTGTAGGTTCATTCAGTATATTGGCGGTATAGGGGTGGTTATAGTGCGCCCAGTCGGTGACCGATCGGAGAGCGGCGCCGCTTTTGAAGGTAGTTCCTTCATTGAAAAGCGCCATTAAGGTGATAAATCCACCATAACTCCCGCCGTAGATGCCGATACGGCCCTTGTCAATGCCGTGTTCGGCAATTAAATAGTTTGCCCCATCCACATGGTCGGAAAGATCCTTGCCTCCCATGTGTCGGTAAATACCTGTTCTCCAGGCGCGCCCGTATCCAGCGCTTCCCCTATAGTCAATGTCCAAAACTGTGTAGCCCAGATCTGTCAGTAGATTGTGGAACATATATTCCCGAAAATACGAAGACCACCACTTATGCACATTTTGTAGGTATCCGGCGCCGTGGACAAAAATTACAGCAGCACCATTTTTCAATTCTTCCTTGGGGAGGTAAAGCCGGGCGGGAACGGCTTGGCCATCGGCAGCTTTAAATGCCACCAGTTCAGGATCTCTCCAGGCATAAGCCTTAAATTCCTCCGATTGGCCGGAGGTAAGGGCTGTTGGCTTTGCTTTAGCCTTGTTGGGTTGGAGGTAAAGTTCCCAGGGCTTGTTGCTATAGGAGTGGCGGATGGCCAGCCATTTTTCATCTGGTGAAAGCGATACTTCATTATTGCCCTCCATACCTGTCAACTGTTCCATCTCGCCGCCGTGAAGCGGCATGCGGTAAAAGTGTCTTTCGCCGGGATGGACTGCCGACGTGGTCATGTACCAGTGCTTTTTATCCTTGGAAATAAAAGGATCGAAGACCTCGAATTCTCCCTTCGTCAGCGGTATTTTCTTGCCCTCCTCTACATGGAGTAAATACAAATGGGAATAACCACTTTCTTCGGATTGAAAATAGATATGCTGCTGGTCCGGAAGCCAACCCAAGATCCCGCCACCCGAGGCCCAGCCGATTCCCGGTCCGGCAACCCAAGCTTCGTCCCGCTGCCTATCCAATACCTCAAGATCGCCGTTCTCCAAAACTACCCGTACAATCCATCTGTCTTTATTGTCTCTGGAACGGACTTGTGTGACCGCCTGTTTACCATTGAGGGAAAATAGGACGGGAGAAAATACCACCTCCCGGATGTCTTCTTCCCATTTCCTCTCCGGATAGTCCTTTACATAGTCGGGGAGATCCTTTATTCCCGTTAGATTTTCTGCATTGGCAAAATAAAGGGTGTCCTTTACCAAGTCATAAATGGCCAACTCAGATTTGCCGGTCTCCATGCCCACCTTTGGTCTGGCGTTGAGGTCAGAGGTGTATCCATCCGCAGCGATGAAGTCGGGAACTTTGGTGGCTGTTGGCTGGGAGGGTGTATTGAGTATTAACGCGACGAAATTGCCATCCGCAGACACTTGAGAATGGGCTACCTGCCGTTTGCCCAAATAGAAGGTGAAAGTTTCCGTTCCTTCTTTTAGCTGGTTTACCGATTGGGTGCTGTCCTTCTTCTCCCCACGTTCTCTTACCACCTGAAGGAGCGCTAAATTGTCTTCCTGGAGCCAGGCATCTTGGTCCGATTGCTTCTTTTCAGCCGGTTTGTCACCCGATTCGATGTTGGTTAGTTTCCTTAAGGTTCCGCTGCCCAAGTCTAAAGAGTAAGCATTATTTCCATAGCGGAATGCAAGGATTTCCTTATCCCCCAGAAAGTGCAAATTGCTAATCCGGTCTTCCATTTCCAGCAAAATCTTCTCCCTTCTTTCCTTGATATCATAGATCCGAAGGCTGTTGTTTTTGACGAAGGCCTTCTTGGATTTACCATCATTATAGATGCCGTCAGGGGGCACCAGTTTCCGTTCCTCTTCCCAAGAGATCTTTTCCAGTTGCTTTGACTTGATACCGATGCGGTACAAAGAATCTTCAGCATCCTGATCTTTGTTGTAGATGAAGTAAATGTATTCCCCTTGCTCATCCCATCTTCCCTCTGAGGGGAAAGTACCCATCCATTTGGGATCCTGCATAATGGACTCCACCGTCAATAGGCCCTGTTGAGCGGATAAATTTACTGCCGATAAGAGGAAAAAAATAAAAATGGCAGATGGAAGGAATTTTTTCATGAATTCAACGGGTTGTTAATTTTACTCGTAACAAAGAAAAGGTTTTAAATCCGGTTCAATGATGTGCATGACCATCAAAATAGGGATCCGAAATTTTCTAGGACCCAAATCTACAAATATGGGCCATAATGGATAACAATTTACGCATAGTTGTGGAAGAAGTAAATGGATTAGGTAGAGAGCTGACCATTTTTTAAATAATCTAGCGTCAGGAAGATGATAAAAGAATTTTCTCCCGGGATACCGTTCCAAAAAGTCATGAATAAAAAAAGCCGCTTAAAAAGCGGCTTTGCACTGTACCAGGAGCGGGACTTGAACCCGCACGGGGTTGCCCCCACAAGATTTTAAGTCTTGCGTGTCTACCGATTCCACCATCCCGGCATCTACAATACTTAAATTAACGTTCTTAAAAACTCTTTGCCAGATCCGGATTAGAGTTTAATTTCTCCAACCCTTGCATCTTCTCTAGAGGAAAATGATTCCGTATAAATCAATTTAAATGGCCCATAAGGTTTGTATTCGTACTTTTACCGCCATTATGCTCAGTCAATCGCCTTGTTATATGGTCTGTAAGCCTGAAGTAAATATAGCTTCTTGATTCACTCAATATAGCATACACATAATACATGTATTTGTCTACCCACCCGCCTACCGGCATTTACTGTGATCGCTAAACAAAAAGCCCTTTTGCAAGGGCCTGTGGAGCGAAAGACGAGATTCGAACTCGCGACCCCGACCTTGGCAAGGTCGTGCTCTACCAGCTGAGCTACTTTCGCTTATTTTAAACTGTCGCAGTGACCTTCTGTCATTGTCTTTGTGAATGCAAATGTAAACAGTATTTTTTAATCTACAAGGACTGAAAATATTTTTTTTAACCTATACAAGCCAGTCCCCTGAGCATCAGCCTGCTCCTACAATAACGTTTTCTTGACCTCATTTAATTTAAGCAGTGCTTCCACAGGGGATATGGTATTGATATCGATGGCGTCCAGCAAAGATTTGGCCTCTTTGAATTTCGGATCCATTTCAAAAAGGCTCAATTGGTAATTGTTTTTCGGTATATCCTTTATTCTGTCCTTCTGATGGCCCATTGCTTTGTCCTTTTCCAGGTGGCTCATGATCTCTGAAGCCCGCAACACGACAGGATTGGGCATGCCCGCCATCTGGGCCACATGGATTCCAAAGCTATGCTCGCTGCCTCCCGACCTCAACTTACGCATGAAAATGACTTTATTGCCCATTTCCTTAACAGAGACATTGAAGTTCTTGACCCGTGCAAAATCTTCAGCCAGCTGGTTAAGTTCGTGGTAATGGGTGGCGAAGAGGGTCTTGGCCTTAAATTTCGGGTGATTGTGCAGGAACTCCACGATGGACCAGGCGATAGAGATGCCGTCATAGGTAGAGGTGCCACGCCCAATTTCGTCCATCAGCACCAGACTACGGTCTGAAAGATTATTGAGGATACTGGCCGTCTCTGTCATCTCCACCATAAAAGTAGATTCTCCTTTAGATAGATTGTCCGATGCCCCTACCCGGGTAAAAACCTTGTCAATTATTCCTATCCTGGCATAGGATGCGGGAACAAAACTCCCCATCTGTGCCATGAGCACAATCAATGCGGTCTGCCTCAATAGCGCCGATTTACCCGCCATGTTTGGGCCGGTGATGATAATGATCTGCTGGGATTTGTGGTCCAGGTAAATGTCATTAGGAACATAATCCTCTCCTACGGGGAGCTGCTTCTCGATGACCGGATGACGGCCATCTTTGATTTCAAGGGAGTCCGTATCCGCCACCTTGGGTTTGCAATAGTTGTTGGAAATGGCGACCTGAGCAAAGGACAACAAACAGTCTACCGACGCCAATAGCTTCGCATTTTGCTGAATCTGTGCTACATACTCCCCCGCATCCTGAACGAGCAGTGTGAAATACTTTTGTTCCAATCCAATTAAGCGTTCCTCTGCATGAAGGATTTTCTCCTCGTATTCCTTTAGCTCTTCGGTAATATACCGTTCGGCATTGACCAGGGTTTGCTTTCTGATCCATTCCGCAGGCACCTTATCCTTATGGGTGTTGCTCACTTCCAGATAATACCCGAACACCTTGTTGTAGGCAATTTTTAGAGAGGAAATCTGCGTCCGCTGAACTTCCCTTTGCTGTATCTGGATCAGGTAATCCTTGCCAGAGTTGGCCAGTTTCCTGTATTCGTCCAACTGTTCATCGATGCCGTTCTTAATAATTCCTCCTTGGTGAGTGAGCATGGGGGCGTCTTCCTGGAGTTCTCTCTCGATTTTTTCCAGAAGAAATTCACATGGATTGATCTGGTCGGCCAATTTTTTAAGGGAGGAATTCTTCTGGGTTTTCAGCAGTCCCTTGATAGGAAGAATATTCTTTAAGGCCCTTTTTAGCTGGTTCATCTCGCGGGGATTAATCCTTCCCACTGCCACTTTGGAGATCAATCTTTCCAGGTCTCCCACCTGCTTGAGGTGGGAAAGAATCTCAGCCGCTAATCCTTCTTCTTGATAGAAATGCTCCACGATTTTCAGCCTCTCTTCAATCAGGTCTTTTTCCTTAAGGGGCAGCACCATCCATTTTTTCATCAGGCGCGAACCCATTGGTGTGACTGTTTGGTCCAATATCTGGATGAGGGGAATGCCACCTTCCTGTTGAGAATAAACCAGTTCCAGATTGCGGATGGTGAATTTATCCAGCCAAACATATTTCTCTTCGGCAATGCGGGAAATGGAGGCGATGTGTTTGACTTCTTTATGCTCTGTCTCTTCCAAATAATAAAGTATCGCGCCTGAAGCAATGATGCCGTGTTCCAGGTTGTCGATGCCAAAGCCCTTTAGGTTGAGGGTTCCAAAGTGGTTGTTCAGCTTTTCATAGGTGTAATCAAACTGGAAGACCCAATCTTCACAGTGAAATGTGGAATAATTGTCTTTGAGGATTTCGTTGGCCTGGGATTTTGCGGTTTTGGAATAAATCACCTCGGCCGGGTTGAAGCTTTGCAACAATTTTTCAATGTAGGAAAGAGAACCCTCTGCGGCCATAAATTCCCCGGTGGACAGATCAAGGAAAGCAATGCCGGAGATTGTCTTACCAAAATAAATGGATGCCAGATAGTTGTTCCTTTTTTTGTCCAAGACGTTGTCATTGAAGGAAAGTCCGGGAGTAACCAGTTCCGTTACGCCTCTTTTGACGATTCCCTTTACTTCTTTGGGGTCTTCCAGTTGGTCACAGATAGCTACGCGGTTGCCGGCCCGGACCAATTTGGGAAGATAGTTGTCCAGAGAATGATGGGGAAACCCCGCTAATTCAATGTGGGAGGCTGATCCATTGGCCCTTTTGGTCAGCACGATATCCAAAATCTTGCTGGCCTTAACGGCATCTTCCCCGAAGGTTTCATAGAAATCCCCTACCCTGAACAGCAGCAATGCACCAGGATGCTTGGCCTTGATGGCATTGTATTGTTTCATCAAAGGGGTTTCTTTTACTTCGTTTGCCTTAGGGTTGGCCATTGTATGCAGGTTTTAAATCTTTGTGTTAATTTTGAAGCTAATCAAAGCCTGAATTTAGGGAAGAAAGAAAGGGAAGCAAAATGCAGAGAAAAAAATTAAGCATGGACGAGTTGAACCGTCTATCGCCCGAAGAATTCAAGAACGAGGTAAAAACCCCTTTAATTATCATCCTGGACAATGTGCGGAGCCTCAACAATGTGGGCTCTGCCTTTAGGACGGCAGATGCTTTCCGGATAGAAAAGATCTTCCTCTGTGGCATCACCGGAACGCCCCCCCACAGAGAAATAAACAAGACGGCTCTTGGCGCCACCGAATCTGTCGACTGGGAATATGCCGAATCCACAGGTGAGGCGATCAAATTGTTAAAGAAGGAAGGTTATGAAATTGCCGCACTCGAGCAGGTTACCCACAGCATTTCTTTGCATGAGTTTGCCCCCAACCCCCAAAAGAAGTACGCGTTGGTATTTGGTAACGAAGTGTTTGGTGTGGAAGAGGAGGTCATTTTAGACTGTGACCATGTCATCGAAATTCCCCAAATAGGGACCAAACATTCCCTGAATATCTCCGTCTCCATCGGGATTAGTCTTTGGGATTTTGTCAATAAAATGGGGGTATTCGGGGCGGATAAAACTTCTTGATTCGGAAACCTTATAACCGGAAAATCAAACCCGCCACCGCATAATTGACCCAGGAAAAGTTGTACACTTCATCGCTATCCGTGCCCCCCTCTAGAACCCTATAGCCTGCTTTGATAGCCAAGCGTTCACCCAAGGGTATCCGTGTGCCCAAGAAAAGATCAAAGGCCCTTCCCTGTTTGGCGGCCAAGCCATCCCCTTCAAAATATACAGCGGCTCCGCCAAAATCATAAGCGGCATACAAATGTAGAAGGGGAACAAACCCCACATTGTCGTTTCTTTCGACCCTTCCGGCCTGTTCATCTTCCAATTGCACGCTGGCGTCCCGAATCTTACCGGTTAGCCCCACCCCCAATGTCCATTTATCCGTTTGTACCACGTCTCTGCGATAGGTCAGCCGATAGCTGTTGAAGCGATACAAGCCATTAACGAATTTGCCATTGGCAAATTGTGCGTCCTGGAATTGGATATTTCGGGGAGCAGCTCCCAGGTATTTGATTTGAAGGGGTGCCCAAAGTGCCGAAATGTGGTTTTTTTCGTTAAAGGTGAAGCTGGCCCTTGCCCTTATGGGGATCACGGGCCCCTGAAGGTCAAAGTCTTTTTTAAAATCAAAAAGGGTTCCTTGGTTGTTGAATATCCTTATTTCATTGCTGGCCTGAAATGCCAAGCCACTTTCCACCTCAAGGGCAAACTGGCCGTATGCTTTGGGTAAACAGAAAATACAAAGAAAACAGGTGAATAGGGAAATGGTTTTCATGCTCATAGCTTTAATGATCAATTGAATAAGTGTTTTTTCATACCAATTTAAATGCCTAAAAATCATAGGATTTGTTCACTGCCTTCCTCTTGATAGAAAAATTGACCGATAGAAAATCCCATGAGTCAAAAAACCGAAGCCTGGGCAAAATTCCGCTTCCCAAAAAAAAGGCGATGCCCCAAGCTCGGATTGATTTTAATAACTGGGTCTTTCTCCATCATAAACCTGGTAACCCAATTTTATGAGGAGGCGAATAGTGGCTATTGGAAATAAAGGGGGTTAATGGTATTGTTCTAAGCTCTCTAGGGCTGATTGCACCAATTCCGTTTCATAGCCTTTGTAGGTGAGGAACTGGTACACTTTGGCCCTCTTTTTATATTTATCTTTTTCCTTAATTTCGGTCAGTTTTTTTTCTGCCAAATAGATTAAAGTTTCCCAATATTCCTGCTCATCTATTTCTTTTAAAGCTATCCGGACTAAGGTATCGCTGGTTACCCTAAATTTGAGTTCCCTACTGATCCGTAATTTCCCCCACTTTTTTATCCGGAACTTTCCCCTAGCGAAAGCCTTGGCAAAGCGTTCTTCATTTAGAAAACCTTCCAAAATCACGGAAGTGATTAAGTTTTCGACCTCATGGGAGTGCAGTCCATATTCATAAAGCTTGTCCCGGACTTCCTTTTGACATCGCTCCTGGTAAGCACAGTAGGAGGCTATCTTTATTTTTGCCTCAGCGGGCGTCAAAATTTTTCGAGGGGCTTCTTCCTGATAATCTTTTCTTGTGAAAGACATTTTGTGTAATTTTAACTTTGAATCAAATTAAGATCTTTTTAAGATATAGAACCTAAATAAACAAATGATGCGAAAGAAAATTGTAGCTGGGAACTGGAAGATGAACTGCACTATGGAGGAGGGTCAGATACTTACCTCCGAAATCGTCAACATGATAAAGGATGAACGTAAAAAAGACGTTACGGTTGTTTTAAACCCACCTTTTATCCATTTGACCGGAATAAAAAGATTGGTAGGGGAGACCGCAGATCTCTTTGTGGGAGCGCAGAACTGTTCCTCTAAGGAATCAGGTGCTTATACAGGTGAAGTTTCTGCCAAGATCTTGGCTTCTTTTGGGGTGACTCACGTGATCATCGGACACAGTGAGAGGAGAGAATACTTCAACGAAACCAATGAAGAACTGACCGAAAAGGTAAACCAGGCCCTGAGCAACAAGCTGACCCCGATATTTTGTTGTGGGGAACCTTTGGAAATCAGAGAAGCCGGAACCCACGAAGCGTATGTCAAAGACCAATTGACCGCAAGCTTGTTCGGTTTGTCTGATGCTGACTTTTCCCAGATCGTGATTGCCTACGAACCTATATGGGCCATAGGAACTGGTAGGACAGCCTCATCAGACCAGGCACAGGAGATGCATGCAGCCATCAGAAAGCACCTTGCCTCCAAATATGGTGATCCTATCGCAAATGCTATCCCCATCCTCTATGGCGGAAGCTGCAAGCCTGACAATGCCGAAGAAATATTCTCAAAACCCGATGTCGACGGGGGCTTGATCGGAGGAGCGTCATTGAAATCAAGGGATTTCATGGACATCATCAAATCCTTCTAATGTAAGTAGCAGACCTGTCAGGGTGGTTGTTTATGGGGTTAAGCTAAGCTGAGAAGTTTACAGGAACCCTATGAGATTAGCCTGACAGGTTGTTGATACCACACCATCTTTCTGAATTAAAATCACCCATGGAATATCTTGAATTTAAAATCACCTGCACGGAGGAATATAAGGATATTCTGATTGCTGAATTGGCTGAAGTCGGGTTCGACTCTTTTTTGGAAACAGAGGAGGGCATAGAAGCTTATATCACGGAGGATCTTTTTGATAGAGCCGATTTTGATGCGGTCATTGACAAATACAAAGTCGAGGCGGGCTTATCCGTGACCGAAGGGAGTATGGCTAAGGTCAACTGGAACGAGGAGTGGGAAAAACATTATGATCCTATCGAAGTGGGCGAAGATGTATATGTCCGGGCATCCTTTCACGCTCCCAAACAAGGGGTGGCACATGAGATTGTGATCAATCCAAAGATGTCCTTTGGGACTGGCCACCATGCCACCACCTATTTAATGCTCACCCACCAATTGAATATTGATCATTCGGGGAAGCGGGTGATAGACATCGGCTCCGGTACAGGTATTTTGGCGATCATGGCCCATAAGTTGGGCGCAAAGGAGGTGGAAGCGTTAGACATAGATGAGTGGTGCGTGGAGAACGGGGAGGAAAATTTTGCCCTGAATGGACTCCCTGACATAAAAATGGGACTGGGTACCATCCGGGAAGTGGCACCTGAAGGCACATTCGACATCACCTTGGCGAATATCAATAAGAACGTACTGCTGGATGAAATGGAGGTATATGCGGATTTGGTGAAGCCAGGAGGTCACTTGCTTCTGAGTGGCTTTTATGAACACGACATTCCAGATATTCTCGAAAAGGCAGGGGCTTATGGACTTGAACTGAAGGATCAAAAAACCCGATCTGACTGGGCAGCATTGGTTTTGGAAAAGCTTTGAAAATGGGTGTGGAACTATGGCCGGATCACAGAGATGATATGGCTATCTCCCGCAGATCTAGGCGTCAACTACGCAATACGGCTATGGACAGATAGGTCTGCGGGAAATTTCGCATCGTCTCACAACCACATCGGTACAGCTCCCATTATAATCCCAAAAAATATGCCCTGCACTATCTCTCGTGTGACGGATGTCTCATGTTTTAGACCATCCTCTTTGGCAATAAGCGTCAGTTTTTGATTGTTTCGGAGAAAAAATTGAAACCCCACAAAGTCTTTGTCACGAGATTGACAGGCTTGTAGATGTCGGCTATCTTTTTGGGCAGAAAAGGGACCAGCGTCACCTTTATTGCACCGACCCGGTCTTTTTCTACATAAAAACTGTAAAGGCCGTTTAGCTTCAACAGCTCTTTAGGAAAGAATATTCCCTCGTTGGTTTTTTGAAAAGGCACCTTAATGCCGAATCTTCTTTTAGCGGCGCCATAATGGCGGACAGCCATCTCAAATTTTGAATTTTGGATACAGAGATTAGATTCAGACAAAAATCGTGGATTAAATGTATGGCTGACCTCAATATCCCCTTTGCGTATCTTGTAGGCAACCTCCGTTTCCACCGTCTTCTTGAGGAAGAGATGGTTTTGTGTAGCAAAAAAATGCCAAAGCGCATCTATTCTTTTTAAATCCACTGGCGGATGTTTTGGGTTTATTTTTAAAAGCATCAATATATGCTTTTTTACTATAAAAGGTAATGTAAGAAGGAAGTTTTACTCGCAGTTGAGCCTCCAGGACCCATGGCTGATCGTAGCCCACCTATGGCTATCCCTCTTCCACATCCCATTGATCTGATTAATCCCCGCCCTTTTAAATAAAATCTACCAGTCCTTCCAATTTCATTCCCCTGCTTCCCTTGATCAGGATCAGGTAGTCTTCCAGCCGAGAATCCTGTAGCCAGTTCCTTAAGGAAAAAGGGTCGGGAAAATAAAGCCCCCGCGGAGCGTTGGCCAGTGCGTGTTGCATCAGCTTACCCGTGAAGCAGATCTTTTCAATATCAAGCTGGCTTACCAGTGTCCCGATCTTTTGATGCTCTTCCACTTCGGATTGGCCCAGCTCAAACATGTCCCCTAAGATGATCATTTTATGTTTCTTTCCCGTCATCTTTCCGAAGGCTGAGATCGCTTCCTCCATGCTGGAGGGGTTGGCGTTATATGCGTCCAGAAGAATCATGTTGCTCCTTTTTTCGATCAGTTGTGAGCGCATGTTGCTGGGAATATATTCGGCAATGGCTGCAATCGCCGCTTCTTCGGATATCCCAAAATACTTGCCCACCGTAAGTGCGGATGCGATATTTCCAAAATTGTAGGCTCCCAGCATCTTTGTTGAATGTCTTGTGCCATCGGCGGTTTGGAATTTAACAAAAGGATTGGCCTCGACCAATGTACATTCAAAAAAACTTTCGGGCTCGGGGTAGAGAACCGGATCCTCAAATCTCTTAGCCATATTGGACAATATCGGATTGTCCGTATTGATAAAAACCGTTCCTTGGTGAGCGATCAGGTATTGATAAAGTTCGGTCTTTGTCCTAAGCACCCCATCAAAATCCCCAAATCCCTCCAAATGTGCTTTGCCTATATTGGTGATAAGACCGTGTGTCGGCTCGGCAATTTGACATAATTCGTGAATATCCCCAATTTTGTTCGCGCCCATTTCCACGATGCCGATCTCGGTTTTTTCATCCATGGACAGTAAGGTCAACGGTACCCCGATATGGTTGTTTAGGTTGCCAATAGTGGCCTTGGAAGTATATTTTTTGCCCAAGACTATATGAACCAATTCCTTGGTGGTGGTTTTGCCGTTCGTCCCGGTAATGGCGATGATCGGGATATTTAGCTTCTTCCTGTGGTAATTCGCCAGCTGTTGTAGGGACTGCAGTGCATCTTCAGCCAAAAAATACCTCTTATCGTCTTTTAGATAAGCATTAGCTTCATCTACTACCACGGCGGAAGCTCCCAGCGCCAAAGCGTTAGCAGCAAACTCATTGGCGTTGAAAGAAGGACCTTTAAGCGCAAAGAAAAGGTTGCCTTTTTCGATCTTCCTTGTGTCCGTGCTGACTCCTGTTGAATTTATGTATAACTGGTAAAGCTGCTCAATATTCATTTCCTCTTTGATTAACTGCCACATCAATATTTAAAATAAACGGATGCCTTATCTATTTGATTAAAAAGTAAGGCTTAAATTTAACCTTACATAGTAGTGACTGCGAATGCGCTCAGATGCACACGCCCACAAAGATATTAATATAGTCTTTGCACTTCGATCGGCTTCAATATTTATACGATGAAATTAACCCTGGTTCCCTTCCTCTTCCTTTTAATTTTTCAGACCAGTGCCCAAAAAGCCTTCCAGTTTGACCATGCCTTAGCCGTCACCATGTATGGTAGAGAACTTCCTACGCCCTTTGCGGGAGGAATCAATTCCGCACAGATCCAACAAATTGATCTCAACGGAGACCATAGGGAAGAGCTGGTAGTATGGGATAAAAACGCTGCAAATCTGCTGGTTTTTGAGGTAATTGAGGGACAATATGTCCACCGTCCGATGCTGCAGTATGCTTTCCCCTCCGACATTAATGGTTTTTTGATCTTGGAAGATTTTGATGGAGATGGCAAAAAAGATCTTTTTACCAGTAGCCCCTTCGGGATCAAGGTGTATAAAAACATCACTGTAGCTGGTTCTCCCCAATGGGAGGTGGCCCAGGAATTCTTACGGTTGGACAACAAGGCTAACCTACAGATGAACAATCTGGACATCCCTTCAATTATGGACATTGACGGGGATGGGGATCTGGACATCGTGACATTCAATTTTGCCTCTGGTGATTTTTTGGAGTACTACCGAAATACCAGTATGGAGAGGAAAGGAATAGCGGATATCGACGGATTCGCAGCTGCTGTGTCCAGATGGGGCGGATTTGAGTTCTGCGGTTGTGGGGTATTCTCCTTTGGTCAAACTTGTGCTGGAAGGCCAATTGCTGAGGTTCCAATCTTAGAAAATTTTAAAGTTACGCATGCGGGAGGGCACTCGCTCTTGTTGCATGATTTTAACGGAGATGGGATGTTGGATATGCTGATGGGCCAGGACGAATGCAACAGCCTTTATTACTTGGTCAATGAAGGAAGCAACAGCCATCCCGATTTTAACGCTTTCTCCAAAGACCTGCCCCAGTTGGGGCCTTTGCCCGAATTTCCGGTTTTCCACGCCGCTTATTTTTTGGAGGATGATCTGGTGATTACGACCAATTCTCCCAATACGGCTTCGCAAAAAGATGCGGATTATGCGCAGAGTTTATACCACTACCGGGATGGCCATACTTTGACCACCCAGGCTTTTCTTCAGGAGAATATGGTGGATTTAGGGGAGAATTCCAGGCCTTTTTTTAAAGGAAATATCCGCTCAGGAGAATTGATTGTTACGGCCAATAGCCTTGTAGATAACCAAACGGTGGGAAAAGCTTACTACTTCAAGTTGTCCCCCGAGGGCTTCACCCTGGAGGAGGATGATTTCTTACAGCTTTCTTCGCTCGAGTTGACCGATTTGCAGTATCAGGAAGTGCTGACAGCAGAAAATACACGGTCGCTTTTCCTCTCAGGGGTGGAGGTGATCAATTTTACCGCGGTGAGGAAGTTGTTTTGGTCTCCTTCTTTAGACGGAGGAGCATTGCAGGAAATTTCTTTGCCGGAAGTACAGTTGCGGGGAAATGACCAGCTAGAGTTTTATCGGCACCAAGGCGAGAACTATTTGTTGCTGGCCAGGCAAACGGGGGAATTGATCAGATACCAGGTGGAGTTTGGGACAGTTCCGCAGATGACCCTGTTGGAAAGGGACTTCCTCGGCTTCACCGACAACGTCGCCAACAGGAACTTAAGCGTGCATGTGGTGGAAGTAAGCCCCGGTCAGCTGGACCTCTATGCCATCGACCAAAGAGGTGTCTTAAGCCATATCCCAGCCTTCTTGGACAATCCTTCTCCTAATTCTTTTTTGCTTCAACTGGAGGATCAAGACCCTATTCAAACGCGCTTGGCAAGAAACACCTGGATAGCCTCCATACCCCCGGTCTTTGGGGAAAACCGTGACTTGATTTTGGGTAATACTGCGGGGGGATTAATCTATTTAAAAGACGTATCCACCTCTATGCCTCCACCGGGAGAGGAAGATCTCCAGCTCAAGCTATATCCCAATCCAACTTCGGGGCCTTTGAACCTTCTTTCCTCCGCTACAGGGGAGATCCGCTTGGTGAATACACTAGGGCAAGTGGTAATGGACGGCATTTCCATCCAGAAAGAAATTCCCCTCCAGCAAAATTTGCATCAAGTCAGTCAGGGGGTATATTTTATCCAATTTGTCGGCAGTAGGGGAAAAGGCCTGACCAAGAAAATCATTGTCAATAGGTGATCAGGATAACACTGATCACAGTTGTTTTTTCAATTTGAAAGTAATTGACAGTTCTTTTACGTCATTTTCAGTGCTTCTAGTTATGCCCAAAGTAATCACTCTGCCTTCTTCCGATCGGAAAAGGTCGTTGATATCTGATATCTTCCAGAAAAATATAGGCACTTTGTTGATACTGAAGATTTCATCAAATTGTTGGATGCCGCTATTATGGGCCGGCGAATTCTTCTTAACTTGACTAACGTACACCCGTCCTTCGTCCACATTGATAAGCCTTACCGTAATTCCACTCATATCGTACTCAAAGGGTTGGTGGAAGCTGGCAGACTTCTTATAAAAAATCCTCTGCCGCGGATAATCTATGATGAGCTTCATCCGGCTCAGCAGTTCCGAACCCAAGCTCCCAAGCCTTCCCGTTCCCAAAATGATATTGGAAAATTCTGTGGCATCAGGATAGGAGGTAAGTACTTTTCGAAGGTTAAGTCCGCCGAAGGTTAGCCGATCTACCCTCCCGATAAATCCATACAAATCCCCGCCCAGGGATCTTCCCAGATCACTTTCCAAGGCCCCCTCGGGTAGCACGATGTCTTCAGAAGTTTCCCTGTTGAGCAGCAGGCTATGGTTGGCCCCTGTGTCGATCAATAATTTTGCCCACAGGTCGGAGCCATCGGCTTGTTTTATTTGGATGCGCACATAAGGTTTGTTGTCCTCTATTTGGATGGCCGCAGTCCTATAGCCAAAAGGACGCCATTTAAATGAATCAGGCTCGTAAAAGGTAAGCCTACTGATGTCATAATCAATCTTGATCGGATTGTACTTGAAAAACTCATATCCGATAACGCCGTAAATCGGAATGCCCAGCACTTTTTCCAATTCCAAAAAATCCTCATCCAGCACCAAAATTGCTTGCAGCCTGCCCTCTATCTCCCCGAGATCCACTGTGTTGTTTGTGGAAACGGACGCTGATAGTACCGTCTGTCCATCTGCTCCAACTAGATTTAACTTCCTCGAATAAATTAAGCCGAGTTCATCACCAATGCTCTTGCTGAATAGGATATTGGATTTGACGCCGGTATCAAAAAGGAAATTTAGCGGGGGGCCATTGTTGAGAGACACCGGGATGATGATCAAATTGTTGACTTGCGCAAAGGGGAGCAACACCCTTTTAGAATCGTCTTTAATATAAAAGCCTGGGACCTGTGCATCAAGATTGTGCCCTATAAGGATAAATATAACCAATAGGATAAGATGCAGGCGTGAAGGCATGGCTTTCAGATTGATATTTTCTGATAATTTAATGTTTTATCCGAGGAAATGTGTAATTGTTGATTTTTTTTAGATGATTAATTTAGAATGAAAGCAAATAAGCCCAAACGATTATCTCTAAGAGTTGATCCTTTGAAATACTCCTGATTTTCCTGCATCTTTATCGTCCGAAAACACAGTTATGGCAGATAAGACAATAATAGAAAAAGCTAAAAAGATATTTGAGAATTTTCTTCTCCGACAGGGAAGCCGGAAAACCCCTGAACGCTTTTCTGTGATTGATGAACTTTATGTCCTGCCTGAGGACGAACACATTGATGTGGAGGGCTTGTTTTTGATGATGAGGAACAAGGGGTATACCATTAGCAGGGCAACCATATACAATACGCTGGACCTGTTGGTGGAATGTGGCCTGGCCGTAAAGCACCAATTTAAGGATAAAGTGGCCCTATATGAGCAGGCTTTGACTTATAAGCACCACGATCATTATGTCTGCAACCAATGCAGAAAGATCAAGGAGTTTTCGGACGGTAGGATCAATGCCATTAAGGAGGCCATGGGGAAGGAATTTATCGCCACCATCACAAGCCATTCCCTAGTCCTGTATGGCGATTGCCAAATTCCCAACTGTGAAAACCTCAACGTTGTCTAAGCTTGAGTAAGAGGCTGTAACCCTTAAGATCTTTCGCCAACAGCGCTTGTGCTAGCCTTCCTGAAGCTTCAACCTGATCTCCTCCTCATCGGGATAGGGGATATCCACATCAGGCTCGTTGAAAAAGTTAAACTCATTTTCTTTCCTCTCTTTGGGCCTCCTCCAATCGTTGATCATCTTGATGGTCGGTTGTTCGTCTTCCCTCCATACAAAACCGCTAAGTGAGGTGCCCTCTTCATCTAGCATATGTGGTGGGGTAAATGATGCCTCCGGTTTGATGGTATGACTGATGCTGCTGACCTGCCCTTCCGTAAAGCTCATGATAATCCTTCCGCACAGCAGTTTATTCACGCCACGGATGGTGGTGTCGTTTTCAAGTGCAAAGTACAAGGACTCCCCGTTACCCTCTACATCCAATTTGCTCATCTGTCCCTCCAAAAAATACCCTGTCATCTTTCTTCCCCGGATCTGGTTATAGTTGGAAAGCGTATCCTTGGTGATCGCAAAGGCGTTGTCCTTCAAAAATGCCTTATCTATATCCTCGTTGGCAATAAGGAAACTGATGCTGTCCGCGGTGATCTGGCTTTTGTTGTTCCACAGCACCGGATCGCCATGGAGATAAATGGTGGAATCGGAATAGATGTAGACCATGGAATCAGATCTCCCCGAAATATCGGATTTTATCATCCTCATATTTGAAAAGGCTTGAAGGTACCTATTGGTCGCATCCTCACTGTCCTGTGAGATCAGGGTGTCTGCAATCATGTACAGGGTATCGGCTTCAAAATATTTCCGAACCAAAGCATTTCCATAAACTTTTGAGTACTTCAGTTCCTCCCAATATTTGCCCTCCTCTCCAAAAATCTCCACGTTCCGTTCTTTATTATACACGCTCACATTCTCTGTGGCTTCATAATATTGCTGGTTTTCATCGTAGTAAAGGATTTCGGCAGAAACCAAACTGTTTTCTGTTTCTACATCCCCATCGTAAAATCTGAAGATTTTGGCTTCCGTATCGTAAAAGGTACCCTTTCGTGCATTCAGCTTGTTTCCCTCTTTTGATTCGATATTGGTGATTCCTTCCGTTTCCGCTACTTTGGAAAGGGTATTGTAAATCAATGAATTGGACTTCAGGGTGTAGTCGGGGTTTTCGAGCACCACAGCCTCTGTAAAGGTGATTTGGTCTTTAAGGGTCTCATACAGCCCATTTTCGCTCGTCAGTACGTTCGTGCTGTCCACTACTTTGCCTGAATTGAAGTAGTTGGCCTCGCCTAATTCCCGGTTGTAGTCCAAAAAATCCGTGTACAGGGTGGTCTCTTTGTTTTTGAACACCACCTGGTTCCTAAGCTTGGCCAGTTGGTTGTTGCCATCATACTCGCCATAAGTACTATAGGTGGTCACGGAATCCTTTTGATCCTCAATTCTAACGTTTCCAAAAAGCTTGGCGAGGTTTTCTTGGCCATAAAAGTGCACAGAGTCGCTATAAATCAGTGAATTCTGATGCTTCATCACCACATTATCCAATAGCCTCTCAAAACCTTTTCCCCCTACAAGACGGTCTGCCTGGATGATCTCAAGCCTGGAGTCCGCCCCGGGATCGCCTTGGGCGAAGAGGAGGCTGATCCATCCAAAAAAGGACATAAAGGTGAAGAGAAACTTCTTTTTTTGCATTCTGATTTATATCAACGACAAAATTAACAGAAAATGGTATTTTTGGTTTATGCTTGACCTATTTATCCGTCATATACGGGAAAAGAACATTTTGGATTTCTCCAAACGTTATCTTTTGGCCATCAGCGGAGGGCTGGACAGCACGGTGCTTGCCCATCTGCTGCACGATGCCGGTGTCTCCTTCAGTATGGCCCATTGCAATTTTGGATTAAGAGGGAAAGAAAGTGATGGGGATGAAATGTTTGTCAAGGAAATGGGCCACCGGCTCGGGGTAAAGGTATATGCCAAAAATTTTGAAACCAAGTCTTATGGAAGGAAGCAGGGGATATCCACCCAAATGGCGGCCCGGGAACTGCGGTACCAATGGTTCGAGGAGGTCTTAAATGAAGAGGGCTTTGACGGGTTATTGGTCGCCCATCATGCGGACGATCAGCTAGAGACAATTCTATTAAACCTCCTTCGGGGTACGGGGATAGAGGGCATTTATGGTATGTCCGACACACGTGAGAAGATTATCCGCCCACTCTTGCCCTTTGGAAGGGCCTCTTTGGAGGCGTATGCGGCAGCCCAAGGGGTTCAGTGGCGAGAAGATGCTTCCAATTCAAGCATCGACTACAAAAGAAATTTTATCCGGCATCAAGTAGTGCCCCAACTCCAAGATTTTGACCCTGCGGCGCTTTCTCTTTTGCAATTCAGCTTTGATCGAATCAAAGATACCGCTAAGGCATTTTTCTATCTCAATGAGACTTGGCTGGAAAATAACATCAAGGCGGAAGGCGGGTATCAGCACCTTGCAACAGCGGCATTGGCCAAGGTCCCGGGGAAAAAATCACTCCTCTTTTACTGGTTGAGGACTTACGGCTTTACATTTTCCCAAATGGAGGATGTGTTGTCAGCCGTAGACAAACAGGAACCGGGAAAGACTTTTTTATCGAAAGATTACCTCCTCAATCTGGATCGTTCCCACCTGATCTTAGGGCCAGCGGACAACGAATTTCCGGAAGCTTGGATTGATGAATCCGCCATTGAAGTTCGCATAGGAAAGGAAAATTATGAGTTGTTGGTTTTGAACGAAAACCTTCAGCCCCCCTCGTCCTCAGCGGAAGCCATGCTTGACCGGGATAGGCTAAACTTTCCCTTAAAAATCCGAAAATGGGAAACAGGAGACCGGTTTCGTCCTCTAGGGATGAAAAGTTTCAAGAAGGTCAGTGATGTGTTGGTGGATTTGAAGATGCCTCTGATCCACAAAAGGAACGTGAAAGTGTTGTGCTCGGGAGAAGATATTGTGTGGGTCATAGGGCTGAGGATTGATGACCGCTTCAAAATTACCTCCTTGACCAAGTCAGCCTTGTATCTAAAAAAGGCCGGAGAACGGTGACATCCGCCAGCCGGCAGGGAAGATTTCTGACTCCGGTCTTCGGTCTTCCGCTCCCTTCAAATTCCCCTTTACCACAGCAAATAACCCAAAAGAACCACCTTGCAAGTAATCAGTGGTTTGCTTCTTAAAACAGGCTTCTTTTAATATATTTGCAATCATTTTAAATAAAATATCCATAAAATTAAATTTTATATTCCATGACTAAAGTAACTGTGGTAGGAGCCGGTAATGTGGGCGCAACTTGTGCTGACGTGTTGGCCTACAATGAAATTGCGGAAGAAATTGTGTTGGTAGATATTAAAGAAGGGGTAGCTGAAGGGAAGGCACTTGATATTTGGCAGAAAGCCCCCATCAATTCTTATGACAGCAGAACAATCGGCAGCACCAACGATTATTCCAAAACTGCCAATTCGGATGTTGTGGTGATCACCTCAGGCCTTCCACGTAAGCCGGGAATGACAAGGGATGACCTGATCGAAACCAATGCGGGTATCGTAAAGTCGGTAACAGAGAATGTGGTGAAGCACTCTCCTGATGCCGTTATCATCATTGTTTCCAATCCTTTGGATGTAATGACTTACCAAGCCCACATTACTTCCAATCTGTCGAGGAACAAGGTCATAGGAATGGCAGGGATATTGGATACAGCCCGCTATAGAGCCTTTATCGCTGACGAACTGAATATTTCTCCAAAAGAGATTCAGGCAATCTTGATGGGAGGCCACGGCGATACCATGGTTCCGCTTCCAAGATATACTACAGTGGCAGGGATCCCTGTGACTGAATTGATCGACAAGGACAAGCTGGATGCCATTATCGAAAGGACTAAGTTCGGTGGCGGGGAATTGGTGAAGTTGATGGGGACTTCAGCTTGGTATGCACCTGGTGCGGCCGCTGCCCAAATGGTAGAAGCTATCATAAAGAATCAAAGAAGGGTATTCCCGGTTTGTATCAAATTGGAAGGCGAATACGGCATTGATGACTGCTATTTAGGAGTTCCGGTTATCTTAGGCAAGAACGGTATCGAGAAAGTATTGGAACTGGATCTTACTGCCGACGAAAAAGAACTGCTAGAAGTATCTAGATCGCACGTAAAAGAGGTGATGTCGGTATTGGATAAGATCTCCGGAAAATAATCCTTTTTCGCCGGTTCACATTCGGCCGATGTCCTCGCTTTATATTGATAAAAGCAGCTTGAGGAACGAAGTCATCAAATGGTGTGAAAAGCCGTGACTTTGTGTTCGATTTGGCATTTGAGTTTCGCCATTAGACCTCATGGCGGATATCCGGTCTTTTTTGAGAATATGCCATAGGGTCGGCAGTGGGAAGAAAAAAATCTTCCTGCTGCCGGCCTTATTCTTTCTACTTTAGCCAGAGGGCATTACCTTTACCTTAATTCTTAGGATTATAATCTATTTCTGCGGTGAATTTAATCAAACGTTTATTGGTCGTTTTGTTGGTCATTTCTTTGGGCTTGGCCGTGTATTTCTTCGCTTCCACCTATTTTTTTAACAGGCGCCTGCATACAGCAGATGTAATCCCGGCGGATGCCATCTTCGTCTTTGAAACAGAAGGGCCGGTGAACACCTGGAACCAGTTGGTGAACCAACCCTTATGGGGACGGTTGAGAGACATCCCTTCTTTGAAGAATCTGGAAAACCAGCTTTTGGCGTTGGACAGCCTGGCGGGAAGATCCGGAAAACTCGAAAATTCCCTTAAAGGAAACAGTTTCTCCGTCTCCCTTCACCCCTCAGGAAAAGATGAATTGGACTTTTTGTTTTCCATTGCTTTTTCCGGTCAGGAGCATGAGGACTTTGTCCGGTCCCTGGTAGAAAAGATCAATCCAAGGGATGTCCATTCACGAAACTATAGTGGCGTAAAGGTCTTTGAGTACCAAAGCCCTGAAGCAAAAAACATTTTGTCATTTGCCATAGTCGACAACCTGGTATTGGGCAGTTATTCTTCCTTCCTGTTGGAGGACGCCATTAGGCACACCCAGTCCGATCAGTTAAAAGGATTTAGGGCGGCGTACCCTGCTTTGTACAAAAATAAACCTGATCCCCGTGGGCTTGGTTTGTTGCGGTTGAGTGGTGTCGGGCTTGGGAAATTTATCCAAACCATCGGCAGGGCAGGCGAATCCCAAGGGGCGGATTATTTTTTAAATAACAGGCAAGCTGTCAATCTGGAGCTGAAATTCTCCAACAACGAAATTGTGTTTGAAGGCGCTTCCTTCTTTGGTGATGGAGATCTGGTGGAAATACCTTGGGGCGACAATGGAGCCCCTGAGACGTTCCACAATTATATTTCCAATAGAACGGCCATTTTTCAGTGTTACAACGTCAATGATCCTTACCAGATTCAGGCTATATCTAATCTGGCATTTGAGGCGAAGAGTACGTTAAAAGGCGAGATGGACAAATTCTTCCCCGAATCTGCGTTTTTTCAACGGTTGACGGGGGAGGTAGGCTATATGGTCTTTGAGGAAAGCGGCGCTCTGGAAAAGGACAGGATCATCTTGTTGAAGACGGCCAAAGCCGAGGAACAGGTAGATTTGCTCAAGAGATTCAATTTGGATCTGGTGGAAGAAGATCGTGAAAAAGTGGGAAGGGATTACTATCTGGGCAGGGAAATCTTCCGTCTGGCTGCAGAAGAGTTTCCCGCACATCTGTTTGACGGGCAATTTATCGGTTTCCAAAACACCTATGTAGCGGCTTATGATGACATGATCCTGATGGGCAATAGCACAAAGGCGGTTCGGACATTCCTAGAAGATGTGTATAATGACAATACCTGGGGAAAGTCCATTCATCACAAGCGCTTTCTGGGGCAACTTCCCCGCCAATCCGGCTATAATTTTGTCATCAATATTCCCAGATTCTGGAGTAATCTGATCCGGATCGCATCGCCCGAATGGAAGGTGTTTTTGCAAAAATATGCGCCGCAGATAAAATCCATGGATTGGTTGGTGTTTCAGCAGAAGAATGAAAATGCCCGCGTTCAATTGCAGTATCATTTGGATTCTATTAACCCGTTAACAGGAATTGTTTTAGAGGAAGCCATGGCGGTGAAATTCCCCAACAGGTTGATCTATGGGCCGATGGCGATACAGAATTTCAATGACAGAAGCACGGATTACCTCGTTCAGGACGAGCTGCACCAAGTCCATTTGGTAACCGGTGACGGAGGGATTGTATTCAGCCAACAGGTGGACGGACAGATCGTGGGAGATGTTTTCCAGATAGACTACTACAAGAATGGAAAACTGCAAATTCTATTTGCCACCGATCAGGCATTATATGGCTATGACAGGCTGGGTACATTGCTGCCCGGTTACCCCATCCAACTGCCTTCCGGGCAAGCTATCAGCCACCTCAATTTGGTGGATTATGATAATGATAGGGATTATCGCTATTTCTTGGGAAGTGAAACCGGCGGTTTATACCTCTTTGATAAGGGCGGAACTCCGCTTGCGGGTTGGTCTCCAAGACCTATCCCAGGCAAGCTGGCTGCCGCTCCCCGACATTATCGGATTACCGGTAAAGGGGACTTTATGGTAGCCGCCAACACCACCGGGGATTTGTATCTGATGAACCGAAAGGGAGAATTGCCTTCCGGAAGTTCTGTCAAACTGGGCGAGGGCCTCTCAACAGACTTTGCATTAATCGAAAACAACCAGGCATCTGAATCGCAGTTGGTCACTATCAACGAGGAAGGGGAAGTGGTGAAGGTCAACTTCAATGGGGAAGTCACCTATAGAAACCAATTGCTCCGTCCGGGCCTGTCTACCAAGTATCACTTGGTGAAGGATCAATCCAAGCGCCAACATCTCTTTGTGCTACATGAATACAATAAAGTTTCCGTTTTAAATGCTGACTTGGAGCCTCTGTTCGAAAAAAGCCTGTTCTCTGACGAAGTGGATTTCCAGTACTTCTCCTTTGGCGGGGATAAAAATATCTTCGTGGTCATTGACAAGGTACAGGAGTTTATCTACCTCTATAACCTCCATGGTGAATTATTAAACACCAGACCGATCAGTGGTTATCAGAAGGTAGAGATCAACTATTCTGGAAGCAACAATGAATACGGGCTTTTGGTAATTGATGGCCATCGCTTCTCGGAATACAAAATGCCCCTATAACAGAAGAATTTCTGCTATTGGAAATTCAGATAGATCGTAATGGATTTCTTCCGTACATCCGACAAAGCTGCCGCTATGCTGGGATCTGTGGCCCCCTCCTGGTAAAGGTTGCGGAGTCCGTGGGAAAACCTGATTTCCGGAGAAAATTTAAAGTACTTAAAATAAAGATCGAAACCCATTCCCAATTCCAAGGCCAGGTCTTTGCCCTTCAATACAAGGTCATCTTCATCCGCCTCATCTTGCTTCTTGGTCCTGATCTGTGGATTGACTCCTCCCACAAAAAACATCCGGGTATTGTTGAAACGATGGGATTTGTATTTGAATAGAATAGGCACCTCAACCAGCGTCTCTTCGGTCAAAAAGGTGTTGGTCGTGATTTGGTTGTCTGTGCTGTTATCGGTGGGATTGCCTGGACTCGGGTTCCCGGGGGAAAACATATCAATTTCAGTCCTGTATTCGTAAAAACCCACCTTCGGGGTGATCAAGATATTCATTTGGTCATGTAACCGGGTGGTCAACAAAAAACCCAGGGCAAAACCCGGCGAATAAGTGGGCATAATGGCGCGAACGTTTCTGATCGAAGTGGCCTCTGGATTAAGGAAGTCATCAGAATATTTTATGCGAAGTGAACTGGTATGACCTGCTAAAAAGAAACCATAAGAAAAGGTCTGGTCATCGCCACCGGAGGAATTGAATAGACTCCATTGCCTTTGCGCAAATCCCTCTGCGGAGAAAAGAACAAAGAGCAGGAGAAATCCTACTTTTCTCCCACGTAGATGGCGCTTATACCAAAAGTCAGTGATTTGCATGTTGTGTTTTTAAAGCCCACTTTTTTCAATATATCCACAAATTTGTCGCCATAGGGGAACGCCTCCACCGATTCGGGAAGATACGTGTAGGCATCATTGTCTTTGGATACCAGCTTACCTATCTGTGGAAGAACGTAATTGAAGTAGAAATTGTATCCCTGCTTCATGGGAAATTTCTCCGGTTTTGAAAACTCGACAATTACCGTCTTACCCCCCGGCTTAAGTACGCGGTACATGTCGGACAGGCCCTTTTCGAGATTCTCAAAGTTTCTTACACCAAAAGAAACGATGACCGCATCAAAATTATTCTCCGGGAAGAGCAACTTTTCCGAATCGCCTAACTGTAGTTCTATCAGGTGGTCCAGTTTTTTCTTCTTCATTTTCTTCCTCCCCTCCTCGAGCATTCCCTCGGAAATGTCTACCCCTATCACTTTGTCAGGATTTAGCGCCAAGGCTTCAATGGCAAAATCCCCCGTTCCTGTGGCAATGTCAAGAATAAGTTTTGGCTGATCTTTTTGAAGGAGCTTGATGGCTTTTTTTCTCCAAAGCACATCGATACCCAAGCTCAGGACGTGGTTTAAAAGGTCGTAGTGTTTGCTGATGTTGTTGAACATGTTGGCAACCTGCTCTTTCTTGCCCTCATTTCGATCCTTGTAGGGTACTATTGACATTCGGATTTTGATGGATAGTTGTGCAATATTACTAACTAAAGCTGACATTGGAAAAAATGTTAAAGATATTAATGGAAGCCTCCTTTTAAAGGGAAAGCCCTATCTTTGTAGCTACATTGACCTGTGATACAACCGTATGATCAAAAAAGCCGAGTTTTTAATTAGCAACACCGATTATAGAAAATGCCCCTCGCCCAACAAACCGGAGTTTGCGTTTATTGGACGCTCAAACGTAGGCAAAAGCTCTCTCATCAATATGCTTACCAACAATAAGAGTCTGGCCAAGACATCCGGAACGCCGGGGAAGACCCAGCTGATCAACCATTTCGGGATTGATGACAGGTGGTATATGGTGGATTTGCCGGGGTACGGATTTGCCAAAGTAGGGAAAAGCCTTAAGTCCAGTTGGGAAAGCATGATCAAGGGCTATCTGACCAACAGGGAAAACTTAATGGCCACCTTTGTGCTCATTGACTGCCGGCTTTCTCCCCAGAAAATCGATCTGGAGTTTATCCTTTGGTGCGCGGAAAATGAAGTGCCGATTGTGTTGGCTTTTACCAAGGCAGACAAGCTTGCCAAAAGTTCGGTTCAAGCCAATGTGTCCAGGTTTCTTAAAGCCACGCAGGAATTTATAGAAGAAGCACCTCTTTATTTTATTACTTCTGCGGAAAAAGCCGAAGGCCGGGAAGAGTTGATTGCCTTCATTGAAGAAAATGCGGAAGAATTTTATCAGGAACATTAAGGGGCGACTTGGGCTTTAAGGCATAAGATTTATATTTGCCCTTTATTAAAAAAAACAACAATGGAATTTAAAGAAATTGCAACGGTATCTGGAAAGCCGGGATTATACAAAATATTAAAGCCCAGCCGAAGCGGGGTGGTGCTCGAGTCCATGGATGATAAGAAGACCAAATTGGTCGTAGGGACCAACCACAGGGTTTCTATACTGAGCGAGATCTCCATCTACACGCTGACTGAAGAAGGTGCCGCTCCCCTGGAGGATGTCATGAGAACCATTGAGAAGGAATTTCAAGGCGACACAGGATTGGCCGCAGGTGCTGATAACGACGAGTACCAAGCGTTTTTAAAACATATTTTGCCTGAGTTCGATGAAAGCCGGGTGTATGTTTCCGATATCAAAAAACTGATCAACTGGTACAAGATTATCCGCCAATACGAACCCGATCTGCTTAAGGAAAAGCCGGAAGAAGTAAAGGGAGAGGACGAAGGCCAGGAGTCCGAACAGAAATAATAAAAGTTACAGCGAGGGCTTCCCGATACAGGAAGCCCTTTTCCTTTCTGTCCTCTAGTCTAGTGTAGGGGACACTACCTGTCGCATGCCGCCTTAGAGCTGCCGGTAGCATCTGTCTGCTGCTATGCATTGGATAGCCAGGGGCTTCGGTTTTAACTCAGGAATTATTTTTCCCCAAGCTGATGGTCGAGAATCACTTTTTCCAAGAAATGGTCCATGGCTTCATCCAGTATATCATAAACCTCTTCAAATCCTTCCGCTTCCCCATAATAAGGGTCGGGGACATCGGTATGGCTGGGATTCGGCTGAAATTCCCTCATCAAGTAGAGGTGTGGATGGGAAAGGTCCTCCCTATCCATCAGCTTTTTGATATTGTCCAGATTGGACTGGTCCATGGCGATCAGGTAGTCAAATTCTTCCAGATCGCTCCGGCTCAATTGCCTGCCTGCATGGTCGATAAGGATTCCGCGGTTTTGGGCAGTTTGAATACTCCGGTGGTCCGGAGACTTGCCGATGTGGTAGTTGGAGGTTCCGCAGCTGTCACTTTCAATGAACTTGTCCAGCTTTTTTTCTTTTACCTTATGGTTGAAAACGGCTTCGGCCAACGGGGATCTGCAGATGTTCCCCAAACAAATAAACAAGACTTTAATCATGGCTAAATAGATGTGATCGGATATGAATCCTAAAGATAGCCATTCCGGGGACTCCCCACAGTTCTCTACCGACCAAAGGGAGCAATCAAGCTTTTGGAAAACGGCACATGGTCCGTTTTAAACGATAGGGCTTAGGTGATTTTTCGAATATTGTACTTCCCGATAGCGGCGGATACAAAATATAATACCTATTGCCCCTATCGATGAGGATATTTGCGGAATAAATAAAGGAATATTTTCAAAATGGATAATTATTTATACCTTTGCAGAATCATTCTCGGTTGGGAATGATTCTTAGGAAGTAATGAGTATAGAAGAAATCAAAAATAAAATTTCCGAAGGAGGATTGAAGTTTACGCATCAGCGAATGGTCATCTATAAGGCCATAGAAGATGCGGAAAACCATCCTACTGCAGAAAAGGTATACGAGCATATCAAAGACAGCAATCCTTCTATTTCATTAGGTACCGTCTACAAGACATTGGACACCTTTGTGAATCATGGTATCATCCAAAAGTTTGTGGACAATAAGGGGGTGATGCGCTTTGATTCCATTCTGGATACGCACAGCCACCTGTATTGCAAAAAGACCAATGAGATCAAGGATTACCGGAACGAAGAACTGGAAGCCTTGCTTAAGGGGTTCTTTGAAAAAAACGAGATCCAAGGGTTCGAGGTAGATGAGGTATCGATCGTCATCCGTGGACAGCACAAGTAATCATTTAGCTAATTTATAAACAACAAAAATCAATTATTATGTCATTAGTAGGAAAAAAAGCCCCTTTGTTCAATACTCCAGCCGTAATCGACGGAGAAGAAATCGTTGAAAACTTTTCTTTGGAGCAGTACATTGGCAATAAGGATGTTATTTTCTTTTTCTATCCAAAGGATTTCACTTTTGTGTGTCCTACAGAGATCCTTGCTTTCCAGGAGAAACTGGAAGAGTTCGAGAAAAGAGGCGTAGCCGTAGTGGGTGCTTCCTGTGATACAGAAGAGTCTCACCTGGCCTGGTTGTCTACTCCAAAAGAGCAAGGCGGTATCGCTGGCGTGACTTACCCGATCATTGCTGACCCTGCGAAGGTGGTAGCCCATAATTTCGGTGTATTGGCCGGTGACTGGAACTACAACGAGGAAGGCGAGCTTTCTTACCAAGGATTGCCTGTAGCCTACAGAGCGACTTTCTTGATCGACAAAGAAGGCGTAGTAAGACACGAAACCGTCAACGACCTTCCATTGGGAAGAAACATCGACGAGATGATCCGTTTAGTGGACGCCTTGAGACATGTGGAGAAGTACGGAGAAGTTTGCCCAGCCAACTGGGAAGAAGGAAAAGAAGCCATGCAAGCCACCAAAGAAGGTGTTGCTTCTTACCTAAGCAAAAACTGAGTTCCGCAAGGATAAAAATAGGAGAAGGCCTTACCGTTTTGGTAAGGCCTTTTTTTTGTTCTTTCGGCCACGAAGAGACGGAGGAACGAAGCACAAGATTAACCACAGAGGCACAAAGTACACAAAGAAACTCTGTGGGCTCTGTGGCTTTGTGTAGTGAAAAGAAAGATTAACCGCAGAGACACAAAGTACACAAAGAAACGCTGAGCACTCTGTGCCTCTGTGGTGAAAAGAAAGATTTAACCACAGAGGCAAAAAGTACACAAAGATACTCTGTGGACTCTGTGGCTTTGTGGTAAAAAAACAGAAAAGAATACCTGCCAGAAATTGAGATAAATACCAACCACAGAGGATAAAATAGAAGAAGGCCTTTCCGTTTTGGTAAGGCCTTTTTTTGTTTTTTGCCACGGAGGCACGAAGGGATTTTTGATCTTGCCACAAAGACACGAAGACACGAAGGGGGTGATCTTGCCCCAAAGGCACCGGGGCATTAGGGGCTTATTTTGATCTTGCCACAAAGGCAAGGAGGGCTTTTTGATCTTGCCACTAAGTCACGAAGGCACTAAGGTTTTTTTTGTGTCTTCGTGTCTTCGTGGCTTTACCCTTATTTGAAGAACAGGTGCTTCATGTGGTATTAGGTGTAGATTCTATCTACACTTTGTATGTCTAGGGATTTAATCCGCCAGTTGAGTTCCACCGAGAAGCCGGTCAGATAAGGGATCTGATATTTGCCACCAAGGCACGCCGGCTTTCTTTGTGTCTTCGTGCCTTCGTGGCATAGACTCTCCCGATATTCTTATAGAAGATCTGGTAAAAGCCATCTTTTCTACTATGGGATATACCCAATACAGGGTATTTTTTGGAGATTTTGATTGGTGGTAATGGTTTGTTGGGGGAGATTAGGTATTATTATGGGGTGGATGCTAAAACGGGTATAAATAGAGTTTATGTTCCTTCCAAGGAGTCGCCGAAAACCTTTCTAAAGAGTAGGCAAAAATTAAAAAAAACACATGTCATGAAGAAATTGACAATATTAATTGGGGCATTTTTAGTGCTTGTAAACTTTGTTAGTGGACAGACTTACACTACAGGACAAACAGACATCTTTGGAAACAAAACTACTACTGTAAAAGACCAATATGGAAATATTACAGGTACTACCACAACAGGGAAGACCGATATATTTGGAAATAAAACAACAACTGTCAAGGACCAGTACGGCAATAAAACAGGCACTACGACAACTGAGAAAACAGACATCTTTGGAAACAGAAAAACAATTGTAAAAGACTCATATGGGAATAACACAGGAACTGCTACAACGGGTAAAACCGATATATTTGGAAATAAAACTACAACTGTCAAGGACCAATATGGCAATATAACAGGAACTGCTACAACAGGTAAGACCGATATTTTTGGAAATACCACTACAACAATCAAGGACCAAAATGGAATTAGAGTAGGCACAGCAACTACAGGTAAGAAGGACATATTTGGCAATACAAAAACAGTAGTCAAAGATATTTATGGGAATCCAATAGAATAACAAAATGCTAGTCTAGTAGGAGTCTCGACTAGGCGTAGATTGTACCTACGCCTTTTTATTTTTTAGCATTTATAATTCTGTCCTTAAGCTATGGGATTGCAATTGCAAATGGTAAGGGAGCAATGATCAGAGGAATTACTTCATCCCGGTATTTTTCTCGAAGATCTGGTTTTAGCCATCTTTTCTCCTTAGGGATATACCCAATACAGGGTATTTTTCAGCTATCTACTTTTGTGAGGATGGTTTGTTGGGTAAGATTGGGTATTATTAGGGGGAACAAGGGCGATGATTATAATGCAAAGCCACTCAATAAAGGGTAGATAAGCGCCATAACGTGCAGGATATAAAAAATTGTGAGCAAATAAAGAAAATATGGATATAACAGCAATAATAGCAGGAGTAATAGGTAAACAACTTACATCAATTCTTACGGGCATAACCGACGAATTTGGTGAAGAGGTTAAACATATCGTTTCAAACAACATTTTAGAATATCAAGTTGAGGAATATAATCGAAATTCAATTTCAAAGACTTTATTGCATCGAGTTCAACCAAAAAAACTAAAAGAGTTTTACCAGCCATTATTTATAACTAATTGTGGACCAAATAATAGGCCAAGACATTTTGGAAGGACAAATGGAATTAGAATACCAACAGACTCAATAAAAGAACTGTTTGAACAAAAACAATTCATAACATTAATAGGGAGTGCTGGTAGTGGTAAAAGTACAATTGTAAAATATCTTTTTTTAAATGCGATCGATACCACTTTTAAAATTCCGATCAAATTGGAATTACGCTATTTAAATGATTATGATGGGAGTGTAATTGATTTTGTAAAAGATAAAATATTCAAATTAAACAGATTATCATCTAGTGACAAGATAATAGAAAGACTTATGAAGTCTGGAAAATTTGTTTTCTTTTTAGACGGGTATGATGAGATTACATCCTCCAAAAAAGAAAAAATTACTAAGGAAATTGATGATTTGGTAAAATTGTATAATAAAAATAATTATCTCTTAACTTCAAGACCTTATACCGAAATTGACCTTTTACCGCTTTTTCACAATTTTGAAGTTTGTGAGTTATCGGATAGCGATATTAATCAGTTTATTGCAAAGCAAATACCTACCGAAGAATCAGAATTAAGAGAAAAAATAGTGGAAGCAATTAATAGCCCTGAAAACAGTTCCTATAAAAGCTTTTTGAGTAATCCTCTTCTTCTATCAATGTTTATTTTAACTTTTCAATCATATTCTAGTATACCACAGAAAAGAAGCGCTTTTTACAGTCAGGTTTTTGACGCTTTATTTTCAGTACACGATAGTATGTCCAAGTTAGCATTTGTACGTGAAAAACAAAGTGGTTTATCTAAAGAACAAATTGTAGAGGTTCTCGAGTTATTTTCATTTATCAGCTATTTCGAGCAAAAATTCATATTTACAGGTCAATATTTAAGTGAAAAGTTAAGTTTAATTAAGTCCAAAAAACATAATATAAAATTCACAAATGATAAATTAATTTCCGATTTACAAATAGCGATTGGAATTATTAATCAAGATGGCACTGAGTATACTTTTCCACATCGTTCACTTCAGGAATATTTTGCAGCGATTTATATTTCATCATTAAGCGATGGTAATAAAAAAACCGTTTATGAAAAAATTGTGAAATCCCTTACTGATGACCATAGTTTCCGAATGAACTCTAAAGACAATTTTCATCTTTTACTTTCAGAATTAGATGAAGAAGGAGTAATTAAATATGGAATTTTACCGTTCTTAAAAAATTACTTGGAAGATATAAATTTAACTACTATTAGCGCTAGGAAAATTATAGATTATTTCGTTAATCTTCAAAGCGTTTATGATTCATTTTACTCTATCATTAAAAATAATGATTTGAGTACTCAGAATCAAAAATTTGGAGAAAAGTTCAGTAAATATAACCCAAGAGAAAAAGGTGAAAAAATGCATACTAAGGAAGATGAAAGAAAATTAGATATTGCTAGAGATAAATTAGCCAAACAAGATATAAAACCATTTCTCAAAGGATATTTACCAGAAGTAGAGAGAAAAATTACTGAATTAGAAAGTTATTTAGAACAACAGAATAAAAGTGATACTGACATTATAAATTTAATATAAAACCGTTCGCAACAATGGCTATAAGTAATTGCGCGTTTACGTCTACTTATGAAAATCCTCCCGGATTTTCATCTTGGTGTGTACTTGCAAATTTAAGTTCTAAAACACACAACTACTCATAGTTAAGACCGCTACTCCAAATAATTTATTACTTAGGAAATTCCAATCAAATGAATTTTCGCTACACTCCTCATGTCTTTTTAGCAAAGGCAAATCACGTAGGCCTGCAACAGGCAAAAACCCTATTGTATGGCCATTTTGGCTGCATGTAAGACCAAAACATACGCCTGTAAGGCCAAAACATGCCATTGTAAGACCTGGAAATGCCCATGTAAGACAAATTAATCCTATTGCAAGCCTTTTTAATCCTAATGTAAGACCTAGGAAAGCACATGTAAGACCGGAGAATCCTATTGTAAGACCGAGGAATCCTATTGCAAGCCCTAGGAATCCTATTGTAAGACAAAAAAATCCTATTGCAAGTGAATACCAGGCGTATGCAAGTGCTTGCTACCCCATTCCAACAACAACTGAACGCCCGGGCATAGCCGATTAGCAGTAGCACCCTGTTTCTGGGCTAAAACTAACCTTAGGACGGATTGGGTCGATGCCTGAGCTTGGTGCTTTACCCTATTACCGTAGCGACAATTTGAAATTTTATCTCTAATTCAACCCCTGCCGGGGTTGTGGGGTCAGTAGACAGGCCGTTCCCCCGGTTACACCGGGGGTTATTGTAGTGGAAGCCTTCCAGGCTTCTTCCCATCGCACGATAGGTCTGCTAAACTCAATACTTCGTCACAGGTCGCAGACCTGCGACAACCGACATAGATACTTGGTCACAGGTCGGAGGCCTACAAACGAAACTTTTTACTAACGGCCACAAACACACTGAGTGCTTCTTCGTGTCTTGGCGCCTTAGTGGCATAAATATCCTCAGTCCTCTAATCTATTTCACCAAAGCCACCAATATCCCTGGGATCTTTTTAATTTTGCGGGGATGAAGGTTTTGTATGATATTTCTTTGACGGCTTCTTCGGCCCTGCTGAAGGTTTTTGGCGGCTTTTCTCCCAAAATGGAAAAGATGGTCGTCGGGAGAAAGTTCTCTTTTTCCACGCTTGCCGATTTTGTCAATGAAAATCCCACCAAGAAAGTCTGGTTTCATGTGGCCTCCCTGGGTGAATATGAACAGGCCAAGCCCGTCATCCGCGAGCTAAAGCAGCGGTATCCGGATAAGGCGGTGGTGCTGACTTTTTTTAGCCCTTCGGGTTACGAACCGGCCACCAAGAAGCCCCAGCCTCATGTGGATTTTATCGCCTACCTTCCTTTTGATACGCCCGCGAATGCTGAGAAATGGGTTGAACTGTTGCAACCGGAAATGGTCTTCTTTGTCAAATATGACCTTTGGGCCAACTTTATTTTCAGCATTAAAAATAGAAATATCCCCTTGTTTCTCTTTTCGGCCTCTCTAAGACCGGAGCAGATCTACTTTAAAAGCTACGGAGGTTTTTTCCGGAAAATACTTGCTTCCTTTGACCATATCTTTACCCAAAACCAGCAAAGTGTGGCGCTGCTGAATGGCATCGGCTACCATCAAGTGACGGTTGCGGGGGATACCCGGTACGATAATGTCCATGCCATCAGCCATAATCCCAAGCGGTTTCCCGAACTGGATGGATTCGCCCAGGGAAAGCGAGTGATGGTGGTCGGCAGCGCCTGGGAAGAAGATATGGGTTTAATCATTCCCTTTATCAATTCAGGGACGGATTATCAGTGGATCATTGCGCCCCATGATATCCATCCGGAGCAGATTGCCGACTGGCAAAGTAGGATCCAGCTGCCCAGCCTCAAATATTCCGAGCTGAGCGGCAAAGACTTGGCGCTGGAGCGCGTGTTGTTTATCGACAATATCGGGATGCTTTCTTCGCTTTATCAATATGCGAGGATTGCTTACGTAGGAGGGGCTTTTGGAAAGGGCCTGCATAATATCCTTGAACCTTTGGCTTTCGGGATTCCCGTCGTCTTTGGGAAGTTGAAAAAAACATCGAAATTTCCCGAAGCCGCCATCAGCCAAGATTATGGCTGTGGATTTGAATCGGGGACAGCCGCTGAATTTCAACAGCTCCTGACAGAACTGGAAGATCCGGATGCCTACCAAGCCGCCTGCGAAGCCGCGGGGAAGCTGGTGCAGGATAATCTGGGAAGCGCAAAAAAAATCGTAGAACATCTGCATAAAACTATGGAAGGAATATGAAGGGAAGGGTCATCAAATCAACCGGCTCCTGGTATATCGTCAAGGTAGGCGACAAGCTTATCAAGTCTAGGCTAAGAGGCAAGTTCAAGCAGGACGACATGAAGTTGACGAATCCCATTGCGGTAGGGGATTATGTCGAGCTGGGAATGGAACAGGACCAGGGTACTGCCGTGATTGCCGAGATTCTTCCCCGGGAGAATTACATCATCAGAAAATCCACCCGCAAGACGCACTTTTCCCATATTCTTGCCTCGAATATTGACCAGGCTTTTTTGATCATTACCTTGCGGAGCCCCCGCACGTCTTTGGGATTTATTGACCGGTTTTTGGTCAGCACGGAGAGTTTCCGTATACCGGCAACCCTGGTGGTCAACAAAATGGACTTGATCGAAAAGGACAGGGATCTGGAATTTCTTCAGGACATCAAGGAAATTTATGAGCCTTTGGGCTATCCGGTTCTTGAAATTTCCGCCCTTATGGAAACCGACCTCCACGAAAGTCTGGGAGCTCTGTTAAGGGGAAAAACTACGCTTTTGTCGGGTCATTCTGGTGTAGGGAAGTCCACACTCTTGAACAAGCTCGTGCCGGAAGCTCAGCAGGCGACCAAAGACGTGTCAAGTTTCACCACCAAAGGGGTGCACACCACTACCTTTGCCGAAATGTTTGATTTTGAGGGCGGGGGTTACGTGATCGATACCCCGGGGATCAAGGAATTTGGGATATTGGATATCGAAAACCACGAGCTTTCCCATTATTTTGTAGAGATGAGGCAATACCTTGGGCAATGCAAATACAACAACTGCCAGCATACCCACGAGCCCGGCTGCAAGGTGCTGGAAAAGCTGGAGGAAGGGTACATCCACCCCTATCGCTACGACAGCTATGTACGGATATTGAACGAGGAGGATTCGTATAGGTAAACTTCATTTGGCAAGATAGCAAATACGAAGTCGCAGACATCGTATGACGGGACACCTTCCCACCTCCCACTTCCCACTTCGCGCCATTTTAACAAAACGCTTTGAATCCACCCTCAATTACTTTAATTTTCGTTTTTAAAAATTGCCTGACAGAAAAATGATGGAGGAAACGAAGATCCTTGTATTGGATCATAAACAAATTCAGCAGAAAATCACCCGCATTGCTTTTGAGATTTATGAAAGAAATGTCGGAGAGGAAGAGCTGGTATTTGCCGGAATTACAGGCATGGGGTATAAGTTGTCCGGCTTGTTGGCCAATAAGTTAAAGGAAATCTCCCCTTTGAAGGTGCGCCAGATAGAAATCCTGTTGGATAAAAGGGCAACAACCATGGGGGAAATCAGCCTGTCGGAAATTTTACCCTTCGATGGCAAGTGCCTGATCATCGTGGATGACGTGCTCAACACCGGCCGTACATTGGCTTACGCCATGAACCCCTTTCTGAAAGAAGCCATCAAGAAAATGGAAATCGCGGTGTTGGTGAATAGAAGCCATAAGCTTTATCCGGTGTCCCCCGACTATACCGGCTACGAACTGGCTACCACACTTAGCGATCACATTACCGTTCAATTAGACTCCACCTCCTCCACCGTACACCTCCATTAATTGCTATGTCTGTCCACCAATCATCCAATATCAAGCGAATCACGACGCATATCCTGCAGGAAATGAAAAATCGTGGGGAGAAAATTTCCATGTTGACGGCTTATGATTATTCCATGGCGGGAATTGTAGATGCCGCAGGTCTGGACATCATCTTGGTGGGTGATTCGGCTTCGAATGTCATGGCAGGACATGAAACGACGCTCCCGATCACGTTGGACCAGATGATTTACCATGCCGCTTCTGTGGTGAGGGGAGTCAAGCGGGCTTTGGTGGTGGTAGACATTCCCTTCGGTTCTTACCAGGGAAACAGTTCCGAAGCCCTGAGGTCGGCGATCAGGATCATGAAGGAAAGCGGTGCCCACGCCATTAAGATGGAAGGTGGGGCAGAGATAAAAGAATCGGTAGTCAGAATATTGAGCGCGGGAGTTCCGGTAATGGGGCATTTGGGATTGACACCGCAATCCATCTATAAATTTGGAACCTATACCGTGCGCGCCAGGGAAGAAGCAGAAGCCAATAAACTGATTGAAGACGCAAAACTCCTGGAAGAATATGGGTGTTTTGCCTTGGTTTTAGAGAAAATACCAGCTGAATTGGCCAAACGGGTGGCCGAGGAGCTCGCCATCCCCGTGATCGGGATAGGCGCCGGCGGACAGGTAGACGGGCAGGTATTGGTCGTCCATGATATGTTGGGGATCACCCAGGAATTTCGCCCGCGCTTTTTGCGGCAATATGCCGACCTGCGGGGAATGATGCTGGAGGCTGTAGGCAATTATATCAAGGATGTCAAATCCAGGGATTTCCCCAACGAAAAGGAAAGTTACTAGCAGCAAAGGTCGATGGCGGAAGAGTTGAGCTCTTTGGGTAGAAATGTTGATTGAAAGCATCATGACTATATGACCCCGTTGGGGTCAAATGTTTATAAAAAAACGACCTATCCTATACACCTACGACCCCGTCGGGGTCGAATGCTTTTTTGACGAAATAAGCTCAGATAGGGCGGTCTCAGGTCACAGACCTGAGACAACTTGTTTTAAAACCATTAAGCAGTGAAGGTGCATTAAGAGCTTTTTCTCAATGATCTTAATTTCTTCATGGTTTAAGTATCCGTTCTGAAAGTGATGTGGAGTTTGTGAATGGTATGTTGAATAAATTCCAATGAGCGTCTCAGGTCACAGACTTGAGACAACTGGGAGAGTTATTGATCCCGCATGAGCTCCGTTTGATTAACCGTCGGTGAAGACACCTCCGGGGCATTACGGTGGATTAACATGACGTTTGGCTTCGTCGCCCATGCCCGTGCCTGTGTCTTCACAGGCACTTTCGGAGAGGGGAGGGGGATGATGCCCGAAGCCGTAGGGGATTATATCAATGCTATGGATCGCGCATGAAGACCTGAGACAACCGGAAAAAACAGGTTTGTCAAGAAATGGAACCATTAAGCAGTGAAGGTGCATTAAGATCTTTTCTAAATGAGCCTTAATCCCTCAATGGTTTAAATAATTGTTCTGAGAGTAATACGGATTCTGTGCATCGCATGCTCAAAGTTTAAATGGGCGTCTCAGGTCAAAGACCTGAGACAACGGCTAACGTTGAACAAAAACGCCGAATTAGCCTGTCCCTCCGTCTTTGAAAGTGTAATTTTTTGCGTATTTTAGCCATTCCTTATCAGCGGTTCGTCTCATCTCAAAATGAGGCAGCAACCCATTGATTTTTAACTTTATTGAAATAATAAAATGTCAAAAACACCTAAGATTCTTTATACCCTCACGGACGAAGCCCCGGCTTTGGCTACCTATTCTTTATTGCCCATCATCAATGCTTTTGCGGATTCTGCAGGAGTGGTGGTGGAGACGCGGGACATCTCTTTGTCCGGGAGGATCCTCGCCTCTTTCCCCGAATTCTTAAAGGAAGAACAACGCATCACGGATGACTTGGCCGAATTGGGGGAAATCGCCAAAACACCGGAAGCCAACATCGTCAAGCTTCCCAACGTCAGTGCTTCCATGCCTCAAATGAAAGCGGCGATCAAAGAACTCCAGGATCAGGGATATGCGGTACCGAATTATCCAGATGAGCCTAAAAATAAGGAAGAAAAAGCGATACAATCCAAGTACGACAAGATCAAGGGCAGTGCGGTAAATCCAGTCCTAAGGGAAGGGAATTCCGACCGAAGGGCGCCTTTGGCGGTGAAGCAATATGCCAAAAACAATCCCCACAGCATGGGCAAATGGAAGTCCGATTCCAAGACCCATGTGGCAAGTATGGCCGGAGGAGACTTTTATGGGAGTGAAAAATCCGTGACACTTCCCTCCGCCGACAGTGTCAACATTGAACTGCACGGCGAATCGGGAAAAGTGACGGTGTTGAAGTCGAATTTAAAGCTTTTGGAAGGCGAAATTATAGATGCGGCCACCTTGAGTGTAAAAGCTTTGCGGGAGTTTTTGCTTGAGCAGAAAGAAGATGCCAAAGCTCAGGGGATATTGTTTTCCCTGCACCTCAAGGCTACGATGATGAAGGTGTCCGATCCAATTATTTTTGGGCATGCCGTTCAGGTCTTTTTTGCCCCTGTGTTCGAGAAGCATGCGGCAGTATTGGAGGAATTGGGCGTGGATACCAACAACGGGTTTGGCGAACTGGTTAGTGCTTTGGCCAAGCTACCGGCAGACAAGCGGAAGGAAATTGAAGCCGATATTGAAGCTTGCTATGCCGACAGCCCTGATCTGGCCATGGTCAATTCCGATAAAGGCATCACCAATCTGCATGTACCCAGCGATGTGATCATCGATGCTTCCATGCCGGCGATGATCCGTAGTTCAGGTCAGATGTGGAACAAAAACAACCAGCTTCAAGATACCAAGGCGGTTATTCCGGATCGTTCCTATGCCCAGGTTTATCAGGAAACCATCGACTTCTGCAAGAAAAACGGTGCTTTTGATCCCAAAACCATGGGTAGCGTTCCCAATGTAGGCTTGATGGCCCAGAAGGCTGAAGAGTACGGATCTCATGACAAGACTTTTGAAATAGCTGAAAAAGGCACTGTAAAGGTGATCAATTCGAAGAACGAAGTCTTGATAGAACATGAGGTAGAACAAGGCGATATCTGGAGGATGTGCCAGACCAAGGATGCACCGATCCAAGACTGGGTCAAATTGGCGGTAAGCCGTGCCCGTGCAACCGGTGTTCCCGCGGTATTTTGGTTGGACAAGAACAGGGCACATGATGCCGAAGTGATTGCCAAGGTGCAGAAGTATCTCCCGGATTTTGATACCGAAGGTCTGGAAATCCACATTATGTCCCCAGAGGAAGCTACCCGGTTCTCCCTGGAAAGAATCAAAGACGGAAAAGATACTATCTCTGTGACCGGTAATGTGTTGAGGGATTACTTGACGGATTTATTTCCAATTCTGGAATTGGGGACCAGTGCCAAAATGTTATCCATCGTTCCCTTGATGAACGGCGGTGGCTTGTTTGAAACCGGTGCCGGCGGATCTGCGCCAAAGCATGTGCAGCAATTCGTTGAGGAAGGACATCTAAGATGGGATTCTTTGGGTGAATTCTTGGCCTTGGCGGTTTCCTTGGAGCACCTTGGGGAGACCTTCAATAACGAGCGCGCCAAAGTGCTGGGAGAAACCTTGGATCAGGCAACCGGGAAATTCTTGGAGGAAGGAAAATCTCCTTCCAGAAAAGTCAATGAACTCGACAACAGAGGAAGCCATTTCTACCTTGCGCTTTATTGGGCAGAAGCGCTTGCCGCCCAGGACAAAGACCAAGCTTTGAAAGCTATTTTCGGAAAAGTTGCCGAAAAATTGGCAGAAAATGAAAGCACCATCGTGGAGGAGTTAAATAGTGCACAAGGCAAGCCGGTGGACATCGGAGGCTATTACAAACCGGATGCTACCAAAGCCGGTGAGGCCATGCGGCCAAGCAAAACCTTCAATGAATTGCTGAAATTAGCAACTGCTTAAAACAGTATTTATCAAGTATAACAAAAAGGCTAGGATACATCCTAGCCTTTTTTGTTGCCCTTGTATATGACTGACAAAAATCAGCCGACGAACTACTATTTTGTCAATGCCTAATTTTTGAAATTTAATATCTCATACAAGGTTTTTTTAGTAGTTTTGCAGACGAAAATTTTAAACGCGTCAAAAGGGGCGGATCTCTTGGAAAGGGGTGTTCAGCACAGTCAATTGCTTTCTGAGAACATAGTTTATTATGCCCCTTTCAATTCATCATTATAGGGGTTTATAATATTTTGAAACAAAATGAATGTTCTTAATAGTATTTTTATTATTGACGATGATCCTGTTTGTCAGATTTTGCTACGCATTGGCATTTCCCAAACCGGTCAGCAAAATACCGTTAAAACGTTCAACAATGGTAAAGAAGCCATTGAACATATAGAATTTGGCGGGAATGACACGGGTGACATCTTGATATTCTTGGACTTAAATATGCCTGTCATGAATGGGTGGGACTTTCTTGATAGGTTGCAGCATAGAGATTATAAAAAGCGGGTGGTAGTTGTCATCACCTCCACGTCCTCCTTAACGGAGGATAAAAACCGTGCTCTCAAGTATCCGCAGGTAAAGTCGTACCAAGTGAAGCCTCTGGATCCGGCTTTTGTCAAATGTTTGGTCGAGGATTTTTTAAAATGTACCGGCAGCGAAGAGAACCTTATTGACTAAGAGTTAAATTCTTGATAAAGCTATCCCATGCCCTCTAGCTTCAATAGCGTGTTCCAATTCCGAGTCGTGATGTTCTTGGTGTAATTCTTCTCGAGTACCACCATGGCATCGGTAGTTTTTGATTTGGCTACATTCAGTACGCTTAGAAGTATTTCGTCCTCCAATGATAGGATTCGATAGGAGCCATCCGGCGAAACCCAAGGCAGATTAGGGCTATTCTTTGGAGCAGCCTTTAAAAAGGTGACATATAACCGTATGTCTTTATGGACTCCAATGTCTTTAAATGGGTTCCTGGCAACCAGTCCTTGAATGTCCTCCATTTTCCTGATCAAAACAGGAATGGGGAATCCAAATTGTTTCTCCAATAACTCAGCGATTTGTTTTTCCAAAACCTCTATTTTCCTTGCAGGAGCTGTGAAGACAACATTCCCGGAATTGAGCAGCGTCTTGATATTGGAAAATCCCATACCGGCCAAGGTAGTCTTCAGTTCTGCCATGGGCACTTTGTGATGTCCGCCCACATTAATGCCACGGAGAAAGGCGACCATTACCGATTTTTGCGATTCCTTATACATTCAAAGAAAGATTAGATGTGACCTCTTCTTACGAGGGAATCAAATTTACCTACTTCATTTTATTTTTCACTAATTTTATTTGATGACAAATAAGGACATTATTTCCCTCAGGCTTCAACACCAGCTGATCAATAGTTCGCATCTTATGTCTCCCGCTGAGGTGGTAAAACATATGGTTGCGATGCAGGCGCAGGATTATCGTTCCTCACTTTTGGCAATAGGTTTAAGGATAGCCCCCTCGGTTGCTACAGATGAGTGCATGGTCGAACAAGCGGTAGCCGAAAAAAGACTGGTCCGTACGTGGCCGATGCGGGGTACCTTGCATTGGGTGGCCGCGGAAGACGCCCGTTGGATGCTCAAGCTGCTAGCTCCCAGGGTAATTCAAAGCAGCCAGGGGCGACATAAGCAATTGGAGCTGGACGAAGCTGTTTTTGCCAAGAGCCGGATAATCCTGGAAAGCAATCTGGAAGGAGGAAAGCCGCTAACCCGCGCCCAGATATACGCTTTGTTGGAACAGGAGGGTATTCTCACCCATGATCAGCGGGGCATTCACATTCTGGGTTATTGGGCAATGAAAGGGCTTCTTTGCCAAGGCATCAAAAGAGACAAAAACGACACCTTCGTATTGATGGATGAATGGTTGCCGCCTGCCGGGGAGCTCGGGGAGGAAGAGGCTCTGGCAACGCTGGCTGAACGCTATATCAAAAGCCGAGGACCCGCGAGTGAATATGATTTTGCCAGCTGGGCGGGATTAAAGATAAGTGATGCAAGAAGGGGGCTGGACATGGCCAAGCCTTCTTTGGAGAAAGTTATCATAGCAGGAAATACTTTTTGGTTGTCCGATAGGAGCGACAATTCAAATTCGTCCACAAACCAGAGAACTTGGTTGCTTCCCGCTTTTGATGAAATGCTCTGTGGCTATAAGGATAGGACGGCACTATTGCCAAATGAAGAAATCAAGTCCATTATCCTGAAGAACGGTATATTTAAACCCGTAGTTGTTTTGGATGATCGTGCCGTGGGTATCTGGCAGCGTACTATAAAAGCCGATCAAATCAATGTAGCATTTTCATTTTTCAGTAAAATCTCCTCTCCAAAGAAACAGCTAATTTGGAGGAAAGCCAAAAGCTTAGAAAACTTCTTTAAAAAGGAGATTGTTATGGCTGATTAGCCGTTATCACAAAGCCTCCTCTGTATAGGCACAACCATGACAATTTCTTTTAGATTTCGTCCATGTTTGCTCCAGCCCTGTCTTCTATAGCCTCGGGTTTAGTTTAAAGAGGTTGTTTCTATACGTTTGGCCGATTTGGGGACTTTTTTGGCCTCGTTCCGGAGTACTTTGGACAGAATGGGCATGGCAATTCTTCGGGGGATTGTCTTCAATAAGCGGATGCAGATTTTGTTATAGATGCCCGGGATGATTACTGTCTTCCCGGACAGCAGTTGGTTGACGCCAATTTCTGCCACCTCATCCACGCGGAGATGGACCAATTTCCCCAAAAATCCATGCTTGTCTATCCTCCCAGCATTCTCTTCTGAAGTATCCATCGGGCCGGGGTGGAGGACCGAGACCTGAACCGGGCTTTTTCTTAATTCCTCTCCCAAGCCTACAGAAAAGGAATAGACATAGGCTTTGCTGGCGGGATAGACGGTTTTGAAGGGCATTGGTTTGAAAGCAGCAATACTCGAAACATTTAGTACAAATGACTTCTCCCGCAATTTTAATTCCGGTACAAAGAGCCGGGTCATCAGGGTGAGTGCCCTAATATTGATCAAAATCATGTCATCGATATTCACGAGCTTGGTCTTGTCAAAAAAGGAGCTTCCTCCTATTCCGGCATTATTCACGAGTCCGGCTATCTCCACGTTTTGGGACAATGCCCAATTGGCGAATTCAAGTATATTATCTTCGTCTCGCAGGTCTGTTTCATAATAGAGCGTGCGGATGCCGTAGTCCATGCCCAGTTTGTCACAACAGCTGGATAGATTTTCTTCCGGTAAAGAGAGGAGGATCAGGTTACAACCTTCCGAAGCTAATTTTTCTGCAATGGCTTTTCCCAGTCCCAAGCTGGCGCCTGTTACGATGACATATTTTCCCTGATAAGCGTTTCTCATTTTTTGCAATGCGGATATTAAGATAGTTTAGACGGACAGAAACAATTATTATACCTAGAGTGCCGTCAGGCCGAGCCCATCCACGGATTTCCCTGATCCTCCGAATTGGATAGCGCAGGATTACAAACTCTTACCACAAATGTTGCCTTTAGGAGCTTGGAGTAGCAGAAGGGATTTTAAAAAGTGTCGCAGAATATGCTTTGGCAGGGATAAATCGGCTCCTGCCTGATCCTCAGGCAGTATTAAACCGCCGGCATGTCTTCATGCCCACAGCCTTGTCATCTCAGCGGCATGAAAGAATGTCTCATATGTCAAAAAATTTACCACGAATAGGCCGTGCCTTTGCCTTATAGCTGCTCTTCTTTAGGAGGCCGTTTATGCCAATACGACGCCAAGATGGACCCGGTGATGTTCATCAGTGGGCCAAATACCGCTGGTGCGAGACCAACTGTGGCAATTTTACCCATTTCTTTGGCAAGGCCCGAAGCCAGTCCACCGTTTTGCATACCGACTTCAATGGCCAATGTGCGGCAGTCTTTTTCACTCATGCGGAACAGCCGACCGATCCAATAACCTAAAGTATAGCCAAAAAGGTTGTGTACCAATACAAGAACAATCAGCAGTCCACCGATATCCAACAGACTGTCTCTTCCGGCCGCAGTGATAATGACAATGATCACCGCTATGCCGACCATGGATACCACCGGCATGACCTCATCAAGCCATTTTGCCTTTCCGCTGACAAACTTATTGAACAGCAATCCTGCCCCAATGGGGATAATTACCATTTTTACGATATCCCACATCATTTTCAGGACATTGATTTCTATCATTTCTCCCGCCAAGATCTTCATCAGAAAAGGGGTTATAAAAGGGGAAAGCAAGGTGGAGAATGCAGTCAAAGTAATGGAAAGAGCAAGGTTGGCTTTGGCGAGGTAAGCCATGACATTGGAAGCCATTCCACCCGGTACACATCCGATCAGAATTATTCCTGCCGCTATTTCAGAAGGGAGATTGCTCAGGCTGGCTAAGCTAAAACCAATTAAAGGCATAACGGTATATTGGCACAAGGATCCAATAAATACACCTTTGGGCATTTTGATCACGCCCACAAAGTCACCCACAGCCATGGATGTGCCCATTCCAAACATAATGATCTGGATCAGGGGAGTGATCAATCCACTCAATTGATAGCCACCGGCTTCCAGGAAATAGTTCGGATAATACAAAGAGGTGGCCACTGCGGCAAAGATCATGGTCGGATAAGTGTAGCCCCTGAGGTGGGCATATCCCCAAAAGCCTATTGCCAATGCGACGAAGAAGCCGATGATGAAAGGACCTGACTGAGCCGTATCGCCGGTCATGGCGATGATGATGCCTGTCACAAGGAACAGTAGTGCCATTCCCAATAAAATCTGATAATTCCTTTTTCTGTTCAAAATATGCCGTGTTTATCATTCGTAACAAAGCCATCCAAAGGAGGCCTTGGAGCCAAAAATCCTTTCCCTCCGTTGATGAATGGAGAAGGTGGAAATAAATATAGATTCTTGTTGTCAAAGCTGCAAATAACGCGGGCAAAGTTTGGGGCTGATGTCTGTAATTATATAAAGTTTTAGGTAATTTATAAAATGCCGTAAATCCTACTTTCAGGGCAGCGCCATCTTTTAGGACTGCTTCAATAGCAAAGAAAAATTATAGGGTTATTAATCAGGGTGTTAATGGAGATGGGGTCGTATTGTCTTTAATTTAACCTAAAAGAATTTCAAACTCCCCGTTAATTCTTTACCTTATTTCTCTCTAATTACTTAACCACTGAGTATATGGCAAGTCCGAGAACGAAAAAATCTGAGCGTAAAATTTTTGTATTGGATACCTCTGTTGTTCTTTTTGCCCATAATTCCATTATGAATTTTGCCGAACATGATGTAGTTATTCCCATCACCGTATTGGAGGAGCTGGATCAATTCAAAAAGGGCAATGATTCGAAGAATTTTGAGGCGCGAGAATTCATCCGTTTGCTCGACAAGCTGTCAAAGGACAACATGATCCATAACTGGACCCCATTGAATGGCCGAAGCAAAGGCAATTTTCGGGTTTTGATGAATACGGAAAACCAGTTGAACGCCAATGAGGTGTTTGGTGAGGAAAAAAATGATCATAAGATACTGAATGCCGCCCTAAGTCTAAAGCAATCCGAACAGGGTCGAAAGGTTATATTGGTGAGCAAGGACATCAATCTCAGGCTCAAAGCCAAATCCCTTGAACTTCATGCAGAGGATTATGAGACCGGCAAGATAAAGAATATAGATGACCTAGAGACAACAGGGAAAATAGTCGTGGAGGGGGTGCAAGCGGGCACCATCAATAAATTATATGAATCGGCACAGGTGGAGGCAGGATTGGTTTTGGAGGAAAAACAAAGGAAAATCAACGCCTACTACATCCTAAAAAGCCCGAAGAATTCTGTTCTAAGCTTTTATAACCATGAGGCTGACACTTTGGAAAGGGTGGATAAAAAGCTTGCCTACAACATCAAGCCAAAGAATGCCGAACAGACTTTTGCCTTACATGCGATTATGAACCCTAAGATAAAGCTGGTTTCCATACAGGGAGTGGCGGGGACAGGAAAGACTTTGCTTGCTTTGGCAGGCGCATTGGAGCAGCGCAGGGATTATAAGCAGGTATTTTTAGCGAGACCCATTGTCCCCCTCAGCAACAAGGATATTGGCTATCTGCCGGGCGATATCAAATCTAAATTGAATCCCTATATGGAGCCTCTCTGGGATAACCTGAAATTTATCCAGAACCAATACAAGGAATCCGACAAGGAGTTCCAAAAAATAACCGAAATGATCACGTTGGAGAAATTGGTCATCCAGCCGCTGGCGTACATTAGGGGCAGGTCGCTTTCGAATATATTTTTTATTGTCGATGAGGCCCAGAACCTAACGCCCCATGAGATCAAGACAATTATCAGCCGAGCCGGGGAAAATACCAAAATAATTTTCACGGGCGATGTGTTCCAGATTGACACGCCTTATTTGGACTCACAGAGCAACGGCCTTTCCTATCTGATCGATAAAGTGAAAGGCCATCCTCTCTATGCCCATATCAAGCTGGAAAAAGGAGAGCGCTCAGAGCTGGCAAACCTTGCCAATGACTTGCTGTAACGGTAGGGGAACCAAGCGATAGGTGACGTGTGCAAGAGACACAAGCTGTCTAGTTCTTGTATCCCTATTCCATCAACAGCTACTAACTCTCCGTGATTGTATTGAGTTTAGCGAGAAAGCTGTTGTAATATTGTCGCCCCACCTGGACTGTATCGCCAGTTTTGAGGTTGATTTCTTTCGTGTTGAAAGTTTCGATCTGTGCCAGTTGGACAATAAACGACTTTTGCACCCTCAAAAACAGATTGGCAGGAAGTTTTTCCTCCATATCTTTCATGGATTTTCTGATGGTGTAATTTCTATGCCTGGTATAGATAGTCACCATATTGCCGTTGGCTTCCACATAGTAGATGTCCGGGTACTCCACCCGTTCGAAGGCATTATCCGCCTTGATGTATACCGCATCAGTCACCAGGTAAGGGCTCTCATAAGCGGAACTTCCCGCTGCTTCTGCGGTGACAGGTCTTGTTCTTTGGTTGTACAACACGATTTCCACCATGGCGTGGATATCATTGGTATTGAAAGGTTTTACGATAAAGCCTGCAGGATGGGTTCTTTTAGCTCTTTCAATGATCTCAGGATCGCTATATGACGTAACATAGACGATGGGAGCGTCCACCATTTGGTTAATGATTTCGCCCAATTCTATACCATCTTTGTCCCCTTTTAGCTTTATATCCATAAAAACCATGTCGGGGCGGTGTTTTTTGATTTCTTTTACTGCTTGATTGGCGGAATTGGCGATGTCTATATTCACATACCCCAATAGCTCCAGAATTTCTTCTATATTCTCAGAAATACTGATATCATCCTCTACGATTAGTATCCTTTCTTCTTTCATATTATAAATTGAGATTGATATTCAATGGTCGATAGTTGTTGAAAAATAAATATACCCCGTCTTCTTTTTTAAATTAATACTATAAAAGAAGACTTTGTTACTCTAGTTACAAACATATTCATTGAAAATCAATACTTCTTCACAAAAAATAAATCTAAATCCTGTAGGGAAATACTTTTCTGGCGTATTGTACAGCAATTTACGTTACAAAAACGTATATAAACGGCGCAGAAAATCGGTCTGGTGGTCGGCAAATTCGATACATTCCAAAAGCTTGGGGCCAATGGGTCATTGCGCTCCAGGTGTGTGGATTTGACCTTCTCCTATAAACTCATCATGTCTTTGAAACGGGCGGCTTGTCTCCTGCTGACTTCGATCCTTTCGCCCCCTTTCAGCGTGACTACCAGGCCACCGTTAAACCAGGGTTCAATCCCATCTACCCAGCCCAGGTTGATGATATGTTTTCTACTGGCCCTGAAAAAGGATTTTTCGTCCAACCTTTCGTCCAAAGCGTTGAGGGATTTGTGGATCATGGGCTTGAAATTCTCGAAATATACCTTGATGTAGTTGCCGTCCGATTCGAAAAGCTTAACATTGGCCAGCTTGACAAACCAGCAACGGTCTCCGTCTTTTACAAAGACTTGATCGTTTAAGGTGAGTTTTTTACTTGAAAAATGACTTGTTTCCCCGTTTTCTTTTGGATCGTCTGCCAGCTTCCTCTGTAGGCGGTTGAGTGCTTCTGTGAGTCTCTCAGATTCGATGGGCTTTAATAAATAATCCAATGCATTCACTTGAAAGGCCTTGAGCGCATATTCATCATAAGCGGTGGTAAAAATCACATTAGGCACGTGATCGAGTTCTTCGAGCAGGTCGAATCCGGTTTTTTCCGGCATTTGAATATCCAAAAAAACCACATTGGGATTTAAGGTGTTGATCTTTTCTTTGGCATCCTCTACGTTTATTGCCTCACCTACTATTTCAATGTTCTCATATTGGGACAGCAGGTTGATTAATTCCTTTCTTGCCAATCTTTCGTCGTCTACTATTAATGCACGCATTGCAGTTGGGTTTTAATTCGTTTGATACTCTAAGGTAGTGGTTTGTTTTGGGATTTTGATTTCGGTAATCACAAATTCCCTATCATAATTCGAAATTTTGAAGGCCGCCCTATTGCCATAGATGAGCTTAAGCCGTTGTATGGTATTGGGAATACCATGACCGCTTCCTTCCTGGTTCTGGGCAGGATTTGACTTTAATTGCCCACTGTTTTTGACCTGAATGTACAGGGCTTCGCTCAAGCCCACCGAGCATCTGATCTCCACGGTTCCACCCTTAATCAAATTGGAAATACCGTGTTTAATGGCATTTTCAACAATGGTTTGAAGCATCATCGGGGGGATTTTGTAAGTATAAGCCTCTTCCTCTATATGATAAATCACCTTAAGGCGTTCTTCAAATCTTATGGTTTCGAGGTTTAAGTAGTCAAAAACGGTGTTGATTTCGTCTCCGAAATCAATGGTCCGGTGCTTGTCTATCACAAGAGAGTACCTCAAAATATTCGAAAGCTGGGTAATGGCGGATTTAGCCTTTTTCGGGTCCTCATCCACCAAGGCCCTTACGCTGTTGAGCGCATTGAAAATGAAATGAGGGTTTAGCTGGTTTCTCAGATGGTTCAGCTTTATCTCGTTGATGGTCGCTTGGTACCGGAGAGAGGAATTGTAGTTGTCCAGGAAGTAATAGAGGAAATACATCATCGACCATAGGGCATAGTACAGAAAACTGATAAACAGGTTTACCAAAATGACCAATGGCTTTAGATCTTCGTACGGGCTTAAGGTATTGAAAACCCAATTGATTAATATTTGGGCAACGGTATTCAGGAAACTGAGAATTACCAGTCCGGCCAGCACATGGGCGAGCAACCTGCTCAAGGGGAAAGTAAACCAATGCTGGGTTTTGATGACATACCTGAACAGGTGGGATGAAACCAAGTAAAAAGAAGCGAGGGCCAAATAGGCCCCGATCTGTATGGAGGTAATTCCTCGGGCAAGAGAAACAAAAAGGAGATTGATTAAGGCAAAGGCAAACCATCCAAATATTTGAAGTACCCAATATAACCTTGCCTTATCCATTTTAAGCCGCATTGAACAATTATTCCAACTCTAATTTGAGGAATCTTCCGGTATGGCTCCTAGGGCTTTTGGCTACTTTTTCCGGACTCCCTTGGGCCACGATCTCCCCGCCTTTTTCTCCCCCTTCCGGCCCCAGATCCACCAAATGGTCCGACACCTTGATGACGTCCAAATTGTGTTCAATCACCAGGACCGAATTGCCTTTTTCTACTAACCTGTTCAACACTTCAAGCAGGTGTTCAATATCTTTAAAATGTAAGCCCGTGGTGGGTTCATCCAAAATGTAAAAGGTCTTACCGGTATCTTTTTTGGCCAGTTCAGTAGCCAATTTTACCCTTTGTGCCTCCCCTCCAGAGAGTGTGGTGGCATGTTGGCCCAAAGTGATATACCCCAAGCCTACGTCGTTTAACGTCTGGATCTTTCTCAGGATCTTGGGTTGGTTTTCGAAATACTCCACTCCTTGTTCCACGGTCATATCCAGGACATCTGCGATGGATTTCCCTTTAAATCTCACCTCCAGCGTTTCCCTGTTGTATCTTTTCCCTTTGCAGGTCTCGCAAGGAATATGCACGTCAGGCAAAAAATCCATTTCCACGAGTTTCATCCCTGCTCCCTCACAGTCTTCACATCTGCCCCCTTTGACATTGAAGGAAAACCTCCCCGGCTTGTATCCTCTTATCTTTGATTCAGGAAGGTCGGTAAAAAGGGCACGTATATCGGTGAAGACTCCGGTATAGGTAGCCGGATTTGATCGGGGCGTCCGTCCGATGGGCGACTGGTCCACCTCTATCACTTTATCCAGGTGGTTCAAGCCTTCGATTTTCCCAAAGGGCAGTGGCTCCTTTTTGGAATTGTAGAAGTGCTTGTTGAGCAATGGGTAAAGGGTCTCGTGAATCAGTGAGCTTTTGCCACTTCCCGATACCCCCGTCACACACACCATGCATCCCAAAGGGATTTCAAGGGTGACATTTTTGAGGTTGTTGCCCTTTGCCTGGGTTAATTTCAGCGTTTGGCCGTTGCCCTTGTTCCTTTGTTTGGGGACAGCGATGGCCAGTTCCCCATTCAAGTATTTGGCGGTCAGGCTATCCTGTTTCAAAAATTCCTCTGGAGCGCCACTGGCGACCACCTGTCCGCCGTGTCTTTCTGCCCCAGGCCCCATATCAACGATAAAATCGGATTCCAGCATCATGTCTTTGTCGTGTTCTACCACAATGACTGAATTGCCCAGATCCCTGAGTTCCTGCAAGGCTTTGATCAATTTCACGTTGTCTCTTTGATGGAGACCAATGCTGGGCTCGTCCAGGATGTACAACACGCCCACTAGCTGGGTGCCAATCTGTGTAGCTAGGCGTATACGCTGTGCCTCCCCACCGGAGAGGCTTCTTAAGGGACGGTTTAAGGAGAGGTAATTCAAGCCTATGTCCAGAAGAAAGCCGATCCTTTTCTTGATTTCTTTTATTACCTCAGTGCCTATTGTTTTTTGTTTTTGGGTCAATTTCTGATCCACCTCATCAAACCATTCTCCCAAACGGGTGATATCAAGTTGAGCCAGTTCCCCGATATGATTTCCTGCTATCTTAAAGTGGAGGGCCTCTTTTTTCAGCCTATAGCCATTACATTCGGGGCAGGTTCGGGAGGTGGTATAATCATTGACCCATTTTTGGATTTTTTCGGAGCCTTCTTCTTGCTGTTTTTGGAGAAAATTGACGATCCCTTCGAAGGTGGTGTTCCATTTGGTGCCCGGATATTTGACAGAGTCTATGGCCACTTCGACTTTGTCGCCGTACAGCAGGACATTCAGGATATTTTTTTCTATATTCTTAATGGGAGTCGAAAGGCTAACCTTGTAGTGTTTGAGGATAGCGTCGATTTTCTTAAAAATCCAGATGTCACGGTATTCTCCCAATGGGGCGATTCCTCCTCGGCTTATACTGAGGTTGGGATCGGGTATAATGCTTTCCTGGGTGATTTCTTCTATAATTCCCAACCCGTTACACGCTGGGCATGCGCCGTAGGGACTGTTGAAAGAAAAGGAATTGGGTGCAGGTTCATCGTACGAAAGGCCGGTCGTAGGATCCATCAGATACTTGGAAAAATGATGGATGGTGCCATCTTCCTCTCCCAGCATAATGATCCCTTTGCCATGCTGTAAGGCGGTTTTCAAGGATTGGGTGATCCGGTAGCGGTCCTCTTCCTCTGCAACAATCCTGTCCACCACGATTTCGATATCGTGTATTTTGTACCTGTCGAGCTGCATCTTTGGAACTACTTCCATCACTTCCCCGTCCACCCTTACTTTGGAGAAGCCCATTTTCCTGATTTGCTCAAAAAGCTCTCTGTAATGTCCTTTTCGGCCTTTGACCACGGGCGCCAAGACAGATAACTTTTTGCCCGAAAAACTCCCAAACAGTTGTTCGATAATTTGATCCTCCGTCTGTCTTACCATTCGCTCCCCTGAGAGGTAGGAATAAGCCTCGCCGGCACGGGCAAATAACAACCTCATGAAGTCATAGATCTCCGTCACTGTCCCTACCGTGGAGCGGGGATTTTTGGAGGTCGTTTTTTGTTCAATCGAAATAACCGGGGAAAGGCCATTGATTTTGTCCACATCAGGGCGTTGCATTCCCCCCAAAAACGAACGCGCATAGGCGGAAAAACTTTCCATATACCGTCTCTGGCCTTCGGCATAGATCGTGTCAAACGCCAATGAGCTTTTTCCGCTGCCGCTCAAGCCTGTGATTACCACAAGTTGATTTCGGGGGATAAAAAGGTCGATGTTTTTAAGATTATGTTCCCGGGCGCCATAGATCTCGACATGGCTATTTAGGCTTGCTGTATTTTCTGACATGAAAGGATGATTCCTTTTTTAGATTAAATCAATAGACAAAAATATGGAATATTAATGGAAAACTGAATTCACCATCCATGATAACTCCATGAGATTGAAATAAGTTGCTTTTTTGAAAACCCGAGCAAGCGGGCATGGTCAAGACTTCTTGGATTTCTTTCTCAAGTCTTCTTCATCGTCTCCTGTGATGGTCGATTTCAGTCCGCTAAGCACCAGCTCCCACCAGTATTTGAAAATAAATTTGTTTTGATCTCTTAGATAATAAACATCGCCTTTTCTCAATTCTCCTTTACGGTCAGGATTTTGGGACTTTATGACGAGTTTATTGGCTAGGAAGGAGCCGATACGTTGGAACACCGTCTGGTCACGACCAAAGTTTTTATCCAGAATTTCAATTTCCAGGTTCTCATATTGGACGATTACCTCACCTGTACCGTCAAGGTCATCCGCCACGATATTGAAAAATAGACTGTTTATTCTTCCCTGTTTTAAGGCAACTTTGGTCGAAGGTTCTACGATCTTGTTCAGCCCTACCAGATTCATTCCCCCCAAACTACCTTTCATATGAAACTTTCCGGTCGTGTCATTCAAAAAATAGGTGATGTCCAGATTGATGGCCCCTTCCCCTATCAGTTTACCCTTGGCCTTTAATGTCATCTCGTCGCTTTCTGCCAGTTGTTCGGGCGAGTTGGTTACCCTTTGGATGGTGGCGTTGATGTCGTCAAAAAATATCTGGCCTGTGCGGGGAGCATCATTTTCAGGACGTTCTTCATAGGAGACATAGCCGTTTACCAAGGAAACTTGCCCGATATCCAAAGGTAGAGGTAGTTCCCGCAAGATCTCGTGGACCATCGCAGGTCTTCTCTGCATATCGTCTGGCTTTCGTTTATCACGAAAAATGACCAGCTTCATGTCTTTTACTTCTAGCTGTTTGGCAGATAATGATCCGGTTTCCAGGTAGGAAAGGAAATCGAGATCCTCGAAGAGGAGCGTGCCGTTTTGGAGTTCTATCCAATCCGTTTCATAGCGGAACTGCCTGGCGTATTCATAGGGTTCCAACTTGTTGACCATTCTTATCTGGCCTATCTCCGCTTTTTTGTCGGTGGTGTTAAAGGATAAATCCTTTGTGTAAATGGCGTTTCGGAAGTCATTGATATGGATTACTGCCTGATCCATATAGCCCTCCACATTCGAAACCTTGAATAAGGCATCGGGATCCGCCAAGTCCTCTTTTGACAAAACAAAATCATCACCAAACACAAAGAGATCGCTGATGGAAAGGCGGGTGGAGTCGGTATAGCTGTCTCTGTTCTCAAAGGAAGCTTTGTTTACCCTGATGCGGTTGATGGATATTTTGTCATAATCTTCGCCATCCCGGTCGGATCTGGTTCCCTTTTTCAGGGTGAGAGAATCGATAGGAGGGGTAATACTCTCAATGGTCAGGTTATCAAGAAAGGCAGAATCCAGGTGGATGGTGTTCTGGAACAGAAAATCCGTCCAGCTAAATCCCGTTAGGCTGGCTTGGTCCAAGGATAGGTTGAACTTGATTTTATTTTCCCCTGTGATGCTCTCCCCAGGATTAATCTTCACATCAGAGAGATGCAGGAAGGTGCCTCTATAATCATAGTCGACCCTGATCTCTCCAAATTGAACCTCATGCCCGACAAAATCATTTGTCCTCGTGATCATGTCGCTCACGATTTCCTCTGCGTTGGCATTAAGATAAGCATTGATCAGGAGGGGGATACCCTTCATCACGAAAAGAATCAAAACAAGGAAAAGGAGAATTATTTTGGGCCAAAAGTTATTTTTCATCCTGATAGGTTACAATTGAAACAGCTAATAATATAACTCTAACGGATAAGCTAAGATAAAGGCCGAAATAATTTTATGTCGGAAGCACAATGTGGTAAGAATTGTTCTTGCTGACCGTAAGCTTGTTCGTCCTCAACCAAGGGTTGTATATTTTCAGCTCCTTATAGTTGCTGTTGTGTCTTATTGCCCAGTCAGCCAAGTTGTCGATCGTCTTGGTGACCACGATCTCTCTCATCAGCGGCATGGTGTACAGGTCCTCGGTTTGCAATTCAAACCCATACTTTCTCGGATTTTCAAAGATGTCCTTGACGGCCAGAATCCTGAAGATATACCTGCTGGTTTCCTCATTTAGCAGGAGGTTGTAAAAATCGGGCATCTTCTGCTCGTTCTTGCTCCGGGTAAGGCCGGCAATTCCCATATTATAGCTTGCCGCCACGCTGGTCCAGTTGCCAAACCTCGCATAAGCATTCTGCAGGTATTTACAGGCGGCTTGTGTCGCTTTGACATAATGGTACCTTTCATCCACGTCCTTGTTGACTTCCAGCCCCTTTTCTTTGGCCGTGCCTTCCATAAATTGCCAGAAGCCTCGGGCCCCGGCTGGAGATACCGCATTCATCAAACCTGATTCAATAAGGGCTACGTACTTGAAATCATCGGGAATGCCGTTTTCCGAGAGGACTTTCTCAATAGCCGGCAGGAATTTTCCGGCCCGCTTCATCAGTAGGAGTGTGTTGGAATGCCAATAGGCATTGACGTAGATTTCCCGCTCGAAGCGTTCCAGGACATCCGGTTGTTCTATAGGGACAGGTTCGCCGGCAAAGTTCAGTGCTTCGGGAAGCTCAAAAATCTTGACTTGCGGGTTAACAGCGTCGGGCGCCTTGATGACAGTGGCTGACGGGGGAAGCCCTTCCCTTGCATATTCCACAACGGATGGTTGGTCTTTGAGGGAGAACAGATAAAAGACGCATCCAAACAAAATGATAATGCAGAAGTACAGGGTATATAGATGTGATTTTTGCAAGGCTTAAAAATTGGGTGACAAGAGATATTTGTTGTAAAAATCATCAATGACTTTCACTGCTTCAGAAGGTTCATCCACCAGGGCTATCAAGTCCATGTCTTCTATATGGATATTTTTGTGGTCATCCACCATGGTGGTCCTGATCCAATCAATTAAACCTTTCCAATAGGATTTGCCGACCAAGACAATTGGGAATCTACCGATTTTTTTTGTTTGGATCAGCGTCAACGCTTCAAATAGCTCGTCCATCGTGCCGAAGCCTCCCGGAAGGACAATGAAGCCTTGGGCGTATTTGGTGAACATGACTTTCCTTACAAAGAAGTAGTCAAAGGTGATCAACTTGTCCTGATCGATATAGACATTGTTGAATTGCTCGAAGGGAAGGTGGATATTCAGCCCTACTGACTTTCCGTTTTCAGAATGGGCTCCTTTGTTTCCTGCTTCCATAATGCCGGGGCCACCGCCTGTAATCACTCCATAGCCGTGTCGCACCAATTTGGCGGCGATTTCTTCTGCAACCTTGTAGTAATGGTGGTCCCGAGGCGTTCTGGCAGAGCCAAAAATAGAGACGCAGGGGCCGATTTTGGCGAGTTTCTCAAAACCATCCACAAATTCCGACATGATTTTAAATATGGCCCAAGAGTCTGCACTTTTTATTTCGCTCCAATCCTTTTCTTTAAAAGCTCTTCTGATTCTATCTTCCTCATTCTCCTGAATGTTGTCTGTCTTTTCTTTCATTCTTGTTTATTTGTATTCACGGCAAATTAGTTATAGCAGATCATCTGCCCAAAGATTCAAGCCGCCCTAGTAATTTAAATTAAATATTTTTTAAAACAGTTCAATAAAAATTTATTCGGCCATAAAAAAAAACGAATCCTTTGCGGTAAATTTACGCCATATAATACTATATGGACTTATTGGAAAAATCCCTGATGGTCAGGGGTGTCTTTGATGAATTGCAGCGCGAAACAGATAATTTCGCCTCTCAAAGCAAAGTGACCTGTATCAATGGATGTGGGCTTTGTTGTACCAATCCTAAAGTATCCGCCTCAGTCCTGGAATTTTTGCCTCTGGCTTTTGACCTTTATTATAAAGGCAGGGCGGAGGAGTTTTTGGAGATCTTGGCTGCGACAACAGAAGACAGTTATTGCATCATATTAAAAAAGCTAAGCATAGCTGCCGATGCGGGGCAGTGTTCAGATTACAACAACAGAGGCTTGATCTGTAGGCTTTTTGCCAGCTCTGCCAGGAAGAACAAAACAGGTGAGAAAGAGCTCCTGATGTGCAAAAAGATCAAAGAAGAGAAAAAAGAAGCATACGAAGCCGCCGCTGTAGCCATCAACCAGGGAATGGATGTGCCCCTAAGTTCAGCATATTACACCCGTCTGTACAATATCGATTTCATCTTGACCCAAGAGCAGCTCCCGATCAACCAAGCCATACGGAAATCCATAGAGGAAGTGCTGCGATATTTCTTTTATTCGGAAGAAGGGAACGCAGTATAGGGCTTCGATTTTTTTGAGCAAGGTTTTTGATGTAATTTAACCTCTCTTTAGAGGCGAACATTAAAATATTTTGTCCATGTCAAACATTTCCGAAATTATCAATACACTAAAAAATATTGTTGATGTAAGGATGGAGATGATTCAGGAGGGCATCCGTAAAAGGGTTACTTCTTTTATCACCAGAATTGCCATTTTAATCCTCATGGGGGTCGTAGGCTTGTTTCTCTTGCTTTTTGCTAGTTTCTCTCTTGCTTTTTATTTAAGTGAAATTAGCCGGTCGCCATTTATGGGATTTTTGTACGTCGCAGGCATTTACCTGGTCCTTTTCGTGGTTCTCTATCTAGTCAGGAATTCATTACAGCTTCAGGCAAATCTTCAAAGCTCATTTACGAGATTTGTTTTTTTAGGGGAAAAAAAGAAAAAAGAAGAACATGAATGAAGTTGATCTAAAACAACGGGCGGCAGAATTGGAGCAGACCTTACAGCTGCAATTGACCCAGCTTAGAAAGGATTCGGAAATCTGGCTGAAGACCGGTGGAGCTGCATTGGCCATAGGATTGGTTGCAGCGGCGGTGATGAAGCGCAAGAAGAAGAAGAAAAGTAGGGCGAGCTTGTCGTTTGACAAGGTCAATGAGCAGGCCAATCGGAGAATTCGTAAAGCCAAGGCGACGTCACCCTCCCTACTTTCTCCCCTGAAGAAGAGGATTTTTTTGGCCTTATTTTCTTTGGGTCAGGCGAAACTGATGGAGGAATTGAAAAAGCGAAAGGAAACCTGGAATGAAAAGTAGGTGGATTTCCAGTACATTCAATCAATTTCATCATACCGGTAAAAAAGCAGTTGCACTTTTAGTTGATCCCGGCAGCCTGAGGGACGAAGAGCAGCTCAAAAGCCTCGTTGCTTCCGCGGTTGCTTCCCAGGTAGATTTCTTTTTTGTTGGGGGTAGTTTGGTGATGCAGGGGGCGTGTGGGAGATGTATTTCCCTCATTAAGGAAATGACCGGAGAGATCCCTATAGTCCTCTTTCCGGGAAATGCCATCCAAATAGCCGATAATGCGGACGGAATTTTGTTGCTTTCCCTTATCTCGGGAAGAAATCCTGAGTGGTTGATTGGGCAACATGTCATGGCGGCTCCCCTTCTAATGCGGTCATCACTGGAGGTGCTTCCGACCGGCTACATGCTGGTGGACGGCGGCGGGCTCAGCAGTGTGAACTATGTAAGCCAAACCATTCCATTGCCCAACAACAAGCCTGATCTAGCGATTGCTACTGCACTCGCCGGCATCCTGCTGGGATTGCAGTTTCTTTTTTTAGACGCAGGGAGTGGAGCCAAAAATCCTGTTTCCCGGGAAATTATAGCAGGGGTAAAAACCCAGGCCCCCTGCCCTTTGATCGTGGGAGGGGGAATTAATTCTGTGGCAAAAGCAAAAAGTGCATGGGAGGCTGGGGCAGATGTGGTCGTTTTAGGCAATGGCGTGGAGAAAAACCCCAATCTATTGATTGAGGTGTTGGCGTCTGCACAAATGTATAACTTAACCCTGAACGTTAATTAGGGATTCTCGTCTTCTCATCTTGCCTGCGGGAAGGCCGTACATCATTTTAAACCGTCGACAGAAATAGGCGGTGTCCTTGTACCCCACCTCTTTGCCGATGTCGCGGATGCTTTTCTTGGTGGTCCTCAACAAATCCACAGCGGCTTCCATTCGCTGGTATTCGATATAGTCTTGGGGATTTATACCCGTAAGCATCTTAAAATATTGGCCCACGTAATCCTCTGACACATTAGCCACTTTAGCCAAAACCTTGTTGGAGAGGTCCCCGCCTATGCTTTTCTTGATGTAGTTGAACATGTCAATCAAGCGTGGATCCTTAAAATAGGTACTATTGGTAGATAACTCTTCTACAAATAGCCTGTTTTTAAGAATGTGTCGTACTATCTCTACTACCAGCAGTTCTGTATGGAGCTTGATGACACGTTCTTTGCCTGGAATATTTTGCTCCAGTTCCTTTACGGCATCTTCAATGATCGAGGCGACACGGTCATTGAATCGAACGACAAAGGGTGGTAAACCCAAGGAATGGAAGAAATTCACCACGTCAAACACCTTTGCTTCAAAGGTCAAGATGGTGACACAGTCCTCTTCCGCATTCTTGATGTCTTTGAAGCTTACCGTCTGCAGGAATTTCTTCTTATTTTCAATGAAATTCTCATTGTTGCTTTCGTTTCTCTTGGATACCGTTCCAAAAGAAATTTTGCAGGGACGGCCTGCAGGGACAAAAAGGATTTCGCCCTCGTTTACTGATTCCTGCCCCTCGTCAAAACTGAGCGAGCCATGGTGTAAAAGTATTACGGTGTTTTCTACATCCATGTAATCGGTGATGGTTACAGGACGTTCTATTTTATAGTTATTGCCTTTGGTAAACCGGACACCTACTGATTCGATGACCTTATTGTAATATTCCATGACTGGGCTTATCTAAGATTTGGGTGTAAAAGTATAGTTATTTTTAAATGCGTATAACAATAGTAGGTATTTATCCTTAAAAAAGAAAACTACTGGAGTTTTTATGATACAATTTACTAAAAAATCGGAGGAATATTTTTTATCTTATAAGAGTTCTCGATATGACTATTTTCTGAATCTCAGAAGTTCCTTCATAAATTTGCGTTATTTTGGCATCGCGCATCATCCTTTCCACGTGGTATTCGCGCACATAACCATAGCCACCGTGGATTTGTACTGCTTCTATCGTAACGTCCATCGCTACTTGAGAAGCATATAACTTGGCCATTGCGCTCGCAGAAGTATAGTTCTCTCCCTGGTCTTTCAGATACGCCGCTTTGTGGCACAGTAGTCTGGCAGCCTCAATAGAGGTAGCCATGTCTGCGAGTTTAAATTGTATGGCCTGGTGTTCACAGATCGCTTTTCCAAAAGTTTTTCTTTCCTTGGAATACGCCAAGGAAAGTTCATAGGCTCCCGCTGCGATGCCCAAAGCCTGGGCCGCGATACCCAACCTTCCGCCATCCAGTATTTTCATGGCTAAGGGAAAACCAAAGCCCTCTTCTCCTATTCGGTTCTCTACGGGAACTTTAACATCCGAGAACATCAACGAATGGGTGTCGGAGCCTCTGATTCCCAGCTTATCTTCTTTCTTTCCTATGGCAAATCCTTTCCAACCTTTTTCAACAATGAAGGCGGATATCCCTTTATGTCCTTTGGAAATGTCAGTCTGTGCAAATACTAAATAGAGGCTCGCCGTTTTGCCGTTTGTAATCCAGTTCTTGGTGCCGTTCAGTAAATAGTGGTCGCCCTTGAGGGTGGCTAAGGTCTTCTGGGAAGTGGCATCGGAACCAGCTTCAGGTTCGGACAGACAGAATGCCCCTATTTTCTCTCCCGCGGCCAATGCTTTTAGGTATTTCTCTTTTTGACCCTCCGTCCCAAATTTTTCCAAGCCCCAACAGACCAGAGAATTGTTGACGGACATACAGACAGCCGCAGAGGCATCTACTTTGGCGATTTCTTCCATGGCCAGTACATAGGAAATACTGTCCATGCCTCCGCCATTATAACGTGGGTCTACCATCATGCCCATAAATCCCAACTGTCCCATCTTCCGGACCTCTTCATGGGGAAATTGGGCATGTATGTCCCGTTCTATTACTCCCGGTAGTAAGTAAGTCTGGGCAAATTCCCTTGCTGCTTCTTTTACTGCTCGTTGCTCTTCTGTCAGCTCAAAATCCATTGTATAAGGCAGTTAAAATTAAAAGTCAACTCAAATAATGACTTGGGGAAACTTCTGACCCAAGTGAAAGCCCACCTGGTATAGGGTGTCCGCATGTTAAGCAGCGGCCTGAATAGCGTTGAAATATATATAAAAAAAAGAAAAGGGACAATGTTTTGTCCCTTTCTATGCTTGTTTTCTTGTTTAGCTACTGTTAGTCTCTGTTTCCAAAGAAGATAAATGCGTAATAGGCCAATGTCGCCAAGGATGCCAAAGCAGCAACCACATAGGTCATTGCGGCCCATTTGAGCGCATCTTTGGACATTCCATATTCCGATGGCGTCACGATGTTCCGTTGTTGTACCCAAGCCAGAGCCCGTCGGCTGGCATCGAATTCCACCGGCAGGGTGACAAAGGAAAAGAGCGTAAGGATGGCATAGGATCCGACAATAATGGCGCCAACGGCCTCATAGGGAAGATTAAATAAGGCGATTCCGCCGAAAAGGGCAGCAATCAATACAATGTTGAGGATTTTGCCACTGGCGTTCTGGATGGGCACAAGTGTTGATCGCAGGGTAAGCCAGGCATAGGAAGTGGCATGTTGTACCGCATGCCCGCACTCGTGGGCCGCAACAGCTGTGGCGGCTGCATTTCGGCCATAATAAACCTCAGGACTCAAATTGACTGTTTTGTCCATGGGATTATAGTGGTCGCTCAATTGGCCTTCCACGCAATTCACCCTGACATGGGTTATATGGTGATCCGCAAGCATCAACTCTGCCACTTCTTTACCCGACAGATTTGCTTGAAGCGAGATCTCAGAGTATTGTTTGAATTTGCTCTTCAGCTTGCTGCTAACCACATACCCTAGGATAGCAAAACCAACTACAATTAAGATTAAGATCATGTCTTTTTTATACTTTTTATTTAGCTTGTGGATTTAACGCAGGGAATTGCCCTTAGGTTCTTCTTTCGTTTGAATTTTTAAAAATACGAATAAACTGATTATACCCAACACAATCACGGTTAACATCTGCGTGCCGTGGATGATCACCGCAAAAATTTTACCTTCTTCTGCGTTCAAGCCATAGAAGAGAAGGATGTAAGCCACTAAGGCATGAAAGGTGCCGATGCCGCCTTGGACGGGTGCAATCATCCCGATGCTCCCCATAACCATCACCATCAACAAGGAGGTCGGGCCCAAATCACTCGTGCTGGGAATGGCTTTGGCCACAAAGTACATCATCAAAAAATACACAACCCAGATCATTGCCGAAGATGACCAGAAGCCGAACTGATTCCTCAGCTGTCCGACACTTCTCAAGCCTTTCAATAAATCCTGGATAAAATGGCGGAGTTTTTTGACAAGGCCTGTATCCCTATACTTTCTCAGTCCCCAATAGCTCAGGACGCCGAGTGCCGTAAGGAAGCCTAACAATAGGGGCAAATAGCGGGTAAGGGAGTTTTGAAGTGTCTCCATAGAAACCAGATCGCCGGTTAATGACAAAAAAGTGGCGGTTTCAGTAAAGAACGCCAAAACAACGATCCCAATTAAAAACAATAAATCGACCGTGCGTTCGACGATCACTGTGCCTAAGAGTTTGCCCATTTGGAGTCGCTCGGTCTTCTTCAAGACGCCGCACCTCGCCACCTCTCCGGCTCTTGGGATAGCCAGGTTCGCAAAATACCCGATCATCAAGGCCCAAAAGGCATTTGAAGTTTTTAGCCGTTTTGTTGCGCCTGCCTCAATAAGCAGCTTCCATCTCCAGGCCCTAAGCCAGTAACTCCAGATGGAAATAACAATGGATAGGGAAATCCAAAACACAGAAGCCTGACGAAGGGCTTCGGTCAGGCTTTCTATTTTTATGTCTTTATACAAAAACCAAAAAATCCAGATGGCCGCCAGTAAGGAGAGCAACACCTGGACCCATTGCTTGATGGTTAGTCTCAAGATTTATATCAGTTGATTGTGTTCGTCGGGGAAGATTACCGTAGGCTGGAAGCTTTTTGCTTCTTCAAAATCCATGGTGGCGTAGGAGATGATGATGACGATGTCGCCTACTTGTGCCTTTCTGGCTGCAGGGCCGTTGAGACATACCTGACCGCTTCCCCTCTCCCCCTTGATCACGTAGGTTTCCAGTCTTTCTCCGTTGTTCACGTTGACGATTTGGACCTTTTCATTGGCTATGATGTTGGCCGCTTCCATCAGGTTTTCATCAATGGTAATACTTCCGACGTAATGAAGTTCTGCCTGGGTGATTTTAACGCGATGAATTTTCGATTTTAATAGCTGGATCTGCATGGTTTTCTATTAAGCAACAGTCATGTTGTCTATTAAGCGGACTTCGCCTATATAAGAGGCGATACAAAGGGAACAGTGGCTGGCTTGATCAAGTGTGGAAATTTTTTCCATTGTTTCGGTATTCACCAATTCAACATATTCCAGCTGCGCAAAAGGTTCTTCTTCGAATATCCGGTTTAATTCTTTTTTTACTTCAAACCAATTAACCCCCTTCAATAGTTCATCTTTGGCGAATGTAAGGCTTCTATATAATAGAATAGCGGCTTTTCGGCCGTCTGCGGTGAGCAGAGCATTTCGGGACGACAGGGCCAGCCCACTTTCTTCTCTTTTGGTGGGAACGACAACAATCTCCAAGTCAAAAGACAAGTCCCGCACCATCCTTTTGATGATGGCTACTTGTTGAAGGTCTTTTTGGCCAAAATAAGCCGTGGTAGGATGGACAATATGAAACAGTTTGCTGACTATTATCCCCACTCCACTGAAATGTCCGGGACGGTATTCCCCTTCGAGGACAGTTTCAAGTTCCCCAAAATCAAACCGCAGAAGGCTAGGAAAAGGATAGATTTCGCTTACCTCTGGAGCAAAAACATAATCTACACCTGCCTTCTCCAGCAGCGCGAGATCTTCTTCCAATGTCCGGGGATACCGCTCCAGGTCGAGGGGGTTGTTGAATTGGGTGGGGTTCACAAAAATCGACACAACAGTGGTGTCGCAATTGGATTTTGATTTTTCCACCAGCGACAAATGTCCGCTATGCAAAGCACCCATTGTAGGTACGAGTCCTATTGTTTTGCCTTGGCATCTAAGGGTGGAAACAGCTTTCTGAATGTCCTTTTTGGTACGGATGATTTTCAAGTTTTCCTGATTTACCAATTTTCAAAATAGCTGCAAAAGTAGAATGTTTTTCCTAATTTCAAGGCTTTTTGCATTTTTTTTTGTACTTTTGTAGACCCGTTATATCCTTTACACAAAACAACAAGAGATATGTCAAAACTTCGTATTCTTTACGTAGCCAGTGAAATTAATCCTTTTCTGCAAACTTCTGAAGTAGCAAATTTCGTGCGAGCCTTGCCACAGGCTATGCAAGAAAAAGGAATGGAAATCCGTATTCTTGTTCCTAGATTTGGTTTGATAAACGAAAGAAAGAACAGGTTGCATGAGGTGGTGAGACTTTCAGGAATCAATATTTCGGTAGGAGAGGAAGAGAAACCGCTTATTATCAAAGTGGCGTCTATTCCGAATGCCAAACTTCAGGTTTATTTTATAGACAACGAAGACTATTTTCAGCGAAAGAGCGTTTTCTTTGACAAGCAGGAAAAGTTCTACGAAGACAATGACGAAAGGTCAATATTTTTCTGCAAAGGTGTCATTGAGACGGTCAAAAAGTTGGGATGGGCACCTGACGTGGTTCATTGTAACGACTGGATGACCAGCCTTATCCCGATGTACCTTAAGACGACATATAAAAACGAACCATTATTTAAGGGCACAAAATCAGTTTTTGCTATTTATAATAACGGATTTAGTCATAAGTTTGGGGACGATTTGTTCGAGAAGGTTAAAATGGTGGATATTGATGACAAAATCCTTGCACCATTAAAATCGAAGGATTATGAAGGCTTCCTCAAATTAGGTATGGAATACGCCGATGTGGTGATCCAAGGAAAAGACATCTCAGAAAGCCTAATGCAGTTAATTAATGAGTGCTCTAAAGATAAACAGTGTGAAATCAACAGCGAAGAAGACGAACAGCTTTTTGAAAGTTATTACAACATCTACACAGAATTGGCGGGCTAAAGGTGCCGTGGCACTCTTGGGCCTTGTAGCCCTAGGCAGCGCCTGTTCCGATCCTTCAGAGATCATACTGGATCCAGACAATAATCAGATAGGGGTTTTCTATACAGAAATACCCCTATCTGCTTCTATGGTATTGTTGGATTCATTTAACACCACAGGTAGCGCCACAATTCCTGGGTACCTAGTAGTGGGAGGGGATATCAGCTCTTTTTTTGGTAGGACAGAAGCTATTGCCTATAGCAGGCTATCCTTTAATCCGGGAGGCAAGGTGCCTACGGAGAAGGCGATTTTTGACTCGGCCAAGTTTCACCTCAATATAGGGAGTGTGTCTGGAACCAACTTTAGCCAAGCGAAGACATTCAAGGTGCACCGATTGCTCGAATCGATTCAGGATACCACCTATTATAATTTTAGCGCCCTTCAGTTTGAGGAGGAGACTTTGGCAGAGGGATCGTTTGTGGTCAAGGCGGATACGATAAACGCCGTCACGATGGATCTTGAAGAGGAGCTTGGTCTTGATTTCTTTAATAAGCTGAAGAGCAACGACCCGGTTTTCAAGGATTTGTTTGCCTTCAGGGAATATTTTCCCGGAATCGTCATTACGGGTAACCCTGACGAGCAGGTCACTGCCTCTATCTATCCCGGCAGTGGTACGGGAATGTCCCTTTACTACCATTATGAAGGTGATACGGTGCCGACCGTTTATCCGATCAATACTATCCAGTCGAGGTATTTCAACCAGATAATCAATGATCGATCCGGGACAGTCACTGAGAAAATTTCCGAGCCCGGTGTGGCCTATCAATTGGACGGCAACCTCATCGGAAGCAAGGCCAATGTCGGATTGGTAATTAAGTTGGACACAAAGCCGATTTCTGACTTTTTGGACACACTCGAAAATGTTACGTTTAACCAATTTTCCTTGGAAATGGGTCCTTTGGAGAATTTCCCGGAGACTAAGCGACCCATTCCGAATATTATCATGTACTTTTCCGGTGATGATAATAATATTATGCGGCGGAAAAATGGGGACCGTATATCCATTCAGGCGGAGGGACAAGCGCAGATAGAGGGGACGGATACAGAGGGCGACGTTGTGCCGGCAGTATCCAGGCCAAGTTCATTGATCTTTAACAAAGAAAAATTCACTTTCAGCCAGCAATTGAACTCCTACATCACAGCGGTGTATCGCTCTGGCTTGGAAAGAACAAATTTGATCTTGTACCCTAATTCCCCCAGCACTTCGGCAGCTTCACCAAGCCCCTTACAGGACGATGAATTTAGACATTCACTGAAAGAATATATCGTCGACAAAAACACTATTAAACTTAAGGTATACTACTCCAAGGTCAAGTAAGCCTTGGTGACAGTTGAGTGTTATTCGATGTAATCAGTGGCTTAACAAGACGTCTTTTCCAGATGATCAAAGGTCTGGATGATGAAATTTTCGTATAATTCCTTCGGAAAAGGAATACTTTTATAGGAGTGCAAATGAAAGCTTTCATTTGCACTTTTTTTTTGCCTGCCTCAGAGTAAAATTTCTCTCCTTTAAATTATCATCATTGGCGGAGTGATTTGCTGTTTAATAAGCTCAATATCTATACTTAATTTAAAATTTTCTTAAATAATCGTTGCTAGTACAAAATAAATAAAAAAACATAAAATTACTCGGGTTGTTCTAGGCTGTGTGAATTGTTTTTTTTGAAAAGAATTCCGTTTATTTGCGAAAGTTTAAACTTTCAAAAGGAATTTTTCATTATGTGTGGAATTGTAGCATATGTGGGCCAGCAGGATGCATTGCCCATTATTCTCAAAGGCTTGAAGAGGCTGGAATACCGTGGGTATGACAGCGCAGGAATTGCCTTGTTGAACAGCAAAGGTTTGGCAGTTTACAAGAAAAAGGGGAAGGTGAGTCAACTGGAGGAGTCTCTATTTGGTAATCAGGATCTTTTTTCTAAAATAGGCATAGGCCATACCCGTTGGGCAACCCACGGAGAGCCTAATGATGCGAATGCCCACCCCCATTATTCGTCCAATGAAAGTTTTGCCATGGTCCACAACGGGATCATTGAAAATTACGAAGTGCTTAAAACCGACCTGATCAATAAGGGCGTTGAATTCAAGAGCGATACGGATTCGGAAGTTTTTATCAATTTCATAGAGGATATTTATAAGAATAATGATTGCAGCCTGGAAGAAGCAGTGCGGCTTGCGCTCCATAAAGTAGTGGGTGCATATGCCGTTGTTCTAATCAACAAAGAGGAACCCGACACCTTGATCGCGGCAAGGAAAGGATCCCCCTTGGTTATTGGTGTGGCTCAAGATGGTTATTTTTTGGCTTCTGATGCTACCCCCATTATCGAATACACCAATCAGGTCGTTTATTTGGATGATTTTGAAATTGCTGTGATCCGAAACAACAAGCTTCATGTCAAGACAATCGAAAATGTGGAAACCAACCCCTATATCAATCAACTTGAAATGGAGTTAGAAGCCATAGAGAAGGGAGGCTATGACCACTTTATGCTGAAGGAAATCAATGAGCAGGCCAAGTCCATTGCAGATTGTATGCGTGGTAGGCTGGATGCCCGGGCGGGGCGTTTGGTTTTGGGTGGCTTAAGGGAGTACAGAAACCAATTTCAAAATGCTGATCGGATCATTATCATTGCCTGCGGTACCTCATGGCATGCGGGGCTGGTAGCGGAATACCTGTTTGAAGAATTTGCAAGGATTCCTTTAGAAGTGGAATATGCTTCGGAATTCAGGTATAGGAATCCCGTGGTCAAGGAAGGAGATTTCGTTATTGCCATTTCCCAGTCTGGAGAGACGGCAGACACGTTGGCCGCGATAGAATTGGCTAAATCCAAGGGGGCGACCATATTTGGTGTTTGCAATGTAGTTGGCTCTTCCATACCACGGGCCACCCATGCTGGGTCTTATACCCATGCAGGTCCCGAGATAGGCGTCGCCTCTACCAAGGCCTTTACGGCTCAGATCACGGTATTGTCCATGATGGCCATGATGTTGGGGTACCAAAGGGGTACTTTGACGGAAACCAGGTATATGGAACTGTTGAGCGAGCTTGAGGCCATCCCGGCAAAAGTGGAGAAAACTTTGCTGTTGAACGACCAAGTTGAGCAAATAGCGGCCGAGTTTAAGGATGCTAAAAATTTCATCTACTTGGGAAGAGGATATAATTTTCCCGTTGCATTGGAGGGCGCCCTGAAGCTGAAGGAAATTTCCTACATTCATGCCGAAGGCTATCCTGCTGCAGAGATGAAACACGGCCCCATTGCCTTGATAGACGAAGAAATGCCTGTAGTGTTCATCGCCACCAGAGACAGTTCTTATGAAAAAGTGGTCAGCAACATTCAAGAAGTTAAGGCAAGAAAGGGAAGGATCATTGCAGTGGTAAGTGAAGGAGATGTCCAAGTCAAGAACCTGGCAGATTTTACCATCGAAATACCACATACCCATGAGGCCCTAGTCCCTTTGCTTTCGGTGATACCTCTTCAACAGCTTTCTTACCATATTGCGGTGATGAGGGGATGCAATGTGGACCAGCCAAGGAATCTCGCCAAATCGGTTACCGTAGAGTAAAAACGAACCATTTCCACACACTGTGGAAAGCAATTAATCAAAAACGGCTCTTAATTTAAGAGCCGTTATTTGTTATAGAGGTTTTGTAAAAGAGAAGGGTCCTACAGGGTTGTAGGGGTTAATGACCCGTATCCATTCCCATTAATTTTCAATTGTTGACACGGCCAAAGGGTTTAAGAAATTCACTTCCCGCACATCATTTCCTGTGGGCAATTCAAAGATCTCTAGATCAAAATATTTGACTGCTGCGATAAGGTGATCAAATATATCCGCCATTATGGCTTCGTATTCAAGCCATTTGACGGTATTGGTGAAGGTGTACAGCTCCAATGGCATTCCAAACTCATTGGGGGCGAGCTGTCTCACCATCATGGTCATACCTTTGTGGGTTCCGGGATGGTTTTTCAGGTACCAGTCCACATAAATGCGGAAAAGTCCGAAGTTTGTGATGTTCCGTCCGTTTACCGCAACGCTTCTGTCGGCACCGATCTGTTTGTTGTGTGCCTGGATTTCCGCCTGCCGGTTTTCGATATAGGAACTGATGCCCTGGATTTTCATGAACCGGGGCAATTCTTCATCGGGAATAAACCGGATAAGGCTTTGCTTGATGAGTAAGGAACGTTTGATGCGTCTTCCTCCTGAGTCCTGCATCCCGCGCCAGTTTTGGAAAGAATCTGAAATCAAGGTGTAGGTCGGGATCGTGGTGATGGTTTTATCCCAATTCTGCACCTTGACCGTGGTGAGGTTTATTTCCAGAACGTCGCCATCTGCTCCGTATTTAGGCATCGCAATCCAGTCGCCGATACGAACCATGTCATTGGTAGTCACCTGAATGCTGGCCACAAAACCCATAATAGTGTCTTTGAACATCAACAGCAGTACCGCAGAGGCAGCCCCCATGGCACCAAAAAACACTGCAGGTGATTTGCCGGTAAGCACAGAAAACAAGTACACGGCTCCGAAAAGGAAGAATATGATCTGAACCACCTGAAGATAACTCTCCATGGGCTTGTCCCGAAAGGGCTGCTTCTCTTTCAATACATCAACTCCCGACCGGATAATGGACATGAGTATCCAGACAATCATCAGGACCATGTAGATTTCCGTCAGTTTGTCCAAGGGTATTATAAAGGAGGGAAAGTCTGAAAATACCATAGGTATGGCATTTTTAACGAAAATGAGAGGTGCTGCCAGAGCAAGGTAGTGGGGAAACCGGTTTTTTACCAGATAGCCAAAGAAACTTAACTTGGTAGTGGCGGTGATTTTTTGGAATCCCTTTCGCAATGCCCCCCTCACAAGAAATTGGAGTAAATAAACGGATAGTACGGTGATAGACAGCAGGACTGCCAAGTTAATATAAGAGGCCAATGATTCACTGGCTCCCCAGCCTACCAGCAAATCATAGGTCCACCTGCTGAGGCCCATTACTCTTTCATTTTCATTGATCTCCAACACTTCCATCATTTTTGATTGCATTTATATAAAACCTGTATTTAATAGCGCTTTTCATCTTTTTTAAACGAGCGGGCACTGTAAAATGGCTGCAAAGATAAAAAATATAGGGCAGAGTATCATGATAATAAAGTTAAGCTTATGGTTTTACGGGTTTAATCTTAACAGGGGAATGATTTGCTTAGCGGTTGTTTGCAGGGGAGAGTACAACTAAAGGGAAACCTGCCCAATCGATATTTTTTGGGGCTTCCGCTCTATTACTTATCTGCCGGTAGCCCATCTTATTATTTTTTTCTTAATTTTGCCCCAATTTAGCCATAAGTATTTTAACTGCACAAAACCTCCAAAGAATGCCCAAAGACAACAGCATCAAACATGTACTGATCATCGGAAGTGGTCCAATAGTCATCGGACAGGCTTGTGAATTTGATTATGCAGGCTCTCAGGCTGCCCGTTCCTTAAGGGAAGAGGGAGTGACTGTCACCCTTATCAATTCCAACCCTGCCACCATTATGACCGACCCGGTCACCGCAGACCATGTTTATCTCCTCCCGCTCGAAAAGAAATACATCATCCAGATTCTGAACGAACACCCGGATATCGATTGTGTCCTTCCTACGATGGGTGGTCAGACTGCGCTTAATCTGGCGATTGACTGTGACAAGGCCGGGATATGGAATAAACACAATGTCCGGATCATAGGCGTGGATATAGCGGCCATAGAGACTACAGAAGACAGGGAGAAATTCAGGCTTTTGATGAATGAGCTGAATGTCAATGTTTGTATCGGAGAAACAGCCACTTCCTTCCTTCAAGGCAAGGAGATTGCCCAGCGAATCGGTTTTCCTTTGGTCATCAGACCCTCCTATACTTTGGGAGGCACTGGAGGAGGATTTGTAGAAAAAGCGGAGGATTTTGAAAAGGCGCTTTCTGCTGGTCTAAAAGCATCACCCATCCATGAAGTGTTAGTGGAACAAAGCATATTGGGCTGGAAGGAATACGAATTGGAATTGCTTCGGGACAATATAGGAAACATCATTATCATTTGTTCTATTGAGAACTTTGATCCCATGGGCATACATACCGGGGATTCCATCACAGTAGCACCCGCGATGACTTTGCCTGACACGATATATCAGAACATGAGAAACCTGGCCATCAAGATGATGAACGGGATAGGCATGTTTGCAGGTGGGTGTAACGTGCAATTTGCGGTAAATCCGGAAGATGATACTATTGTCGGGATAGAGATAAATCCCCGTGTGTCCCGATCCTCTGCCTTGGCTTCCAAAGCCACTGGTTATCCTATAGCGAAAATTGCCGCCAAATTGGCCATCGGATATAACTTGGATGAACTTAAAAACGCCATAACGGGAAATACATCCGCATTTTTTGAACCAACTTTAGATTATGTCATTGTAAAGATTCCCCGTTGGAATTTTGATAAATTTAAAGGATCCGATAGGCGTCTGGGTCTCTCCATGAAATCTGTCGGAGAAGTGATGGGAATAGGCAGGAACTTCCAAGAAGCCTTACAGAAGGCCTGCCAGTCCTTGGAGATCCGAAGAAATGGACTTGGTGCTGATGGCAAGGAGCTTAAGGATCAGGGTAAGTTGCTGGACAGTCTCAAGAACCCAAGTTGGAACAGGCTGTTTCATGTGTATGATGCTTTTAAATTGGGAATTTCCTTCCGCACCATCCAAGACCTGACCAAGATTGACAAATGGTTTTTGAAACAGGTAGAGGAATTAGTAGATCTGGACAATACGATTTCCAAGTATACTTTGGACAGCATTCCGAAGGAACTGATGGAAGTAGCCAAGCAAAAAGGCTATGCTGACCGGCAGATTGCCCATTTGATCGGCTGCTTGGAAAGCGAGGTTTTTGATAAGCGACGCAATGAATGGGGACTGAAGCGGGTGTTCAAATTAGTAGACACCTGTGCAGCAGAGTTTGAAGCACAGACACCGTACTTCTATTCCAGCTTCGGTGAAGAGAACGAATCCATAGCGTCTGATAGAAAAAAAGTAATTGTTTTGGGCTCTGGACCAAACCGGGTAGGGCAGGGAATAGAGTTTGATTATTCCTGTGTTCACGGAATTTTAGCTGCCAAAGAGTGTGGCTACGAGACCATCATGATCAACTGCAATCCTGAAACCGTTTCTACAGATTTCGATATTGCTGACAAGCTTTATTTTGAGCCCGTTTTTTGGGAACATATTTATGAAATAATTCTTCACGAAAAGCCTGAAGGGGTGATCGTTCAATTGGGCGGCCAAACCGCATTGAAGTTGGCGGAGAAGTTGGAGAAGTACGGCATCAAAATTCTTGGGACAAGTTACAAGGCATTGGATCTGGCTGAAGACCGGGGCGAATTTTCTTCCTTGTTGAAGGAAAACGAAGTTCCTTACCCTGAGTTTGGAACCATCCACAATACTGATGAAGCTTTGGAATTGTGCAAGACGATAGGCTTTCCCTTATTGGTAAGGCCCTCTTACGTATTGGGCGGACAGGGCATGAAGATCGTTATCAATGAAAAGGAGTTAGAGGAACATGTGGTAGAGGTATTTAAAGACATGCCGGACAATGAGATTCTTCTTGACCATTTTCTTGAAGGGGCGATAGAGGCTGAGGCAGATGCGATCTGTGATGGCGAGAATGTTTATATTATAGGGATCATGCAGCACATAGAGCCTGCAGGAATACACTCGGGAGACTCCTATGCGGTGTTGCCCCCGTACAACTTAGGCGATCTGGTTATCCGTCAGATTGAGGTATATACCAAGAAAATTGCCTTGGCTCTCCAAACTGTGGGGCTGATCAACGTTCAATTTGCCATCAAGAATGACAAAGTTTATGTGATAGAAGCGAACCCTCGCGCATCCAGGACTGTTCCTTTTATTTGCAAGGCGTATAGAGAACCTTATGTAAACTATGCCGTAAAGGTAATGTTGGGGGAAAAGAAAGTCACTGACTTTGATTTTGCGCCTTACAAACAAGGGTATGCCATTAAAGAACCTGTATTCTCTTTTCATAAATTCCCCAATGTCAACAAAGAGTTGGGGCCAGAAATGAAATCTACGGGAGAGTCTATTTATTTTATAGATGATTTAATGGATGATTACTTCTTGAAGATTTATGCTGAACGAAATCTTTATTTAAGCAAATAAAGCGATTTAGGAGTACCAATAGGGAATGGTTTTGTACAAATCCATTCCCTATCCACGCTCCTTTACAAAACTTGGAAATCGATGATATTAAAGCTGATCATTTTCTTTATAGCGATAGGTTGGGTCATGTCAACACTAGTTCGCTACTTCCTCAAAAGCAAGCTCAAAAAATTTGTTGATCAGGTGAATGAGGTGCAAAAGGAGCAGTACCGTCAACAAAGAAAACCTTCGCATGGAAACGTAAATGTCGACTATGTTCCTAAAGGGGAGAAGAAAGGTTCGTCTGGACATATATCAGGAGGCGAATATGTTGACTACGAGGAAGTGAAGGAATAATAACTGTTGCGCAATAAGGTTTTTTGATTTTTTTTGATATATTTCTTCTTCAATTAGATTTTCACTTGAAAGAAGATTTGTACTTGCCGCATGTTTACCGCATATCGGTTGACAGCATGTAACTTTTTTTGGTGGGTGCAAAGCTTGATTACATACTTTAAAGCTTTCTTTCAGTGGGTTACCATCTCGGGTTTTACCGGGTCTGGTGAAGCATTATACATTTGAAATTCTACCATCATTAACATATACAAATGAACAAAGCGTTTTACCTCACTATAGTCGGTGTTCTTCTTCTTGTCAACGCAGAGACATACGGCCAGGGCTGCGTGGCTGTCCGGTCCTTTGCTGGCAGCACCGGTGAAATCGGTTCAGAGGCATTTCTGCCTAAAGGGTCCTGGTTGGGAGGGGCCAATATTAGGTACTTCCATTCCTATAAGCATTTTGGAGGAACGGAGGAACATACCTATAGAGTGGAACAGGGCACTGAGGTGATCAATGACTCCTATTTTCTGGATCTGTCCATGACTTACGGTCTCACGGATCGTCTCTTTGGGACTTTTACACTTCCGCTGGTTTATCATGAGCGTTCCTCCATGTATGAACATGGGGGTAATCCCCCCAATGGGTTGGGGGATCGTCATAAAACCTACGCAAAGGGCCTGGGTGACATCCGTCTGAATATGAGCTACTGGATGCTTGATCCCATGAAAAGTATGAAGGGAAATTTTTCCATCGGTTTGGGAGTCAAACTACCTACAGGGGATTACGGAGCAAAGGGTACGTTTTATAACCAAGGTCCTGATAGAGACCAGACCCTTAATGTAACAGTTGATCAATCTATACAGCCTGGGGATGGAGGTTTTGGATGGACATTTGATTTCCAGGGATATAGAATGCTGTCGAATAGTTTTATGCTGAATGGGACATTTTATTATTTGGCCAATCCCAGAGAAATGAACGGAGAATCTGCAAGAAGTGGTACCGTGGAGTTCTCCGTTCCAGACCAATATGCTGCCCGGTTGGGTGTGACATACATTACTCCCGCTAAAGGCCTTAGTATTTTTCTCGGTGCAAGACACGAATGTATTCCCGTATATGATTTGATCGGAGGGAGCGATGGTTTTAGAAGACCCGGATATATTATTTCTGCCGAACCCGGAATCAACTACAGCTGGAGTAAATTTGCGCTTAATGTAAATGTTCCTATTGCTTTGGAACGGAACAGGACCCAGAGTTATCTGGATAAAAAGAACAGCTCCCCTGGCGATAGAAGACATGGGGATGCGGCTTTTGCGGATTATCTGATCAATGTGGGCTTTGCCTGGCGGTTGGCTAAAAGCACTCCCGATGTTTTTAACCTACATTAAAATTCTTAAAGATCCTTCGCTTAAACATTCTTGAAGAAGCGCAAAACAGAGGATCTTTTGCTGCTCGCTCCGAGTCGGAAGTCGAAGGGACAAAAGAAAGCCGGAGCTTCTTTTTATGCCTTAAATAGGTATTAATAATGGGCATCAGGGTGCAAAAAAAAGGCAATACATCCGCAGAAGGAAGACAAATGAATTTTTCTATTTTCTTTGTCTGCTTTCTCACGCAATTGACGTTCCGTCTATTTTGCACCTGACTCTATATCATTTATGTCTTAAGTTTTACATGTTGCTTCTTTTTTACCTATCTTCGTCTTATTACAAGGGGTGCTTAACCGATTCGGTTAGGCTGAGAACATACCCAACCTGATCTGGATAATGCCAGCGTAGGAAATGTAAAATTACTCTTTCCGTATTTTCACAACCCCTCGATACTGCTGCTTTACCAATCAGGACATTTATCACTAAATGACCCGATAGGACAATGGTAGAACAAAAATTTGATCTTGTCACACAAGATCTCCAACAGTGGCAAGGACGCCAGGAATGGTTCTTTAACCGCGAGCATACCGATACCTATGAGCTTTGGTATGAAGGAAGATACAAACGCGCCGAGGTATGGCAAAAGAAGGTGATCGCTCAACTCATCTCCAAAGACCAGCGCGTACAAACCCTGCTAGAATTTGGTTGCGGTACCACCCGCTTTACCCGGTGGTGGAAAGAAATAGGCATTGATGCCAATGGCGGGGATATCTCTCCGTTCATGCTGGGCCAGGGGGTGCATCTTTTTGAGGGGGACCTGGTATTGGCCGATTCCCATTTTATGCCCTTCAAGGACCACACATTTGACGCCCTAGCTTTTATCACCACCTTCGAATACTATAAAGATCCGGTAAAGGTGATCCGTGAAGCTGCACGGGTAGGGAAGCATGGCATTGTATTCGGCATGATGAACCGCAACTCACCAAAAGTGGTCCGAAGGAGAGTACAGGAGCAGTTTGGTAAAAATCCTTTTTATGTGACAGCAACTTTTTACACCCCGAAAAAGCTGATTGCTCTTATTGATAAGGCTTTGGAAGGGCGGAATTATACCATCGAATGGTCTGCTACGGGCTTGCCTAAATGGTTTCCAGTGCAGCAGTGGGGCATCCCTTATGGGGATTTCTTTGGTCTGTATGTAAAATTAGATCCCAAGGCATGAAAGCATTTGAAGAATTTTCTGGGAAGTTGACCGGAGAGTCCTTCCAGCGGCTTGTCTGGCCAAGGACGGGCATGCACAGAAAGGAAGTGATGCATGGTCCGCAATATGGCGTGGATACGGCCATCATTGATTTGGGAAACAACTTGGGTTTGGCTGTCTCAAGCGACCCACTCTCATTGATTCCTTCTATAGGGATGAAAGCCTCAGCCTGGCTGTCGGTCCATCTGATGGCCAATGATATGGCTACGACGGGGTTTGCGCCCATGTACGCTCAAATGGTGCTCAACCTTCCGCCTTCCCTGTCCAATTCGGCCTTCGAAGAATACTGGTTCTACATCCACGACTTTTGTGAGGCAATCGGCGTGGCCATTACCGGTGGGCATACGGGCCAGATTGAGGGACAAAATTCTACCATTTCGGGTGGAGGGACCATGTTTCTCAAGGCTCCCTTGGACAAAATTATTAACAGCCGGGGAGCGGCACCGGGAGATGTCCTGGTTTTGACCAAGGAAGCGGCCATGATATCTACCTCAATTTTAGCCATGAGCTTCCCCGGGACAGTCATTGATAAACTGGGCCAGGAAGTGTATGATAAAGCCTGCCGTAACTTCTACCAAACCTCTTGCCTTTCTGAAGCTTTGTTGGCCATGGATATCCTTGAACCCCATCTGGAACTAAAGGCCATGCATGACGTCACGGAAGGCGGTGTGCTGGGCGCCATACTCGAAATGGCAGATGCTTCAGGTTGTAGTGTAACAATCAACAATGATGCTTTGCCGGTAGGGGAAGCCCAAAGGCAAATCTCGAACCTGTTCGGGATTGATCCCAGGTTTTGTGTCGGGGCTGGATCTATGGTGATGGCGGTCAAAAAGGGCAAAGAAGATACTTTGGTGCAACACCTAAAAAGTAAAAATATTGATGCGACGGTAGTGGGTCAATTTGCCACTAAGGAAACAGGCAATGTATTGATCGAGAACGGCGAGGAAAGTCCGCTCTTCTTTAATGGTAGAGATCCATACTGGGAAGCTTTCTTCCGAGCCTATAAAAGCCAATGGAGATGACAAGGAATTATAAAATAGTAGGAGGACTGTATCTGGTGTTGAACCCTTCTATGGAAAAGAAGCTCCTTATCCACCGCTTAAGGAGTGCTTTGGACGGCGGCGTGCAGTTGCTTCAAATTTGGAACAATTGGCCTGATGACTACGATAGGGGTAAGAAAAGGATTTTTGCAGAGGAGGTGACGGCAATTGCCATGGCTTACTCTGTCCCTGTATTGATCAATGAAGAATGGGGACTGCTTCTGGACAGTGCCTTGTCAGGGGTGCATTTTGACGCTATTCCCGAGGATTTCTCTGCCATCAAGGGGCAGTTGCCTGCTGATGCCCTCATCGGAATTACCTGTGGCAATGATTTACAAACCGTAAGATGGGCAGATGAGCAAAGGTTGGACTATATTTCTTTTTGTGCGTTGTTCCCTTCCAGTTCAGTAGACACCTGTGAAATTGTTTCTCATGACACCTTGGAGAAAGCCCGATCGCTTACTGATTTGCCGCTCTTTGTCTCTGGCGGCATTACGCCCGAAAATATCCTCCAGATGAAGGAGCTGGATATATGCGGTGTGGCAGTCATATCGGGAATTCTGAACCAGTCGGTGCCGAAGGATGCAGCGTTATCCTATAAACATGCTTTAAATAAACTAACAAATGAGAAATTCACTGCTAAATAAACTGTGTTGTCCCCAGGATAAAAGCGACCTGAAATTACAGGTTTTTGTAAAAGGAGAAGATGGAGGGATCCAGGAAGGACTTTTAAGCTGTCCCCACTGCGGGCGATACTATCCCATTGTTTACGGCATTCCTATTATGACGCCCGATGAATACCGGGAAAGGGCGCTGGAGGATCCGCTATTGGAGAAATGGGGACTGAGTCTGAGTTCTACCGAAAAGTTTTTGTTAGAGTCAAAGGAAGAGGAGTAATTTTATGGATGGCCCTCTCCTGCCGTTAAAGTACTTGTTGTAAGCCTAGGCCTGCTGTAGGATTTAGGGCTTTAAGGTCAATTAGAAAACCATTGACGATCGCATACCTGACTTCTTCTCCCTGCTGAAGGAAGAAATTGGCCGCTCCGCCGATTTGATGGCCGGAGCGGAATGCTTTTTCCTGAGTTACTACCACCAGAGGAAGCCGGTGTAGTTTGCCTTTATTTTCTGTGCTGACTACTATGCCCATATACCCTTGTTTCAGCAGTTCAAGCGCTTTTTCTTGGGTGATATGGTCCAACGATTCGAAGCCGCCTTTCCATATATTGCCCTGTCTGTAATGAAAACCTTCTGCATGGATTTCCTCATAGCCATAGTAGACTGAAAGATCCCCTTTATCCGTGATGGATCCCAAGCTGAGGAAGCCCGAGTCGAGTTCCACTTCCCTTCTGTTGATCCCCAAATCTACCTGATAGTATTTTCCCTTAAGCTCCACAGATACTTTTCTGAGAATAAGGTCCATAAGTTTGGAGTCATTGTCGGGAATGGCATAGTAATCCTCCAGGACATATTGTTCATAGTTTTGGGTAGCAATTGCATACAGGGCATCTAGGATGACCATAAAGTTCAATTGTCGAATGTATTGCTTCTCTGGATCATTGGGATAGCCGCCTGACTCTATCAGTATGGTGCTGGTGCCCCACTTTTGGAAATTATCCCCGAAAGCTCGTGGTTCAAAGGCATCGTCATATTTTCCCACTTGTCCAGGCACGATTTGTTGCAGCATTTGATTCATCCCAACGATCAGCTGCATGCTTTTTTCCCGGACGGTATTAACCTCCGTTTCCTCATTGTAAGCCGGAGCCAATACAGATATGGTGGCGGGTTTGCGGCTGCCTTTGACGTTGTAGTAGATTTGTTGATCATGAAGGTTGAAGCCAAAACTCGGTTGGAAATTTTCGCGGGCGGCTTTTAAAAGTACGGCCTCGGGAGTACTTTCATCAAGGGCATCCCGGTTAAGATCAATGTCCAAAGCATTCCTTCGCCGAAATTTTTCTGCACCGTCAGGATTGACCATAGGGATAAAGCGTATATTCAATTGATCCCGGATCGGGTTTCTTATGGAATCAAAACCATCTCCTCTGCCTTCCAGGAAATTAAACAAATCAAACAGCGCCATCGTGGCCGTGCTTTCATTGCCGTGCATCTGTGACCAAAGCATCACTTTGGTGCTTCCCTTCCCATAAGCCAGTTGATAGATTTCTCTCTCTTGGATAGATTCCCCCAGTTCTTCTACTAGAAAATCATCCGACCTGCTCTTGATCAATGGGGCGATATCCGCCTGTTTAAATCGTCTGTCCGTGAGGGAAGCTTCTTTATATTGAATATAGGCGGCTTCAAGTTGTTCCTTGGAGAGTCCCTCCGATGACCGGGGATTTTCTTTACAACCGAAGATCATCAATGCCGTCAAAAGGAGCGGCAGAAAGATTTTTGACTTTATCATTTCGCAGATCATATAGCTATATTAGAATGAGGGTTGAGCTGAATATCCATGACGGTGCCTCCTATTCCGTATCCCTGTTTCCTTATAAACAATAATAAAATTTATAGCCAAATATCAAATTATCGCCCGTGAATTCTTGCACCGCACGGTAAAAAAATCCCCCCTCCTATCCTTGGTCGGCTCAAACCCTTATATTTGAGTAAAACTTTCCAGCCCAGATAATTATGCATTTGAAGATCTTGGTCAAACAACTTCCGCTTAAGCACACCTTTACCATTGCCCATCAAAGCCGGGATGTGCAGGACACTGTTATTGTCCAATTGGAAGACGGAGAATACTTCGGCTTGGGCGAGTGTACCACCAATCCGTTTTATGGGATAACCTCGGAAAACATTATCCTCAGCCTGGAAAATATGAGGGAAGTGCTGGCATTGAGGCAATGGGAAAACCCTGAAGCGCTTTGGCAAATGGGTAAGGAAATTTTCAAGAACAATCCCTTTGCCCAATCTGCCCTGGATATGGCAGCTTGGGATCTTTTTGCCAAAAAACAGGGTAAAAAACTCTACGAGTTGCTGAATCTTGATCCAAAGAATATTCCAACCACCAATTTCACCATAGGCATTGCCTCTATTGAAAAGATGGTGGCAAAAATGAAGGAGGTAGAGTGGCCCATTTATAAAATCAAGCTGGGAACAGAACATGATCTTGAAATTATCAGGGAGTTGAGAAAACATACCCAGGCTGTTTTTCGAATCGATGCCAACTGTGCATGGACGGCAGATCAGGCCATTGCTTATGCTGAAGAATTGGCCCAGCTGGGCGTGGAATTTATGGAACAACCCTTGGCCAAGGATGATCTGGCCGGAATGGAAGAAGTATTTAAATACAGCAAACTGCCGGTTATCGCGGATGAAAGCTGTATTATAGAATCAGATGTTAAAAAATGTAGCGGACTTTTTCACGGCATCAATGTCAAACTCCCCAAAGCTGGTGGGATCACGCCTGCAATGCGCATGTTGCGGGAAGCCAAGTCATTGGGGATGAAAACCATGGTGGGCTGCATGACCGAATCATCGGTAGGTATTTCTGCCATTGCCCATATTGCCCCTTTATTGGATTATGTGGATATGGACGGAGCGATGCTACTCTCCAAGGACATTGCCCAAGGCGTAGTCATTGAGCCTAACGGGGTGACTTTTCCTAGTGGAAATGGGATTGGAGCGGTTTTATTATGAGGACTGTTATAGCGAAAACCGTAGGATGCCCCTAACTTAATAGGCTGTTTTCGTTGGGAGAGGCTGCCTATTGTGCTCGAAATCAGCTACTTTCTACCTGTACCTTTCCAAGGATTCCAACAGCAAAGCCTTGGCCTCTCCTTGGATATTCTGGGATTCATGAAATCCATACAGTCTGTCAAAAGGGATGTTGGCCATTCGATCTTTGATAGACTGGACTTCTGCTAGGGGAAGGGGGATGCGATTCGGGTAACTGTACATGATGGAAATAAACTTTTTGCTTGGAGAAATGAAAAAAGTGTCGCCGCATAATATGGCGCCTTCCTCCGACAAAAATGGAACATGCAATACAGAAGCACCTTTGAAATGGCCCCCAATACAAAGGAGTCTTATCCCCTCCCACAAGTCCATCTCTTCACCATCCCAAAGCTTGATCTGCTTTCCGGGATAAAATATCCATTCTCTATCTTTCTTGTGGATATAGATCGTGCAGCCAAAGGCTGTGGCCCATTCATTCATGGTGGTGTAGTAATGGGGATGGGAAAGCGCGATAGCTTTTATTCCACCCTTGGATCTGATGAACTCAATGGTAGGCTCATTAAGCATCGGGATGCAATCCCATAGTATGTTTCCTTCTGGAGCAATGATTAACAAGGCACGCTGGCCAATGGCGAAGGAAGGCACCATCCTTAATTCATAAAGCCGCGGATCAAGCTTTTTGATGATTATCTCGTGGCTTTCAGACAGCGCCTGTAGGTTGGTCCAGGTTTGGCCGGTTTCAGGCACAGCCTGTCGCTCATCCAGGCAAATTGGACAAGTTTCGATGTGTTGGCCTTCTAAAGGAAACTGGGTACCGCAAGCTGTACAGATTTTTTTGATGTCCATGAGAAATATTATCTTGTGTACAATATTTTAAGTCAATGGATGGAATTGTCCTTGGACACACAGGCAAGGCAATGCCCCATGTTCTCCTCGACTCCCGCGCCAATCGACCTTGGCATTCATTATCATCAAATCTAAAAAAACAGGTTCCGAAGAACCGAGGCCTAATCAATCAAAAAGCCAAGCCCCACCCGTATCCCGGCCACATTGGAAACGGCGTAATAATCCAGCATGCCTTCCAGTCTAAAACGATAAGAAAGATGGTGGGTATATCCAGCTCCCAAAGCTACATCACTATTTTTTCCCAGCAATCCCCTCACCCTGATAAAAGCCGGTTCAATGGGATAGAACCTAGACCCTAAGGTTACATGGTTGGAGCGGTTATAGTTGAATTCGTAGCCTCCCGAGAAAGACAGAGAATGTAAATGGAAATAATTCAGCTCGGTCCCGAATTGATACCTTCGGATGACTCCCGGAGCATCTGTCCGCGCAAGATCGACCCCGCCGGATAAAAGATAACTTCCAGCGGCCTGCTGTCCGTATCCTGAACTATACAACAAGCCCATTAAAACGGCCGTAATTCCTAAAATTCTTTTCATTCTACTCCCCTTTTCATGTCTTCCAATCTATTTTTTAGCCCCTGCCATTCATCCCTTAAACGGGCTGCCTCCATGAAATTTAAATCCCTGGCCGCCTTCTCCATCAATTTCTGGGTCTGGTTGATCAGCTTTTCCAGTTTGTCTTTGCTCAAATATTGAACAAGTGGGTCCGCAGCGACCTGTTCGTCAATGGTATATTCCTCATCGTAATTTTTAGCGTTCCTCTTGCTATCAGCCACCTTGGTCTGCCCAAGTATTTTGTCCCGGGATTTGATGATGGTAGTAGGCGTAATTCCATGTTCTTCATTGTAAGCAATCTGTTTGGCCCTTCTTCTAGAGGTTTCATCAATCGCCTTTGCCATTGAATCTGTGATCTTATCCGCATACATAATCACTCTCCCGTTTTCATTTCGGGCGGCGCGGCCGATGGTTTGGATCAAACTCCGCTCATTCCTTAAAAACCCTTCCTTATCCGCATCCAGAATCGCCACTAAAGAAACCTCGGGTAGATCCAGCCCCTCCCTTAACAGGTTGACGCCTATCAGAACATCAAAAACACCCAGCCTCAGCTCCCGCAATATTTCCACCCTGTCCAACGGCTTGACTTCCGAATGGATATAACGGCTTTTTACGCCCGCTCTCTCCATAAATTTGTTCAACTCTTCTGCCATTCTCTTGGTAAGGGTGGTCACCAGAACCCTTGCGCCCGTCTTTACCGTCTGGTCCACTTCCTCCAATAGGTCATCAATCTGGTGGGCGCTGGGTCTGACATCAATTAGAGGATCCAAAAGCCCGGTTGGCCGGATGATCTGTTCTACGACCACGCCCTCAGATTTATTCAGTTCATAATCGGCAGGTGTGGCGCTGACATAGATGGTCTGGTTGGTCATGATTTCAAATTCCTCAAAAGTCAAGGGCCGGTTGTCCATAGCAGATGGCAGGCGGAATCCAAAATCCACAAGGTTCGTCTTCCTGGAGCGGTCTCCACCCCACATTGCGCGAATCTGTGGCACAGTCACGTGACTCTCATCAATGACCAACAGATAATCATCGGGGAAATAATCCAAAAGACAGAAAGGCCTGGAGCCAGGCAGTCTCCGGTCGAAATACCTAGAGTAGTTTTCCACCCCCGAACAATAACCCAATTCGCGGATCATTTCTAGATCAAACTCGGTACGGTCCCGAAGCCGCTTGGCCTCAACCAATCTCATGTCTTTTTCGAAAAAGGACACCTGGGCCATCAGGTCGTCCTGGATTTCATGGATCGCTACATCGATCACATCCCTTCCGGTAACGAATAAATTGGCGGGATAGATGGAAATAATTTTTTCATCAGATATTTTCTTGCCCGATTCGGGGTCGATCCTCTGGATGGACTCTATTTCATCACCCCAGAAATATATTCGATAGGCAAAGTCTCCATAGGCGATGAATATATCCACTGTATCACCTTTGACTCTAAATGTACCCCGGGTAAGATCGCCATTGGTTCTGCTGTAGAGAATGTCGACGAATTTGAAAAGTAGCTGGTTTCTCGGGATCCTTTCTCCCACGCCCAAGTGAATCACATTCTTGCCAAATTCCACTGGGTTGCCTATACCGTAGATACAGGAAACTGAGGCCACCACAATGACATCTCTTCTGCCGGTAAGCAAGGCTGAAGTAGCACTTAACCTCAGCTTTTCAATTTCTTCATTGATAGAGAGGTCTTTTTCTATATAAGCGCCACTAGAAGGTATATAGGCCTCCGGCTGGTAATAGTCGTAGTAGGAGATGAAATATTCAACCGCGTTGTTTGGAAAGAACTGCTTGAATTCCCCATAAAGCTGTGCCGCAAGCGTTTTGTTATGGCTTAGTACCAACGTAGGTTTTTGTACTTCCTGGATCACATTGGCAATGGAAAATGTCTTTCCGGATCCGGTCACCCCGAGGAGTACCTGTGCCGGCTCCCCATTGTTGACTCCTTCAATTAAACTTTTGATCGCTGCCGGTTGATCACCGGTCGGCTTGTAATCCGATTCTAAATTGAATCCCATAGTTGTTTCGATGCTATCTAGAACTAACGCCCTACCAGGGTAAAATAGTTTACTTCCTCGATAGGTTTCGTTGATGTGACTTCATACGGTCCAAATTGTAGTAAAGGTAATTGGTTCTAAGGATGATCACCAGGAGCAATGGAAGTATGCTTGGATGAAAAGACTGCCAGCCCATGATCCAAAACACGACCGCCGCATCTGCCATAAGCAATGCAAAGAACAGGTATTTTTTAACCCAGTAATCCGGATATTTCTGCAGTAGCCCATACACCAGGACTAAGTGAAAGGGGAACGCCCATAGGATGTTCCAGTTGTAGATCGTAGCGGAGTGGTCGGTGAAAAACCACAAGAAAACAATGACCCAGCCCACAATTCCGAGGAGCCCAAAGACAACGATATCCCAAGCTATAAAAAGGCGTTTTTGCTTATATCCCACAAAAGTCAGGACAATGCCCGCAATGGCGATGACCCAAAAGAGAAGGTAGGGATTAAAAAGGCTTCCTTTAGATAAAGGGGCGTCGATTTCCAACACGATGGAGGTAGATTTGACCAGAGGCCGGGAGGGACCGTCTCCTACGATATGCGCTTTGGCAAAAGCTTTCTCCATATAATCAGGAAGAAATTGCTGCTCCCTTTCATTCGCATTTTGGTCGATCACACTTCCCAAAGCCAGATCAATCCCAAAATCCGCCCAGGGCATGGGATAAACATATTCATCAATCAATGTTCTGAAGCTTTTGTCTGGAGCGACCTCCGCTTCCTCCCACTTTAATTGGTCCCCAAGAACCATTTCTAACATATCCCTGATCCGGGTGGCGCAATTATCAAAGAAGAAGTCATAGCGGTAGAACCGATTTTGCGGTTCGTAATTCTCGTGAAGAAACTGCACAGCCCTTACCGTCTGCTCAGGAGAAAGATCCAGTACCTGCTCCCTCACGCCTCGTTGGAGGTATTGGTAATGGAGAATAAACTGTTCGTAAGTGCTTACACTTAACATATAATCCAGTTTTCCTCGGGCGAATTTTACATAAAAGTTGGGGGTGTCAAAGTCAAAAGTCCCATAATTGAAGACAATGTCCCGGCCTGTCCGCTGATCCAATACCCGCACGGCATTGTGTCCAAAGGCACTGTACAGCTCATCCCCAGGGTCGCAGGTCAAGAGGCTTACCTGATATTCTTGGGCATTGGAATCCTGGGGATGGATTAACATGCCTAGAAAAAGAAATAGAGGGATGATCCCTAGCTTTACATATTTATTAGCCACGTTTTGTTTATCAGTTGTTGAGTTCGATGACGAAATTACAAGATAATTAATAATCTATATTATGTTGTAACCATTCTTCTCCCAAAACCTAAACCTTCCATTTGGAATAAAAAAAAAGGACAGCTTACCGCTGCCCTTTTCGACTTGATCCAAAAATTGGTCGTCGTGGTTATTTACCTTTCCCCTGAAACATTACTTTTACTGTTTGCAGGATTATACTTAAATCTGTTTGTATGTTGACTTCACTAAGGTACCTCAAGTCAAAGAGCATCCTTTGACACATTTGGTCCACATTCTCTGCATATCCATAATACACCTGTCCAATAGAGGTAATACCAGGTTTGATGCTGAGTAGTAACTGGTATCCAGGAGCTTTCTCGACAATCTGTTGGATGAAATGCTGTCTTTCCGGCCTTGGTCCTACTACAGACATATCTCCTTTTAACACATTCCAGAACTGGGGAAGCTCGTCCAGACGGGTCTTTCTCATGATTTGCCCCCATTTAGTAATCCTAGGATCGTTATCTTTGGACAACTGTGGGCCATTCTTTTCCGCATCCACCTTCATACTACGGTACTTGTAGATATAGAAGGGTTTTCCATTAATTCCTACTCTTTCTTGTTTGTAGAAAACAGGGCCTCTTGAGGTGAGCTTTGTAATTAGAGCCAGAAGAAGGAAGAGCGGTGCGCCGATAACTAATACGGCTAACGAAAAGCAGATATCAAAACCCCTTTTTATGATCTTGGTACTGGCGTCAAAACCTTCTCTGATCATAAAGCCCGCGTTACCTATTGTGGGATTGTACTGGGGTATCATAACGGTTTGTTCATATCCTAAATACCCTATATCCTCTTTTTGACTATTACGTACCATTTTATTTATATTTATTGTAAAAATTCTTTTTATCGTTTGATCTACTAATTTCAACAAACATGCCATGGGTCGAATGCCTCAAAAATGTCATTGTGGGCGTTTTAGCGATTTTTCAGCAGCGATTTCCTGCGAAATTTTTCCACAGGTTGGGTACGAAAAATAAGATAGGCGGTCGTTTTTGTGGATGAATTGAACAGTAGAGATTAGGGAGAAAAATACCTGTAGGAGTTGATGGTAGCGGGAATGTCAATAGGAAATAGGAATGTCGACAGTTGAAGAACGAGTTACAGAGATGGGATGAGCTTCATTCCTCCTTTTGTTTAGCCTGAGTGGTTCCAATAGGCCTTGTGCATAGAAAATCTCTTATTGAGACGGGAGGATAGCTTCCGATGGTTAAGCCCGATCTTGTAACCCAACCACTTGCAAAAAATGGATAACATGGATTTGGGGATTTTCCTCTTATTGTTGTTGAAAAGGTATCTCATTTCGGATTTCAGGTATTTTACCCCCTCACTTTCCGCCCGCCCGAAGTGCTCAAAAATCCAGAAGTTGGTAGAGTGGAACACCCCGATATCAAAATATCGCTTGAATTCTTCTTTTAAGGAGTAATCGTGGGAATGGTACACCGCAGCATCGGCCAGATAGGCTTTTTGCCAACCCTTCAACAGCATATGCCCTGCAATGATTACATCTTCCCCCAAGATAGTTCCCGACGGAAATCCTCCCGCTTCCCAATAGGCCGTTCGTCTATACGCGGCAAAGGAATTGGAGCAGGAAATGGTTTTAATCCCATATTGAGCCGCGTCTTCTAGGCTTCTGACCTGGGATTGGGAAGGATAGTTAAATATCCTTGCGTGAGATTCCAATTCTTTGGCTCCGCGGTGCGGCAGCTGTCGGCCGTACACCATTCCGAGTTTCGGGTTCAGTTCAAAAGCGCTGACTATATTTCCGATGGCCTTTTCATCCGCGAGAATGGCATCTTGGGTAAGAAAAAGATAAATATCCGCATCGGGATATTTATCTACCGCCATATGGCGGGTTCCTCCATGATCGAAATCTCTTTTATCTATATGAAGGATTTCAAAACCTTCGAGGAGCTCCTTCGAAAGCGTCCCATCACTAGATCCTGAATCTATAATGATCGTACTATTCCGGGGATAGGTCTGTAGCCGGAGCATTGCCACCGCTTCAGGCCACTTGCCTCCTGCATTAAGGGTGGGTATATATATGTTGACTTTCATTAGTTCAGGGAGGTTTTTACGTTTACCGTACCGTAGTCCACAGCGCCGCTTATAATTTTTTCATCTACTATTTTCGCAGTTCCCTGTCCTTCCAGATAGATGGTGATATTCTCCGGTGAGGTGGCATGTTCATTTTTTGACAGTACAAGTTGGTTGGGACTTCTGCTGACGAGGGTATGTCTAAAACTGCCGCCTTCCAAGGAAAGAAACTTGTTGCCTAGGACCCGAAGTCCTTTGGCCCCATCATCAAATATGCAGGAATTAACGGATTTGATGTCATTGTCCAGTATTTCAACATTCTCAGCCGTCTTTCTGGTGGAGATGGCCTGCGAACCGGTACTGGTTATGATGTTATGCTTCAGATAAGCGCTTTGAACCTTGACAATGAGCAAGGCGCCGTCTTTTGAGTGGCTGTTTATACTGTTTTCCACCAGCTTTATGTTTCCCGTCATGTTGAAATTTAAGGATGCCTGGGAGATCAGGTTTTTGTGAAGGAGCAGGGAATCTACTTTGATGCCGTTGGGAAGCGACATGGAGTAAAGTTTGTTGTTGGTCAATGACAACTTTTTTCCATCTACATTGGTCAACAAGCTGATCGAGCCAAAAGTGTTGTCCTCCATCGTCAGCTCATCAAATTGTAACACGATCTCAACTTGGTTGTCCGCCGTGTTTCCCGACGCATAGATTTTCCCACAGTTTTCTATATACAGCGCAGGACGGTTGTTTCCCTCTGCAATATTGTTTAGCATACTTATCCCGGACAGGTTGATCAAGGTGGCTATTCCCGATCCGTCTGGGGTGGATTGGCCTTTGACAAAGCCATTGTTACGGCTGATATTGTCTTCTATGTGGCAATTGATATCCCAATGTGGCCTTTCCGAACGATTATTGATATCAATGGCATCGGCAGCGTTTCCTTCCATGACATTGTTGATGAACCGGTAATTTTTTTCCCTACCGGTAGTGCCAAAAGCCACCTGTATTGCACTCATCCCGTTGCTGCTGATCACGTTGTTTGTGATTTCCGCGTCAGGCGTGTCATGCATAAAGATGCCGTTTTCGCCATTTCTGGTGATCTCACATTCGTCTACCTGAATATATTGGCTTGACAGGATCCGTATGGCAGTACCCCTTTGATAAATATCCGGCAACTCCCGTGGAGCGCCATAATAACTTATAGTGGTGTTTCTTATGGCCACGTTTTCGCAGTCATATAGTAGGATTCCCGAAAACGAACGCGGATTGGTAGGGCCGCCCAGGAAGGTACTTTGACTGATGGTGATGTTTTTGCTGCCCGAAAAATAGGCGGCCTCGTATACCGTTTGGGCGTTAACTGAAAGAAACACATTGTTGATATTATGCCCTCTAAAGAGGGGGCTAGAAGAGTTTTGTTTTTCATTGGTGACTTCCTCTTTCTCCCCCTCGATTTGTTGGATCAACATTCCTTCTCCCTGGATATTGATTCCGGATTTTAACCCAAGCGAACGCACCAGATAGGTCCCCGCGGGAATGAATACAGTATCGCCTTCTGCCGCCTCACGGATCGCCTCTTGGATTGCGGCAGTATCGTCTGTTGTCCCGTCTCCCACAGCCTCGTAATCCTTGACGTTTAACAATCGGCCTTTTTGGTTTCCCGATTGGCTGTACCCTTCTTTGACCATGAGGAAGCTAAATAGAAGTACTCCAAATGATCGCATCAAACCTTTTAACATGGATTAATTTTTAGATTCTTAAGAAAGAATAGTGTTCCAGGTTTCTCTTGCCGTTGTCTCCCAAGAAAAATCCTTGGCACGTAGGAAACCTTTTTCTATTAAATTTTCATATAGGTCGCTTTCATTGACAAGCCTGTTGATCCCGTCTGTAATGGCCTCCACACGATAGGGATCCACACAAAGCGCAGCATCTCCCGCAATTTCCGGTAAAGCACTCTCACTCGAAGTCAGTACCGGTGTGCCCGACGCCATAGACTCAATCACAGGCAAGCCAAAACCTTCCATCAGCGAGACAAACAGCGTAGCATAGGCGCCTTTGTACAGCATGGGGAGTTCGGCCTCCTGCACAAACCCCAAAAATCGAACCCGACTGGAAATTCTCAACTTACTGATCAGCACAATCAGGTCGGGGTCTGGATTTCCGGTCAAAAGAAAAATAAAGTCTTCCGGGATTTTCGCTTGCGCAAAAGCAATCAACATAGCAGGAATGTTTTTGTTTCTTCTGCGGTTTCCGACGTACAACAGGTAAGGCCTCTCCATTACCTTTTTTTCTGTATTGTGGGCAAAACAGGGGTCGACACCATTATAAACCACTTGGATCAAGTCACGCTTTATGCCCAACAATTCCACTAATTGTTGTTTGCTGAAATGGGATACGGTAATAATATTTTTGGCTTTTTTGGCGAGTCGGGCAATGACCTTCTGGTAATAAAGCTTATGCATTTTTGAATAATAGAAAAGATGCATAAGATCGTGCACGGTAAAAATAAAAGGGGTAGAAAGAGATATCGGTGGCATAAAGGAAGGGCTGTAGAAAATTTCAGGTTTAGACTTCCTGATTTCATTGCCCAACATTAAAGGGGAAAATAAATTGCCCAATCCCATATTGGAGGATACAAACGTGCTGTCGACTTCCGCAGGTGTATATTTAATCACCTCCTTGCACAGTCTTCCTATGCCTGTGTCTCCCGCCCATCTGTTATCAATTAGAACCTTTCTCATTATATACCCATTCTTATTGTTTTGAAATCAATGCTGTTCATGCCTCCCAACATCACTATCAGGGTCAAATACATGACAATGTCATTATCATAGCCAGAATACAGGATCATCATAATGGAGAGGAGGGGAATAAAGGTCGTGAACCAGAATTTAAAGGATTGGCCGATGCGCATACAATTCCGAAAAAAATAAACCAGGGCCAAAATATAAGATACCGCTCCCACTACGCCCAGTTCCAGGTAATTCGTCAGAAAAGTGTTGTGGATATGTGGCTCCCCGCGGTAAAAATCGGCATATTCTTTCAAAAATTCCGGTGCCTGCATAAATCCATTTCCCAAAGGGGAAATGCTTGAAAAATTGTAAATGAAAGCCTTCCAATACACCAACCTTATGCCCATTCCATCATTGGAGGCAGTCAGGTTATCTATACGGATCAGTTTTTCTGAAATAAAAGGAAGAAGTAATCCAATGGAAAATACCAGAATGATCCTCCATCGTACGCCTGTTGAAAACCAGATGAGCAAGAAAACCCCGATCAATAAAGCCACAATCGGGGTCCGGGACAAAGACATAAAAGCAAGCAAGAAAATAGCACAGATCCTCCACCAGGAAATCCTGTTGCTCCGCACTATAGGAATCAGGATGAAGGGAAAGCCCAACGTAGCAATCCGCGCTCCCAACATGTTTTTATCATCCAATCCCCAAAAATAGAGGGCTTTGTTGTAAAGCGAACTAGCCTGTCCTGAGGAGGAACTTCCATACAGCAACCGAAAGTCCAAGGCCTCATGATAGACGAGCAATTGTACAAATACAAGGAGAAAAATAATGCCTAAACTTAGATCCACCAGCGTTAATAAATTGCCATTATCCCTGGAATGCAACCAGCTTACCGCAAAGTACAGGAAGATAAAATTCACCAGCAATTTCGCCAGATTGGTGAGCATAGCGGGCTCGCCTTCATAATGAAACAAAAAACTGATAAGGGCATACATGCAATAGATACCTAAAAAGATTAGCCACTTTTGTCGTGTTAGCTTTTCTATCTCTCTGTAAAATACAAAAGAACTGACGAGCAAAATCAAGGGGTAAATTTTAATCGGCAGGAATATGGAGAATAGGCACAGACAGAACATCACCTCGGATAAGGTGACAGCTGACCATTGGAAGTCGGTGTAGTTTATAGGATGATGCTTGTTATCCTCCATGGGTTTGGATAAAGGTTGATGGCTTTTCCGTAAAAAGATCTATCACGGCCCTATACTCCCCAATCATTCTTTCCTTGCTCAAAATAGCCGCTACCGAATCCCTGGCTGCAGCGGAAAGCCGGTTGTAAAGATTGACATCCTCAAATAATCTGACAATGGCCTTGCCTAAGGAGTCAGGATCGGAGACGTAACAGTATAGCCCATTCACCCCATCAATGACCGATTCCTGCAAGCCGCCTGTTTTATGGGCAATCACGGGTATATTGTTAGCCAAAGCCTCAATGGCCACCATGCCAAGGGGCTCCTGCCACAAGGAAGGCACAACAAGCACATCGATCATAGCATAAAAATCATTGGAGTTCACTTGTCCTAAAAATGAGACCGCCGCATTATCCGCTAAGGACCGCAAATAAGCTTCATAATCGGTTTGTCCTTTTCCTCCTATGCTGAGGGTTGCATCGATGTCCAACGATTGGAACTGCTCGATGAGCCATTCCACGCCTTTGATTCTTGAAAGGGTACCTATGTAGCCGATCCTTAACGTATCCCCCTCTTTTCTGATTTTTCCTGTAGCAGGAACTGATATCGAGCGCGTATTATGGATAACTTTTTTCGCCGCCTCTTCAAAATAACCTAAGCCGGTAAAGCGGTCTAATATACTTTGGCTGATACCCACTACCGCACTGACTTGCCTGGATTTTTCAGGATGATGGCTTCTCAATAAACGACAGCTCAAACATTGCGTGTCACAGGGATGGTCACCCTTGAACATGTTGCTGTTGGCGCAGGCGAGATACATGTCATGCAACACCTGTACGATCGGGGTGCCCGATTCGTGGATTTCATCCCAAACTGCCACTGACCAGCCCGCCAGATTATGACAGGAGACAACATCTGGCTTTTCCAATTGTAGTACTTCCTTGACATAAGATCTCATCGCTCGATTGTATCTGTCTTTAAGGTGCCAAGAAAGGCGCTTTAGTCGTCCTGGCCGTTGCTTGGTGTAGGGCCAATAATAATTCTTTAAACCCGCCCTATAGACTTTTACCCCCTCGACCAATTCCTCTTTTAGGCCATCTCCCGGCATCAGACTCAATACCGCCACCTCATATCCTTTTGATTTCAACCCTTCGACAATGAGCTGCAGAGATATTTCCGCGCCTCCTTCTATCAAAGGGCTATAAAGTGAATTGATGTACAGTATTTTCATATAAGTCGTTGTGGGGGGCTTTTAAGCTTAGAAGCGGTATGAACAAAATTTGTTCCGCTTCTCTATTCCAAAAGGTTTTGGTATAAAGAAAGCAGTTTTTCCACGATTAAGTTTTTGTTATGCACCTGATTCACATGGTGGAACACTTCTTCTCCCAAATGGTAAAAAATCTTTGGATTTTCAGCTTTCATCCGTATTGCTGTGGTAATTTGATGTTTAAGTTGCTCTAAGTGTTCCTCTTCTGACTGATACCCGTAGTATAAAACATTCTCTTTGGCCTCGTTGAGATCTTCTATGGTACCGATTTCGGGGCATATCACTGTTTTTTTGTAAGAAAACGCCAGAATGACCGTGCCTGAGTTAAGGCTGCTTTTCAAATCATATGGCAACACCAACAGATCGGCTTGCTGCATCAAAGCCGGTAGTTCATCATCAGGGATAAATTTCAGGAGCAATTGGACATTTCCAGCGTCCCTCGCCAACTGATCGATGGCCTGTTTGTAGGCAGAGGTATTTGGCTTTCCGGCAATGGTCAGGGATACCTCTTGCCTAAATCCCCGCACGGCATTGATCAATAGCTCTATATTTTTATAGGGCTTTACTGCGCCGATAAACAACAGCTTCAACGGTGTGGGACTGGTCGTTTCCCTGCTGTCAGGAAGTACGCCATAGCTTCCAATGAAGTTAGGATGGGGGAGGTAGAACAGCTTTTCCACCGCATGGGGATATTGGCTGCTAATAATATTCCTCGATTTTTGGGAGTGAATAATGATCTTATGAGACCAGCGGATGAGGTATCCGGTGATCGTCCGGCTGAACCATCCTGTCCGTTTCTCATGGGAAGCCCTGTTGTGCATGGTCCAGACCAGTTTCTTCCCGCTCATCCTAATCGTTATCAAGACAAACATTTTCCTCAAAAAGCTTCTGAAGGCACTGCGAAAGCTACTGTCGTCGACATTTTCAAACCAGTTCAGGTGGATGAGTTTTATAGACTTAAAATGCTTTATCGAAGAGAAAAAATCATCCAGTGCATGAACTACATAGCCCTCTTCTTGCAGGGGACGTACCATGATCTCAATGTACTTGTTTTCCTCATTGACAGATGGGTTAAAAATAATATGCATCTTGTCAGTTTTTGGATTTCATGTTAAGCCCTTTGGCCGTAGCCAGCAATATCTCTTTGACAGACAGCCCAAATTTATCCCGGTTCTTAAGCCACAATAGGGTTTTGTTTAATGGCGCGGAGGCCATTGATTTGCTGATGGTGTATATCTTCCTTTTCTGCATGTATTGTTGCTGATTGGAGAGAAGATGCTTGTACACCGTCTCATCTTCGGGGTCTTGTGGCGGATGTTCGAGAAAATCTTTCAACCAAGAGGCATAACCCAGATTGGCGTACATCTTTTCTAGATCATTTCCGGTAGAGGTGATAGAAAGCCGGTTGCTGCGGTAGTTGAATACCGGCCGATTGGTATGGGCGATACCCTTTTCGCCGGATGCAATGAAAGCGGTAATATCATCCGAACCCCATGCCAGGGGCAAATAGTAAAAACCTTTCCGTTGCTTTAAGGTTTTGGTGCGGTACAGGTAGTCGGAAATGTAATTGGAACGGTATTGTCTCAAGCGGTGCCAGATGGAGTCGTAGACTTTCTCAAAAGAGGGGGATGCCGGGGTGAGCATGACTGTATTTCCATCGTCGTCAATGATTTTGCTCCGACAGTGATAAACTTCCAAATCCGGATAGGCTTCAATAAGCTTGGAAAACTCTTCCAGATAATCAGGTTCGAGCAGGTCATCATCGCCCATGATCATAATGTATTCCCCATGAGCAAGCGACAGACATTTGTTCCAATTGTCCACAAGGTTTAATGACCCTACATTGGTGCTGTTCTTCACATAGGAGATGCGGCTGTCTTCAAATTGTGAGACAATTTCTTCTACAGGTTCTGGGGAACAATCATTGAGAATAATCAACTCCAGATTGTCCAGCGTTTGACCTAGGATGCTTTGGATACAGTCTTTTAAATACTTGCTTTTATAAGCGGGTATGCAAATCGAATATTTGACCATGCTCCTTAGTTTTGAATAGGTTTTTTCAACAAATGTCTTTTTAAATAATCTATGTCGGCTTTTTTAATAACAAAAGCCAGTTGGTAAGCCCCATAAACAATTCCATAAATGACGGATTTGACCAAGATTGCGATTATCCCCTCAGGTATGACTAACCACAGACCTACATAATGACCTACAACAAGTGCAATAAATGCGCCCAAAACAGAGGGGAAGAAGGAGCCAAAGAAGATTTTGGCATTGTTAAGCTTTAATACTTTCGGAATATAATACACATAGAAAAAGCCGATTTGGATAATCATATACACGAAATAGCCGATTACCGCAGCCCCCACATTGAGGGTGGGGGCAAAAATGACCGTGATAGGCAAGGAAATGATACAAGCCGCGGCAGAGGAATACACCAGTTGCTTGGTCTTTCCGGAGGACAATACCAAGCTGGCCACGGGTGTATTGTGCATGGATAGCAAAACCGTTAGCAACCAGATGATCATCCATATGCTCAGGTATTGGTAGTCTTCCCCCATATACACCAACAGGATATCGCTCGCGTTGAGAATCAACAGGAAAACAATCAGACACAAAAAGACCGAGATATATTTGGTGGCTTCAATGACCATCTTCTCCAGTTTGGACGGGTTGTTCTCTGCATAAATTTTTGAGGCGGAAGGCAACAAAACCTGTAAAAATATCCCTCCGAAGGAAAGAATCAACATAGCGATGGTTTGGATGACCCGGTAATCTGTTAAGACGTCCATTCCAGAAGCAAACTTAGCCAATAATATGGGCCGAAGCTCATTGGCGGTCAGTTGGAAAAGGCCCATGATAAATATGGCCATGCTATAGCCGATGATTTCCTTGAAAGCCTTGCCGTCCCACTTTGGGCTGAGAAGTTGCAGCCATGAAAGAGGATAAACCTTTAATCGTTGCACGTTAAAGGGAATCGGAACCAAAGTGGACAGGATATAGAAAAAGAAGTAAAGCGTCAGAGGCCATTCAAAGGTAATGGCCAGCAGCGCGACCACGAAATTAAGGATGCTGCTTAGGACGGTGACCCGGTTTACGTAGCCCAATTCATCTTTGGCACTAAGCAATTGGATTACCACGTTGGAGAGCCAGTTAAAGACCGCACTTACCGAGAGGATGTACATCATCCCGCGATAGATCGGAAGCTGGTGTTCTGCCAGGTTGAAAAAGTATTTCCCGTAGTCGGCCATCAAAAAGAAGATCAGTGCATTAATTAGCCCGATGGCGCCGTAGAAGACGATGCTGGAACGCGAAACCTTTTGGATTTTTTCCCATTCGTTACTGGCCACCCACATGGAAAAAAAGCGGACGGAGCCCACGTTCATTCCCAGGTCCATCAAACGTAAATACGCATTCAGTGAAAATGCCAGTGCAATAAGCCCATAATCCACTTTTCCATAATACCCAACGAGCAGGGGAATGGTAATGAATTTTGCGGCAGCATCCAGAATTTTAGCCAATATGCCCCAGGCCGAACCTGAAAAAATGCGTTTAACGGAGGATTGGCTGTTCATTGTAGGAAAGAGAAAGGGTGCGATGGGCGGGGTTAGGGTTCATGGGATTTTTTAAGGGTCTGTTTGGCGTAAACCATCCTGTTGTTTCGGTATGCAAGAACAATGCCCCTCAAGCCTCCCAACCGCAAAAACAAACTTTGTTCCCGAAAATTTTCAGGGTCTCGCTGTTAATGATAGCAAACGGTCCAAAAATTTCTTCTAGGGGCCTCCTATCGGCACAGTTACTTTGTTTTGCAGGGTAACCATTTCAATTGCGAGAAGGATAGCCTGACTTCAATATATATCCAAAATCCTGGGGGAAGCTACTATTTCCCTGCCAGTCCAGTGCCGTCCACGATATTCACCTCATAGATTTTAGGGCTGATGTTGAATTTTTCCTGATAAGCAGCCATTAATTCAGTTTCGAAAACTTCCTTTTGATCCTTTTTCACCAAGTTAATGGTACAGCCTCCAAATCCACCCCCCATCATGCGCGCACCCAACACCTCCGAGCGTTGTCTGGTAAATTCAACCAAAAAGTCTAACTCCGCACAACTCACCTCATATTTTTGGGACAAGCCATCATGGGAACCGTACATCATTTTGCCAAATCCGGCCAGATCCCCTCTTTCCAGCATTTCGCAGCCCTTCAGAAGTCTTTCGTTCTCTTCCAGTACGTAGGTGCATCTGTCCCATACTTTGGGAGGGATTTCTGATTTTACGGCATCAAGCATTTCAAAGCTTACATCCCGAAGGCTTTCAATCCCTGAGTAATGTCCTTGAACAGCAGTGAGCCCCATTCCGCACTCTCTCCTTCGTTGGTTGTATTGTGTATCCGCAAGGGAATGCTCCACTTTGGTGTCGCATAAAACAAATTGGTAGTCACCAAGAGCCAATGGGAAATATGTGTAATTCAAAGATCGGCAGTCCAAGCGTAGGGCATGGCCGCCTTTGCCCATCATGGAAGCAAATTGATCCATGATACCACAAAAAACCCCCGCAAATTCATGCTCTGCCTTTTGGCTATGTTTCAGCATGGAGATCCGATCGATATCCAAATCAAAAAGTTCGGAGAGCCCCAAACAGACGCCGTTCTCCAAGGCAGCAGAGGAAGAAAGTCCCGCTCCGATGGGAATATTTCCCCCAAAGACACAATCAAATCCCTTTATCTGGTGCCCATTCTTCAAGAGCTGGTCCACCACTCCCATGATATAATTGATCCAGCCGCTTGGAGCTGGGGCAATTTGGGAAAGAAGGAAAGTTTTCATCTCTCCGTAATCAAAGGAAAAAATCCTGCATTCGTCCTTGTTGTTTTCGGCAAAGGCTAGAAATATCTCCTTGTCAATAGCCGCCGGCAGGACAAACCCCTCATTATAATCGGTATGTTCACCGATCAGGTTAATCCGTCCTGGAGATCTCACGACGAGCGGCGAAGCGCCAAACAGCTCCTCAAATTTTGCAATTATGGCTTTTGTTTTCAATGGCTTTTTCGAAAATGACAAATTTCTTTTTCCGCCTTCCTCTCCCGGAGATCTTATAGGGAGAAAAGCTATTCCTGATAGATCGTAAACAAGACGGTCTCCCCCACCACCTTGAGCGTATGTTTATCTATGATTTCCATATTATCCGAGTGGGTGTGATGATAATGCCCAAATCCATAATCGGGAGAATAATCAATGATATTGATCATGGGAATATTGGCCACTTCATTGACGGGAATATGGTCATCAGTGATCGGGTGGGATTCTCTCATCTGGAAAAAGTCGCTATAGCCCAAGTGGTGGCCATAACCCCAAACCTTGTTGACAATACCCGAGGCGTATTGGACTGACACACCCTCCTTATAAAATCTTGCACCTTTAGCGCCAACCATATCCAGCAAAATACCATAATAGGCGGAATATCCAGGCTCATGTGGTGTTTTGGACCAATACTGGGACCCCAGGCACCACCACATACTGTCATCCCCAGTGCCCGGCGCATGGTTGGGTTTGCCATCATCCTCCCCATCAAACAAGATGATATCAATCCCCACGTTTAGGTCCTTTGCTTCCGAAATTACTCTAGCTACCTCAAGAAGCACCCCCACGCCACTTCCTCCATCATTGGCCCCATCAATAGGTTCATCTATTCTTTCGCTGTCTTTGTCGGCTATCCTTCGCGTATCCCAATGCGCTGCCAGGATGATTCTTTTTTTCTGTTCCGGCTTATAGGAAGCAATGATATTGGTCAATTGCAGCTCCCTCCCATCATGGGCTTTTGCTGTCAGCTCCTGCCCCTGTACCTCCAGTCCCCAGCCTCTGAATTTGTCCATCAACCATTGTCTTGTTGCTTTGTGCTCCGGGGTGTTGGGCACCCTGGGGCCAAAATCGACTTGTTTTTGTATGAAAGCATAGGCCGAATCGGGATTAAAGGCGGGCACGGGTTTGAAATCCCGAACAGCCTGGGTGTTGTCCACTTTTTCTGATGTCTTACTACAGGAAAACAACAAGGCCAACAGCCATATCATCCACAATCCATTACTCTTCATAAGCCCAATCTATTTTATCTTTCATATCTTTCACGACAATTCCAATTCCTTTGAGAGACGCTCTGATATCGTCTACTTTATTGTAATCACGCGCCTGCTTCGCCTGGCCATACAATCCCATCAAGGTGTCAAGGAGCTGGAGGGAATTGTCGACTTGCTCTTCTTTCAACCCGAGGATATCCTCCACCAAAGAAATGTATGATTCTAACAACGTATCAAAGATTTCTTTCCCGAAGAGGGCAGCTTGTAGCTGTCCGGTATACACACTGTTTATTTTTTTCAGCAGGTTGAACAAAAAGCCTATGGCTTGGGCGGTATTGAAGTCATCGGAAAGAGCGCGGAATGCATTGTCCAGATTGTCCTTAACGAAATCCACCTGTTCTTGGTCAACAGTTACGCCCTCTTGCGCATGGAAACGCAGGTTTTTGGCAATCCTTAACCCGTTGATTATTTTTTTATAACCCTTTTGCGCTGCCTGGAGCGCACTGTTGGAGAAATCCAGCGTAGAACGATAATGGGCTGTCAAGATAAAATACCTGATGGTCATGGGGCTATATGCCTGCTCCAGGACATCATGATCTCCCGTAAACAGCTGCTGCAGTGTAATGAAATTGCCCAGTGATTTACCCATCTTCTGTCCGTTGATGGTAATCATGTTGTTATGCATCCAGTACTTGGCGGGATCGATATGGTTGCAGGCATTTCCCTGGGCAATCTCACATTCATGATGGGGAAAGAGAAGATCCATTCCGCCACCGTGAATATCGAATTGTTTGCCGAGGTACTTGGAACTCATCGCCGTACATTCCAGGTGCCATCCCGGAAAGCCCAAGCCCCAGGGAGAATTCCATTTCATCAAATGCTCCGGTGATGCGTTTTTCCATAACGCAAAGTCAATCGGGTTTCTCTTTTCTGATTGTCCATCGAGTTCGCGGCTTCCGCTAATCAGTTCTTCCACTACTCTTCCGGAAAGCCTCCCGTATTTTGTTTGTTCATTGTACTTCAAAACATCAAAGTAGACGCTCCCGTTGACCACATAGGCGAGGCCTTCTGCCAGAATGTCCTCTACCAGTTTGATCTGTTCGGGAATATGTCCGGTAGCCCGTGGCTCGATACTGGGTTTGAGCGTGTTAAGCGCTTCCATGTCCTTATGGTAGGAATCGGTATAATTTTGTGCTACCTCCATGGGCTCCAGTTGGTCAAGTTTGGCCTTTTTGGCGATCTTGTCCTCCCCGTCATCCGCATCGGCCTCTAGATGGCCCACATCAGTGATGTTCCTCACATACCGTACTTTGTAACCCAGGAATCTAAGATACCTGTATACGGTATCAAAAGTGATGGCTGCCCTTCCGTGGCCAAGGTGGGCATCGCCGTATACAGTAGGTCCGCAGACATACATGCCCACAAAAGGCGGGGTAAGCGGTTCAAAAGGTTCTTTCTTTCGGGAAAGCGTATTGTATATTTTCAGTTCGTTTGGAAGCATAGTGCAAATTTATCAAAACCATTCAAAATTTAAGCTTTTAGGGTTCCAAAAGGGAAAATTGGTGATTTATGGCTCGTTTGGCAGAAACATGAAAAGTGCCAAAGGGAAAGAAGATGTTTCCTGTAACCATTAAATGTCCCTTCATAAGGATGAAAATAGGGAGGAGGATTAAAACGTAGTACTTTTATTACTTTTTTTACAAAAATTATTTTATTACCTTTGTTTCGTATTAGCCTAAGACCAAGGAGGGGACACACAGTCCCCTCTTTCATTATGGGATATCGAAGGGCGTGAGTTTGAAGGGAAATCCGGACGTGATAATCATCAAAGGCCTAATGACCAGCAGCATTTGTAAAAATGGGTCAAAACAGGGGTGCTAATATAAAACAAGAAAAGCAATATGGGATTGAAGCAAACTATTGAAGAGATTGTGGAGAAACATCTACCGGATGAAACTCATTTTGTAGTAGATGTGGAGATTGGTGAAAGTGGGGCTCAAAAGCGGATTAAAATTCTCATTGACGCGGACAGAGGGCTCAATATCAACACCTGCGCCATTGTAAGCAGGGCGGTAGGAGAAGAAATTGAGGCCAAAGAATTGTTGGAGGATGCCTACGTTTTGGAAGTTTCCTCCCCGGGGCTTGACTATCCCCTGGTCTCCCGCCGACAGTATGAAAAGAATATCGGAAGGAGTCTTAAGATCACCTTGGGGGACAGTTCAGAAATAGAAGGTGTGTTGGAGGCAGTAGAGTCCTCGTCCATAACCCTTAAAGTCAAGAAAAAAGAAAAAGGCAAAAAGGCTACTGAGGAAGTATTGACAGTAGGTCTTGAGCAAATACAGAAATCAATTGTGTTAGTCTCTTTTAAATAAAAACAATGGATGCTAAAGTTCTAATAGAATCATTTGCAGAGTTTGCAAGATCAAAAAATGTGGACCGTCCAACGATGATCCGCATCTTGGAAGACGTGTTTAGAGCAATGATTCGTAAGAAGTATGAAACGGATGAGAACTTTGATGTCATCATCAATGCTGATAAGGGCGATCTTGAGATTGTCCGAATCCGTGAGATTGTGGACGACGATTCTGAGGATATTTGGGATCTGGACAAAATCAGCTTGAGTGAGGCAAGGAAGTTGGAGCCTGATTTTGAGATCGGGGAAGAAACGTACGAGAAAATAGAATTGGTGGATTTTGGGAGAAGAGCGGTCATGATGGCGAGACAAACCCTAATCCAGAGAATTAAGGACCTTGAAAAAGATTTGCTTTTTCAGCAATATGAAGAATTGGTAGGGGAGATTATCACAGCGGAGATTTACCAAATATTGGGACGAGAAACCCTGTTGATGGACACAGATGGCAATGAATTGCTTCTTCCCAAATCCGAACAGATACCGAAAGACAGGTTCAGAAAAGGGGACAGCACCAGGGCCATTGTTCACAAAGTGGAAATGATCAACGGAAATCCGAGGATTATCCTTTCCAGGACATCCCCCATATTTCTCGAAAGATTGTTCGAGAATGAGGTGCCGGAAGTCTATGATGGGCTGATTACCATCAAAAAGATTGTCAGGGAGCCGGGAGAACGTGCAAAAGTCGCCGTAGAATCCTATGATGACAGGATTGATCCCGTAGGTGCTTGTGTCGGTATGAAAGGAAGCAGGATCCATGCGATTGTGCGGGAACTGCAGAATGAAAACATAGATGTAATTAATTACACCGAAAACCTGGAACTTTACGTGTCTAGGGCATTGAGCCCTGCCAAGGTTTCCAGTATTCAGGTAAATGAAGAAGGGAAAAGGCTCTCTGTTTTCCTTAAACCGGATCAGGTATCTTTGGCTATTGGAAAAGGTGGGTTTAATATCCGCTTGGCCAGTAGGCTGGTAGGTTATGAAATCGATGTGTTTAGAGAACTTTCTGGTTATGAAGATGATGAAGACGTTGATCTATCGGAATTTTCTGACGAAATTGAGGCATGGGTAATACAGGAATTGAAAAAAACCGGATTGGATACGGCAAAAAGCGTATTGGCGCTAACTCGAGAAGATTTGATCAGGAGAACAGAACTTGAAGAGGAGACCATAGACGAAATCTTCAGGATATTGAGGCAGGAATTTGAACAGTGAAATTATGATAGTTTAACCGCTATCGGTGTTATATTTACACAACCATAAAAATAGCAATAGGTTTTTAGCGTATGTCAGAAGATAAAATGATGCGATTGGGCCAGGTAGCCAGGAAGCTGAACGTAGGTATTTCTACGATTGTGGATTCTATGGCTAAAAAAGGCTTTGACGTAGAAGGCAACCCAAACTCGAAAATCAGCATGGAGCAATTCAACATGCTGGCCAAAGAGTTTAAGTCTTCTGCGCAGGAAAAGGAGGAGGCATCCCACCTTTCCATTGGCAAACGTCACAATGAAACGTTTACCATCAAGGCTGAACCTGAACCAGAGCAACCAAAAAAACAAGAACCTGCCAGGCAGGCTCCGCAGGTGGAGGAGAAGAAAGAAGCCAAACCAGAAATTGAAAAAGTCTCCAGTGAGGCTCCCAAACTGGGGGGAATAAAAGTATTGGGCAAAATTGACTTGGATGCTATAGGGAGACCTACTGCAAAAGTGGAAGAGACTGCCCCTGTAGCGGAGGCGCCGAAAGTAGAACCAAAGAAAGTAGAAAAACCAGTGGAGCAAGAAGCTCCGAAAGCCGAGACGGTGGAAAAAACACTTGAAAAACCTAAAGAAGAGGTTAAGAAGGAGGTTCCTTCTGAAGAAATCCCTCAGGCTGTGAAGTCTCAGGAGCCTATTGTTGCTAAACCTGAACCTGAGCCTCAAAAAGAGCAGAAAACTGACACGCCTAAGGAGATAGTGGAGGAGAAGAAGGCCGAGAGACCTGCCACTCCCCCAGTTCCTATAGAAGAACCAACTCCTATTGCTGAGGAGAAGACTGAAGATCCTGCTGATGCTGTCATTTCAGCAAAAGCGGATGCCTTAAAAGGCCTGACTGTATTGGGTAAAATTGAATTGCCTAAGGACAGACCTAAAAAGAAATCCAAACCGATTGCTTCTTCTGACGAGAAAGGAAAAGATAAAAAGAAGCGACCGCGTAAAAGGATCGATAGTAAAGGCAAACCTGGAGAAGCAGGTACGCCTGCGGCAGGTGCTGGAGACGGACAAACAAGGACCGGCACTGCAAGACCGGGACAAGCAACCGGAAGACCAGGTACTGCCAGACCCGGACAGGGGACCGCAAGGCCTGGACAAAGTGCCGGGCAAGGCAATGCAAATAGGGGTCCTGGTGCCAGACCCGCAGCGGGAGGCCGTGGGGGCACTACAGGTAGCAGACCAGCCCAGGGATCTAGGTTCCAAAAGGCAGAGCCTACCCAAAAGGAGATCCAGGATCAAATTAAACAAACTCTCGCCAGGCTTCAGGGCGGCGGGAAATCCGGTGGTGGAAGAGGCAAAAACCGCAGGGACAAGCGTATTGAAAGGGGTAAGGAGCTGGCCGAAGGGCTGGATGAGGTTAAGGTATTGAGGGTAACTGAGTTTATCTCAGCCAATGATCTTGCTTCTTTACTGGATGTATCGGTCAACGAAATTATCTCGGTATGTATGTCTCTTGGGCTGTTTGTCTCCATCAACCAACGATTGGATGCAGAAGCAATCACTATCATTGCGGATGAATTTGGATACGAGGTAGAATTCTCCAAATCTGATGAAGAGGAGGATGAGGTTGAATATATCGATACACCCGAAGATTTGGTAGAAAGAGCGCCTATTGTCACTATCATGGGCCACGTCGATCATGGTAAGACCTCGCTCTTGGATTATATCCGAAATGCCAAGGTTACCCATGGTGAAGCTGGGGGTATCACCCAGCACATTGGCGCATATAATGTAACTACAGAAAACGGGAACAAAATCGCTTTCTTGGATACGCCGGGACACGAGGCATTTACAGCGATGCGTGCCAGAGGTGCCAAAATCACCGATGTGGCTATTATCGTGATTGCTGCGGATGACAGCATCATGCCGCAGACCAAAGAAGCCATCAACCATGCGCAAGTAGCAGGTGTCCCCATGATCTTCGCGATCAACAAAGTGGATAAACCTACCGCGAATCCAGAAAGAATTAAAGAACAACTTGCCAATATGAACCTGTTGGTGGAAGATTGGGGAGGCAAATACCAATCCCAAGAAATTTCTGCCAAAACGGGACAGGGCGTAGATGATCTGTTGGAAAAGGTATTGTTGGAATCTGAAATACTGGAGCTAAAAGCCAATCCGAATAAAAATGCCAATGGAACAGTAGTGGAGGCATCGTTGGACAAAGGAAGAGGATACGTATCCACCATCATGGTCCAAGCAGGTACATTGAGGGTAGGAGATATCATGCTTGCCGGCCAATATTACGGTCGTGTGAAGGCCATGTTTGACCATTTGGGTAAGAAACTGAAAGAAGCAGGCCCATCTACTCCCGTTCAGGTATTGGGACTAAGCGGTGCACCACAAGCAGGTGATACGATCAAGGTATACGATACCGAACGTGAAGCCCGTGATATTGCCAACTCCAGAGGCCAGATCAACCGTGAACAAACCATGCGTACCAAGAAACATATTACTTTGGACGAAATTGGTAGAAGGTTGGCGATCGGAAGCTTCAAAGAGCTTAACCTAATTATTAAAGGTGATGTGGATGGATCGGTAGAAGCGCTTTCCGATTCCCTGCTTAAACTTTCCAAGGATGAAGTCAGTGTTAATATCATCCATAAAGGTGTCGGTCAGATTTCTGAATCTGATGTGCTCTTGGCTTCTGCCTCTGACGCTATCATCTTGGGCTTCCAGGTTAGACCTTCTGGAAATGCCAAGAAAGTGGCGGAACAGGAAGAAATTGAGATCAGGCATTACTCCATCATCTATGATGCCATCAACCAGATTAAGGACGCTATCGAAGGGATGCTCGAACCAACCTTTGAAGAGGTTATCACTGGAAATATCCAGGTGAGAGAGATCTTTAAGATCTCTAAGGTGGGAACAGTAGCTGGATGTTATGTTACCGATGGTTTTGTTACCAGGAAAAACAAAATCCGTGTCATTAGGGACGGGATTGTTATCCACGACGGCGAGATTGACCAATTGAAGCGATTTAAAGACGATGTCGCTGAGGTCAAAGCTGGTTACGAATGCGGTATTTCCATCAAAAACTTCAACGACATTGAGGTGGAAGACATCATCGAAGGTTACACCATGCAAGAAATCAAGCGTAAAAAATAATACACAGGTATATTAATGAAGAAGGGACGGTTGGATTTGACCGTCCCTTTTTTTTATTTCAAGGGATATGATAGAAGCGATTATATTGTTCATCAGGATCTTGTTTTTTCTTTCTTTGCTGTCCCTGATTTTGGGATTTATTCGCCCTGTCTATGTACTTTGGTTTATGGATAGGTGTAACCGGTTGATGGTCTTAAAACTTTACGGAACGCTTTCCTTGGTGTTTTTTGTTCTATATACTACACTGGAGCAACTGACGTAATCCCTTTAAAGGGTAGAAATCCTACGCGTTTTATTATGAAAATCCCTTATAAACCCATCGACTGCACCTATTATGACCGGTTGGAGGCTTGGGCTACCCTAAAGGAAAGTTGTGCTATCGTCTGGACAGATCAAGATCGATCAATGCAGGAGGCGCGAAGCAGAATTGTGGATCTTGTACTCCAAGACGGTGCAGAATACCTGGTGGGTGAGAATGGGTTAAAAATCCGATTGGACCTGCTGGTTTCAATCAATGGTATTCCTCTAATACAGCAGGAATGTGGTTTTTAGGCTGACGGAGTGATGTGGGCCTTTTCTTCCCTAAACTTCATAAACACCCCAGCCAAAGAGGTGAAGGCAGTAACCACAAAAAACAACAGACTAAATGCCACCGCCAAGTTTTCATCTATTCCCATATAGTCGTGGCTGAAAATGAAAACAAGTTCCCTGGCACCTACTCCTCCTATGGTCAGAGGCAATACCGCCGCAATGGAAGACAGCAGAAATACAAATTGATATTCTAGGACTTGTTCCGTGACGCCAAGGGCTTTTAGGATAAAAAAAGCACTGATCAGTTGAAGCAGTTGGACAAGAAAGGAATAGAAGACCGTGATAACCAGCGAACCCATAAAGCCCCGGAACAAAAGCCTCATCATTCCATAAAAGCCCAGAGGCAGCAGCACCATTCCCCATAGTCCCAGCATAGCCGTGTCTATAGGTAGAATAGCATCTACTCTAATCCAGACCATCAATAGAAACATCAGGAATACCAAAACGGCCACTCCATTAAGCCGATCAAGAAGTACTGCCTGGAGCAATTGCTTGACCGGGGTCTTGTATGATTTGTTCAGCAGGTAAACTTTATAGCCATCTCCCCCAATCCCACCGGGTAAAAAGAGATTATAGAACATTCCTATTCCATAAAGCTTTAGGTTTTCGAGCGTAGGGATTTTCAATCCAAGATCCAAAAAATAATAGTTTAACCTGAAGGAGGAAAAGATCTTGGATAAGACAAACAACAATAAAGCCACAAACAGGTATAACCAATTTGCCGAAGCCATAGTCGCCAAGGTGGTGGTTGTATCTATTTTCGAAAAGACCAAATACAAGGCCAGCCCTGTCAGAAGTAACTTTATTAATAGCTTCAGCCTATCCTTACTCACCTTGGAATACTTCTTTTAGCGTATATGTTTTTTTGTTTTGGGATTCGAAATAGGTCCTTACAATGATTTCTGCCACAATTCCAGAAGTAATCAACTGCACGCCACCTAACAATAAAATAAATGCCACCATAAGGATAGGTCTCCCCCAAATGTCCTCGCCAAGAATCTTTAATATTGTTAGATAGATACTAATTAAAGTGCCTCCCAACAAGGACAACAGCCCCAAAGTGCCAAACAGATGAATGGGGCGCTGGAAGTACTTTTGAAAAAACAACATGAGAATAAGGTCAGCCATTACCTTAAATGTCCGGTTAAGACCGTATTTGGATTCTCCATGAATTCTTGGATGATGTTTTACATCTACTTCCGTCATCGAGGCACCTTTTTGTGTGGCGAGTACCGGGATAAACCGGTGGAGTTCGCCATACAGGCCTAAATCTTGGGCAATATGAGCCCTATACACCCTTAGACTGCAACCGTAGTCGTTCCAATACACCTTGGTGGAATGCCTGATCACCCAGTTGGCAATTTTGCTGGGGATTTTCCTCAGTACAAATCCATCTTGCCTGTTAAACCTTCTTCCTGCTACCACATCCCAATTCTCGTGTTTGGCCTTATCAAGCATCATGGGAATATCGGAGGGATCGTTTTGAAGATCGCCATCCATGGTAGCGATATATAGGCCTTTTGCATGGTCTATACCTGCGGCCAGAGCGGTGGTTTGGCCTTGGTTGATATTGAAGATCAATAGGCTGGTCCTCGAGTTGGCGTGGGCTTTAACCTCAGCCACGGTTTTGTCCTTCGAGCCGTCATCCACCAGGACCAATTCATAATCAACCTCCTTGAGTGCATCATATATGGCTATCAATAGGGGTTGAATGTTTTTTTCCTCATTAAAAACGGTAACTACGACGGACAACTCAGGTTGGTGCATAAGAAAGATAAAAAGAGTAAGGAATGCATTTGCCGGATAGAAACTGCAAATGGCAATGGATCGACAAAGATAAAAAATTTTGATGGGGATCGTAAATATTTTAACTTTCCTAATGAGTATCCGCTAATTTAAAAGATGTACAGCGTGAGTAAGGACATGCTGTCTCACTTTCATCATTCATTTTATCAAATAATCTAACCATAAACCTACTTAAAGCAACATCAATGGACAGAAGAGGACTTTTAAAAACTTTGGTGCTAGGAAGCGGTATTACCCTTCTTTCGCCTTCAAACCTTTTGGCCCTTCCAAGGAAGAAAGACAGTTTGGGGGTGGCCTTGATAGGATTGGGCTATTACAGTACGGATCTGTTGGCTCCTGCCCTACAACAAACCAAAAACTGCCACCTGGCCGGAATTGTGACGGGTACTCCCAGCAAAGCGGAAGAATGGAAAAAGAAATACAGCATTCCGGACAAGAACATTTATAACTACGACAACTTTGATGACATCGCCAACAACCCCGATATTGATGTAGTGTATGTAGTATTGCCGCCTTCCATGCACCTTGAATATACCGTAAGGGGAGCCAATGCGGGAAAACACGTCTGGTGCGAAAAGCCAATGGCCATGACCGAAGTGGAATGTAAGGAGATGATCGATGCCTGCAGAAAAAATAAACGATCTCTCTCCATTGGCTATCGCCTTCATCATGATCCCAACACCCAGGAATATCGCCGGATTGTGAGGAATAAGTTATTGGGGGAGGTGAAGTCGGTGGATTGTGCGGCGGGTTACCGGGAAAACAGAACCGACCATTGGAAGCAAAAGAAGGAAATGGGCGGAGGCGCTTTGTATGATATGGGGGTGTATGCGATACAGGGGGCGAGATTGGGCACCAATATGGAGCCCATAGCTGTTCTTTCCGCCAAAACTTCCACCACAAGACCTGATATCTATAAAAATGGACTGGACGAAACCTCAGAGGCAGTATTGGAATTCCCCGGCGGAGTCAAAGCCAGTATCAAGACCAGTTTTGGGGAGAATATAAATTTTTCAACCATTGTTTGCGAAAAAGGGGAAATAAAATTAGCTCCCTTTTCTTCTTATACCGGGGCGAGGGGAAGCAGTCAGATGGGGGACATCAACCATGCCTATCAGTTGCCGATGCAACAGGTCATGCAAATGGATGATGATGCCTTGGCCATTATTCAGGGCAAGCCCGCGATGGTGCCTGGGGAAGAAGGCCTGCGGGATATTAGGATCGTTCAAGCTATTTACAAATCTGCTTCCAGCGGGAATAGGGTTAATTTATAAATGAAAAAGCCTTCCCGTTGAGGAAGGCTTTTTTCTTATGGGCATTAGAAGCCTTATTGCTTCGCCAAAACCGCCTTTTGTTTATACTTTTTAATCTGTCTTCTCAATCCTTCAATCACCTCATCCGTCGCACTTTCAAACGATTCTGCCTGATGTTTGGCAAACAGCTGCCTTCCAGGTACATTCAGTTTGATCTCCACGATCTTGTTTTCACTTCGGTCGTTTTTGTCCAGTTTCATGATAACCTCGCCATCGATTATCTGATCGCAATAGGTGTCTAGCTTATCAGTTTTCTTTTGAATAAAATCAATCAGCTTCTGATCGGCTACGAAGTGAATGGATTGCATCTGTAATTTCATAATTTTTAACAGTTAAAAGTTAAACTTTATTTACGCTTTCGGATGTGCCTGATCAAACACAGCCTTGAGTTTTTCTGTAGTATTATGGGTATAAACTTGGGTGGCAGCTAAGCTTGCATGGCCCAACAGGTCCTTTACGGCGTTAAGATCCGCCCCTTTGTTCAATAAGTGAGTGGCGAATGTATGCCTCAGAAGGTGAGGGCTCCGCTTTGAAGTTTGGGCAAAAAAGTCTAAATACTTTCTAACAATCCGATATATCATCATAGGGTAAGCTTGCTCTCTATGAATAGTAACGATAAAATAATCTTCTCGGTCTAAATTTTTAAATGATTCTACGTAATGGTTTTTATATCCTATGATATTTTGTTTTAGGTGGTTTGTGAGGGGCAATATCCTTTCTTTCTTTCCTTTTCCCACCACCTTTATTAAGGCGGCTTGCAGGTCTATGTCCCGCCACCTCAGCTGGATCATTTCAGATAAGCGGACACCGGTCAGGTATAAAAATTCCATGACGATCCTGTCTCTTTGTCCTTCAAAATCGGGGCTGTATGCCGCCCCCTCCAGGATTTTTTCCATGGCCTCCTCCTGTACGAATTCCGCCAATCGTTTGGGTGTCTTTAAAGTCTTGAATTTGTAGGTAGGATCGCTGCTGATCTTTCCCGACCGTAGGAGGAATTTGAAATAGGCTTTTAAAGCGGCCATCTTTCGGTTGACGGTGGTCGCTGTCAGGTTTTGCTCAACCAGGTCGATTCTCCAAGCCCGGATCTCCCCGTGCCCTACTTGGGAGATGTCGTTTATCCCAAAAGATGTTAGGACAAAATCAACAAATTGTTCAAGATCCGTCTTGTAGGCCAGGACGGTGTGGGGACTTGCACGTTTTTCGTGCTCCAGATGGTTTATAAAAGAAAAAAGCATATCGGTGATTTAACACACCAATATGCTTATTTATAATTTAGAAAAGAAAAATTAACTTATTTTCCTTCTTCGTCTTGGAGACGTTGTTTGTAGGCAGCCTTAATGACTTCCGTTCTTCTTTTGATAGAAGGCTTTTCAAAATACTGTCTTGCTCTTAGTTCCCTAATAGCACCAGTCCTGTCAAATTTCTTCTTAAAACGCTTAAGCGCTTTTTCAATTGATTCGTTTTCTTTTACGTTGACTATGATCATTTATATACACCTCCTTTCGCGGACGCAAAGATAGGTATTAAATTTCAAAAGCCAAATAAAAGACAATCTATCGGGCATCCGTTTGGGCAGGGCTTCTATTTTCAATACCTGGTGTCAATGTCAAAGAAAATAAAAAATATGATCCGGAATGAACGTTTGTTCAAACAAATGTTGTTGTGTTAGGGTCTTTGGGTTTTAGACACTGCGCTAAGCCACCAGGTCAAAAAAGAATTTCAACTGCATGAAAATTAACGATTCTATAAAGCAAGCTGAATTTGAGAATCCGCAAGCCAAAGCTTGGGTTAACTTGATGTTTACCTACCACCATATGATGGATAAAACACGGCAGGTATTCAAACAATTCGGACTTACCCAGCAACAGTACAATGTATTGAGAATATTGAAAGGGAAGAAAAGACAGCCTGCCACCTGCGGAGAAGTGAAGCGGGTGATGCTGGACAAAAACCCGGACCTCTCCAGGCTTTGTGACCGTTTGGTAGCCAAGGGGCTCGTGCAGCGTGAAACAAACGAAACAAACCGAAGGGAAGTAGAACTTACCATTACCGCTAAGGGATTGGATTTGCTGGAAACGATTTCCATTCCTCTAAAGGAGACGGTCCAATTGCATAAGGCACTTACTGATCAGGAGGCCGAGCAGCTTTCCGATTTGTTGGACAAGCTAAGGCAATAAAAAAATTTATTTAAATATTCGTTCAAACAAATAATGTCATAACAACAATGGATACAACAACCAAGATTGACCCTTTCGAGCCAACTGCTTTAAAGTCAATGCCATTAAAAAACCGACTGGTAATGGCTCCCATGACACGGTCTCGTGCGATAGACGCGGTGCCCAACGAATTGATGGCCACCTATTACGGACAAAGGGCTTCTGCCGGACTGATCATCACTGAAGGCATTGCCCCTTCGCCCAATGGCTTGGGCTATGCCCGTATTCCCGGTATTTTTGACAAAGAGCAGGTGACAGGATGGAAGAAAGTCACTGAAGCCGTACGCCATAGAGGGGGCAAAATTATAGCACAGCTAATGCATACGGGTAGGGTGGCGCATGCCGCCAATCTCCCTAAGGGGGCTAAAATCCTTGCGCCTTCAGCCGTCAGCGTAGAAGGGCAGATATGGACCGATAACCAGGGAATGCAGCCTTACCCGGTTCCGGAAGCCATGACTGCTGAGGAAATTAAAACGGCTGTGCAGGAATTTGCCCAAGCGGCAAAGAATGCTGTTGAAGCAGGCTTCGATGGCGTTGAACTACATGGTGCCAATGGTTACCTGTTGGAGCAGTACCTTAATCCCCATATAAATACAAGAACTGATGGGTACGGCGGAACGGTGCCCAACCGGATCCGTTTCGTTTTGGAGACGGTAGATGCCGTCATAGCAGCCGTCGGGGAAGAAAAAGTGGGTATCCGCCTATCGCCTTATAATACATTCAACTCCATGCCCGTCTATCCAGAAATCAGGGAGACTTATGAGACCTTGGTAGCAGAGTTGAATAACCGGGAGCTGCTTTATATCCACATTGTTGAGTCCTCGGCACGTACACAGGCAGAAGGCCAGGAATTATTAAAGGCCATCCGGAAAGGTTTTGAGGGTGCGTTGATCGCAAATGGCGCCTATACCAAGGGGACTATAGAATCAGCCTTAGAAGAACAAAAGGCCGACTTGATCGCCTTGGGGGTTCCTTACATTGCAAATCCTGACCTTGCTGCCCGATTGCAAAAAGATTTGCCACTCAATGCTCCCCATCCGGAGAGTTTTTATTCAGCAGATGAAAAAGGATATACGGATTATCCATTTTACGAAAATTAAAAATAATTTGAACGGGGTTAAGGATCCAAGTCTTAATGCTTGGGTCCTTTTTTATGTCCTTGGAGGAGGTTGCCCCCAACCAAAAGTGCTTGCATCACCGGAGGGTAAAAAGTGTTTAATTGTAAATTTTAATGGATGTTTTTACCTTTGGTTTTACAAATTGAAAAATAAAGGTTCATTTCTACCTTTTTTTGACGTATTTTTCTTCAGCGGTTCTTGTCTGCCGTTCTCATCGCTAACCCAAAACCAATATGTCCTTTTCTATCATTTTCGTTTTTCTTTATATTGCCTTTATCGTCTTCGTGGTGTACGTCATTGTTACCTGGGTCAATAAATTCATCTCGTTAAAGCAGGAACACAATCAACTCTTGCGGGAAATTTTACACAAAATGGACAAAGGCCAAGCTTCCAATCTTTGATTCCACTGTCCTCTAACAAGTATAGTGACCGCGGATAGGGCATTGAAGCCCTAGAGTGGTATGCGTCGTGAATTTTTTAAAATAAACCGCAGCACCTCTTGCATAAATATAACTTATCATTAACTTTGAAACGCAAAGTACTTTTAAATGAAAACAGAAAAGGATTATTTTAGGGATTTGGCGCAAATCCGTTCCATGATGGAGCGCTCTTCCAAATTCCTGTCGCTTTCCGGTTGGGCAGGAATTATGGCGGGGGTTTACGCATTGGTCGGCGCCTATATCGCTCATTACGTGCTGCATTTCCGTCTCGACACACAGTCAGGCCTATCAGTCGCTGGTGGACCACTCCCTGAAAACTTTGGTCAGGTGATCCTGCTAGCTGTGGCCATTTTAACGCTTGCCGTAGTGACGGCGATGGTTCTTTCTTCCAAAAACGCCAAAGATAAAGGTGAAAAAGCCTGGAATCCTACCTCCAAAAGACTGATAGTCAACATGGCTTTTCCATTGGTGTCCGGAGGAATTTTAATGCTTATTTTTATCTCAAAAGGTATGATTGGAATGGTTGTGCCTTTGTCACTGGTTTTTTACGGGCTTTCCCTGTACAACGCCAGTAACTTCACTTTTGGGCTGCTGAAATATTTGGGACTGATCCAGATCAGTTTAGGCTTGATCAGTGCTTGCTTTATTGAATACGGTCTGTTGTTGTGGGCGATTGGCTTTGGAGTATTCCATATAATTTATGGGATTTACATGCATATGAAGTACGAGCGGTGAAAATTTCTATCCATGGTTTACATAAAGCGTTCGAGAGCCGGATCAGGCTTGGGATCATGTCGGCATTGTCGGTCAACGACATGCTGGATTTCAATTCCTTGAAGGAATACCTGGATGTGACGGATGGCAATCTGGCCAGTCATCTCAAAGCTTTGGAAAAAGAAGAATTTATTGAGGTGCAAAAGTCTTTCATAGGCCGAAAACCCAACACCAGTTATGCGGCTTCAAAACTTGGGAGGAAGGCGTTTGATGACCATCTCAATGCGTTGGAAAAATTGATCAAAAACGTCTATGAGTGACCAGCTCCTACGGGGGCAGGACATATTTTTTTTGATCATTTACTTTGTTTTTCAAAGTTCTTTGAATGAAAAGATGAATCTAAACAAATTAATGAAATGAACAAAAAGGTGCAAAGGGGAATGAACAGGGATCAGGAGCAATCACCGGAGTAGCTCGAAGGTCATCTTGGTGCTGGCCAAGCAGTTTGGGTTCCATAAAGGCACTGCCCCAATCCCTGTCCTCCCTGAAACATTGACTCGATACAAAAAAAGAAAAAAAAAAACCAAGAAACCCACCATTGTATGAAAACGAAAATGCTCACCCACCTAAATGATCCGCGGCAATTGGAGAAGATGTACCGTGCCGACAAGCAGGGATTTAAACGCGAGTTCTATTCTCTGTATCCCGAGATAAAGGGCAACGCTGCCGCTGACTTCTGGAACGAACGGCTGAATTATGAAAGTGAAGAGATCAACTGGGGTGACGGCCGGGATATGATCGTCGTGGCAATCGCCGTCCTAGTGTCAGGTATTATAGCCAAATTACCCGCCATTTTAGCCCTCGACGAAGAGTTATTCTACTCCAGAAATATCGGCTTTATCATTTTCCCCGCCTTGACGGCTTTCTTCTGTTGGAAGAATAGCATGCCGGCTAAGAAAACCGCGGCCGTGACTGCTATTTTTCTTACGGCACTGGTTTTTGTTAACCTGCTCCCCCATGTGCAGGAAAGTGATACCTTGATTTTATCCTGTATCCATTTGATCTTATTTCTATGGTTCATCCTAGGCTATGCTTTTGTGGGTAGACTACGCAACCACGCGGATAAGCGGCTTGACTTTGTAAAATACAATGGCGAACTGGCCGTTATGGCTGCACTTCTATTGATAGCCGGTGGAATCCTGAGCGGCATCACCTTGGGGCTGTTCTCCCTGCTCGACTTGAACATTGAAGAATTCTATTTTTCAAATGTAGTGGTATTTGCGCTTCCGGCGGTCCCTATTGTGGGAACCTATCTTACCCGGACCAACCCGCAGTTAGTGGGTAAAGTATCTCCCGTTATCGCCAAAATTTTCAGTCCCTTGGTGTTGGTGATGCTGGTAGTTTACTTGACAGCCATGCTTTATTCTGGAAAAGATCCCTACAATGACCGGGAGTTTTTACTGTTCTTTAATGTGTTATTGATTGGTGTCATGGCGATCATCTTTTTTTCTGTGGCCGAAACCTCAAAGCCCACCAAACACAGATTGGAGTTATGGGTGCTCTTCCTGCTGTCCTTGGTGACCATATTGGTGAACGGGGTGGCGCTTTCGGCCATCTTGTTTCGCATCTCAGAATGGGGAATCACTCCGAACCGGCTGGCAGTGTTGGTCGGAAATGTCTTGATCTTAACCCATTTACTTTTGGTAACCGCAGAGATCTATAGAATACTCTTTAAAAAGGCAGACTTAAACGGATTGAAGAAAGCCATTGCTTCTTATTTGCCCATCTATTTCTTGTGGACAATTATAGTGGTTTTTTTATTTCCTTTCCTGTTTGGATTTAGATAAAAGAGAGCGTACACCTAAAGTATCCTTTGGAAGAGCCTAATGATTAAGTTTAGAAACAGTACGAACTTTTAAGAATTTATCCTTAATTTTAAAATTATCAACTAACAAAACACCTAAATTATGAGCATTAAACTGGAGCAGGCAAAAGAGATCATCAGGGCAGCAGAAGAGAAAGCAAAAGAGATCGGGCAGCCGATGAACATCGCCGTAGCAGATGCTGGGGGCAATCTCGTGGCCCATGTCCGTATGGATGGCGCCTGGATCGGTAGCATAGATATTTCTATTAAAAAGGCCTATACCTCTAGGGCTTTTGATATTGCCACCAAAGACTTGGCAGAACATTCCCAATCGGGGCAACAGTTCTTTGGCATCCATGCTTCCAATAATGGTAAGATCATGGTTTTTGCTGGTGGGATTCCTTTAAAGAAAGACGGTCAAGTGGTAGGGGCAATCGGTGTGAGTGGCGGATCCGGGGAACAGGATCATGCAGTGGCAGAGGCGGGAGCGACGGCATTTAAATAAGCTAAGTCCTTTCTGAACTACATATTGTGAAGGAGTTTAATCATAAGCTCCTTCACATTTTTTATAAACAAGTATCGTCCAAGGCGACACATTGATTATCTCACCTGCTTCTTGAACGACAGCCGACGCCGTCCCCTCCTCCCCATTTCGCTGCGGTTCCTCTTCGGAGTTCAGGATTTTTCTAAAAGTATCGGCCTTTCCTGGAAACGTGTAGGACGCAGACTCTTCGGAGAAATTGAAAAGACAAAGCACCACATCCTCACCATAGCTGCATTTCCTTTGCACCTCCAGCAATCCCGTATGACTTATATTGGCCCTTACCTGGTCTTTATATAAGTTGCTTAGGGCCGGAGAAGTTTTTCTCAGTTCAATCAACCTTTTGTGCCATTGCAATATCTCCTTATGCGAGTCTTTTTCCCGCAGCCGCCAATTGAGCTTTGATTGCTTAAAAATGTCTTCATCCTGAGGATCCGGAGGATCGGATGTCCACTTGAAATTTTTAAATTCGTCTTTTCTTCCTTCTCGTACGGCTTTGATTAGCTCCTGCTCTGAGTGGCTGACAAAATAGAAAAAGGGTGCAGCATCCGCATATTCTTCACCCATGAAAAGCATAGGGACATAGGGCGATAACAGGACTGCGGCAGCTGCAATTTTTAACCTCTTGATGTCCACCAAATGACACAGTCTTTCACCTAAAACCCTGTTGCCGATTTGGTCGTGATTCTGGTTGAAAACAACAAAATGATCACCCGGAATTCCCGCAGAGGAAGCCCCGTGTCTTCGCTTTCGAAAGCTGACATATTCTCCGCTATGTACAAAACCATCTGTAAAGGCTTTCGCCAATTGTTCCAACCGGCCGAAGTCCCTGTACCGGTCTTTTCCTTTTTTATCAACCAAGACATACAAAGCATGGTGAAAATCATCCAGCCATTGGGCGCGGAACCCATAGCCCCCGATCCCCGGCGGCTGAACTACCTTGGGACTGTTCAAGTCACTTTCAGCAATGAGATGGAAATGTCTGTCCAATTTTTCTTCCAGAGATTTTATTTTCCTGTGGGTCAGTTCCCAAAAATGAACTGCACCGCCATCGAAAACGGCATGGATGGCATCACAGCGCAATCCATCAAGGTGGTAATTTTTCATCCAATGAAGGGGATTTTCTGAGAAGTAATCTCTGACCCCGTCTGACCATTCCCCATCATAATTAATGGCATCACCCCACGGCGTGCGGTATTGGTCTGTAAAGTAGGGGGCAAACTCCTTGAAATAGTTGCCTTCCGGCCCCAAATGGTTATAAACAACGTCCATATAGACTGCCAGACCCTTTTGGTGGCAGGCATTCACCAGTTGCTTTAAGCCTTCGGGACCGCCGTAGCTGTTTTGGATGGCATAAGGAAAAACGCCGTCATAGCCCCAATTCCTGGCACCGGGAAATTGGGCTACGGGCATTAGTTCAATCCCATTGACTCCCAGCGCTACCAAATCATCCAGATAAGGTATTACGGCGGAAAAAGTCCCTTCTTCGGAAAAAGTCCCCACATGCAATTCATAAAGAATCAGTTCTTCAAAAGGGATCCCTTTCCAACTTTGGTCCTTCCACCTGAACTGTCCATGATCCACTACCTCCGAAGCGCCATGCACTCCCTCCGGTTGGTAATGGGAGGCCGGATCAGGGAAGTCGTTTTTTTCCTCTGGTTGGAAAAAATATCGTGTACCCGCTCCGGTATTATTGATCTGCAACTCAAAATAACCTTGGTTGTTTTTTACCATAGGTATCGTTGCATCCACAGGATGGACCAGGTGTAGATTCATCTTAGCTTTCTCCGGAGCCCAAACCTTAAAAAAGCAGCCGCCTCCACTCAACAAACTAGCACCTATAGTGTTCATAGATCGCGTTCTATTTGGTAATGTATTCGTCCAATCTCACAATTATCGCTTCATCGCCACTCAGACTGATGGTTTCATTGACTTTTGTTCCTTCAAGTTCGGGCGAAGTGGCAACTTCAATCGTGCCGCTGATGGCGCTACTCGATTTGAAATAGCAGGGGCGGTGGCTTAGATTGAGCACAACCATGAATTTGGACGATCCACTGGAATGTCTACAATAAACAATAATCTGGTTGTCAGAATAAACAGGGATATAATCCCCGATAAGAAAGGAATTTTCTCTCTGGCGCAATTCTATCAATTTCTTATAAAGAGACAATGTAGAGTTATAATCACTTTTCTGGAATTCCACGTTGACTCTGGGGAACCGCTTATCGATTCGAAGCCAGGGTACTCCCTCCGTGAATCCGGCATTTTCGCCGTTGTCCCATTGCATCGGGGTACGAGCGGGATCCCGGCTGAGATTTTTTTCCGGCATATTCAAACCCTGTGGATCCTGAACCTCTTCAAAGGGAATGGGAACATCACGCATTCCGATTTCATCGCCATAGTAGATAGTAGGCGTGCCGCGTAGCGTAAGCAGGAGCATGGCCGCTACTTTGGCCTGGTCCACTCCTACCCGACTGGTGATCCGTGGTTTGTCATGGTTACTTAAGATCCAATTGGGCCAACCCTCGTCCGGCAAAGCTCCCTCATATTCATCGATTGCAGTGGCAATTTTCTTGGAGTCCCAAGGAAGGGAGAGCAATTGAAAGTTGAACGGAAGGTGTGCACCGTTGTTTTCAATTCCATAATAACTCATCAACTTATGAAGAGGAAGGTAGATTTCTCCAATCATCATCCTCTCATCATATTGATCCAACAGCTCACGCATTTTGCGGATGATATCGTGTACTTCAGGCTGGTCAGTGGAATATACCGGCAAGAGTTGATCATACGTTCCCATATGGGGCTCGTAATCTGGGTTCACTGGGTTATCCCTCCACTTGTCGTCTTTGATCATATGCCACATGACATCCACCCGGAATCCGTCCACTCCTTTATCTAGCCAAAAACGCATCACATCCAGCATGGCTTCCTGTACTTCTGGGTTGCGCCAATTTAAATCCGGCTGTTCTTTCAAAAATCCATGGTAGTAGTATTGTTGGGTAATATCATCCCACTCCCAACCGCTTCCTCCAAAGACACTCAACCAGTTATTGGGAACGGAGCCGTCCTCCTTGGCGTCCTTCCAAAGATACCAATCCCTTTTGGGACTGTCCCGGGAGGATTTTGATTCCTGAAACCAAGGATGTTGGTCGGAGGTATGATTGGGCACAAAGTCAAGGATCAACTTCATTCCGCGGGAATGAATTTCTGACAGCAGCTTTTCAAAGTCATCGAAGCTTCCAAAAATTGGATGGATGCCTCTGTAATCTGAGATGTCATAGCCAAAATCAGCCATGGGAGAAGGATAGATAGGAGATATCCATACCGCGTCTACTCCCAACCATTTTAGATAGTCCAATCGTTTGATGATACCATTGAGGTCTCCGACGCCGTCACCATCGCTGTCCTGAAAAGATCGGGGATAAATCTGGTAAATAATTCCATTGTGCCACCAAAGGTTTTCATTGTTAACTTCTACCATAGTCGGGGAATAGTTAGATTAAAATTTTGAAATTGTGTGAAAATTTGCCCTATCGACAGGTTCTGCAGTTGCAATAATTGTGCAAAATTAATGCTGAGATAGGCACTTCTATTTTCCGCTATTCCTGGCACCTCTTTTTTTTGTCGTAATTCCCCTTTGAGGATGTCGCATTTGCACTACAGAAAGATGATGTTCAAAAATTACCTTTGATTGTAGTTTTTCTTGGATCACTGCTAGCACAACTTCAACCCATTCAATATGCATCAGGCTATTCAGATAGAAATTCGTGAGGCTTTTGACGAGTTAATCGGAACACTTGCCTCTCTTAGTCCGGACCAACTCAATCAGGTCCCTTTTCCCGGAAGCTGGACGGCGGCTCAGGTAGGAGATCATCTGTTGAAATCCTATGGTATCATTTCGCTTTTAGACGGCAACACAGGTCCTGTTTACAGACCAGTCGACCAAAAAGCCGTAGCCATTAAAACGGTCTTTTTGGATTTCGGTATTCAAATGGAGTCTCCTGACTTTATTCTTCCCTCCGAAGGTTGGATCAATAAAGAAACCCTTATTAGGGAGTTGGAACAAAAAGCACAGATCATCCTCGAAAGTCCCAAAAGCAGGGACTTATCGAGGTGCTGCTTGGACTTTGAGCTTCCTGGGTCCGGGTTGCTTACCGGTTGGGAGTGGATTCATTTTATCACCTACCATACCCAAAGGCACCTTCATCAGCTGGAAAAAATCATGCGGAACATCAATTTTAAATCAGAGAGAATATAATTTCAGACGCACAAGCTGATGGTGGAAGTTTTTAAAACGAATGTGAGGGATCCGGATCAGGCACAAAGGCTGATCAAAGCCATTCATCTCCATTATAAGGGATATCGGGCAAATTTCGATCTAGAAGATTGCGATAGCATCTTGCGGGTCTCCAATGCAACAGGTGTCATCCAGACTTCATCCTTGATAACTTTTTTATCCCGTTTTGACTTGGAGGTAGAAGCTTTGGTGGATGAAAACTAGGTAAGTAATTTGCGCAAAAAAGAACGTTAAATGCCAAGTGTCCTTCATCCCAGCCAAAGCTCAGGTCAGGGTACACCAAAGGCGGTTGGATATCAGGGAGTGATCTGCTTTCTCCAAAGCCCCAAGTTCCCATTTTTCATAGACAGCCTAAACACAGGGCATAATTTTCGTTTTGAAAAAGGCTCCTGATTGGAGGTCTCTTTTCCAAGGCATTAAGAATAAGGGACCTCGTCAATGGTCATTTGTTTAACCTAAAGTGTCAATGCATGAAGATTCTACAAAGCGGTGTTCCCAAATGCGGCAACTTCTGGTTGTATCAAATCATCCAAAAAACCCTGCAACGGGCCGGTAAGCCTTCTTTCAGCCATATTGAACAACATCCTATCTATGAGCTGGCCAAAACCTGGGATCTTAACTTTCCCGATCAGGCAAAAATCGATGTGCTGGAAATCACTGACTTCCAACTTAGCTACCGCATTAGCAGTATATTTAAAATGCCTATTTTGGATTTACAAAGCTATCTCGCTAAAACGCACCATGTTTGGACACATTCCCCCATTTGTAAGAGAAGCGTGGAAGTTTTCCAACAGGTGGATAAAATCATCTATATCATCCGTGATCCACGGGATCGGGCAATTTCTGCCGCAAAATACTATTGCTCGGATTACATGCTTAAGTATTTTCCGCAAGAGGAACGTGATCCCCACTTATTTTTGGAGAAAAACTTTGATCGTTTGATGGAAGAGTGGGTATGGCATGTTTGGGATCATCTTAGACTTGCTGGTAAACATAACATACACATCACCTTTTACGAAAATTGGTTGGGGGATTTTCAGCAGGAGTTGCAGAGGCTTCTGGAATACCTGCGGTTAGACCTGGATCCAAACGACAGTGCTGCATTAGCGGATGAGCTGAGCTTTGCTACGTTAAAAAAGACAAATCCCGCCCACCTAAGGAAAGGCACTTCAGGATATTGGAGAGGTCTATTGTCCAAAGAGCAAGCCGCCAAGGCAGATGGTATGGCCGGCCCTTTATTGGGGTTTTTAAACTATAACCACATGTCTAATCCATCCTTCGTACCCAAGGATGATCCGTGCCTGTTTGAGGAATTGAAACAGCAACTGATAGAGAGCCAAAAGATCTTGTATTAATTACCAGACGCCAAGCTGCCGCCCGATGGCTTTGATCTGTCCGATGGTATAGGCGTTGTGGTGGAAGGTGGTCATTGCCGCCCAAGAGAGGGTTTTACCGACATGGTGTACCTGTAGCAGGTCTACTTCATCTCGTTGGACAAGGGAAATCATTTCCGCTAAATCCTCTTCAAACTCTGCAATAGACTGAAGCCACATCTCCTCACTCTGAGGTTCTTGTTTTTCGGGCCAATGGGCATCCGGCCAGGTGTCCTGTCCGGATTCGGGATTTTTCATAAACGTCAACAAGATCCTTTGTCTGTGCTTCATATGCTCCAACAATGAATAGGCGGAAAACGGCAGTCCATCCAGGACGATTCCCGCCTTGTCGTAGTGAAACTCACGCAACAAGATGACTACAGGGGCAAAGCCGCCATGAAGCAGCGCTATCAGGTGTTCCCGGAAAAGTTGGTCTTTGGAAGCATTACTGTTCATAGATGATCTGATATTAGTTTGTGGCGGTACCTGTTGCAAGTCACAAGGGTCAGTTCCCCAAGAAGGTACTGCCGGGTTTTATGATTTCGTAAAGGATCAGCAATTTATATACCCATGTAGCACAAGACGTTTGGCATCAGTTGATTAATGGTTCTTCCCTCATAGATTAGTCAGCGGCATTTTGATGAAGGCATTGTCTATTAAAGCTTAAATGTATATCTTCACCATCTTAACAATAGCTCCCGGATTTCTTATATGAGAATACTTCTTTTCGCCTTACTCCTATCTCTCGGTTCTTTTCATATGTCCGGGGCACAGAACAAGCCTTTGAAGATAATGATGATCGGCGCGCATCCTGACGATTGTGATATAAAAAGTGGAGGAACAGCCGCCCTGTTTGCACAGATGGGCCATGAGGTGAAGTTTCTTTCCGTGACCAATGGAGATGCTGGTCATATGGAGCAAGGTGGCGGCATATTGGCCAAGCGCCGGGCTGCTGAATCACAAGAGGTAGCAAAACGCCTCGGCATCACCTACGAGGTGCTGGATAATCACGATGGGGAACTTACCCCAAGCCTCCCGATTCGCCTGGAAATCATCCGCAGGATCAGGGATTGGGACGCTGATGTAGTCATCTCTCACCGATCAAACGATTACCATCCTGACCACCGTTATACCGGAATACTGGTGCAGGATGCGGCTTTTATGGTGGGCGTTCCCAATATTGCCGCAGACACGCCTCCTCTCGCCAAAAATCCGGTGTTTCTTTACTACCAAGATCATTTCCAAAAACCGAATCCTTTTCAGGCGGATATTGTCGTCGATATCAGTGAGGTGATTGACCTAAAAGTCCACGCCTTGGATGCGCATGAATCGCAGTTTTACGAATGGTTGCCATGGATCAGCGGCTATACAGGGGAAATTCCGACTGGACAAGAAGAGAGGCTGGCGTGGCTAAAAGAACAACGTACCGGGCCCATTGCCTCTCAGGTACAAACTGTACTGGAAAAATGGTACGGGAAATCCCACGCAGACAAGGTGCAACACGTGGAGGCTTTCGAACTGTGCGAATATGGAAGCAGGCCTTCGGAGGAAGAACTAAGGCGTTTGTTCCCCATGATGGGGAGTCAGGGCAACTTCTGATTACATCGATTTATCAACTATTTTAGAGCAATATAATTTAGGTTCAACTATGAAATTATTAAGATTTGGTGAGGCTGGTAAGGAAAAGCCTGGAGTGGAAACAGCTGATGGAAAATGGCTGGATTGCAGTGCATTTGGCAGTGACTGGTCAGAAGATTTTTTGGGAGATGATGGTATTTCCCGGCTGGAAGCCTGGCTGGATGAAAACAGCGACACTTGTCCAGAAGTCTCCAAAGATACCCGTCTAGGTCCTCCCCTTCAGCGGCCATCCAAATTGATTTGTGTGGGATTGAATTATTCTCTACATGCAAAAGAAAGTGGCATGGAGGTTCCTACACAGCCCATCTTGTTTATGAAAGCCACCTCTTCCATATGTGGTCCCTTTGATCCCATCATTATACCCAAAGGTTCTGAAGCGACGGACTGGGAAGTTGAGCTGGCGGTGGTGATAGGGAAGAAAGCAACTTATGTCTCCGAGGAGGAAGCCATGGATTATGTGGCCGGCTACGTGCTTCACAATGATGTCAGTGAGCGGGATTTTCAATTACGACATGGCGGGCAGTGGGTAAAGGGCAAAAGTGCGGATAATTTTGCTCCCCTTGGCCCCTATTTGGTGACCAAAGATGAGATAGCCGATCCCCATAACCTGAGGCTTTGGCTTAAACTCAACGATAGAATGCTGCAGGACAGCAATACTTCTGATCTCGTTTTTAATGTGCCGCAATTGGTAAGTTATATTAGCCAATATATGTCCCTTTTGCCTGGGGACATCATCAGTACCGGTACTCCCGCTGGCGTGGGGATGGGATTTAAACCTCCTGTTTATCTCAAAGAAGGGGATGTGGTTGAATTGGGTATTGATGGACTTGGAGTTTCCAAACAAGCCGCCGTCAATTACAGGAGTTGATCAGCCCCCTTCCATATTGATCATTAAACAGACTAGGCCTGTCCTCACAGTTTCTGTCTAGTGAACCCCAAGCGGGTACCTCCTTTCCGCGTTACCAATAGGCGGATTATTAAAGCTGCCTTGATCGGGTAGCTTTTTTAGTCTCTGCCTAAGTAGCTTGGGGAGGGGTGGTCATGATGGAAAAGGCTTATTTTTTTTAAGTCATTTTCGTCAAGCCTCATCACCTACCGCCACTGTTGATCATGCTTTGAAAAAATTTGGGGAAAACACCTTTGGCCAAACTGACTGGTCGGGTTTTTGGTTAGAATAGGATGAACCGGCTATTTCTTTGCCTTTGAGCGGGAAGTAAATTTTTCTGCTTCCTGTTAAAAGGTGTTAAAAGGGGCAGGTTATCGGTTTGTTGCAAAACAAAAATGGGGAAGTTTGGGTTAGTTAGGTGGTGATAGTTAAGTTAATTATCCATTAAAAAATTAAATAAAACATAAGATGAATAAAAAGCAGTTTTTCTTGGCAGTCATTTTGGCTGCATTGATTGGCGGACTAGTTGCTTTGGCTGGTGCCAGTTTCCTCTTCCAATCTCCATCAGCAACAACTTTTAATGAAAAGCAAAATACCAGTTTTGTCAATTGGTTAGCAGATGAAAAGTTTACGATTCCGGATGGGCTTAATTTTGTAGCCTCCGCCCAACAGGTAACTCCTGCGGTGGTGCATGTCACAAGCAGCATCACCATACAAGGTTCTAGGGGCATGGATCCCATGGAGGAGTTCTTTGGGTTTAGGAATCCCCGACAAGAAGCCCCCCGTGAGGGCAGGGGTTTTGGATCGGGTGTGATTATTTCCGATGATGGCTATATCGTAACGAATAACCACGTTATTGACAACGCCTCTACTGTAAGCATAGCGTTGGAGGACAATAGAAGGTATACCGCAAGAGTAATAGGAACTGACCCCACCACTGATTTGGCTTTGCTTAAAATTGACGAAACAAATTTGCCCTTCGTAAAGTTTGGCAATTCTGATGATGCCCAGGTAGGGGAGTGGGTTTTGGCCGTAGGCAATCCCTTCAATTTAAACTCCACCGTTACGGCGGGGATCATCAGTGCCAAAGCCAGAAACATCGGCATCCTAAGGGACGAAAATAACAACCTTCAAGTAGAGTCATTTATACAGACGGACGCAGTAGTAAACCGCGGTAATTCTGGAGGGGCTTTGGTAAATTTGGCTGGAGAGTTGATAGGAATTAATACGGCCATTGCATCTCAGACGGGATCATTTAGCGGGTATTCCTTTGCGGTACCTAGTTCCATTGTGAAGAAGGTCATGGATGACCTCTTAGAATATGGTACAGTACAAAGAGGGCTTTTAGGGGTGCAGATCGTAGATGTTAGCCCTGAGACGGAAGAGATTATTGGCTCTAAAATAAAAGCAACCCGAGGGGTCTATGTAGCCGAGGTCAATCCAGGCAGTGGCGGTGAGGAAGCAGGATTGAAGAAGGGTGATGTGATCATTGGTATTGATGGCCAGACTACCTACAATACATCAAGATTGCAGGAAATGGTAGCCCGTAAGCGTCCCGGGGATAAGGTGGAAGTGCAATATCTCCGTGATGGGGAAGAAAAGAGCACTACTGCAACATTGAAGAATTTCTCCGGCGACACCAAAGTGGTGGTGAAGGAAACACCGAAAACCTCTGAATTCAACGGGGTGACCTTTGAGGATGTCAGTGCATCCATCAAACAAAGGCTCCAATTGGAAGGCGGTGCTTCCATTATTTCAGTGAACAATGAAGGTTGGATAGAAGCCGGTGTTAAAGAGGGATTCATTGTCACACGGGTGGGCAGGACGAAGATCAACAATGCATCGGATCTTGTGGAGACCCTGAAAGAGTTTGAGGGACAAGAGGTCAGTATATTGGGAGTGTATCCCAATGGACAGCGCTCTTATTTCGATCTGGATTTGTAATACGTTTATTTGGATAATTGGTTAATTATTGGGAAAGGCCGTTCCATCTTGGGACGGCCTTTTTGCTTTTGTACATTTTTATGCGGGGGTTTTGACTTTTCCTGCGGTTATTTCTTTCCCTAAGGCCATGATCGAGGGGACAGAGAAGGAGATAATTCCCAATAAAAATATGACAGCGCCCAATAACACAAAGGTTTGGGCCAGTCCTATGGTATCTGCAAAGAATCCGATGCCCACAAGGCCGATCAAGGAGGGCAGCATGCAGACGCTGATATACAGAGAAAAGACCCTGCCCAACATCCCCGGCTGTATGGTTTCCTGGAGTACGGTGTTGAAACAGGCGTTATATACCGCCCCTGACACACCTGATAAGGCCGTCAATATGACGAAATAGACATAACCAGAAGGAGAAAGTAATCCTGAAACGGTAAGGCAGGCACCCAATAGCAAATACATGGAATTGATCAAGATCACCTTGTTGACAGGATACTTGATGATGCCTAGCATCAATCCTCCCAATAACATTCCTACTCCCCATATCACCTCTATCAAGCTTACCTGAAAGACGTCTCCTGAAAAATGGTTGAGTGTCATCAAGGGAAACAACACACTGATTGGCATGATGCAGAAAGTGGAAAGTATGGAAAAAAGGAACAACAGTTTAAGACCTTTTTTGCGGGTAACCTCCTGCACACCGCTTATCATTTCCCTTAGAATATGCTGTGCGGTTTCGCCGGTCCTGTCGGGATTCGGTATTTTAACCAAGGTCAACGAAATGATGGCGGCCAACGCGCCGAAGATATCCAAGAGCAATACCTGTCCCAGATCCATCACCGTAATGGCCAAGGCTCCCAAAGCAGGCCCAGCAATGGTCGAAACCGAATAGATCGACTGGTTGATCCCAGAGATCCGCAGCAGCTGGGACTCAGGTGCAATCAATGGAATTGAGGCCTGCATAGCGGGCATGTGAAATGCCGAGCCGACAGAGCGCAAAGCAAGCAGCAGGATGATATACCACAGGTCTGCTTGGTCGAAGTAGAACAACAAGGCAATGATCAAGGTACAAAAGGCAATAAAACCATCGGCAAGGATCATCGTCAATTTTCTGTCCCAGCGGTCGATATAAACGCCCGTAAAAGGCCCCAACAGAGATTGGGGAAGCAGAGAAGCAATGGCTGCATAGGCAAGGATCTCTGCAGAGCCTGTATTGATGCTTAGCCACAGGATGATGGCGAAATTGACGGTAGAGCTCGTTAATATAGAGAAAAACTGGCCCGTCCAGATGATGACAAATACTTTTTTCCAATTGTTCATGGTAGATGGTATAGGGAACCTGCGTCATAATTCCGATTGAGGATGGGATTAGGATCTATAGGTTCAGAAGGAGAAATAAAAGAAACATCCATCAAGGCGCGCCTGATGAAAGAAAGAGAGGTCTGAGGACCCAAATAACTTAGGCCCTGTCCCTGAAGGACATGACCATTGGGGCGAGAAAAATCTTCATGTCAATAATGGATAGCATATCGGCAAATTTAAGGAGGATTTTTTTGGTGTACAAGGGGACCGCTTATTTTACAATCCGGTAAACGCCTGATCCCATACCGCTTATAGGTAGCGAAAAATTAATATAGCCATTCGTCCTTAAGACCATTGATGAATATGGTTTGTTGTACAGGCATTATCGGCCCAAAAGCCCTTAGAAATAATGCCGCATTAACGGAGCGAAAAGGACAAAAAAGCTTTTGGTACAAATGATGGGATCCTCCGGCAAGTAAATTTTAATCCTCAAAATCAACCTATTAATTCACGGGAGGTAAATTTTTAAAAGATAATATTTGCGTCGAGGAAATTTACCTCTATCTTTGCAATCCCATCCAGAACAAGTCTCAGATGGAATTTTCTTGGGAGTTTAGCTCAGTTGGTTCAGAGCATCTGCCTTACAAGCAGAGGGTCGGGGGTTCGAATCCCTCAACTCCCACAATAAGCCGCCTTGTTTTAGGGTGGCTTTTTTTGTATATGGCAGCTACTTTTTACATACTCTATTCTGGGCAGCTAGACAGATATTACATCGGCCATACGGAAGATGATCTGGACCAAAGGCTAAGGAGGCACCTGTCCGGCCACAACGGCTTCACGGGGAAGTCCAAAGACTGGGTGGTCGTCTATACGGAGACCTACCCCTCCAAAGAGGAAGCTTACGCGAGGGAGAGAAAGGTGAAGGCTTGGAAGAGCAGGGTCAAAATTGAGAGGCTCATTGAGGACAATAGTCATGCGGCCGACCATTAGCTCAGGCCGGTTCCAGCGCATCCCGACTACAGTCGGGAGGGTCGGGGGTTCGAATCCCTCAACTCCCACTTCTTGAAAGCCAGTTACAATTATATTTGTAAGTAGCTTTTCTTATGTGTGATGCTTTGTCAGGTCTGATTCAAAATATGGAATAAGCAAGAATGGGAGAATAAAAATACAGATGCTCCCAAACGTTCGAATTAAAAGTCTACTTCACGCAGAGCAAAATAAGAAACGCCAAGACCGAAAAGTTGTACTTCGCGATCTTGGCTTTATAATTTGCACCCTTGTTTCCTGTTCGGAAGGCGAGCGGTAATGGTTACTTTTACTGCAAATTCACCGAAATCCCGGCCTTAAACCACCTTTTGGGCATCTGCACAAAGCCCGTCTCCACATACTCGGTATTGGTGATATTGGAAGCCTCCACAAAGAAGCCCAGCACCTTCATCCGGTTGTAATCAACCCGTGCATCCAAGAGAAAGTAAGGATCTATATCCATCCTTTCCAAATACCGGGCCTTGATGGTCCCTTCTATTTTCTTCAGGAATTCCATTTGGATTCCCCCGATCAACTGATGCTTTAGCGCATTCAAGGCGTACCTTGATTCCAGCCCGTCTGCCTGTCGTAAAGAGGCGTCAATGTAGTTATAAGATAGGGAAAGTTCTTTGATACGGGCTTTGGCAGTACCTTGGCCGGGGACATAGGTGACTCCCGCTTCTATTCCATCAAAGGTGACCTTGCTTACATTTCTGGGCTGCCAGCGGTTGGGGTTAGGTACAGCTTCACTTGGCGTACGGTTCCAATCAATTAGATTTTGGGTGTTTCGGTGGAAGTAGACGGCTTCCCATCGGATTGGTCCTTTATTGTATTTCCATCCCAATTCAAAGCTTTGGGCCTGCTCCGGCTTCAAATCGGGATTGCTCAAGTTGCTGGGATCTTCATAGTAAAGATCGGTAAAAGTCGGGATGCGGTAACTCACCCCATAGTTGCTGTACAGCCTTGAACTTTCGCTTAACTGATAGCCCAGTTCTGCGCCCGGAAAGTGCTTCCACCCATATTCGTTGTAATAATTGGAATAAATACCCGCCCTAAAATCCACACGGTTTGCCAATTCAATGCGATGCTCGGCAAACACCCCTAGAAAGTCCCTTTTCCTCTCCCCGAGGTTATTGCTGTCGATTTGCTCCTTTCTTCCTTCCAGTCCGAGCCCGGTGGAGCCTATCTGGCTGTCGTACCTGCCATTGAATTCCAAGGCCAAAACGTCGCTTGTATGGTTGTTGGTGGAAAATTGCGGTTCATTTCTCCTTAGTCTGAATTCATCCAAATTTCTACGCCAATAGGCGCGCCCCTGAAGGTACACCTTATCCGCAGAATAGGTATGGCTAAGAGCGGTCAGGTAAGTCTGGACACTTTCCCATTGATCAGGAAAGGAATTGGTATAAAAGCCATTGGCACCAAAATCCCTATCGGAAAACGCTGCCATGATATTGAGGCCATTCTTGTCATTTAGCTCCAGTGCGCCTTCATAGAAAACATTGCTTACCTTAAAGTCTGAATTGTGCCAATGTCCCTCGGAGGCATCATGCGAGGCGGAAAGTGTTTGTTTGTATTTTCCTATGGGTAAAGAGGTGGCTAAACTTGCGCCCCGCGTCCCAAAATCACCACCATAGCCCTGGAAGCTAAGGGATTTTTTATGGGGCAACGCAGTGGTGATATTGATGGCACCCGCATAGGCATTGGGGCCATAGATCCTGGAGCCTGGCCCTTTCATGACTTCGATACTTTGGATGTTTTGCAAGGGGACGGGAATATTCATCATGTGGTGGCCCGTCTGCGGATCAGTAAGCTTTATCCCGTTGATCAGCATCAGGGTCTGGTCAAAACTGCCTCCCCGAATCCCGATATTGGCTTGGGTTCCGCTTACGCCCCTTTGGCGCACATCCACCCCCGGGACAAAAGATAAAACTTCCTGTAAACTTCGCGCCGGTGTAGTCTCAATACTTGCTCGATGGATTACCTGGATATTACGGGAAACCTTATTAAAAGGTATTTCCATCCGGTTTTCTTTAATGGTGATTTCCTTGAGATTTACTACTGTGGTATCTTCCTGTCCAAAAACGGCTTGGGTCGTGAGAAGCAGTGTCAATCCAAATAAAATTCCTTTCATGGCAACAAAATTAGTTTCACGCGCAAATAACTTAGGATAATTCTTATAAAACAAATAAGACCGCCTAATGATGGCTTGAGGAGAACTAGGGTTTTTTCTCTTCCGATATGTTTGTATTTTAGCGCAATCAAATTACAAAGCACGCATATGAGAAATATAATAGGAAGATTAGGGGTAGTCCTTTTTCTTTTTGCCTCTGTCCAGGTAGCCAATGGGCAACAGGGGTTTGAAAACAATCAGGATGTTTTTAATGAATTTACCTATAGGCAAGGAACGGCCTACAGGACAGCCTCCGGTAAGCCGGGGCCAGCATATTGGCAGAACGGCGCCAATTACATCATTGAGGCGGAGCTGGATGAAGCTGCCCATACGGTCAAAGGTAAAGTCACTATTGATTATACCAACAACAGTCCGGAGACCTTGGATTTTATCTGGATACATCTGGAGCAAAACCGCTTTACGGAAGAATCTAGGGGCACTTTGACGACACCCATCCAAGGAAACCGTTATAGCGGTGATGTAGATGGTGGTTATGCCATCACCAATGTCCATGCTAATGTCGGGAAGAAAGGGACTGCTTCCAATAAGCATTTGATCACGGATACCCGCATGCAGGTTTTCTTTAATGAACCTATACCTGCCAAAGGTGGAACGGCAACTGTTTCCATGAATTTTGAATATAAAATTCCGGTAAAAGGTATGGATAGAATGGGTCGTCTCGACGTTGCCGACGGCACCATTTACGCTTTGGCGCAATGGTATCCTCGGGTAGCTGTATTTGATGATGTGGAGGGATGGAATATTGAACCTTATCTGGGAGCCGGAGAATTTTACCTGGGGTACGGAGATTTCGAATACCATGTCACTGTGCCTTATGACCATATTGTCGTGGGTTCAGGGGAATTGATCAATCCTAAAGAAGTCTTGACCAAGCAGCAACAGGACAGGATGCAGCAGGCAAGCCAAAGCGACGAAACGGTTTATATTGTAAGTTCGGAAGAGGCGAACAGTCCCAGTACCACACGTCCAAAACAAGAAGGGAAACTTACTTGGAAATTTCGCATAAAGAACGCCAGGGATGTGGCTTTTGCCTCTTCCAAAGCATTTATCTGGGATGCCGCCAAAATCGATCTTCCAAGTGGTAAAAAAGCCTTAGCCCAATCCGCTTATCCAAGGGAAAGTGATGGGCAGGACGCTTGGGGACGATCTACAGAATATAGCAAAGCTTCTATAGAACATTATTCGGAGTGGTGGTACGAATATCCCTATCCTGTAGCCGTAAACGTGGCCGCTGATATTGGAGGAATGGAATATCCCGGCTTGAACTTCTGTAGCTATAAAAGCAAAGGGGATAGGTTGTGGGGAGTTACTGACCATGAGTTTGGCCATAACTGGTTCCCCATGATTGTGGGTACCAATGAGCGCAGATATGCTTGGATGGACGAAGGCTTTAACACTTTTATCAACCATTACAGTACTCTGGAGTTCAACAACGGAGAATACCCTTCCACCTTGAATGAAACCAGAAGATTTGTCGGCTGGCTGACCAATGAAAACAGAGAAGGCATTGATACTTACCCTGACGTCGCCAATACGGCCAATCTTGGCATGATTGCCTACAGAAAGCCGGGTATGGGATTGATTATGCTGAGGGAATATATCTTGGGTGAGGAGAGGTTTGACAATGCCTTTAAATCCTACATCAACGCTTGGGCTTATAAACATCCCCAACCGAACGATTTCTTCAACCATATGGAAAATGTGGCCGGGGAAGATCTTTCCTGGTTCTGGAAAGGCTGGTTCTATGGCAATGGAAACATCGATATCAGCATAGACCAGGTTGTTCCTTTTGGAGAGAGCCAAGTGATCATCTTGTCCAACAGAGGAGATTTTCCGATGCCCGTTATCTTGGAAGTAAGTTATGAAGATGGCTCCCAGGAGAGAATTAATCTTCCTGTGGAAATCTGGCAAAGAGGCAATCAGTGGAACCACTTGCTTAAAAACAACAAGGCAATAAAAAGCGTAGTGGTAGATCCTGACAAAGTCATGGCGGATATCAACATTTCCAACGACAGCTGGCCTTCAGGTATTTACAACAAGTAATTTGTTTTTATAAATTAAAGAAGCCCTGCTTCCGCTGATAATTCAGATGGAGGCAGGGCTTCTTTTTTAATCTGGTTGAACGGCTTGGATAAGGTGTTAGATGTTCTTCAATAGAGACTTTTAGTACTTAACTTGTATTGGGATTTCAGAAGTAAGAAGGGCTGGAGCTGTTCCGAATTTCCTATTCCTTGAATAAACCGGGTTCCTCTTCTGTAGTTTTTGAAGCTCCGGTCTAATAGTCGTCATTTGCCTCCACCCAATAGCCCGAAGGATCCTGGAAGAAAACCTGTCTGATCCCGTCGGGTCGGATATGGATTTTGTTTTTGTTGCCCCGGGCGTCCTCAAATCCGATAGCGTTAACCTTGAGTTTTTGGATAAAAGCGTCCAGGTCTTCCACGCTCACACAGAGGTGGTTACTCCTTCTGAATACCAGCTCTTCCCAAGGCTCCTCAATGAGATGTAAGGTCCCGCTGCCCAATTTGAACCAACGGTGAAGCCCGTCCTTGAAAGGTTCTTCTACTTCTTTTAATCCAAGGATTTCGCCATAGAATTTCCCGCTTTTTTCGAGATCTTTTACAAGGACGGCGATGTGGCTGAATTTGGTCATGGGAGGCAATGGGTTGTTGGTTACTGGGACAAAGTTAAATAAAGGGTAGTTGAAGAATTAATCATGAATGGTGAAAAAGAAAGGGCGGGTGATATGCCCGCCCTTTGTTGTTATTGTTCTTGGCTTTCCTCAAAATGAAAGGCCAGCTTCTCCGCCTCGTCAAACAGCTTGATGGCCTGTTGATAGACTTCGTTGATGTCATTGATCACTTTATAGAAAGCATTGTCATCATACAGGGATCTACCCATATGGGCTTTTATTAGTGTTTTAAGGTACTCTTTGGATTTGCTATAATCCTTTTCATCAAAAGGAGCCTTGTTCTTTTCGGCAATTTTGATCAAGTCCTGGAGCATGGCATCGGAGACTTCGAAATTCTCATAATACTGCTCAAAGCTCATATTTTCAAACTTCTTCTTATTGTTCTCCAAGTAACCGAGAATAAATTCACGATGTGAATCAGTACCGAAGATGCGGTTGACATAGGGACTGATCATGGTGGTATCCCATGGAACAAAATAATCCGGCATGATACCGCCGCCGCCATAAACTGTACGCCCTTTTACCGTCTCATATTTCAAGCTGTCATTGAATTTGATACTGTCTGCGTTGAAGAATTCGCCATGATCCAGTCTATTGATCCAATCCAAATTATAATCATCTTCTCCTTCTCCGTAAGGTTTTTGGATAGATCTACCGGATGGGGTATAATATCTGGCTATGGTGAGGCGCAATTCGGCACCATCTGATAAATCAATGGGCATTTGTACCAATCCTTTTCCAAAGGATCTTCTGCCTACGATCAAGCCTCTGTCATTATCCTGAAGAGCTCCTGCCACGATTTCAGAAGCAGATGCGCTTCCTTCATTGATCAATACCACTACGGAGCCGGATTCAAATGACCCTTCCTTGGTGGCAAATGCTTTTTGGTTATACCTGTTCAGCTTACCCTGTTGGGAGACAATGACAGCATTATTGCCTAAAATCTCATCCGCTACACTTATGGCAGCACCCATATAACCCCCGGGATTGCCTTGCAGGTCTAGGACCAGTTTGGTCATTCCCTGTGATTTCAAATCGGTCAGGGACTTCACGAATTCGTCATAAGTAGTGGCTGCAAAGCGGGTAATCTTGATATAGCCTACCTCATCATCAATCATGTAAGAAGCGTTGATACTATATTGTGGGATTTTGTCACGTGTGATAGAATAATCCAACAATTCGTCTTCGTTTTTCCTCTTGATATCAATATTGACCACACTTCCTTTTGGTCCTCTCAACAAATCAAAAACATCTCTATTGGTGACGCCTGTACCGGCTACCGTTTTACCGTCTACCTTGATGATCTGGTCGTTGGACTGTATGCCCAATTTTTCGGAGGGGCCTCCTGTGAGAGGGGCAACCACGTATATGGTATCCCTTAAGATGCCAAATTCGATTCCTATGCCGTCAAATTCTCCTTCAAGCTGGGATTTGGCCAAGTCCGCATCTTTTGACGTGATATAGCTGGAATGGGGATCAAGTTTCTCCAGCATCTTCTCGATACCGTACTCCACCAGCTCATTGGTGTCCACACTGTCCACATAATCCCGGTTTATATAGGTAAGAACTTCCTGCATTCTATAGATGGCCGACTTGAAATCGTTTCGGTCCGACTTGGGTTCTGCAAAGGTCGCTCCTATCCATATTCCGGCCGATATGGCTAAGGCGAGTATGATAGGCAATCGGATCTGTGCCTTGGTATTTTTTTCTTCGCTCACGTTGTCCTCTTTATGGTTTTTTATTGCAATATTTTACAAAATTCAGTAATATCCAAATATATTCCTTAACATCATTCGGCTTAAATTGGTTTTTTGTAAACCAATTTAAATCACATTTGACCAAGGAATTCGTCTTTTTTTGAGACAAAAACGGTACTTTTGTAAAACATGCCAATACCAAAAAACATACCGAAAAGTTCGATAAGAGATCTCGTGGATCAAAACTATGTTTTTGCGGCGGTTTTGCATTTTTTCGGTATAAGTTTTTTTGACTATGAAGAGAAATCTTTGGACGAGGTCTGTAAGAAATTCAAAGTGAGTCCCTCACAGATCATGAGCGAGCTGGAGAATTGGGCCATGAAGAAAGAACCTACCAACGAGGAATTGTTTCTTCATCCTATAGAGGTGCTTGTGGAATATTTGAAGAAGAAGCACCATTTTTTCCTGCGGCAGGAGTTGCCCTTCCTGTCGAGCATGATCGAAGGGATTAAGCCCGATAAAAAGTATGAGGGATTGATGGCCGATATGAAATTGATGTTTCCCTTATTTGTGGATGATTTTATCCATCATATCCACGAAGAGGAAAACACGCTTTTCAGGAGGATAAACCTATTGCATCAGATAGAACGGGGAGAGTATAATATGGTGGATGCCTTGGCACTATTGGACACCACACCTATAAGTGATTTGGCGGATGAACACGAAGTCCATGACGACGAAATGGAAGGTATCCGGAAATTGACTTCCGACTATTCGTTGACGCCGCCGATCCCCATCACCATGAAAGTGCTGTACCATGAGCTACAGAATTTTGAGAAAGAGCTGGTCATTCATGCCAAAATCGAGAATGACCTGCTTTTCCCAAAGGCCATAGAATTGGAGAAGGAAGTAAAGAGGAAATTGGTCAATAAAATCAAGTGGAATTAAATGGCGAGGGTACTGGCAATTGATTTAGGAACAAAAAGAACAGGGATTGCAGTTACAGATGTATTGAAGATAGTGGCCAACCCGCTGGAAACCATTGAAACGGCGAGACTGCTTTCCTATCTGGAGGACTACCTCAAAAAAGAAGACGTAGATACGATCGTAGTGGGTTACCCCAAAGCCCTGAATGGCTCCGATACCCAGATGACCCAGCCCGCCATCAATCTAAAAGGACGGCTGGCCAACAAATATCCCGATCTGAAAGTGGTTCTTGTAGACGAGCGGTTCACTTCAAAAATGGCCATGAGAACCATGATAGAGATGGGCAGCAAAAAGAAAGACAGAAGAGAAAAAGCAGGTAATTTAGATAAAGTGAGTGCTGCAATAATATTACAAACCTATTTAGACCAACTATGATATATCCGATAGTGTCCTACGGAAATCCGATATTAAAAAAAGAGGCAGAAGAAATCAAGGAGGGGGATGACATTTCCGGATTGATCAAGGACATGTTTGACACCATGGACCATGCCAACGGTGTAGGGCTGGCTGCTCCCCAAATCAACAAGGGAATCAGGCTTTTTGTCATAGACAGTTCTTTGATGATTGACGAGGATGATGATGAGAAAGGCATAAGGAAAGTTTTTATAAACCCCATCATATTGGATGAGTATGGGGATAATTATACTTTTGAAGAAGGGTGTCTAAGCATACCGGAAGTCCGGGCAGAGATCATCCGGCCCGAAACCCTGACCATCGAATATTTTGATGAAAACTGGAAATTAAAAGAAGAAGAATTCTCCAAAATGACCGCCCGGGTCATACAGCATGAATATGACCATCTGGAAGGTATTCTCTTTGTGGATTACCTAAAAGGCTTAAAAAGAAGGATGGTGAAAGGCAAGTTGATCGATATCAGTAAGGGAAAAGTTTCCACAGACTATCCCATGATTTATCCGGTAAGGTGATGGCAGAGAATCTTCAAGTCGCCTTGTTCCAGACTGATCTTTTTTGGCAAGACAGAGGGGCAAATCTAGCCCATCTTGAAGAGAAGATCTGGTCAATGGATCGTGCGGTGGATTTGATAATCTTACCTGAAATGTTTCCCACCGCATTTACGATGAATGTGAAGGATATGGCAGAGCCTATGAACTTCACCACCACCAAGTGGATGAAACAGATGGCTTCGCAGACCAAGGCCGTGGTTACGGGAAGTGTGATCATCAAGGAATCCGGCCGTTTTTTTAACCGGCTGTTATGGGTTACGCCAGCCGGTGAAGTCTCTGTTTATGACAAAAGACATCTTTTTAGGATGGCCAAGGAGGAAGCGCATTTTGATATGGGCCAGCAGAAAGTTTTCGTGGAGCTGAAGGGTTGGAAGATACTGCCACAGATATGCTATGACCTCAGGTTCCCGGTGTGGTCGAGGAACTTGCCGGATGCTGAGGGGGGCGAACTTTATGATCTTGTTTTTTATGTAGCCTCCTGGCCGGCCTCCAGAATTTCCGCTTGGGACATCTTGTTGAAAGCCCGTGCAGTCGAAAACCTTTCCTACGCCATAGGGGTCAACAGAACAGGTCTCGATGGAAACGACATCGCGTATAACGGACATTCGGCAGTCTATGATTTTAAAGGTCAGTCTTTGGCTTTCTCGCAGGATAAGGAGGATATCCTGTACGCTGAATTGGATCATGGGAAACTGAGGGCTTTCAGGGAAAAATTTCCTGCTTGGAAGGATGCTGACGGATTCCAGCTTATCCCCCGGTAGCTCTGGATTTCACTTTAGGCCGCCCCGGTGATTTTCCTTTTTTACTTTTCTTGGCTTCGCACTTCGGCCTCTGGTCTCCCGACTTTGACAAGCACTTCCAAAAAATGACTCCTTAACCCCATGACAATTAGTAGCTGCGCGAGCAGATAGGTTCCCATCATTAATATATCCACCTCCTCCAGTGGCTGAAAAAACAAATCGATCAAAAATATTGCCTGGGAAATAAAGAAAAGCACCGAGCCTATAAGTACCTGCCAAAAGCTGGAGTCGTTGGTCTTCTTAAACCTTAACCTAGCCGTCGTAACCAACATTACCATGGCACAGAGATAGATGATTATCGGGGCCTTTATGGATCCCAGTTGTCGGTGGATGAGGAAATAAAGAACTGCGGCAACAAGGTAAATAGGAAGGTTGTATAAAAACAGCCTGATAAAATTAAAACTGGAGGGATTGAACGAAAGGCGCTGGCCCAGAATAAAAGCAATGTTGTAACAGATATAAGTCATCAAAAACGCGCCTAATCCATACAAGAAAAGATGAGGAAACATCAGCAGGACGTCGCCCATTAAAGCAAAAGCCAAGGCGGTGATGACGCTCTTCCGAAGAAAGCTTCCCCGGATGAGTTGGGAGCCTTTAACAAAATAGATGATCAGGGACAAAAGGATGATCGGCTTGCTAAAGTACCTGTAGTGCGGCAGGTTTTGGGCAATAAAGGACAGGTCGAGGATGCCGGCCGTCATATAGACATATAACCAGAGAATATCTTTTCGGTTCATTCAGGGGATGACATATGCTGCAAAAGCGGACGTTGATCACTGGGGGAGAATCCTTGAAATAGGGATCGAAGCATTATCGCCGAGATGTTTTCTTGTTTCACGCTATAGAGTACAAAGTATCACTGTAGGAAAATTTTCCCTCAATTTAAAACAATTTTTTTCCCAAGCAAAACCCGATGCTTTGGGAGCCTGCTTTAAAATTGGGCAACGGTTTATCGCGGCTCTATAAGATGTTAATGAGGTATTTCGGCTTACAACAAGGGGTTGTTTATACAGACACCTATTAAGCTATAGAAACAAAAATTTAGCCACGTGCACAAAAGGATCGAATAAGTAAAATTCTGTTTTGGCTTTATCACTTTCTGTTTTAAAAAATATTATACCAAAGTTGATGTTAACCAATTGTTAAGTAACTTTGTGAACAAATGTTAAATACATAACAAAAAACAAAAAATCAGTGTCCCTTCTAAGCCCTACCTTTGCATTTAGAAGAGCATAAAATCAATCTATTCAAACCAAATTAATTATGAGGCAATCATTACTTAACAGTCTTTTTGCGCTTGCAATGTTTGTACTGGCCATGGGGCAACTATCTGCCCAGGTGACAACCAGTAGTGTCCAGGGAAGCGTTACGGATGACAGTGGAGAATCCCTGATCGGGGCGACTGTAAGGGCGGTTCATGAACCTTCCGGATCAGTGTACGGAGCCGTCACCAACTTGGAAGGCCGATTCAACCTTCCTAATATGCGGGTGGGCGGTCCATATACCATTGAGGTGAGTTTTATAGGTTACGAGCCTCAGACCTATAGTGGTATTATTCTAAGGCTGGGCGAGCCTTATGCTTTAAACGCTGTGATAGCCGAAACCGGTGTTGAACTGGCGCAAGTGGTAGTAACCGCTGAAGGAGGGGATGATTTTAATTCTGCACGAACTGGTACGGCTACCAATGTCACCAATCAGCAATTGACCAATCTGCCGCAGATTAGCAGAAGTGTCACGGAATTTACGCGTTTGACGCCACAGGCCAATGGCAATTCATTTGCGGGACGTGATTCTAGATACAACAACCTGCAAATTGATGGAGCCAATTTTAATAATGCATTCGGTCTGAGCGGCGGCTCCCTTCCAGGAGGGAATTCCCAGCCGATTTCTTTGGATGCTATTGAGGAAATCAGCGTCAACATCGCTCCTTATGATGTGACCCAAAGCGGATTTACCGGAGCGGGAATCAACGCAGTGACGCGAAGCGGTACCAATACCTTTACCGGATCCGCGTATGGATTTTACCGTAACCAGGATTTTCAAGGAAGAAGAATAGGTGACGTGGAATTGGAAGCGGTGGAAGCTGCCACTCGAAACTATGGCTTTAGATTGGGCGGGCCGATCATTAAGAACAAATTGTTCTTCTTTGTCAATGCTGAGCGTGAGGAAGACACTGGGGCAAATGCGTCAGGAGCCAATCTTTGGAGAGCTTCAGAGGACGGGATCGCTGATCCTGAAAACAACATCGCAAGGACCAGAAGGTCTGATTTGGAAGCCGTCAGGAACCATCTGATCAACCAGTGGGGCTATGATCCGGGTAGATACGAAGGATATGCCAATGAAGCGGAGCAATACAGTACCAAGTTTTTGGCCCGTGTAGACTGGAACATTAATGACAAACATAAATTGGCCGTACGTTACAACCAGGTAACCGGCGTATCCAACCAATTGGCCAACGGAGCATCTGGTCCAAGACCTAGGAGCGGAGGGGGAAGCAATTCGGCAGCCAATAGGGTCAGCCAAAATTCCATGACTTTTGAAAACGGAAATTATGGCTTTGAAAATAAAGTACAGTCCATCACCGCTGAATTAAACAGTTATTTCAGCTCCAAGTTGTCCAACCAGTTCTTGGCTACCTACTCAAAGATCCAGGATACCAGAAGCACGCCAAGTGACCAATTGTTTCCCTTTGTCGATATTTGGGACGGGGGAATGAGGTCGGATTCTTTGGGTAATCCCTACAAGGTTCCAGGAGACATGAACTACATGAGTTTCGGTACGGAACTGTTCTCCTACAAAAATGATGTGGTCAATGATAATTTCTCTTTTATCAACAACCTGACCTACATAGAAGGCAACCATACCTTTACCGCTGGTGCGGCATTCGAAATCCAGAAATTCGGAAATAGCTATACCCGTATGGGGACATCCTATTACCGATATGCTTCTGTAGAAGATTTTCTTTCCACGGGCACACCTAATGAAGTAGCGCCGACTATGTTCGGTTTGACCTACCCCTACGCAGGTCAAGATACTTATGCGCGGATCAATTTCGGTCTTGCTTCAGTATATGTTCAGGATCGCTTCTCAGTAAACGATAAACTGGATTTGACCTTAGGACTTAGAGCAGAACTTCCTATCTACCTGAACGATCTTACTCCCAACCCCTCTATTGACGCCACTACCTTAATCAACCAATATGGAATGCCTACCAACTATAATTCCGGTGCTTGGCCGAAATCTAAAGTAATGGTCTCTCCAAGGTTTGGGTTTAACTATGATGTCATAGGCGACAGAAGCCTTACCGTTCGCGGTGGTACAGGGGTATTTTCAGGACGCGTACCGTTCGTATGGCTAACCAATATGCCAACCAATGCCGGCGTATTGCAGAACACCATTGAACCTGGCAGCTACAATGATGTGGCAGGATGGATCAACAATCTTACATTCCAGCCGGATATGTACTACCATGTAAACAATGTGCCTCAAGGAGCTGAAGATGTATTTATCTCAAGCCCCACAGGCGGCGCACCGGGTTCCTTTGCTTTGGTGGACAGGGAATTCAAAATGCCTTCTGTCTGGAGAAGTAGTTTGGGAGTGGATTATTATCTTCCTAACACCCCTATTATGCTTACGGCTGATTTATTGTACACTAGGGATATCAACTCTATATTCCAGTACGGTGCCAACAGGATCAGATCTGCCAACAGGATGGATTATGGATCCAGCGGTGAGCCCGGCGATTATGGAGATACCCGAGAACTTTTTATCCCTGGACAAAGTACGGCTTACAATCCTGTAATGGGCGGTAACAATGCCACAGTTTTGACCAATACGGACGTAAAAGGTCATAGCTTCAGTGGAACGTTTGGTTTATCGGTGCCTGATTACAACGGGCTTTCTGCCTCTGTATATTACACCTATTCTGCTGCCAAAGAAGTGTCGGCCAATGCCGGTTCCAGTGCCAGTTCGGCTTGGGGAGCAAGTCCCACGATCAACAGCCCCAATGACCAGATGTTACATATCTCCAATTTTGCCGTGCCTCATCGCGTGGTGGGTAGTTTGAACTATCGAATTGAATATGCTAACTCTTTGGCCACTACTGTTGGGGTTTACTATAATGGTTCTCACCAAGGCAGATTCTCTTACATCTATGGTAACGATATCAACGGTGACGGTATCAATGCTGATCTGCTTTACTTACCAAAAAACACTGCTGACGTTCCTTTCGTGGATATCATCAGCGACGGGAAAGTAATACATACTGTAGCGGAGCAAAGGGCAGCCTTGAATGAATTTATTGCAGCGAATGATCTTGAAGAATTCAGGGGGAAATATGTGCCAAGGAACCAGTTCCTGATGCCTTGGTTGAACAGGTTTGACGTAAGGGTGCTTCAGGATATCTTTGCGAATATCGGCGATAGGAGAAATACCCTCCAACTGAGCGTGGATATCATCAACTTTGGTAACCTATTGAACAATGAATGGGGAATCCAACAAAATCTGAACGGGGCGCAAAACCTTCTTTCCAGAACTTCTGCTACTCCCGCCAGCGGCATTCCAAGTCTGAACATGAACAGGATTTCCGGTGAATTTCCTGTGACCACATTCCAAAATGCCAGCAGCTTCAACACGACCTGGAGCATGCAGGTAGGTGTGAGGTATATCTTTTAGTTGGAATTTTACACATAAAAAAAAACGCTCCTTATTAAGGAGCGTTTTTTTTATGTCTTTTTTAAAGCGCCATTCCCCTGTCTAGTGACCAAAGCCAAGCATGGCCAACGGATGTTTTCCTTCTAATCCACAACCCCAATTGTAGGCGTTTCTTTGGAATTGTAAGGTTGATTGGGGAGATAGCTCCCTCGAATTGGAGGACTGATAGTCCTTAAAGTTGATCCCCTTTCTTCTTGGGTTTCTTTTGCCATTGATAATCTGCTTTTGCCATCCATGTTTTATTTGATTTAAATAAAGAAAACAATGGTATAGGTTGCTTTTTAATCAGCAATATACCTCTATAAAAGAGGCTGATCCGTATAAACATTCAATAGAGAAAATCCAAAATCAGGGACAATTTCCAACAATGAAGCGACAGACCAAAATTATACTTATAGTAGGCATAGCCCTGGTGGTGGCCGTAACTTTTTTCTATCCAAGACTCGACCTTTTTGCAGATAAGGATCAGCCTGTCGCAGCAAATAATACGGCGGGTTCCTCAGGGCCTCTACCCGTGGAGGTGGTACAGATCCAACCCCAGAAATTGGAAAACAACCTGAGCGTAACCGGCAATGTCATTCCTAATGAAGCAGTCAACCTGCGGGCTGAGATTTCCGGTCTGGTGACGGAAATAACTTTCAAGGAAGGGGAATTTGTCAAGAAGGGAACGCCACTGGTATACTTAAACGATGATGAACTCACCGCACAGAAGGACCGACTGAATTATACCCGGAAGCTTTACGAAGGACAGGAAAACCGCCAAAAGCAATTGTTGGAAAGGGAAGCTATCAGTCAGGAAGAGTATGATATCGTCTTAAACCAGTTCAATACCAATCTGGCAGATATCAACCTGATAGAGGCCATGATCAGACAGACGGTAATCCGCGCTCCTTTTGATGGAGTGATCGGGCTTCGCCAGATTTCTGAAGGATCAGTAATCACCCCATCGGATATTATTGTCAACGTGGTCAATATAGACCCTATCAAGATCGATTTTTCCATTCCCGAGCGGTACGCCAATATTGTAAAGCAAGGGTCCAGGATTACCTTCACGAATGCTGCCGTTGAAGGGGAATCGGTTGGTGAAGTTTATGCCATAGCCCCCAATATAGATGCTGCGACACGTACGCTTCAGTTAAGGGCCATCAGCCCCAACAAAGACAGGAAATTCCTTCCGGGAATGTTTGTAGGGGTTAAACTCAACTTAAACGTAGATGAAGAGGCTTTAATGGTGCCAGCTGAATCTTTGATTCCCGAATTGGATGGGTACAAAGTTTTCGTGGCAAACGGCGACAATGTCATAGAAGAGGTAAAGGTATCCATAGGTATACGTACAGAAAGAGCGGTACAGGTTACTGATGGGTTAAAAGCAGGAGATCTGGTGCTCACAACCGGAGTAATACAGGCGAAGCCAGGAATGGCAGTGAATATCACAAAGACCCATTAAATAATGGCAGGTTTATCATCGATTAGTATTAATAGGCCTGTACTGGCCATCGTTCTTTCCATCACCATTGTCCTTTTCGGGATCATTGGAATCAGTTTTTTGGGGATTAGGGAATATCCAAGTGTGGATCCGCCGATCATCAACGTGAGAACCAGTTATGTTGGTGCCAACGCGGACGTGATCGAGGCCCAAATCACAGAACCTCTCGAGGAATCCATCAATGGCATCTCCGGGATAAAATCTTTGACCTCCATCAGCAATGATGGTAACAGTAATATTACGGTAGAGTTTGATGTGGGGGCGGACATGGAGGCTGCGGCCAATGACGTTAGGGATAAGGTGTCCCGGGCGCAGCGTAACCTTCCTCCTGATGCCGAGCCGCCGGTAGTATCTAAACAGGATGCGGATTCCCAGCCTATCGTCTTTTTGAATGTCCAAAGCAACCAAAGAAGCCTCTTAGACCTCTCAGATATTGCTGCTAACGTCTTCAAAGAACGTCTGCAGACCATTCCGGGGGTCAGTGAGGTCAGGATTTGGGGAGAAAAGGAATATGCCATGCGGCTGCGGATGGACCCCATCCGAATGGCATCTTACGGCGTTACCCCCATGGATGTCTTGAGCCGGGTCCAAAGTGAAAATGTGGAATTGCCCTCAGGAAGGATAGAGGGGGCCAACATAGAGCTTTCTGTCCGAACCAAGAGCCGGTTGGTCACCCCGGATGAATTCAATGATTTGATCATCATCGAAAACGACAACAATATCGTCCGCTTCAGTGATGTGGGCAAAGCGGAGCTTGGGGCCCTGAATGAACGCTCAATCATGAAACGGGATGGTATACCCATGGTAGGCGTGGTATTGGTCCCTTTGCCAGGGTCCAACAGTATTGAGATTGTAGATGAATTTTATAAAAGGCTGGAAAGCATCAAGCGGGATCTGCCGGAAGATATCGTGTTGGGCATAGGCTTTGACTCCACCAGCTATATCCGAAGTTCACTTTACGAAGTCCAGGAAACCATTATCCTTGCTTTCCTTTTGGTGGTTATCGTTATCTTCATGTTTTTGAGGGATTGGCGGACCACATTTATACCGGCCCTTACCATTCCCATTTCCTTGGTCGGGGTGTTTTTTGTCATGTATTTAATGGACTTCTCCATCAATGTACTGACGCTTCTCGGAATAGTACTTTCAGTCGGGCTGGTGGTGGATGATGCCATCGTGGTATTGGAGAATATTTATACCCGAATAGAGAAAGGGGAAAATCCCAAGGCAGCTGCGGAGAAGGGTACTGAAGAGATATTCTTTGCTGTAATTGCCACTACCGTCGCTTTGGCAGCGGTATTTTTACCCGTTATTTTCCTTACGGGGACCACTGGGCGACTGTTTCGGGAATTCGGGATTGTGGTTGCTGGATCGGTCATTATTTCCTCCTTTGTGGCCCTGACGATGACGCCTATGTTAAGTTCAAGGCTTCTGAAGAAAAGGGATAAGCACAGTTGGTTTTACAACAAGACCGAACCTTTTTATGTATGGCTGAACGACAAATACAACCTTGCGCTGGCTTCTTTTATGAAGGTGAGATGGCTGTCTTTTGTAGTCATTGCGGCGATGGGCGTGGGGATTTATTATATGTTTCTGTCCATCCCGACAGAATTGGCGCCCGTAGAGGATCGTGGAGAAATCCGGATCAACGTCACCGGGCCTGAAGGCGCAACTTTCGAATACATGGAAAGGATCATGGATGAACTTGATGTTGAACTGGCCGAAGCCATTCCTGAGTCAGAAAGGGTTGGTCTTATCTCTATGACGTCACCAGGTTTTGGATCGGCAAGTACCAATTCAGGCTTTATCAGGGTCATCCTTAAAGATGCTGTCGAAAGGGAGAGAAGCCAGCAGGAAATATTTGAACAGATCTCTGGGATTTTGAAAAATAAAACATCTGTAAGGGCCTATGCCTCCCAAGCGCAATCCATAGGAGACCGCCGTGGAGGATTACCGGTACAGTATGTGATTCAAGCGCCTACTTTGGACAAGTTGAAGGAAGCTATTCCCGGTTTTATGGATGCGGTAAACCGAAGCCCGCTGTTTGATTTTAACGACATCAACCTAAAATTCACCAAGCCTGAGATTGAGGTGGAGATAGACCGAAACAAAGCTAGAAATATCGGGGTATCAGTACAAGAAATCGCCAGAACCCTCCAGCTTTCCTATTCCGGGCAACGATTTGACTTTTTTATCATGAATGGAAAGCAATATGAAGTGGTTGGAGAGATGCAACAAGAGGATAGGAACCAGCCGATCAATCTTACCTCGCTCTATGTCCGGGCAGAAAACGGAAGTTTGGTTCAGTTGGACAACTTGGTCACGATCAGAGAACAGAGTACTCCTCCCCAACTATATCGCTACAATCGCTTTATCAGTGCCACCATTTCGGCTGGACTGGCAAAAGGCTATACAATAGGGGACGGACTGAATGAGATGGATAGGATAGCTGCAGAGTTATTAGATGACAGCTATAGTACAGAACTTTCCGGCGCTTCGAAGGAGTTTCGCGAAAGCTCAGACAGCTTGCTTTTTGCGTTCATATTCGCCCTCATTTTAATTTATCTGGTATTGTCGGCACAATTTGAAAGCTTCATGGATCCATTGACGATCATGTTTACCGTTCCTTTGGCGATTTTTGGGGCCCTGTTGTCCTTATGGGTTTTCGATTATACGCTGAATATATTCAGTCAGATAGGCATAATAATGTTGATAGGGCTGGTGACGAAGAATGGTATATTGATCGTGGAATTTGCCAATCAGCGCAAAGCCCAAGGTTATAATATTGATGAAGCCATAATCGGTGCAGCGGGGGCGAGGTTTCGGCCAATCCTGATGACCAGTTTGTCTACCATTTTAGGAATATTGCCCATCGCCTTGGCCTTGGGGGCAGGCGCGGAGAGCAGGGTTCCCATGGGTGTGGTGGTGATCGGAGGCTTGCTTCTCTCCACCGTGTTAACCCTGTTTGTTATTCCGGCGATTTACACCTATTTAACATCTAAAGAAGGAAGATTAGTAAGAGTATGATAAAAAAGTGTTTAGCAGTAATCTTGCTGTGGTGTATTAATGGCGTCTTGTATGGACAGGAGGTCCTAACTTTTGAGGAAGTCATCCAGTTGGGACTTGAAAATAATTTCGATGTTAAAATAGCCATAAATGAAAGGGAGATTGCCGACAATGATAGAAAGATAGGAAGGGGCGCATTGCTTCCGACCCTAAATACAACATATGGCCGTACCCGAAGTACGGAAGATGTCGAACAGCAGTTTTTGGATGATGCAAATCCCAGAATCATTAACAATGCCCAATCCCAGAATGAAAATTTCAATTTGGTGGCCATCTATGGTTTGAGGGCGGATGCGGTGGTAGCCATGAAGCGGCTGGGTAAACTATCAGAAATCAGCGAGCTGGAAGCCAAGGTCGTAATTGAAAATACCGTCGCCGCCATTTCTTCTGCTTACTATAGGTTGGTGCTGGAACTTCAGAGGGACAAGCTTATGCAAGAAACTTTGGAACTATCCGAAAGACGACTGGAAATTGCAAAGGCCCAGTATGAGCTGGGCCAACAGTCCAAAAGTGCCTATCTGGCCGCACAGGTGGATTACAATGCGGATCTCTCTCTCTTGCTGTCCCAAAGCCAGGTGATCGAGTCATCCCGGATCAGCTTGAATGAGCTCTTAGCGGTGGATCCCACGGTAAATTATATGGTAAAGGATACCATTCAGGTAGGTGAAAACCTTTTGTTGGAGAATCTGGTCGACAATGCCTTTCACCACAACAAGTTGTTGCTGGTGACGCAGCGACAGGAAAACGTGGCTTACCTCCAGATACAGGAATTGCAGGCACAACGTCTTCCCACCCTTACACTCAACGGGAACTATGTCCAGTCGGTAAATAATTCCGATGCCGGGTTCATTATCCAAAACAAGCGAGATGGGATCAACTTGGGAGCGACCCTTAGCCTTAACCTGTTCTCGGGTTTTACCTTAAACCGAAGGATACAGAACGCCAAAATCCAAAGGATGAACCAGCAACATGTTTTGGACCAGTATGAAGTGCAGCTGAACTCAGATATCTATCGCGTCTATAATATTTATGAAAACAGCAAGAGAAGGCTAGAGATAGAGAAGAATAACTATGAGGTGGTAGCTGAAAATACGGAGATAGCCTTTGAGCGATTTAAAATGGGTTTGACCAGTTTTCTTGAGTTTAGGGATGCCCAAGTCAACCGTCTGGCCGCCGAAATCAGATTGATAGAGGCGGTGTTCTCCATCAAAGACACCGAGATTGAACTGATGAGGCTTTCAGGGAAAATATTTTACGAGGACAACGCAGAAGCCGTTTTATAGAAGCAAATTGTCAGCATTCAATATAGCATAGGGAGCAGGAGGCCCAAGCTGGGAGGCTCTGGGATGTGTAACCGTCTGTTTGTATGTACTTATGACAGCAAACGGGAATATTCTTATCACCAACGGTTGAAGCCTCTGCAATAGATAAGGGTTAAAACAGGAACCCTGCTGAACGGAGGATTGTTTTGCTTCCGCCCAGCAGCCCAATTGGAGGCGTCTGACATTATTTTTTTTGATCAAGTTCTTTGGGATTGTCGGTATAGAAATGGCCGGTAACGGGGAAGTCAAAAATAAATTTCACACCCCTTAACATTTTTTAACCCCCAAACCTTTAAAAGACGAAACCTTATTTGTATTTTTATAGTATATCTTAAAAACATATAAAATATCTGAAGGCTTATTGGTAATACATTTACATGAAACTTATAATATCGTTTTGCACCATTTTTTTCTTGATGCTTCATCTACAGGTTGAGGGTCAGGTTCGTGTGTTGAATGAAACAATAGAATTTAACGGAAAAGTCAATACCTCCCAAAGGAAATCCCTGATTCTTCAGAATGAGTCTGAGCAGACAAAGGAGTACAATCTGAAATTTCTGCGTGGCAACATTGCCTCGTCCCAGAACGTAAAGATATGTTTGGGAAATACCTGTTATGATCCAAAAAAGGATTTGGCGAAGGTGAAACTCAAGTTGGCTCCGGGGGAGATTTATACCGATTTGTACCTGGAATTTGATTTGGGCATTACCGCAGCAAAAGGGACTTTCGATCTTCATTTTGCCAATACGGAAAACCTCCGTGACGTTTTCATCATAGAAGGGGTTTACAATGTAGAAGGGGAACAGGGGGAGAGCAACGAAGTCGATCATAAGGACATAAAATTGGGCAGTGTATATCCCAATCCGAGTAGCAGGGTCGCCCAGTTGGACTACAAAATAAAAAACCCGGCAGTTACCGCAAGGATAGTTGTCAACAGTTTTATTGGAAATCCGGTCTTCGATCTGCGGCTTGATCCTCTTCAAAAATCCATTGTGATTAATGTGACAGACCTCAACCCCGGCATTTATTTTTACACATTAATTGTGGACAACCAAAATATAGTCACCAAAAAGCTCGTTGTCAAAAGATAATCGCTCCAAAACCCCAGCTGCGGCTATAGTTTGATAGGGAAAATTAATCCTTTATATTTGCATTTCGAAAAATGATGAGAAAATTTGCTTTCCATATATTAGTACTGCTTGTTGCTTTTTCCCTTGGTTCTTGTGGAGAATTCTACAAATTGGAGAAGAGCACCAACTGGGACGAACTCTATGAGGCGGCCAACAGGTATTACCAAAACGAAGATTACAACAAGGCCATTATTTTATATGATAAGGTCCTGCCAGTGATCCGTGGAAGTGAAAAGTCTGAATTGGCCGAGTTCAATTATGCCTATGCGCACTTCCAAACCAAAAGATACATTGAGGCATCAGGGTATTTCAAAACATTTTTTGACACCTACAACAGGAGCCCAATGGCAGAGGAAGCGTTCTTTATGCATGCGTATTCCCTTTATTTGGATGCCCCAGATTATAACCTGGACCAACGAAGCAGTAAAGAGGCTGTAAATGCCATCCAAATGTTCATCAATAGGTTTCCTTCATCTGAATCCTATGACAGGGCGATGGGGATGATCACTGATCTTCAAAAAAGATTTGAAGAGAAAGCCTATCAAGAGTCGAAGATGTATTACAGGCTGACCGATGGCCTGTTTCCTGGAGACTTTTATAGGGCCTGTATCGTCAATTTCCAAAATTTTGCCAAAAAGTATCCCGACAGCCATTACAACGAAGAACTTGCGTTCCGTTTGGTTGAAGTGAGTTATACTTATGCGGATAACAGTATCTTCAGTAAAAAAGAAGAAAGGCTTAACCAATCCTTGGAATTTGGAAAGGACTTCTTGAGGAAATATCCAGAAAGCACATATACTTCCAATATTGGCTCACTTATCACACAGGCTGAGACTGCGCTGACGGACCACATCAAGGTGAAGCAGGAATACGAGAAGAGAACCGCCGAAGCCAAAAAGGCAGCCGAAGAAGAAGAGTTGAGAAACATTGAGGCCACAGAGGCATTGAAGAAAGCAGAAAACAATCAGAATTAAATCAATAATAAAATGGCAGTTAACCCGTCAATCGTTACTAGGGATTTGGACAAAATAGCAGAAAAATCCGGTAATCTTTATGAATCGCTTCATGTCATTTCGCAAAGGGCAAAGCAGATCTCTTCCACTATGAAGGAAGAACTGAACAATAAGCTGTCTGAATTTGCATCTACAGTTGATAACTTGGAGGAGGTTTTTGAGAACAAGGAACAAATAGAAATCTCTAAATTTTACGAAAGAATGCCTAAGCCGACTACTTTGGCTATGGAGGAGTTTCTTGAAGATAAAGTGATGTTCCGTCACCCAGAAGTAGAAACCGGAGAATAGGATTGATGTTATTGCGGGGAAAACGTATATTGTTAGGCGTTACCGGCAGTATCGCTGCCTACAAAGCAGCCCATCTGACTAGATTATTTATAAAAGAAGGGGCAGAAGTACAGGTGATCCTGACTACTTCTGCCCTTGATTTTATCACACCTCTTACGCTGGCAACCCTCTCCAAAAAACCAGCATTGCATCAGTTCCAAAGTTCAGATACCGGAGAATGGAACAACCATGTTGAGCTGGGATTATGGGCTGACCTTTTTTTGATTGCTCCCCTCAGTGCCAATACCCTTGCAAAAATAGCCCATGGCTATTGTGATAATTTACTGACTGCCGTTTATCTTTCTGCCAGATGTCCCGTGATGGTGGCTCCGGCCATGGACCTGGACATGTACCAACATCCAAGTGTAAGAGAAAATCTCCAAAAAATTAGCAGGTACGGCAACATCGTATTGGATGCTGAAAGCGGGGAATTGGCAAGCGGTCTGTCGGGTCAGGGAAGATTATTGGAACCTGATAAAATAGTAGCAAAAGTCAGCGAACATTTTGATAGCCAAAACCAACTTTCCGGCAAGAAATTTTTAATCACTGCAGGACCTACCTATGAGGCGATAGACCCCGTTAGATTTATAGGAAATCATTCTAGCGGAAAGATGGGTATGGCCATTGCCGAAGCCGTGGCAAGCCAGGGCGGCGAAGTTGTGTTGTTGTTGGGGCCTAGCGAATTACAAAGTTCCCACCCAAGCGTACAGACCGTGAGGGTAACTTCGGCGGCTGAAATGTTTGAGAAGGCCAAAAGCCTTCATTCCGGTATGGATGTTTGTGTTTTTGCTGCTGCTGTGGCCGATTATACCCCTTCGGAGACCGCTACCGAAAAAATAAAAAAGGGAGAAGGGGGACTATCCCTTGTTTTAAAGAAGACACAGGATATCGCCGGGACTCTAGGGAGGTCAAAGCAGCCGAATCAGATCCACGTGGGATTTGCACTGGAAACCCATGATGAAGAGTCTAACGCCACGGGTAAGCTTGAAAAGAAAAATTTCGACATGATTGTCCTCAATTCTCTAAACGACCAAGGGGCCGGCTTTAAACATGATACCAACAAGGTGACTTTCTTTCTGAGGAATGGCGGAAAAGAGGCGTCTGCATTGTTGCCTAAAAATGAAATAGCCTTGCTTATTGTCCAAAAAATCAAAACGCTTTTTCCCCTGTAGTGGATTGCTCATATTTCTTTATCTTTATCCTCGAAGTCTAGACTGAATCCGGGTTAGAACTGTGCTGAATCTGGATCTTAACTTGATGGAAAGCTGTTAGTAGTCTCACCCGAACAAGTGGACAAAAAAATATGCATATGAAGATCCTTTGCTCCATACTCCTTGTCTTATTTTTTCGAACTGCCTCCGCCCAGCAGCTCAATTTCACTGTTACCATCAACAGTGACCGCGCAAATACCCAGGAAAGAGAGGTCTTCGACAACATGAAGACCTCCTTCGAGCAGTTTCTGAACAATAGAAACTGGATTGATGACGAATTTACCGCCCAAGAAAGGATCAAGGGAAATCTTCTGATCACCATTAATGAAATGCCCAGTGTAGGGTTGTTTAATGCTACGGTGCAGGTGCAAACCATCCGTCCGGTGTATGGGTCGAATTATGAAAGCCTGCTATTCAACTTTGCCGATAGGAGTTGGACTTTTGAATATGTAGAATCGCAACCCTTGGAATTTAACAGGTTTGGTTTTCTGGACAACATTTCTTCTTTGTTGGCCTTTTATGCCTATGTCGCTATTGGCTTGGATTATGATTCCTTCTCAGAACGAGGGGGAGATGCCTATTTCGAAATAGCCAACAATATCGTTTCCAACGCCCAAAAATCGCCCCGACCTGGATGGGATCAAAATCCATCGGACAGGAGAAACCGCTATTGGTTGGCCAACGATTTGTACGGTTCACAGGTAATGGTGCCCATTCGAGATGCTTATTATTTCTATCATAGAAGAGGGTTGGACTTACTGTCATCAAAGCCTGAAGAGGCTTTCGCAAATATCCTGCAAGCGATAAAATTGATTAGTGAAGCCAACAGCGCACAGCCCAACAGTATATTGACCATTGTGTTTATGGATGCCAAATCCGATGAGATAAGCAAAATCCTTAAAAATGCTTCTTTGGAAATCCGCACCGAGGCCGTGGAAATCCTCCTCAAGGTTGACCCCAACAATGCGAGAAAGTACAACGACATTTTAAAAGGATAGATAGTCTCCAAACCTTAAACGCCTACATAAATATTTCTTTTCGATGCTAAAAAACTTGACGATTTCCAATTATGCACTGATAGAATCGTTGGAAATGAATCCTTCTGCTGCCCTCAACATGATCACTGGAGAAACCGGAGCAGGTAAATCCATCATGTTGGGTGCGGTGGGTTTATTGTTGGGCAACAGGGCTGATACTAAAGCATTGTTGGATGAAACTAAAAAATGTATCATAGAAGGTCTTTTTAGCATCGATTCTTATGGGCTGGAGCCTTTTTTTGAGGCAGAAGACCTGGATTTTGACCGGCAATGCATTATACGCAGGGAAATACTGCCCTCGGGCAAGTCCCGAGCCTTTATCAACGACACGCCGGTGAGGCTTGAAGTACTTAAAATTCTAGGAAAATCATTGGTGGATATCCATTCCCAACATGACAACCTGTTGCTCGGGGCGGCTGATTACCAATTGTCCCTTATTGATGCTTTTGCGGAGAGCCGACTGGAACTGGCGGCCTATTCCAACAAGTTTAAGCAGTACCAGAAAACGAAACGGGCCTTTGATAAGCTATCCAAGGAAGCTTTCGAACTGCGCAAAGAAGCAGACTACAACCAGTTTCAACTGGACGAGCTCTCCGCCATAAAACTGGTAGCGGGAGAGCAACAAGAACTGGAAGAACAGCAAGAGATCCTGGACAATGCCGAAGAAATCAAGGCAAAAATCAATGAGGCACTACTTCAGCTAAACGCAGAACAATTTGGTGCCATGACAGTTCTCGGGCAGATTGGCCAGAGTGTAAATCAGCTTTCACGATACGGCCAGACCTTTATGGAGCTCAAAGAACGATTTGCCAGTGCAGTGATAGAGTTAAACGACATTTCAGCTTCATTGGAGGATGAGGACAGCAAACTGGAGGTGGATTTTGAGAAGCTGGACCGGATTAGGGAAAGGCTGAGCCGGATTTATCAATTGCAACAAAAGCATGGGGTAGATTCGGTAGAAGCGTTGATGGGGATCGAAGCCGATCTGGCCGACAGGGCCTTCCAGATCGGAAATTTGGATGATGAACTCGCCAAGTTAAAGCATGAGGCAGAAGCCGAATGGCAGGAGCTTTTGGACTTGGGAGCCATATTATCGAAAAAACGGGCAGCATCTTTTAAGCAGTTTTCCTCACATATTTCCGGCTTACTTGCCCAATTGGGTATGGAAAACGCAGTGATTGATGTTTTGCAGGTGGATACTGAACCAGCTGCCTCGGGATTAGACGAGATAGAAATTATTTTTTCTGCGAACAAAGGTATCAAGCCACAGCCTATTCGGCAGGTCGCCTCGGGAGGAGAGTTTTCCCGGTTGATGTTTGCAATAAAATTCATTATGGCTGATAAAATGGCCTTGCCCACCTTGATCTTTGATGAAATTGATACAGGCATTTCCGGCGAGGTTGCCTTTAAAATGGTGGGCATGATGCAAGAGATTGCTAAAAAGCACCAGGTCATCTGTATCAGCCATTTGCCTCAGGTGGCAGCGAAAGGAGAAAAGCATTACTTCGTGTACAAGGACAACAGTTCTGAGAGGACGATCAGTAAAATCAAACTCTTGAGCCCAACGGAAAGGGAAACCGAAATCGCAAAAATGATTGCTGGTTCCAATCCGTCCGCGACGGCATTCGAAAGTGCCAGGGAGCTATTGAGACAATAAGAGCATTGTTTGTATTCTTTGACAAGGATTAAAATAAAAAGCCTTAATTTTGTTTGCTCATATTTGAACCAAATTAAAAAAATATATTATGTCGAATAATTTATTAACTGGAAAAAGAGGCATTATCACAGGTGCTCTGGATGAAAACTCTATTGCGTGGCAAACTGCGCTTAAAGCCAAAGAAGAAGGAGCCAAATTTGTATTGACCAATGCACCCATAGCCATGAGAATGGGAGCCATTCAGGACTTGGCAAAAGAATGTGATACTATTGTCATTCCAGCAGATGCTACTTCGGTAGAAGACATAGAAAAGTTGTATGATGAAGCCAAAGAATTTTTAGGCGGTAATTTTGATTTCATACTGCATTCCATCGGCATGTCCCCCAATGTGAGAAAAGGGCGTCCCTATGGCGATTTGAATTACGAATGGGTGGCCAAAACCTATGATATATCCGCCACTTCCTTTCATAAGATGCTGCAGGTTGCGGAGAAGAAAGACATACTTAATGAATGGGGATCTGTAGTGGGGCTTTCTTACATTGCCGCACAAAGGGTGTATCCTTTTTACAACGACATGGGAGAAGCCAAAGCACTTCTGGAAAGCATCGCCAGAAGTTATGGTTATAGATATGGTAAGTTAAAAAAGGTGAGGGTAAACACCATTTCGCAGTCCCCGACGCGAACCACTGCCGGTACGGGAATCGGTGGGTTTAGTGCATTTTATAACTTCGCAAACGAAATGTCGCCATTGGGCAACGCTTCAGCGGAGTCTTGTGCAGAATATATCATCTCCCTGTTCTCGGATTATACCAGAATGGTGACCATGCAGAACCTCTTCCACGATGGAGGGTATTCTTCCGCAGGGATTACCGAGGATATTATCGAAAAATATTTGGTGAAATAAAAATACAGCCCCTTCAATGGGGCTTTTTTTATGCTGCGTCTTATTCTAACGGTTGGTGGAGTTTTCGCTTTTCTTCCTTGGGGCGGGGCGTCAGGTGATGTTTTTCGATGGCGCGTGAGCAGGCGTTCCACCTTAGTATAGCATCACTGTTTTCAGTTGTCGTTAAGGTCATCGCCCGTTCAAAAGCCTCCATGGCTTCTTTAAACCATTCGTACGCATCATGTTTGCTGTCCGGAAACTCCCGGCGGAGAGCTGCCTTTCCTTCCCGTTCCCGGATAATGCCGGTATAGTATTCCCGCTGATAATCATCGGACAATTGGGAAAGCAGTTTATTGGCCTCTTTCCCAGAATTGCCTTTTTTAAATTGATCTGTGAGACACAAAATTAGTTTAACCAATGCTTCCTGATGGTTGGGTTCAATGGCCAATATGTCACGGCAAATGCTTTCAGCCTGTTCTGGATCCTGAAGCAACCTGTAACGATCCACTTTTTCCAAAGCTCGGGGTATAGCTTCTCTGTTGATTTTTTTTAGTTCAGCCATTATTTTAGTTTTTTTCTAAACAAGTTAACGTAATGGAAACCAATTTCCAAGCGTCCAAATAGCGCAAATATTATGCCTGCCAAATGACTTTGCTCTAGCAAAATATAGTGCGGCAATAGTACAATAAGAAGTTCCTGCGGTATTATCATCAGATCCTTTTTTCCCCACCAAGTTTTCGGGACAAATCAGGACTCAGGTTTGACCTTTTATATTACCCAAGAAATGAAAAAAATCACTTCCTGCCTTTCCGTTTTATCCTTTGCCGTTTTATCCTGCGGTTCCCCCCAAACAGAGGCTCCTGTCAGCTCTTCCCAAGCCGACCTTTCCTTTTTGCAAGATTACAGCATCAAATATTATCTTAAGGAAAAAGCACTCCCCAAAAAGGTATTTGAAGACCGAAACGGCACCGTGCAAGTGCTGACGGAGGATGGAATATACCGAACCCATGCAGGTCTTTTTCTTCATCCCGGTGAACTGATTTCCGACCGGACTTACCTCCCCATGGCGGATAAGAATTTGTCCGGTATGGGCATGCTGCAGGATCAGTTCCTGTATGTGGATGACCAGGCAGTGTTCGGGAATGCATGGGCGGGCTCGCTATATGTAAAACATCAATTGGACAAGCCTTCCCTTGTAGCAGGCGGGAACAGCTTTGATTTTTTGTTATCCGACGGGGTATCTGTGGAGTATCTCGTGGACGGACAATCGGTGTGGAAGGGAAGTCTAGGAGGGGAAAGGATATTGGAAATCAAATATACCCCTGCCTCCAAGGGTTTTCTGATGCTGACACCGATGGCTTTGCACTTGTTCAGTGTTGAGGATTTGATGACAGAAAAGATTTTTTCCGGCCCGAATTTGACCAGTTTCGAGGTTTTGGCTCAAGGTGGTGAAATAATATTGGGGACAAACAACGGTTATCAGGAACTGGATGGGACTTCCTTTAAACCCTTGACTGAAATCAACAACAAACTTCCCTCCCCACAGATCACTGTGGTAAAGGAGGTACAGGGCAAGCTCTGGTTTGGTTCTGACAGGGGTGCCTTCAAGCTGAATGAAGAAGGGGGTTTTGATTATTACTATGGGGAAAGGTGGTTGACAGGCGAAAAGGTTATTGACATTGCCCAGGGAAGTGACAACTCCGTGCTGCTGTTGACAGAAGGCGGAGTATCCAAAATTGTTTTTGAGGAAATGACATTGCATGACAAGGCCATGTTTTACGAAAAGCAGGTCCGTCATCGCCATATCCGGTATGGCTTTAATTCCTCACTGGTAGAAATGGAAAAGGGGAATGTCAATTCCGGTAGATTGGGGGATTCGGATAATGATGGTCTTTGGACAGCAATGTACCTTGGCGGACAGGCCTTCCGGCATGCTGTAGAGCCGTCCGAAGAATCCCTGCAAAATCTCAGGGAGTCCTTGGCGGCCATGGAAAGGTTATTTACCATCAACCCTGTGCCAGGCTTTCCGGCGCGGTCCTATGCCCGAAGAGGCTACATTGATCGCTTATCCGACCCCGAAAGGTGGCAACATGCAGAAGATCCGGAATGGGACTGGAAGGCCACAACCAGTAGTGACGAAGCGATAGGCCATATCTTTGCCTTTGGCGTGGTTGCCGAACTCATAGAGGATGAGGAGCTACGAAGCAAAGCCATTACCTTGATCGACACCCTGATGGGGCATATCGTTGACAACGATTGGTATTTAGTGGATTATGATGGTCAGCCTACCACCTGGGGACGCTGGAATCCCGAGTATGTCAATGGCTTCCCCTCGGAGGTCGGCGACAGGAAGCTCAATTCTTCCAATATTATTGCCATGCTGCAGACCGCCTATCATTTTACCGAAAAGGAAATCTACAAAGAAAAAGCCTATGAGCTCATCAATGACCACGGCTACCTGGACAACCTGATGGTGCCTATGGAGAGGATAGGACAGGCTCCTGAGGGTGCAGGGGATTGGGCCAGCATGCTCTCAGGATCCTGGAACCACTCCGATGATGAGATGTACTTTTTGGGATATTGGGGCCTGTACCGCTATGCTTTTGATGATTCCTTAAAAGTGAAGTACAAGGAGGCGATCTTGGATCATTGGGAGGCGGAGAGGCCTGAAAAAGAAGGCGCCTGGAACATTTTCACGGCCATGGTAACAGACGACTATGATCGGGAAGAAGCCCTGTGGTACCTGCAGGAATATCCATTGGATCTGATCCATTGGACCATGAAAAACAGCCACCGGAAGGATATTGAATTGCTGGAGCCAAATTTCAGAACACAAACCACCAAAGTAGTCCTTCCGCCGGATGAATTAAGAATATCCAGACACAATGCGAACCGCTTTGTACTGGACGGCGGCAGGGATGGTACGCAAGAATTAAGTGCCGGTGATATTTGGTTACTACCCTATTGGATGGGAAGATATCTCGGAGTGATCGGAGCGCCCGAAAGTGGCCGATAAATATTTATGGATGGCTCGAAACACTTGTTTCGAGCCTTTCTTTTTTTGCGTTAGGAAAAGCATGTAGGGATCGGATTTTCCAGCAATAATCACTTCAGACCAATGAATTGTATGTGTCAAAATAGCAGCGAAGCACCCGGGTTTTTCGTTCTGACGATTTTAATGGCGGACCGACTTATTCGTATAAGGAAGATTTTTTTGATAATCCTATGCCTTTGTCTGTTTAGTTCCTGTTCCAGAAACAGACCCGCTCCATGGATGGGTCCAGAACTTACCCAGCCCCGTGAGCATTTGACCACCGAGCACTTATCCCGCGACACTACCTTTGGGTTAATGGACATGAGCTTTTTCGCAAAGCCTGCATGGGCAGACGAGGCTGTCCATCGCTTTTCGGGTTCATTGTCATTTGATGACGTCAAAATTCTTTTCCATAAGGAAAGAGAGCCTTACCCCGGAGAAGATATTTTTCCCGGAGTAAGCCTGAAATTTATCACTCACGAAGGAGAATTGATACCACTCGTCAAGGAACATCTTATTACCAGGGAGCAAAGCAAAAGTTACTGGGACCTGTTTGTGGGAACCGGAGCGGTATGGCAGGAAGAGGGGGATGGGGAGTGGAGCCGTGCGTCTTTTCCCCTCACCTTGACCGATAGATATATGGGACAGGCTATTAATTGCGTAGCGACCTTTGTTTACACCCCCAATAAAACAAGCAATATTTGCCTACAATGTAGTCAGGAAACAGCCCATCTGGCGTATGGACAGCTACGTGATATCCGTGCTACGCTTACTGCCCAATACGAACATAAAAATTATCCGAATTCCGCTCATTTAATTCAAAAACACCTTCAGCTCCAATCACAGCGGTTTCCGGTTTATTCCTTGAGTGAAATTGATGTTCAGCAGGAGATTGCTGACGAATTGGACAGGCCTCGATATACGAATGCTCCGGTGAGCCTAGGAGCAATATGGCTGGACGGAAAGCTTTATCTACATCCACCACAGACGCGGCATGGTCTGTATCCTTTTCCCCGTGAGATGCGACATGCCGTCAATTCCGTAACCAAAAGTATGGCAGGATCGCTTTCGCTCCTGTATTTTGCCCAACGATACGGGGAGAGCATTTTTAATGAACTTATCACTGATTATGTGCCTGAGCTGTCCGGGCATCCTGGCTGGCAAAACGTGACATTTTCCCACACCTTGAACATGGTAACAGGTACCGTGGGAAGTGAGAATAGTGAGCATTTCGCGGACATTCTTGTCATGCCTAGGACGGCCAAAGAGGCCATCAATAACATTGCTTCTTTGGATGATGCTTCAGCTGCGCCGGGAGAAGAATTTAATTATGGCCCTACCAACACTTTTGTTCTTTCGTATGCACTCCAAAATTATGTAAAAAAGAAGGAAGGAAATGAAATGGGCTATTGGGATTTAGTTAGGGAAAACGTACTCGTCCCTATTGGAGCTGAGCATTTTGCTTTGCGGCATACGGTTGAATCTCATGGTACAAAAGGAATCCCATTATTGTCCTACGGGGCCTTCCCGACAATTGACGAAGCGGCTAAAATAGCCCTCCTTTTATCCAATGAAGGCAATCATCAGGGTCAACAACTGTTGCATAAAGAAAAAGCCAGCGAGGCTCTTGGCCGCTCCACTAGAGGTGCCCATAATACCGGCCACGACTTTCGGGGATCAGGATATCAACACGGCCTCTGGTCAAGAAGTATCAGGAGTGGGAAATGTAAGGTCGCGGTCCACTACATGCTGGGATATGGTGAGAATTACGTGGTGTTTTTGCCCAGTAAAGCCATTATCTTCGCTTTCATGGATGAACAAGATTTAGATTTTAGCCGCTTGGTCCAAAGCGTAGAAAAAATCAAATCATCCTGTCCCCAAGAATGAACCATGTCACCTACCCAATCCAAATCAGGGATTTTCTAAGGGATAAAATACGAGGGCTTTATAACTGTCCGGTTTCCGGCAGATCCCCATTTTACAGTTTGATGAAAATCTTCTTCTTGTATAAAATATAAGCTGGGATAAAATTGATCGCTACAAAAAGCAGCGCGTACAGCATGCTGGGGAATTTCAGCTGAATGCCGATATCCGACAAGGCAGACACAAAAAGCTGGTTGATGGATTGTCCTCCAAAAGATAAGCGATAGAAAATCAATGAAAGCAAATCAGCCAATACATAAACGGCTATCGCATTGGCCCCAAATACTATTCCTACATAGGTTCCTTTTGTTTTGCCTTTGATATCTACCATAAAATAAATCGCTCCCAATGCCAAAGCAGCTAATCCTGAGGTGATGAGGACAAATGAACTGCTCCATAGATTTTTGTTCACGGGAAAGCCCAAATGCCAGAAATACCCCACAGCAACTGACAAAAGCCCTAAGGACATGAGGTAATTGGCCTTTTCTTGGGGAGCTACTTTGCTCAAAAATAGCCTCCCTGCCAGAAGCCCCGTAATACCTGTGGCGATAGCGGGCAAGGTGCTTAAAATACCCTCCGGATCCCAGGTTCCCTGGTATTTTCGACCGGGTAGAAACTGGCTGTCAATCCAGGCGGCAAGATTAAGGCCCGGCTCCAAACTCACCACACCTTGACCTGGAACCGGGATCAGTACCATAGCCAGCCAGTAGCCTATTAGGATAAGCGCCGCTGTCCAGGCTTGGGTCTTCCAATCTGTATTTAAAAACAAAATCGCGCAGACAAAAAAGACCGCTGCGATCCTATGCAGCACGCCCGTCCATCGGAGATCTATAAAGTTAAAGTCCGGGATCAGGTTGAGGATCATTCCCACAGCGTATATTTTCAAGGATCGGATAAGGATCTTGCGGTACATTTCTTTCTTGTCTCCTCCCGCCTCCCGCCTCCGGGAATAAGCCAGCGCAATAGAAACGCCCACGATAAATAAGAAGAAGGGGAAAACCAGATCGGTCGGTGTCAATCCATCCCATTTAACATGTAACAACGGGGAATAGACATGTTCCCAGCTGCCGGGATAGTTGACAAGAATCATGGCTGCGATGGTAAATCCACGCATGGCATCCAAAGAAATTAACCGTGAATGTTGGAGGGTCATATTTGAGGAATAAAAGTGACGATCAATGGTCTGTTGTTTATAATTGTAGTATTAGTACTGTGTGTAATAATAATTGGACTACTTAACGCTGGCATAATATGAGGCATAAATGTTTCCATCAATATTCAAGTCATTTTGCCGTCTTAATTATGGCTATTTTATCTATAGGCTGCAAACCCGAAAGTGAAAAGAGTTTGAAGGTAGCCTGGGAATTGGTATCTAATTTTGCGCAGAACGGTGAAGCGTTCGAGGCTAAATTCGTGCTGAGCAACACGAGCGATAGACGCTTGAATGATCAGAACTGGGCCCTTTTTTTTAGCCTTTCACCGCGTCCGCTCATGGCTCCTTTGCAGGATCAGGCTGCCAAAGTAGAACATCTTAATGGGGATTGGTACCGGTTGTCTCCTAATCCTGGCTTCCGCTTGGATCCTGACCAAAGCATCACCATTACCTATTGGGGTCAATCCGGAGTAATAAAGGAAACGGATGCCCCCCTGGGATTGTATTTCGTTTTTTATGATGAGAATGGACAGGAGGAGGTGGTACAAGTGGAGGATTTCACCGTCCACCCTTTTGAAAGAAAGGAACAGCTGCTGAGGGGGAATGCCGATGCGGAAATGCCCTCTTCCCCAGCGAAGCGGTATCAGGAGAACCTTCTTCTTACCCAACTGGAAGAGGACCAGCTGCGAAAAATTATACCTTCCCCAGTCAGCCTGCGGGTGAATGCGGGTTTTTTGCCCCTTGATAAGGAGTGGCAGATATTCTATTCACCTGAGTTGGCCAATGAAGCAAGGTTTCTCCAGAACAAACTGGTGGAATTGACGGGGACAAAGCTTGTGCTGAAAGAAGGCTCTGGCGAAGGGGAGCAAGGGGTTTTTCTCCACTCCGGCACACTTGAAGTTGAAGGCAAGCGCAGGGAAGCCTATAGGTTGGACATTGATGAAAAAGGGGTGACAATCTTTGGAAGTGATGCTGCCGGGGTTTTTTATGGGGTTCAAAGTTTGCTAGCCTTGTTGCCTTCCAAGGTATATACGGAAGATACGCCGACAATAGAATGGCCCTATATTCATATAGAGGACGCTCCACGGTTTCATTTCCGAAGCCTGCACATGGATGTAAGCAGGAATTTCCAGACAAAAGAAACCGTTCTCAAAACCCTGGATTTGCTGGCCCATTATAAAATTAACCATTTTCTTTTCTACCTGACAGAAGATGAGGGCTGGAGGCTGGAAATAGAAGGGTTGCCGGAGCTGACAGCAATAGGTGGCCAACGGCAACATGCCCAAAGTATGCATGATCCCGTATTGCACCCTTCCTATGGATCTGGGCCTGTAGCTTATGAAAAGGGCAAACATGGAAGCGGCTACTATACCAAGGCGGATTTTGTGGAAATACTACAATATGCCAGTGAACGCCATATCACAGTGATTCCTGAGGTGAATTTTCCAGGCCATGCCCGGGCAGCTATTAAATCCATGGAAGCCCGATACAACCGGCTGATGGAGGACGGAAAGGAAGAGGAAGCCAATGAGTACCGGTTGATCGATCCCAAAGACAGTTCGGTTTATCTTTCGGCACAGGCCTACAAAGACAATGTAGTCAATGTGGCGAGGGAATCTACCTATAAGTTCTATGAGAAGGTAGTGGATGAAATCGGCAAACTGTATGAAGAAGCGGGCATGACCATGAAGATCTTCCATGCAGGTGGCGATGAGGTGCCGGAAGGATCCTGGACCGGCTCCCCTATGGCCAAGGCATTATTAAATCCCGCTGAATATTCCGGCTCTGAAAAACTGCTTCAAAGTTCCCCGGCTACCCGGGCGATAATGAACGACGAATCCATGATGAAAGATCCTAAAAACCTTCAGGCTTTTTTCTTTAGGAAGCTGTTAGAAATCTTGGAAAAGAAAAATCTTGAAATCCATGTGTGGGAAGAAATGGCATTGGTAAAGACTCCCGATGGGAAATATCAACCCAACCCTGAGTTCGTAGGGAAAAACGTGATTCCCTATATCTGGAACAACATGTTTGACTATCCGGATTTAGGTTATCAACTGGCCAATATGGGGTATGAGGTCGTGCTTTGTAATGTATCCAACTTTTATTTTGATCTGGCTTACGACAATGATCCCCAAGAGCCGGGATTGTATTGGGCGGGATTCGTCGATACCCGGGATGCCTGGACCTTTGCACCTTTTGACTTTTTTAAAACCACCTTCGCCTCGTCCATGGGTAGAAAAATCGACCAAGAAAGTGAATTCAAGGATATGGTGAAGATAAAGCCTGAAGCAAAAAAAAATATTAAAGGATTGGAAGCACAACTTTGGGGCGAAACCATCAAAGGAGCAGATATGCTGGAACATCATATGTTACCGAAGTTGTTGGGTTTTGCGGAAAGTGCTTGGGCGAAAGCAAGACAATGGGAAACCATTGAAGATGCCCAAGAGAGGGAAAAGTCCATCCAAACAGGGTGGAATGTCTTTGCCAACACTTTGGCTCAAAGAGAATTGCCTAAGATGGCTTTTTTAAATGGCGGGTATGGCTACCGTGTCCCTTCTCCCGGGGCGATCATCGAAAACGGCACCTTGAAAGCCAATGTCGCACTGCCTGGTCTCGATATACGCTATACCCTCGATGGGGCCGACCCCGACAAGAATTCTTTCTTATATGTAAAACCGATACCTGCCCCAGACCAGGTAAAAATAAAAAGTTTTGACAAATCCGGTAGATCAAGTGATTTAGTGACTTTGGAGAAAGAATAAATGGGGTTGGAAGACAGGGTTACTATAATGTTTTTTGCAGTAAGGATTTGCCAAAATTCTTAGCGGAAAATTAATATTTAATAAATTATAAGTTAATATTCTTGATATTATTCTTAGAATAAATACGTTTCCTTGGATTTAAAGGTACAACACGCTAATAGTCAGCGGTTAGCGAGAGACAACATTTTCGCAAAATGAGACATATTATACGTGATTTACGCAGATTGTAATTAATTATTCTTTGATATTGACCTTTGTTAAAGAATAGAAAAATTCTGTACAAATCAAACGATATAGGATATGGATCAGCCCGACAAAAACTTACTGGAAAGCTTTCGCAATGGGGAGAGTTTTGCCCTTGATCAGATATATGAATTCTATCGTGTTCCCATTATTCGGTTTACCGTGTCAATCATAAAAGACGAGCAGGAAGCAGAGAGCATCTATCATGAGGTTTTTATGAAGCTCCTTAAGAAAAGGGAAGACATCAAACCAGAACTTAATTTCAATTCCTATGTCTTTACAGCAGTGAGAAATGAAGTCTTCGACTATCTGAAAGCCATTAAGAAAAACAATGCCCTCAAGGACAAGTATTGGGAAAGAATCCAAGAGAATCGAAACGAGGAGGAATATGACAAAGAAGAATCCTTGAACAAGCTGGAAAGGATTGTACAACTGTTGTCTCCCAAAAGAAGGAAAATCCTAGAAATGAATTATTATGAACAAAAATCTTATATCGAAATAGCGGAGGCGCTGCGCATCTCCAAGAATACCGTCAAAAACCAATTGGTCAAAGCAAAGTTCATTATCCGTCGGGAAATGGAGTGAATCATTTGTGAAGGGAAGCATTATATTTTTTTAGCTAGGGTATATTCTGGTTTTTGACTAATTTTTGCCAGATCCTTTTGTTGGAGTTTGAGCGTTTCCATCGTGTTTTTACAAATAAAACAGTCCATTGATATAAAAGATCAGTGAGGTAAATTCCATCTTTCCTATTTTTGAAAAAATAATACAAAATGGCAAAGGAAAGAATAGGCGTCGTATTTCTGATTTTCTGGTTATGTTTTACCGCTACAGCCCAGCAGAAGCGGCCGCTCAACCACATGGACTACGATGGCTGGGAGAGTATCTCCTCAGAAAAAATCGCTAAGAATGGCCGATGGGTCGGGTTTGAAATCAATCCTCAGGACGGTGATGGAAGGCTTGAAATCGTAGCTCACGACCAGAAAGACCGATATACTATACCCAGGGCGGACAGGTGGTCATTTTCCCATGACAGCCAATATGCTGTTGGGAGAATCCAAGCGCAGAAAGATACCGTTCGGTCCCTTAAATTGAAGAAAACCAAGACGGAGGATATGCCAAAAGACAGTCTTTTCCTCTTGGATCTGCAAAGCGGGAAAGTAGAGAAGTTGGCTAAGATAAAGTCGTTTCAACTTCCTGAAAAAAACGGGAATTGGCTGGCCATCCATTTCGAAAAGGAAGGCGTCAAGGAGAAAGATGAATCTGATACGACCAAAGTAGATAAGGAAAAGAAAAGCAAAAAGAAAACCGAGGGCACACGCCTGGTTGTACGGAGCTTCGACGGGCAACACAATTGGAGTTTTGATCAGGTGAGATCCTATGGCTTTTCCGAAAATGGCGATTATCTCTATTATGCCCAAGAAGCAGAGGACAGCTTGGACCACATCAGGCTTAAGCTGTTGGAAATTCCATCTGGAGAGTCAAAACTTGTCGAAGAAGGGAAGACGGAATACATCAACCCCACTTTTTCCAAGGAAAGTAAATATCTCGCCTATTTGGGGACTGAGGATTCCACGAAAGCCAAAAGGCCTTACTATGATCTTTTCCTTTACGATATCCCAAAAGCAAATAAGAAGAAAGTGGCGGATAAATCCTCTACAGGGATTCCCAGCGGTGGAATGGTCAGCAAGCATGGCAAATTGTTCTTTTCAAAAGACGAGAACAGCCTGTTCTTCGGAACCGCCACAGATTATGCGGTCTATCCTTACGAGGAGGACACCACCATCTTGGATGAAGAAAGGGTGAAACTGGATATCTGGGGTTGGCAGGATGATGATATCCAACCCATGCAGTTGGTCAACAAATCGGCGGAGGAGAAAAAGACATTGCTGGCCAGCTATGACGTAAAGAAGGGGAAAATCATTCAATTGGGAGATGAAAGCCTGAATGAATTTATCTTTGATAAGCACCGTGCACACAAGATGATACTCGCCTATGATGATTCCCCCTACCGTCGCAATTACAGTTGGGATATACAAATAGGCAAAGATCTTTTCTTGGTGGATCTGGAAACAGGGGCAAAGGAATTGATTCAAAAAAATGTCGTCGGAAACCCCGTTCTTTCACCCGAAGGGAAGTATGCCTATTGGTATGACAATAGCGACAGCACTTGGATGGCGTTCGATCTGAAATCCAAAGCTTTGGTCAATCTAACAGGTTCTATTGAGTCCAATTTCTATAATGAACTTCATGACTCTCCTTCGTTTCCCGGAAGTTATGGGTCTGCAGGCTGGCTGGAAGGGGACCAGGCCTTCTTGGTATATGATCGCTATGATCTCTGGAAAATCGATCCGACGGGGAAGAAGGAGGCAATCAATCTTACTTCAGGAAAAGGCAAGGAACAAACAATCGCGTTTAGAAGAGTTAAACTGGACAGTGAAGAAGTAGGTATCGACCCAAAAGGCAGATTGATATTACATGCTTTTCATGAGTGGGACAAGAGAAGCGGCTACTTCCATGGCGACTACGCCGGTACAAGAGAGCCCGAAGAGATGGTATTTTCGGACCACCATTATTTTGGATTGGCAAAGGCCAAAGAGGCCGACAATTTGATTGTCAGGAGATCCACCTATCAGGAATCGCCCGACGTATACGCCACCGATTTTGGGATGAAGGAATTGAACCAGCTTTCTTTCTCCAATCCCCAACAGAACCGCGTGAATTGGGGTTCTGTGGAATTGGTCGAATATATGGCCAATGACGGCACGCCTTTGCAGGGGTTGCTGTTCAAGCCCGAGAACTTCCGCGCCGATACCAAGTATCCCATGATGGTGTACTTCTATGAACGGAATTCAGATGGGCTCCATAGTTATCGCGCACCGGTACCAAGCGCTTCTATCATCAGCATTCCTTATTTTGTCAGCAATGAGTACCTCGTGTTTGTGCCCGATATCAAATACGATCTTGGATTGCCGGGTCCAAGTGCCTTCAACAGTATTATTCCTGGGGTACAAGCCGTAATGGCCAAAGGTTTTGTGGATGAAGAAAACATGGCGATCCAAGGCCAAAGTTGGGGAGGCTACCAGGTGGCGTATCTGATCACCCAGACCAATATGTTCAAGGCGGCAGGATCAGGAGCACCCGTGGTGAATATGACTTCAGCCTATGGCGGCATCCGATGGGGAACCGGCATGAGCCGGATGTTCCAATACGAGCAGACGCAATCAAGGATTGGCGGGACCTTATGGGATAAGCCGCTATACTACATCGAAAACTCCCCTTTGTTCTTTATGGATAGGGTAAATACACCGGTCTTGATCATGCACAATGACGCGGATGGAGCGGTGCCCTGGTACCAAGGCATTGAAATGTTTATGGCGCTGAAACGCCTGAACAAGCCGGCCTGGCTCTTGCAGTACAACGGGGAAGACCATAACCTGAAGGAAAGAAAAAACCGGAAGGATCTTTCGATTCGCTTATCCCAGTTTTTTGACCATTATCTCAAGGGAGCCCCGGCACCCCTATGGATGACCGAAGGCCTACCTGCTGTAGAAAAAGGGAGGACACTGAAGTATGAACTGGAGAATGAATAATATGGAGCCGCTCTTCTGCTGAGGAGCGGCTTTTGTCTTTTAGGTCTCCCCGCAGCATTTTTGGATAGCTTCTTAGCCATCCAGCCACTCTTTATAAGTGGCTGTTTTGTCCCTGCTGATAAAAATTGTCATCACATTGATGAAGACGTAACTTGAGCCGGCTTCCTGAGAAGGTGTGGATTTCCTTGATGGCAGAAAAGCTGGAAAGGTATCTTCTATTGATTCTGAAAAATTTATATGGGTCGTACCTCGTCTTATAACCGCTACCTCCTTCCCTCGTAGGGCATATAGATCACTTTTTTGGAATCAAAGAAGGGTTCTTTAAAATAATCCTCCAAGTGATAAGTGACATAGGCAAGGTTAAGGTCTTCCATTTCTTCCTCTATGTCGCCGCCCTTAAGGTAGAAAATGCCGTTAGGAAATTCGTTGATGTCTTCTTTTTTAAACTTGTTTTTGACCCATGGATAGAAATTGGCCATCTGGGTAACCGCGCGGCTGATGATAAAATCATATCTCCGCACCAATTCTTCGGCACGGACCTGTTGGGGTTCCACATTGGACAATCCCAAGCGTTTATACACATCTTTCACGACGGTGATCTTCTTCCCGATGGAATCGACCAAATGGAAAGCCACTTTCGGATACAGTATGGCCAGGGGTATTCCCGGAAAACCTCCCCCGGTACCAATATCCAACACCTTGGTGCCAGGTTCGAACTCCATCACTTTGGCAATGCCGAGGGAGTGAAGCACGTGGTGGACATAGAAGTTTTCCATGTCCTTTCTGCTGATCACATTGATCTTTTCATTCCATTCAGTGTACAATTCCCCCAATTGAGCAAATTGTTCTTTTTGTTTTTCGGAAAGATTGGGGAAATACTTAAAAATAAGGGATACGTCGTTGTTCATTGTTTGTTAAATGTGCTTGTTTTTACCTTGGGCAATCTCATACAGCAATTCCCTGGACCGGTGAAGCTGGGCTTTTACCGTCCCCAGCGGTTTGTCCAGTTCCTGGGCAATCTCATCGTAGGACAATTCGTCAAAATAGCGGAGCTTGACCAGCTTCCTGTATTTGGCGGGAAGCTTATCCACAAATATCCTCACCATTTCTATACGTTGGGTGCGGATATATTCATCCTGGGGATTGTTGTCATCATCTTCGACGTCTATATTGACGGCATTCCCACCATCATCGGTAAGGGTATTGTTGAGGCTCATGGTCTTGAGCTTTTTCTTTCTGATAAAATCAATGGTGTTGTTGGTGGCAATCCGGAAAAGCCAGGTGCTAAAGGTATAGTCTTTTTTGAATTTGTGGAGGTTCCTAAACGCCTTGGCAAAGGCTTCCATGGTCAGGTCCTCCGCATCGTCGGCATCCCTGATCATTTTAAGGATCATGAAATAGACAGCTTTCTTGTACCGCTTCATCAGAGTGGCATAGGCTTGTTGGTCTTTTTCTTGGACAGCCCTATCTATCAAATCAAAATCCTCTATCGCTTTATCCGAAAATCCTCGCTCGTTTACTTCCATTTAATTTTTTTTGATAGGTACCCTTTCGTCCCGACAATCCAAAAATAAACCAAATACGGCAAATCAAAAAACATCATCCAATACACGCCTCCTGTTCCTTCCAGTTTGTTTTTTGCCGCATTTAAGACCACCGCTTGGATCAATGCCCGTAACACCACTAACCCTATGATTATTGCAATTGGTTCCCGTTCGGTAGATACAGATAACAAGAAAACAGCCATAGTCCAAAATGCCAAATGGGTAAACGCGTATATCCCTAATTTTAGTTTACTCCCTGTCTTGTAATATTTTCCCGCATGATAATGTCTCCTCTTTTGGATGAAAAAATCTTTCCAGGTCAATTTTGGCTGCGAAAGGGTGAGACCTTCGGGATGAATGACTGTGGAGGTATTGTTACGGTTGGCGTGTTGATTGACAAAAAGATCATCATCCCCGCCATTGACGTTCCACAATCCCTTAAAGGCTTTTTTCTCCATAAAGAAACTTCTTCTGTAGGCCAGGTTTCTTCCCACTCCCATTATAGGGGTTTTCCAGAGGGCGAAGGAAAAATAATGGGTGGCGGTCAAGAGCGTTTCATATTGTATTAGCCTGGTTAACAAGCCGGAATGCTTGTCATAAGCTCCATGGCCGATGGCAATTTGCTTCTTTTCTAACCTGAGGGGCTGGGTCATCAATTGTATCCACTTTCGGGAGACGGGCAGGCAGTCGGCATCGGTGAGGAGAATGATATCGTATTTGGCCACTTTTATACCCAGTGTAAGCGCATATTTTTTGCCCGTCACATGTGGCGGAGTGAATTGGATGGTGACGGTCCTCAATCGCGGGTAGATGTTCATCATCTTTCGCAACAAAGATTGGGTACCGTCGGTAGACCTGTCATTGACAATGATAATTTCATATCTGGGATAATCTTGCTCTACAAGGATAGGAAGTAGATTTTTTAGGTTTCTTAGTTCGTTTCTGGAGGCAATGACGATGCTGACTCCTTCTTCCATGGCATCGGCTGATTCGATGGATTTGGATGGATCGTAAAAAAATGCCAGACGGCCGAAGATAAATAATAGGTAAATCAACTGTATGGCTGCCGAGGCAAAAAACACCATCCATAGAATTTCTAAGAGCATGCTATTTTAATTGAAGGGTAAAGATAAAATCAAATTCAGCAATTCTTTTGAGGATAAGCTTCTATTTTTGTGGTTCTTTTAGGGGAAGATGGTTGGAAGACCGGAGAGGAAAGACGCAAGTGGACACCCTTTAGGGTCCATCCACTATTAGCCAGGGACTTGGATTATGAAATTTACACTTGAACATACAGATAGCAAGAGCAAAGCAAGGACAGGACTGATCCAGACGGCTCATGGAGAGATCCAGACTCCTATTTTTATGCCGGTAGGTACGGCAGGCTCTGTGAAGGCGGTGCATCAGAAGGAATTGGCCAATGATATCAAAGCCCAGATTATCTTGGGGAACACCTATCATCTTTACCTGCGGCCAGGCCTGGACATTATGGAGAAAGCGGGCGGCTTGCATAAATTCAATGGCTGGTCCAAGCCCATATTGACGGATAGCGGGGGGTATCAGGTGTTTTCTATGGAGGACAACAGAAAAATCACAGAAGAAGGGGTCATGTTCCGTTCCCACATTGATGGCTCCAAACATCATTTCACCCCGGAGAACGTGATGGATATCCAAAGGGTAATCGGTGCGGACATCATTATGGCTTTTGACGAATGTACGCCTTACCCGAGCGACTATGCCTATGCCCGTCAATCTATGGAAAGGACCCATCGTTGGCTGAAGCGCTGTATAGATCGGTTCGATGGGACAGAAGGAAAATATGGCTATTCGCAGACCCTTTTTCCTATCGTTCAGGGGAGTATGTACAAGGATCTTAGGGTGCAATCGGCGGAATTCATCGCTTCTTGTAATAGGGAAGGCAATGCCATTGGAGGCCTTTCAGTGGGCGAGCCTGCCGAGATTATGTACGAAATGACGGATATCATCACGGACATTCTTCCGGCCGACAAGCCAAGGTACCTGATGGGCGTGGGTACCCCAGCCAATATACTGGAGGGTATCGCGTTGGGAATAGATATGTTTGATTGCGTGATGCCCACTAGGAATGCCCGAAACGGCATGTTGTTTACCAGCGAAGGCATTCTGAATATGCGGAATGAGAAATGGAAGGATGATTTTTCTCCCATTGATACGGCCATCGATAGCCAGGTGAGCAGTTTTTATTCCAAGGCTTATTTGAGGCACCTGATTATTAGCAAGGAGATATTGGGCGCACAAATTGCCAGTATCCATAATTTGTCTTTCTACCTTTGGTTGGTAGGCGAGGCAAGGGAAAAGATCAAGAGCGGCGAATTCTCTTCCTGGAAAGAAGCAATGGTGAAAAAAGTCAGCACCCGACTATAAATACTTTTTCAAAAAATGAAAATACTGGATAAACTGATCATTAAAGATTTTCTCAAGACCTACTTTTTCGTGGTTTTGATGTTGATTTTGATTGTGCTGGTATTGGATTTTACCGAAAAGAACGACGCCTTCATCCGGAACAACGTGCCAGCAGGGGATATTCTAAAGTACATGTTCAATTATGGGCTCTACCTGAACAACCTGTTGACGCCTATTACGGTTTTTATTTCGGTTATCTTCATTACTTCCAAGATGGCGGGCAGGACGGAGATTGTCGCCATTCTGAGCAGTGGGGTGAGTTTTATGCGGATGTTGGTGCCCTTTCTGGCAGGTGCGGTGATGATTGCCATTGCCAGCTTTTTAATGAATGGCTGGGTTCTTCCGGTGGCTACGGCAGGGGTTTCTGAATTTAAGATGAAATACCTGGAGGATGCGGCCAATGCCAGCCAACAGAATATCCATGTACAGGTGGGTCCCAATACTTATGCTTACCTTTCCCGATACTACACCTCCGGCAATAGAGGGTATAACTTTACCTTGGAGCAGATCGAGGACGGCAAATTACTCGCAAAATTATCTGCTGAACGGATAGTATGGGATACGGCCAAAAATGTATGGAACGTGAGAGAATGGAAGCTGAGGGAGCTTCAGGATATGGGAGAGAGATACACCGTGGGTGAGTCCATGGATACGCTTCTATCCATTACACCTGATGATTTTGACCTTCCCAAAAACCACCATGAGACGCTGACCCTTCCCAAATTGAGCCAACAGATCAAAATCTTGGAAAGCCGTGGCGCAGACAACATCAACTTTTATAGGATTGAACGATATGTCCGGTTCATGTCTCCCTTCGCCGCTATTATTCTGACTTTTATTGGAGTGGTGGTTTCCTCAAAGAAAACGCGGGGAGGATCCGGGTTCAAAATAGCTTTGGGTTTTTTGCTGGCCTTTGTTTATATCATCCTCTTTTTGCTGTCGCGGACTTTCGCCGAGGCGGGTTCCGAATACCCCATCCTCTCGGTCTGGATCCCCAACATCGTATTTGCCCTTACAGGCCTTGTCTTGTATAAAACAGTTCCCCGATAAGAATTATGACCGTTTCACCAATTGTGAAGGACTATTTGATGCTCCATTTTGTTGTGTTAATTTGGGGTTTTACCGCGATACTTGGGATGTTGATCAGTATCCCTACCATTGAAATGGTTTTTTATCGCACGTTTTTGGCTTTTGTCACCTTGGGACTGATCTTCTGGTGGCGAAAAACAAAGATCCGCATCCCCAAAAAGGAACTGTTAAAAATCCTGGCTACAGGGGGGATTATCTGTCTTCATTGGTTGCTGTTTTTTGGGGCCGCAAGGGTATCCAATATTTCTGTCTGTCTGGCCGGACTGGCGACAGCCTCATTTTGGACGGCGTTTATTGAGCCGTTGGTGAACAAGACGAAGGTGAAGTGGTACGAAGTTCTTCTGGGGCTGGTGATCATCGTGGGGTTGGTCATTATATTCAGCTTTGAGCTGGATTATTGGTTGGGTTTGGTCATGTCTGTGGCTTCAGCCCTACTGGGAGCAAGCTTTATGGTGATCAACAGCCGGTTGACCAAAAGGGGGAATCCCTATATTATCACCTTTTATGAAATGTTGGGCGCTTGTCTGTTTTCTGTTCTGGCATTGTTCTGCTACCAGCTTTTTTATTCAGAAGAAGGTTTGCAGCTCATTCCGACGGCCATGGACTGGCTATGGCTTTTTCTATTGGCGGGATTCTGCACAGTGTATGCTTTTTCCGTTTCCGTGGAGCTGATGAAAAGATTGACGGCCTTTGCGGTCAACCTCACTGTCAACCTCGAGCCCGTATATGGGATCCTCTTGGCGGTTTTGATTTTTGGCGAAAAGGAGAAAATGACCGGCGGTTTTTATTTGGGCACATTAATTATTTTGCTAGCGGTATGTCTTTATCCTTTGTTTAATTATATCTATAGACGAAGAAAGGCCAAGCAACTGATACGGGTGCAATAAACCTGGACACAATAGATACCTGTCTGGGCAGCAGATTTTCTTCCGGTGTTTTTCCCGCAAGAAGTTTTGATTTCCTTGCTCTTATATTTCAGCCTTAAACACAAAATACCCTTCCTGCGATATATTTATTTCAGGTTCCTCTTCAAATAAGCCGAAGACAGTGGATCCAGATCCCGACATGGCGGCGTAAAAAGCACCCTGCCGGTAAAGCGATTCTTTAAGAGACCCGATGACAGGGTATTTCTGGAAAATGCTCTCCTCAAAATCATTCTTCAACCTGTCCTTCCATAGGGATGGGTCTGCCAATATTTCCTTTAAGTCCCCTGCCGGTTTCTTTGGGATGAGGCCATCATAGGCTTCTTTGGTGCTGATATGGATGTGGGGATGGACCAAAACCAACCATTTGCCTGTAAGATCAATGTTGATCGGTGTTAGAATCTCCCCTCTTCCCGTAGCGATTTTAGGGCTGTTTTCAATAAAGAACGGACAGTCACTGCCGAGTTGTGCGGCGTAATCTTCCAAAAACCAATCCTCCAAGATCAGGTCAAACAGATTGTTCATCAACTTCAGTGCGAAGGCTGCATCGGCAGAGCCGCCCCCCAAACCTGCCCCTACCGGAATGGCTTTGTGCAGATGGACGGCGATGGGCTGCAGGTCATTGAAATCCTTTTTCAACAACTGGTACGCCTTTAAAATCAAATTGTCCTTGTCATTGCCGGGGATGGAGATACCCGAAGAGGTGAAGGATGTTTTGTTGGCCAGGATAATTTCCAAGGCATCATGGAGGGGAATAGGAAACATGCAGGTCTCTATGTCATGGTACCCATCTTTTCTTTTGCCGGAAACCCTCAGGCCTAAATTTATTTTTGCATTGGGAAAAAGGAGCATGGCAGTATAAAATAGTTTGGAGATGCAAAACTAGAAAAAAGAGAGGGGATCGCTTCAAAATGGGAGAATCTTTTATAACTCTATTTCTTATTGAAATAGTAATTAATGGCCTTACAGCTTGGTATAATATCAATTTTGGGTTCGAAAATTGATATTATTGACAATCAGAATAAAATTTCGAAAAACTTAATATTTTAATTTTTTAATCAAATTAAATTTGAAAATACTAAAAAGTGAGATTTAATATTTGCGTTCTGCAATATTTAGGACTATTATAATTTTTTGTTCAAATAAAATAAAGAAATTAAATATTGTAAGTCTGGAATTAGAATCTTAATATTGTACGATCAAATGGGAAGAAACCATAAAGGAGTTAAAAACGCAAAATAAAGATGTTCAGAATAGTCAGCATTAGCCTCATTGTCATTGTCATTTAGAGATAGATGAAGCGCTAGACTATTGTATATAATTTGCCAAACAATAAAGTGCTTCATCTGATGAAGCACTTTTTTTATTAAACAATTTCGTAATCAGTCCAGAGAAAAGATGAATAAGCTAAAGAGACACAGTTGGGAAGTTAGCCAGAATGATGAGAATCCTGCAGCCATGGCCATGCTATATGCCACAGGATTAACAGAGGAGAAATTGAAGCAGCCATTTGTCGGCATTGCGAGCTGCGGTTATGAGAGCAATCCCTGCAATATGCATTTGAATGATTTTGCACAAGAGATCAAAAAAGCAACTGTAAAGGCGGATCTGACTGGACTGGTCTTTAACACTATTGGTATCAGTGACGGGATTTCTATGGGCACGAAAGGCATGAGCTACAGCCTTCCCTCCCGTGAGATTATCGCGGATTCCATAGAATCATTTATCCTGGGCCACTCTTTTGACGGAGTAGTTGCTGTTGCGGGATGTGACAAAAACATGCCCGGAGCCGTTATGGGGATGTTGAGGGTCAACAGACCAGCCATCATGGTGTACGGTGGCACTATTCGATCTGGAAATTATAAAGGGGAGAAGCTAAACATTGTTTCTGCTTTTGAGGCATACGGTAAGCGTATTGCCTGTACCATTGCGGATGAGGATTATTCAGGTGTCATCAAGAATGCCTGTCCAGGGGCTGGAGCCTGTGGGGGCATGTACACCGCCAATACCATGTCCTCTGCCATAGAGGCTATGGGATTGTCTCTTCCTTATAGTTCAACCAATCCCGCGACTTCTCCAGAGAAGAAAAAGGAATGTGAAGATGCGGGAGAATACATCAAACTCCTGTTGGAAAAGAATATTACGCCTAAAGATATTGTCACCAAAAAAAGTTTAGAAAATGCTGTGAGGGTAGCAGTTGCTCTAGGGGGAAGCACCAACGCTGTGCTTCACATTCTGGCCATTGCCAAAACTGCGGAAGTGGACTTCACCTTGGAAGACTTCAAGCGCATCAACCATGACACCCCGATGCTGGGCGACTTCAAGCCAAGCGGAAAATACCTGATGGAAGACCTTCACCAGCAAGGTGGCCTTCCTGCCTTTATGAAATATCTATTGGAAAGAGGACTTTTACACGGCGATTGTCTCACCGTTACAGGAAAGACACTAGAAGAGAATCTGTCAGGGATTGAGGCCATGGTTCCTTCTCCTACCGGTGTAATCAGGCCATTGGAGCAGCCTCTAAAGGAAACCGGTCACCTCTGTATCCTTCATGGAAATCTCGCGCCGGGAGGTTCTGTGGCCAAAATTTCCGGGAAAGAAGGAAAACTTTTTACTGGACCGGCAAGGGTTTACGACAGTGAGGCGGAGGCAAATGACGCCATGAAGAACAAGCAGGTCCAAAAAGGAGATGTCGTCGTGATCCGGTACGTTGGTCCTAAGGGTGGCCCGGGAATGCCTGAGATGCTTAAGCCAACCTCCATTATCATTGGTGCTGGGTTGGGAGCTGACGTGGCTTTCATCACCGATGGGAGATTTTCAGGTGGTACACACGGCTTTGTGGTAGGCCACGTGACTCCGGAAGCTTTTATGGGTGGTCCTATCGGTTTGCTGAAAGACGGCGATTTGATCACCATCAATGCGGAAACTTTGGAGATCAACTGCAATATCTCCGAAGAGGAATTCGAGGAACGGAGAAAGAGCTGGAAAAACAAGGATTTAAGCGGATTAAAAGGAACGTTGAAAAAGTATATGCAGTTAGTATCTACAGCTTCAGAAGGATGTATCACTGATAATGCCTAATAATTATGAAAGATTCAAGAGTGAGGGGAGCCGAAATTGTAATTAAATCGTTAGTGGCCGAAAATTCTTCATTTATTTTTGGCTATCCCGGCGGGGCTATCATGCCGGTGTACGATGCGCTATTCGATTATGAAAATCAGATCCAACATATTCTAACCCGACATGAGCAGGGAGCCATCCATGCCGCACAAGGGTATGCGAGAGTTTCGGGCAAGGTGGGTGTTTGTATGGTTACTTCTGGTCCTGGGGCTACCAATTTGATCACGGGATTGGCAGATGCCATGATAGATAGTACTCCTTTGGTTTGTATCACCGGACAGGTGGATTCTAAATTATTGGGGACCGATGCCTTTCAAGAAACAGATGTGGTAGGGTTTTCTATGCCGGGAACCAAATGGAATATACAGGTCAGAAGGGTAGAAGACATTGCTCCTGCCATTGCAAAAGCCTTTCATATTGCCCGTACGGGAAGACCAGGGCCAGTTTTGGTGGATATCACCAAAAACGCACAAAACGCCTTGGGGGAATTCAATTACGTACCTTGCTTAAGCATCAGATCCTATAAGCCCTATCCTAAGGTGGAGCCAGAATCCATTGCCAAGGCCGCAGAACTTATCAACAATGCCAAAAAGCCGCTGGTCCTTTACGGCCAAGGTGTTATCATAGGAAAAGCGGAAGAGGAGCTGGTTAAATTCCTGGATAAAACCGGAATTCCAGCCGCCAGTACTTTATTAGGGACCGGTGCTCTTTCTGAAGACCATCCTTCTTATGCGGGAAAGCTGGGAATGCACGGAAACTACGCCCCTAACATGCTCACCAACCAGAGTGATGTGTTGATTGCTATAGGAATGCGTTTCGATGATAGAGTAACGGGCGATCTGAAGCGATATGCCAAACAGGCCAAAGTGGTTCATTTGGAGCTGGATCCCGCCGAAATCAACAAGAATGTCAGGTGTGCGGTAGCGGTTTTGGGCGATTGTAAAGTGAGCCTCCAACAGTTGACGGAAGAAGTTCGTCCCAATAGTCATCCAGAGTGGATGGATCAATTCCATGAGCTTTATGCAGAGGAGAAAAGTGTCGTGGTGGCCAAAGACATCTCGCCTACGAAAGTAGGCTTGACCATGGGCGAAGTGGTCAGGTTTATCAATGAGTATAAAGCAGATGATGCCGTTTTGGTAACTGATGTAGGACAACATCAAATGATCGCATGGAGATATTTTGATTATAAAACTTCGAGGACCCAAGTCACCTCTGGGGGATTGGGCACCATGGGCTTTGCACTTCCCGCCGCCTTGGGCGCACAGCTCCATGACTACAATCGGCAGGTGATATGCGTAGTAGGCGATGGAGGTATCCAAATGACCATTCAGGAACTGGGAACGATTATGCAGACCAAGGCCCCTGTAAAAATTGTCTTGTTGAACAACAACTTCCTCGGCATGGTAAGGCAATGGCAGCAGTTGTTCTATGATAAGAGGTATTCCTTTACAGAACTGCACAATCCTGATTTCCAAAAAATAGCGGAAGCCTATAGCATCATGACCACGAAAGTCAACGACCGCGAAGGGTTAGGAGAAGCAGTAGCGGAGATGTTTATGCATGATGGCCCCTACTTTTTGGAAGTAGTGGTAGAGAAAGAAGACAACGTATTTCCAATGATACCCAGTGGCTGTTCTGTAGAGGAAGTCAGACTGGTCTAGAGGGATATATTCAAGACAACAACCAAATCTTTCCTGATCGTTTCCACCCCACAATCAGGAAAGACAGTTTGGTTATACGATAAAATAAAAATACATGAATAGGTACACCATCTCAGTTTTTACTGAAAATTTCATCGGAATTCTCAGTAGGATCACACTGATTTTTACCCGCAGGGGAATCAATATTGACGGATTTACCGCCTCGGAAAGTAGAGAGGAGGGTATTTACCGAATTACCATAGAAGTGACCACTACAGAAGAGCAGGTCATTCAGTTGGCACGGCAGATAGAGAAAATTATTGATGTGATAAAAGCGTTCTATTACTTGGATGACGAGGTAGTATTCCAGGAAATTGCCCTTTATAAAATACCAGTAAGCAGCTTGGATCCCGGCTTGGAGAAGGTGATCAGGCAGTATAATGCCCGGATCATCTCCGCTGAGAGGGATTTTGTGGTCATCGAGATGACCGGCCATAAGGAGGATACGCAAGAACTGCTTATGATTTTGAAGGAATTCAATATTTTGGAATTTGTCCGCTCAGGGAGAGTGGCTGTGGCCAAGCCAATGGAAACATTAGATAAATATTTATAAAAACTCAATTATCAAACCTTAAAACTATGAAACTGAAGTTCGGTACAGTTGAAGAAAATGTAGTAACAAGAGAAGAATTTCCTCTTGAAAAAGCGCAGGAAACTTTAAAAAACGAAGTGATCGCCATATTGGGATATGGAGTGCAGGGACCTGGTCAGGCGCTTAACCTTAAAGACAATGGATTCAACGTCATTGTAGGCCAGAGAAAAGATTCCAAGACTTGGGACAAAGCGGTAGCTGATGGATGGGTTCCCGGCGAAACACTTTTCGAATTGGAAGAGGCTTGTGAAAAAGGCACTATCCTTCAGTTTCTTCTTTCTGATGCTGGACAGATTGCTTTGTGGCCAACTGTCAAGAAACATTTGACTCCTGGCAAAGCGCTTTATTTCTCCCATGGCTTTGGGGTTACCTACAAAGAAAAAACAGGTATCATCCCTCCAGCGGATGTGGATGTCATCTTGGTGGCTCCAAAAGGTTCAGGGACTTCCTTGAGAAGGATGTTTGTAGAAGGAAGAGGCTTGAACTCCTCCTATGCCATCTTCCAGGATGCTACCGGCAAGGCGAAAGACAGAGTAATTTCCTTGGGTATAGGTGTGGGTTCAGGATACCTTTTCGAAACTGACTTTTACAGAGAGGTTACTTCTGATTTGACAGGTGAAAGAGGTACCCTTATGGGCGCCATCCAGGGAATATTTGCCGCGCAGTACGAAGTGTTGAGAGCCAATGGCCATTCACCATCAGAAGCTTTCAACGAGACGGTTGAAGAGCTTACCCAAAGTTTGATGCCATTGGTAGCAGAGAACGGCATGGATTGGATGTACGCCAACTGTTCTACGACGGCACAAAGAGGCGCATTGGATTGGTGGAAGCCTTTCAGAGATGCGACCAAGCCGGTGTTTGAGCAACTTTATGAAAGTGTGAAAAGCGGTGAGGAAGCCAACAAATCAATTGAATCCAACAGTAAATCTGACTATAGGGTGAAATTGGAGGCTGAGCTTAAAGAATTAAGGGATTCTGAAATGTGGCAAGCAGGTGCGACTGTCCGCAAATTAAGACCTGAAAATAACTAAATAAAGGTATGTCAGAAAAGCTATGGATTTTCGATACTACCCTCAGAGATGGTGAACAGGTTCCGGGGTGCCAATTGGATACCCGCGAAAAAATAATAGTGGCCCGGGCTTTGGAAGGACTGGGTGTAGATGTCATCGAGGCTGGTTTTCCCATATCTAGCCCAGGGGATTTTAATTCCGTAAGGGAAATCTCCAAATCAGTGACTGAGCCTATTATCTGTGCCTTGTCGAGAGCGGTGGAAAAGGACATTGAAGTAGCGGCTGATTCCTTAAAGTTCGCAAAGAAAAGCAGAATACACACTGGAATTGGGGTCTCGACTTATCATATACAGCATAAGTTGAGATCCTCTCCAGATGCTGTCCTGGAACGGGCGGTAAAGGCAGTAAAGTTTGCCAGGGGATTGGTGGGAGAAGTTGAATTTTATGCAGAAGATGCAGGAAGGGCGGAAAATGATTATTTGGCCCAAATGGTGGAGGCGGTGATTAACGCTGGTGCTACCATCATCAACATCCCCGATACCACAGGCTATTGCCTACCTTGGCAATATGCCGAAAAGGTACGTTTCCTATTAGAAAATGTACCCAATATTGATAAGGCAATCATTGCGACCCATTGCCACAACGACCTGGGAATGGCCACTGCCAATACCATTGCGGCGGTTCAGGCGGGAGCAAGACAGGTCGAAGTGACTATCAACGGGATAGGAGAAAGAGCAGGAAACACCTCTTTGGAAGAGGTGGTCATGGCCATAAAAAGCCATAAGGACATTCCTGTACATACGCAGATCGACACCCCCAAGATCTACGAAGCCAGCAGATTGGTCTCTACGCTAATGAATATGCCTATCCAGCCCAATAAAGCCATTGTTGGAAGAAATGCATTTGCCCATTCTTCGGGAATCCACCAAGACGGTGTCCTCAAACACAGGGAAAACTATGAAATAATAGATCCCAAAGATGTGGGTGTGGAGGAATCTTCAATTGTCCTTACGGCCCGAAGCGGAAGAGCGGCACTGAAGCACCATTTGTCCTTATTGGGATTTGAATTTGAAGCCGCGGAACTGAATCAGGTGTATGAAGAATTCCTGGTGCTGGCGGACTCCAAAAGGGATATTGGAAAAAAGGATTTACTGACCCTGATAGGAAAATATGCTGATGATATTTCTCTCATCAGCCTGGAAAAAGTATCCTACAGCAAAGGGGAGGTGGTCAAAGGGGAAGTGACCGTAAAAATTGGGAATGATTTGTTCACGGGAACTTCTGAAGGGAACGGCCCCGTTGATGCGGTAATCAAATCCATCAAAAAGCTGATTAATCATCAGGTCTACCTGGATGAGTTTTTGATCCAGGCCATGACAAAAGGAAGCGACGATACCTGTAAGACACACATGAGGCTGATGCATGAGGGGAAACCTTATCACGGATTTGCGTCTGATACAGATATAGTAATGGCATCTGCCCAGGCATTTGTGGATGCATTAAATAAAATACCAGTCAAAACAAAAGGCTACATTAATTAATGGAAAAGAAAACACTATTCGATAAAATCTGGGACGCTCACGTAGTGAAGTCTGTTCCCGAAGGTCCGGATGTCTTCTTCATCGATAAACATTTTATCCATGAAGTGACCAGTCCGGTTGCTTTTCTTAATCTTGAAAAAAGAGGAAATACAGTTTTGTTTCCCGAGCGAACCATTGCAACACCGGATCATAACGTTCCTACCATAGATCAGGACAAGACGATTAAGGATAAGCTATCCAGAATGCAAGTGGAGAAGCTGCGTGAAAATTGCGCAAAATATGGGATAGAGCTTCATGATCTGGGATCAGACCATCATGGGATTGTGCACGTGATCGGGCCAGAGCTTGGCATTACCCAACCTGGCATGACCATTGTCTGTGGCGATAGCCATACCTCTACCCACGGCGCATTTGGAGCTATTGCCTTCGGTATAGGTACATCCGAAGTGGAAATGGTGTTTGCTACCCAATGCATCATGCAGTCGAAGCCCAAGAAAATGCGGATCACCGTCAACGGTGAATTGGGAAAAGGAGTGACGTCTAAAGATATCATCCTTTATATCATTTCCAAAATATCCGCCAGCGGCGGCACGGGCTATTTCCTGGAGTACGCCGGTTCGGCCATCGAAAACCTGAGTATGGAAGCCAGAATGACCATCTGTAATATGAGTATCGAGATGGGTGCCAGAGGAGGATTGATTGCTCCCGACAAGACGACTTTCGACTTCCTTGAGGGGAAAAGGTATGCGCCTAAAGGAGAAGATTGGGATAAGGCAGTGGCTTACTGGAAAACCCTGAAGACGGATGATGGGGCTGAATTTGATGTGGAATATGTTTATGACGCTGCCGACATCGAGCCGATGATTACTTATGGTACCAATCCGGGCATGGGAATTAAGGTTAGAGAAAGCATTCCCACTACGGAAGGAATGGAAGGCAGTAACAAAAACACCTTCCTCAAATCTTTGGAATATATGGGCTTCCAGCCCGGACAGCCGATGAAAGGCAAAAAGATAGATTACGTCTTCGTGGGAAGCTGTACCAACGGGAGGATAGAAGATCTTCGTTCCGTGGCTCAGTTTGTCAAAGGCAAAAAGAAAGCGGACAACATCACCGCCTGGATTGTGCCTGGTTCAAGGGAAGTGGAGAAGAAAGCCATAGAGGAAGGCTTGGTGGCAATATTGGAAGAGGCCGGTTTTAAATTGCGCCAACCCGGATGCTCAGCCTGCCTTGCCATGAATGATGACAAAATACCTTCCGGAAAATATGCGGTATCCACTTCGAACAGAAACTTTGAAGGCCGTCAAGGCCCTGGGTCCCGAACGCTTTTGGCCAGTCCTTTGACTGTAGCCGCAGTAGCGATAACCGGAGAAATAGCAGATCCTAGGGATGTATTTTAATATAAAAGAGAAAAAACATGGCTTACGATAAATTTAATGTATTGACCAGCACCGTGGTGCCTTTGCCAACGGAGAATGTGGATACAGACCAAATCATCCCCGCAAGATTCCTCAAGGCCACCGAAAGGGAAGGCTTTGGCGACAACCTGTTTAGGGATTGGAGATATGATAAAGAAGGCAACCCCAAGCCTGACTTTGTCCTTAATGACCCCACCTACAGTGGCAAAATATTGGTTTCTGGCAAAAATTTTGGATCAGGTTCAAGTAGGGAGCATGCTGTATGGGCGATATATGATTACGGATTCCGATGCGTGGTCTCCAGCTTCTTTGCCGATATATTCAAAAATAACTGCTTGAATATTGGCGTTCTTCCGGTTACGGTTTCCGTTGACTTTGTTGAAGAGATCTTTGCCGCTGTGGCGAAAGATCCCAAGACAGAAGTTGAAGTGGATATCGACCGACAAACCATCACCTTGAAAGCGACAGGCAGATCCGAGCAGTTCGACATCAATTCCTATAAAAAAGATAATATGAAAAATGGGTTTGATGACATTGATTACTTGTTGAACTTGAAGGAAGAAATCGCCGAATTTGCCCAAACACGATAGGCAGTTAAATCGTCTATTAAAGTAGATGTCGTTAGATCAAGGAGACGATTCCTAAACCAGAACCAAACGAGGGGGCTAAGATTTGAATTTTCAAACTTCTCCATTCCCCCTTGTATCAATATTGGTTAGCTAAGCGGGATTATAATTAAAATACATTAACCTACTACGAATGGGGCGTCATAAAATAGAAATCATGGATACCACCCTGAGGGATGGGGAACAGACCTCGGGAGTATCCTTTCTTCCTTCAGAAAAACTTCAAATCGCCAAATTACTGTTGGAGGAGATGAAGGTGGATCGAATCGAAGTGGCTTCTGCGCGGGTTTCTGACGGGGAGCTTGAAGGGGTCAAGAAAATCGCCCATTGGGCAAAGGACAAAGGATATCTTGATAGGATAGAGGTATTGGGTTTTGTAGATACTCCCAAATCAGTGGACTGGATCATTGAATCCGGCGCCAGGGTCATGAATTTATTGACCAAAGGATCTCTTAACCATCTGGTGCACCAGTTGAAGAAGACGCCAGAGGAGCATTTTTCGGAAATAGCAAACTGTATCAATTACGCTGACAGCAAGGGTATTGAGGTAAATGTCTACCTCGAAGACTGGAGCAACGGCATGCGGAATTCACAGGATTATACCTTGGATCTGGTCGAGTTTCTTTCCCAACTGAAAGTAAAGAGGGTCATGCTTCCAGACACGCTGGGTTTGTTGCAGCCTGATGAGGTGACCGAATTCATTTCCCAAACCACCCAGAAATACCCCTCCCTGCATTTCGATTTTCATGCGCACAACGATTACGATCTGTCGATAGCCAATGTATTACAGGCGGTGAGGAATGGAGCCAAAGGTATCCACACTACGGTAAATGGTTTGGGAGAAAGGGCAGGTAATGCTCCATTGGAAAGTGTGGTGGCAGTAATTAAGGATTTCACGGACCTTGAGCTTTCCGTTCAGGAAAACAAGATCTATAGAATAAGCAAGCTTATCGAACAGTTTTCGGGTTTGCATATCCCTTCCAATAAGCCGGTGGTCGGCGAAAATGTTTTCACCCAAACCGCCGGGATCCATGCGGATGGGGATAACAAAAAGAACCTTTATTTCAGCGACTTGCTTCCCGAGAGATTTGGACGTACCCGGAAGTACGCCCTTGGCAAAACATCCGGAAAAGCCAACATTCTAAAAAACCTGATGGAACTCGGCATCTCCTTGGAGCAGGATGAATTGACCAAAGTCACCCAAAGGATTATCGAACTGGGTGACCGGAAGGAAAGGGTAACCACAGAGGATCTGCCCTACATCATATCCGATGTACTGCAAAACAATTCCATCCAGATGGAAATCACCATCGACGGCTACCATATGGTCCACTCGAAAGGGCTAAAGCCCTCGGTCCAGTTGCGGATGAAAATCCACGACCAGTGCTATGAGGAAAATGCTTCAGGTGACGGACAATACGACTCCTTCATGAAGGCGCTTAAGAAAATCTATAAGTCCCTTGATAAAGAGCTGCCGACGTTGACAGACTTTCACATCAGTATTCCCCCGGGAGGAAAGACAGATGCATTTGTGGAATGTATCATTACCTGGGACTATGGGAAAATTTTTAAGACCAAGGGCTTTGACAGTGACCAAACAATTGCTGCGATGAAGGCTACAGAGAAAATGTTAAACATTATTGAGAAACTTAATAAAACCAATTCAGATAAAAAGAACCTTTATGGAAATGAATATAGCGCTATTGCCGGGTGATGGAATAGGCCCAGAAGTGATTAATCAAGCGGTAAAAGTAGTAAAAGCGGTGGGTCAAAAATTTGGCCACCAGATTACTTTTACAGAAGCAATAGTGGGAGCCACAGCTATTGATCAGGTGGGGAATCCCTATCCAGATGCTACACACGAGATATGTGTCAAGTCGGATGCCGTGCTCTTTGGAGCAATCGGAGACCCCAAATACGATAATGATCCCAAAGCCAAGGTGAGGCCAGAGCAGGGACTTTTGGAAATGAGAAAAAAGCTTGGTCTTTTTGCCAATGTTCGGCCTACTTTTACCTTCCCTTCTTTACTGCACAAGTCACCTTTGAAACAAGAACGCATTGAAGGTACGGACTTGGTGTTCTTAAGAGAATTGACCGGTGGAGTTTATTTTGGCGAGCCGCGAGGCAGAAATGAACAGGGAACGAAAGCCTTTGATACCAACATCTATTCTGTAGAGGAAATTGAAAGGCTAGCCAGAATGGGTTTTGAATTCGCCCAAAAGAGAAGAAAACTGTTGACTTGCGTGGATAAAGCCAATGTAATGGCCACTTCTAGGCTGTGGAGAGAGACCGTACAAAGACTGGCACCGGAATATCCTGATGTAAAGGTAGAATATGAATTTGTAGACGCTGTGGCCATGAGGCTGGTACAGTGGCCTAAAGCCTATGATGTTTTAATTACGGAAAACCTTTTTGGCGACATCCTCACCGACGAAGCCAGTGTTATCAGTGGTTCAATGGGCTTGATGCCTTCTGCATCTCTTGGATTGACCACCAAGTTGTTTGAGCCTATCCATGGCTCCTATCCCCAAGCAGCCGGTAAAGACATTGCCAACCCTTTGGCGACGGTACTTTCCGCAGCTATGATGTTTGAATACGCATTTGGGTTAATGGATGAAGCCAATGCAATTTCGGACGTTGTCAACCTTTCTCTTGAGCAAGGTTTTGTCACAGAGGATATTGCTGAGGGCGGCAAGGCCTACAAAACTTCAGAGGTTGGAGATTGGTTAGTGAAACAAATTTTGGCATAGGCCTTTAAGGCTTAGGCATAAGGATAAAAAAAATGGAGCCCTAGGGCTCCATTTTTCGTGTGTGTGGTTAAGTGAAACGGTCTAGGTTTAAAGCAAGAAGTCAAAACAATCAATTACTTTTCAGGAACAGTCCATAGGTGAATTGTTGCCCCGTCGACCTGCATGGTTTGTTCCGGTTCCCAATCACCCATATTGAAGGCATGGGAAACAATTCGCGTACCAGGTTTTAATTGTTCAAGGAGGATAGGCCTAAGCTTCATGTTCAGGGAGTTCAAAAGATACAAGGTCACAACGGTAGCCTCACTGAAGTCTGACTCAAACAAATTGGCTTGTTCAAATTCAACCTTGTCGGTCACTCCTGCCTTTTCTGCATTTGCATTGGCTTCTTTGATTCTTTGGGGATCGATATCAATGCCCTTTCCCTTGGCTCCATAAGTTTTGGCAGCAGTAATGGGGATTCTCCCGTCTCCAGACCCAAGGTCATAAACGACGTCGTTTTTAGTTACTTTTGCCAATTTGAGCATAGCATCTACCACGGCTTGCCGGGTGGGAACGTAATGCACATCCTGGGCTAAGGCCCACGACGTCGTGCAAAGACCTAATACAACTGCACTAAGTAAGATCTTAAGCATTTTCATCTTCTGTACGTTATGGTTGAAACTTGATTTAGGGTAGTGGTAATGTGGTTTGTTTTTAATTCGTGCTATTTTGATGGAGTGGGACACGCCACAAATAGATCGTATGCTCTCTTCCGTTAGGCGTCGTCAGTTTTTTTGTTTGTTCCGGCATCCAATCTCCCATGTCATAATTGTGGGAGATTACCCTGGTGCCCGGCTTCATCTTTAAGATGGTAGGGCGGAGCTTCATATTTACCTCAGGGAATAAATAGAGATAAAGCACTGTTGCATCACTAAAATCCGTCTCAAAAATATCTTTCTCCAGAAACTCCACTTTATCAGTCACCTTTTCCCTAACGGCGTTTTCGTTGGCCTCTTTTACGCGTTCAGGATTGAGGTCTATGCCTACCCCTCGGGTTCCAAATCTTTTAGCTGCAGTAATGGGAATACGTCCGTCGCCTGATCCCAAGTCGTACAGAACATCCTCCTCACCTACCTCTGCCATCCGAAGCATTTCGTCTACGACAATCTCCGGCGTGGGAACATAAGGCACATCAAGAATATATGGAGCTGCTTCCTGCGCTTTGGAAGGAAAAGAAGTACAAAAAACCAAAAGAAAGATAATTGCCTGTAGTAATATCTTTGCTTTCTTCATTTGGCTTCTATTAAATGAGATCGGTTGATGTTATAAAAATAAAGCCTACTTCCCGCTGATAAACCTCCTACTTACCTTAGGCACAACCACTTGCATCAAAATTCCTGCCAAAAGAACTGCGATGCCTACCAATGCCCCCCACCCGGTGTACGCAACACTGGAATAGAGCAGATATCCACTGGTAATGCAAAAGATGAGCGGAGTTATGGGATACAGCGGGACTTTGAACGGCCGGTCAATGTGTGGTTCTTTTGCCCTCAATATGAAGAGGGAAATACCCACCAACAAAAAGAAAAACCAGAACACCGGAGCCGTGTATTCTACCATGGTTTCAAATCCGCTTCTGGAAAAAAGCCCCAAGCTGACAAGTGCCAAGGCAACCACTCCTTGGACAATAAAGGCATTGATAGGACCTGCTGTTTTGACATCCCATTTGCCCAAGATCGAAAAAGCTGGAAAATCCCTTCCCAAGGCATAATTGGATCTTGCCCCCGTAAAGATGGTCGCATTGGCAGAAGTAAGCGCCGATATCGCCACTATAATGGCTATGATGACCAATCCTGGCTCCCCAAAGGCAATATGCATAAGATCTCCCGCTACCGCGTTGGATTGTGCCATGCCATCAAGGCCCAAGCCATTCAGATACGCCATGTTGACCAAAAAATAGACCGCTGTAATGGTAATAATACTGATGATCAAAGCTTTGACCATTAATCCCCGGCCGGACTTCACCTCAGCAGAAATATAGGCAGCTTCATTCCAGCCCCCGAAAGTCAACAATACAAAAACCATGGCCAATCCCAAGGATCCTAGGCCTTCGCCCTCTCCTTCGGCAGCAATCGGTGTGGCAATTTCCGGGTTTGAAGGTATGAAGAAAAGTCCCGCCACGATGACCAAAACAATTCCCAATACTTCCAAGGTAGTCAAAACCTTTTGGGTTCCCGTTCCCATTTTTACCCCGAGGATATTGATTCCCGTGAGAATCACCACAATTAGGGTGGCGTAGATGACAGAAGAATATGTCCCCAAATTGATAAGCTGTGCCATATAGTCGCCAAAGATGAAGGCAAGAAGCGCAATGGATCCTGTCTGTACCACGCTCATTCTTGCCCAGGCAAAAAGAAAGGCTATCCGTCTACCGAAAGCCTTTAGTATAAAATAGTAATCTCCTCCCGTATTCGGGAAGGCGGCGATAAGCTCAGCATAACACAGCGCCCCGATAAAAGATACCAATCCACCCAAAAACCAGGCGGTGAGCAATAGGCTTTCTGTGTCCACAGAGGAGGCGACCAGCGAAGGGGAGCGGAAGATCCCCGCTCCAATCACGATACCGACGATGATTGCAATGGCATCTCCGGTGCCTAGAGAAGGTTTGGGGCTGGTGGTTTCTTGCTTGATCCTGGGATTAAGTAATACATCGTGTGCCTTGTCATTCTCTGCCATGGGTTAGTTAATTTAATTTGGAAAGATATTAGCTAATCTATATTTGAAAACTACACTGTCGCAAACCTATTCAATAACCCCAGCTCTCTTTATTTTCCAAGGATGTTGTCCCTCTAAGGCATCTTGTTTTAGAAGATGACTTTCTGTGGGTCAAGAGAGATGTATTTTACTGATTTTCTATTACCATCCAAATGGTAGGAATAGGTCAAATGGACCACACCATCTTCAGATTGGATCAAGCTTGGGTAGGAGAATCCACCCCCTCCTTTTTCCTCATCTTCAAGATACACCTTCCTTTTCCAGGTCTCTCCCTCGTCATCGGAAAGATAAAGTGCCATTTTGTATCTTCCGTCGTTGATATCATTTCCAAGAAAGGCCCAATGTCCATTTTGTAGAACCAAGAGTTCCACGCTGGCCGTATTGGGGATTCCTGTTTTTACCGCGGCAGTCCAAGAGGTTCCCCCGTCCTTGGAAATGCTTTTTTGAACCTCGGTGGGTGCATCGCCACTGTCCCGCATGAGCGCAACGATATCCCCGTTTCTTCTTTGGGCCAAAGCCGGCTGGATAGGCCCCCGTCCCACGATTGGGAGGCTGGGAAGCCAGGATTGGCCATGATCCTCAGAAACCGCAACAAGAGACAAGTTGAATCCGTCCGAGTATAGCGGTAACAGTATTTTGTTGTTCTTTAAAATAAGTGGTTTGATGCGTGTCATCCATCCACTGCTTCTTTTCGATGGATCTTTGCTTGCGGAGAGGATCATATTATCGTAGCTGGGGGCGTATTCTGCCCAACCTGCTTCCAAACGAGGCAGGTCTTTAAATTTCCGGTCTACTTCCTCGGCAAAACTGTCATCTGGCTTAAGTAAAATATTGTCCTGCCAATCCCAAACCGGCGCTCCGGGACTTGAGAAGTCCGCAGAGGTCCTGAATTTCAGGATCGAATGTTCCCAACGGTTGGCCTGTACCGCGATCCATACGAGGAACAACTTTCCCTCTCCGTTCAAAAACAGTACCGGATTGCAATCCGGAAGATGGGGCGTGTCTGCCATTTCAAAGGGAGCACTCCATTCCTTTGCTCCCTTAACCAAACGAGCGCCTAATATTTTGACGTCATCAGCCGTCCGTTCTCCTGATCCCTGAAACCAAGCCGCTAACAAATCACCGTTGGGAAGGCTTACAATACTGCTTCCATGGGCATGTTGCTTCTGAAGGGGGAATATCAAGCTTTCGCTTAGTACAATTTCGTTTTTTGGAATCACTTGGCTCCAAGCCATTGGAGCAGTAAAAAGGAGAAAAAAATAAATCGTTAAAGGTAGTTTCATAATGTAAAGAGGTGGGGATAATGCGTGTGATTTGTTTCTTTTTGGAAACAATGAGTAGATGGAATTAAGAAGCAATCGGCAGGACGCCGAGTACGGGATGGATCATCCATTAAATAAATAAGCTCTATTTAAGTTGCTGCCGCCTTTGCATGACTTCTCGCCAGGTTGTAAGAATAATCCCTTCCTTTTCTATATATTCTTTCAATTCAGGATCGGTCATAGATAACATGTCGGCATACCTAGAGCCTCCAGACCCACTGATATACTGGAAGGTTTCCGTTTTTTCGCTGCTATGGACAATGATCATGGCCAGTCCCGGCTCCATTTCTTTTAGTATATTGATGCATTGTTGGGCTTTATATTTCCCCCATTCCTCATCAGAGACCTCGTGTTCAGGTTTCCAATTGCCACTGATGGTATGGAGGTCGTCCAGCACAGGTAATCCTGCCTTCCAAATCATCTGCCCCACGGCAGGGGTTTTTTTCAGTATCTGAGGCTTGGGAAGTTTCATTCCTTCCGTATACTTCCCTTCTGCTTTCAGCTTTCTCACCACAGGTAGGTTTAAGGATTCGGTGAGCAACTTGTTGTTGCCCCCAGGGAACATCACCGGAATATTGTATTCCATTCCCACTTTGATGTATCGCTCCAAAAATTCATCCGTTGCAAACAGGGTTCCCATATGGGAATCCATGTGGGTGGGTTTCAATCCCAGTGTCAAAGCCCTCTCCACCTGTGCCCGGATTTCCTTCTCCACATCATCGGCGGAGGCATGTTGCACCACCTCCTCTACCGAGCTCCAAAGGTTGCCTTCCTTATCTACCAAGCTGGGAACCTGCGATTTGCCCGCTACCGGTCCCCAGCGATACGCTTTCCATTCCGAGGTGAGGACAAGGTGCAGCCCCGCATCCATCTCGGGATGTTCGATGGCATATTTGGCCATATCTGCAGCCCAGGGACAAGGCATCATTATGCTGCATGAACTTGCAATTCCTTGCTCTATAGAGATCTTTGCTCCCTGGTTGGATTCATAGGACATTCCTGCGTCATCCACATGGAATATCACTACTTTTGAGCCTGTAGGGTAACCCAATTTTTCCGCATAGGTTGTTTCTTGGGATACCGCCTTTCCTATATGGGCCATAACAATTATTAGAATAAAATAAAACTTTGGGTTCATGTGCTGTTATGTTGAGTTTGACACCTATTCGAAGTCGACGTTGCCTTTCCAAAAGGCAATTTTGTCCCGATTCCAAGTATAACAGGCGATCAGGTTCTCTCCGTCATAGTAAATGGACGGATAGGAAAGTTCATCATTTCCCTCCCCTTTTTCTATATCATACTTGATAGGCCAGGTCTTTCCGTTATCATTGGAGATGGCCACCGTAATGGGGTATCTTTTTCCCCAGTTCTCCCCCACAGGATTGTAGATCAGCGCCAGTGACTCTCCTGAAATATGGGCTACATCAATTCCGCTGTTATTGTTGGGAAGTTCAGTTTCAACCACTGGGCTCCACGTTTTGCCATAATCCTCAGAATCACTTCTGCAGATTTTGCCCGATGAACTCCTCATCAACATATGGACATGGCCCGGCTTGGATTCCCATAGTGCCGGTTGGATCACTCCTTCTCCCTTTATGATATTCCGATCCATCGCCACTTTCTCAGTAGCCGTCCAAGTCTTTCCCCCATCCTCGCTGCGGTCTATAAAGACATCCCATACCTTGTTCAATTCAGTGGACGCGGGAGCCAACCACGTTCCATTGGACAAAATGACGGGACGGTTCCGTACAGGGCCTCGCCCGCCCTTGTCGCCGGGAACCAGTTCCTGTGGTTCAGACCAAGTCTCGCCATCATCATCGGTGTACTGCACCCAGGTTTCCCAAAAATCTATTTCCTTCCCTACCTTAAAATACAGGTAAATCCGATCTTCTGGAGTGCGGAAAAGTACCGGATTCCAATGGGGGTCATTTCTGATTTTGACCGCAAGATAAGGCGCTGACCAATTGCCCGGCTGCCCTTTGGCCATCCAGATCCCTACGTCGTCATTTTTCTCATGCGATCCGGCGAACCAGGCCAGTAAAAACCCCTCATCCAACCCAATGATGGTGGAGGCATGGCTTTGTGCAAAAGGCCTTTCATCTCCAAAAATATGTTCGTATTCCACTGTTGATACGTTGGTGACTTGGGGTTTTTCATCTACTAAGACGTTCTCTTGAGTCTTTCCTGATGAACAGGAGAAGGCCACTAGGGAAGAAAGCAGGATGAAACATGCGGTATTCAATTTATGCATATTGATGTAGGTTGATATTTGGGAATAATTCCCCTGTGCTTTATTAAGTACGATGAATTTGCTAAAAAGGCCATAGGGAAAGTGGAAAAAACGACGCACTTTCACTTGCCGATGCTCCTTTGCAGTCACTTTCGTCCTCCTGCAGTTTGGATATCCTTACGCAATATGAGGCAATTTATCCGCAAAACACGCTTCCAAATCTCCCCCGTTTCGGATACCTTTGTGTCGTTATTTTTTTTAGTTTTTACTTCCTTAGGATTGATGATGAATATAGGGATTGATTTAGGTGGAACCAAGATCAAGGCAGGTATCGAATATAATGGAGAAATCATCCATCAAAAAAAGGCCTTCCTTAAAGAAAAGGATTCCTTCAACTCCACCATTGACCAGGTTTTCCGATTGATAAGCCCGCTTACACAGGTTCAAGTGGGAGGAATCGGAATCGGAGTACCCTCGGTGGTTGACGTGGAAAAGGGTATCGTTTATAATGTAACCAATATACCTTCTTGGAAAAAGGTTGCTCTGAAAAGCATCCTTGAAAAAGAGTTCAACCTGCCTGTATTTGTCAACAATGACGTGAACTGCTACACGTTGGGCGAGTATAAATTTGGATTAGCCAAAACCTATGATTCCATTGTGGGAATGTCTATTGGCACCGGCCTCGGATCTGGCATCATTATCAAGAACAAGTTGTACACGGGCCATAATTGCGGTGCCGGTGAAATAGGCTTATTGCCCTATAAGGATAAAAATATTGAGTATTATGCCAGTGGAAATTTTTTTGAGAGTTTCCACCAAACCACCGCAGTGGAAGCTTACCATGCCGCACTTGCTGGTAATGAAACGGCGCTCCGTCAATGGGAGGAATTCGGATATCACTTTGGGGCCGCAGTACAGGTAGTCATGTATGCCTACGATCCCCAGGCCATAGTCATTGGAGGCTCGGTTTCCAAAGCCTTTGGTTTTTTCAAATCCACGATGTATGAGAGTTTACGGGATTTTATCTATCCCGAGTCCGTGAAACGTCTGAAGATATTTATTTCAGAAAACGAGAATATAGCATTGCTGGGAGCGGCTGCCCTGGTGGACATGAGTCAACAGCATTAGAATCAAATCCTTGTAGCAGGTAGATCTGCTTTGCAGCAGGGATAAAATTACGTTCCCGCCAAAGCAGGTGATGTGCCAAAGCTTTTCATGGCAATGGCTCAGGCATCTGTCTTACGCCCAATTTTTTCTTTCAATTGTTATAGCCGGTACAACTATTCTAGTAGTTTGCGCATTTTGAGAGTTAATATACGCAAATTACATCTTCATTTCCCCTATATATTTTGAATATTCATTGCCACAAAGAGAGGAGGTGGATAGGGAGTTCTTTGTTCGCAATAAATTTTTGACTTTATTACAATGAAAAAAAACACGCTCATCGTAGTACTCATTTTGACGATCTTTTTTGTCATCTCCTTTCTCACCAATATCCTAGGGCCTATCATTCCTGATATCATAGAAAGTTTTGATTTGAGTATAGGGCTAGCGGGATTTTTACCTTTTTCTTTTTTCGTCGCTTATGGTGTCATGTCTATTCCCTCAGGTATCCTCGTGGAGAAATATAAAGAAAAACCTGTTATGGTGGCCGCTTTCTTTATGGCATTCAGTGGGGCCTTGTTGTTTGCCCTGGTTCCAAGTTTTCCCATTGCACTAACGTCACTATTCATCATTGGTATCGGTATGGCCATGCTCCAGGTGGTGATCAATCCCCTGTTAAGGACAGCAGGCGGAGAGGAGCATTTTGCTTTCAATTCCGTATTTGGACAGTTGGCTTTTGGTGCAGCTTCTTTTTTGAGTCCTTTGCTGTACAGCTATTTGGTTTTGAATATCCATTCCGGAAATTCTTCCGCCGCGATCGGTCTCTTCAACGGTTTGGTTCCGGAGGGGCTAAAATGGGTTTCTCTTTACTGGGTTTTTGCCGTCATCGCCCTGCTAATGACCCTGATTGTTTACTTGGTTAAATTCCCGCAGGTAGAGCTAAAGGAGGATGAGAAAATGGATACAGGACAGGCTTTTAAAGACTTGTTGGGCAATCGGTATGTGCTGTTGTTTTTCCTCGGTATCATGAGTTATGTAGGAACGGAACAGGGCGTCGCCAATTGGGCGTCCAAATTTCTGCAGACTTATCATAATATTGATCCTGCCACCACCGGTGCCACAGTCATTTCCAATTTTTGGGGACTGTTGACCTTGGGCTGTCTCCTTGGGCTGGTATTGCTTAAATTTTTTGACAGCCGACATGTCCTGGTCATTTTTACTTCGGGAGCGATTCTCTCTTTGTTGTTGGCCTTGTTTGGCAATTCGGCGATGGCCCTGGTTGCATTTCCGCTTATCGGCTTTTTTGCATCCGTAATGTGGTCTATCATCTTTTCCCTCGCACTCAATAGCGTAAAGTGGCACCATGGTACCTTTTCGGGGATTTTGTGCACCGGGATCGCTGGCGGTGCTTTGGCACCACTGATCATTGGGGGGCTGGCAGAAATCATCGGTCTCCGCTTTGCCATGCTGTTTTTATTGCTGACCTTGGGCTACATTTTAAGCATAGGGATTTGGGCGCGGCCCTTGGTCACCAATGCAAGGCTTCGGAAAATCAAGGAACTGGTAAAATAAGGGAGGAGATGAGGAGTAAAAGGTTCAGGGATGGCGCGGCTCATTGGATTTAATCGGAAAAAGGAATGTATAAAATCATATTGCTGTTGGACTTTGCGGAGGAATACAGTAAAAACCTGCTAAAAGGGATCTCCAAGTATTCCATGGAAAACGGACCTTGGACCTATTGTAGGATGCCTCTTTACTACCGGGAGACCATTGGCATGGAAGGCATCCTACAATGGGCAAAGGACTGGGGTGCACATGGGATCATCGGCCAACTCTACAATGACAAGAATGTCAATAAAATCGTAGCCTCAGGTATTCCTGTTATTGCGCAGGATTTCAAGGAGCGTTTTAAGGAAATTCCCAATATCACTGGAGCCTACCGGGAGACTGGTTCCATTGGTGCGGACTATTTTTTGAAAAAAGGATACAAAAACTTCGCCTTTTACGGTTTTAACGACATTGTATGGTCAAGAGAACGGGCAGAAGGCTTTGAGGAAAGGGTAAATGCCGCAGGACATCATGTTCACTATTTTGAACATAGGAAATCCCGCTCAACCGACCTGTGGTATTACAAAAGCAACTCCCTCAGCCAATGGATCCAGTCCTTGCCCAAGCCCATCGCCATGATGACCTGTGATGACAACCAGGGGCTGCATATCACCGAAGCCTGCCGCCAAATAAAAATCAGGATCCCAGAAGAGGTGGCTGTGCTCGGAGTGGATAATGATGAGATGCTCTGCGAGCTCTCCGATCCGCCCCTTTCGAGTATAGCAATGGACATAGAAAAAGGTGGCTATGATACCGCCAAGTTGCTTCATAAGATGATCAAGGGGCTAAAAACCCCCTATGATATCTTTGTGAAACCTACCCAGGTCATTACCCGCCAATCCACGGACATTTACGCTACCAATGACGTACATATCGCCTCCACCTTACGGTTTATCCATAAAAACATCGAAAAAAACCTTCATGTAGAGGAGATTGTAAAGCAGGTGCCCTTGTCCAGACGATCTTTGGAAAAGAGGTTTCTCCAGATTACAGGCATGCCCGTCTACAAGTATATTTTTAATCTGAGAATAGAGAAATTCACCCAGAAACTGCTGGAAACTGACCAGACTATTTTTGAAATCGCCCTCGATATGGGACTGAATGATAGTAAGAATATCGCCCGTCAATTCAAACAGGTGAAAGGCTGTAACCCCGTCGAATACCGCAAGCAATACCTGGCGGGGAAGTGATTCTTATTGGCTTAAGCTTATACCAAAAGCCGCTATCTCCTATAGCGGCTATTTTTTTACCCTTGTGGATAGGGCCAATAGGCGCTTCGCCCCTTTTGCCTGATAACAGCGGCACCACCACCGGCGTTGAAACTATTCTCCTCTTGTTTCCACTATTTGGGGTGAATAAAATCATGATGATTTGATATAATAAAAAATGCCTATTTATTATTTTGTAAATACAAGTTTTTCATAATGGGTTATCTTTTTTGATAGTAATTTAAAAAACAATTACACATTTAGTTTTCGCGTTAATTTTCGTGTTTTATATATTTTTTACATAAATGGCTTGCTTCGCATAAAATTTTATTTCAGATTTAGGACAAATAAAAAATTATTAATTATATATCATCAACCAACTCGATCAAAAGATAAGGTCTAGGAACAACAAAAGAGGAGTAATTACAAAATCAAAAAAAACTATGGGAAGCTTTAACTAATCCATTATGAGTAGATTAAAAACAATTTTCATTCTATCCCTGCTTTTCTCCGCCTTGCAATTGCAGGCCCAGCAGAGAGTTATTCAGGGGCAAGTAAAGGACCAGACGGGATTTCCTGTTCCTGGAGTTAACATTCTGGTTAAGGGGTCTAATGTTGGATCCACTACGAATGGTGACGGAAACTATCAGATTACGATCAATGAAGAAGTCACCCTTATCTTCAGTATGATCGGCTTTAAGGATCAGGAGATAAGTACCAATGGCAGGAGCCGTATTGATGTGGAGCTTACAGAAGAAAGCGTGGCTTTGGGCGAAGTCGTTGTCATGGGGTACAACGAAGTGGAAAGAAGGCACTTGGCCTCTTCCATAGACGAAATGGACGTGGACAAGATCAAAACCCGACCACTTGCTAAATTAGAACAGGCGTTCAGTGGGACCATTTCAGGGGTGACTTTACTACAAGGAAACAATTTACCTGGCAGTGTTCCAGGTACGATCTCCATAAGAGGGATCAGCACCTTACAGAATGCCGCACCCTTGGTAATTGTGGATGGGATGGAGCAGTCACTCACAGATATTGACCCTAACCAGGTGAAAAGTATCACGGTCCTAAAGGATGCGGCGTCGGCTGCTATGTATGGTTCAAGGGGTGCCAATGGGGTAATCATCATCGAAACAGAAAGAGGATCGACCGGCCAGTTTAAAGTGGACCTTCATGCCTGGACTGCGATCAGTGATCCGATCGACATGCCCAACTTTGTCAATTCGGCGGATTATATGATGCTGAACAATGAAGCCCGTACGATGCAAGGGCAGACGAATTTGTTTACGCCAGAGCAGATTACGCAGGCACGTGCAGGGAATTTCACCAATACCAATTGGCTGGATAAGGTTATGGAAAGAAAGGCTTCTTCCTACAATGCATCCGCCAATATCTCAGGTGGTGGCGGTGTGGGCACCTTCAACCTGATGTTAGGTTATATTAAAGAAAATGGGTTGAACGACTTGGAAGGCACCAATAAGTTTAGTGCCCGATTCAATACCAACATTAACATTGCTGACAAGTTTGTACTGCTGGCGGATTTTTATGCGCATCGGTTGCAGGTCGATCGCCTTCGAGCCAACAACGACGGACACGGCTTGTACCAGATTGCTTGGAGGATGAACCCTACACAGCCTGTATATTATGAATCCGGTTTAGAAGAGCATTATATATTGCATAACAACATGAACCCGGTGGCGTCCATTCACCGCGGAGGTGCCTGGAATGCCCTGCATGACAGAAGTACCATCAATTTACGCCCACGCTACCACATCAATGACAACTTTCATATAGATGGGAATGTTTCTTACATGATCAACAAGGAAGCAAGCAAGTATAAAAGGGAAACCTTCAAGTTCTTCGATGGGGACGGCAAGCCTGTAACCATTTGGGGCAATGAAGTGGGCTCTTCGCAAGGCGTCAGTGTCAGCCAGATCACTGCACGGGCTAACATCAACTATGAGAGGGAGTTTAGGGATAATAGGGATAAATTATATCTGGTGGCAGGTTCGGAAATGATGAACTACAATTACACCGATTATAGGGAGATATCTAAGGCCTCCTTCTTTACCAAAGTAAATTATTCCTTTGATAACCGCTATCTGGTTGAGGCTACTGCAAGGACCGACGGAAGCAGTAAATTTGCTCCGGAGGCCCGATGGGGATTCTTCCCTTCCGCCGCTGTAGCTTGGAATATCCAAAATGAGGGCTTTATGGCCGGATTAAGGGAAAGCGGCGCCTTAACCAATTTGAAACTTCGCGCTTCCTATGGTCTTATCGGGAATGAGAACGTAGATCCTTACCTATGGCAGGAAATCGTCAATACCTGGGGTTGGATGATGCGGGTGCCCAATTATGAGTTTACTTGGGAAAAGCAAAAGCAATGGAATTTAGGACTTGATCTTTCTACATTAAATGATCGATTAAATGTCACTGCAGAAGTTTACAACAAACATTCCTTCGACCTAATTTACTCCGACTTTCCGGTGCCCCCGCTTACCGGATCCTACTATTTGACTTCTTCTATCAACATAGGAGAGGTAGAAAATAAGGGCTGGGAACTGTCGGCCAACTGGAGTGACCAAGTAGGGGAATTATCCTACAGTGTCGGTGGGATGCTTTTTGACAACGTTAACCAAGTCTTGAAGGCGGGTTATTCGAAGTCCGACACCTTAATCTTCAAAGATAACAATGACAAAATCTGGTATAATGGTATCGCTTTAGACAACTATTATGGCTATCAAAGTAACGGCTATTTTCAAAACCAAGAACAAGTCGATGCTACCAGTGCCAAGCTTCCGAATACCCTTCCTGGCGATATCCGCTATGTGGACCAGAACGGCGATGGTATTATCAATGACAAAGACAAAGTGAATTTGGGAGATCCGTTCCCTCATATGAATTACTCCATCAATTTTGATTTGAAGTACAGGAAATGGGATTTCAATTTCCTCGGACAAGGAGTCGGCAAGCGTTTAGGACGTCTTGGTGGTCAAGAGGGTTATCCGGTGCTCATGGACGGCTCCAATAACAGCCTTGGGGCGCCCAGACAGGAATATATGGACAACCGTTGGACGCCGGAGAATCCCAATAGCAGGTTTCCTAGGATGTGGACAGGAGCCAGTTCAAATGCTGTCTTGAGTGATGTTTGGTTGAGTGATGCCTCATTCTTCAGGATTAAAATGCTGCAGGCAGGTTATACTTTTGACAACCTTGGCCGAAACATCAGAAATATCAGGGTATATGTCAATGCCCAAGATGCCTTTACCTTCACCAAATGGGAGGGGCTAGAACCAGAGAGAAATGGCGGAGACGGCAACTATCCTCGAATGGCTACTTATAGCATCGGGGTCAGGGCTTCCATTTATTAACCCATAAGTCGAGAAAAAATGAAAAAGCTAAAAATATATTTCATCCTCTTCATGACCGTGATTTTTTCGGCTTGTGAGGAATTCCTGGATAAAACCGATCCTACGGCAACTTCCTTTGTGGAGTTCTTTAACACCGAGGAGGATTTGCGCCGGGTGGTGTACAGTAGTTATTTGGATGTGTTTACCCATCCAGAAGCGCATGAGACGCTCTTTTATATGCAGGATGCCAAGTCGGACAATGCCTTTAGTAGGGTGGAAGGTCATCATCACCAGAGGATTGCCAATGGCAACATCAACAGTAATACTTCTGCATTTCTTTACTATTATGAACTGCAGATGAAGCACCTGGGCAGGTTGAATACGTTTATTGCCAATACTGATGTGCCGTATGTGGAAGATGAGTCAGTCCGCACCAAATACAAAAGTATATTGGAGGCTTTGCGGATCTGGCATTATTTCAAACTGACCTCTCAATGGGGTGATGTACCCTTCTTCCTGGAGCCTGCAGATCTGTCTTCTGCCCTCCAGCCGGCCACACCCAGGGACGAGATTTTAAACACCCTCTTTCCTATGGCGGAGGAGATTGCTTCACGTTTGCCGATTGACGAATATACTTCCGATAAGTATATGTTCAACCAGAACTCCTTGAAGGCGTTAACGATGCGTTACGCACTCTATTACGGGAGGTACGAGTTGGCGGCCAAACTGGCCACAGAGATCATTGCCAGCGGCAAGTATGAATTGCATCCTAACTACGGGGATCTGTTCCAATATGAAGGAGCATCAAGCAACAACGAGTTCATCATGCACTTTGACATGGCCAGCCACGGCAACAGTGCCACGCAATCTTTCAGAGACCTGGGCCCTCACTACAGAACCAGTAATGGAGAATCCTATGTAGTTCCCTTGAAATCCCTAGTGGATGCTTATTGGACGCTACAGGGTCGTCCGATCGATGAATGCCCGCTTTATACCAAAAAAGAGTATGAATTAAATCCTACCCTCAACAGGGATCCGCGGTACAGCGCCAGCATTATGGGACATGGGGACAATTTTTACGGAGAGACCATTGATATTTACAACCAGAACAGCCCCATGTTTTTCGAAAACCAACGCGCCAGCAAATCTGGGTACTGGTTCAGGAAATTTGTCGATGAAACCGATGCTTTTAGAGGAAGTGGCAATATGGATTTTCCCCTTTTACGTTATGCGGAAGTCTTACTTGCCTATGCTGAGGCCAAAATCATGATGAATGACATCGACGACTTGGCCAAACAGTATATCAATCAGGTAAGAACAAGAGCGGGATTGGATATGACGGTAGCTGACGTCACCTTGCCGGCGTATGATGCTTATACCCAAGAAGATTGGATTGACCTGATCAGAAATGAAAGAAGAACCGAGTTTGCGGCGGAAGGCTTACGTTATGATGATATCATCCGATGGAGAATTGCAGATGAAGTGTTGAACCAGCCTGCTATGGGCCACACCAGAGAAGTAAACGGAAATCTTGTATCCCTAAAGATCGAAGACCGTTCCTTCCTGCCAAATAATTACATTTGGCCGTTCCACGAGAACAGCCTAAAAGTGGAACCCGGATTAACCCAGAACACAGGATATTAATCTTAGTTTAGTTTATAAAAGAAGCCGCTAGCAGATAGCGGTTTCTTTTTTTTAAAGCTTCTGGGGATGAATGGAAGGAAGGGATGTTTACTATCCACCCGATCTTCGTCACTCCCGTCCTTACTTTCATCTTTCCCCTCCTTTCAAGTCCCAATCCTCGTACCATTTTTCTTCAAAAGTGTGACTAACGCACACCTTGGCTGTCAGCACCCTGTACACCATCCATAAGATCAATATCGGAGACAGGCTGAACATAAATAGGATGAGCCGGATGTGTAAGTCCAGTCCTATAGATACGATATAAATCAGAAGATATCCTGTGACGGTAAATACAGGAATGAGATATTTTTTCATGGTTTCCTGTTTTTTATCCGATAAGTTAAACCTGCCCGCCGTTAAAGTTGTTAATAGCCTTAATGCGCCCTAATTGTAATTGCTGGCTTTGTCGGATTTGTTAGGGGTAATTTTGTACAAAAGACGTTCCATTAAGGAGTGTAGCATAGCCAAGGAAAGGAAACAGATGAAAGGATTTAGGTTTACTCAATTTACCCCGCAAAAGGATCCCTCTAAAAATACTTTTGACAACTTGCTGAACATCTTCCTTCAGCTGGTCACCATGACCGGCGGGGATGTGGCGGAGGCGCTGAGCTGGCTGACCAATCTGGACAGCCGCTATGGACTGACCAATCCCAGCTATGGCATAGGTAATTTTATAGAGGATCTAAAAGATAAGGGGTACCTCACGGAAGAAAACCAAAAAGGCTCCTTTAAGATCACCGGCAAATCCGAGCAGTCGATCAGGAAGAGTGCTTTGGAGGAGATCTTCGGCAAGCTGAAAAGGGGAAAAGGAGGGCAGCATAGAACGCCACACTCCGGCCTTGGCGATGAAAGGGGCACCGACAGAAGGCCTTTCCAGTTCGGCGATGGACTGGATCAAATCGCACTGACGGATTCCCTCCGCAACGCGCAAACCAATCATGGCTTATCGGGAGATTATCTTTTGACAGAAGATGACCTGGAAGTGCTGGAGACGGAAATGCGCACACAGACTTCTACGGTCTTGATGATCGATATTTCCCACTCGATGATCCTCTATGGGGAAGACCGGATTACGCCTGCAAAAAAAGTCGCCATGGCCTTAGCAGAACTGATCAAAAACCGCTATCCGAAGGATACGCTGGATGTGATTGTCTTCGGTAATGATGCCTGGCAGATAGAAATCAAGGATTTGCCTTACCTACAAGTCGGGCCGTACCATACCAATACCGTAGCTGGCTTAGAACTCGCCATGAATCTGCTGAGGAGGCGTAAGAATCCCAATAAACAGATATTTATGATCACCGATGGCAAGCCGACCTGCCTAAAGGTGGGGATCAAATACTATAAAAATGCCTTTGGGATCGACAGCAAGATATTGAATGAGACCTTAAAACTTGCTGCGCAATGCAGGAAGTTGAAAATCCCCGTCACTACCTTTATGATAGCATCGGATCCTTATCTCAAGGAATTTGTGAAGGAATTTACCAGAGTCAATAACGGCAATGCCTATTACAGTAGCCTGAAAGGTTTGGGCGACTTAATTTTTGAAGACTATAGAAGAAACAGAACCAAACGTTTTTGAGCATGGAATACAGCAAACTGACATCAAAAGAATTAGTGCAAATACATACGTTGGGGGAACTTAAGGCCAGTGGCTATCAACCCAGATCAATCAAGGAAGAGCTTAGACAAAATCTTATCAGAAAGATCCAGCGGAAAGAAAACGTCTTCGAAGGGATATGGGGTTATGAAGACACGGTGATCCCCGATATTGAGCGCGCGCTGCTCTCCCGACATAACATCAACTTGCTTGGACTAAGGGGGCAGGCGAAGACGAGGATAGCCAGGATGATGACTTTGCTGTTGGATGAATATGTACCCGTGGTGAAAGGATCTGAATTGAACGATGATCCGTTACAGCCGCTATCCACGTTTGCCAAAGGGCTTATTGAAGAAATAGGCGATAAGACACCGATCACTTGGTGGCATAGAAGTGACCGCTACACTGAGAAGCTGGCCACGCCGGACGTGTCCGTAGCCGATCTGATCGGAGATGTGGACCCGATCAAGGCTGCCACGATGAAGCTTTCTTATAACGATGAAAAGGTTATCCATTACGGGCTGGTGCCCCGGTCGAACCGCTCCATCTTTGTGATCAATGAATTGCCGGATCTCCAGGCAAGGATTCAGGTAGCCTTGTTCAATATCCTGCAGGAGGGCGATATACAGATCAGGGGATTCAAACTCAGGCTGCCCTTGGACATTCAGTTTGTGTTCACCGCCAATCCCGAGGATTATACCAACCGTGGAAGTATCGTAACACCGCTCAAAGACCGGATCGAATCGCAGATTATCACCCACTACCCCAAAGACATAGAAATTGGAAAGAAAATCACGGCTCAGGAAGCCAGATTGGATGCACGGCCGGTCGAAAGGATCCATGTGCCTGAATTGATGAAAGACCTTATCGAGCAGATTGCGGTAGAGGCCCGGGGGAGCGAATATGTGGATGAAAAGAGCGGCGTTTCTGCCCGGTTGACCATTTCTGCCTACGAGAATCTTGTTTCTGCTGCGGAACGGAGACTTTATCTTAATGGGGAAGAGCATACCGTGGTGAGGATTGCAGATCTGATCGGGATCATCCCTGCGATCACCGGAAAAGTGGAGTTGGTCTATGAGGGAGAACAGGAAGGCGCAGGCTTAGTAGCGTACACTTTAATAGGCAAAGCCATCCGGACGTTGTTTACCGATTACTTTCCTTCGCCTGAACAAAAGAAAAAAGCCAAAGAGGGGAACCCTTATGTATTGCCTCTGTCTTGGTTTGGAGAAGGAAATGAGCTGGATATTTTGGCGAGCCAGAATGATAAAACCTACAAAACAGCTTTGCATAACGTACCGGGCTTGGAGTCCATTGTGACCCAATACGTAGAGCATCTTCCTGAAAAAGAGAAGGAGTTTTTTATGGAATTTGCACTACATGGCTTGGCAGAATTCAGTCAGCTGAGCAAAAAGTTGTTGGAAACAGGCATGCAATTCAGGGATCTGTTCAGCAGCATGTTTGACATGGGCGCCCATGACGATTTTGATGAGGAAGAAGACCTCTAGCCGCGGCTAGAGGTCTTCTGAGGAGAAGGTCGTCTGCTTTGTTTCATCGATCCCTTTTTTAAGGCAAGCAAGCCATCTAAATTATGGTTTTGCTTTCAACACAATTGGTTCTTTGATTTTGGCGGCCATCTGTTCCATAAAGGATTTTAAAGCGGGGTAATGTTCCGCCTCAATCATATCCTCATTTAACTGCCAAACCAGGTTGATTCTTAAAGTATTGTTGACCAATACCGGCTTATACATGAAAGCCGCCAGATTATCCGGCATGGCAATGATAAGTTCTTCCGGATAATCATCCAACTCATAGTTGTCAGGAATCTCAAGCACTGTGGTGTAATTATCCGTAAAAGGAAAATTAAAATCCACATTGAAATTTCTCTCGGTTTCTTTGAACGGATTTTCCGAAAGCCGGAGAGAGATATTTCAGCCGGTTGTCTTCAAAAACAGAGAAGTCTGCAATCCAACTGCGGTCATGGAGATCCTTGATCCGGAGCTTTTGGATGGTCTTTCCCGTAGCCGGATTCCGAACGGTACCGCTGAAGCTTTCAATTTTCGTCAGTTCATCATAAGGTAAGAGGATTTGGGCATGTTTTAATCCCTCCTCGCGGAGGACGGTTACTTTAACTTCCTGCGAACGGAGTATCTCGTAGTTTTCGGTGATTTGAATGGTCTGGCTTTTCTCTACCAAGGAGTAAACAGGGATATGCAGCGAGTCCATTTCTGACACCATTCCCTCAGAAGGGGCCAAAAAAAAGGATCCTAATCCTATCAATATTACATTTAAAAATCCCACCATGATCGCTAAATTTATATCTAGATGCGATTCTTTCGAAAAATAATTGCTCTTTCTTCCTAAAATATACTTATGGATAAATCGGTGATGGAGGCCATCAGCTATTTAGCGTAAATGTAGCAGAATTTTGAAATCCTACAATGGATTGTTTCCTTGTCCCAAACTTTTATTTACCTTCGGCTTTAATAATTAATTTGATATGAGCCAACTGATCATCAACAGCTTTGAGGAGTTCCAAAATTATGTAGGAAAAGATTTGGGAGTTTCTGATTACCATACCATCACACAAGAACAGATCAACCTTTTTGCAGAGGCGACTTTGGATCGCCAGTGGATCCATACCAACCCAGAAAGGGCGAAGGCTGAAGGGAGTTTTGGAAATACCATTGCCCATGGCTATTTGACACTGTCTTTAGTCCCCTACCTATGGGAGCAGATTGTAAAGGTGAATAACCTCAAGATGATGGTCAACTATAGCATCGAATATTTAAAATTTGCCCAGGCAGTCCTGGTCGACAACGAGGTCAGGTTGCACGCCAAGCTCGAGAATATCACCAACCTCCGAGGAACAATTAAAACTGGAATGAAAGTTACCTTGGAAATAAAAGGCCAGAAGAAACCTGCTTTCATTGCCGGATTGGTGTTTTTGTACCACTTCGCCGAGTAATCTTCCTATTAGATTTCTCGAATCAAAAAGCGCTTGATTCCGCATGATGTCTGTGCGTGAACAACTTTTCAGAAAAGCCCTACTGCCTCCTGGTAAGTAGGGCTTTTTGTATTTTTATAGTTTGGCATCTACGGGTCCGGGGGAGCAAAAAAAACAGCACCCACAGGATGCTGCATTTTTCTCATTGTTAAAAAACCAAAATCATTAAAGTCTATTTCTTTCTTCCGTGCTGCCGCTTCGTTCGGAGACCTTGAAATTTTCACCTTGGGAAAACTTCCACCTTAAGGTCACCTTGAATCCTTGGTTGTTGTTGTACTGTCGGATATCGGTATTGATCTTGTCAAAGTCGATGGTTCCCTTGAACTTTTGAGTCCTGAAAAGGTCTGTTCCATTGACGGTCAGGCTCAGTTTGTCATCCATAAAAGACTTGGTCACCCCGGCATCCATCCAGGCAAGGCTTTCTATTTTTATCTGCCCATCGATAAAGGGGCTGAGGTACATTCCCACCATTTCCACTTTAAACCCTTTGGGAAGCGTGAGGTTATGCTGGCTTCTCAGCATGTAGGAGAATTGGGAGACATCCAACAGTTCGGTACCGATAAGCGATTGGTATCTGTTGTTGTACAGATGGACCATGTTGCTGGCGTTCCACCATTTGGTGATGTCGAGGGGGAGCATCATTCTCAAGCTAAAGTTCTCTTCCTTGTCATAATTTTCCATCCTGATGGTCGACTTCCGCGTCTCTTCATCCTGGATCATTACCTGCCCAAAGGCATCAGTAGTTCTGGAGTAACTCAGGGTGAATTGATACGTCCCCTTGATGACATGGCTCATCTCAAAGTTGTTGGCGTATTGTGGCTTCAAGTCCGGGTTTCCTTCTTCGGTAGTCAACGGATCAATATAGAAGACAAAAGGGTTGAGCAATCGGTAGTAGGGTCTGGTAATCCTTCTGTTTACATTATAGTTGATAGCATATTTGTCGCTTACCTTGTGTTGCAGGTAAAAGCTGGGAAACAAATCCAGGTAATTCTGGGTATTTACCTGGTTGGAGGTGACCGAATTGCCTTTGATATCGGCATATTCAGCCCTCAGGCCCAGTTGAAAATCAAGCTTTTCGCTGATCGGTGATTTGTAAGAGGCGTATGCGGCCAGTACATTTTCATGGTAGATAAAGTGGTTGCTGTTTGGGTCTGGGGAATAAGGCTCTTCCTCCTCGCTTCTTTGTAGGTCCAGAATGTTATCGGACTGTACCCAACTACCCTTTATACCAGTTTCCAGCGTTTTTCCTTTCCCAAAAGGCTTGGTAAAATCGGCTTTGGCGGTAAAGATGCTGTAATCCATCTCATTGCCGGTGAGGATACGGTCACTGCTGAGATCCGTTCCTTCCGTATTGACCCAATACAGGTTGCTTAGCAGGCCAAGGCTGGAGGCCTCCATGACGGTATAATCAAGATCGGCAGAAATTTTAGTGCCTAATGTGTCGAGGTTACCTACATAGTGTAGATTGGTAAATAACCTTCTGTTGCCGGATTCGCTGTCGTTGATGGCTTCCAGGAAGTTGATGTCCGTGCTGCCGGGATTGGTAATATTGGTCAGGGAATTACCGTCTTCCGTTCCGTTTTGATCAGAGGCTTGCACATTGATTCCTACCGTATGCTTGTCGTTGATCTGGTAATCTGCTACTCCGGAGAAGAAAATGTTTTTGCGGATAAGTTTTAGTCTCGCAGTTTGGTCGAATTCAGAAAGGCCTTCTTCCAATTGAAACCTCCGGAGAATGTCCAAATCATTGAATCTGGACCATTCATTGTAATTTAGGCTGGCATTGGTGGTCCATTTTCCTCTTTTTACATTTACCGTAGCTCCGGCAAACGGTGCCCATAAACCATTGTACTGATTTCCCGCCTGTATATTCCCATTGGTACCGTTATAGGTATTTTTCTTAAGTTTAATATTGAGTACACCTGCTGCTCCCTCTGCATCAAATTTAGCAGGGGGATTGCTGATTACTTCTATACTTTTGATGTTGTCTGCAGGCATGGCCCTGAGGAAATTGGCCAAATCTTCGGCACTCATATAAGTCTGCCGGTCGTCGAGCAGTACAATAACCCCGGATCTTCCGTTAAGGTTGATGTTTCCATCGGCATCCACATAGACCCCTGGGGACCGACCGATCACGTCCAAGGCCGTATTGCCCTCCGCTAAAACAGTTCCTTCAATATTGACAATGGTTCTGTCCGCTTCTATGATTACATCCGGCCGAGTGGATTGTATCGTCACTTCTTCCAAAGAAGAAATTTCTTCCTTGATTTCCAATGACCCAAAATCTTTCTTCAAACCAGGTTTCAACTCAATCTCTTCAGATTCGTAGGTGACGAAGCCAATGCTTGAAACAGTCAAAAGGGCTTTGCCAGAGGCTGTGGTGGTGATGGTGAATTTCCCGTTGCCATCAGACACGGCTCCGGTTATCAAATCGCCATTATCCGCTTGAATTAGGGCGATATTGGCATAAGGCAACCCATTGCCATTGGTTTCTTTTACCTGTCCCAACAAAGTGCTTTTATCTTGGGCAACGACTACATGGCTCATGCCCATTAAAAAAAGAACCAGTGTAACGCAAAGTTGATGATGAAGTTTCATGTGAGATATTTTTTCAATTGTATCATCCCAACATGAAAAAGAAGTGCCAGTTAAAAAAACAATTTACAAAATATTGATAATCAGTTAGTTGGAATAATTCGTGCTTCTGAACGTGTTTCGATTCCGGACACTTTTTATGTTCGATGGCAGTACAGGTAAAGAAAAAACCTCCAGCGGTTTGCCGAAGGTTTTTCATTTATTTCTTGCGAAAACATCTAATTATTTTGCAGCTGCATATCTTTTGCTTACTTCTTCCCAATTAACTACGTTCCAGAAGGCACCGATATAATCTGGACGTCTGTTTTGGTAATTAAGGTAATAAGCGTGCTCCCATACATCAAGACCCAAGATAGGGGTTCCCTGAACTTCCGCCACATCCATTACGGGATTGTCTTGGTTAGGGGTAGAGGATACCTGCAGTTGGCCGGAGCTGCCTACCGAAAGCCAAGCCCATCCTGAGCCGAACCGGGTAGCCGCAGCATTGTTAAATTCTTCCTTAAAAGCGGCAAAGGAGCCAAATTTGCTGTTGATGGCTTCTGCCAATTCTCCTGAGGGCTCACCTCCCCCGTTAGGGCCGATCACCGTCCAGAACAGAGAATGGTTGTAGTGTCCGCCGCCGTTGTTTCTTACTGCTGTAGGGGCGGAGGAAATGTTTTTCATTACTTCATCTAAGCTTTTACCTTCCAGATCAGAGCCTTCTACCGCTTTGTTCAAGTTGGTAACATAAGCATTGTGGTGCTTACCGTGATGGATTTCCATCGTCTTCGCATCGATATGGGGTTCCAATGCACTAAAATCGTAAGGTAATTGTGGTAGTTCAAAAGCCATTGTTTATTGATATTTTAAAGTGAAACATAAAATTTAACGATTGCAAACGTATTTAAGCAAACCACAACTTACAGCAAATGGTTCTGCCAAATGCATATTGTTTGGATTATCTGAGCATTCTAAAGAATTCGTCCAACAGGGCTTTGGCTTCGGCCGCCATTATTCCCTGGCTTACTTTTGTTTTCGGATGAAGCAAAGGCTCGTGTATCCGGCTGAATCCGCGTTTCGGGTCTGTTGCACCGTAGTGAATTTCAACCAGTTGTGCCCAGAAACTGGCACCTGCACACATCACACATGGTTCTAAAGTCACATAGAGTTTACACTCGGTGAGGTATTTTGCTCCCAGAGCGTTAGAGGCAGTCGTGATGGCAAGAATTTCAGCATGTGCCGTGACATCGGTCAGTTTTTCGGTCTGATTATATGCCCTTGCGATGATTCTGTTCCTACAGACTACCACAGCCCCCACTGGGATTTCGCCTTCTTCAAATGCCAACCGGGCCTGTTTGAAGGCCTCGTTCATAAAGTATTCGTCATTGTACAATTCCATGGATTCCAGTTTTTAAAGGCGTCGGCTATGGTGCCAAATTTATGGCTTTCTTCTTGAAAGAGACAACCCGATGTATTCATTTCCAGTTTATACCAAAAATAAAAATATGGACCAACTGCCTTCTCATCTCAACTATACCAATCAGGAAAAACCGGGGATCATTCGGGTAAAGCGCGGCAAAAAATTCATCTACGAGTTCAGCAACGGCAAGCCTGTCACTGCAAAGAGTACCCTGGACCGGATAGAAAGCCTGGTTATTCCCCCCATGTGGGAGAGGGTATGGATCACCAAAGATCCCAAAGGGCATATTCAGGCCACTGGAATTGATCTGAAAGGAAGGAAGCAGTATATCTACCACCGGCATTGGGTGGCTTACCGGCAGAACTCCAAATACCAGCGCCTCAGGTTCTTTGGTGAAGCGCTTCCGCTGATTAGGAAGAGGATTTCCCAAGACATCCTGTTGCCGGGATGGCCGCGGGACAAAATGCTTGCCTTGATGGTGATGATCCTGGATGAAGTCTTTATCCGGATTGGAAACATGACCTATGTACGGGACAACGGCACTTATGGCTTAAGTACCCTACGGCGCAAACATGTACATATAGAGGAAGGGGTGGTGACTTTCGAGTACAAGGCCAAAAGTGGGAAGTTTAGAAAGGTGGTGTTGGAAGACGAGGAATTGGTCCCCTTGATCAAGGAGTGTTTTGATCTACCCGGCTATGATATTTTTCGGTACTACGATGAAGAAACCAAGTGCTACTGTAATGTCTTGAGCGATGATGTCAACAGCTACCTGAGAGAAATGACGGGTGCTGATTTTTCGGCCAAGGATTTCCGGACTTGGGCGGGTTCGGTACTGACCATCTCTCTTAAGGAAGACGCCGAAAAGGAGAAAGAGGCCAACCCACGCAAAAAGTTGGAGATTATTCTGGTCAATCTAGTGGCGGAAAAACTGGGCAATACACCAAGCATCTGCCGTTCCTATTATATCCACCCCACTATATTGGAGGCGGTAGAATCCAAAGATCTAAAAGAGGCCGCCAAAGTAGCCAACAAGAAGTACAGGAGGTTGAAAAACAAACTGGAGCCTGAGGAAATTTTAGCCATACATCTATTGGACGATTAACAAGGTCAATACATGACCCTGCTGATCTATCCGATCTAAAGTCTTCCCACGTAGCGCTAAAATATAAGCGCCATAAACTCTTTTCTCACACCATCATTGATGATCAAGGCCAAGATTAGAGAGATCAGCAAGCCCAACAGTGCCTTGGACATATCGCTCCAGGTTTGACGGTAAGCCCTTACCAAGCGGGCCTTTCTCTTCTTCAATTTTCTGGATTTGGCCAAGGCAATGGCGATCTCCCTCCCGCCTAACAATCCGATAAAAACCCAAGTGGTACTCATCGGCATGTTGCTGTGCATCTTGAAGTAGAACAGGATGACGGCATATACCAAGTCAACAATAGTGGCGGCACGCACATCCGTTACCCGGGTTTTTTTATTGACGATATCTTGGATTCGGTCGCCCTTTAGGAAAAACAGGAAACCCAATCCCAAGAAGATAAACCCTGCAAAGACAAGGAATTCCGTGAAATCTAACTGTCTTGGTAGAAATACGGCAATATTGGCCGCATCCTGCATGATCCATACCGCCCACAGAAAGCCTGATATCAGCCACTGTAAAGGTTTCCAGATCGGGTGTGGTTTACCCTTAAGGTAATCGGGGAAAAACTTCTCTACGACAAACCAGACCGTGATTCCCATAAAAAATGCCAAGAAATAGCCTATAAAACTTTTTTCCATGACACCGATAATGGTTCCGGCCTCATAGGTAAAAACGTTCAGAAGCAAGAACGTGGTTGAAACAGGCATTCTCATTCGGGTCATTACGAGCAATACAATGGGGGCCGCCAGCTGGAGAAAAACAAAACTCTCCGGAGCTTGGTCTAAGCCTTTTACCTGTAATCTTTGATAACTTACGTCCCCACCAAATGTAATCCAGCTATAAGCTACCGTACCGACAAAGATCAGCCCCATAAAGAGCCATAACCAGTACCATTTGGTCTTCGAATTGGAGGCAATAAAAGTTCCTATGGTTTGAATACTGTCGTTAGCGATGGCCGAATAGGCGGCTAAGGCGAAGCCAAACCACATGGCGGCATAGGTATATTGTGTGATATAACCCGCAATGGCTACCAGGATGCAAATAATAATTAAAAAAGGCTTTTCTTTTTTAGAAAAATCAAAAAGTGAATAAGCCGTTTTGGAAAGCTTATTTTGGTTGATGTTTTGATCTTTAAGTTTGGCCATAAAGCAGGTTTCTTTTATTGTTGCAAAGGTAATCAGATTGGCATATTCTAATGTTACCGAATTGTTAAGTATAGTGTAAGGCCCAGAAGTTTTTGTTCAATCTATAAAATATTGTTTTTTCAAAAAGGGGAAAAAGTAAAACAACTTTCATTTTAGCAGTTTGATGTTAAGTAAGTTTTAAGCGGCAAAAGATCTCCTGATAAGGCTTCACAAATTAAATTCAGCCAGATCAGATGTGGGTTGTGGGTTACAAGGAAGGGTGCTGTTCTTCTACTAACCGTTGCATCCTACCCAGGAGATGCTGATTTTGCTGCTCCGGCTTCTCTCTCAATGCCTATCTGCCCCTGTCACCCGATAAATCTTCCCGTCGATTTTCGAGGAAATCCACAATTCACCCTGATGATCCCGTCCAAAACGGATATCCACTTTCTGATGGTTAAACATCTGCCCAAAAGAGGTGTTTTTTCCGTCTATATTTACTTTGAACTCTTTGATCACCGCCTGTTGCCCCTGCTTCATCTCGTCCAGATCAAAATAAAAGATCCGGCCGTTGACGATATCTCCGAACACATACTTCCCCTGGAGCTCGGGTATACGCTCACCCCAATACTCAAAACCTCCGGAAATGGCATTTCCATCCTGATGGGAATACTGTGCGATCGGGTAGGTGAAGTTATACGAAGCATCATTTGCAGGTAAGGCATACACTGCGTTGAGGTTGCCTCTTTCATTGATCCGGTAAGTGCCTTCTCTCATCGGCCAGCCGTAATGGTTGCCGGGATTGATCAAGTGCAAAGATTCGAACTGTGCCTGCCCTATATTGGAGGCAATGATCTTTCCATCCTTGGTCCAGCTGATCCGGTGTGGATTGCGGAAGCCCCAAGCGAAAATTTCCTTCAAGGCATTGCCATTGTTGCCATCCGCAAAAGGATTGCCCGCAGGAATGCCATAATTTCCGTTTCGGCTGTTGTTACCTCTTGGATCAATTCGGATAATTGAGCCCCAGATGCTCTCTATGCTGTTGGCGACAAAAGGAAATCCCGCGCCCACACTTCCCCCATCCCCTACGCCAAGGTAAATCAACCCATAATCCTCATCTCCGGATGTTGCCAACGGATTGAAAGTAAGTTCCTGGACACCGTGTGAAGGCCCCACCATATTGATCCTCAAAAGCTCCCTCCGTTTACCCTCAAAAGGGAGTGCGGAAGGAGTCTTGGTTTCCCACTCGGAAACGACCCACTGTAGTGACACCCGGATAGAATCCGCATAAGAAAAGTCGGCTTGTGCAGCACCGGCTTTTTCAGTATGTGTGGTGTACAATAAGCCGTTCTTGTCAAATTCAGGATGAAAAGCGAAACTGCCAAAACCCGTCGCTAAACCTGGGGCATCGATAAAATCGGGCAGTAATTTGTCAATTTCTAAATATACTCTTGCTTCCCGGTCTTTTAACTGATAAAGCTTTCCTCTCAGGTCGATGACGTAAAGATCCTCACTTCCCGGCCGATAATCCATTTTGGCTATTCTGGCCATGGGATCTTTGTCACTGCTTGCAGGCAACTGGGCCTCTGATTCCAATTGGAGGCTGTAGTTTCCAAAATGGATGGGTTCTATAACCGGTTCTACAATTTCTTCCCATTCGTTACCACCGTCTGTCGGAGCAGGAGCCTGTATGGTGTGTAGATAGGTAATCAAGGCATCGATATTTCCTTCTCCCACATGGGCAAAAGAAGGCATGATGGAGTTGTACTCAGAAAACAACGCATTGGCCCGTTCATCTCCCCTGTCGATCATTGCTTTGGGTTCAGCAATAAAATCCCTTAACCAAGCGACAGAAACCTGCCGGGTCAAGCCGCCTAGTTGCGGGCCGATGCCGTCCTGCCTGAAATCGTGGCAGGCGCTGCAATTTTGTAGGAAAAGGGCCTTTCCCTTTTCCACTGTCAGAGAATCATTGGGTAAATCTGAATAATCCAGGGAAGAATTTGTCTGACAAGCAAAGCTTAGAAGAAGGCCGGCGAACAAGATGGGGGAGAGCGCGCGCTGCATGGGCATATGGATATTTGGGGGTGGAACTTCGTTCGTTGGGTTAATAACCGTTTCCAAATGTAATTTTCCTTTTGATTAAAAGCAGAAAAAATAACACTTATTGAATGCGGTTCGGATGCCTATTTTGAGAATTTGATCAATTTGTCAAAAATAGTAGAATATGAAAAAGGAAAAATGTAATTTAAGCGACTATTACAATAACCCGTGAATGATCACCCAATGATTGAGATTAAAACCATTATCAGGCTCGACAGCAATTCCAGAATTCCCAAATATCAACAAATCGTCAACTCTATTATTGAAGATATTGAGAATGAGCAGTTGACGGTAGGTGAAAAAATTCCCTCCATCAATGAGATCAGCGAAGAGTATTATCTCTCCAGGGACACTGTAGAAAAAGCATACAATTTACTTAAGGAGAAAAAGATCATCATTTCCGTAAAGGGGAAGGGGTATTATGTGGCCCGAAATGTCTCCAATTCGCAGGTAAAAATTCTCTTCCTTCTCAATAAATTAAGCAACTACAAACTTAAGATCTATAATTCTTTCATCAACAACCTTGGGGCCTTCGCCCAAGTGGACCTCAATATCTACCATTGCGATCCAAAACTCCTATTGACGCTTCTAGATGAGAATATGGGCGCCTATGATTATTATGTGGTGATGCCTCACTTTAAGGACGACCAATTAATCCACCATAACCTGGATAAAGAAGTACTGAATAGCCTAAAAAAAATATCATCGGATAAGCTGGTCATCATGGACAATTATCTGCCTGACCTAGGGACTGAGGTTGCTTCTATTTATCAGGATTTCAAAATGGATATCTACCATGCGCTATTGGAGGGGATTTACCGGCTGAAGAACTATGATAAATTGATTTTGGTGTTCCCCATCAAGGTGGTCTATCCGTATCCACAGGAAATCCTGCAGGGTTTTAAGAAGTTCTGCACTGACTTTGGATTTGACTTTGAGGTATTGGATACCATCTATCAGGAAATGGAGTTCGAATCAAAGGATGCGTATATTGTCATTGAGGAAAATGATCTGGTCAATCTGATCAAGCAAGTACGGGATCTGGACTATGAGTTGGGAAAGGACATCGGCATCATCTCTTACAATGACACCCCTCTGAAGGAATTGTTGGGTATCACCGTGATGTCTACGGATTTTCAGGTGATGGGGGAGACAGCTGCCTACATGATCAAAAAGCGGAAGAAGGAAGCAGTCAAGAATGTTTTTAGATTTATCGATAGAGGCTCTATTTAAATGACCCTATGCTTGGCTAACAGGTAAGTACAGGATAAGCTTTGTCTTACTTGTTGCTATTTTCATGCCCTTTAACAATCCTCTTCTCTTCTATTATGTCCACAAAAAAGAACCTGCGCGAACAACTGGATGATGTCAATGAATATGAGCGGGAGCCTATCCCCCAAAGCAAACTGAAGGGATGGCGGAGCTTCATTGGAACCTATGCGGGTGAACATACCGCGGGAACGGAGTTTGTCATCGGCCCACTCTTTGTCGCCCATGGCGCTAGTGCAGTTGATCTGGTTACCGGGCTTTTGATAGGGAACATTTTAGCGGTGTTGAGTTGGGCCTTCTTTACCGCCAAAATTGCTGTAAAAGATCGCCTCACCCTTTATTATCAGCTGGAAAAAATTGCGGGAACCAAGTTCACCTTGGTCTATAACTTAGTAAACGCCGGATTGTTTTGCTTTTTGGCAGGTGCCATGATTGCGGTATCGGCTACGGCTGTAGGGATTCCCTTTGATCTGGCCATGCCCTCCCTGACAGACATCTATCCCAACAGCGGGGGCTGGGTGGCGACTGTCTTTGTAGTAGGGGCTATTACTACCCTCATAGCCATGTTTGGGTTTGAGCGGGTAAGCAAATTTTCCAATGTTGCTGCTCCTTGGATGATCATGGTTTTTATTGCGGCAGCAGTAGGGGTACTGCCACAACTGGGAGTGACTTCGCTAGAAGAATTTTGGCAGGTTGCGCAGAACACCATCTGGACTGGAATTCCTCTAGAAGGGCAAAGTAAGTTTACATTTTGGCATATCGTGTTCTTTGCTTGGTTCTGTAATATGGCGATGCATATAGGGATGGCCGATCTTTCACTTTTGAGGTATGCTAAAAAGTGGCAGTATGGCTTTTCTTCTATTTCTGGCGTATTCTTGGGACATTACATTGCCTGGATTGCTTCCGGTATCCTCTACTCGCTCTTTCTTATGACTGCGGCCAATGCCAGTAGCTTCTCTCCCGGGCCTATTGCCTATGGGGCCGCAGGCATCGCAGGGGCAGCCTGCGTCCTTATCGCCGGACTGACCACGGCCAATCCTACACTTTACCGCGCGGGACTGGCGGTACAATCTATAAATCCAAAGTGGAAGACCTGGAAAGTGACCTTTTTTGTTGGCTTATTTACCACCGTGGCGGCCTGTTTTCCCGCTTTGGTGATGAGGCTTTTGGAATTTGTCGCCTTGTATGGTTTGATTCTCATGCCTGTTGGAGCAGTCATCTTCATTGATGTGTATGTTTTGGAAAAATTGGGCTTGAAAAAAAATTACGCCGCGCTAACTTCAAGCTCTTTTAACTGGTCGGTGGGAATTACATGGATCTTAACGCTTGTTCTATGCCTAAGTATGAATTTGGCCTTGGGCATAGAGATCTTCTTCCTCGGCCTCCCGGGATGGTTTATTGCCGTTATTATTTACCTGGTGTCCAGCAAGGTGTTCCAAAGGCATGCCTTCAGTAGCGCGCCGGTGTTGGAGAAGGAAGAATTGTTTGGTACCATCTCAAAGAATTAACATGAAGAACCTGATCATAATCATTTCCATCATCAGTTTATTGATGACTTTAGTCCCGGCATTTTTGGTCTTTGCCGGGGTAATAACCTTTGATACCAGTAAAACCCTGATGCTTGTAGGTACTTTAGGTTGGTTTATCACCGCACCGTCCTGGATGAATAAGGAGGCTTAGATAAGTTCGGGGGTTCAATCCTGTCCAAAAAAAGCCTCGTTATCCACCACATGGTCTGACAGGAATTTCGATAAAGGTATAGGCAAAAAAACAGGGCACTTGAGAAAGTGCCCTGTTGCATTAGGTCATCTATAGAACCAGCTTTTATACTTTGTAATATTGCTCCCACTCTTTTCGTGGAGGAGCGCCGGTCAGCAAGGTATTGGCAAATTTGTCATTGGTAATTTGTTTGGTGACCGCATCAAAATACAAGGGTCTGTTAAGACGTTGGGCGATCACCCCCAGGCAAAATACCTGGCTTAGTATGCCGTTTATCTCAAAGGGACTGCGTGTTTTTTCTTTGCCCTGACAGGCTAGGATAAAGTTGGCGAAATGGTTTGACGGACTTTTGGGGACTTCCGGGAGTTTCGAGGCCATCTCTGTGGCTACTTCTTCCGGAATAATTGATAGTGTACTTCCGTGGCTTCCGCCTTTAAAGGTCAGGTCTTTGCCGTAAATGATGCGGCCGGGATTCAGGGTCGGTTGTTTTGCTTCTCCCTGGTTGGTGCTTGGGACATTGGCCGCAGCATGGGAGCTGCCAAATCCTTCTGGCAAAGGCGGTAGATTTTTGAGCCCGTCATACCATGTCAGGTCAACTGGCGGCATTCCCCGGCGGCTTCCAAAACGGAATAACAAGGTAGAGGACATCGGGAAGAAAAAATCATTATGTCCTTCCAGATAGGTAGGATTGACTTCATAAGGTAAGCCTAGTTCCAAAAATTCGTGGGCGGTGTCGATGAGATGAGCGCCCCAATCACCCAAGGCTCCCATTCCAAAATCAAACCAGCAGCGCCATTCCCCGTAATGGTATAATTCATTATATTCCTTGGGCATTGCCGTGGTCAACCAAGTGTCCCAGTCCATGGTGGATGGTAGGGCCTGTTTCGCAGGCCAAGCCTTCATTTGCGGGTCCAGCTTATGCCATCTTCGGGGACTGTTCATATGGGCTGTGACAGCAGTAACGTCCTTTATTATTCCCGCTTCTACCCATGTTTTGAACTGGAAATAGTTGGCCTCCGAGTGCCCCTGGTTCCCCACCTGCGTCACCAATTGTGGGTTTTTCAGGGCCATCTGTATCATGAGCTCTGCCTCGTTAAAGGTTCTCGACATCGGTTTTTCTACGTACACATGTTTTCCCGCCTTCATACACGCCATTGCAATAGGAAAATGGGAAAAATCCGGAGTGGCGATGGTCACCGCATCAAAATCACTACCCGACTTGTCCAGCATCTGCCTAAAATCTTGGTAACGTTTTGCCTTGGGGAATGCTGCCATGATTTTGGCGGTATGCTCTGCTCCCATGTCCACATCACATAGGGCTACCACATTCACCAGCCCTGTTTTCTCGAAATCTTCGATGATCTGTTGGCCGCGGTTACCGATACCCACACAGGCTATGTTTGTCTTTTGATTGGCTCCGTGAATGCGGGAGTAACTCGCTGCAGATGTTAGGGGACTAACGGCCAAACCAGCTGTTGAGAGCGCAGTAGATGCTAGGAATTCTCGTCGTGAAATCATGCTTTTTTCAAATATGGTTTTGAATAATTACAAAAATAGTTTTCTTTCTGAAGATAGCTAGTGTTATTCGTAGGGAATGACATGAAAATATGCCGCCTCTTAAGGTATGTCAACGCATGAATCAGCCGCTTTATCCGGGCAAGTACCGCCATATGAAGATGGGGCAGGCAGGGGCAATGTCAGCTACGGCCAACATGAATCTTCTGCTTATTGATCGCATCCATCGGCTTTCCCGGTACAAATCAGCGGGTTATCTAGCCGGCGTTAGCGACAATAAATTGGATCCCTTGCTATGAATGAAACGACATTTACACGATATTTAGACAGTTTATATATGATTTTATGCAGAATTTAAAAACCTTGATGTTTTTGCTCCTGGCCTTTCCCTTTTCCTTAATGGCTCAGATTCAAATCCTACCGCTTTACGACGGCGAAGCCCCATACACTCAAAAGCTGCTTGACAAGGATGAAATGGGCGAAGGAGGAAGGGTGAGGCGGGTATCGGTTCCAGAGCTCATCATTTATCGTCCCGACAATTCTCCTGCCAACCAGGTAGCCATCTTGATCTGTCCAGGAGGAGGTTATGGGCATCTGGCCCTGCAACATGAAGGGCATGATATTGCTAGGTGGTACAGCCAGCGCGGCTATCTGGCTGCCGTACTTAAATACCGTTTGCCACAAGAAGAGTTAGTGTATAACTCGTGGCAAGTGCCGTTGAGCGATGCCAGGCAAGGGATCAGGAAACTTCGTGAAAACGCCAAAGAGTGGGGTATTGATCCAGAAAAAGTGGGCGTGTTGGGCTTTTCAGCCGGAGGTCATCTGGCGTCCTCGGTGTCTGTACATGGAGAAGAGGCCGGTAATGGGAAAGTGTCGTCACAGCCAAATTTCAGCGTCCTGGTGTATCCGGTGATCAGCATGGATATCAGCATCACCCACCAAGGCTCCAGAAAAAATCTGCTGGGGCAAAAGCTAGGGACCGAATGGGAGGAATATTTCTCCAATGATAAGCAGGTTGACCTCCACACGCCACCTGCTTTTTTGGTCCATTCCTGGGATGACAAGTCAGTGCCTGCGGAAAATTCCATCCGTTATGCCAAGGCCTTGAATCAGCTAGGCCAGAAAGTTGAACTCCATCTTTTCGAAAAAGGAGGACATGGATACGGTATGGGCAATGAGGAAATCCACGATAATGCCGCCGGCTGGCTTGAGATGAGTGACAAGTGGATCCGAAGCCTTTGCGACAAATGATAGCCTATAGCAGGAACACCGTCAAACTCCTTGCACCATGTGCTCCGATCACCAATGATTGTTCGATATCGGCAGTCTTGGAGGGACCGGCAATGAAAACGCCATAGCCTGATTCTCTTATATCGATCTTTTGATAGGCCTCATGCATATTGGCGACGAGGTTGTTTTTCTCCAAGATAATGATCAAGTGCTGCGCGATAAAGGGCAAAACCCGGTGCGGCAGGTGTTTTTCCGAAACCCATATTGCGGCATTTTCTACCGACCCTACTTCCCCTTCTACCACGGCCAATTCTACCGTTTCCAGATCATGGGGATCCGTAATGGAGGAAATTTCGAGATTCCCGGGAATGCCAGTTACAAGGGATACGATTTGGAGACCCTCCAAAAAGTTTTCCTCGATGTAGGCCTGGACATCTTCCAAAGAACCTACTTCTATGGCTGTTCCCCCGTTTAATGTAATGGATTGCGTATATTTAGCGACTAGATCTTCATCAGAAGGAAAGGACAACAAATCAGGCAAAACAGTGGGGGTGGGTTTGTTTCTGCCGATCGCCTCTAGGATTGCTTGCTTACTGCTCATTGTTTGCTTTATTTTTCTTGTACCACTCCTTAAAACTTTCTTTGGGCGGCTCTGGAAGATCTCTATGTTTACCCCAGGCATTGAGACTGCTGTACACGAGACTGTCCGGAGTAATTTTTAAAGCTTTTCTGGCCATACTTCCAAAGAAGTCATATAGCCCTGGCTTGCTTAAAGCTGATCCTGCTAACTTCATTGCCCATTTTTTGGATGGGTTAGGAGGCCCGTCTTTGCTAATAACCTGCCGCCATTTGTACAATTGCTCGTGGATGTTGATTTTCACAGGGCATACGTCTGTGCATGAGCCACAAAGGGTGGATGCAAAGGGCAGCGAACTGTGTTTATTCAAATCTAACCCTGGGGATAGGATGGAGCCAATGGGCCCAGGCACGGTTGAATTGTAGCTGTACCCCCCGCTTCTGCGGTAAATGGGACAAGTATTCATACATGCTCCACAACGGATACATTTGAGGGAGTTTCTGAAATCCTCCCGCCCCAGCTGCTCCGTACGTTTGTTGTCTACCAAGATGATGTACATCTTCCTGCCCGGCGTTGGGCGGCTAAAGTGGGAGGAATAGGTGGTGATGCTCTGCCCGGTGGCACTTCTCGCAAGCAGCCTCAGGAACACCCCCAGATCGGCTGCCCGGGGAATCAGCTTTTCAATCCCCATGCAGGCAATATGGATATCTGCCAAATGGGTGCCCATGTCCGCATTTCCTTCATTGGTACAGACCACAAATCCGCCGGTCTCTGCTACTCCGAAGTTTACACCTGTAATAGCCGCGTTAGCCTGTATAAACTTCTCCCGAAGATGTAGGCGGGCGGATTCCGCCAGATATTTTGGGTCGCGGGCGCCTTTTTCTGTGCCGATGTGTTCATGAAAAATTTCCCCAATCTCTTCCTTTTTAAGGTGGATGGCAGGCAATACAATATGGCTCGGCGCCTGCTTGACGAATTGTATGATACGCTCGCCAAGATCTGTATCCACCACATCATAGCCTTTGTCTTCCAAGAAATGGTTGAGCCCGCACTCTTCGGTGAGTATGGATTTACTTTTGACAATGTTTTTGATTTGATGTTTTTGGAGGATGCTCAGCACATGTTCATTGTGCTCTTTGGCATCTTTAGCCCAAAGGACCTCAACGCCATTCGCCGCTGCATTTTTTTCAAATTCAACCAGGAGTTCATCCAAGTGCGACAATACATAATCCTTTATCTGAGAGGCGTTGGTCCTCAATTGTTCCCATTCAGGCAGTTTATGTGCGGCGACATCGCGTTTTTCCCGCACATGCCAAAGCGTCTCATCATGCCAATGGGTTCTCTTGTCATCCTTCACAAAATCCTCCGCCGCCTCGGCATGACTGGTATGGGTCTTCATTCTTGTCTCTTTTTCTTGATACAAAATATTTTGATCTGGTTCTTTATTCTTGGATTATTGGCTGCCAGCTGAGCCGATGACCAAAGAAATGACTCGAGGTCGTTTATTGTTTTTTCTTTGCTCTTACCTTATGCACCAATTTCTTAATGCCCTCGGTACCTGCTACTTCTAAAGAGGGTTTCCGTTCAAAATCTCCGCAATATGTTTGATCTTTATCGGGCTATTCTTTCTCTTCAACAACCCTTCCAGGTGCATCAGGCAAGACATGTCTGCTGCCGTAATGACCTCTACGCCCTGCCGTTCATGATCCCCGATTCGGTCATTGCCCATCGCTACGGAGACCGCTTCTTCAAATACGGCAAAGGTGCCACCAAAACCACAACATTCGTCTTTTCTTGCCAGTTGGACGATATTTATTCCTTGCACCTTCTCCAATAAACTTTTGGGTTTATCAAAGTCGGGCGCCATAATTTCCGACGGTTTGGCCAATCCCAGTCCCCTTAAGCCATGACAGCTCGCATGGATGCCTACTTTATAAGGAAAAGAAGCATCAATGGTTTCTACTTTCAACACGTCAGTTAAAAATTCGCAGAGTTCATAAATCTGAGGCCTAAAAGCTCCTTTGGGCAGAACATGGTCTTTTACATGGAGGGTACAACTACCTGAAGGAGCAACGATGTAATCAAAGTCACCGAAATTCTTCAAGAAGAGCGCTGATGTCGCCTCGCCATAGTTCTCATAACCCGAATTGGCCATAGGTTGGCCACAGCAGGTTTGTTTCATGGGATACACCACCTCCACACCATTTTTCTCAAGAAGTTCCATCGTGGCGATGGCCGCTGATGGGTAAAACTGATCTACATAACAGGGTACAAATAATCCGACTCGCATACACTTAATTTATTGAGGGCAAGATAAGCCATAAACTTTAGAATTTCCATCCTGTACAGTACTGCAATTGTAATTGATCGTGATCGATAAAGACGTTAAGTTAAATTTAAATGCCCGTGAGGACCTGGACTACTATCAGTCTGGGTTCTCACAGGAATTTTAACTGATAAAGCCAAGCTATTATTCCAAAATGATCCTTATCATTTTGGAACGGGGATCTAAAGCATCCCTGCGAGTAAAATGTCCATAGTATCTCCCCCTTTGCAGGTCACCTACCATCATTTCAATTTTGCCGTTCTTACCGTTTTTCGTGGCCATTTCATCAGAGGCGATTGATCTCACCACTTTCATGGACGACTCGGAATACAGGTCAATCCTCTCTGGAACATTACCCATACCAAGGGCTCCTAAATCCAGGGTTAGAATATCCTGTGCAGGGTTGGGATATACTGCTAAGGGACTCGAGGACAAATATAGCGTAATGATATAACTATAAGAGCCGCATGCATTGGTTCCAGTAACTATTATTTCCCTGTGACCATAGGTTGAACTCGGATTGACATACACATACGCATACCCCCCGGTAGGAATGATAGATATTGACCGATCACCAGAACCACTGTAGTCCGAATAGCTAAAAGCAGTTCCGGGTCCCAAAGGTGTCGCATTTAAAGTATTATTGCTGCCGGGATACACATAGCCCGTCAAAGTTTCAAAACCATTTACAAACATTTTGTACTGAGGCCTTCCCACCCCTACAGATTTTTTTACGGTATCCGGTCCCCATTGGGAAGGCTGCTCCATATCCCAGAGTTGCTTAGATTGAAGTTGACCTCATGAGGGAAGCCAAATCTCGGAGGAAGACCGTCCTCAATGTCCTTTTGATCCTCCTCAAATATTTTGTCCATATCTAGCTTTGGCATAATCCTCAAATCAGTACTTTGGTTTTTTAGCTGATCAGGAGGAAGATTAAAGCTTACCGGTAGCTCGTTGGTAGTGATTTGTGCTGCCACTGATAAATAAAGCAGGCAGAAAATCAAGGTAGAATAAAGTTTTTTCATGATGGTTTGGGTTTATTATGGATAATATTGATATTCCGGAAATTTCACATCAGAAGATTTATGATATGTATGGGTAAGAGCAATCACCCACAGCAAACATCCCACTTACTTCGAATATCTTCTTGTTTTTCATAATAATATAATTAAGCATTATAGAAGGTTTACTCAACAGGCTTGAATAGCAGGTACTTTTGTGAGTCGTAATAAAGACCTAACCCTTTATTCGAAATGTCAAAAGAAGAAACCTTATTCATAGATTCGATGTAATGCTTACCATCAAAAAGCTCACTCTTCTCAGTAATGTTGTGAAAATCAGAGATCAACAGTTGTTGATTCTTATGCATTGAATACTCCCCATATGCGGCATTAGTCGATGTCTGTCCTCTTACTTCTCCCGTTTCTTCAAAAATTAGCGTATAGCTGTCCCCGCCTCCCGGTTTCGCCAGTCTTATCCTGTTTTTTTTTCCATCCACAAAGCCGATAAGTTTCCACTCTGTGCCAATCAAGGGGAGGGAGGCAAAATTGGGGTTAGTCGGCACACGTTTTAGCGATACCTCAGCTCCCTCTTCATCGGGCAGCCCCTCTTCCTGGCATCCACCCATCAAGGGCAAGAGAAAAATTATTGCCACCATAAACTTCCATTTGGATTTGAACTTTGTCAGCGTTTTCATATCGATATGTTTTACTCAAAGTGCATGGTAGCCAGATGTGAATTATTCCATTGGCTGGAACAGCAGATATTGCCGCGGATCATAAGAAAGCTCGAGCCCTCTACTGGAAATCCGGTAGGAGTTTACCTTTTTCATCAATTCGATGTACAAATACCCCTCTTCCGTTTCCCCTGCATAAGTACTAGGTCCAAATGAGGAAAGGTCAAGACCGTTCTTATTTGCTGGGGGAAAGGAATAAGTGCTCCACACCACATTACTCGATGTAAAGCCTTCCAATTCACCTTTTTCCTTGAAGAGGAGCGTGTAGCTTTTGTCTCGAAAAGGAGTTGTCCATTTTATCTTGTTCGTCTTCCCATCCACAAATCCAACCAGTTTCCAATGGGTGCCAATCAAGGGAAGACGCATATAGCTTGCATCCTTTGGTACAAAATGCAATGAGATTTCGGCGCCTTCATCCGGTTGGCTTTCTTCTTGACAACCGTACAGCAGCGGCAAGAGAAACATTATTGCTACTATCAATTTTGTCATTGAATTCATATTGTGGATTTAATTGGTAATCCCTCAAAGAGGCAATCTCTGGTTTGGTGATTGAATTTTCAATTCGTGATAGCGCCGAAGACAAAAGACAAACAGTGCTTCCTAAATACAATAGGCAGAGGTTAAGGTATTAATCAGCCAAATGTTTGTCTACTCGTCTTTTATTTTGACGAAATATTTGTGCATAATGCTACAGCGACCAAGTCTTAAATAAAAAAAACCTGCCGTTCAACCCGATCGGGCAAAACAGCAGGTATCATTCAAGTTTTCATATAATGTAAACAAAGGGAGCCGATCAGCATCACGCCGGACAACTACAAAACATCTGTCATCTGTCGGCCGTCATCCATCATCTGTCAATTGGCATCTGCCCTCCTTACTCAGGTCTTCCCACTTCCTAAATATTCCTCTTCTTCATCTGATCCACAATGTAATCCGAAGTTCTCCAGGACAAAGCCAAAATGGTCCAAGTCGGGTTTTTGTCGGCCTGGGAAACGAAGGGACCCCCGTCCACTACGAACAGGTTTTTACACTCATGAGACTGGCAATTGCTGTTCAGGACTGAGGTTTTTGGGTCATCGCCCATTCGGGTCGTACCGACTTCATGGATGATACGTCCGGGAGCCAGCAGCCCGTATTGGGTGTCGGCACCTGGTTTGATCCCCAAAGGCTTGGCGCCCATGCCGTCCATTATTTCTTCAAAGGTGTCGTGCATGTGCTTGGCCTGCTTGATTTCATGTTCCGTCCAGTTGTAGTTAAATCTCAGGACAGGTATGCCAAATTTGTCAACGGTATTGGGATCAATATCACAGTAGTTATTGTACTGTGGAACGCTCTCTCCCCTTCCGGCCATGCCGATGGTAGCGCCATAGAACCTTCTGATGTCCTTTTTCAGCCCAGCTCCATATCCGCCGTTTACTCCCGGGTTGCCAAATTCATCTTTCACATATTGCCTCGTGGTCTCCATTCCAGCGCCGAAGCCGTAGGAAGGCATCCTGATTCCTCCTCCGTACTCGATATGATAGCCTCTTGGAAAGTCCAGTTTTTTATTGTCCAGCCACCAGGGAGAATAGACATGGGCACCTCCTACGCCATCTTCATTGTACCTTTCTCTATCGACCATATCCGGAAGTACGGCACTCCTGCTGGCCCCTGTAGAATCGTGCAGGTATCTTCCCACCACGCCGCTGCCGTTGCCTAGGCCGTTGGGATGGGTCTTAGACTTGGAATTCAACATGATCCTAGCCGATTCACAGGCTGAGGCTCCCAATACTACCACCCTTGCCTTCAGCTTATACTCCTTCATATCCACTTTGCTGATGTAGGAGATCCCCGTAGCTTCCCCCTTGTCATTGGTGGTCACTTTCCTTACCATCGCATAGGTATATAGATCCACCTTGCCTTTTCTCATCGCCGGCTGAACCAGACAGGTTCCTGCCGAGAAATCACCATATACCTGACAGGCACGGTTACATTGGTTGCAAAAGAAACAGACACCCCGCTCGTTGTTAATGGGGCGGGTAAGTACAGATAGGCGAGAAGGAATTACAGGTACTTTGGCCTTGGACGCTCCTTTTCCGATCATGATCTCATGAAGCCTTGGTTTTGGAGGTGGCAGGAAGAATCCGTCCGGCTCGTTGTACATCCCCTCTTTGGATCCAAACACGCCAATCAGTTTGTCAACCTTGTCGTAATAAGGTTTGATTTCATCATAGCCTATCGGCCAGTTGTCACCCAGGCCGTCTATATTTTTTCTTTTAAAATCATCCGGACCAAACCTAAGGGAAATCCTTCCCCAGTGGTTGGTTCTTCCACCCAGCATCCTCGCCCTGAACCAATCAAACTCCGTCCCTCTTACTTTTGTATACGGCTCTCCGTCAATTTCCCAACCACCATAGGCTGCGTCGAAATCACCAAATGCCCTGGTGGTACTCGCCCCTCTTCTGGGGGACTCCCAGGGATATCTTAATTGTGTCCGATATTCATCTTTTGCCGGATCAAAATCGCTGCCTGCCTCCACTACCGCTACAGATAATCCCGCTTCGGACAAAATCTTGGATGCCATCCCACCGCCGGCTCCTGACCCGACGATGATGGCATCATACTGTTCTTCATTTGGCTTATTGTAAATGCTCATTTTATACGTTCATTATAGGTTGGTAGCCTTATTTAAAATTGGTGGATCAATTATATGCATTATCCTTGAAATAGTTATTCTCAAGGCATTAATTTTCCTGGCTGGTGTCCAAGCAAACCCAGGTCATTGGCATCCAGATGCCCTTTATCAAAACACCTACCCAGACGATCACCTACCCCTATTTCACTTCCAGCCTCTGCGGTAGTCGCGGCTGAGGTATTTCTCCGCCGAGGGGTGGTTAGGGATTTTCATTGAAGCAGCGTCCCATTCTAATACTATTCCCGGTTCGCGGAGGGCTACTGTTCCGAGAATAATCGCTTCAGTCATGGGGCCTGCCTGTGCAAAATCCGATTCGGTTTTTTCTCCGCCCAAACAGGCGTCCACAAAATGATGGTAATGGTTGCGGGGGCTCAAAGTAGGAAAGGAGACTTGTTGAAAATCAGCTTGGGGAAGAAGTACCGGCAATTCTGTATGCGGGATCAACAAGGCGCCTTTGGTTCCAATGAGCATGGCAGATTCTGCTGGATAATTTTCCACAGAAAACAGCGCCCTTACTTCTTCTGGAGGATAAAATTCCCCATCAAACCATTCCACCTGCAGCTGAGAGCCTTCTGTCATGGTATTGCCGGGAAACATCCAGGTGATGTGGTTGCTTTGGGGCCAAGTGTCCGCTCTCCTTTCGGGAGAGTCCTGCCAGGATTGTTGTACCCTAGCCTGAACAGAAGTGGGGGATTGGAGGTTGAGGCCTTTCCATACCGCATCAAAAATATGGCATCCAATATCACCGGACCAGCCTGTGCCGAAATCCTGCCAGGCCCTCCATTTGGCGGGATGATAGATTTCAGGTGAGTAAGGGCGCATAGGAGCGGTTCCGATCCAAAGATCCCAATTCAAATGCGCCGGAGGTTCCTGCCCCTGCGCCGGCCTTGGTCCTTTGTAGCGGTAAGCTTCCGTGGCACCTGGACGGTTAGAGCAGAGATAGACGTTTTTGATTTTTCCGATGGTGCCGTTTTTGATCAGCTCTACCGCAGTCCTATCCCCCAAGCCGGAGGCATGTTGCGTTCCAAGTTGGGTACGCACGCCGGCTTTTACGGAGGCTTCTGTAAGTGCACGTATCTCCGCCACATCGTGGCACATGGGCTTTTGGCAGTATACATGCTTTCCTTGTTTGATCGCCGCTATAGAAATGGCGAAATGGTTGTGGTCTGGAACACTTACATTGACTGAATCGATGTTCTTTTTCTCCTTCTTCAGCAATTCACGCCAATCCGTATACCTTCGGGCATGGGGAACTGCCTCCCCTGCCGCCTTAAGTATGTTCTCATCAACATCACAAATGGCGACAACTTCCAGATTGGGGTGGGCCATGAACTGCTGGAGATCGTGGCCTCCCATTCCCCCCACGCCAATACAGGCATGGGCCAGTTTCTTGTTCTTGTTTTGGGCTGATGCGGGCAGCGTGAACATTAGTGGAGAAGCAAGGGCTGCAGTGGCAGTTGTTAATAAAAATTTTCTCCTTGAGAGGTCATTTGGGTTTTTGTTCATCTGAGTAAGTAGGTTTGTGAAATGGCAAAATGCTCCTTCCCCAAGACTTTGCAGTCTCTGGGAAGGAGCATAAGGTAAATATTAATCGTAAATTTCCCTTAACTTTTTATTTAATAGCCCGGATTATTAGGTTGAAGGTTTGGATTGTTTTGCATCTCTGGTAAAGGAAATGGCATCAAAAGATGTTTGGACTGCAAAGTTTGGTTGGAACTCGGGTTTTCGTGTCCTACAAAACATCAAAACCTAGGGTAGTTTCGTTGAACACTTTTCTAAGCCTAACCATGTCAAACCAGGTAATCCCTCATAACACAGCTCGTGCCACCTCTCCTTCCAAACTGCCTCCCTGAAGGTAGCGGGTGTAAATTGGCCCAGCGGTGGAGTGGGCAACTGCGCACGATCCCGGATTCTTTTCAAAGCCTCGAGTGCGGCCTGATTGGGGCCGCCCACCTCATTTTGTGCTTCTGCCTCAATCAACAAAACCTCTGCAAAACGGATGAGCGGCACATTCAGGTTGTTGGCTCGTGTACCGGGAGTTCCCGCTGTACCCAAAGCACCCGTGTTGAAATGTTTAAAGCTGTAGGGGGCACCTAATTCAAAACGCTCTCCACTGCCATTGGTGTGATAGGTGGTATAGAAATACCCCTCTTGGTCCTTGGCGCGGAGGTCACCGTATTTAAAGGAATTTTATCGATTGGACTAGGGCTGCATTTTTCTTTCATACTGATTTTGGTTTATTGTTTAATTTTGCCATAATTTATTGTTAATTGTTGGTGGATCAAAATATTTGTTGTTCTAGGGCAAAAAAAAGATGTCAAAAGAGAACAGGTGGCACAAAGGCGCTAATTCTTCCTTTTGCCACCAATTACGTAGCTTTCAAAAGCATCCTACCTCGGTCGGTATTATTAATTGTTAATCCTACAATTTATATTATCAGGCTATCAGAAAGTCAGGAAATATCGTACATTAGGCGGATTTTAAAATATTTTACTTTTCACCCTAAATAGTGGCTACACCAACAGTACACAACAGGACAGTTTATACAAATGCGGAGTCTATATTCGCTTTTATTTAAAAATCTAACCATCAATAAATATATGAGTATTTCGGAAAACACCTTTAATCATGTAAATTACCTTTGGGACAAAGACAAAGAAAAAGAACTTGGAGATGATCAGGTAGCACTTTTAATCTATCGTTCCAATATTTTGGGGGCTGACTTACGAATCACCAACTATGGTGGAGGCAATACTAGCTGCAAAACCATTGAAAAAGATCCTTTGACCCGTGAGGATACGGAAGTAATGTGGATCAAGGGTTCAGGAGGAGATATCGGCACGCTGACGAAGAGCGGATTGGCTGCCCTCTATGTGAATAAACTGCATTCTTTGAAAAATGTCTATAGAGGACTTGAATTTGAAGACGAAATGGTCGGCCTATTCAACCACAGTCTGTATGATCTGGATTCCAAAGCTCCATCTATTGATACCCCTCTTCACGCATTTTTACCTTTTAAACACATCGACCACCTCCATCCGGATGCAGCGATCGCCATTGCGGCTTCCAAAGATGGCGAACAAATCACCAAAGATCTTTTTGAAGGCCAAATTGCATGGGTGCCCTGGAGAAGACCCGGCTTTGAGCTTGCTTTGGAACTGGAAAAAGCCCTCAATGAGAATCCCGGAATAAGGGGGATCATGTTGGGAGGCCATGGTTTGTTTACTTGGGGTGACACCTCCTATGAATGTTATATCAACAGTCTTGAAGTAATAGATAAAGCATCCAATTATCTGGAAGAAAATTACGGCAAAAAACGCCCTGTCTTTGGAGGCCAAAAAATCACCTCCTTGTCTCCGGAGCAAAGAAAAGACCAAGCCACCAAATTGGCTCCCGTGCTTAGGGGATTGGCTTCCAGCCAAGCCAGAATGGTAGGCCACTTCACTGACGATGAGCGCGTATTAGAATTCATCAACAGCAATGACCTGGAGAAACTTGCTCCTTTGGGCACCAGCTGTCCTGACCACTTCTTGAGAACTAAAATCAGACCGTTGGTTTTGGATTTCGCTGCGGATATTGATCTGAACGACACCGCCGGAATCAAAGCCAAGCTGGAAGCTGAATTTGAAAATTATAGGGCTTATTATACCCAATATTACAACGATCATAAAAGATCAAACAGCCCAGCGGTACGAGATGCCAATCCGGTCATTATTCTATGGCCAGGTGTAGGTATGTTTTCCTATGCTAAAAACAAGCAGACGGCAAGAGTGGCGAGCGAATTCTATGTCAACGCGATTAACGTGATGAAGGGTGCTGAAGCCATTTCTACCTATGTTTCCCTACCACTTCAGGAAGCCTTTGATATTGAATATTGGCTGTTGGAAGAAGCGAAATTGCAAAGAATGCCGAAGGAGCAGCCGCTATCTAGAAAGATCGCTTTGATCACTGGCGGTGCCGGGGGTATAGGCAAGGCTATCGCGGATAGATTGGCCAAGGAAGGTGCCTGTGTATTTATCACCGATATCAACCAACAAAGATTGGACGAAGCGGTGGCTACTTATGGCAAAGACACAGGGTCAGGTGCAGTAATGGACGTGACCAAGCCAGAAGATATCGTGAATGCTTTTAAAGAAGTGGTGTACAAATTCGGTGGGGTGGATATCCTGGTGAACTGTGCCGGTATCGCGATTTCTAAATCTTTGGAAACCACCTCGGAAGCGGAGTGGGATCTATTGCAGAATATTTTGGTAAAGGGTCAATTTACCGTTTCCAAAGCAGCGGTGGAACTTCTTCGCGCTCAGGCATTGGGTGGAGATATCATCAATATCGCCAGCAAAAACGCCTTGGTGTCTGGGCCAAACAACGTGGGCTATGGCACGGCCAAAGCTGCGCAAGTTCATATGAGCCGTTTGTTGGCCGCTGAATTGGGCAAGGACAAAATTCGCGTGAACGTAGTGAATCCGGATGCCGTCATTGAAGGAAGCAAAATATGGGAAGGTGAATGGGCTGCCGGCAGAGCAAAAGCTTACGGCATCGCTGTAGAAGAACTTCCTGCTTTCTACGCAAAAAGGACCATCCTCAATGAAATCATCGGTGTGGATGATATCGCGAGCGGGGTATTTGCTTTTGTAGGCGGTGATTTAAGCAAAAGCACTGGAAATATATTAAACGTAGACGGTGGGGTTGCCGCTGCCTTTGTCAGATAATTTATGCGTATTGATCAATTAATTTCGACCCATAATGACCAAACTCTCCCGGAACACCGGGAGAGTTTTGGCTATTTAAGCAAAAGGCTCGAAAACCAAAAGATCGATTTCCAGAAGGTTATCGAGAAGTTGCGCGATTTCCAAGTGGCCATACCCAGTTGGGCATTGGGCAATGGAGGCACCCGCTTCGGCAGGTTTTCCGGCGGGGGGGAACCCCGGACTCTGGAAGAGAAGATCGCTGATGTGGGCTTGCTTCATGCCTTAAACCAATCCTCGGGAGCCATTTCCCTCCATATACCTTGGGACATCCCGAAAGATGTTGCCGACATTCAGGCATTGGCGGAGTCGTATCATTTGACCTTTGACGCCGTTAATTCAAATACCTTCCAAGACCAGCCCAAGCAGGAATTCTCCTATAAATTCGGCTCCCTTTGCCATACAGATGCAAAGGTAAGGCAGCAGGCGATAAACCATAATCTGGAAGTGATCCAATATGGTGACGCTTTGGGTTCCAAAGCACTAACAGTTTGGTTGGCAGACGGCTCTTCTTTTCCCGGGCAGCTGAATTTCAGGAAAGCCCTACGAAGGACGTTGGAGTCACTGGAGGAAATCTATGCGGGACTGCCGGAAGATTGGAAGTTGTTTGTGGAATATAAACCTTACGAGCCCAACTTTTATTCAACCGTCATCCAAGACTGGGGAACCTCCCATCTATTGGCGTCCAAATTGGGAGATAAGGCCTTTAGCTTGGTGGATCTCGGACACCATCTTCCCAATACCAATATCGAACAGATCGTGGCTACCTTGATGATGCAGGGCAAACTGGGCGGTTTCCATTTCAATGATTCAAAATATGGAGACGATGACCTGACGGTGGGATCCATCAAGCCTTACCAACTCTTTCTAATTTTCAATGAGCTGGTAGAAGGAATGGAAGACCTGGCGTCCAATAATCCGTCGCCCGCTTGGATGATTGATGCCAGCCACAATTTAAAAGACCCCCTGGAAGATCTGTTGCAATCCATAGAAGCCATCAAAATGGCCTATGCCCAAGCTTTGCTTATCGATAGGACAGCCTTAGAACAAGCCCGGGAAGACAACGATGCCACCATGGCGCAGGAGATTCTACAGGATGCATACCGTACCGACGTAAGGCCTCTTTTGGCGGAGGCCAGATTACAGGCGGGCGGAAGTATACAGCCCTTGGCCTGTTACAGAATGGCTAATGTACGCCAAGAACTCATCAAAGAAAGAGGTAGCAAAAGCATTTCTACTGGTCTTTAACATAACAGGAAAGTAATTGCTTTCCATCAACAGATAACAATAACTTTATAAATACTCCCCGATTATGCCTTTACCGGTTACCGCAGTTTTTGACATAGGTAAAACCAATAAAAAGTTTTTTCTTTTCAGTAAGGACTTAAAAGAGATCAAACAGGAATATACCAAAATCCCCTTGATAGCAGATGAGGACGGATTTCCTTGTGAAGATCTTGACCAGCTGACACATTGGGTCAGGGAGAAAATCAACGAAGTTTGCGTCTCTACAGAATTCCAATTGATGGGGCTTAATTTTTCCACCTATGGCGCATCCTTTGTCAATGTCGGTGAAAATGGACAGCCTGTTACTCCTTTGTACAATTACCTCAAAGATTTTCCGGAAGATCTACTGGCGGAATTTTTTGAGAAATATCCGGAGGAGATCAATAACCAAGAGACCGCCTCCCCAACATTGGGAATGCTTAATTCAGGCCTACAACTTTATTGGTTAAAAAAGGTAAAGCCGGAGCTATTTGAAAAAGTGCATTATTCCCTGCATTTGCCGCAGTACATGTCCTTTATCTTCACCGGCAAATATGTCAGTGAGCCAACCTCTATCGGTTGTCATACACGGCTTTGGGACTTCACCACGAATGATTATCACCCTTGGGTCAAAGAAGAAGGCATTGACAAAGTGCTGGCTGAGATCGTCCCCACCACGCACGTGATACCCACTAAAATCTGCGGGCAGCTGGTCAATGTAGGGGTGGGCATTCACGACAGTTCTTCGGCTTTGGCGGCCTACCTTGTAAGGACAGAGGAGCCTTTTCTTCTGGTATCCACTGGAACTTGGAGTATAACGCTCAACCCCTTTACGGAGGAAAACCTCAGTGTGCAGGATCTACAGAACGACTGTCTCAATTACCTGACTATCCACGGGAACCCTGTAAAGGCCTCCCGCTTCTTTTTAGGCAATGAATTTGACCATCAAATGGAAAAGCTGAACCAACTGTTCGGCAAATCCCCAAAATTCTATAAAACGGTAGAACCCGACCCTTTGATAATCCAACAGATTAAAGAGGGCGCTATCGCAAACACGTACTATCCCGAAACTATCCTTAAGTCGCCTTTTATCACCGCTTTGTTTCCGAATAACCAATGGGAACCGCAATCTTACGACAGCTTTGAGGAAGCCTACCACCAATTGGTATGGGGACTCACCCGGATCCAAGTGGCTTCTTTGCAGTTGGCAAGAGGGAAGTCACCCATCAGCAAAGTATTCATCGATGGAGGATTTGTGCACAACGCTGTATTTATCCAGCTGCTAAGACAGTTCTTGGAAGGCTATACACTGGAATTTTCTGATCTTCCCTTAGGGTCTGCTTATGGAGCCGCTTTGATGCTCGATGCAAATGATGTAAATTAACATTCAATCTAAACACTCAGGGTGATGAAATATATTGTCTGGATAATCTTTATGGCTTGTTCAATTCCCGCTATGGCACAATTCGATCCGGTGACCCTTCCATTGTATGAGACAGTTCCAAACTGGAAGTCTTCAGATGAAAAGGAAGAAGTCGTTGCCGATGACATTGCTTTGGTCAGGAAGGTTCAGGAGCCGAACATTCAGGTATTTTTGCCTTCCAAGCGCAATGCCACCCGTCAAGCGGTCGTAATTTGTCCAGGGGGAGGCTACGCTGTATTGGCCTATGATTGGGAAGGAACAGATATCGCCAAGTGGCTGAATAGCCAGGGTATTGCTGCGATTGTCCTGAAATATCGGCTTCCATCTCCCGTAAGCCAAGTATCCCCCCATGACGTCCCCTTAATGGATGCCCAAAGAGCCATGCGAATGGTAAGACAGCATGCCGAAGAATGGAACATAGATCCCCAACAGATCGGGATCATGGGTTTTTCAGCCGGAGGCCATTTGGCTTCAACCTTAGGGACCCACTATGATGCAGGAGATGCAGGTGCCAAAGACCCCATAGAAACGTTCAATTCAAGACCTGATTTCATGATTTTGGGATACCCCGTAATTTCACTAAAGGAGCACGTGGCACATATCGGCTCAAGGAATAACCTCCTAGGAAAATCCCCATCCGATGACCTTGTGGAAAAATTCTCCAATGAGCTACAGGTGACTGAAGACACGCCTCCCTCATTTATATTCCATTCACAGGATGATACCGGGGTTCCCGTGCAACACAGCCTTTTATTTTATGAAGCGTTAGTAAGGGCTAAGGTGCCGGCAGAGATGCATCTTTATCCGAAAGGAGGACATGGCTATTCGCTCGGCATCAACGCCGAAGGAACCCAGAAAGGCTGGGCCGCAGCATGCATTAATTGGATGAACGAGTTACGCAAGTAACCGTTTGAGCGTCCTGTCAATTGTTAGTAGCCGCTCTTGCGGAGAAGGCACTTATATAGGCTGCCGGTCCACAGGCCTGTCATGACGAAGAAACGGGCAGAATTGCCGGTTTTCTAGCCTGTTTTTTTAGTACTAAACCGGCGGCAATCGGTCTGTATCTAAGCCGAGGTCACTGCCCTGTCGGAAGTGACATAATTTGTTCAGACACGCCCTTGGAACAGTCCGTGTCTCCAATCGCCGAGCGGCCACAGGATCAATCCGGCCTTTTAAAACAAGGATCGAACAACGTGTTGTACGTCTCCACCCGGGCTGGTTATCCCCTATATTATTATTTTTTAGATTGGCATAGCTTTGGCTTCCGACAATTGATTTTCAACTTCAACAAAAACCAATTAATGATATGAGAAGTAGACAAGAACTTGCCTCGGAACTGAATGAAGTGCTTGAGCGAAACTATGATGCCATCAACGGCTATAAAGATGCCGCCAGGGATGTGGAAAATGAAGCCGTAAAAGCTTACTTGGTGAAGCAGGCCGGCGAAAGGGTAAGGTTCGGCCAAGAAATAAGGGATGAGATCCTTTTGTTAGGGGGAACTCCCACAAAGGAAGGAAGTACCATGGGCTTGTTGCACCGCACTTGGATGAACTTCAAGACCAATCTTGTTCACGATAATGAGGATGAAGTATGTGAGGAATGTATCAGAGGCGAGAATGCCGCGGTGGAGGAATACAACGAATTGCTCAAGGAAACAGAAATATCACCCCGCTTGAGGGCGGAATTATTGGAACATAAAATTAGAACATTACAGGCCATTGCCGATCTTTCCCTGATCCGGGATTCCTTTAAGTAGGACAATGTATTGTCTCAGCCGCTGTCCGTGTTCAGCCGAGAACTTAAAAAAAAGACAAATATTTTTACCATTATTTTGTATGTTTATAGAGCGGTATTTTTAAATCGTTCCGTTTGGAATAATGTCTATTACAATAGTTAATTTTATTAAAGGATTTCGCTGAAATTTAACAAGATCAATATGAGAAAAATCAACTTGATGATCTTACTGGCAGTTTTTTTGGGCTCGTCGGTAATGGCGCAAAACAAGATTGAATTCAAAGAATTCACCTTGGACAATGGACTTCATGTCATCATGCACCGGGACAATACCACACCAATTGTTGTCACATCGGTATTGTACCACGTTGGTTCAAAAAATGAAAATCCGGAAAGAACCGGTTTTGCCCACTTTTTTGAACACCTTCTTTTTGAAGGTACGGAAAATATAGACAGGGGAGAATACACCAAAATAGTAGAAGCAGCCGGAGGAAGCCTTAACGCTTTTACCTCCAACGACCATACCTATTATTACGAGCTTTTGCCGTCAAACTACTTGGAGCTTTCCCTGTATCTCGAAAGTGAAAGGATGCTCCATGCCAAAATAGACCAAGTAGGCGTGGATACACAAAGGGAAGTGGTGAAGGAAGAAAGAAGACAGAGGATAGACAACCAGCCCTATGGCAGCATTCTGAATGAAACCCTTGCCAGAGCCTACTCCAAACATCCCTATCAATGGGCTCCGATAGGATCAATGGACCACTTAAATTCCGCTACATTAGATCATTTTATCCAGTTTTACGAGGATTTCTACGTGCCAAACAATGCCACACTTACCATTGCGGGGGACATTGATTACGCTCAAGCTGAAGAATGGGTGAGGGCTTACTTCTCTGAAATTCCCGCAGGTGAAAAGGACGTATACCGACCCAATGTAGAGGAACCTAAAAAAACCGAGGAAATCCGTGACATTGTCTATGACAACATCCAGATTCCGGCTGTGATTCAGGCGTATAACATTCCCCGCAAGGATGATCCGGATTCTTATGCCATGTCCATGTTGTCGACCTATCTGACGGGAGGCAATTCCTCTCTATTGACCAAGGAGTTGGTGGACAACCAGCAAAAGGCTTTGGCCGTTTCTGCTTTTCCATTGGATCTTGAGGATGGGGGATTGTTTATCATGTACGGTATCGCAAATATGGGGGTAGAAGCGGCCGACCTGGAAAAGGAAATTGATGTGTTGGTCGCCCAAGTGCAGAAAGAGGGGATCTCTGATCAAGACTTCCAGAAACTTCAAAATATCATCGAAAACGATTTGGTGAGCAAGAACTCTTCTATGGCAGGTATAGCACAAAACCTTGCCGAGGCGAAAGTTTTCTACGGCAGCACTGATTATATCAACCAAGAGTTGGAGAAGTACAGCAAGGTAAGCAGAGAAGATATCCAGAGGGTGGCCCAGGAATATATGACCCTTGACGCAAGGGTGGTATTGCATTATTTACCCAAAGCGGCGCAACCAGCGGAGTAGTTTTTTTATTTTAAAAAAGACAAAGATGAAAAAGTCACCAATATTACTGATCATATCCCTGTTCGTCTCCTCCCTGGCTGTGGCCCAGATAGACAGAACAAAATTGCCGGAACCCGGACCCGCTCCTGAGATTAAACTGGGCGATGTGGAGGATTTCACACTGCCTAATGGGTTGAAGGTCTTTGTGGTGGAAAACAATAAGCTGCCGAGAGTGGCTTTCTCACTCGTTTTGGAACGGGATCCGTTATTTGAAGGAGAGAAAGCCGGGATGACCGGGTTCGTGGGGGAGATGCTTACCGCCGGCACCAGCAACAGAACCAAGGAGCAATTGGATGAAGAGGTGGATTTTATCGGCGCCTCTTTGAGTGCCAGTTCTACCTCCCTGTACGGCTCCTCTTTAAAAAAGCACCAGGACAAAATCCTGGAACTGATGGCTGATGTATTGTTTAATCCTGTGTTTCCCCAGTCTGAGCTGGACAAGCAAAAAAAACAGGCGCTTACCGGCTTAGCCGCAGCCAAAGATAATCCTGATGCCATCTCCAGTCTTTTAACCAATGCTTTGGTTTATGGGAAAGACCATCCCTATGGTGAAAACCAAACAGAAAAGACTACTGAAAATGTAACTGTTGAAGATGTCAAAAACTATTATAACACTTACTTCAAACCCAATATCGCGTATCTGGCGATAGTGGGGGATATCGACAAAAAGGAAGCCGAAAAGCTGGTGAACCAGTATTTTGGTAATTGGGAAAAAGGACAGGTACAACCCTTGACTTATGAGGAGCCCACTGCACCGGAGGGGATTAAAGTAGGCATCGTGGATAGGCCTGCGTCTGTTCAATCGGTGATCAAGCTGGGATACCCCTTAGAGATGAACCCCGCTAAAGAAGATTTTTTATCCACCCGCGTATTGGGTTATATCTTGGGAGGAGGCTTCAATTCTCGGCTGAACATGAAACTGCGAGAGGATAAAGGCTATACCTATGGCGCCCGTTCCTCCATAGGCTCCGATAAGCTCGTAGCGAATTTCAATGCAAGCACTTCGGTGAGAACGGAAGTGACCGATTCTGCCCTCATAGAGATGATTTATGAGATCAGGAATATTGTAGAGGAAGGAATCACTGAAGGGGAACTGGAAGAAGCCAAAGCCAACCTTAGTGGAAGTTTTGGCAGATCCCTTGAAAATCCTTCTACGATAGCAAGTTTCGCTGTTAACATTGCCCGATATGGTCTTCCCGAAGATTACTATGCTACTTATCTGCAGCGCTTAAACGCCCTGACGGTAGAGGATATCAATGCTGCTGCCCAAAAATATATCCGTCCAGAGAACATGTACATTACCATTGTGGGTAAAGCTGATGAGTTCAAGGATAAGGTGGGCCAATTCGGCGAGGTGAAATTATACACCAACACCGGGGAGGAGGCTAAGGAAATAGCAGTAGATGCTGATATGACTCCCGAAAAGGTCATTGATAAATACCTGGAAGCCATAGGAGGTAAAGACAAAGCCGAAGAAATAAAAACTGCCGAGATCAAGCAAACCGCAGATCTACAGGGGCAGCAATTGACTATTTCCACAGTACATGATCTTTCGGCTATGAGATTCCAGCAGGAGGTAAGCATGATGGGCCAGGTGATGCAGAAGATTACTATGGAAAATGGCAAAGCCACCATGGAAGGCCAAGGACAATCAATGACCATGACCGATGAACAGTATGAAGAGGCCAAAATGGGTATGTTTATTTTCCCCGAACTTCATTATGAAGAAATGGGCTATAGCCTTACTCTTGGAGGTATACAGGAGGTAGATGGGGTACAGGCTTATAAGATGACCATAGCCAATCCTACCGGCTCGGAAGTGGTGAATTACTACCAGGTAGACAACGGGCTAAAGATCCGTAGTGAAAGTCAAACAGTGGGCACTATTACCTTCAACAAATATCAACCCGTAGAAGGAATCCAGTACCCTATGGAAATAAGCCTCCAGATGCCTGGAATGCCCATGACCTTGGTAAGCAAGGTGGAGTCGGTAACGTTTAACTAATCCAGTATTGCTGGTGGATTAGATCTACCTCAACCATAAATGCCAAATCACAAAGGCCGCAAAGAAAAGAAAAGCTTTTTGCGGCTTTTGTGTTTCCCTCCAGTTAATTTTGACCCTATATCTGCGTAAAATAACTTCAGCGATAGCCTAGCTGTCAGCTTTGATGGAATGAGGCATGAAAGCCTACATTTGTTTAAATTCATACTAACGAAAGCGAACGAAGCTTTCTCTCATTTAAAAATCCAACAAGAAATCCTTTAACAGCTTCTTGTATGCCTCTGAGTAATTTCTATCCTCATCCCGGATGTACAGGGTAGTTTCCGTGGGGGTATCTGCTAAAAAGGAAAAGGCCTGCACCACCCGTAATACCGGGGCATTAGGATGGTTGCGTATCACTACTTTGTGCTTGGGAAAAAGCCCCTGGTGGATTGCCAGCCTTTCGAGGTCCTGCATCTGTCTTTCGGGAAGGATGACCCAAAACTGCCCTTTGGGAGATAAAAGCGTCGCTGCGCCACTGACCAGATCCGGAAAAGGCAGGGCATCGTTGTGCAAGGCAAGGTTCCGCTGATCGTCTTTAGACTTGATGTGATCTGGAAAATAGGGCGGGTTGCTGATGATCAGATCGAAATTCCTTGGCTTCTTTTCTGAATAGGTTTGGAAAGACTGATGGGAAAGCTGAATTCTATCGTTCCACGGGCTGGACGCCACATTCTCCGTCGCTTGGGCAAAAGCATCTTGATCAATCTCTATCCCTTCTACCAAAGATTGGGCAAAGCGCTGGGCCAACATCAACGCAATCACGCCGGTGCCCGTTCCTATATCCAAAATCCTTTCTGCTTGCCCATTGGAAGCCAATGCTCCTAAAATAACTGCATCGGTGCTGAGTTTCATCCCGCAGCGATCCTGATGGATGATAAATTGCTTGAACTGAAAATAGGTGTTGGGCATCTTGCTGTATGGCTAAAAAACTCCCTTGGACATCTCCGTCTCATAGCCTCGATCCACCTGAAGCTGTCCGGATTCCGCTGCCGCCACGGCGAGACGGTCGCAGCATTCGTTTTCCACGTTGCCAGCATGTCCTTTAACCCATACGAACCTTGGCTTATATTTGAGATGCAGCGGAATGTATTTTTTCCACAGATCCACGTTTTTTTTATCCTTAAAGCCTTTCTTCTGCCAGTTCCAGATCCAGCCTTTGGTAACGGCATCGACCACATATTTGCTGTCGGAATAAATGGTCACCGGAATGCCTTCCACCTTCAATTCCTCCAGCCCTTTAATCACAGCCAAGAGCTCCATCCTATTATTGGTCGTCATACGGAAGCCTTCGGACAATTCCTTTCTGTGGTTCCGATACATCAAGACGGTTCCGTATCCTCCATTTCCGGGATTTCCCTTAGCAGCCCCGTCGGTATAGATTGTAATCATAGTTCAAAGTAAACAAAAATGTCAGAAGAATCCTCCTGACATGCTGCTAGGCAAGTATGGTTTAGAATTAGAAGTTGCCAAGGTTAGACTTAAAGATCTTGATCGCAATGGACAGCAGTATAATACCGAAAATCCTCCTCAATACGTCCAGACCGGTTTTTCCTAGCTTCTTCTCCAGCCAATTGGTGCTCTTTAAGACCACAAAGACAATGACCAGGTTGATCAGAATTCCGATGCCGATATTTATCTGAGAAAATTCGGACTTCAAGGTTAGAATCGTTGTCAGTGTTCCTGCTCCGGCGATTAAAGGGAAGGCAATGGGGACAATGGAGGTGCTTGTGGCACTGGCTTCGGTATCAGGCTTGAAGATTTCGATGCCTAGGATCATCTCTGCCCCCAAGGCAAAGATGATCAATGCCCCTGCAATGGCAAAGTCGTCCACACCGATACCAAAAAGGCTCAGGATGGATTCGCCCAACAACAGAAACAGCACCATCAATATCCCTGCGGCAATGGTCGCTTTCTCTGATTGGATATAGCCCACCTTCTTCCTCAGGTTGATGACAATGGGGATAGAACCCAATATATCAATCACTGAAAAAAGTATCAAGGTGACGGAAAGAATTTCTTTTAAGTCAAACATGATTTTCACGCAAAGCAAAATAAGAAAAACGCAAAGACCGCAAAATTGAACTCTAAAGTTTTGGCTATCTTTGCCTTTTAACTTTCCGGCCTTTACGTGAGATATTCAACGAATTATCCACTCAAATCATCTGGATCAATATTACTTGTAACGCTTCCCCAGCTAATATTGCTGCAGAAAGCTGATCAGCTTCTCGAACTCTTCATCCGTGACAGCAGGGAAATTGGCAATTCTAAAGCTGGTAGGTTTCAAAGCACCGTAGCCGCTTCCCATTTGCATGCCTTCTGCCTCTGCCGCTTTCTTGATCTGGCCGACAAATTCTTCTTTCCCCGCAATGCCTAATACTGTCCTGCTCCTTGTCTTGGGGTTTTGAATCAAGAAATGGAGGGTTTTGGTCTGCAAGATAGTGTCTTCCAGCCTTTTCATCCTTTCTTCGGTCCTGGCACTGGTGGTGGTAATAAAAGGAATATCCTTAAGGCTTCTGTTTAAAAGATAAATCCCCAGGACATTGGGAGTATAATGCGTCTGGTAGGTTTTTGCATTTTCCAAAATAAAGGAGAGGCTATTGTAACGCCCCTTTTCCCCTTTCCTTTCCACCTTTTCTATGGCTTTTGGTGAAAGGATCAGGATGCCCAGACCGGCTGGCAACCCAAAGCATTTTTGAACGGAGGCATACCAGATATCCGCCAAGCTGAAATCAAGGTAGATCCCTGCCATAGATGAGGTGGTGTCCACCGCGATCATCTTATCTGGATATTTTTCCCCCAATGCACCGATTAACTCATTGCTGACCTGGGTGGCGTTGGAAGTTTCGTTCTGGGTAATGGCAATCAAGTCATAGCGGTCATCGATTTCCAAAGCATCAACATCCAGCTCCTGATCTATATCCAACGGGTAAGATCCAGTAGCAGGATCAATATGCTGCGCAAAGCCAAACCATTTCTTTCCAAAAGCACCCGAAAAAATATGATAGGAAGATTCCTCCACCACGGATTGGGCGAGGATTTCCCAGTTTTCGGTGGCGCTGGAGGTAAACAATAATTTGTAATCCACCGGCACGTCCAATTTTTCCTTGATCAGTTCTTCTGTTTCCTGATAAAGGTGCATAAACTTGGCGCTACGGTGGTTGGCGCTTAAGATACCCTGATCATAGGCATCTTGTAGATATTCGGGTAATTGGTCATAAACCTTGGAAGGTCCTGGAGAGAAAGATATCATGGAGGTTATTGTTAATTTTTGTTGAGAAAATACTGAATCCCTAAATCATAGCCCATGAGGCCGAGTCCGGCAATCATGCCGATGCATTCTTTGGAGATGATGCTTTTGTGCCTGAATTCTTCCCGTTTATAAATATTGGAGATATGGACTTCCATGACAGGGGTGGTTACTGCCGCAATCGCATCGGAAATCGCCACCGAGGTATGGGTATAGCCGCCGGCATTGATGAGGATGGCATCGTAGTCAAAGCCGACCTGGTGGATCTTATTGATCAACTCGCCTTCCACATTGCTTTGGTAGTACTCGAGATCAATGGTGGTATACTTGTCTTTTAGCCTGTGGAAAAAATCCTCGAAGGAATCGCTTCCGTAAATTTCAGGTTCCCGCTTTCCCAGTAAATTGAGATTGGGGCCGTTAATAATCAATATCTTCACTTATTGAAATTTTAAAGGATGACGTGGTCGAGTTTAAATAAATGCAAATTTAAGCATTCCTCCATTACTGCATCTATTTAAAGCATTCTTTTTGTGCGAGATGTTTATGCCTTATCTTTCGGCACAAAGCGAGAAGATATGTCCTGGGAACAACAGATTAAGCAGTTTCAATATTACCTCAAGATAGAAAGATCTCTGAGTCCCAATACCCTGCTTGCTTATTGTCAGGATTTGGAGAAGTTGAGCAGGTATTTAGATAGGGAATATCCGGGAATATCACCCATTGAAGTTACCCCGGATCATTTGAGGGCTTTTATCAATGACCTAGCAGGCCTTGAAATATCGGAATATACCCAAGCAAGGATTATATCAGGCATTAAGGCATTTTATACCTACCTCATGTTTGAAGATAAAATCCATGAGGATCCCGCCGTCTTGCTCCAAGGGCCCAAGCTGGGGAGGAAACTGCCGGATACGCTGAGCTATCAGGAGATTAGCCAGCTGCTCGAATCCATCAATCTAGGGGAGCCAGAAGGCCACCGCAACCGGGCCATGCTCGAAGTCCTTTATAGCAGCGGATTGCGGGTATCTGAACTCACCGATCTCAAGGTGGGAAACATCTATGCAGAAATCGGTTTCCTCAGGATCATCGGCAAGGGCAACAAGGAACGACTGGTGCCCATTGGGAGAGACGCGCTAAAATACCTTCAGCTTTACATCACGCAAGTAAGAAGTGAGCAAACACCTGTGAAAGGACACGAAGAATTTGTTTTTCTAAATAGGAGAGGAAAAAAACTCAGCCGGGTAATGGTTTTCTTAATCATCAAAAAGCTGGTGCAAGAAGTAGGCATTCATAAGTCAGTCAGCCCTCACACTTTTCGGCACAGCTTTGCCACCCATCTCATTGAGGGAGGGGCGGATTTGCGGGCTGTACAGGAAATGCTGGGGCACGAGAGCATTACGACGACAGAAATTTACACCCATTTGGATCGGGACTATCTCCGACAAGTACTGACAGAATTTCATCCCAGAAAATAATAGGTAGTTGCGAGCCGTCGCATCACTGGGATGTAAAATGGGGTGGAAACAATATTCGGCATGGAAATATTCCTTAATTTAGCGCCGAATTAATCCTAGCGATCGCAAGTGTATAAGACTTTCCTAAAACCTTTCCTGTTTAAAAAGAATCCAGAGGATGCCCATCATTTGACATTCTCTCTGATTAAATCCATCTTCAATCTTGTTGGGGTTAAGGCGGTTGTGAAAAAGATGTATCATTATGAGGACAGCATGCTGGAGAGGGAAGTGTTCGGCCTGCATTTTAAGAATCCCGTAGGATTGGCTGCCGGCTTGGACAAAGACGCTACCTTGGTGGATGAACTGGCCTTATTGGGTTTCGGTTTTATCGAAATAGGCACCTTGACACCCAAAGCCCAGCCAGGAAACCCAAAACCTAGGCTGTTCAGGCTACCCGGCGATCAAGCCCTTATGAATAGAATGGGGTTCAATAACGGCGGTGTGGAAGAAGCCGTAGAACGGTTGAAGAAACGGAAGTCCAAGGTGCTGATTGGGGGGAATATTGGCAAAAACAAAGATACCCCCAATGAAAATGCGATAGACGATTACCTGATCTGCTTGGAGTCCCTGCATCCCTATGTGGATTATTTTGTAGTCAATGTAAGCTCGCCCAATACACCTAATCTGAGGGACTTACAGGAGAAGGAGCCGTTAAAGAAGCTTTTGAACGCCGTGAAGGCAGCCAATAACCGAAAGGACAAGCCAAAGCCTATTCTTTTGAAAATCGCTCCAGATCTCAGCAACGGTCAGCTGGACGACATTATTGAAATCGTACAGCAAACAGAGCTTGATGGGGTTATCGCGACGAATACGACCATCGATTATTCTGTCATCGTCAGGGAAAAGGAGCAGGTGGCAAAGATCGCATCCGGAGGGGTCAGTGGTAGGCCTTTACGATCCAGAAGCACAGAAGTCATCCGGTACCTCAGTGATAAATCGCAAAAAAGCTTTCCCATAATTGGGGTGGGAGGGATTTTCTCGGCGGAAGATGCTATAGAAAAGCTTGAAGCTGGTGCGGCTTTGGTTCAGATATATTCTGGGATGATCTATGAGGGTCCGGAAATGATTGTAAAAATTAAAAAGGGACTTACACGTTATTACAGAAACCGGGATTTTCCTAAATTATAATAATTGTTCTTTGAGTGAAGAAATATGGCTGGAAATACCTTTAAAACAAATACTTTTAAAAAAAAGCAGGATCCTAAAAAGCCGGTGGCGAAAAAGGCAGGGACCCGTTTATCTTTTTCATCTTTGAAGGACAAGCGCATAACGCTGTCCTTTGGTGTGGTTCTCATGATGGTGGCGGCATTCTTGTTGTTGGCTTTTTTGGGCTATTTATTTACGGGGCAGTCTGATCAGAGTGTGGTGACAGGTAATCCGGACAATCCTATGCGGGTGAATGCTGCCGAGGCGAGAAACTGGCTGGGCTATACAGGGGCTACGGTTTCTCATTACCTTATTTTTAGATGGTTTGGCTTGGCAGCCTTTCTTTTTCCTCCGATGTTGTTCTTCCTGGGGTTCAGATTGGCCTTTAAAAAGTCCCTCATATCCTTGTGGAGATATGGTATTTTTACCCTTTTCTTCCTTTTCTGGCTAGGGCTCTTGATGGGCTATGCGGTGCATATTGCAGATAACTACAATTATTTGGGTTTTCTAAGCGGGGGCTTTGGTTATGAGTTGGCCCTTCTCTCCGATGATTTTTTGGGCTGGGGCACCTTCATTCTTATTCTGGGGTCTTTGCTCATCTTTGTGATTTTCTTTTTTAATATTGAACACCTGAATTGGCTTAGTTTTTCCTCCAAACAGGAAGCTGCCGAATCTCCAGCGGATGAGCGCGCGAATTATTCCTCCAACAATAGCTTGAATCCGATCATAGAGGAAGATGAGGTGGATGACGAGGAAGAACTGCCAGAGGATGACAGTCTCTGGAGGATCAAGCCTGATGTGGCCAATAAACCTGCCGTCTCCATGACACCTGCTTTTAATATTGAGGAGTCAGAACTTTTTGCTGATGAGGAAAGTCCCGTGGCGAAAGTGGAGGACAAGAAGTTTTCTATAGAAAAACCTGCGGAGGAAAAAACCGTCACAGAGGTGGAAAATCTCGATCCCTATGACTCGACTTTAGACTTGCCGCATTATCAGTATCCCACCTTAGATCTTTTGAATGAATATGATCAGCAAAGGGTGACCGTGTCCCGGCAGGAACTGGAAGAAAACAAAAATAAAATTGTCGAAACGCTGGTCAACTTCAAGATTGGGATACAGGAAATCAAAGCCACCATCGGCCCGACAGTGACCTTATACGAGATCATTCCCGATCCAGGCGTGAAAATTTCCAAGATAAAAAATCTGGAAGATGACATTGCTTTGAGCTTGGCTGCCTTGGGGATTCGAATTATTGCTCCCATTCCCGGCAAAGGAACTATAGGGATAGAAGTACCGAATAAAAACCGGGAGTTGGTGTTGGCCAGATCTGTCCTGGGTACCGAAAAGTTCATGAAAAGCGACAAGGACCTTCCGGTAGTATTGGGCAAAACCATTTCCAACGAAGTGTTCGTCATAGATCTGGCCAAAATGCCCCACCTCTTGATGGCAGGGGCTACTGGACAAGGGAAATCTGTAGGACTTAATATGATCCTGGCTTCATTGGTTTACAAAAAGCACCCTTCCCAGCTGAAGTTCGTATTGGTTGACCCAAAAAAGGTGGAACTTACCCTTTTTAATAAGATAGAGCGGCATTTTCTGGCCAAGCTTCCAAATGCAGAGGAGGCCATTATCACGGATACCAAAAAGGTCATCTATACTTTGAATTCCCTTTGCATAGAGATGGATAACCGGTATGACCTTTTGAAGGATGCCGGATGCAGAAACTTAAAGGAGTACAATGGCAAATTCGTAGCCCGTAGGCTGAATCCTGAAAAAGGACACAGGTTTATGCCGTATATCGTCTTGGTCATCGATGAATTGGCGGATCTGATGATGACTGCGGGCAAGGAGATTGAAGCGCCTATTGCGCGGTTGGCCCAGCTCGCCCGGGCTATTGGGATCCATTTGGTCGTAGCCACTCAGCGCCCTTCGGTAAACGTAATCACTGGTATTATCAAAGCCAACTTCCCGGCAAGGTTGTCTTTCCGTGTAACCTCAAAAATAGACAGTAGAACCATTCTTGATGCCGGTGGTGCGGATCAGCTTGTAGGAATGGGGGATATGCTGCTGTCGCACGGTTCTGAGATGACCAGGATCCAGTGTGCTTTCTTGGATACACCCGAAGTAGATGCGATCTGCGATTGGATAGGAGAACAAAAGGGCTATAGCGATGCTTATTTGTTGCCTGAATTTGTCGGGGAGGACGGAGACGGAGGAATAGAGGGGATTGATCTGTCAGACAGGGATCCTATGTTTGATGATGCGGCGCGTCTCATTGTATTGCATCAACAGGGGAGTACCTCCTTGATCCAACGTAAACTAAAGCTGGGATACAATAGGGCCGGAAGAATTATTGATCAACTGGAGGCCGCTGGGATAGTGGGGGCCTTTGAAGGGAGTAAGGCCAGAGAGGTGTTGATTCAGGATGAAAATAGTTTGGAACAATTATTGGAAAGGCTATAAAAATTGACAATTGTAAAGATGAAATTAAAGAAGTTGGTCACCTTGGGTGTTCTTTTCATTGCAGTAAGTTTTGGCGCGACAGCCCAAAGGGACAAGCAGGCAGAAGAGGTTCTCGATAGTGTAAGTGAAAAATACCAATCCCTTAACGGCCTGACAGCCACCTTTGAATACACCTATTCGGCAGCGCCAGGGGATGAGGGGCAAAGTAAAATCGGAGAAGTGGCCGTGAAAGGCAACAAGTACAAATTGGTTTTGGATGATCAGGAGATTTACAATAATGGCAAGACTGTTTGGACATATATAAAATCAAATAATTTTAAGGAAGTAACCATTAACATGGTTGAAGAAGACATGGAGGAACTGACTCCTTCGAATATCTACAACATTTACAGAAAAGGGTATAACTATAAATTGTTGGGAGAAAGAAAGCAGAACGGCATCACGGTGCAGCAGATTGAACTTACCGCCGAAAAGAGAAAAAGCCAATTCCAGAGGATCAAATTGTTTGTGGATAAAGACAAAAAAGATTTGATGGGATGGGAAATCCAAGATGATATGGGAGGAGTATTTAGTTATCAATTTAAAGAAACCAACACCCAAGTCAATTTGCCAGATTCTACTTTTGTATTTGACGTGCAAAAACACCCAGAAGTAGAAGTCATTGATTTGCGGTAATTTGAGGTAGGTGCAATCCCATAAGGAACGAATATTCAAGCCATGGCATGTAAAATGCCATGGCTTTTTCTATTTTTGCCTTAAACCTCAAGAAAATGGACAAACAGGCGCTTTTTCATCAAATACAGAAAAAATCATCATTTCTCTGCATAGGATTAGATCCGGCAATGGAAAAACTCCCCAGACATTTGTTGAAAGAGGCTGATCCTTATTTTGAGTTCAATAAGCAAATTATAGATCAAACTGCCGATTATGCCGTAGCGTATAAGCCCAATATCGCTTTCTACGAAGCATTGGGGCCTAAGGGATGGGAGAGCCTGCAGAAGACACTGGATTATATTCCAAACAATTTATTTACCATCGCCGATGCAAAACGCGGTGACATCGGAAACACTTCACAGTTGTACGCCAAAACCTTTTTTGACCTGATGGACTTTGATTCCATTACGGTGGCGCCCTATATGGGAAGAGACAGCGTAGCCCCTTTTCTGGAGTTTAAAAATAAATGGGTAATTCTGTTGGCATTGACTTCTAACGAGGGAAGCAATGACTTTCAACAGTTTGAAGATGCTTTAGGCAAATCTCTCTATCAGGAAGTCCTCACCAAAAGCCAGGAATGGGGCACGGAGGATAATTTGATGTATGTCGTTGGCGCAACCAGACGTGATAAAATTGCAGATGCCAGAAGTCTTGCCAAAGGTCATTTTTTCCTAGTTCCGGGCGTGGGTGCCCAAGGAGGCAGTTTGGAAGAGGTGGCCCGGTATGGAATGACAGCTTCTTGCGGCTTGCTGGTCAATTCCTCACGGGGTATTATCTATGCTTCTTCGGGAGTAGACTTTGGAAAGGCGGCTCAGAAGGAGGCGGTAAAGCTCCAGCAGGAGATGGAGATATATTTGGAGAGGTATTGTAAATAGGGCTGTGGAGCTAAGTCTTTTTTGATAGAGACTAATTTTTTTTCATTATCGCTAAGTTTATTTTTTTGCGGAGATTTCTGTAAATCAATATTTTACCTTAAATTAAGTAGCCAATAGCACATGCTGCTTTGCTTTTCATTTCTTAATTATGGTAAATTTTCAAGAAAACTTCCTACAGTTGGTTTGGAGATATCAATACTTTGAGAAAAGCCAGCTTTTGACTACGGGAGGCATTCCCGTTACAGTAAAGAAAATAGGTTTCCATAATTTTCATGAAGGACCAGATTTCAATGAATCGCAAATCAGGTTGGGCGAATTGGAACACTTCGGACACGTTGAAGTCCACCTTAAATCGTCCGACTGGCACGCCCATGCCCACTCTACTGATGGGCGATATGACAGTGTCATTCTTCACGTGGTATGGGAGCATGATCAAGAGATCGAAAGAGCAGATGGTACGTACCTACCTACTGTAGAACTGAGGGGGAAGATATATTTGGACGTACTTAGGAATTATGAAAGGTTGATTTCCGGAAAGCCCGATATCCTTTGCAGTGAGGAGCTGCGGCAAATTGATGACATCATTAAGTTCTCGATGTTGGAAAAGGCGCTGGTAGAAAGGTTTATGGAAAAAAGTAAGTTGGTGCAGGGCATTTTAAAGGATACGCTGGGAGACTGGGAGGAAACCACTTATCGTTGGTTGTTTTACAATTTTGGCTTTAAGGCCAATAACATGTTGATGTTGAAGCTGTCAACGGCACTTCCTTATCGGATCCTTAAGAAGCATGCCGGACAACCTTTGATCCAGGAAGCCTTGGTCATGGGCCAGGCTGGATTTTTAAATGACCCTGCCCTGGATGATTACACCCGCTTTCTCCAGAAGGAGCATCTCTACCATCAAAATAAATATGGATTGCATCCTGATATTTTCCCCTCAGAATGGAAGTTTATGCGGGTTAGGCCTACCAATTACCCGACGGTAAGGCTGGCACAGCTTTCAGCCATCCTTCACCAGAGCCCCAATTTGTTCTCGAATATCCTCCACGAAATTTCTGACATCAGCTCATTTAAGCAGCATTTTAATTTTCAAATCTCCAGCTATTGGCAGTTCCATTACCATTTCGGAAAAGCAACAAACAAGAGACAGAACAGGGGCTTAAGCGCGGAGACGATCGCTCTACTAGCCATCAATTTTATGGTGCCTCTTTGGTATGCCTATGGGCAATTTACCGATGATCTCGCCTGGCAGGAAAAATGTTTTGACTTACTTCAAGAAATCGCCGCTGAGAGAAACTATATCACCCAAAAATTCGCCATTCATGCGTGGGAAGCCGATAATGCCTTTGATTCACAGGGAATGATCGGGTTGCACAACAACTACTGCATCAGAAAGAAATGTCTGGATTGCAAAATAGGGCAAAATCTCTTGCGGCCTCAGAAAATATGACTTTTGCTAAAAAGGGTTATTTGGCGTATTTTTGCACCTAAAATCGAAGGAACATATGGAAAAGCCAGTAATTATATTAGGAGCGAAGGGTATTGCTATTCCTGCATTAGAGATTTTTAACAGCAATAAAGTAGACGTCTATGGCTTTCTGGACGACGATAAAGCGCTATTCGGTGCAGAAATCAATACTGTCTCCGTCCTAGGGCATACTGAAGATGATGGATTCCTTAAGCTCATAGGAAAGAAATGCGAAGCCTTTGTGGCGGTAGATGACACCACTTACCGTAAGTTTCTGGTAACCATGCTGAACGACAAGCGAAAGGTACAGCCGGTGAATGCCATCCACCAAACGGCTTATATTTCTACCGATGCGGAACTGGGTCATGGCAACTTTATCAATGGAAAAGTGTCCATTGGGGCAGCGACGAAGTTAGGCAATCACGGTATATTCCATACTGCTTGTTCCATAGAACACCAGGTTGAGATCGGGGATTTTGTCCAGATCGGAACGGGGACTGTCATCAACTCAGGTGTCAAAGTTGAAGAAGGCGCATTTATAGGATCGGGCGTTACCGTGATATCGGGGGTGAGAATAGGGAAGAATGCCCGCGTGGGAGCCGGATCTGTGGTAATTGCCGATGTCCCTGACAAAGACACGGTCTTTGGTAATCCCGCAAACTCCGTCAAAAAGTAATACAGAAATAGACCAGACAACCTGTCTGAAACAGGATTAATGTTATGGAAAACAAGTTGAATTATACCATTTTACTTTATTATTGCTACGCTGAGATCAAGGATCCCGAAGCATACAGAGATGAACATCATCTGTTTTGTGTAGAAAACAACATCCGTGGAAGGATCATTGTTTCCAGCGAGGGATTGAATGGAACCGTTTCGGGACTAAACGAGGACTGTATCAAGTACATGGAGTATGTCAAATCTGATCCACGATTTGCCAAAACCGAGTTTAAGATTGACAGTTTCGACAGACATGCCTTCTCCAAAATCAATGTGAGGTATAAGGATGAAATCGTCCATTCTAGTCTAAGACACATCAATCCCAATGTACGCACCGGGATTCATCTGGATCCAGAGCAATTCAGAAAGATGAAGGATCAAGAAGATGTGGTCATCCTGGATGTGAGATCAAATTACGAGCATGAGTTGGGAAGATTCAAGAATGCTGTGACGCTCGACATTGACAATTTCAGGGACTTTCCGGACAAAGTAAACGAACTGGAGCACCTAAAAGACAAAAAGGTGTTAACCTACTGTACCGGTGGTATCAAATGTGAGAAAGCCTCCGCCTACTTACTTGAGCAGGGCTTCAAAGACGTTTATCAACTTCACGGTGGAATTATCCGTTACGGTATTGAGGCGGGAGGAGAGGACTTCGAGGGTAAATGTTATGTGTTTGATAACCGGGTGGCGGTAGATGTAAATAAAGTCAACCCAACCATTGTGTCCACCTGCTATGTCTGCGGCACTAAATCCGACCGCATGGTCAACTGCGCCAATCCTACCTGCAATCTTCATGTAGCGATCTGTGACAAATGTGGGTGGGAAATGGAAGGTGCCTGTTCAGAGGAATGCAAGGAGCATCCCGAGAAGAGGCCGTATAACGGCACTGGCTATTATCAGAAGAACAGCAATGGCTACAATCCCTACAAAGGCTTGCATCAGCGTCCGGATAAGAAACGGATCAAATCTTTGATCGATGGATAATTTCATTCCCGAATCAGAACTGATCATCAATCCGGATGGTAGCATTTACCATTTGAACCTGAAGCCAGAGCATCTGGCTTCTTCTGTTATTACGGTGGGCGATCCCGAACGTGTCTCTGCCGTATCCCGCTATTTTGATGAAATAGAGGTCATGGTTTCCCGCAGGGAATTTGTTACCCACACAGGCTTCTATAAAGGCAAGAGACTGAGTGTGATGAGCACCGGTATGGGAACAGACAATATCGATATCTTTATGAACGAACTTGATGCCTTGGTCAATGTTGATTTTCAAACCCGCTTGCCTAAAGAAAGCCATACCAGCCTGAATATTGTCCGCGTAGGGACTTCGGGAAGTATGCAGGCCGACATACCGGAGGGATCGCTGGTAGCTTCGGTTTATGGCATTGGTCTCGATACGTTGATGCAGTTTTACACCGGCAATTATTCAGGCTTTGAGATCCAAGTGGGAAATGCTGTGCAGGAGTCCCTTTCCCTTCCCTTCCGGCCTTATTGCGTGAAGGGATCCGAGAGGCTGCTGGCCAAGATGGGCAGAGGGCTGATCTATGGCAATACGGTCACTTGTCCCGGATTTTTTGGACCTCAAGGGAGGATGGTAAGGGTAAAGCCTGCCATCCCGGATATCATAGAAAGATTAGGTCAGCTTCGGTTACACGATTTTTTGCTGACTAATTTTGAAATGGAAACGGCAGGATATTACACCATGGGAAGACTGCTGGGCCACGAAGTGTTGAGCCTCAATGCCATTGTAGCCAACAGGATCACGAAGAAATTTGCCGCTGATCCAGGAGAGAGCGTGGAGAGATTAATTGTGCATGCGTTGGAGACGATTTGATGTTTTTCCAAAACTTAGTAAACGGGGGTTGGTTTAGCATACAACCGCCCCGGTTATCCATTTTGTAAATAATCACGAAATGATAAGTTTCCTTCAACAGTTGGAAGAGTATCTTTAGGACGTTTATCACCAGTGTTGTGGTTTATTTCGCATTTGTGTTTTATTGAGGATGTTTGGGAAGCGTACTTTTTCCAAGATCAATAAATTTTTATTGTTACCATAGATAGCCTTGGGTTCACCTTAGCCACAGTGCTGTTAAATAAAGATGTTGCACTGACTGATCAAAGATGTGGAAGTTCAGATTTTATCAGACATCAATGCGTTGAAGCCGCTCAGGGCAATCCTGCCATAACCTTGCTCAAATTAATGGTGGCGGTAATTTATCTAAAGGGAATTGAAGTATATGTGCTTCCACTAAACTTATCCTTTCCGCTGCTGAAACTCCTGGCCTGCAACCACATAAACAAACTTCCTGGTTTCCCGTTACAATTTATTATCCCTTATATAGAGCCGCCCCTTCTATTGATCGTTGCCTTCTTAAGTCTTAAAAAATGCGTTGAAAAAAATGTTATTCTATAGTTTGAATAAATACCTTCTTATGAAATCACCCCTCAGCCTGGTATTAACACTTCTTTTGCTATCGATAAGCTATTCCAGCTATGCCCAATCAATCCACCTAAAAGGAAGGGTGACCGATGAATCTTCGGGGGGGCCCCTTGAATTTGCCAATGTTGCCCTGCTTTCTGCGTCTGATTCAGCGGTGGTCACCGGAGGGATGACCAATCTGGATGGCCATTTCGATTTTCAGGCCGATGCGGGTTCCTATATTTTTAGAGTGGGATTTATCGGTTACGAAAGCTATTTCCGCAATATCACCATAGGAGATAAGGCCAATGAGAACTTTGGAAACATTAAGCTAGCTTCCAATGCAACCAACCTGGAAGAGGTGACGATACAGGGCGTGACATCCATGTTTGAGACCGACATTGACAAACGCCGTTATAATGTGGAAAACAGCATTGTCGCGGAAGGGGCCACCGCTTCGGAATTATTAAGTACCCTTCCTTCTATCCAGGTTGACGAACAAGGCAGTATCTCCATGAGGGGCAGCGGTAATGTCCTGATTTATATCAACGGCAGGCCTTCAAATCTCTCCGGTGATGATGCCGAAGCCATACTGGCACAGTTTCCGGCCAGTAGCATTCAGACGGTAGAACTGATCACCAATCCCTCTTCACGTTACGATGCTGCCGGCGTCGGGGGGATTATCAATATCATTTTGAAGAAAAACCAAAATATAGGCCTCAACGGACAAGTTAATGCCGCAGCAGGTACCCGGGATAAGTACACGGGAGGTTTGAATTTAAACTATGGGGCAGGTAAATTCAATATATATAGCTCTTATAACTATCAAAACCGGCGGAGATTCAGAAAGAGTGACGAAAACCGGGTCACCACCCTTCCCAATGTCTCTCCCATTTTGGATCAGGACAGTTACAACGAAGAAGTGGACATTTCTCATCTGATCAGAGGAGGTATAGACTATAGTTTTTCTGAAAACAGCACCTTGGGGGTCTATGCACAGGGAAATTTTGGCGGAGAAGATGCTTTTGAAGACCTTAACCAAAGAAGTATGCGATCTGCTAATCAGTTGGACAGCCTCTACGTCAGGAACAGTACCGAAGCGGAAGACAATGGTAATTTCGAAGGAGGTATTAACTACACCTTCAATGTAGATACAACAGGCCATAGGTTTTACACTTCTTTTTCCTACTCAAAAGATTTTCGAGACCATCACAACGAATATTATCAACATTTTTTCAATTCGAGGAACGAGGAGGTTGCTTCCAAGGGGCTTCGGCAACTGAATGACCGTACTTCGGGCAGCACCTTTTATATCTTTCAGGCAGATTATGAAAGGCCAGTAGGAGAAAAGACTTCTATGGAAGCGGGGCTAAAAGGTACCTTCGGCATTTGGGAGCGGGGTCAAGAGTTTGCCCAAGGGGATGAGGGGAGTGATTTTCTCCCGATCAGGAATGATACCATCAGTGATGCATTTGATTTTAATGAGGATGTGTACGCGGCTTATTTGATCTTTAGGGGGAAAGCAGGCAAGATAGGTTACCAGGCAGGGGCTAGGGGGGAATACACGGAAACCTTGTCCTACCAAGAGAGCAAAGATACCCGGATCACCAATAGCTACTTCAATTTATTTCCCAGTCTTTATTTAAGCTATTCCATAGGCAAGGAAGAGGAGTTGACGATCAATTACAGCAGGAGGATAGAGAGACCCAATATGTGGGGCCTGTCGCCACTTTATCGGGTGGACGACCTGTTGAATATCAGCACCGGTAATCCTTATCTCCGTCCGGAATTTACCAATAGCTATGAAGCAGGCTATATGAAAGGCTGGAGCTGGTGGCTGCTCAACGCCACGGTTTATCACAGGTATTCTACCGATGTGGCTACAAGGATCACCCGCCTTACCGACGATAATGTCACCATACAAACCCGGGAGAATGCCGACACCAGAAGCGCCACCGGACTTGAGTTGATCAACCAGCTCCAGTTCACGAATTGGTTTGACGCGACCTTGACCGGCAACTTCTTCCATTCTAAAGTAAGCGGAGAAAATATTGAAAGGGGTTTCAGCAATTCTAATTTCAGCTGGACAGTAAGTTTACTATCCAATATGGCGATCCCCAATTTTCTGACTTTGCAGTTTCAAGGGAACTACCGCGGTCCAATGGTCATGCCCCAAGGAGAAATCAGGCCCTTCTGGACAGTCAACCTAGGCGCTAAAAAAGATGTATTCAACAACAAAGGCACCATCAGTCTGAATGTGAGCGATATTTTCAACACCGGAATCTTCAAGATTTATACGGAGGATGAAAGGTTTGTTCAGGACAGGGTCTTCAACCGCGAAACCAGAATCGCCACATTATCCTTTACCTACCGATTTGGGGGATTCCAAGAAAAGAGAAGCACAAGGCAAGAAGGAGGGGGAGACATGGATGAAGACATGGGTTTTTAACCATGTATCTTTTCGTTACATGGGTCTGATGATGCTAAAGTTTTAAGGCTTAAACCTTATTCTTTCCGAGTTGGTCCACAATAAATGCCGCATCCCTCTGCGAGCCATAGATCAGCTGGGAACTTCTTGATCTTTGGTAAGGAATCCCCAAAAAATATAAACCAGAAACCTGAGATATTCCCTCTTGCTGTCTCAGTTGGGCAAGGTTATTTTCAAATTCAGGTATTTGGATAAAATCGAAGTTGGGTAAGAAACCAGTGGCAAAAAGAACGAAATCATAGGTTTCGCTTTCCCCTCCATCAAAAGTGATTCGATCTCCTTCCGCCTTTATCACTTCTTTCCTTTTCTTCGTTTTTTTAAGCTGCTTTTTGAGGTTATCAAAGAGATAAATTGCCTCGCCATTTTTTATGGTTTTATCGGGGGCAGGTTTGTCCAGCTGGCCGAATGCTTTGGCAAGTGTCAGGATATTCTTACCGAATCTGTGGAGGGATGAGTATTTAGGTTTCTTATTGGTCGACCAGTCCACTCCAAAATACTTGGTTAGTTCTGCACCAATTTGCGCCGCGCTGTTTCCCGTTCCCACCAATAAGACTTTCTTTCCTTTGATGGAAAGAGGGTTTTTATAGTCACTGCTGTGGATAAAGGGAATGGCCAAATCTAAGGCCCATTCGGGATAATAGGGCTTCTCGCAATAGCCTGCGGCATGGATGACTTGGCCTGCCGTGTATTCTTGTCTGGATGTTTTGATATGGAAAAGGCCGTTGGTGGCTGTAATTTCCCTAACTTCTTCATGTACAGCTATCGGTAACCCAAAATGGTCCACATAACGGTCAAAGTAGTCCGCCATTTGGTTTTTATTGGGTCTGGACTTAGGGACGATGGCCATTGGCAGCTCAGGCAAGGCACTCAGGCTGGCGGGAGTGAAAAGGCTCAATGATTCGTATCTCTTCCTCCAGTTGTCTCCTACATGTTTATTTTTCTCGAGGACGAGAAAATCAATTTCTTTTTTTTGCAGAAATCTCCCAGCAGCTAGGCCACATTGACCCGCTCCAATGACCAATACCTCCTTATGTACCATTATTCTATACCCTCCAGTTCACTCAATTCCAGCCAGCGCATTTCCAGTTTTCCCAACTCCTGGTCGATTTCTTGCACTCTCGTAGACCAAGACAGTAGTGTTTCGTGATCATCCGATCCCTGGCTAATGTTCTCCACCAGCTTTTCTTTTTCCTTTTCGAGTGAGGCCATATCCAGTTGGATCTGTTCAAACTCTTTTTTTTGCTTGAAGCTGGCCTTATTGGAAGCGTCTTTCACCGACTCCTCCTGGGTTTTGGCGACATTTGCTGGAGTTTTGTCTTTTTGAAGAGATTTCTGCTCTTTTTCCCATTCCCTATATTCAGAATAGTTGCCCGGGAAATCTTTCACAATTCCTTCTCCTTGGAAAACAAACAAATGCTCCACTAGGCGGTCCATAAAATAACGGTCGTGGGAAACAATAATTAAACAGCCTGGGAAGTTGTCCAAAAATTCTTCCAGCGTGTTAAGCGTCATGATGTCCAGATCGTTTGTCGGTTCATCAAGGATCAGAAAATTGGGGTTTTTGATCAAAATCATCAACAACTGAAGCCTTCTGCGCTCACCTCCGCTTAGATTTCCTATGGGGGTGTGTTGCTGTTTTGGTGGAAATCCAAATTTGTTCAAAAACTGGCTGACGGTTATGGTGCTTCCCCCCGCTACAGTCACCACTTCGGCGATATCCTTAACAATATCAATTAACCTCTTCTCGTCATCAAAGGAAAGTTCTTCTTGCCTGTAATAACCAAAAGCGGTGGTTTGTCCGATCTTGATTTTGCCGCTATCGGGAGCGAGTTGCCCGATGATCATATTCAAAAATGTAGTTTTTCCCACACCATTGGGACCCACTATGCCGATTTTGTCTCCTTTTTTGAACGTGTAGCTGAAGTTTTCTAGGATTTTCTTGTCGCCGTATGTTTTATTGATCTTATCAATTTCGATAATAGAATTACCCAGACGCTGGGAAGTCACGGTTAATTCGATTTCCCGCTCTTCCTTTCTGGCAAAAGCTTTTTCCTTGGTGGCCTCGAAGGCATCTACCCGGTATTTCGCTTTCGTAGTCCTGGCTTTGGGCTGTCTTCTTACCCAATCCAGTTCCTTTTTGTAGAGGCTTTTTGCCTTCTCCAGTTCAGTAGCTTCGTTGAGTCTGCGTTCTTCCTTTTTTTCCAAGAAATAGCTATAATTTCCTTGATACCTAAAGATCTTGCCTTCATCCAATTCAAGGATTTCGTTGGTGACTTTCTCCAAGAAATACCTATCGTGGGTGACCATAAATAGGGAAAGGTTGGCTTTGGAAAGGTAATCCTCCAGCCATTCTATGGTTTCCAGATCGAGGTGGTTAGTGGGTTCATCCAACAATAGCAGGTCTGGTTTTTCCAAAATGGCTTTAGCAAGGGCAACCCTTTTTCGCTGACCACCGGATAAGGTGCCTACCATAAGTTCCGTATCAAGAAGGCCGAGTTTGCCAGTCACCTCTTCCACTTGGTATTCATAATCCCAAGCTTGTAAGGCATCCATCTTTTCCATCAGGCTATGGAATTCGTCGTTGTCCCCGTGGCCGGCTTCCACCTCCCGCATGACTTTCTGGTAACGCTGGATAACGTCAAACACTTCACTGGAAGATCCTGAGAAGATAGTCTGAAAAATGGAAAGGTTGGCTTCAAAAACCGGGTTTTGATGGACGTAGGCTACTTGGATTCCCTGGTTCACCGCCACGGCGCCTGAGTCGGGGACTTCGATACCCATGATGATTTTCATCAACGTGGATTTGCCAGCTCCGTTTATTCCAACCAAAGCGACCTTTTGGCCCTGGTCAATCCCAAATGAAATGTTATTAAATAATTTTTTCTCTCCAAAAGACTTGGACAGGCTTTCTACTGATAGGTAATTCATATGCAAAATTAAGCAAAATACGATGGAAAGAAAAGGGAGCCGCAAAGGTACCTTTTACCACTGTATAAAAAATTCTTATTTGCTAAAAAGTGCTTTAATCGCCTCATTGAGTTGTGAAAATGCTTCTTTAAAATGCTCGCCCGACTTCTTTAATTTTGGATCCATGTGCGTTCTTTCGTGCTGGAACCTTTGTTCCACTTTCCGCTTCATATCCTCGAAATCGGTTTCTAGATCCCATTTTTTAGCTTTAAGCTCTTCTATTTTCTTGTCAATCTCATCACCGGCTTCCCCCGATACTTTTTTACCCTTTTCGATAAGCTCATCGATTTTATAGCCGATGTCTTTAAGGAGTTTCTCAACTTCTTCTACAGTTTTATTTTTGGTAGCCATGGAGCAAAAATTTTTAATGATTTAAATATACTTATCTCAGCCCATTAATCAATACAACTGCTTGTATATCAAAGTAAGGGACTTGCAAAATAAAAGACAGCCTACCAGGCGGCAGGCTGTCTCTATGGATATAGCAATGAAAACAATTAATAAGAAAGCTGATAAGCCGTCACTTTGTTTTTAAGGAAAGTCGGCACCAAAATAATATTGTCTTCCGGGATAAAGTCAATATCGGCGGTATTGGATTCGTCTGCCTTTGTATCGATGATCAAGGTCTCCACACCGTCTTGTACCAAAAAGACTTCTCCTCCCCAACGGCTGGCAATAAAAGTATTGTCATCGATGATTACCAAGCCATCACCGCCTGTCACCGCATTGTTGATGATGTCAAAGGTGCCGTCCGAATTGTATTTTTTCAAACCTTCACCGTCTAGGCCATACAAGGTGCCGTTGTCTGCAATTCTTAAGCCATTGATGCTGCCTTGTCCTTCGGCAAAAGTGCTGATTTTACCACCTTCTAACGTATGAATCTTCCCCGCCCGCATATCTGTAAAGTAGATCTTGCCATCATGGGCATCCAGGTCATTGAGGAATTGGGCTCCTTCCAGAGGATATCGATTGGCAATTTTGTCGCCGGCAATGTCAATCTCCACCACCTCATCGATATCAGTTACGTAGAGTTTGCCATCAGATATGCCCATGCCTTTGGGAGCATTCAATCCCGTGATCCAGTCTCTCTGGGTGATCTCTCCATCTGCGGTAATGATGGAGATAGAACCTTTTCCATCCTTTTGTGCCGCATCGCCTTCAATATTGGCTACATAGATATGGCCGCTTTCCTCATCATAGAGGACGGATTCACACGTGGTAAGGTCCGCAGGGGTCTCCCAGATCAGTTCGGCAGTAGGTGCCTGCTGTTCCGTAGAAAGCGTGTCTGCCTCGGCCGTGTCAGTAGTCTCTCCTGTGTTCTGTTGCGGGCCACATTGCCAAAAAAGGAGAGCAGCCCCCAGTAAAAAGGTGAATTGCGTGTTTGTTTTTTTCATGTTTACGGTCATTTAAGATGTTTAGTGATTTTCAGATTCGTAAGCTGTTTCCATATTAATTATTGAAATTAAGGAAAAACTACTGTTTTTAAATGAAAAGTGGCTATTTTTATTCCCTATCAGCCTATTCTGAAAAAAACCCGCCCAAGATCTCCTCCGATATCTTTTACAACTGTTTGATCAATAATTGATTCTAAAAAACCACTCCTTATGAACAAATTGATTGCTTTAAGCGTGCTTTTAACTTCCTGGATGTTGTATTCCTGCGCGGAGAAAATAGAAGAAGTGGATTACACGATGCTTTCTGATGTAGAAAGGCTAGAGATAGCCACTGATTTGGCCCAAAACAACATTATTGTGGACGGGCATGTGGACCTTCCCTACAGGATGAAAGTCGGCGGATTTACCCTTCAAAGAGAAATGTTGGATGTGTCGGTGCGGACGGAAGGAGGCAATTTTGATTTTCCCAGGGCCAAGGAGGGGGGGCTAGACGCTCCTTTCATGTCTATCTATATCCCTGCTGCCTATCAGATGAGGGGCGGTGCTAAAGTCTTCGCCGATTCCCTGATCAGAATGACAGAGCGCCTGGCGGACACCTGGCCGGATAAGTTTGCTATGGCCTATAGTCCTGCTGATATTGAGGACAATACCAAGCAGGGGAAAATCTCTCTTCCCATGGGCATGGAAAACGCCGCTCCCATTGAGGATGACATCGATAACGTTGCTTATTTTTATGAGAGAGGCATCCGCTACATCACCCTTACCCACGGCAAGGATAATCTGATAGGGGACTCTTCTTACGATACTACCCGCACCCATGGAGGGTTAAGCGACTTTGGTGAACAGGTGGTTCTGGAAATGAATCGTCTTGGCATTATGGTGGATGTCTCCCATGTTTCTGACAATACTTTTTATGATGTTATGAGAATAAGCCAGGCGCCGGTTATCGCCTCACATTCCTCTGCCCGCCGTTTTACGCCAGGTTTTGAAAGGAATATGGATGACGATATGATCAAGGAACTGGCAAAGAACAAAGGGGTTATCATGATCAATTTTGGTGGAAGCTTTATTGATGAGGGATACCGTGACAGAACTGCCGTAGTCAGAGAACATATTGTCAACTGGCTGGCTGAAAACAGCCTGAGCCCCAACGACTCGGCTGCCAAAATTTATATCGAGGAATATGTAAGCCAAAATAACCCTTTTCCTGACGTGCAAAAAGTAGCTGACCATTTTGACCATGTGGTAAGTCTGGTAGGTATCGATTACGTGGGACTGGGTTCTGATTTTGATGGGGTAGGGGATACGCTTCCCACCGGCCTTAAAGACGTGTCCATGTACCCCAACCTCCTTGCGGAACTATTGAAGCGGGGTTATTCCAAAGAAGATATAGAGAAAATTTGCTACAAAAATATTTTCAGGGTGTGGAAAGCAGTGGAGAATCTGGCGCAGTCCTGATGTGCTTGGGCTTCGAAAACTATTTTGCTAAATAATTAACTGTAAGGGCTAAAAATTACTGGTGTGTTTGGTAAATTGGGTAGGGATCCAAACTTGTATCGTTATGCTACAAAAAACCACCACTACCCAGCCGAACCAAAATCACCAGGACATCCCCGGTAATCCTTCTACGCCCACCAGCAGTCCCATCAAGCTGAACGACCGAAAAGAGGGGGGACATTTGCGCCTACTTACTGAAGAGGATTGGGTATTTTGGATCAAGAACGGCTATGCAATTGTCAAGGATGCAGTTCCCAAAGATCAAGCAAAGAGATTAGCGGATTACCTGTGGCAATATGAAGGGAAAGATCCGCTTGACAGGGGGTCATGGTATCATAAACCCAATGCTGCCATGCAAATGAAGGAGTTGACCAATACAGGAATGGTGGAAATTTACCAACACCAGTACATGTGGGACAACCGGCAATTTCCCAAAGTACATCAAGCCTTTGCGGATATTTGGGGGACAGAAAAGTTGTGGGTGACGATTGACCGAGCCAACCTGAATTTTCCCATCAGAGAGGGCTTTGAGTACAAGGGATTTATCCATTGGGATTATGATCCGGAAACAAAGCCCCAAAATGTACAGGGGGTATTGGCCTTGGCTGACCAGATGGACGAAAACATGGGCGGCTTTCAGTGTGTTCCAGAACTTTACCGTACCTACGATACCTGGAAATTGACACAGCCCGAGGACAGAAATCATTTTCAACCCGACACCACCGGCTTTGAAACCGTTAAGGTCAAACTGGAAGCAGGAGACCTATTGATCTTCAATAGCACGCTTCCCCATGGAATCAGGGCCAACAGAAGTGGCGATAAAGTCCGGATCGCCCAGTACATCTCCATGATGCCGGCACAGGAAGACAATGAAGCGCTTCGCCAATGGAGGATCAACAGTTGGAGGAATAAGGTGGCACCCGAAGGATATGCCTTCCCCGGAGATCCCGAGGGAAGGGAAAAGAAGGATAAGGTAGCGGCACTGACTGAATTGGGAGAAAAACTATTGGGCCAGAAAAGATGGTAAGGCTTTTGTTTCCCAATAACTATGGATAAAAAGGCAATTATTTACGACTTTGACAATACCATGTATTCCGTCAAATCCATTGGCGAAGAACTTTTTTCATCCCTGTTTGACTTGATCGAGTCCACGGGAGAGCATAATCAAAACATGGATGACATACGAAAGGACCTGATGGGGAAGCCATTTCAGGTCGTGGCTAAAAAGTACAGGTTTTCGGATGAATTAAAGCAGCAATGCACGCAGTTGCTGAGGACGTTAACCTACAAAGGGGAAATCCGCCCTTTTGAGGATTATGAAGAAATCATGAGGATCCCCGGAGACCGTTATCTGGTGACGACGGGATTTTCAGGCCTGCAGTGGAGCAAGATTAGACGTATGGGAATCGAAGGGGACTTTCATGAAATACATGTAGTGGATCCGGATACGTCCATCAGAACCAAAAAAGATGTATTTGCCGATATTATCCAACGAAAAGGTTATCCTGTTTCTGCGGTTTTGGTGGTGGGTGACGATCCAGATTCGGAGATCGGAGCTGCCAAGGAATTAGGAATTGACACAGCTCTAATAGATAAGGATGACCAACATAGTGATAAAGAGGCAACTTTTAGGGTTGACAATTTTGTGGCATTAAAGGAAAAGCTGAAGGAATGGGTAAGATAGAAGGAAAATGATTGGGGCAGGGTGGGGGTTTCGTTAAAATCCCTAATTTTACTTTTAATGTTATGATACCATAGGAGAAGGCCTTTTTTGGCTTAAACTTTATCTACAAGATTTATGAAATTTGAGACACTAGCCATTCACGGAGGCAATATTATTACCGACAGCAACCAGCCAGTAGTTCAGCCTATTACTCTCTCTACCACTTTTCACCATGCCGAGGGCTCACCTACTTATTCCAGGGCGGCCAATCCCAATAGAAGCGCGTTGGAAAATGTCTTGGCCAAAATGGAAATGGGGGCTGCTGCAGCGGCTTTTTCCTCTGGAAATGCTGCGGGGATGGCAGTTTTTCAGTCTCTTCCTGCAGGAGCGCATATTATTGCCCCGAATGACATGTACCACGGGATGAGGAAGCAGTTGGAGGAAATTTTCGAAGGTACGCTGGAAGTTTCATTTGTCGACCTTACCAAAACAGAAAACCTCGAGAAGGCAATCAAGCCGCAGACGCAATTGCTTTGGATAGAAACACCTTCCAATCCTTTGTTAAAAATAAGTGATATTAAAGCCCTTTCAGAGATTGCTAAAGCAAAAAATATAAAGGTCGTCTGTGACAATACTTTTTCCACGCCTGTGTTCCAAAATCCCCTGTCCTTGGGGGCAGATATGGTGATGCATAGCTCTACCAAGTACTTTGGGGGGCACAGTGATATATTAGGCGGAGCCTTGGTCACACGGGAGACCGATGATTTTTGGGAAAGAATCAAGAATGTCCAAATAACAGGTGGAGCGGTTCCTTCACCATTTGACTGTTATTACCTTACCAGAAGCATCAAGACATTGCCGTACCGCATGAAAGGCCATGCTGAACATGCGGGCCAAATAGCCACCTATTTGGCCCAACATTCTAAAGTGGAAGAGGTGTTTTATCCCGGTCTCAAAAACCATCCGGGCCATGAAATCGCTTCCCGCCAGATGTCTGGGTTTGGTGGGATGTTGTCCTTTTTGGTCGCCGGAGGGGCAGAGGATGCCGAGAAATTTATTGCTCAACTTAAATATTTTACCAACGCAACCAGCTTGGGAGGGGTGGAAAGTCTCATCGAAAGAAGGGCAGCAGTCGAGGGCCCCGATACACAGACGCCACAGAATTTAATAAGAGTATCCGTAGGGCTGGAACACTTGGATGATTTGTTGGAGGATATGGAGCAAGCTTTTAATCTTGTCTGATTCAGGGTTTATTCAATTTTGTCCTTAGGGACTGCTTTCAAGTTATTGGGTCCCAATTCTTTGATCTTGTCTAGCAGATTGCCTCCCTCCTCCTTTTTAATTTCTTTGACAGCCCGAATTTTGGTCAGGGAGGCCTCAATATCGGCACCCTGTTCAATTTCGATCTGGGATGATATGATGCTGCCGTTAAATTTGCCGGTGGACCCGACCTTCGCTAGGCCTTTGGCGTAGAGGTCTCCCTTCATCTCTCCCATTACATGCACTTCCTTGGCTCTTATATTTCCTTTGAGTTTTCCAGTAGCTCCTATCATTACTTTTCGTTCAGAGGACACATTCCCTTCCATGGTGCCATCGATCCTGATATCATTGGGGGCATCCACATCACCCTTGAGCTTTAAACCCGCTGCAAATACCGATATGGAGCTAGCCAAATTGTATTCTTCCTGATTTTTTTTATCATTATTCCACATTTTTTCTTCTGTTTAGGGCGTTGGGATAAGTGAACTACTGTTTTTTTACGGTTATTGTTAACTCATTTTAGAGGCACAGTGAAAAGCTAGCCAGCCCAGCCTTCCCTATCCAAACTCCGGTATTGAATAGCCTCGGCGAGGTGTTCTACCTTGATGTCTTTGCTTTCGGCCAGATCGGCAATAGTTCTGGAAACCTTAAGAATCCGGTCATAAGCTCTGGCTGACAAGCCCAGCCGTTCCATAGCAGTTTTCAATAGATTCCTGCCGCCTTCATTGATTTGGCAGATTTCCTTCACCATATGGGAGGGCATCATCGCATTGCAATATATTTCGGGACTCTCCTTAAACCGCTCAGTCTGCACCTGTCTTCCCACGATGACCCTGTCACGAATAGACTTGCTGGACTCAGACTTCCGGGTGGAAGTCATTTCATCAAACCTTACGGGGGTTACCTCCACATGCAGGTCGATTCTGTCCAATAAAGGGCCGCTGACCTTGTTTAGGTATTTTTGTACTACCCCTGATCCGCAGACACATTCTTTGTCAGGATGGTTGTAGTAGCCGCAGGGGCAGGGATTCATGCTGGCGATCAGCATAAAATTAGCAGGGAAATCCACCGACACTTTGGCTCTCGAGATGGTCACCCTTCTTTCTTCTAGCGGTTGCCGCAGCACTTCAAGGACTGCCCGCTTAAATTCGGGTAGCTCATCCAAGAACAAAACGCCGTTGTGGGACAGCGAGATCTCTCCAGGCTGAGGATTGCCACCCCCGCCTACCAATGCTACATCGCTGATAGTGTGATGGGGGGAGCGGAAAGGACGTTGTGCGATCAGGGAAGCATTTCCCCCCAACTTTCCAGCTACAGAATGGATTTTTGTGGTCTCTAACGCTTCCTGAAGACTCAGGGGAGGGAGGATGGAAGGCAACCTTTTGGCTAACATGGTTTTGCCGGCGCCCGGAGGTCCTATCATGATTACATTGTGGCTTCCCGCCGCTGCAATTTCCATGGCCCTCTTAATATTTTCCTGACCCTGTACATCCGCAAAGTCAAAGGCATACTGGTCTATGGAATGGTAAAATAAATCCCTGGTATCCGTGACCAACGGAGCTATAGGCAACTCGCCCTCCAGGAATTTAATGGCTTCTTCAACATTTTCTACAGGAATAATATCCAGATTGTTGACAATGGAAGCTTCCTTAGCATTTTCCTTGGGAAGTATAAAACCTTTAAATCCTCTTTTTCGCGCTTCGATAGCTATGGGAAGGACGCCTTTAATCGGACGGAGAACCCCATCCAGAGAAAGTTCTCCCATGATAATGTATTGTTCCAGTTCAGATAACTCGCCTTGTTCGGACGCTTGAAGTATCCCTAAAGCAATAGGAAGGTCGTACGCGGAGCCCTCCTTGCGTATGTCCGCAGGAGCCAAGTTGATAACCACCTTTTGGCGGGGCATTCGATACCCATAATATTTTAGCGAAGACTCTACCCGTTGCTGGCTTTCTTTGACGGCACTATCAGGCAGGCCTACCATATAAAAGTTAGTGCCTTGCCCCACATTTACTTCAATGGTAATTAATTTTGCATCTACACCAGAGACGGCACTTCCAAAAGTCTTTGCTACCATTTGATGATGTTTGGTTAAAAAAAAGGAACTCCCAAAGGGAATTCCAATATAATGATTTTAAGCCAAAGGGGATAGTGTGCTATTTGAAATTTTCTCTTGGACGAATTCCTGATCCGTCGCGATCCTCCTCTATAATATCGACCTTCTTGTGGACAGGATTAGGGACAACTTTTGCTCCCCGCTCCATATCGTACAGCTCGGCTTTGAGCTGGTTTTTTTCCAACTCCAATTTCTTAATCTGGCTGTTCTGGCTACTGTTATGCATGGATACGGATGCCCACGAAATAAGAAATAAAACCAGGCCTACCAACAGCCAGATAACTACCGTACCTGCCGTCAGTTCCTGTACCCCAAAGCCATTTCTGACACTATCAAACATCAGGAAGTACACTAAAGCTACCCCGAAAAATAATGCTACCAAAAGCTGAAATATTCCACTTACTTTTTTCATATCATTTCTTATTTGGTTTCTTTTCACCTAATATACTAAACAGACGGCATTGCTGAAAGCTAATTCAACTAATCCTTTTTTCATTGCACCCAACGATATTTCGCCCATTGATTTTGCCGCTGACTATACTAAGCCTTAAGCGCCTAAATCTCAGGTATTTTCTCTACGCAACGTTCTTTTGGCTTTTTATCCTCCCGATCTGGGGTCAAATAACCTCAATAACGTCGAGCAGTAATTTAATTCCACAAAGGTATTCGCTGATTAGAGATTGCTTTGCCAAAATCTGCGCAGGGCTACTGGAACCCATGCGTCGATGAGCTGACCGTATCATTACCCTACCAAAATTCCTGCCACTACATCGTGTTCATCCCAACCCGTATTTGTTGGGCAGTATGAATAGACAATAAGGTATCAATAATTAAAATCCTGACGGCTGATGTTCATTCTCAGCGACAATTGGGAATAATGGTCCGCTTGTGGTGTGCCTGTCGACAGGGTATGTTTCCTATATGTATGGCTAATGTCCAGAAAGAGCTTGTGCTTAAGCATATAGGTTCCGGTTAATGTGGTCATAGCCATACTGTTTTCCAGCCCTTGCCCAATTTTGTTGCCGAACAATGAAGTGCTTTGAGTGGTCCTGCTTTTGAGTATGTCTCCGCCGAAATTGGAAAGTACATCCGGATCGGATCCGTAATAATGATAGACAGCCGTAGCGTTTAGGCTAAGACGAGGCAAAGGCTGGTACCTTAAAATAGCCAATGCTTCCCTGAAATTGGCTCCCCTTGGATGGGTAAGGGGGGTCCGGTAATGGGAAAAAGACTGATAGCTGAATTTCTCTTGATAGGTGTATGGCCTCGCTTGGTTGTATTCTAGCTGCAGGTCAAGGTTGGCGATGTTGAAGAGTTCCATGTATTTATACCCCAACTGCAAACCATGTTTGTTTCTACTGGAATTTTTGCCATCTATCCCAAAAAACTCTTTAAAGACAAATTCATCCAAGGCAAACTGGCCATAAAGCTGCATAGAAGGATAAAGATTCCATTTAAAATCTGTTCCCAACATTACTTTGTCAGGCGTGCCAAGTTGATGTTCCACCCATCGATAAAAAATTATCGGGTTCAGGTAATTCCAGTCCAGTTGATTGGCCATAACGGACTCGAAGACGCCGATATTGAGCTTTGTCCCGAGGTTAACACCCAGCCGATGAAGAGAAAACCATTTCTGCGGATACCGTCCATCGGTAGGCTTCCCCCGGTTATAGAATACATCGGCATTCATTTGCGCCCACAAATTGGTCAGGTCAAACTTCCAAACCCGGGTGTTCAGCTTGAAAAACATATAGGGGTTGGAGAAATCGGAAAGGATCATAGAGCGGTATCCTTCTCCGATGAAATTTCGGTCCTGGCCCAACTGGGCTTCGATGTGCGGGCTGATCTGAAAGGTAAGATATCCCGTGGCAGAAAAATAACTGAAGCCCTTATCTCCATAAGTTTTCCAAAAGCCCTCCCCGGGAACAGCCCCATTGGAGATGGCATATTGTCGTATCCAAGGCGGAAGATTGGTCTCGGTCGTAAGGAAGGAGGTGTAGAAGCCGATCTTCTGGTCTATACTGCCTCTCAACTCAATCCCTCTGGTATTTCGGAATTGGAATGTGTTCTCTCCCGGCACTTTCCCGCCGCTGAAGTAAATAACGGGATTAATATGAAGGTCGAAGATGCTGTCCTTGTAATGGAAAAAGTCTGAAGGCCTGGTGTAAAGGCCTTTCCATGATTTTCGTGAACGGGGTGTAGGAAGGGAGGAGAATTCCCAATTGTCATTTCTCAGGAAGGCAAAATTGAACCGGTCTACCTTCCCCCACACTAAAGAATCCATCTCCAATAAATCCAGATAGGCAGCAATGGCGTCCTTTCTATAAGGTTTGAAGGTGCTTTGGAAATTGTGTCCTGCTTCATTATTAAGAATCGCGTATCGGTCGATGAGGTGGTAATAGTCCCTATCAATAGGCGCATAGGCGCTTTGCGCCCCCAGTTTTAATAATCCTATGCACCAAAAAGCCGCAAAAAGTAAAGTTTTCTTCATATTCTGGGAAACAATTTGAAAGTAAAGCTGATGAGATTCAAATCTATCAATAAATCCTCAGATATGTCTTTCGCAATAGGGATTAGGTTATTTTGAGTCCTGCAATTCCGATTTTACGGGGATTTTAATAATAATTCATTGACAAACATTTGGAGTGGCTCGTAAAAAAGAATAACTTTGTGCCTCAATTTGATAAGCGGGCAAATATAGATAATAGGTAATACAATGAAAAAAGACATTCATCCAAACTACAGAGACGTAGTATTTTACGATACTTCAAGTGAGTTTAAGTTTTTGACCAAATCTACTGTAGAGACGAACGAAAAGATTACTTGGGAAGACGGTAAAGAATATCCTCTTTTAAAAGTGGAAGTTAGTTCTGCTTCTCATCCTTTTTACACAGGGAAGAAAATGTTGTTGGATACTGCTGGTAGGGTGGAAAAATTCAACAGAAGATACAAAAAGGACTAATTGGTTCCTTAGTGTTCATAAGTAAAGTCTCCTGGAAGTTATTATCCGGGAGACTTTTTTATTTTTGTGTTATGGATCAGGTTATTTTGTTTGATGACCCTGCACTTCGGGGCGGGCTTTTGCCATTTACCTTTACCCGTCCGGTTGCCGAGATAAGGGTTGGTATTTTGAAGATTAAAGAAAAATGGGAAAGACACCTGAAGGTAAAGGCGGGCTATTTTACCCAGGAATATCTCAGCGAGAAATTCGACTTTAGGAATGTGCCCTCTCTCTTGATCAATGGGGCCTTATGTCCCAACCAGGGTTTGTTGGAGGCCATCGCCCGTCTTGAACCCGATCAAGCCCTATGGCATGAGAACACCTTGCTGGCACTGCCGTTGATGTCACCCCAAAAATTCTCGCTGGAATCATCCAAAGAAAGGCATAGGGTCCATTTTGAGGGTGAGCTGACTTTGATCCAAAAAAGTTGGCAAATATTTCAAAATAACGCGACGGAAATCGAAAGGGACTTTGCCTTAATCACTGCAAATAGGATTTCTGAGAGCGTTAAAGACAAGGCCACAGTTACTTATAATGAAGGGTCGATATTTATAGAAGAAGGCGCTACTATACGGGCAGCCGTACTTAATGCAGAGAATGGCCCCATATATATTGGAAAAAATGCGAAAATAGAGGAAGGGGCATTGATCCGGGGCCCCTTTGCGCTTTGTGAAGGTTCAACGGTAAGTATGGGGGCTAAGATGAGAGGCGATACCACCGTAGGCCCTTTTTCCAAAGTGGGCGGGGAAGTCTCCAATAGTGTTATCTTTGGCTACAGCAACAAAGGCCATGACGGGTTCATGGGAAACAGCGTAATTGGTGAATGGTGCAATTTTGGAGCTGATTCGAATATTTCGAACCTCAAGAATAATTATGCCTCAGTCAAAATCTGGGACTACATCAAAGGTGGGTACACAGATACGGGCTTGCAGTTTTGCGGTTTGATGATGGGGGACCACTCCAAGTGTGGGATCAATACCATGTTCAACACCGGGACGGTAGTTGGGGTTGGGGCAAATGTCTTTGGGGCAGGTTACCCTAGGAATTTTGTCACCTCGTTTGGGTGGGGAGGTCATGCGGGATTTAGCACCTATAACTTTCGCAAATTTGAGGAGACGGCTATCAAGGTGATGGAACGCAGGGGGCTGGTATTTGATATGCGGGAAAGAAAAATCCTCCAAAGAGTATTTGAGCTGACCCATCCCTATAGAATCTGGGAAAAGGACATTTAATTTATTATACAGTAATGCTATTCTCGTCCATTCATGGATTGACTGATATTAAGGATAAATTAATCACAGCGATCCAAACAAACCATCTAGCCCATGCGCTCCTCTTTCATGGGCCGGAGGGTTCGGCTAACCTCAAAATGGCCATTGCGCTGTCTACCTATCTCCTGTGTGAGAACCCGGGAAGCCAGGATGCCTGTGGGCAATGTGGTTCCTGCCAAAAAATGGCGAAACTCATCCATCCGGATGTAAATTTTACCTTTCCTGTGCCTGGTAAGACTAAAGAAGAGCAAAAAAAGGAAGAGGAAAATAAAGCCGAAAATATCCTAGTGTCATGGCGCAGGTTTGTGCTTCAAACAGGCTATGGAAATCTGCAGGATTGGGTGGCACACAATTCCTTCACCAAACAACTCAATATATCCAAGGAGGCAGCCAGGAATATCATCCAAACCATCGGCCTAAAGTCTTTTGAGGGAGGTTATAAGATTATTGTCATCTGGTATCCCGAATTTATGCATCCCACTGCCGCCAATGCCCTTTTGAAAATATTGGAGGAGCCACCCCCAAAAACATTATTTTTATTGGTAGGCAACCAGCCGGACCAACTTCTAAACACCATCCTTTCCAGGACGCAGAAGGTATTGATTAGGGGGTTTACGGATGAAGAGGTTAGGGCGCAGCTGCTGTCCGAGGGCCTTTGTAGCGGGGAGGCGGCCATGCAGATAGCACCACTGGCTGATGGGAGCATGAGGGAAGCGTATAGATTGGTAGAGCAGACATTGGATGAAAATACCACCAAGTTCAGGGATTGGATGAGAATTTGTTATATTCTTGACATCAATGCGATTGTTTCACAGGTGGACGGGTTTGCTGAGCTGAGTAAGGATGCACAGAAAACCTTGCTGCTAACCGGGTTGAATACCTTGAGGGAAGGTTTGCTGAAAAAAAGTCAGTTGGATAATTTGATGCGCACGGCACCTTCCGACAGAAAATTCATTGACGATTTTGGAAACAATGTCCTTACAGAGGAAAAAATCCTGTCATTGTACCAACTGTTAAATGAGGCGCATTATCATTTGGAAAGAAATGCGAGCGCTAAAATTCTTTTTGCGAATCTTTCCTTTAATGTAGCAAGAGTACTAAGAAAGAAAGTCTGACATGAAACTGATTATAGGTAGAAAAGAAAAGATATCGTTGGAGGAATGGGGTTTGTCAAAGATTTCAGCCAAAATTGATACCGGGGCTTATACCAGTGCCATACATTGTGAGTATGCCCAAGTCAAAATGATTGGAGGAAAGGAGGTTCTCGAGTTTATCCTTTTGTCACCTTCCCATAGCCATTTCAAAAACCAACTTATCAGTACGGAACATTTTAGCAGGAAGAAAGTGAAGAATTCTTTCGGCCATGTTGAGATAAGATATAAAGTCACCACAAAGATCAGTATTTTTGGCAAAGAGTTCGATGGTGAGTTCACGCTATCCGAACGGTCTAAAATGAAAAATCCCATTCTGTTGGGAAGAAAAATCCTTAAGGGGCGGTTTCTGATAGACGTCGACCATGTGAATCTATCAAGTCATAAAAAATGAAATAATGAAAATCGCCATATTATCCCGAAATCCTAACCTTTATTCCACCAAAAGGCTCTATCGTACCATTCAGGAAGCTGGCCATGAGGCCGTGATAGTGGATCATTCCCTGTGTGATCTTATTATTGAGCAAGAGGGGCCTTCAATTATTTATAAGGGGGAGAAATTGGTAGATATTGATGCCATTATACCGAGAATAGGGGCTTCGGTCACTTTTTATGGAACCGCGGTGGTGAGGCAATTTGAATTGATGGGGGTTTTTTCCGCCATTGAATCCCAAGGGATTGTACGCAGTAGGGACAAATTGAGAAGCCTTCAGATTCTGTCGAAGGAAGGGTTGGGTATGCCGAAGACGGCTTTCACGAACTTCTCCAAAGGTGGCGAAAAACAATTGGTGGAACATGTAGGCGGCGCACCCTTGATCATCAAGCTTTTGGAGGGAACCCAAGGCTTGGGGGTCGTATTGGCAGAAACAAAAAAAGCAGGCCAATCGGTTATTGAGGCTTTTCATGGACTGAAAGCACGTATTATTGTGCAGGAATTCATTAAGGAGGCAAGAGGGGCAGACATCCGGGCCTTTATCGTCAACGGCAAGGTGGTGGGAGCCATGAAGCGCCAAGGCGCAGAAGGCGAGTTCCGTTCCAACCTGCATCGTGGAGGCAAAGCTGAAGTCATCAAACTCAGTAAAGCGGAAAAAACCGCAGCACTTAACGCGGCAAGCGCCTTGGCCTTGGACATTGCCGGGGTTGACATGTTGCAATCCGACAGGGGCCCATTAATCTTGGAGGTTAACAGTTCTCCAGGGTTGGAAGGAATAGAAAAGGCGACCGGAATCAATATAGCGGCAAAAATTGTGGAATTCATCGAAGAATCCGTAAACAAGAAAGTATCAAAAAGAAAAATTAAAGGATTATGAAGCCTATAAGGATAGGGACTAGAGGGAGCAAGCTGGCACTTTATCAAGCATACCATGTAGCAGGACTTCTTAAGCGCGAAGGATTGGATAGTGAGATCGTTGCTATAGAAACAAAAGGTGATAAAATTCTGGATGTCTCCATTTCAAAGATTGGCAGCAAGGGAGTATTTACTGAAGAACTTGAAGACAAGCTGGCCGAGGGAACAATTGATATTGCCGTCCATAGTGCAAAGGATATGCAGTCGGTTCTTCCAGAGGGGTTTGAGATCATCGCTTATACGGAGAGAGAAAAGGTCAACGATATTATTCTCAGCCACCATTCTTCCATTGATTATAAGAATGCCAATGTCCCTTTGGTGCTGGGAACCTCTTCCACAAGAAGGATTGCTACATTAAAGCATTTTTACCCCCATATCCGAACCGTTGAAGTGAGAGGAAATCTTCAAACCCGCATAGCAAAAATGGAAGGCGGTCTTTGTGATGCGCTGCTCTTGGCGTACGCCGGGGCGCATAGGATGGAATATGATCATCTGATAAGGCATGAGCTTTCTCTTGATGAATTTATTCCCGCCGTGGGTCAGGGAAGTATAGCGGTGGAGTCCTATCGTGACCTTGATAGCTCGATCAGGGAAAAAATAACCGCTGCGGCACATCATGAGAAAACAGGGTACTGCTTGGTGGCGGAAAGAGCTTATCTTGCTGTACTCGAAGGTGGATGCAGCATCCCTGTTTTTGCGTTGGCTAATACCATAGGGCATGAACTTTCTATTAAGGGGGGAATCATGAGCTTGGATGGCAGCGAGAAGGTCACCCACCAAGTGGTAGGTAACATTACTGAATCTGTAGAATTGGGTCAACAACTTGCCCGTAAAGTCCTAACTTCCGGAGGGGACAAGATTTTGGCTACCATAAAAAAAACCTTGAATAAATGAAAATTAGGCATTTGCTGGCGCTTTTCAGTCTAGGCATTTGGTTTGCTTGTTCGACAGAGAAGGATTATCTAATTACCATCGAGACCCGTCATGGTAACATGCACGCAATCCTTTTCGACGAAACACCTGAGCATAAGAAGAATTTTGTCCGCCTGGTCGAAGAAGGGAGGTTTGACTCAACAGAATTCCACCGCATTATCAGTGGTTTTATGATACAGGGAGGTGATGTATTCACCAAGGAGGGTATTCCGCCAGAGGAGTGGTACACATTGCCCGCTGAATTTAATGAAGCGTTGATTCATGAAAAAGGTAACATAGCGGCAGCTAGGCAAGGCGACGGCATCAATCCTCAAAAAAGATCCAGTGGAAGCCAGTTCTATGTCGTTCAAGGTAAGACATATGACAAACTGGAACTTGAGACGGACATGGCCAAATTGCAGGAAACCTTTATGAAGTTTCTGCAGCTCGGGAGCAACAAACCTCTAATGGATCGATATACGGAGATCTATCGGCAGGGAGATTATGAACAGCTGACCAGCCTTATGTTAGACAGCAAGGAGCAAATGGAAAGCTTCTTCAATATAAATTTGAGCAAAAAGTTGCGGGACAATCAGTTGGAGGCTTATACAACCATCGGAGGAACCCCCCACTTGGATGATGAGTACACTGTTTTCGGGAAAGTTATCGACGGTATCGAAGTAATTGATAAGATCGCAGAGGAAAAAACCGGAAGCCAGGATAAGCCTTTAGAGCAGGTTTATATGAAGGTAAAGGTTGAACGAATCACAAAAAAAGAAATTTCGGAATTATATGATTACGTATATCCACAAGAAAATGACTAAGCCTTTGCTTTTGGTTACGGGAGCCAACGGTCTTCTAGGACAGAAATTGGTCGAAAGGCTATTGGAGAAGGGTGGTTTTAATATCCTGGCGACGGGACGTGGGAGATGTAGGCTTCCAGGCGAATGGGAGGGTTACACTTATGCCCAGATGGATATTACCGACCCCCATCAGATATATGAGGTTTTTTCTAAATATAATCCAACGGTCCTGGTTCATTGCGCTTCAATGACCAATGTGGATCAATGTGAAATCAACCGGGATGATTGTTATCAGCAGAATGTGAAAGCGGTTTCCTATCTGGTGAAAGCCTGTGAAATTCACAAAACCCATCTGGTGCATCTTTCTACCGATTTTATATTTGATGGGAAAAGCGGTCCATACAAAGAAAATGCTGTGGCTAACCCGATCAATTATTATGGCGAAACCAAGCTTCTTTCCGAGCAGATCGTTAAAGAGTCCTCCATCGATTGGGCTATTGTAAGAACCGGATTAGTATACGGCATTACCAATGATATGAGCCGGTCCAATATAGTACTTTGGGTAAAAAGTGCCCTCGAAAATGGCAAGGAACTTCAGTTGGTTGATGATCAACTGCGGACGCCAACTTTGGCGGAAGATTTGGCTGAAGGGTGCATTTTGATCGCCGAAAAACGGGCGACAGGAGTCTTTAATATTTCTGGAAATGATTTTTTGACGCCTTATGATATGGCGATCGCAACGGCTAAATTTTTCAAGCTGGATGAAGCAAAAATTGAGAAATCAGATTCTACTGTTTTCTCCCAGACAGCCAAAAGACCTTTAAAAACCGGCTTTATTATAGATAAGGCAACGAAAGAATTGAATTACTGGCCCCGTAGCTTCAAAGAGGGGATTGCCTTAATGGCCAAACAACTAAAATACAGCCTGATTATCTAAATCAGGCTGTATTTGCACTTTTGCGGGTAGTCAATTACCAGGGCCTAAAAGCTTTATCAGCGGGCTCCATAATGGGCGTTACCTTTTCTTTTTTCTCCACCTCCCGTGTTTTCTTCCCATTTTCTATTCTTTCCACTTCAGCTGGTTTTTCTTTTTTCTCTTCGTGGGACTTGATTAAAGAGAAGGTTTTTTCCAAGTCTGGGGATTTTAATTGAACCGTACCTTTTTCTTTTTCAATTTCATCGGGATCGGCGGTTCTTATACTGGTATGGAGTACCGCTCCTTTTTGGATGAAGATCTGGTGGGTAAGGATATTTCCCGAAACCTTGGCGGTGGGGTAAATGGTCGTTTCACCGTTGATGTAGAGATCGCCGGTGACCTCCCCACTAATGCTTATTTCATCTGCCAGAATATCGCCTACAATAGAGGCCTTTTCACCCACCACTACTTTTTTGTCGGTACGTATATTGCCTCTTAGAGTTCCGTCAGCCCGAATGTCATTTTTTGAAATAATGTCTCCCGTCAATTCAAAACCCAAGGACAGAACAGTAACCTTGCTTGCGTTGACAATCTCGTTGCTTTTCTTGCTGGATCCGAATTTCATTATTTCTTAAATTGTTTTTTCTTGTTTGAATGTAGTAAGAATAGTCGAGCTGTTGCCCAAGTCCAATCCTACGGCCTTATCTTTTGCGCCACCATTGAGGGCTAGGCTGTTATAGCAATATCCTATGGATGCCAATTGCTCCGGATTTTCCGGTACATGTACGTTTAGGACGCCGTCAAATTCCTCCCTGATCAGATTGACGAGGTCTGCATAGTTGGCTCCGCCCCCAGCCAAGTAAAGATCTTCCGTCTTGGCAAAATCAGTGTCGGTAAATGCTTTTCTTAAGGATGGGGAGATTACATCTCTAAAATACTGTGTCAGTACTTGCTTCCGCAGTTCCCGTAGATCAATTCTTTTTCTGTTCAGGAAGATTGTTCCATCACTAAAATATTGGTCAATCTGATGTTCGGTCTTGAGGTCGAGGTAATAGTCCTTCTGAAGTTCTCTGGTAATTAGATTCACAGCGTACCTCAAGCCAAAGGTGGAAACACTAGACCGTTGGACAAGCCCACCTTCAGTACTTAAGATAGCTTCCATGGTACCATATCCAAGACTGATGACAAAGAAATTTTTGGAGCTGTTTTGCTCCAGTTGCCTTACCGCTATGCTACAGCCCACTACTTCCGGCAATACGGCGGCGCGATCCACTTCTACTGCAAGTTTCTTTTTGCCACCGCCTCCAAAAGTATGGGTGTCGAATTCAATTAAATGCTCTTTTTCCAAAAGCTGATAAGCCTTTTCTTTAAACACCTGAAAAGTGGAGAAGGGGAATCCCGTGGTAACGGTGATAGGACTGCCAAGTTTTTGGGTCGCAAGCAATAATCCCGACTGTAAAAAAATCCTGTAATCATCCTCGTCAGGGGAGCTGTTGATGTTCCTGTGGGGAGACGTTCCTTCCGACAGGGCCAAATCGCCGACCAAATAACCTATATCATTGTGAAAAATCTTCAATCCGGAAACCAAGTCCCGCGCCACGTTCCTTAGTTCAAGATTGCTGCTCTCAAAAACACTCGGGTATTTTATTACTTCTATCATCTGGATGTTATTATAACAATTAGTTTAAATTTAAATCAAGTAAATATCTAAAGAACTGGATCTTTTATTTGTAGATAAGTATTTCAAAATCCTATGGAGACCTACAAAAGTAAATTTTTCATTCATCTTTTACCATCTCTTGTTAGAAATTCTTCCTAGTTATAAACAAAATTAAAATATAGGCGTTATTTATGAACAATCAAAAAAAATAGCCTCCGGGAAAGTCCGGTTTGGAAGGTTATCTTTGCTTCTCCGTCCAGGCTTCAGGTTAAATCTTGCGAGCTAGGCGCGATAGGGGAGCAGTGTCTTGTAGTAAACAAAGCAGCTTATTAGCCCTCCTCTTGGCAGGGTATTTGTCAAATGACATGAAAATGTCTAAAAATTAAAACACATGAAAATCAAAAAATTATTTATTGCCGCAGTTGCATTTTTTGCAATTGGCGCTGTTAACGCGCAGGAGTTTTCACTAGGGCCCAAAATAGGTTTATCTCAAGGTAATGTAGAGGTGAATGGAAATGGATTCTCGAAAGGTGATAGTAAGATGGGCTACCATGTGGGGCTATTTGCCCGATTGGGAGGAAATGCCCTTTTTTTACAGCCTGAAGTTTTATATACCAATACAGGAGGGGAGTTCAAGGAAGTTCAGGGCACGAACGAAGTAAATTATGAGGCCAGCTTCAACAGACTTGACGTGCCGGTGATGGTCGGATTGAAACTGGCTGATTTCTTCCGCATCCAGGCGGGTCCCGTCGCCAGTTTTATGCTGAATTCCGAACTTAAGCAGGATGGAGTCGGCTTGAGGAGCTCTACTATGCCGGATTACAAAAAATCTACATTAGGTTATCAAGCCGGTATAGGAGTAGACGTTGGAAACATGATACTTGATCTCAAATATGAAGGTCCGCTTGGAAAGGTGTCTGAGAACATCGCCGGCTTAACCACGGACCAAAGGCAAAATCAATTGATCCTATCACTGGGTATTAGGTTGTTTTAATAGTTCCGGTAAAAAATCAAAAAGGCAGAACTTTGGTGTTCTGCCTTTTTGCTTCTGCCGCAGTTTTTACTTCTGCTTCGGATAGACATATTTGGATCTCCCCTGTGAATCTCTCAGGTGGAAATACATCTTCTCTGCATTACGGCTCATAAACTTGTAGTCTTTGGAAAAACCCTCTGGTTGATCGATATACTCCGAGCTTATTTTTTGATTGAATTGGTTGTATATATCCACTGATACACCGGGCTTTTCCAATCCCACGACTAACAAGGTGATAGTATTACTGTTTTTCATTTTGCCGTAAGCCATCAAAGGTTTCACTATTTCCTTTTTTTCAATAGTTTCGATGTCGAAGACAGCAATCTCTTCTTCAGTTTCTACTTTCACCTGGTAATCCCCAGCGGGCAATTCAGATAGGTCGTAGGGCACGGTAACGGGTTCTTTGGTTTTATACTTGGATTTGACAATCACATCCCCTTCGGCATCCAAAATGGAAATGAAAACTTTTTCCATGGGTTGTTTGAAAGTTACGCGGACCTTTTTGTGGTTGGTGCGGACAGAGGTTAGTTCCATTAGGCTCTCGTCATTAGGTTCTCCAAATGATAAGAAAGATATTCCTAAAGTCAGGGCGGAAATTAATAGCATTTTCATGGTTTATTTTGTTTATGTTGATTTTTCGAACTGTTTGATGGTGTTCATACGAATCGTGTACCATGAAAATTTCCAGGAGAAGCCGCTTGGAGAGCGGTGATTTTTCTTTTGCAGCAACAGCAGTTTGGCAAGGTGGGGGAAAGCCCTTTTTGCCATGCAGATGGGTGTTCTGTCCGCTTTTTTGTGTCGAAGCCGGACGCTTTTTTCGTTTTAAAGCATAAAAAGGAGGGGAAGAACAGCGTGTATTATTCTAAGTAAGAATTTGAAGTTTAAAAAATATTTTTTTTTATCTGGCTATAGTGCTTTGTTTCTTGCTGTTATCACTTGTTTCGTGTTCGCTATTGAACAGTTTTTTGTGCTCTGACAATACAGCTTCAATAAAAATAAAAAGGGAACTCCCAGTTAGAGGAGTTCCCTTTTTGACGTTTTTAATGATTTACTTACACAGCCTTCGAAGTAAATTTGGTTGGGGAGGAAAATGCTATTTTGAAGAAATATATTTGCCGTACCCATCCTTGCTTGTAATCGCGAACGAAATGTCCTTCAGAGAAGATACTTTTTCAAATTTAAATACTTTACCAAAGGTACTTCCGGTAAAGTCTTCCTCGTGAACCTTATGTCCTTTGTGATAAATCTTAATGGTTTTTTGAACCTCGTCAAGCGTTTTTACCAAGAAGGCGATATTGCTGTCATCGATCACTTTCGTTTTGGTGAAAAATGGGGAGGCTTTTGACGCTGTTCCCAAGGATATTTCAAAGTTTTCCAAAGTACCATGCTCCCTGCTATAGATCTCTACCGAGTATTCGCCATTGGCCAATGAATTTAAATCATAGTTTTTCTTGGTAAACTTCCCGCTTGCAATCACGTCTTTAAAGACGACATTACGGCTCTTGTTTTTGAAAGTAACCAACACTTTTCCCTCGGGAATTTCAAAAAGTTTGAGTTGTACCTTTTTTTCTCCCAGTTCTTCCAGAACCACATTGGGGTTGTCGAGGTCTCTTGTGATGGAGTTGGCGTGCGCGCTTATAGAAAGGCACAATGCGGTCAATGTTGCAATAATTAATCTCATCTTTTTAAATTTTTAAAAGGTTTGAAATAGGTGTAAACCCCTTGACAAATTTTAATAATAGGAATTTTGTTGAGGCTAATTATTTTGGGTGGGTAATTGATGGTCTTTACCTGAAGGCACTGCAAATATAAAACAAGAATTTTCATTTTGCAAATTTGGCAACGATGTTGTTCAAATGATAACAATATGATAATGAATAGCTATAAGTATTATAAAATGCATAATTTGAGCTTTTGCAGATAATCAGAGGCTGTTATTTTATTCTTAGATACAAAATTTGGATATTTGCATAAAATCCTGCTTTTTAACATATTGATGAGCTGTTTTTCTCTACTGCCAGAATTTATATCATTAGGCCTCAACAAAAGGAAGAGGGAAAATGCAAGCGGAGGAAATTAGTGATAGCTTTGTGGGAAGAATCTTTAAAAGAGCCAAGCATTGTCAGGAATTTACATCCATATCCCTTTTTGTAAGCAGGCTTGTCATTATTGTGATTTCCACTTTAGCACCAACACCGGGCTGAAAGGGGAAATGGTGAAAATGATCTGTAAGGAATTAGAGCTGCAAAAGACCTACTTGGGAAGTGAATCCACTATTAAGACGGTATATTTTGGGGGTGGCACACCTTCTTTGTTAAGTGTAGCCGAGCTTGGAGAAATCCTCGATACCCTTTATCGGCACTACCTCTTAGATTTGCAAGAACTGACCATCGAAGCCAATCCCGATGACCTTGTCGCGGAGAAGTTATCAGCATGGAAAGATATGGGCTTTGACCGATTAAGCATCGGTATCCAAAGCTTTGACGAGAGGGTGCTGCAGTTTTACAACCGTGCCCACAATGCCCGTGAATCTTTGATAGCTATCGGAAAGGCCAAAGAGGCTGGCTTTGAAAAATTATCAATAGATCTTATCTATGGATTCCCCCAGCCTAACCACGAGTTATGGAAGAAGGATCTGGCCACTGCCATTGCGCTTGACCCGGGGCATATCAGCAGCTATGCCCTGACCGTCGAACCAAATACCGCCTTGGGAAAGTGGGTTGAAAAGGGGAAGTTTGCCCCCGCTTCGGAGGACTTCATTGCCGAGCAATTTGAATGGATGCAAGAAAAGCTGGGTCAGGCCGGCTACATCCAATATGAGATTTCCAACTTTGGAAAACCCGGCGCCTTTGCTGTCCACAATACCAATTACTGGATGGGCATCCCCTACCTCGGCATTGGGCCAAGCGCCCATTCCTTTGACGGGAGAAGCAGGCAACACAACCCTTCCAATAATATAAAATACTTAAAAACACTCGAGCAAGGGATTTTTTCCTTCGAATATGAAGAAATCGACAGCAAGGACGCCCTCAATGAGTACTTGCTTACTTCTTTACGAACCATATGGGGGGCAGACACTTCTTATATCCTAGGTAAATATCAAAAGAATATCTTGGTCGAGAAAGAAAGGCAGATAAGCCTGCTGGAGCAGGAAGGCTGGCTAATAGTAGAAGGTACCAAACTGCTCCTCACAGAAAAAGGTAAACTTCTGGCAGATGGCATAGCCCAGAGGCTTTTTCTTTAACTTTATCCCGTACCTTTGAACCATGAATAAATACAAAGATGTCTCAGGTAGGAGAAGCAACGTCTCGCCCTTAAAGGAAGTCTTTGAAGAGCTTCTGCAGGCTTATTCTCTCATGGACCGCTTTAATGAGAGAAAAGTCATTGGAGCTTGGGGGGAGATCATGGGGAACACCGTAGCCAAGCGGACCTCTGAGATCACCGTGAAGGACAAGAAGCTTTATGTCAAGTTAAGTTCGGCGCCGCTGAAAAAGGAGTTGATGATGAACAAATCCAAAGTGCTCCAACTGATTGCGGAAAGGTTTGGGAGCCAAGTCATAGAAGATATTGTATTTTTATAGCCTAATCCTGAACGGCAAACACCCTCTTCATCAATATAGTCGTTCTTTCCAAAGGGTTCTCCCGGATATTTTTCTCCTCCTCTGCAATGAGACGGAACAAACCTTCTAAAGCCTTTTCGGTCACATAAGCATTGAGATCCGGATTTATTTTCTTTGTCGAAGGGATGGCATTGTAAGCTTTGACCAAATCAGTATAATATCGTGTGGCGCCTACTTGGTTCAAGGATTCTTGGATCCTCGGCTGAAAGAGTGTGGTCAATTGAGCCGAAGTGCTTTTCTTCAAAAACTGTGTGGCTGCATCAGGTTGTCCTTTAAGGATGGCAAAGGCATCTTGGAAGGTGAGCTGCTTTATGGCATTGACAAAAATTGGCTTTGCCTCCTTAGCAGCGTTTTCTGCTCCTCTATTGATGGCGGTAAGCACTTTGTCAACTTCCGAACCAAGGCCAAGTTTCCGCATGGTACCCTCTACTTTAAGAAATTCCTCCGGAAGGGCGATCCTGATCAACTCGTTCTTTAAATAGCCGTCCTCCTTGGAGGCGCTTTCTGCACCGATGGAAATGCCTTTCACCAAGGCCTCCTTAATTCCGTTTCCGACATCTTCGTTAGACAGCACGGCACCACCTGCCCCCTGAAGTATTTTATTGATATCCGTAGATGTGCAGCTCAGAAACAGAGTAAACACAGTCACTAATATAAAAATCGGAAATTTTTTCATTTTTAAGTAGATTGAATAGAGATGAATAACACTTTTAGGGTTGATTTCTTGTCAGGAAATCCCATTTACATTATGTAATATTGTGACAACTTTTGTAAATGTTTAACCTTGCTAAAATAAATATCGGTAAAATTACAGGATTGGTGGCCATTTTGGCCTGGTTGTCTCTTTTATTTACCGATCTAACGCGACTTTTTGGAGAATTAAATCAAATCCATACCGCCATCGCTCCGGAAGTAAGTTGGGCATTGGAGATAATTTTTTTCATCCTTATTTACATCTTCTATAATAATGCCATTAATAAGACCGGCAATTACAATTTTATCGGATTAATATGGAAGGCGGCTTCTACAGGTTTGGTGGCTGCGGGAATTTCCGGATTGATTATTTTCTTTTATTTCCTGTTGGACGATAGCCACCTGTCCAAGGATCCGCTCCTGTTGAATTTCTTTTACCATGTGAATTTTGGCCTCACCACCGTCTTCTTGATTTCCTCGACCATGGTTTGGAAGCATTTGATCCTCTACCAAAAGAACAAGATTGTGGTTCAGCAGTGGCAGGCATTTGAAGTGGTTCTTCTGATGAGCATGTTCTTCATGTTCTTTAATCAAAATACGCTGGATTACAGCTTTATTTTTGGACTGGTGTTTTTGGTGATCTTTGGAAGCATCTTATCGGCCAACCTGAAGTGGATTCCCTATCTAAGTTTTAAAGATAAGTGGAAGGCGCTGCTGTTTATGGCGATTATTTTGACTTCAGCGGCCTATTTATTTGTGCAGTTGATTTCATACAGCAGCAGCAACTTTCATCTGGTAAACCTGACAGACAACCTTTTTCTGCTGGGGCTGTTTGGGTTTGTGTTTATCTACGCCTTATTCAGTTTCCTTGTTACCCTATTCAATTTGCCCACCTCTTCTGTTTTTGAACAGAAACTTACAGAGGCCATCAACTTCCAGAGGCTCAGCCGTTCCATCCAGCCCGGTCAGAACGAAAGCCAGGTATTGGACATATTGATGGATAGCTGTATGAGTGCGGCTTATGTGGATGCAGCCTGGATGGAAATCAAACATAAATCCTTGCACACGGAAGTGGTACACCAGCGGTTTATCAGCAACCAGGACAGGAAGGAAATCAGGGAAATGGTGGCAAGCCGAAAGCCTTTCTCAGAGTATTTTAACGAAGAGGCACAGTGGAAAAAGGAATATGTGATGGGGCGGCTAGATCATGATATCTACAATTCAGCCATTATTTTTCCCTTGAGGGTCAATAAAGATCTCGTAGGAAATATTTTTTTGTTGAAGGAGGTCAATGATGGATTTAATAAGGAGATGATCGATATCATCTCAACGTTTGTCGGACAGGCTACAATATCCGTTGAAAACCATCGCCTTTTGAACGAAGCCATAAAAAATGAACGCTATAAGGAAGAGCTCGAGATTGCCCAAAGGGTTCAAAGGAGTCTGTTGCCGTCAAGGCTCCACCACAACAGCAGTTTTGACATTTCGGGGTTTTCTGAAGCTGCGGATGAAGTAGGCGGAGATTATTACGAGACGTTCCAATTCAACGAAAGCAAATTTGCGCTCATCATTGGGGATGTGTCAGGAAAGGGTACTTCAGCAGCGTTCAACATGTCTCAGATGAAGGGGGTGTTCCACAGTTTGGTGCAATTGGACTTTTCTCCTTCGGAATTTTTGGCGAAAGCCAATAGTGCCCTCAGCCACTGTTTGGAAAGAAACCATTTCATCACGACTACGTATTACCTAATCGATACTTCGGCAAAGAGCATTGTATATTCACGGGCAGGCCATTGCCCCACCTTATATTATAGTGCTGCGGAAGGGAAAAGTGAATATCTCGAAGTAAAAGGTATGGGGCTTGGGATCATAAGAAGTGGCAGGTTCAGGGATTATATCGCGGAGAAGTCCGTGGCGTATCAGCAGGGGGATGTCATGCTGCTTTATACCGATGGAATAGTAGAAGCCAAAAACGCCGAGGGCGAAGAATTCGGCTATAAGAAATTGAAAGATGCGCTCGACGAGTTCCACGGATTGGGGGTGCATGAGATTAAAGAGAAACTGATCCAAATGGTATATGACTTTGTGGGAACCAGTACACTTCCAGACGATGATTATTCCATGGTAGTGGTGAAGTTTCTTAAATAAACATTACAGAGGCTAAAGCGTATAAAATATATGTTAAACATTGAAAAGACCAAAGTTGACGAGCATATTACCCTTAGGCTGGAAGGTGAAGTGGATGCCAGTAACTCCGTAGAACTGGATATGGCCATCCAGCAGCTTTTGGCTGATCAGGTAAATAAGATATTGATAGACGGATCCTCCCTTGAATATATTTCTTCCGCTGGACTTGGGGTATTCATGTCCTATCTCGAAGATTTTCAAGACACCGGGGTGAAATTTGTGATTTATGGACTGAACAGTAAAGTCAAGAATGTCTTCCATATTTTGGGATTGGATCAGCTTTTGACCATTGAGGATAGTGAGCAAGGAGCTCTTGGAGTGCTTTATGAGGAATGAGCTAAAAATATATTGCGAGAAAAGTAATCTCTCTGAGTTGCGGCATTTTTTGTCCAATGTTCTTCAGGATACGCAATTGTCGGAGATCAGCACTAACCAGATTATTCTGGCGGTGGAAGAAGTCTGCGCCAATCTGATTATCCATTCCCATGCCTGCAATCCCCAGGATTCGATCCAGTTAAATGTGGCCAAAGACAAGCAGAAAATAATTTTTGAAATTAAAGATTCGGGAAAGGCTTTTAATATTTTGGAATATGAGGTGCCACAACTTTCCCAAGTAATCAGGGAAAAGAAAAAGGGGGGAGTGGGCATAATCTTGGTCAAAAAAATCATGGACATCATTGAGTTTGAATCCACCGCAAACCAGAACATTTGTAGGCTGACCAAATGCCTAAATTCCAAATAATTGTTAATTCCTCTCACTAAACAGGATCGGGTGGTTCGTTTCTTCCTTAAAATTTGTAACATTGCACTATCATTTTCGGCGAGCCAAAAAATATGAGACTTAAGCATTTATGTTTCCTTTTGATGGGAATATTAGCTTCGTGTGCTCCAAAAGCAAGAGTAGAACCAGCATCTTCCACCATGCCCACGGAGCCGGAGTACCTGTTCGCCATTGATAATGAGGTTGTTTTGGCAGAGGAATTTTTGTATACCCTTTCTAAAAACCGACACCTGAGAGCGGATAAGGAACAGCTACTGACCCAGGAGGAATTCAATCAGAACTTCGACATGTTCCTCGATTTCAAATTGAAGGTGAAAGAGGCGGAAACCAGGGATATGGATCAGACTGAAGAGTTTGTGAATGAGTTTTCTATTATTAAAGAGGACTTGAAAATCCCCTATCTGTTAAAAAGCAGCCTTCAAGAGGGAGAGTTAAAAAAGGCCTACAACCGCATGCAGGAGATTGTAAAGGCAAGTCATATCCTGATACAATTCCCTCCCAATGCAGGACAGGAGGATTCTATAGCCGTTTTGAAGATGGCCGAAAGGCTGAAAGAGAAAGCAGAAAGCGGGGAAGACTTCAATTCTCTCGCGCTTGAATATTCGGATGACCCTTCTGCAAAAACCAATGAAGGGAATTTGGGTTATTTTACCGCCCTTCAGATGGTATATCCGTTTGAGGATGCCGCATTTGGGCTCCAGATTGGAGAAATATCCAACCCCGTGGCAACCAGTTATGGCTACCATATCATCAAATTGGAAGACCGACGACCCAATCCGGGAGAAATACGCGTGTCGCATATCCTAATAAGGGTAGATCCAGCCGACCCAATTTCTGAAAACCGGGCTAAAAGAAGGATCGGTGATATATATGCCGAACTACAGAAGGGCGACAACTCTTGGGAAGAGGTGGTCCAAGCTTACTCAGAGGATCAGGGCACCAAGAATACAGGCGGCAAGCTTCCCTGGTTCGGTGTCGGTTCCATCGTTCCGGAGTTTGAAAAGGTTGCATTTTCTTTAGCCAAAACCGGGGAGGTTTCTGCCCCGGTCAAGACACCTTTTGGATACCATATCATCCGCTTGGAGGAGACAAAGAAGATTCCTTCTTATGAAGATTTGGAGCCCACATTAAAATCAAAAATATTACGCGATAGCCGTTCCCAGTTAATCCAGTCGCAAGTATTGGCCATGCAGAAAGCGCGATTTGGCTTTCAGGACAAGGAGTCTCTCAAAGAAACGCTGGAGACCGTTTTTAATGCTCATTACGAGCAGGGAATAGAACGGTTGGTTGCTGCTGTTTCGGATCAGGGGATTTTGGACAGTGCTTTGATGGTCGTCCACAACCAAGCTATTCCCGTCCGATCGTTCCTTGATTTTATCCGAGGAAGCAATCAATTAAGAGAGGCCGAAGCCGGAAGCCATTTTACTCCTTGGTATAGGGCGTTTGAGCAATTCTCCTTGGATCAAGTAGAGGAATCAGAACTATTGAACAACAACGAAGAGTACCGGATGTTGGTGAAGGAATATCGGGAAGGCATTCTTCTCTTTAGCTTGATGAACGAAATGGTTTGGCAAAAAGCCTTAATTGATTCTGTTGGACAGATGGAATACTATGAAAGCCATTTGGATCGTTATCAATGGCCGGAAAGGGTTCCGGGATTGATCGTCAAAATGGAAGATGACAGCCAGTTGGCCAAAGTCCGCAGGTTTTTGGCGGATAAGGGGTATCAGAAAAACCTTAAACCCCGTTTGGAGGACCAATTTCTTAACGACTATCCCTCCCTCTTTACGCTGGAGGAGGATATTTACGTGATCGGGAAACATCCGATTGTGGAGAAGATCGACATTGAAAAGAAGTCCAATGAAGTGGTCCATGACGGAAAGCGGTATTTCGTCCTCGTAGGAGAGGTATTTCCAGCGGGACCAAAAACCTTTGACGAAACCCGGGGAAAAGTCATCCAGGATTACCAAAAACATTTGGATAGTTCGCTTGTTCAGACATTAAAGGAAAAATATAGTATTCGAATCAATGAGGGTGAAAAGGAAAGGATCTCCCAGCTGGTGGTGGTTAAATAAAAGCTTACTCATCCTGACGGTGCCATTTGTCCTCACGAGCTGTGACTTCTTTAAATTTAAAACGGAGGAAATAGAGATAGACGATGCGGTGGTAGCCTCTGTCGATGACAATGTACTTAAGCATTCGGATTTGGAATTTGTCACCAAGGATATTGCTTCAGAAGAGGATAGTGCCAATCTGGCGGAGAGGTATCTCCAATCCTGGATCAGAAAGCAACTGATGATCAGGGAGGCGGGGAAGAACATGGCTTTTGATGAGGCAGAACTAAACAGGAAACTCCTGGATTATCGTTATGCCTTGATGGTGTATGAGTTTGAAAAATCCTACGTCAACGAGAATCTAGACAAAAACGTCAGCGAATCCGAAATCAATGATTATTACGAGAAAAACAAAGTCAATTTCACCTTAAAGAAGATCATTGTACGAACCAATTTCTTGAAGATAGAAAAAGACATACCTCAACGAAACCAGATCGCCAAGCTTCTGAACAGTAGCCGGGAAAGTGATGCCAATGAAGTGAGGGAGTTGGCATTAAGGTTTGCCACCAACTATTACTTTGAAGATTCCGCATGGATTGAGTTTGATGACATCATCCTGAATACTCCCCTGGTTGAAAACAACAACCATGTGGAACTATTGAGGAGGAATAAGATAATCCAGGTAGATGATGCGCAATATTCTTATTACTTTAAGATCTTGGAATACAAATTACAGGACCAGGTTCCTCCATTGGAATTTGTAAGAGAGGAGATTTCGAAGATAATATTAAATAAAAGAAGGGTTGCTTTGGCGGAAAAATTACACAAAGAAGTATATCAGCGAGCTTTAGAAAAAAATGATTTCAATATATATGATTAACAGCGTAAATAGAATACTTATTGTTGCAGCCACCTTTTTGGTTTCTTTTTCCGCCTATGCTCAAGAAGCGGAAAAAAAGGAAGAGAAGCCCACCGGTCAAGTGGTAGACAAGATTATTGCCAAAGTGGACAACAATATTATTTTAGAGTCTGATTTGCAAAAAGCCTATCTGGAAGCGGTGGGAAGGGCCCAGCAGGGGTTCGAAACACCCACTAGATGTGATGTTTTTGAATCGTTGCTGGTGAACAAGATGATGGTGGCAAAGGCAGAAATAGATTCTGTTATAGTCACAGAGGCCGAAGTAATTATCCAAACAGACCAACAGTTCAATATGACCATGCAGCAGTTTGGAGGCAATGAAGAAACGCTGGTGGAAGCTTATGGAAAAACAGCAGAGCAGCTTAAAAGTGAGATCCACGATGCCATCCGGGAGCAGCTGATCGTAAGGAAAATGCAGGGGGTGATTTCGGAAGGACTCTCTGTGTCTCCAGCCGATGTACGAAAGTTTTTTGCAAAAATACCAACTGATTCCTTGCCCTTTTTCTCAGCTGAAGTTTCGGTAGGCCAGATCGTAAAGAAGCCAGAAGTGTCTGAGGAAGAAAAGGATAAAGTCATAGAACTATTGGCTTCAATCAAGAAGAGAATTCTCGATGGTGAAACCGACTTTGCTACTATGGCGAGACAATATTCTGAAGATCCCGGGTCCGCCGCCAGTGGAGGTGACTTAGGTTTTTTTAACCGGGGAGAACTGGCACCTGAGTATGAAGCCACTGCCTTGGGCCTTAAGCAGGGAGAAATAAGTGACCCGGTGGAAAGTATGTTCGGTGTCCACATGATTCAATTGCTCGAGATTAAGGGGAATTCTTTCAACACCAGACATATATTGATTACGCCCAAGCCTACGGAAAGTGATATTGCCGATGCTGAACGTTTTTTGGATAGTATCCGCACCATGATTGTCACGGACAGCTTGTCTTTTGCAAAAGCCGCTAAGGAGTTTTCAGACGACCGGCAAACCTCTGATAACGGCGGTTTCTTTTCAGACCCGGCGACAGGTTCCAACCGATTGACGCTACGGACGCTAGAGGATCCCGTATTGTATTTCACCTTGGACAGCATGAAGGTTGGCACAGTGACCAAACCCTTGAGATATGATGAAGTGGATCCCCGGAACGGAAGGTCTGAGCCTGCGGTGAGAATATTATACTATAAGGAAAGATTTCCAGCCCATAGGGCCAATCTCAATGATGACTACGAGAAGCTGAAAGCAGCCACCAGAAGACAGAAAGAAGAAGAATTGTTGAGCAAATGGTTTGTATTGGCGAAGGAGGAAGTTTTTATCGATATAGATCCCGAATACGACAATTGCAATGTCTTACAAGAAAAATAACCCATAAACAATGACTGGCTTGATTTCACATAAATTTTTGCTGGCAACCACCTTCTTACTTGGATCCTTTGTCGTCAATGGACAAATTGAAGATAAGAAAAATTTGGTGGCCAAAAATGCCCAGGTAGTAAAACTAGGTGATGGCTACAGCTTCACCGAGGGGCCGGCAGTGGATCGTCCCGGTAATGTTTATTTTACCGACCAACCTAACAACAGGATCATCAAATGGTCATTTTCTTCCGGCGAGTTTTCCACTTTTACGGAGAATTCAGGTAGATCCAACGGCATGTATTTTAACCGAGAAGGGAAACTCATCGCCTGTGCCGATATGGAAAACCAAGTCTGGTCGTTTGATATGGAGGGAAATAAAGAAGTGCTGATAGAGAATTTTAAAGGCAGGAAGCTTAATGGTCCCAACGACCTATGGATATCCCCCAAAGGCGGTATTTATATCACTGATCCCCTTTACAAGCGAAATTATTGGGAGCGTGACCCAGAAATGCAGCAGGATGGGGAACATGTTTATTACATCAGCGCAGATGGCTTGCAGTTTTTTAGAGTTGATGAGAATCTGGTAAAGCCCAATGGAATAGTGGGAACACCTGATGGTAAGAAATTATATGTATCCGATATCGGGGCAAAGAAAACCTATGTGTATGACATAGAAGAAGATGGCTACCTCACCAATCGCACTCTTTTCGTGGAAATGGGTTCGGATGGAATGACCATAGACCATAGAGGGAATGTCTATCTTACCGGAAAGGGGGTCACAGTTTTTGATGCCAAGGGAAACAAGATTGGACATATTCCTGTAGATGCCCCATGGACTGCCAACGTTTGCTTTGGTGGAGGAGACCGTAAGACCCTTTTCATTACGGCTTCTGATGCCGTCTATAGTCTCAAAATGAAAACGAGAGGAGTGTGGTAGGGGTGACAATTGGAGGTTAGTTTTCCTTACCAAGGACACTTTGAATCCTTAGGGCAATCAAAATGAAAATGATAAGGTGGATAATGCATAGGTACGCTATGTTGTTTTTGAAAATTCCAGCCTTAGTATTATCTATTTTTCTTGCTCATTGCATTTCCGGCCATACACAAAATCTTCTACTGTTTGAGGTGGAGGGGAGTCCCTCTAGCGCAGGCGCAGGGAAAGAGTATTTTCCCGACTCCCTATCCAGGGAGTTATTTTTGAAGGAGCTTCTTGCGTCGCTTCATGGGGGGGGTTATCCTTTTGCCTCTATCCAAAGCAAAACTTACAGCGGGGATACGCTTAAGGTCAAGATGGAATCCGGAGCGGCCTTTATTTGGGTCAGTTTGAGGAGGGGAAACCTAGAAGAGAGGCTTGCTGAACATGTGGGATTTCGTGAGGCGGAGTTTCAGCAGCGGCAATTTGATTTTGGCAACCTTAAAGATCTTTTCAACAAGGTTCTTGATGAGGCGCAGAATATCGGTTATCCCTTTGCGACTATCCGGCTGGACAGCTTGGTACAAGAAGGAAATGGAATAAGCGCGGCCATTGACTTCCAATATGGCCCTTATATCACTTTTGATAGCCTAGACATTTCTGGAAATTCCAGAACAAAATCCGCCTACCTCAGTCGGCTATTACGAATACCGCCGGGATCTGCCTTTTCCCAAAAAAAGGTAGATCGATCGTTGGGCCTTGTGCAAAAACTCCCTTATATCCAACTGGTTGGGGAGCCTCAACTCACTTTCCAAAACCAGTCCGCTAAATTGTCTCTGCCGATCAATGACAGACGGATCAACACCTTGGACGGAATCATTGGGATACTTCCCAATGAGCAGGGGGGCAACAAATTATTGGTTACAGGGCAGTTTGATTTATCGCTCTACAACGTGGCGGGTAGAGGAAGAAACTATCATTTACAATGGCAACGGTTAAGTGAATACTCCCAGAACTTGTCCGTGTCTGCAGAGGAGCCAATGCTTTTAGGATCCCTGTTTGACTTAAGGGTATCTTTCGATCTTATAAAACAAGACACCTCATTTTTGAACCGGGATTTTAGAGTGGATATGGGCTACCGGGCAAGCCATGAGCTATATTTAGGCTTTTTTTCAAGGCGGCAGGCTGGGGATTTATTGATTGTGCCGGCCGTGGAAGACCAAAGGTTGCCAGAAGTTGCTGATTTCAGACTGAGTAACTATGGGATGAATTTGATATGGGATGATTTGGATAATATTTTGTTCCCGCGGAGGGGCTGGTTCTCTGATTTGGAATTCGGTATTGGAAATAAAAGATTGTTGCAGAATACAGGTCTACCCGTATCCAACTATGAGGGGGTGGAGATGAACAGCGTACAATATTATCTTACCTTTTCTATGGAAAGGCATCTCCTGTTTTCGTCCGGGTTAGGCGCTTTGGTAAGAATGAGAGCAGGAGAGATGGCCAATAAAAACCTGTTCCTGAATGATCTGTTCCGTTTGGGGGGCCTTCAGAGCATCAGGGGATTTAATGAAAACTTCTTCTTCGCAAAACGGTATGTTTATGCTAATTTTGAGCCCCGATTCTATTTTGATACCTATTCTTATTTTTTTTTGTTTTTAGATGCGGCGACTCTACAAGGAATTGGGGGCAAGGGGAATTTGGATAGGCCATTTGCTTTTGGGGGCGGGGTGAGCCTGGCGAGCGGTGAGGGAGTCTTTAACTTTATTTATGCTTTGGGAAAGTCAAACACCCAACTGTTGGGATTTAACTTTTCCAAAATCCATTTTGGATATACGGGGAGATTTTAAAAGATGGATAAGCTGCGGAACATATTATTTTCACTTTTGACAATAGGCTCTCTGACTACGGCTCAGGGACAGGTATTTGTCAACTATGATTCTGCTATTGTCCTAGAAGCGGGGCAGCATTGGTATGATTCGCCCGACTTGGCAAAGGTAGTGGTCGATCTGGAGGAGTTTCCGCTGACGGAACTTTCGATTAACCTACCAGGAAATTCCGCTTTGTTTGTTGACGAGGTCATGTGGCTCCAGACTACAGCCGACTCTAGCTTTACCATTCCCCTACAAAGTCTTAAAGAACAATTTCCTTCGGAGGAAAATGCCAGGGCGCTGGCCGTGTACAAAAAGGGAATTCGCCTGGATGAAATATCCGTTAAAAAGGGGCGGTTTGACAAAGGAGATATCGCCTCAACAGTCGAGGCACATGATGCTACGTTTTCCGTCAGGTTGGTGTCACCCATGGAGCAATTCTTTTTTCTGGCCATCCTGACCGTATTTGTCCTGATATCCTTTTTCAAGTTAATGTTTCCCGAGGTTTTGTCATTGATCATAACACCGGGATTGGTTTTTTCTTCTGAGGACTTTTCGGAGTCCAATTCAGGGACGAAGTTTTTCACCGAGGAAGTTCTTTTTTTTCTGGTGATCTTTAACATGCTGCTGATGCTGGTCATCATGATGGGCGGATATTACCTGAAGATGCCTATTATAGAAAAACTGATCAGGGGAGATTTGAATTATCTGTTTTTTATATGGCTTTGTGGTACAGGGATACTGTCGGCAATTTCTATTCTAAAATATTTCTGGTTGAAGGTATGCTCTTTTGTTTTCGGGCTTGGTAAAATCGAATTTGTCCATTTTTTTTATGTGATGAGGGTGGTGTCAGTGATATTGATTGCGATATATTTTGCTTTGATTATCTGTTTTACTAATGATGTATTGCCTATTGCTGTTCTCATGAACTATTTGTTGGTGGGGTTTTTTACAATCTACATTTTTGGACTTCTGTTGCTCTTTTTTATCATGTCCAAAAATGTATCACTGAAAAATTACCATTTATTTTCGTACCTTTGCACTGCGGAATTGGTTCCCTTTTTAGTTATTTCAAAACTAATTATTGGGTAATTCTTTTAATTGGAAATAATAAAAGAAGGAATATATCAGTATGACTAAATCTACCAAAGACAGATTAAATAGGGTAAGGAGTATTTTAGTGTCGCAGCCGAAGCCGACAGATGAAAGATCACCGTACTTCCAGTTAGCGGAAAAGTACAAATTAAAAATTGATTTTAGGCCTTTTATCCAAGTAGAACCTGTTTCCCCCAAAGATTTCCGGAAGCAGAAGATTGATATTTTGAAGCACACGGCCATTATTTTTACAAGCAGGAATGCCATTGACCATTTCTTCAAAATATGCCAAGAGTTCAAGATCGAGATGCCAGCGGACATGAAATACTTCTGTATTTCTGAACAGACGGCCCATTACCTTCAAAAATACATCGTCATCAGGAAGAGAAAATTATTTGTTGGCGTAAAATCCGCCGCAGATCTCTTTGATTATTTTAAGAAGCACAAAGGCGAAAAATACCTGTTCCCCTGTTCGGATATCAGGAAGGATGATATCCCGGATTATTTGGCAAAAAATGGGATTGAATTTACAGAGGCAATTATTTATCATACCGTCGCAGCTGATTTATCAGATTTGAAGGACATAAAATATGATATCCTCGCCTTCTTCAGCCCATCGGGAATCAAGTCTTTGTTTCAGAACTTTCCCGATTTTGAACAGAACAACACGAGGATAGCAGCTTTTGGGCCGACCACTGCCCAGTCTGCCAGGGAGGAGAATTTGATTTTGGATATTGAAGCACCTATGCCTAACGCTCCGAGCATGACTGGCGCATTGGAATTGTACATCAAGAAAGCCAATAATTTATAGAAATTTCATCTTTCGCAAGGTAATTTCAGTATTAATGTGTAAAATGTGTGGTCAAATAAGAAAAGCTTTTAACACATGAAAAGACAGATTTGCCTATATTTTTGTGTTCTTTTGTTGGCTTGTTTTCTTGTTGTTCCTGCCTATTCCCAACAGGACGCACAGTTCACACAGTACATGTACAACGGGATGTTTTATAACCCTGCATTCTCCGGCAGTGAAGATGGATTTAAATTTTCCGGCCTGCATAGGAGCCAATGGTCAGGCTACAGTACTTCCACGGGGGCTGGGGGAGCTCCTTCTACCCAACTTTTGACGGTTTCTGGGGGATTGGAAAAGTACAATTTGGGCTTTGGCCTCGTTTTTGTTAATGAACAAATCGGAGCAACCTCCAACCAAGAAGCTAATATTTCGGTAGCCTATCATTACGGGATAGGCAGGGGAGTGCTTAGTCTTGGGGGGTCAGCAGGCGTCTTCTCCAGTACGATGGATTTCGATCTTCTAGAACTGATTAATCCAGACGTAATGGTGCCGGCAGGGGGTAAGGAAAACCAATACAACCTCAATTTCAGTGCGGGGGCCTTATATGATAGGGGTAATTTCTATCTGGGGTTATCGGGCCGTCACCTGAACGAGCCTGATTTTGACTTTGGCGAGGGGGAGTTGGGCAATCAACTGAAGATTCATAGCTACTTGTTGGCGGGATACAGGATCAGTTCTTTTGCCTTTTGGTCAGTAGAACCGAGCATATTGTTAAAATCGGTAGAAGTGAATAATTTTTCTTATGATGTAAGCGTTATAGCCACGTATAATAATAAGATCAGTGGCGGATTGTCCTACAGAGGTGAAGAATCGGCTTCAATTTTGTTGGGCTATAGTTTGTTAAGTGACAATTCATTAAGATTGGGGTATGCATTTGATTTGGTAGTCGGAGGACTGGAGGCTAAATCTCCTGCATCCCATGAGTTTATGTTGACTTACCAGCTGCCCCAGGCCAAAAGGAGCGTGGAAAGAATAATCCAACGAACCCCAAGGTTTAGGTTTTAAATAAATGGTGGATTTTAAATTTATTCTTGTGCTTTTTTAGTATTTTCTACTAAATTTCGGTTTGGTATTATGGAAAAGGAAGTTGTGTTGAATGTTGATAATAAAGGGTCATTTATGTATAGGATAGTGAATTCGCAATACTTCTCTGCCATTGCGGTAATTTTATTAGCGACCCTTTTGCAGGGTTGCGGCCTTTTCGGCAGCAGGGGTTCTGCCAGCGAGAGGGATAATAGAAGAGGAGAAGTAACCGGGGTGCCAAATAGGTCAGGATGGCAGCAGACTTTGCCCCACGAAATGGTGGCAGTAAGGGCCGGGACTTTTTGGATGGGCCAAGCGGACGAGGATATTACCCAAAGCCAGGCTTCTCTCAACAAACAGGTGACCATTTCTGAGTTTTTCATGGACAAATACGAGGTGTCCAACAATAAGTACAGACAATTTCTCGAGGCGGTCCGATCTGGCGAGTTGGCGTTAGGAACTCCCACTACACTAGACGAAGCGCCCCAATTCAACCTTGACGAACTTTTACCCGACACAGCGGTCTGGTCCAACAGCTTTACCTATCATTACGGCGATCCGCTAATGGAGTATTATTTTGAACATCCTGCTTTCGACGATTATCCGGTTGTGGGGATCAGTTGGGACCAAGCCAAGCAGTTCTGTGAGTGGAAAAGCTATCACATGAATGCCAACGACCGTTCTGAGTATGATATGCCCCGGTTCCGCTTGCCTTCAGAGGCAGAATGGGAATATGCCGCAAAGGGGGGTAAGCTGGCTGCCAAATACCCTTGGGGTGGCCCTTATCTCAGAAACAAAAGAGGATGCCTTATGGCCAATTTTAAGCCGGGTAGAGGGAATTATATCGACGATGGCTTTGCCTATACTGCACCGGTGGACGTGTTTGCCCCGAATGGTTTTGGATTATACAACATGTCCGGAAATGTGGCAGAATGGGTAAATGATGCCTATAATCCAGCCGGAAATGCCTTAATGTGGGATATGGATCCTATCTATGATGACCCAAATGAACCTAGAAAGGTGGTCAGGGGTGGATCATGGAAGGATATAGCCCATTTTTTAGAGACAAGCACAAGAACTTACGAGTACCAGGATACCAAATCCGCCCATATCGGATTCAGAACCGTGATGACTTTTATCGGAAGATCTGGGTCCATGGACGTCAATTCCAGCAGAAGAAGTAGAAGATAAATCCCATACAACAAATAACAAGTTTCATCAATTATGTCAGCAGAGAAAAGTTCGTTTTCCAATAAATTTTATAGCGATATCATGCCTAAGATATATGGTATCGGTGCATCCATTGTAATTCTGGGAGCCATGTTCAAGATCTTGGACTGGGCGGGTGGAAACCTCATGATTGGGGTGGGGCTTACAACGGAAGCCATTATATTTTTCTTATCAGCGTTTGAGCCTAAACACAAAGAGGTAGATTGGACCAAGGTTTATCCCGAACTAGCGGGTGAAAGTGCAGGTTATGCCCCGACTGCTAGTCCTGCACGTGGCAGAGCGTTGGTGGCTGATGGTGCTACCCAGAAATTTGACGAGATGCTCGAGAAAGCTAAAATTGGTCCAGAACTCATTGAGAGCTTGGGAAAAGGCATACAGAATCTGGCCACATCAGCCGAGAGGATGGGCACTATCGCCGATGCTGCCGTTGCCACCAATGATTACGCACAAAATGTAAAATCAGCGTCCAAGGCTTTGGTGGATATCAACCAGTCCTATGCCAAAACTGCTTCGGCTTTATCTGAAATGTCTTCAGCTACACAAGACGTCGTCGGGTATCGTGAGGAGGTAGCAAACGTGACCAAAAATCTTTCTGCACTTAACGTTCTGTACGAAATGGAATTAAAGGATGCCGAGAGCCACGTAAAAGTCATCAATAAATTTTACTCCAATGTTTCCGCCGCCATGGAAGGTTTGAATGAGGCCGGAAAAGAAACAGAGACTTTTAAAACTGAATTGGCAAAATTGAACAACAATGTCAGTTCACTGAACAGAGTATATGGTGGAATGCTCTCTGCCATGAAAGGTTAATTGCCCCTATAATCAAACTTTAAATAAATTAATAGAAATATATGGCGGGTGGTAAAGAAACACCAAGGCAGCGGATGATAGGTATGATGTACCTTGTCCTTACGGCTCTTTTGGCGTTACAAGTGAGTAATCAAATATTGCAGAAATTTATCTTACTTAATGACGGGCTCGAGAGAACCTCTAGCAATTATATCCAGAAAAATGAGTTGACGGTTAGTTCTATTGCCAACACTGTAGAGCAACAAGGCAATAACAGTCGCGATGTGCCTAAAGTAGCGACTGCCCAGCAAATCAGGGAGGCCACCTCGGAGATATTTAGCTACCTCGAGGGTTTGAAGCAGGAATTAATTACCGCAACCAATGCCGTCAATGACGAAGGGGGTTATAACTCCAGTGCTTTAAAAAACACCTCGGAAACAGGGTATATGTTTGCCAACAACCGAATAGGATATGAGTTGAAAGACAGATTAAATGCTTATCCAGAGCAGGTTTCAAAACTGCTGGCTGACGTAGGGATTGATTTAAACTTTCAGAAAATTGCCAAAGATGCCAACGAGATAGAATTGTTTCAGAATGATTCCGAAGTTCGTTATAAAGATTATGTCAATCTTAATTTTGTTAAATCTCCTGTAGGTGCAGTAATGGCAATTCTCAGTCAGCACCAAAACGAAGTGTTGAATATCGAAAGTGAAGCCTTGTCCGCAATAACAAATACTATCGGTTCGTTTTACTTTAAATCAGATGTTATCCAGGCAAGGATTGCAGCGAACTCAAATGTAGTAGCCGCTGGTACGCCGTTTGAGGGTGACCTATTTATCGCTTCTTCCTCCTCTTCCGCAAAACCCAAAATGACAGTTGACGGAAGAGAAGTTCCCGTCGAAGAGGGTTTTGGTAAAATCAACTTCACGGTTCCTCCAGCATCCAGTTATGATGACAGGGGATTGGCGGAGAGGTCATTGAAAGGAGAGGTCTTGGTAAATATCGGCGGCAAGGACAGTTTGTTTACAATTGATTATACCTATTTCGTTGCACAACCTGTAATCAGGGTTACTTCTGAAGTGGTTAACCAACTGTATGCCAACAGTGCCAACCAATTGAGGATAGATGTTCCCGCGTTGGGCAATTCCTACGCTCCGGAATTTTCCGTAAGCGGAGGGCAGGCAATCAAAGGAAACAGCCCAGGCGAGGTGACCATTATTCCCGGTAATTCAGGTAATGTGGTAATTGGGGTGAGCAGTGGAGGAAACAGGATCGGCGAGGTGAGTTATGAAATCAAGCCGGTACCCGCTCCTAGGATTCAACCCTTTGACGCAAGAGGCGCTATAGACCTTCAAAATCCTTATCCTGCCCCAGGGCCTGCACAACTTAACGTAAGAGCGGTGCCTGATCCTACTTTTGCGCGGACAATGGCAAAGGATGCGAATTTTGAAGTGACGGGTGGTGAGGTAAGATTGATTAGGAACGATGTACCACGGGAGACCGTTAAGATCACGGGCGAAAGTGTTGCAATTAGGAATCTGTTGCAGGTAGCAAAAAGTGGGGACAGGTTGATTATTATAGCCAACCAGGTAACGAGAACTAACTTTAGAGGCGAGAAGATTACTACCACGCTTAATCCAAGTGAGGTGATACCGATATCAATACGATAATCTGCTCTTCTTCGTAAAAAGTTAAGGAATTAAAACTGAAAAGAGATGAGGGTTCATGTAAAATTAATAGGGGTCTTCTCATTGATGCTTTGTAGCATCATGGGTTTCGAGAGTGTCGCCCAGAATACAGGTAATACACAAAGTCCTTCCAATATGGGAGACCGCGATGTTAAGATGGATACTGTATTCTCAGCCAGGCCGGTACGGGAAGATGATAAAATGTTCCAGATTTCTGTTTGGAGAAGGATCGACCTAAGGGAAAAATACAACCTTCCCTTTTATGGATCAGGAGACAGCAAGAATGATGGGATTGTAAGCAATATCTACAAAGCGATAGTAGAAGAAAATGCTTTGGAAATCTTTGCGGATGAGGATTTTACCCAGCCGATGACGATCAGTGAGTTCCAGACCAATTTTTGGATTGCTGCAAATGGCGACAGTATATTTGAAAAAAATCTATACTACATCGATTTCATGGAGGACTTTGCTTTCGACAAGCACAGGTCTGAGGTCATCTTTGATATCAAATATCTGGAATTGGTGATGCCTTCTGAAACTAATTCCAATGCCGGTCAGAAAACCATTGCCTTCATCCGTTATAAAGATTTCTATAACCACTTTAAGGATCATCCAGAGGCGAAGTGGTTTAACTTTAAAAATACTGCCAAAAATCTCACCTATGACCAAGCCTTTGATTTAAGGTTGTTCAAGTCTGTGGTTAGAAAATATACAAACCCCGATAATGCTTTAATAGCGGATTTGGTTAATCCGGACAGCCCAAATCCTGAACTCCAGGCTTACTTGAATTCTCTGGAATTTGAATATGGCCTTTTGGATTGGGAAAATACATTATGGGAATGGTAATAGAAAAAGCCGGATAACTATCCGGCTTTTTCTTTGATGAGCTGATGTAACTTTTCTGCTTTGCTTTTTCCTATCACCTCTTCCAGTTCTGGGAGGGAGGCTTCCCTGATCTTCTTCACGGATTTAAAATGTTTCAGCAGTTTGTCGGCTGTCTTTGAACCAATTCCTTCAATCGTAGTCAATTGGGTGTCGAAAGCATTTTTGCTACGGACGTTTCGGTGAAAAGTGATGGCAAAACGGTGGGCTTCATCCCTTATCCTCTGCAAGAGCCGTAGGGACTCAGATTTTTTGTCAATATGAAGCGGATAGGGATCTGCGGGGAAATATATTTCCTCTAGACGCTTTGCGATACCGATAATCGGGACTTTACCATAAATGCCCACAGTTTTCAATGCCTGCACCGCAGAGGAAAGCTGGCCTTTCCCCCCATCCACAATAATCAATTGGGGCAGAGGCTTCTCTTCTTCCAGCAGACGTTTGTATCTTCTGGTGACGATCTCTTCCATACTGGCGAAATCATTGGGTCCTTCGACCGTCTTGATATGGTAATGCCGGTATTCTTTGTTGGCTGGCTTTCCATTGATGAAGCATACCATACTGGCTACCGGATGGGTGCCTTGTATATTGGAGTTGTCGAAGCATTCGATGTGCATGGGAAGGTCTTTCAGGGAAAGATCTTGTTGGAGCTGTTCCAGTACCCGGTTTTTTTTGTCTTTGACTTCTCCAGCAGCGAGAGCTTTTTCTTTTTTATAGTAAATGGCATTTTTGAGCGAAAGCTCCACCAGTTTTCTTTTGTCGCCAATCTTGGGTACAATAATATGAAGCCCTTCTATCTCTTCCTCCGGGGAGACGTTGGTGATGATTTCCGTAGAGGTACTTTCGAACTGGTCCCTCAGCCGCACGATGGCAGTGATAAGCAGTTCCGCCTCCGATTCATCCAGCTTCTTCTTTAACTCCACCGTTTTGGTAAAGTTGATAGCCCCGTTCTTGATTTTTAAATAGTTGACGAAAGCATATTTTTCATCAGTCACAATAGAGAAAATATCCAAGCTGCTGACCGAGGGGCTGGTGACCAAAGACTTGGCCTGATATTTTTCGAGAAGATCAAGCTTCTCCTTGTATTTGTGGGCGAGTTCGTAGGCCATAGCTTGCGCCGCTTCCTGCATCCTGGATTTGAAATGGCTTTTAGCTATTCCCAAGTTCCCTTTGAGAATATTTTTAGCCTGTTCAATGTCTTTCAGGTAATCATTCTCCGAATGCAATCCTTCACAAGGACCTAAACAGTTTCCGATATGGTACTCCAGGCATACTTTATACCGCCCTTCTTGTATTTTTTTTGGGGCGAGGTCCAGTTTGCAGGTCCTAATGGTAAATAGCGTACGGATCAGTTCCAATACGTTTTTCATGGCCTTCACGCTGGCAAAGGGGCCAAAATAGGTGCCTCTGGAGGGAATCACCTTTCTGGTGGGGAAAATGCTTGGAAAATGTTCGTTGGTCAAAAGAAGATACGGGTAGGTTTTATCATCTTTCAGCAGGATATTGTATTTGGGTTGGGTGTTCTTGATCAGGTTGTTTTCGAGCAACAGCGCATCAAATTCGGAATTGACCAGGGTAAATTCAATTTTCCTGATTTCCCTCACCATCCTTCTGGTCTTGTGGTTCAGGCCGGTACTTTTGATGAAATAGCTGGCTACTCTTTTCTTGAGGCTTTTGGCTTTGCCCACGTAGATCAATATCCCCTCAGCATTGTAATATTTATATACCCCAGGTTGATCGGGTAGTTGGTGATATTCTTCGGGGCTATAGGAAGTAGCATACATATCAGTACAATGAAGTTCAAACCAATTTTGTTCAAAATGTCCGGCTCTCCCTTATAGAATTTTTCTTTATGCCTTGTTCCTTATCTTATGGGTGTTTTTTACGACAGAACGCAATCGCGGCAGGAAGATCTACTTCAGCTATAATAGAGCATTCAGAGACTTTCAATCACTGGCCTTAGAAATCGTTGCTGTTTGAGTCGTAGTCGAAGTCGCCAAAACTATCCCGTTCCAAATCATACATATCACAGTCAATTTCTACACTTAATGGCCTGTCCGGTCTTTCAAACGGTCCTTTGGTGATGCCAGTTGAGGGATCATTATATACTTTGGTCATGAAATTAACCCATATAGGTCTTGCTGTTCTTGCGCCTTGCCCGTTGATCCAGCTCCTGAAGTGGATGGCCCGGTCATCACCGCCTACCCAAACGCCGCTTACCAGATCTTTGGTTACGGCCATATACCAGCCGTCAGAGGCATTTTGGGTGGTTCCGGTTTTTCCTCCGATCTCGTTTCCTTCATCTCTTAGCGTCCAGGGAACCCCTTGGCTTGTACCTCCTTCTTCTTCGGTTCCGCCGCGCAACATATAAAGCATAATGTAGGCATGCTCTTCACTCATGGCCGCAGTTTTCCTCGGAATGAACTGATGCAGCACATTGCCGTTTTTGTCCTCTATGCGGTCAATATAATAAGGCTTGATATGTTCGCCCTTGTTGGCAAATGTACTAAAGGCTCCGACCATTTCCATGATGGAAACATCACTGGTACCCAAGGCCAACGCAGGCACTTCATCCAAATCACTGGTGATTCCCAAACGGTGAGCCGTTTCCACTACAACCTTTGGCCCCAGCTTCTTCATAAGGTAGGTTGTGATGGAGTTGATGGACTGGGCCATGGCCTTACGTATGGTCTTTCTCTCGTAAGAGAATTTATTGTCGGCATTGTTTGGCCTATAAGTAGGTTGGCCTGGAATGGTGATCTCCACCGGCTGGTCGATTACGGTATAGCAGGGGCCATAACCGTTTTCCACGGCGGCAGCATATACAAAAGGCTTAAATGTAGAACCAGGCTGACGCTTGCCCTGCTTGACATGGTCATATTTAAAATGCTTGTGGTTGATCCCTCCCACCCAGGCTTTTATATGCCCTGTGTGGGGATCCATCGAGACAAAGCCGGTTTGGAGGTGTTTTTTGTAATGTCTCAGAGAGTCCATGGTACTCATCAAAGTGTCTATTTCTCCCTTCTCCCAGGAGAAGACCCTCATCGGTTTCTTTTGGTTGAGTTTGTAATCAATAGAATCTGTATCATCCCCATATTGGGCTTTCAGGTTCCTGTAAGCTTCCGTTCTTTTTACGGCAGTTTCTAGAAAATTGGGTATCACTTGCTGCCTGCTGTCGATCCAGGGATCGCGGCCACGCATTTCAGCTTCGAATTTTTTCTGAAGGTCTGACATATGCTCTTCCACGGCTTCTTCCGCATATCGCTGAAGTCTGCTGTCAATGGTGGTATATATCTTCAGGCCATCGCCGTATAAATCGTAGGGTTTGCCGTCTGCCTTGAGATTTTCCCGCGCCCATTTCATTAGATCGGCCCTCACCACCTCTCGGAAGTAAGTTGCCAAACCCCTGTTGTGGCTGGCTACAGAGTATTCCAACTCAATGGGCAATTGTCTAATAGAGTCGAATTGGCTTTGGTTGATGTACCCGTATTTCTCCATTTGGCTCAATACCACATTTCTCCTTCCCAATGAATTTTCCGGATTAAAGACGGGACTGTAATAGGAGGGCGCTTTGAACAAGCCTACCAGTGTGGCCGATTCTTGAATGTTCAATTCATTCGGCTCTTTGTTAAAAAAGGTCTTCGCCGCGGTTTTGATGCCGAAGGCGTTGCTCCCGAATTCCGAAGTATTCAGGTACATGGTCAGAATCTCCTGCTTGGTATACGCTTTCTCCAGCTGGGCGGCCACGATCCATTCTTTGGTCTTGATGATCAACATCCTCAAGCCGGGAATATTGCTCAGGATGCCCTGCGAAGCTCCGGTACGGGTTTTGAAAAGGTTTTTAGCGGTCTGTTGGCTCAATGTACTCCCACCTCCTGATCTGCTTTGGCCCATTAATATAGACTTGAACAGTACCCGTACCATTCCTCTTGGGTCGATCCCCGAATGGTCCTCAAACCGCACATCTTCTGTCGCCACCAAGGCGTTGACCAAGTTGTGGGAAAGTTCATTGTAACTGACGGGGCTTCTGTTTTCCCGGGCGTAACTGCCGAGATGGAACCCATCCGAGGAATACAACTCCGAAGCAATTTCTGTTTCAGGATTCTCCAAGGATTCAAATTCAGGAATATCCCCAAACAGTCCCAAGAAATTGACACTTACTGCCAAGATGAATAATATAAATCCGATTATTCCGGCTGCAAATGTGATCCAAAGGACTTTTATTATATTGGAAGTTTGTGAGGAATTGAGAGGTTGTTTTTTCTTACTCATAATGTTATTGGTAAGACCCTTGATAAAAAGCCTTATACTCTTCTATATCTTTTCTTTTGTTCAATTGCTGAAAATTTTCAATCGAAATAACAAAACTACTTAATTTTAATTCCTCGGAAACGGAATCCAGGTTAAAACTCTTTAAAAATTCCTCTCTGTAGGCCAAGGCCTTTTCAGCATTGGTAAAAGGGCTGATAATAACTATGGTGTTCTCCCTGGTAAAAGAGATATTTCCCGTCCTCAGTCTCTGGTTGGGGAAATATTGTTGATGGAAATTTTCCAGTTCGGCAGTCAGGTTTTTGTTTTCGGCAGCCTGTTGGGCTTCCATGGCTAAGACGAAGATATGCGTTTGGTTAAGGTTAAGCGTATAGGGGGATGTGTCTTGCTGGTTTATACCTTCTTCCACCGGAGAGATGCCCTCTACGGCCGTGGAGTCGCTTGCATCCAAAGACCTGTGCAATTCCGGTATTTCTCCCTCATTTGTTCCCGTTAGAACCGTCAGCATATTCCTTGCCAGTTTTGATAGCCCTGGGTCCTCGCTGTTTTGCAGGTATCCTTCCAGTCTGCTTCTATAAGTATTATTGCCGTCGGTTTTCCCTGAAATCATGATATCCAGCAGGAGCAGTCTTTCGGAATTGTTGGTCAAGGGAAACTCGTCTAATGTCTGCCTGATAACCGTCCTTGAAGAGTTGTATTCCCCCTCTGAATAGAGCAAATAGGCTTTTCTGTAGCCTTGGGCAGCGGCAAGATTGGCTTCATTGCCTGTGGGACCTTCCGGGTTGCTGAGGGATTTGGTGTATTGGGATTCCGGAAATTCCGATTTTAGCAAGTCCCCGTACCTGGTGGCATTGCCATTGAGCTCTTTTGTCGCCAAAAAGAGCGTGTAATACGACTCTGGCTTCCTGTGGGTATGGGGATAGTTTTGGATAAGTTGTTCCAAATAATCAATTGACTGCTGGGGTTCGTTTAGGTCAAAGAAGAGCAATTTGCCCAGGTTAAAATAGGCCTCTTCCAATTCCTCATGCAGTTTATCCTGGCTGGCTTTGTCCCTGGGAATATTTTGGAGAAGGGTTTCTTTGTCCGGGAGTAGGATCGGGCTGGCTGGCTCTTCTTCCCCTTCATCAACAGGTACGGTATTCTCCTCAGCTGTCGTGGTCTGCTGCACTTGCTGGGGGCTTTTATTGCTCCTTCTCCAATTATCCTCTAGGGGCCGGTTCCCCCATACCTTGGCAAATTCCACCGTCCCCCTTTGCATGGCCAGGGCATTGTCCCAATAGAAGGAACTTCCCGAACCTCCTCCCCCAAAAGCCAAAAGGTTGTTGAAGATATTGGATGATTTTGGGGCGTTGGCTGCCTCCGCCTCCTTGAGTAACCTTTCTTCTTCGTCTTTGATGAATTGTAGTGCATAAGCCTCTTGCTCCTCCGGGCTGAGCAAGCTTAGATTCAACAGGCTATCATTTTTTTGTATGAGCGTGTAGTTATAGACATAGTCATCCAATACTTCTTTCTGCAGGGCAAGTTGGTCATATTGGCTGTCGGTTTCCTTGAAATTTTCGAGGGCCAGGTCGATGTAATGTTTGGTCGCTTGGTAGTCTTTTTTCTCCTCAAAGTAAATCTCCCCCAACTTTTGGTAGATGTAGCCTTTTTGCTTCGGGTTTTTTCCGGGTTCTTCGGAGGCAAGGGTAAGCAGCCGGATGGCTTCGTCCAGCTCGTCCTGATTCAGTTCAAAAATGGCTTTTTCATACAGGATTACATCCCTGAGGTCAACATTTTTTTTGTCTTTGTATAGGTCGTCGTAATAGCTCCGAACCCTTTTGAAGTCGCGGCTCTTTTCCAATTCTGCCACTTGTTGGGAATAGAGTTGGGCAAAAAAGGTCCTCTCGTAAGGCGGGTTTCCGGCCAGGGATCGCTGGTAGTAGTCGTGGGCGAGGGCGTCCATGCCCGCCCTTTGATACAGCTGCCCCATCATGAAATTCAGCCTGGACCGGTCTTTTTTGTCTTTGGTATGGCCGAGGGCTTTGTCCAAAGCGGTAATCATAACGTCCGTTTCACCTCTTACTTCATAATAATAGGCCAGCGTCTTGTACAGGTATTGGAGATTTTCATCATTGATACCGGGTTCTTTCGACAGAAAATCCATTACAAAGGTAGCATCATCATACTGCCTCAAATCAATGAAAGCCCTCAAAAGCTGAATGAGGGAGAGGTGCCGGACATCTTTTTGTTGGCTGTTGACATTGAGGTATTTGAAGGTGTTGGTCGCTTCGTCAAACTTGGCTTCGTAATGGTCCATTTTACCCAAAAGAAAATAGCTGGGATCCACCCATTTACTGATACGGTGCCAATCAATGGCCTTGTACGCCAGCTCACGGGCTTCCTTGATCAGCGCTTCGTTGGCTTGTATAGTTGCGCTGTCGATAGGGTAGAAGACCGGCAGTATCTGTGAATAGTCTTCTTGATAGTCCGCCTGGATATTGCCTTCCAACTCCTCAATTTTTTCTTTGGCGAGATAATAGGCATTGAATTTAGCCGTTGTGTTGTGGTACAGCCTATTGACAAAGGTGTTTTTCTGGGAGGAACAGGCTGTGAGGAAACAAATAGTTAATAATATATAGAGGAGATTTTTGTCCATTACAGATGTGCGGCTTATATATGTGCCAAATTAGTCCTTTTGAATTAAATATTTAAATGCTTCCATTTAATATCCCTATTTTTGTGTCACATTAAATAATACCTTTCATTGAGTTTGAATCTTCAACAAAGAGCGAAAAGCTGGATAGAAAAGAAATTCCTGTTCGTGATACGGAGGAAAGAGGATTTTTCTGTCATTACTTCCTTTAGTATTACGAAAATCAAGGTGGTATTATTGTTTGTCTTCCTGTTGATGATCTGTTTCACGATCTCCTTGATCCTATCGAAGACCTTGTTGTCGAAATGGTTCGATCCCGGTTATATGGAGACCGAAAACACCGCCAAGATTTTTGCCCTTACAGAAACCTTGGATTCCCTTCTGTTGGAGGTGGAAGCCAAAGACAATTATGTGAAAAACATTCAACGCATCATCGCTGGGGATGAAATGCCTGATACGCCGGAGTCTGGGGATACCTCCCGGCCCTTGGAAGCCAATAGGCAGGATATAGATTTATATAAATCCAGTGACGCGACAAAGAGTATTATTGCAGAATTTGAAGCCAAGACCTTGGATGAAAGCAGTTTTACAAGCAGTACCGGCAGTTCGTTTTCCGATGCTTATTTTTTCCCACCACTCAAGGGAGTGGTGACAAGTAGCTTTGAACCTGCACAGGGCCATTTTGGAGTGGATCTGGTCTCGGCGGAGAATGAACCTGTCAAATCCATAGCAGACGGCACAGTGATATTTGCTTCATGGACCTTGGAAACAGGTTATGTAATGACCGTGCAGCACTCGAACGAACTGATTTCAATTTATAAACATAATTCAGTATTATTGAAAAAACTGGGCGATCCGGTAAGGGGCGGTGAGATTGTTTCCATTATAGGGAACACGGGGGAACAGACTACCGGGCAGCACCTCCATATTGAATTATGGTACAAAGGCAATCCCTTAAATCCACAGGAATTTATAACTTTTGATTAACCATGCCAGAGAAGAGCGAAGATAAGAAGTCCACCACCGATTTGGTCACCTCCAGCAACCTGGTGGCTGAGGAGACAATCATAGTCGGGGATATCAAAACGCAGGGGAATATAAGGATAGAGGGAAAGGTGGATGGAGCAATCCGATCACAAAACAAGATCGTGGTCGGTGATTCTGCGCATATAACAGGCGACATCGAGGCCTTGGAGGCGGAGGTCTCCGGCCATATCGATGGGGCAATACACTGCAGCGGCACGCTCTACCTGAAAAAGACCGCTTATATCAATGGGGATATTTTGGCTACCAAGCTTATCATAGAGAATGGGGCAGTGTTCAATGGGAAATGCAGCATGACAGGGCAAGCAGCCCCGGCCAATTTATTCATCAACGACAATGGAGAACAACAAAAAAAAGCCGCCTCAAGGTAATCCTCCTATTTATGTGAAATACATCGGCTTGGCCTTTCAGATGTGTGCCATCATCGGTCTCGGCACCTGGGCGGGACTGGAAGTCCAAAAGAAAAGCCAGATGAATTTTCCTGTTTGGGTGCTTCTTTTTTGTTTTGTTTCCATATTTGTTGCGTTCTACCAGCTGTTTCGGTCGATCAAAGAAGATGAGTAGCCAGATGTAGTCTACGGGCAAAGCATATTGCATCGGAAAATGAGGAGTGCGCTTGACTTAGGCATTTGTTCTCTTCCAAGCGCTTTGGCACCGAAGTGATCATGCAAGCAGGCATAACGACCTGCCGTAATACATATCCTATATTCTATACCAATTTCTCTTTTCCGATGAATTCATACTTATCATTTACGGTTCAACTTATCGTACTCTCGTTGATACTGGCAGGAGTCGTCCTTTTGCTCCAGGACGTAGCAGGTTCTCAGTATATCCACGAAACTACCCTTTGGGTCGTGCTGTTTTATTTTGTCCTAACCTGGTTAACGGGTTTACTTGCCTTATATCTCTTAGAAATAAGTAAAGAAAATTCTGTCATGATCCTCCTAGGCGTAGGGGTACTCCGAATAACCGGGAGTTTGGCCTTTGTTTTTTTGATTCTTTGGATGGGTATTGAAAACATCCTTTGGTTTGTTGTAAATTTCTTTACCGTTTATTTGTTGTATTTATTATTTGATATCTACACGTTTATAACTAATTTGCGCCCTCGTTCGGAATAGGCCATAACAATTGATTTAATGATCCGTAAAACTCTCTGTTTAACTCTCTTAATGTCAGTGTTTTTGCTGGCTTTATCTCCCTCTGTTTTTGCTGCGTCAGATGAAGAGGATAAGACAGGTTTTATCATGCACCACGTGAAGGATTCCCACGAGTGGCATTTTGCTACTTTTGGTCATTCCCATGTCACTTTAGCACTTCCTGTTATTATTTATTCTTCCGATCGAGGATTGGAATTTTTTATGTCCTCCGATTTTCAGGATCCGGAGACCCATGCGTTCGGGGTAGAGCATGAGGGGTATTATATAGACTCCCATGATAAGCTCCAGGCGGTGGACGAGAGCAGAAGCTTTATCGACCTTTCCATCACCAAGAATGTGGCCATGATGTTTATCGTCATCGCCGTTCTTTTGGCAGTGACCTTGTCCGCTTCCAGCTACTACAAGAAAAACCCCAATAAAGCGCCAAAAGGCATTGCCTCTCTATTGGAGCCGCTGGTGATATTTGTCCGGGACGAGATCGCCCTTCCGAATATCGGGCCTAGATACCGGCAGTTTACCCCATTTTTATTGACCCTGTTTTTCTTTATCTGGTTTGGTAACCTTTTGGGATTGGTGCCAGGTGCGGCCAACTTGACTGGAAATATCGCGGTAACGGCGACTTTGGCTATTGCTACCTTTTTTGTCACCAACCTCAACGGAAACAAGGATTACTGGAAGCACGTATACGCCACGCCCGGCGTGCCACTTCCTCTACTGTTGGTTATCGTTCCGGTAGAGATTATCGGACTTTTTACCAAGCCCTTTGCCTTGATGGTCCGTCTGTTTGTGGCGATCACCGCAGGGCACATCGTAATCCTGAGCTTTATAGGTTTGATCTTTATCTTTGAATCGTATGCCGTCGGTGTGGCGAGTACCTTGATGGTGATCTTTATCAATGTCATTGAGTTGCTGGTTGCCACCATTCAGGCTTATGTCTTTACCCTGTTCTCGGCCATGTACATCGGATCCGCCGTGGCGGACCATAGCCATGGTCAAGATCATGCCCATTAGAATTTCTTTGTTCAATTTATATAAATAAACACGTTATGTTAACTTCATTATTATTGACTGCTGGTTACGCACTTTTGGGTGCTGGTATCGGTGCTGGAATTGTTGCGATAGGCGCAGGTCTGGGTATTGGTCGTATCGGTGGTCAAGCAATGGAAGGTATTGCCCGTCAGCCAGAGGCTTCCGGCAAGATCCAAACTGCCATGTTGATCATTGCAGCGCTTATTGAGGTGGTTTCGTTGTTTGCAGTAGTAGTTTGTCTACTTATTGCCCTTAACGATAACATTACTTTCTAAGACAGAAATTGAGGGGTCACGCTAGGTGGCCCCTCTAATTTATTTTGAACAATTCGAGAAACTAACTTTAGAAATAAATGGATCTTATCATACCTGGATCGGGTTTAATTATCTGGCAAGCCCTCGGCTTTATCATTCTGCTCTTTATCCTAGCCAAATTTGCTTGGAAACCAATTCTTGCTGCGCTTGATGAGCGTGAAGGAGCTATAGAAAGCTCCCTGAAATCAGCAGAGATTGCCCGTAACGAGATGGCCAATCTGGTAGCTGAAAATGAGAAGCTGTTGTTGCAGGCCAGAATTGAAAGAGACGACATCCTCAAAAAAGCCAACGAATACGCTTCGCAGATCATGGAGAAGTCCCGTGCGGAAGCATCAAAGGTTGGGGAGAAGATGATAGAGGATGCCAAGGCCGTTATTGAAAACGAAAAATTGGCGGCCATTACCGACATTAAAATTCAGGTGGCTGAAATGTCCCTTGAAATAGCGGAGAAATTAATGAGGAAAAACCTCTCTGCACAAACTGAACAAAAAGCATTGGTCGAGGACTTCGTCAAAGACCTTACCCTTAACTAATTTACCAGATGTCAGTAATCAGAGTAGCTTCCCGGTATGCCAAATCCCTGTTGGAGCTTTCCGTGGAGAAAGGGCAACTGGAAGCAGTGTATCAGGATATGGAAAGACTAAAGGACTTGGCGGCCAGCAACCGTGACTTCAAGGTCATGCTGCAAAGTCCTGTGATCAGTTCGGAAGATAAATTAAAGGTTTTAAGTGCCCTTTTTTCCGAAAATTCATCACCTGTCACCACCGCTTTCTTCAATATTCTAACACAAAAAGGAAGAGAGACGGTCTTACTGGATATTGCCAAAGAATTTCATAAGCAATACAATACCCACAAAGGCATTCAGGAGGCGGAAGTGGTTACTACTTTCCCTATTGATGCCGAGCTGAGACAGTCTTTTGTTCAGATGGTCAAGGAAATCTCCGGAAAAGAGAAAGTGGAGCTCAGAGAAAGGCTGGATGAAGACCTGATAGGAGGCTTTGTGTTGACAGTGGGTGACAGACAGATCGATGAGTCTCTCAGCAGTAAGTTGAATCAGCTGAAATTGAAATTCACGCAGAATCTCTACGAGAAGAAATATTAATATATAGCGAAAATAACATAAAGACATAATAATGGCAGATGTAAGACCTGATGAAGTTTCAGCTATCTTGAGAGAACAACTCTCAGGGACCAAAACTAAAGCTGAACTTGAAGAAGTGGGAACCGTTCTCCAAGTTGGTGATGGCGTTGCCCGGATTTATGGCCTTTCAAAGGTACAGGCAGGGGAACTGATCGAATTCGAGACTGGTCTTAAAGCCATGGTGCTCAACCTTGAAGAGGACAATGTAGGTGCAGTACTTTTTGGTGATTACAAAGGTGTCAAAGAAGGCGATACCGTAAAAAGAACCAAACACATTGCTTCCATCAAAGTGGGAGAAGGAATGCTGGGCCGGGTTATCGACACCTTAGGTATGCCTATCGACGGCAAAGGTCCCCTGAGCGGCGAATTGTATGAAATGCCTTTGGAACGAAAAGCTCCTGGGGTTATCTATCGCCAGCCAGTAACCGAGCCGCTACAGACCGGTATCAAGTCGATTGATGCGATGATTCCAATCGGTAGAGGCCAGCGGGAATTGATCATTGGTGACCGCCAGACCGGTAAGACTGCGGTAACTATTGATACCATTATTAACCAAAAAGAATTTTATGACAGGGGCGAGCCTGTATTTTGTATCTATGTCGCCATAGGTCAGAAGGCTTCAACAGTCGCGAACATCGTTGCTGCTTTGGACAAAGGCGGTGCTTTGCCCTATACCGTTGTGGTAAGTGCTTCTGCTTCTGATCCAGCACCTATGCAGTTCTTTGCTCCTTTTACAGGAGCAGCGGTAGGTGAGTTTTTTAGAGACACCGGACGTCCAGCACTTGTAGTATTTGATGATCTTTCGAAGCAAGCCGTGGCTTACCGTGAGGTTTCCCTTCTCTTGAGAAGACCTCCGGGACGTGAAGCTTATCCAGGTGACGTATTCTACCTTCACTCCAGATTGTTGGAAAGAGCGGCTAAAATCAACTCTTCGGACGAGATTGCACAGCAGATGAATGACCTTCCTGAATCTATCAGGCACCTGGTCAAAGGCGGAGGGTCTCTTACAGCACTTCCGATCATCGAAACACAGGCAGGTGACGTTTCTGCTTATATCCCGACCAACGTGATCTCTATTACTGACGGTCAGATATTCTTGGAGACCAACCTCTTCAACTCCGGTATCCGTCCTGCCATCAACGTGGGTATCTCGGTATCCAGGGTGGGGGGTAATGCCCAGATCAAAGCGATGAAGAAAGTAGCCGGTACCCTTAAATTGGATCAGGCGCAGTTCCGTGAACTTGAAGCTTTCTCCAAATTCGGTTCAGACCTTGATCCAACGACCAAAAGGACGATTGAAAGAGGTAGAAGAAACCAAGAAATCTTGAAGCAAGGACAGTATTCTCCGGTAGCGGTGGCCCTGCAGGTTGCGATCATCTACGCCTCTACGCGTGGTCTGATGGACAATGTCCCTGTAGAGAGTGCAAGGCAGTTTGAGAAAGACTACTATGCGTTGCTTACCTCTCATTATCCTGAGGCATTGACTGCTATCAAAAAAGGTGATTTGGATACCGCAGGTGAGATCCTCACCAAAGCTGCTAAAGAAATAGCTCCCAAATACGCAAAATAATAATGGTCCCCTTATGGTTTCATAAGGGGATATCTTATCTGCTTAGAAGAAAACATGGCCAATTTAAAGGAAGTAAAAGAGAGGATAAATTCTGTAAGTTCTACCCAGCAAATTACCAAAGCAATGAAGATGGTGGCTGCTGCAAAACTTAGGAAGGCGCAGGATAAAATCACCCAGATGCGCCCTTATTCCCAGAAATTAACTGCCATACTGAACAATATTTCCTCCGGAAGCGAAGGTGATTCCGAAATCGTCTATGCCCAGGAGAGAGACGTGCGTAATGTACTGATCATCCCGATTACTTCGGACAAAGGCTTGTGCGGCGCCTTTAACAGCAATGTCTTGAAAGCAACGGTGGTAGACTTGAATACCCATTTTGCCGGCAAGAATGTCACTGTACTTCCTTTAGGGAAAAAGGCCTTTGAGTTTTTCAAGAAGAGAGGGTACAATGTCATTGCCGATTATTACCAGATATTCTCCGATGTGTCATTTGAAAATGTGAAGGCTGCGGCGGAATATGTGATGAAATCCTTTGAAGCAGAGGCTTACGATCAGGTCGTGTTGGTGTATAATGAATTCAAAAACGTCGCTACCCAGATTGTACAGGTGGAGCAGTTTTTGCCCATTCAAAAAACAGAAGTGGAGGACAGTGCCGCATCGTCAGATACGGATTATATTATCGAGCCTTCCCAAGCATATATCATTGATGAATTGGTGCCTAATTCCTTGAAAATCCAGTTTTATAAGGCGGTTCTCGACAGCAATGCTTCCGAGCATGGTGCCCGAATGACCGCCATGGACAAAGCCACCGAAAATGCCGGTGAACTGCTTAAAGAGCTGAAACTGGTATATAACAGGACCCGTCAGGCTGCCATTACCAACGAAATTCTCGAAATCGTTGCCGGAGCCGAGGCGCTGGAAAGTAACTAATTATTCTAATAAGAAAGAAAAGGTGTCTGTGTTTAACAGACACCTTTTTTTATGTCCATCAAATTGGGTTGGTTATTCGGCCCTTACAGGGCTCATTTTGTTTTCCCTCATCCTGTTCAATTCACCATGTTGTCAGCGGTCCCACAGGCCCTTGAACCCATAGCGATGCTCTACGGGGACAGATGATAGGACTTATCCTATTTCAAATTGACTTATTCGATATCAATAGGATTTTTTCCAAGGAAATAGGATTTTTTTCGCTTCAAATGGGCTGGGAAGACGGCGACTTGCGTTTTTTTCATTTCAAACGGACTTATTTCATTTCAAACGCGTATTTTTCATTTCAAATGGACTTATCCGACTGCGGTGTCGGTTTTTTTCATTTCAAATGGACAAGGATCATTACGACTTGGATTTTTTTCGCTTCAAATGGGCTTGTCTTCCGGTCGGATTATCGCTTCAGATGTTTTTTAGGGAAGGAAAGAGAGGACATAAAACCCTCAAGTTTCGGAGGAATAAGACTTGGTGTTGGGTTTTGTAATTCGTCAATTCCTCCCTGGTTCAGGGAATCGCTTGACCAACCATAAAGATGTCAGGCCAAAGCCCCAGCATTACCGTTATTTATAGCGATATTCTATTTCCTATGGTACAATTTTTTGTGCAATAGCTGTTTATCTTTGTTCCTCATGCTGACAGCCCGTTTGAAGATTCTCTATGACTACCTGCAGATTCTTTCCATTGACATTGTCTTGGGAGCCTGTGCGGGGATGTTGTTTTTTGATAGATTGATTGGCGCAGATTTAAGGCCACTGTTGTTCCTGCTTCTTGGTATGGCGGTGTGGTGTATTTATACATTCGACCATCTTCTAGATGCCCAACAGATAAAAAAAGAGGCGAGCACGCCAAGGCATGCCTTTCACCAGAAGCATTTTAAAGTCTTGGCTTTTCTGCTGGTGGCTTTTGGAATCCTGGGCTTGGGGGCCGCCTTTTATTTTCTCAAGATCAAGTTCATCGTCTTTACCGGGGTGGCGCTGGGCAGTGTGATTCTGCTGAGTTTTCTCCTGTTAAAGCTATTTCCCCGCAAATGGGTTTTTCTTAAGGAAATCTCCATAGCCACTTTGTATGTCGGGGGGATCATGCTTGCGCCTTACTTCCACAATGACTGGGTGGTAATTCCCGAGTCATTTTGGCTCTTAGGTTTCGCTTATGTTTTGGTAGCCTGGTTCAATACCCTTTATTTGGGGATACTGGACAGGGAGAGTGATAAGGAAGACGGACTGTACTCCTTTGCTTTGGCCGTGGGAAAGGACAAATCCGTCAAACTGCTTTTCGGCGTAATGGCCCTTATGCTGCTCTACATAGTCTCACTTTTTCTGATTCTTCATTCCCGATCTTATTTCCATATTTCCATCCTCTTGATCATGGCCTTGGTCCACTGCATTACATTTCTAGAGGGAAAGGCAGAGCGGGACGTTGTCCGAAGAAGATTGGATGCCTGTTTTATGCTCCCTTTTCTTTTGCTATTGGTTTGAATGGGAAATGGCGCATGTTGATGTATGAGACGCAGTTTCGATCACGGATGTCGTGCTACATCCTGGCCTGTGGATGCCTTTACACCGCATAAACCAAAAATACCGTCGGTACTTTATGCAGGTCCACTTTTGTCTTTTTCCAGTCGGCAACCGTTTTGGACTGGATAAATTCATCTTTCCCCGTCAGGTTTTTGGCAATGCATACTTTGGTGTTGGGATGGAGGGTGTTTTTTAGGTCTTCAAACAAATGGTTGTTCCTAAAGGGGGTTTCCATAAAAATTTGTGTCCGGTAGTATTTCAGCGACTCACTTTCCAGTTCTTTGATGGAATCGATGCGGGCTTTTTTGTCAATGGGGAGATATCCCAAAAATGCGAAGGATTGTCCATTGAAGCCGGAGGCCATCAGCCCCAGAAACATAGAAGAAGGGCCAACCAATGGAATGACCTGAATTCCTTTTTGATGGGCAAAGGCTACAGCCAAGGCGCCGGGATCCGCTATTCCGGGACAACCCGCCTCGGAGATCACGCCGATATCCTGTCCCTGAAAAACCGGTTTCATCAGTTCTTTGATCTGGTGTTCTTTGGTCTTTTTGTCCAATATTTCCATCCCCAACTCTTCGATCGTGATGCCGAGTTTCAAGCTGCTGATATAGCGTCTGGCGGTTCGGAGATCTTCCACGAGATAGTGCCTGGTGTTCTTGATCACCTCTTTGACTTGCGGGGCAATGACCTGGTGGGCTGTGTTTTCCGCCAATACATTGGGGATGAGGTATAATTTTCCTTGATCTTTCATTATTTTTGTTGAATGGGAAACGGTATAACTGGCGTGGCCAAAATTCTTGTCGGAACGGGGTTAATATTGGTGGTGGCAGGGATTATCCTTTACTTTCTGGGCAAATTTACCGGTATCAGATCTCTCCCTGGTGATATAACCCTCAAAAAGGAAAACTTTACCTTTTATTTCCCTTTGGGTACTTCGATTTTGATCAGCATTTTGTTGAGCCTGGTCTTGCTGCTCTGGCGGAAATTGGGCGCTTAACCCAAAAAAGCCAAGACTGTTCTGATCACCGCCTCAGGCTGTTCGGCATGGATCCAATGCCCCGCATCCTTCATCTTGATGATATTGCTGTTGGGGAAGTATTTGCCTATATCAGCTTTGTCACGGTCCTGTATATACCTGGAGTTGGCTCCTGCGATAAATAAGGTAGGATGATCAAAGGTACTGACAGACTCAATGGCCTGGCTGATATTTTCTATCTTTTCGGAAATGACAGGTAGGTTGATTTTCCAAATAAATTTCCCTTCCTCGTTCCTGCCAAGGCTTTTGAGCAAAAATTGACGGGTGCCTTTTTCCTCCACATATTGAGAAAGAATATCATCCGCCTCCTTTCTGGAGCTCAACTTGTCCATATCAATGGCATTCAAACCATCCAAAATGGACTGGTGGTGTACCGGATAAAACCTGGGAGCAATATCTACCACAATAAGTTTATTGACTTTTTCCCGCTGTTGCAAAGCGAAAGCCATAGCTGTTTTCCCTCCCATGGAATGTCCCAGAAGGTGTGCCGTCTCAAGCCCCTGCTCTACCATAAACTCCGCCAGATCCTCGGCCATTACCTGGTAATTCCATTCCTCGGCATGGCCGGAATCACCATGGTTTCTTTGGTCGACCAGGTAAAGGGTATAGTCGTTTTCCAATCCCTTGGCGATGCTCAGCCAATTATCCGCAGAGCCAAACAAACCGTGTAAAATAATCAAGGGATCGCCTTGGCCTGTCTTTCTGAAATTTAACTTCATAATATGTTTTATTTAGGGCCAAGCCCTGTTTTTCCCTGTCTTCTAATGCACCGCCTGAAGCAGGTGAGTATTGATCATCCCTCTCCACTTTCCTTCTTGCATTAGCCTCAGCAGGGCAAGAAGTGTCTTTATATTAGGGGGTAAAGGATATTGACAAACAGTGCTGTTCTATGCAGTAGCTTGTTGAGCCGTGCCCGTCTCTCCCTATACCTCCAACTGTCTTCTATACATCTGTATCGTATTCTCCAATCCGTAATATAAAGCATCACAGATCAAGGCATGGCCTATGGATACTTCATCCAGGTAAGGGATATTTTCTATGAGGTATTTTAAATTATTCAAATCAAGATCATGTCCGGCATTCAGCCCTAAGCCAAGGGATCTTGCAAGGGCCGCGACTTCCACGTAAGGTTTGACAGCGGCGTGTCTGTCTTTGTGAAAATGGGAGGCGTAAGGTTCGGTATATAACTCCACCCTGTCGGTGCCGGTAGCTTTTGCCGGTTCAAAAAACTTATGCACCGGATCAATAAAAATGGATACCCGGGTACCATATTCATGAAGCTCGGCAACAATGTCTTTTAACTGTTCCTGATGGTTGATGGTATCCCAGCCCGCGTTGGAGGTAAGTACATTTGGCGGATCAGGCACTAGGGTAGCCTGTGCAGGTCTTACCCGTTTGATGATCTCCATAAATCGCTCGTCGGGATAACCCTCAATATTGAATTCTGTGGTGACTACGTCCTTGAGCCTCATGACATCGTCGTAGGTGATATGTCTTTCATCGGGTCTGGGATGCACGGTAATGCCCTGTGCCCCGAACCTTTCGGCATCTATGGCCACCTTGACCACGTCGGGATTGTTGCCGCCCCGGGCGTTTCTAAGGGTGGCTATTTTGTTTATATTTACGCTTAGCTTGGTCATTTTAGTAAATTTAGCTTTAGTTTTGTAACAGTAACTAAGTATCAAATGCGTTTGGCAAAGATACAAACTGTTGCAATAAGGGAGTAACTTAATACCCAATAACAATAAGTAAGGGAAATAAGCGGCTTGCCCAACGTAAAAGTTAATTAGTCCTAAACCTTCAAAAATTTTATCACCATGAGTCTAAAGGAAAATATAGAGACAGAGATTAAAAAAGCCATGCTGGCCAAAGATAAGGACAGGCTTCGCGCCTTGAGGGGGATCAAATCACTGATTATGTTGGAGGAGACAAAAGGGGGCAGCACAGGGGTTTTGAGCGGGGAAGAAGAGATGAAGATCCTGACCAAGGCGGCAAAGCAGAGAAGGGACTCCGCGGATATATACCTACAGCAGAACAGGGAGGATCTTTCTTCCGTTGAGCTTGCGGAGCTGGACATCATCAATGAATTTCTGCCCAAGCAGCTTTCAGAAGAAGAAATAGAAGCGGAACTGACAAGGATTATTGCCGAGACCGGTGCAGAAGGTCCAAAAGACATGGGAAAGGTTATGGGCATAGCCACCAAGTCACTGGCGGGAAAAGCTGATGGAAAGGTGATTTCACAAAAGGTTAAAGCCTTATTGGGATAAAGTGAGCACGATAGACATCCTCATTCTTATACTGTTGGCCTTAGGTGCTTATAGCGGCTATAAGCAGGGCTTGTTTATAGGCTTGTTGTCTATTGTGGCTTTTTTTGTTGCTATTGTTTTGGCCTTCAGGTTCATGCATTGGGGAGCGGAGATGCTTGCCGATAGGGTTGAAAGCCTCACTTTTATGCTGCCCTTTATTTCTTTTATCATTATATTCTTAATTGTCACCATCGGGATAAGGATTCTGGCCTTTCTGGTAAAAAAGGCTTTGGATCTCACCATACTGGGGACCTTTGATAATTTTGCAGGAGCTGTTCTGGGGCTTTTCAAATGGGCCATTATGATCAGCCTGCTGATTTGGGTCGCGACGAGTTTCGAGTACAAAGTGCCGGAAAGCTGGTTGGAAAATTCAGTGGTTTATCCGGCGATCACTCCCATAGCACCGGCCATGGTGTCGTTGTTGGATGACTATACGCCCATCATAGACCAATCCATCAAGGCCATCAAGGAGCTGGTCAAAACCGCATAAAGTGCTTCTGCTCATCGATAATTTTGATTCGTTTTCGTATATCTTGGCGGATATGGTCCTCCAGACGGGCCTGGAGATCAGGATTGCCAGAAATGATGTGCCTTTATCCCAGCTCGTCAAAGAAGAATACGAAGGCCTGATTCTCTCACCGGGCCCCGGAATTCCCCGCCATTCAGGCCATCTTATGGAAGTGCTGGATTATTACCACGACAAACTGCCCATCTTGGGAATATGCTTGGGACATCAGGCCATAGGGGAGTATTTTGGGGCTACCTTGGTGAAAGGTGCCCGGCCGGTTCACGGCAAGGTATCGGAAGTCCGGCAAGTCCATGATCACGCTATTTTGTCCGGTTTGCCTTCCTCTTTTAACGTTACCAGGTACCATTCCTTGGAATTGACAAACCTTCCCTCTACATTGGAAGTCCTGCTTGCTGCTAGCCAAGGAGAAATAATGGCGATGGCGCATAAAGAATTGCCCGTATTTGGTGTACAATACCATCCCGAGGCACATTTGACGCAATATGGCTTAGACTTGCTGAGGAATTGGGTGAAGTATTTTGTGGGGCAGAAGTTGTGTTGTTGACCCGCTTGTCAATTGTTGGGTAAGCAAATTAAGCAGCAAACCAAAGGCCTAAAAACCAATGGCCAATAACTATTAAGCAGTTTCCCCGTTTTAATTTGTGGATCCAATTTGATATCTTTAGACTATGCAGGCCTATCAATTTATTAACAATATGATCCCGCCCCTTAAATCTACGGATAAGGTGAAGATGGGACTTACTTGGATGGAGGAGATTCGGACGAATGTCTTGCCTGTGGTGGACGGCGGGTTGTTCAAGGGTTTTATCACCGATGAGATGATTTACAACCTGAATAATCCGGTAATTAATGTCGGGAATGTGGAGATGGATAACGCGGGGTGTTACGTTTATCGGGACAAGCACATTTATGACGTCTTGAAGGTGTCTTCGGAATTTCACTTGACAATGGTAGCGGTTTTAGACCGGGAAAATGCCTATCTGGGGGTGGTGACCATTGAGGATGCGATCGCTGCCTTTGCAGACACGATTTCCATACAGACCGACGGGGGGGTGCTGATCCTTTCGATGTTGATGACGGAATACAGCCTGTTTGAGATTGCCCGTGTGATTGAGTCGGAAAACGCCAAGGTATTGAGCAGCTTTATCACAGAGGATCCCCTTGATGACCACAAAATAAAAGTTACTTTAAAAATAGATAAACCGGAACTGAGACATATCAAGGCCACTTTGGAAAGATTTGGGTACAAGGTCATTGATCATTACCAGGAAGAAGTGGGTATAAGCAGGGACCAGGACCGTCTGGGAAACCTGTTGCGCTTTCTAGATATCTAATTACACGTCGAATGAATATAACGGTCCATGGATTAAGTTTTGAAAAGGAATTTGCTCCATTTTTAGAAAATTTGATCACGGTTCTGCACCAACACCAGGCAAATATTTTTCTTTCCCCTACTTTTCATAAAGCATTAACGAACACGGGAGCCAAGGCAAGCCATTTTGAACTTATTTCCTCTAGGGAACAGCTTTCGATCATGGATTTTGTGATCTCAGTAGGCGGGGATGGAACGCTGCTGGATACGGTATCTTATGTGGGGGCCATGGAGATTCCTATGATAGGGATCAACACCGGGCGTATGGGATTTTTGGCTACCATCGCCAAAGAGGATATCGAAAAAGCGATTCAGGTTTTATTTTCCCATAAATTTACCATTGAGGACCGTTCCCTCATCGGTTTGGACACAGATTTAAACCTGGCTTTTGACATGAGGCCCTTCAACGGCACGGCATTTGGTCTCAACGAATTTACGGTCCATAAAAGGGACACCTCTTCCATGATTACTGTGCACACCTATATAGATGATGAATACTTGAACAGCTATTGGGCTGATGGGCTTATCGTGGCTACGCCCACAGGGTCAACAGGCTATTCCTTGAGTTGTGGGGGGCCATTGATCTCACCAGCAGCCAAGAATTTTGTCATTACGCCGGTCAGCCCGCACAACCTGAACGTCCGGCCGATGATAGTGCCCGACGACAGCGTCATAAGCTTTAAGATCGAGGGAAGAAGCGAGAAGTTTCTTATCTCTCTGGATTCGAGATCTACCGCCGTGGATGCCAATGTACACCTCACCGTAAGAAAGGAAAAATTCGTGGCCAAATTGGTGAAATTTTATGATTACAGTTTTTTTGATACCTTGCGGCAGAAGTTGAATTGGGGGTTCGATATGAGAAATTAGTTTTAACAAAAATTAACCCTGCAAATACCTGAGCGGGTTTTTTATTCGTTTACTACTTTATAAATTGCAGCGACTTGAAGAAAGCCAGATTTTATATTTTGTGTAAGTTGGTCTTGGTATCCTTGATGATGGTGATGAACAATCGGGTGGAGGCACAACAATATGAGGTCGGCTTTGGGCTTGGCGGGGCTACGTATACCGGCGATATTATCCGGCATATAGATCCTTCGCAGATAGGCATTCAGGGAACGTTATTTGGCAGGCGAAATTTTGACAATGCATGGAGCTTGAGGGCAGGTCTTTCCATAGCGAGATTAAATGGGGCAGACAGTATCCGGCCCATTGATCCTATGGCGCTGACCAGAGATGCCTTTTTCTCAGGGACAGTCTTTGAGGCCGCCGCTGTAATGGAATTCCACTTTCTGGACTATCTCTCCTATCAATCCCGGAGCAGGTATTCTCCTTATGGTTTCTTTGGTTTGGGTTATACGATATTCTCCGGCGAAGGCCAATCGTTCAGGGGTGACCTGAGTGGGGGAGACTATACGGCCTCTACTCCAGTAATCCCTTTTGGGCTGGGGGTGAAGTACAAATTAAAGGACCGGCTTTTGCTTTCTATGGAGATGGGTTTCAGGGCGACATTCATAGATTATATAGACAAGGTTGAAGATAGGGGGGACTATGCCCGCAAGTTCGTGGAAAGCAACCCCACCTGGGGCGAGGATGAGACCTACCTTAATCCCCAATATTTTAACTTTGGCAACAGGTACGATAAAGACTGGTACTATTTTTTAGGAATAAGCCTCAGTTATTCTTTCCATCAGATAAAATGCTTCGCATATTAATAAATCAGCCCTAAGGCTAAATTATTAAAAAAGAAATGGCATTTTTGTACCTCCAAAAAAAATCATGTTGTGATTAATATAGGATGAGCGTAGAGATTGATAAAGATAAAATACCCAATCACATAGCGGTAATTATGGACGGGAATGGTCGATGGGCGCAGAAGAAAGGCGCCATGCGGATATTCGGCCATAAGAACGCCATGGCAGCCGTTAGAGAGACGATAGAGGGATCCGCGGAACTGGGAGTTAAATATATCACACTATATGCCTTCTCCACCGAAAATTGGTCCCGCCCGCAGGATGAGATCAACGCCTTGATGGAACTTCTGGTAAACGCCATATCGGACGAGGTGAAAAATATGATGAAAAACAACATCAGGCTAAGCATGATCGGTGACATGGATAGCTTGCCACAAGCCTGCCAGTCCAACTTGAGAAGTGCCATGGAGACCACTAAGGAGAATACGGGCCTAAGGGTGGTATTGGCGCTTAGCTATAGTGGAAAGTGGGACATCGAACAGGCCGTTAAATCCATTGTCGAAAAAATAGCTTCTAAGGACATTTCAAGCGGGGAAATTACACAGGATTTGATTTCATCCCATTTAAATACCAAAGGGATCCCGGATCCGGAATTATTAATAAGAACCAGTGGGGAGTTGCGGATCAGCAATTTCATGCTTTGGCAGATGGCGTATACAGAACTTTACTTCACGGAGGTTTTGTGGCCGGACTTTAGAAAAGAGCACTTGCACGAAGCCATTTTGGCTTACCAAAAACGGGAAAGACGTTTTGGAAAAACAGGTGCACAGATTAAATCATAATTTTAAATGGGAAAAAATTTAATTATAATATTCTTACTTCTTTTTGCAGGGGTGGCTGAAGCCCAGATCCGTTTGGGGCAAAGCAGGTATTCCACGCAGAAACCTGTGGATATTTTAACATTGGATTATTCAAAACCCCAAAAGTTTAGAATAGCAGAAATCAAAGCCGTGGGTCTCAGTACCCTCGATGAAACAGCCATTATTTCCCTTTCAGGATTAAAAGTCGACGATCAGATCAGTGTTCCCGGAGACGCCATCTCCAATGCCCTCAAAAAGCTTTGGGCGCAAGGGATTATCGGTGATGTGAAGATATTGGTCACCAAGATAGAAGGTGACGACATTTATTTACTGCTCGACCTTACCGAAAGACCGAGGTTTAGCCGGGTAGAATATACAGGGGTCAACCAAACACAGGAAAGCGAACTGGAGAAAAAGGTGGAGATCCGGGGAAGAATCGTGAGGGAGGATGTTTTAAACAACGCGCAACGCAAAATCAGTGGGTACTTCGTTGACAAAGGCTATTTAAATGCCACGGTTAAAGTGGTGCAAGAACGGGATACGACCTTGCCGAACAGTGTAAAGCTGAGGTTTGATGTAGACAAAGGCAGCAAGGTGCGTATCAACCAAATCGCCATTGCGGGAAATGAGAATATCCCCGATCGCCGTATCAAAAAGAAAATGAAGGGGACCAAAGAGCACGCCCGGGTCCATATCTTCAAAGATCTCTTTTCCAGATTATTTAATGCTACTCCGAAAAACACAGCAGGGGCTATCTTCCATAGAAATCCGATTTCAGACGAAGAGGTAATTGCCTATATGCACAGAAACTTCAAGCTGAATTTTTTCAATGCCTCCAAATTTGTGAGAAGTGATTTCAGGGATGATAAGGAAAGCGTAATTGGCTTCTACAATTCCAATGGATATCGGGATGCCGAGATTGTACGGGATTCTATCTTTTCCTTCGATACCAACACCGTCAATATTGACTTGGACATAGAGGAAGGACAGCAATATTATTATAGGAACATTTCCTTCACCGGGAATTACATCTATGATGATGAAATATTACATAAGACCTTGGGTATTTCAAAAGGCGATATCTACAACAAGGAGAAGATGGACAAAAGGCTTAACTATGATCCCCAGAGAGGAGATGACATCAGCTCCCTTTACCAGGATGATGGTTATCTTTTCTTTAACATCGATCCTGTAGAGGTCAATGTACAGGGCGATTCCATAGATATAGAGCTGAGGATCCTTGAGGGTCCTCAAGTGACGGTCAACAGTGTTTCCATAGAAGGCAACGAACGGACGAGTGACCATGTGGTGATGCGGGAAATCAGGATTCTTCCAGGACAGAAATTCAATAGATCCGCGTTGGTAAGGACCATCCGTGAACTTTCCCAGATTGGTTACTTTGATCCGGAGACCATCGAACCTGATATGAGGCCGAATTTTGAAGAGGCCACCGTGGATATCGTGTTCAAGCTTCAAGAAAGACCCAATGACCAGATTGAATTGTCTGGTGGCTGGGGAGGCTACTTTGGATTTGTGGGGACGGTAGGCCTGACCTTCAATAACTTCTCCATCAAGAACATTGGGGATTTCTCCAAGTGGCGGCCTTTGCCGGTAGGGGATGGGCAAAAATTGTCCCTGCGGGTGCAGGCCAATGGCAAGAGTTTCCAGAACTACAGTGTGTCGCTTACAGAACCATGGTTTGGGGGCAAGAAGCCCAATGCTTTAAGTTTTAGCTTCAACCATTCGGTACAGCGTCAGCTTGATTTCTATAACCAATCCAATTTTGGGAACGAATTGGGTTCATTTAAGATAACCGGGGCAACTATTGGTTTGGCGAAGCGGGTGACCTGGCCTGATGATTACTTTCAGATCAGCAATTCCCTTCAATTTCAGATTTACGATTTTGACAAATATGGCCGCTCTTTTGGGCTGAGCTATGAAACGGGCAAGTCCAAAAGTATTGCCTTGAACACCACCATTGCGAGAAACAATACGGATCAGGCCATTTATCCAAGAATGGGGTCCAATATCATATTGAGCACCAGCCTCACTCCTCCTTATGTGTCCATGAATCCCAACCTCAGCAGGGAATCATCGGATGAGGAGAAATACGAGTGGTTGGAGTACCATAAATGGATGTTTGATGCATCTTATTACACCCGGATGTTTGGGTCTAACAAATTGGTCCTAAGTGCCAGGACGCATATGGGCTTTCTTGGCTCTTACGGAAATAGGATGGGGATTATACCCTTGGAAAGATTTGTGCTGGGAGGGGATGGTATGAACATGAACAATTTCGCGCTTGGACAAGAAATTATAGGACTTAGAGGTTACGAAAACCAATCCATTACCCCAGGAAGAGATACGAGGTACCAAGAGCAAGGAGCTTCTTACGGAGGGGTGGTTTATAATAAGCACGTGATGGAACTTCGGTTTCTGGTGTCGCCCAACCCATCTGCGACGATCTTCTTGTTGGGTTTTGCTGAAGCCGGAAATAACTGGGGATCTTATGGAGAATATAATCCGTATGACCTAAAGAAGTCCGCGGGTTTTGGAGCCAGGATATTTATGCCTGCCTTTGGGCTGTTGGGGATTGATTGGGGCTACGGCTTCGACGGTGTTCCATCAGCAGCCAATCCAAATCCAGGACCAAGTGGAGGCATGTTCCACTTTACTATTGGCCAGCAATTCAGATAATGATATGGATAAGCGCTTGAGACTTTTATTTTTGTTGTTGACACTTTCCTCGGTGAGTGTGGCACAAAAGATCGGGTACGTGGATTCAGAATATATCCTCAATAAACATCCCGATTACAAGAAGGTTCAAGAAGAAATGAATGCGGTCGCAGCTGAATGGAAAAAGGAGGCACAAAATTTGGAGAATGAGATAAAAGAGATGTATAATGCATTAAAAGCAGAAGAAGTCTTGCTCACCGAAGAAATGTACGAGGAAAGACTTCAGGCAATTAAAGAAAAAGAAAAGGCCGCCACGGCTTTCAATAACAGAGTCTTCGGGATAAACGGACAATATTTTCAAAAGCAGACCGAATTGTTGCAGCCTTTGCAGTCGAAGATATTCGATGCCATTGACAAGGTGTCAAAAAGAAACGGAATAGCCATCCTGTTTGATAAAGCATCGGGGCTTTCCATGATCTACACTGATCCCAGGCACGATTATTCGGATTTTGTTATTGAAGAATTAGGATTAGAAAACAATTAAAAATTAATGAAAACTAGAATTATGAAAGCAAAAATCATCCTTTCAGCAATCGCTTTGTTTTGCGTAGGATTCGTAGCACAAGCCCAGGATATCAAGATTGGCTACACAAATGTCGAATACATCATGAGTTTAATGCCAGAGATGGAACAAATTGATGCTGATATTAAGGATTACAGTAACCAGTTGGGTTCACAATTACAAACCAAGTCCCAGGACTTTCAAAAGCAAGTACAAAGTTATCAGCAAGCTGCACAGACCATGACCGAAGAGGCCAGGGGACAAAAGGAGCAGGAGCTTCAGACACTTCAACAAGAAATCCAGAAGTTCGAAGGTGATGCACAGACTTCATACCAAAGAAAGCTTCAGGAACTGTTGGAGCCTGTACAGACGAAAGTCTTTAATGCAATCAACGCAGTAGCCGCTGAAAATAATTATACGCACGTATTCTCCGAAACTGCGGGCCAGGCTCCTGTTTTGTTGTATACCAAAGATGATGATACCTTTACAGATTTGGTGTTTGCCAAATTAGGAATCACACCTCCTGCACAGCCTGCACAATAAGATAAAGACATAGGCAATGAAGTACAGCCCAAGCTAATCAGCTTGGGCTTTTTCTGTTTTCAAGAAATCCAAAAGGATAGTGTTCTGGTTTTTTTTGTTTACTTTCAAAAATATAAAGAGGTAAGTCAGGATATCATGTATAATAAAATAGCTTTAGCCATTGCTTTCTCTCCAAGAATGGAGGCCTTGATCTGTGAAGCAAAGCGCATGAAGGATCTGTATGGTGCTTCGTTGATTTTGATCCATATTGGCCAAGATAGCCCGGAAAAGAGGAAATCCCTGGATGTCCTTATGGACAAATATCAAGTGGATCGCGATAATACAACCGTCATCTGGAAAGAAGGAAAGCCGGCAAAAAAAATCATTCAGGTATGCAATCAGGAGAATGTTGATCTTTTGATTGCAGGCGCCCTAAAACAGGAAGATGTATTTACCTATTATATAGGTTCTATTGCCAGGAAGATCATCAGGAAGGCAAAATGCTCTGTATTGGTGCTTATAAAGCCCAGTGTGGAACCCCAAAGGTTTGATAAAGTAGTCATCAATGGCACCCAGCAAAGCCAGACTCCGGAAATTATAAGGAAGGGGATCAAATTATGCGCTCTTGAAAAGTCCACTCAGATATTTATCGTAAACGAGATAAAAATGTACTTGCTGAGGATGGCTACTGCGTCAGAGGAAAGTGAGGCGAAGGCCGCTATTATCAAGAGGCAACTGGTGCAGGATGAGATCAACTATGTGGAGAACATATTAAAAGACATCGATCAAGGTGATTTGAAGGTGACTGTTAAGGTAACCGGTGGACGCTGGGCGGTAGAGTTGGCTAAATTCTCTGAGAAAATACATGCAGACCTGTTGATTGTAGGCGGGCAGGAAAATTTAAACTTTTTAGATCGGCTCTTCCCCCATGATTTAGAGGACATTTTAAGCAACCTTCCCTGTAACGTTTTGATCATCAACAACCAAAATTCATGAGCAGTTTAAGTCATACAGAAGTCATCAACCTTCTCCTGCAATTGGCCGCCATGCTGATCTTGGCAAGGGTCTTTGCCGAAGTTGCCCGGAAATTCAACCAGCCGGCAGTAGTGGGGGAGTTGCTTGCCGGGGTGATTCTGGGACCGACTATATTAGGCACATTCTCTCCTGACCTGTTTGACTTCCTGTTTATGGGAAGCCAGGGTACCAATTTGGCCTTGGATGGAATTGTTCAGATCGCCGTGATCCTGTTGCTTTTCATTGCAGGACTGGAGGTGGAGCTGCATTTGATCTGGTCGCAAGGCAAAGCCGCCGTCAGCATCAGTGTCTTGGGGCTCATCATACCCTTTGCTTTGGGTTTTGTTTTCCCGTATTTTTTTCCGGACTTTTTTGGGCTTGCCGATGGAGATAGGCTCCTGTTCTCGCTGTTTATGGGTACAGCGATGTCTATCACCGCATTGCCTGTAGTGGTCAGGATATTGATGGACACCAATATGTTTAAGTCCAAAATAGGGATGCTTATCGTCGCCTCTGCCATGGTCAACGATATTATTGGCTGGTTGATATTTTCCGTCATTCTATCTTTTATGGGCAAAGGAAGTGAACTTTCATTGATCCAAACTGTGGGGATTACCCTGGTATTTACCTTTTTCATGTTGACGTTGGGTAAAGCCATTATCAACAGGGTATTGCCCTGGGTAAACAAGAAATTGGCCTGGCCCGGAGGAGTGTTGTCGCTGTCCATGGCTTTTTGTTTTTTGGCGGCGGCTTTTACCGAGTGGTTGGGTATTCATGCCATATTTGGGGCTTTTTTGTTGGGGATAGCCTTGGGTGATTCTGAACATATGTCTGAAAGGGCCAAAGAAATAGTCCACCAGTTTATCAATAACATCTTCGCGCCCTTGTTTTTTGTATCCATCGGATTGAAGATAAACTTTGTGACCAATTTTGATCTGGGTCTGACCCTGGCCATTTTGGCCATCTCGTTTGCGGGGAAGATTATTGGAAGTGGCTTGGGGGCTGCCCAGGGCGGTTTTAACTTCCGTGAATCCGTTGCGGTGGGTTTTGGGATGAACGCAAGGGGCGCCATGGAAATCATTCTGGGTTTGATCGCTTTGGAAAACGGACTCATTGATGAGAAATTGTTCGTTGCCTTGGTCGTAATGGCCATCGTCACCAGCATGACCAGCGGACCATTGATGAAGTTAAGCCTTAGAACCTCTGAAATAAAAGCCAAAATACCTTAGTAAGGGAGGGACTATGTCTCATGTCGTTTTTCAATGGATAAAATTGAGGTTATTGGCTTTAAGGTTGTAATTTTGCCCTTTCAATCCAATGATGAGAACCAATCATGCATAAGAACAAAGCCAAAACAGGAGTGTTGCTGGTAAACGTAGGAACCCCCGACAGTACATCGACCTCGGACGTTAGGAAGTACCTGAGAGAATTCCTGATGGACAAAAGGGTCATCGACATTCCTTTTATTTCCCGTTGGTTTTTGATCAATTTTATTGTTGCTCCCTTTAGGGCGCCCAAATCTGCTGTCGAATACAAGAAGCTTTGGACGGACAGGGGTTCTCCCTTGTTGTTTCATGCTGAGGATCTCCGCGACAAGCTGATGGCCCGGTTGGACACGGACCAATTCCAAGTGGAAGTTGCCATGCGTTACCAGTCCCCAAGTATAGAAAGTGGTCTTGAAGCTTTGAGAAAAGCCAATGTCAAAAAAATCATCGTCCTCCCGCTCTTTCCCCAGTATGCCTCTGCTTCCACGGGGACAGTAGCAGATAAGGTGATGGAGATTACCAAACAGTGGCAGGTAATCCCTCCGATGACATTTATCAACGACTTCGTAGATCATCCCTTGTTCTTGGAAGCATGGGCCGAGATCGGCAAGGAAATGATGGAGAAGGCAGATTACGACACCTTTTTGTTTTCCTATCACGGTCTCCCCGAGCGGCAGATATTAAAAGCTTCCTGTGAAGGTTATTGTCAACTGAGTGATAAATGCTGTAGTGTCAAGACCAAGAAAAACCAGTTTTGTTACAGGGCACAGTGTTTTTACACGACTAGGATTTTAGCGAAACGTTTGAATCTTCCGGAAGACAAGGTGAAAACTTCTTTCCAGTCAAGATTATTGAAAGATCCCTGGATCAAACCTTATACCGATGAGGTCATCAATGAGTTGGCGGGGGCAGGTAGAAAAAAGGTATTGGCCTTCTCGCCCGCCTTTGTAGCGGATTGTCTGGAAACAACGGTCGAAGTGGGAGAACAGTACAAGGAGCAGTTCGAGGCTTTGGGCGGAGAGAGATGGGACTTGGTGCCGAGTCTTAATTCCAGCGATACCTGGGTGGCCTGCGTGGAGGACTTGGTGCTAAGAAATAGCGGCTAAAATTCTTCAATGGAGGGAAGACCGGAGACGAAATCTGACGCGTGTACCTGGTTCAACACCAATGGTAGGGTGTAAGCCGCCCTCCTGGGCCGATGGCCCATCGGTCCAGGAGGGTAAAGGATGCACGTGGATTAGAACATAATATTTTTCATGGCCTCAATGAGATAGAAATGAATATGAAAACAAGTCATGCTCCAACCAACTGGTTGTTGTTTTTTGCCATTGTTCTTGTGTCTTTTTGTCTAAGGCCTTCAATTACTTCCGTGGGTCCTTTGATTCCGGAGATTAGGGAGGATTTAAATTTATCCAATTCTTGGGCGGGATTTCTGACCACGCTGCCCTTGCTGGCATTTGCGATTTTTTCTTTGTTTTCTTCAGCCATTGGAAAGAGATTGGGATATGTGCGGGCGATTCTTTTGGGTTTGGTCATTTTGGCTGTTGGTATCCTTATCCGGGTTCAGGGCGGGGTGTTTTTGCTCTACTTTGGTACGGCCTTGACAGGTGTGGGTATCGTCATCTGTAATGTGTTGATTATTCCCTTGATCAAGGACAAACTCCCCCATAGAATCGGCTTGATGACCAGTGCTTATACTACAGGTCTTTCCTTATTTGCGGCTGTGGGCACGGGTATAAGTATCCCTTTGGCATTGGAGTTTGGCTGGCGAGGGTCACTGCTTTCCTGGATAGTCTTGGTAGTTTTGACCATTGTTATTTGGATTCCCCATGTCAAGAAAAACAAAATCGTCGCTGAAGAAGAGATGGAACCGAAAGGGAACAACGTGTGGAAATCCAAATTGGCTTGGCAGGTGAGTATGTTTATGGGATTGCAGTCCTTTATCTTTTTCACTCTGATCACTTGGCTACCTGAATTGTTGATCGAGAAGGGTCTTAGTTCCGGTCGGGCTGGACTGGTCGTGATGCTGATGCAGATTGTTGGGCTTGTGGGGACTTTTTTGGCTCCTTTGGTGGCGGTAAGGTTCAAAGAGCAAACCAAGCTCTCCATGGCTCTCGGGGTCGCCTATGTCCTAGGTTTTGCAACGTTGTTTTTGGATACTATGGTGATTGTCTATTTAGGGTTAGGCCTGATCGGCTTCTCTCTTGGCGCAAGCATCAGTATGGCCTATATGTTGATTGGTTTGCGGACCACGGGAAGGACCACGGCGGATTTGTCCGGGATGTCACAGTCTACCGGCTATTATTTGGCGTCTATTGGACCCTTGTTGGTAGGGATATTGTTTGATATTTCGGTCAATTGGAATTTGTTTATTTTAATTATGATGGGTAGTGCCGCCCTCTTTACATTTCTAGGTTCCAAAGTGGGCCGGGATCTTAAAGTATAGTGGATATATTAGCCCTTAAGGGGAACGGTTTCTATCTTTGCAGCTGAATAAAATATGATGGAAGAATTTTTAAGCTCATACGGTATAAGCGATACTACATTTTCGTACGTTATCATGCCGATTCTAATTTTCATTGCTCGGGTGGGGGATGTCTCTCTTAACACATTAAGGGTAATGTTTGTCCTGAATGGAAAGAAAAACGTAGCCCCTATTCTTGGTTTTTTTGAGGCGTTGATCTGGCTGCTGGCCATAGGCCAGATTATCCAGAATATTGACAATCCTGTTTCCTATTTGGCTTATGCTGGTGGCTTTGCAGCTGGTACCTATGTAGGAATGACCATTGAAGAAAAGCTGGCCATAGGCCGTGTATTGGTAAGGGTCATTACGGTAGCCCCTATGCCGGAATTGATTGAGTTTATGAAGGAGAGGAACTACAGGTTCACCAATGTTGGGGCAGAAGGAAGATATGGGAAGGTCAATCTGCTATTTACCGTAATGAAGCGGGACCTTCTGACTGAGTATATCAACAAAGTCAAGGAATGTAACGACAAGGCTTTTTACACCATAGAAAGTGTTAGAAGGATCAGTGAAGATGACCTGAATCTGATGGAGGACAAAACCAGCTTTACTACCCGGATATTTAGCAGGATGAGGAAGTAGCTGTCTTGTAATGGATCCAGACGTTGACCGTCGGATGCTTACCTGTCTACCAAGCGATTGACCCTCGCATAAGTTTGATCATGTTATTGCTATGGACCTATCCCAAGCATTTATTTCCAAGTATTCCCGCGCCGATACGGACAGGGTTGTGTCCTATGTGGGTAACAATCCAAAGAGATTTGCTGAGCTTTTTTATTGCTTCCAAAACGGAGACAAAAATACGGCGCAGAAGGCTGCCTGGTCGGTAAGTTACTGCGCGGAGAAGTTTCCTCAACTGGTTATTCCCTACTGCCGTGCCATGGTGGATATTTTAGCCCTTCCTGACATCCCCGACGGTATCAAAAGAAATATTCTCCGGACGTTTCAATACATCGCCATCCCCGCGGACTTAGAAGGAGAGGTGCTGGAATTATGTTTTGCCTTTCTGATGAACAAGCAGGAAGCGGTGGCGATCAGGGTATTTTCCATGCAGGTCTTGGACACTCTCGCCGAAAAGTATCCTGAAATAAGAAACGAGTTAGTAGTTATTATTGAAGACGAACTTCCCTATGCCAAGCCTGCTTTTATCAGTCGGGGGAGGAAGATCCTTGGGAGAAAACGCTAATCCTTTCATGACTTTGGTTCTGCCATTTTGCAGGATCTCTCTGCTTGGCTAAAAAAGGGATGGGATGTTTATTTCCACCTATCTTTCTAGAAGCTGGGTGCCGTGCCGTAGATTAAACCCCCTGATCCCCTGAAGTCCACCGGTATGCAGTGCAAGGATTTTTGTCCCTTCAGGTATCCTTCCATTTTTTAGCATGTCCACCAATCCAAACATCAGTTTACCCGTATAAATAGGATCCAACGGAATGCCTTCGTCTTCTGCGAATTGTCCCATAAATTGGATTAAGTCAGGCCTGAATTTGGCATAACCTCCGAAATGGTACTCACTGATGACCTCGTAAGCGCAGACAGGATCGATAGCATATTGCTGCAATAGGTCTTTTATCTCCTGATGAATAAACTCCCCCTTCAAAGAAGAAAATCCCATGATTTTCTGCGAAGCTTTTGCGCTGGCCAATAGCCCGGCCATTGTCCCCCCGGTACCTATGCTGGTACAGACCAGGTCGTAGGTGAAATCCTCTCCTTGGAGAATTTCCATGGCTCCTTTTATGGCAAGGGCATTGGTGCCGCCTTCAGGAATCATATAATAATCGCCGAAACCTTCCCGCAACCTGTGCAGGATGACAGGGGATGTTTTTTCCCTGTAGTCCGATCTAGACAGGTAATGCAGCTTCATCCCGGCTTGTCGGGCATAGTCAAGGCTTGGGTTTAACGGCAGATGCTCTTCCCCCCTGATTATCCCTATGGACTTGAGTCCGGTCAGTTTTGCCGCTGCCGCAGTAGCTGCGATGTGGTTGGAATAGGCACCTCCAAAGGTCAAAAGCTGGCGGTGTCCAAGTCTTACCGCTTCTCCAATATTGTACTTCAGCTTATACCACTTGTTTCCCGATATCTCCGGATGGATCTTATCCAACCGTTTGAGGGTCAATTGGACGCCATACTCTTTGATTTCCGGCAGGTCAATCGTTTGATAAGTGGGGGGAAAGGAGGGGAACAAGGCGTCTGTTTTTTAATTAATTCAAAAATATCAAAATATTTCTGAACAGGAACCGTATTTTTGCATCATGATAGAAGATAATGAAGGAGAATTTTTTGAAGAGGAGGAGATTACCCGCTTTGAACATTATAAACTTTCGGTGGATCAGGGGCAGGCGCCCGTTCGCATCGATCGCTTTCTCACAGATAAACTAGCCAATTCCACTCGAAACCGGGTGCAAAACGCGATAGATGAAGGCAGTGTCCAGATCAATGGCCAACCTACCAAAGCCAATTACAAAGTGAAGCCCGGAGATGTGGTCACAGTAATAATGGAGGAACCTAAGAGGGATTTTGAAGTTTTGCCTGAGGAGATTCCCCTGGATATCCTGTACGAGGACGACAGTCTGCTGATCGTGAATAAGGAGGCGGGGATGGTAGTGCATCCGGCACATGGCAACTGGTCAGGGACTTTGGTGAATGCCCTATCCTACCATTTTAGCCAGCTTCCTGAGCTGCCCGGCAATTCAGGAAGACCAGGACTGGTGCATCGCATCGACAAGGATACCAGTGGTGTTTTGGTTATCGCCAAATCAGAGAAAGCCATGACCCACTTGGCAAAGCAGTTCTTTGACCACAGCATTGAGCGGACATACGTGGCCCTCGTGTGGGGGGAGCCCAAAGAGGACCAAGGTACAATTGACGCGCATATTGGGCGTAGTGCGAAAAATAGAAAGGTAATGGATGTCTTCCCCGATGGAAGCCAAGGGAAGAATGCAATTACCCATTGGAAGGTCCTTCGGCGGTTAAGGTACGTATCGTTGGTTCAGTGTAATCTGGAAACCGGTAGGACCCATCAGATCCGTGCCCATATGAAATATATAGGACACCCCTTGTTCAATGATGCCATGTACGGTGGGGATATCATCAGAAAGGGAACCCAGTTTGCCAAGTATAAAGCCTTTATCAAAAACTGTTTTGAACTGCTACCCCGTCAGGCTCTGCATGCACAGTCTTTGGGTTTCATACATCCTCTCACCAAGGAACCCCTGTATTTTGAATCCCCCTTACCTTCAGACATGTCAGAAGTCTTGGATAAGTGGGAAAATTATGTGACCTACACCGACTAGGTAGTTCCAGTTAAGCGGAGTAGATTTAAGCTTAAAAGGAGCGGGAAAATATATTTTTTTCGGCATTGATGCCCATTTGCAAAATAATGGATAAACCGGCTGACAGAATACGTTTTTATCATTTTTTTACCTATATAGTTAATGATTAAATAATGTTTTAAAATATTTGTTGCATTATTTGTAATTACGTTTTTAGCTGTTATCTTTGTTTCATCAAAAGGCGAAAGGCCTTTCATACTGTAGGGTGTTGAAATTGGCAGACAAGCCCTCCTGTCCCGGGGGTGGAGATTATCACACTGTTGATAAATGGATAAAGCATGCATGGAGCTCGTGCATTCGCCTAACTACTTCGTGGAGGTTCGAGTCCTTCTCCTACAGCTGGTTATTTTGGGTTTATTGTTAATTGATTAAAACTATAAGGTTCTGCCTTATAGTTTTTTTTATTTAATGCTATTTTCTCCAAGAATAATTAAACTTTTTGATGAGTTCTTATTTTTCGGGTCAAAATGACTATTTTGCTTCTTTAGTGGTTTATGGGGAAGAAAAGAATAAATATCAGAAAGCTCAAGCCGGTTCAACGCAAGACTGTTAAGTTTTTCGGGATATTTTTTGTTACCCTTCTGTTTTTGCAGATCGCTTTTTATTTTGGGTCAGATTTGTTGTTAAGGAGTTATCTTCAGCGGGAGGTGGAAAGAATGTCGGAGGGAAAATATGCCGTGGATTTCGACCGCTTTAATTTATCCCTATTTGAGAGGGGCTTTTATGTACAGGGGTTCACGCTGACCCCAGTCGATCCTCCCCAAGATGTGAAGCCGCAGAGACCGCTTTACAAGATTACTATTCCCGAAATCAGTGTAAAAAAAATAGGTTTTGACTTCAGGGAAGACATACTGACCATCGGTGATCTGAAATTCCACAAGCCAGGTGTACAATCCAAGCAGGATCAGTTATTTCTTGAAAAGCAGCAGATCACCCCCTTGGAACTGCTGGAGAGAGAGGTGCGTAAATCATTTGGGAATGGGCTGAAAAATATCATTGTCGGCAATCTTTACATAGAGGATGCCGATCTTTTATTGGAGAATTTTATCAGCCAAAAATCCATTACAGCGGATAATGCCAACCTATACGTGAAGCATATTGAGCTTTTGACCAAGGAGGAAAATGCGCCCCCTTTCAACGCAGAAGGCTTTTCCTTGGATCTCCAGAATTTTGAGATCGTCCTCGGGGACAGCGTCCATACGGTCAAATCCACTTCGATCCAAATATCCTCCTTAGATCAGTTCATCAAAGCCGAAAAAGTAAGCATTACTCCGGATTTCTCCAAAGAGGCTCAGGATTACTATGAAATTGGACTTGACAACCTGGAGCTGGTAGATGCGGATATCGATCGCATTTTTTATACTTCAGATGTAAATATTGGCGCGCTTAAATTGGTGCGCCCGAGATTTTCCCACTATTCGGAGGAGGCAGAACGAAGCAATGTCGACTCCTTACAGGGATTATATCCTTTGATTGAGAATGTGTTAGCCTCTATCAGTATTGAAGATTTGACCATTGTCAACGGCCAATATCTGAACAGCGGGATCTCAGATCCCAACAGAAACAGGATTGAGGCTGAGGAAATCAATTTCCGAATGGACAGGGTTTATATTGGCCCTGATGTGCCGAGGGCAAAGGACCAGTTTTTTTATGCCCAGGATGCCGCCTTGGACATTGCGAAAATAAAAATAGCTTTGGCTGATGGGGTTCACTGGGTTTCGGGAGAAAAAGTATTTCTGTCTTCCTTTGAGGATCAAATTGTGATGGAGAAAGTCGAGGTAGTTCCAGTGTTTGACGGGGCACAGAAGCCTGACATGACCCTGTTCGAGATCACGGTTCCCCAGATTAAACTTGGCAATGCCAACCTCAAAAAAATTTATAATGAAAATATCCTCGACATTGATGAGATGATCATTTCCTCGCCGTCCGTATTGTTGCGGGATTTGGCGCCAAACCAGGAGCTGTCCGGCAAATCGACTATACAGGAGTTGACCCGGGATTACCTAAAAGCCATTTATATCCAGAGATTGGAGATGACTGATGGGAGTCTGATACTGGACAATGATTTAAGAATCCGGCAGGATAGCCTTTCATTTGGCAAGATCAGCTTTGTACTGGAAGATTTTCAGTTGGATGAGAAGACAGGGTCTGAGGAGTCGTCCAGAATTTTTCTCGCGGAACATCTGCAGCTTGAAATAGAAGATTATGCATTGAAGCTATCCGATAACCTTCATCTATTTACGGCTAATAAGATACGTCTCGACACGAAGGAGAAATTTATCGGGATTGAAGGTTTCCGGCTGCGTCCCCAAAGCATTTATAATATCCAGAACACCCTTACGAGGTACAGCAAGACTACGATCTTGGATATTGAAGTGCCGGATTTTTATGCTTATGGAGTAGATATTCCAGAGGCGGTCTTTCACGAAAAGCTTTTGGTGAGCGAAATCAAGGTGCCTTCTCCTACCATTAAACTGCAGATCCATAGTAATCCGGAAGAAGGGGGAGAAGATAACAAAGTGGACAGACTGGATGTGGTGAATTTGCTGACCAATTATTTTTCAGTGGTCAAAATAGACGCCTTGAATGTAGAGGAGGGCTTGCTGGAGCTGCAGAATTTTGGGCGGGGTAGAATACAAACCTTTGCAGAAAATGATGTTAACATAGGAATAAAAAATTTTTACGTCGATAAATTTATAGATCCACTGGATTCGAGGGTGCTCTTTGCCGAAGAACTTGATATCCGTTTAAATAACTATGTATTTAACATTGCAGAAGGAAAATACAGGATTGTGGCAGATGGGATAAGTTATAATTCGGCCCGTGAGGAAATCAGTACAACCAATGTACGGCTTCGGCCAAGCAGAAGCTTGGACGCAAAAGCAGTTATTCAGGCTGATATTCCGAGAATGACGATAAGAGGCGTTGATCTGGAGGCTTTCCTGTTCGAAAATTCCCTGGCGCTTACCAACTTGAAGCTTTCCGGGGCGGATGTCCAGCTTTTTTTGAACAAAGAGAAGGTGGAGGAAGCGGCTGCGTCGGGAGCCCCCCGGAGACGGGAGCGCAACCTTCCCAAGACCATCGATATCATTAAGGTAGATACGGTGGAAGCAGAGGATGCAAAATTCAATCTCGCCTACCGGGAAAAAGGGCAAGATATGGAGCTGATCAACAGCGGGGTTAATATGTCATTCTACGGTCTGCTTCTGGATTCTGCCAAGCTTGTAGAGGGCGATCTTGCGGCCTTTTTCTCTAATATGTCAATGGAGATAGACAAGTTTTCTTTGACTTTAAAGGACAGTATCCATACCGTTAATTTTTCCAAGGTAGGATTTGATTCCAAAAGCGGAGAAATAGTCCTGGATAATTTCTCTATCAGCCCCTCCGATTTGGTTGGGAAGAAAGGCTTTCCCGTAATTGATGCACGCATCCCCCATGTTTCCGTAAAGACCAGTTCCTTGGCCAATGTGCAAAGCACCGGTGAATTTGTGATCAAACAACTGCTGCTTTCGCAGCCGGAAATTGTTCTTTATCTGGACAAGGAGGAAGCGGAGGAAATAGAAGATGTAGAAGGACAGGTAAGCCAGAAAATAATAGAAACCCTGAATATTGAAGATTTTGAGATCATTGGGGGGTTGTTGACGTTGAGAGAAAAGGAAAATCCTAAAGTTATCAATTCGTTTAAAAATCTCAGTATCACCTTAAGTGATTTGGATCTGGATCTTTCCTCCAATGCCTCCATCGACAGAAATTTCTACTTGAACAAGGATTTCCAGTTTGAACTATCGGATTATGAAGTCAAACTTCCCGATAGCATGAACATTTTAAAGGTGGGGCTCGCCCTTCTTTCGGAAGAGCGTTTGGAGTTGAGGGAGGTGTCATTGGTGCCCCGTTATGGCGATTTTGAATATCACCGACATGCAGGGTTTCAGACCGACGTGGCCAAGGTCCATATTCCAGAAGTCATCATTCACAAGCTTAATGTGGAGAAGTTAATGGGAGGAGAGATGTTAGAAGCACAATCGGTAACCATTACAGGAGCCCAGGCGGATGTTTTCAGGGACAAAAGGTTTGCGATTAAACCGGATGTCATCAAAGGAATGCCGCAGGAGTTGATGATGAACGCGACATTCGGAATGAAGTTAGATTCTTTAATCATCCAAAATGCCCAGGTGACCTATCGGGAATTCCCCGAAACGGGAATGGTACCCGGAGAACTGGGATTTACCCATTTAAATGCTGTGCTGACTCCTGTGGTCTTAGCCAAGACCCCACAACACTTCCCGTTGTCATCGAGTACCATAAAGGCTAAGGCCCTTATGAATGGTCAGGCCCCTTTGAGCCTTGAGGGTAATATGTTTTTTCAGGCTCCCTATCCCATCCAGTTGGTGGCAGAGGTAGGTGAATTCGAACTCTCCCTGCTCAACTCCATCATTGAGACCAACGCATTTGCTTCAATTCTTGACGGAGTGGTACGGGGGGGCAGATTGGAGTTTACCCTTGACGAACATGTGGCTACAGGAAACATGACCGTCCGGTATAATGATTTAAGAATGATGCTGCTGGAAGAGCGCACCTTGGGTCGGGGAAAAGGGAGAAAGAACGTATTGACCTTTGTCATCAATAATTTGGCGGTAAGAAGTAACAATCCCAGGAAGATGTTCAACCGACTGGTTACATCTTCTATATACCAAGAAAGGGACCCCAGCAGGTTCGTATTTAATTATCTGTGGAAATCCACGTTGAGCGGACTTCGGGGAAGTGTAGGGCTGGGCCAACCAAAAGCACCAAAGAAGGAAGACGAATAGAGAATATCCAGGTTTCAGCATCAGGCACAAAGAACTGGAAGTGGGAAGACCGGAGGCGGAAGGGCGTCTTCGTTGGGCCAACTAATTGGTCATTCAGCGAGAATGTTATAGATTTGTGGCTTAAATTTGCTGTAGAATTATGTACCAGGATAAAGTAGATCAACTCAAAGCCGATATTTCCAATGCGCAAGCCGGTTCACCTGATGAGCTGGAGTCCTTCAGGATGAAGTATATCAGCAAGAAAAGTGTGGTTGGGGAGCTGTTTGCGGCAATGCGTGATATTCCGAATGAGCAAAAGAAAGCCTATGGTCAGGTCATTAATGAGGTGAAACAACTGGCTGAGGGGAAGTTTCAGGAGCTGATCGAAAATGTCAATAGTCAGAAAAACGGTACGAAGTCAACAGCAATAGATCTGACTCTTCCGGCCAGCAATTTGGCGATCGGAGGAATCCACCCTCTTACTTCTACGCGTCAGCGGATTATTGAGATATTTGAGAGGATAGGATTCAACTTGTCTGAAGGCCCAGAGATAGAAGATGACTGGCATAATTTTACCGCTTTAAATTTTCCTGAAAACCATCCGGCAAGGGAAATGCAGGATACTTTTTTTATTGAGAAAAACCCCGATATCGCCCTAAGGACCCATACTTCCTCCGTACAGGTGAGGGTGATGGAAAATCAAGCTCCACCGATCAGGACCTTATCCCCGGGTCGGGTATTCAGGAATGAAGCCATTTCTGCTCGAGCCCATTGTATTTTTCATCAGGTGGAAGGTTTGTATGTGGACGAGAATGTGAGTTTTGCCGACTTAAAGCAGACCCTTTACCACTTTGCCAAAGAGATGTTCGGAAAGCAGACCAAGGTCAGATTTAGGCCTTCCTATTTCCCATTTACGGAGCCAAGTGCTGAGATCGACATTTCCTGCCAGCTATGTGGAGGCAAAGGATGTAATATCTGTAAAGGAAGTGGCTGGGTAGAAATCGGAGGGTCGGGTATGGTAGACCCGAATGTTTTGGAGAACTGTAAGATTGATTCCGAAAAATATACTGGTTTTGCTTTCGGTATGGGAATCGAAAGAATTGCCATGTTGAAATACCAAATAAATGATTTGAGGCTGTTTACCGAGAATGACATTAGGTTCTTGAGGCAGTTCAGGCCTTTATTATAGGGAAACCCCTAATGGTACGGAAGGTGCGCAGGCTCTGGCCTTAAAGAAGCAAAACCATTCTTCGACAATATTGGGGAATGGTGTTGCTAAACGATATTCAGGTGAGGTTTGTCATTTACTTTTCCCACCGTCTTCACATTCAAAAAAGGCAGCCACTCTTCAGCATTTTTCATTGCGTATTCTGCCAAAAAATAGGAAAGGGTTGGACGAAAGGGAAGATATTTTAACCTAAAACCTGCTTGTTCCGGGGTCCTGTTGCCTTTCTGCGTGTTACAACGGTGACAGGCGGTAATCAGGTTAAGCCAGTTGGTTTTTCCTCCTTTAGACTTAGGGATGACATGGTCAATGGTCAGCATCTTTTTGTCTCCACAATACTGGCATTCGTTTTTATCCCGCTTAAAGATGTTGTGTCTGTTCAGCAAGGCCCCCTGATAGGGGACGTTTTTGTATTGAAGGAGGCGGATCACCGCAGGATAATGAAATGTCCGGTCTACGGTCCTGAGGGAAAGGTTGTCAAAGTGGGCGAGAAGCATGGCTTTGTCCAAAAAGGTGAGTACAAATGCTTTCTGGGCATTGACTACTGCCACGGGAGTATGGTCTAAATTCAGTACTAGCACCTTTTTTTCCATCGTCAATCCTTATTGTCAATAGGCCAGCTTGTCAAGATCTCGTTTTGCTTCTTTTTCTTTGATGTTTTGTCGCTTGTCGTGGAGCTTTCTTCCCCGTCCAAGCGCAATTTCTACCTTTGCCAATCCCCTGTCATTGATAAACAAGCGGACAGGGATGATTGTCAGCCCCTTCTCTTCAAATTTACTTTCCAATTTATCGAGTTCTTTTTTACTAAGCAACAGTTTTCTGTCCCTCACTGCCTCATGGTTGTAAACACTTGCCATGGAATATGGAGTAATGTGCATCTGTTTGATGAACAGTTCGCCGTTTCTGAAGTAGCAAAAAGCCTCTGTTAAAGACGCCTTGCCTTCCCGGATTGACTTTATCTCGGTTCCTTTCAGCATAATCCCGGCGACGTAGGTGTCCAGAAATTCAAATTCAAAACTTGCCTTTCTGTTTTTGATATTGATATGTTTTTCGAATTTATTAGCTTTTGCCATTTGAATCAAATTTTCATTCTAGCTAAGGGGCTGATTTCCAGTCCACAAAACTCACCGTTTAGGTATTTATGATGTGCGGATATCGCAATCATGGCGGCGTTGTCTGTACAATATTCAAATTTTGGAATATAAGCTTGACCCCGCAATTCCCCGACCAGTTCTTGCACTGCTTTTCTTACTCCCGAATTGGCCGCCACTCCGCCCGCTATGGCGATCTCGTTAATGTTGTATTCCAAGGCCGCCCTTTTCAATTTTTTTATCAACATTTTAACCAGGGAATATTGAACGGAAGCGCAAATATCAGCCATGTTTTGGTCAATAAATTGTGGATTGTCCTTTAGCCGATCCCGTAGGAAATAAAGCACAGCTGTCTTTATTCCGCTGAAGGAAAAGTTAAGGCCAGGCATGTCTGAAATGGGAAAGTCGTATGCCCGGGGATTACCCTGTTGTGCATATTTATCGATGAGAGGGCCTCCCGGGTAAGGCAAGTTGAGTAGCTTAGCGGTTTTGTCGAATGCTTCTCCGACGGCATCATCCAAAGTCTCGCCAATAACTTCCATTTCAAGATGACCCTTTACCAGGACCAACTGGGTATGCCCGCCACTGATAGTAAGGCAGATAAAGGGGAACTTGGGATGGGGTTCATCGATAAAATGGGCAAGGATATGTGCTTCCATGTGGTTCACCTCTATGAGGGGAAGCTGCAGGGCGTAGGCAAAGGCTTTGGCAAAGGATACTCCTACCATCAATGAACCCATCAAGCCCGGTCCCCGTGTAAAGGCAACCGCTGACAGCTCCTTTTTGTCGACTCCTGAAGATTGGATGGCTTCATGGACCACAGGCACCAGGTGCTGCTGGTGTGCGCGGGAAGCCAATTCAGGAACTACCCCACCATATTTTTCATGCACTGATTGCGTAGCGACAATATTATTAAGTATTTTGCCATCAGATATTATCGAAGCGGACGTTTCATCACAAGATGACTCTATTGCTAGAATATTAATATTCACCATTACTATTGGAAAAGAACACGAAAGTTAAGCAAATTTTGTTGAAAGCTTTGAAACTGTCCCTGCGCTTTCTCTTGGTAGTGGTCATATTGTTCGTAGTAACTGCAGCCTTGCTCCAGATTCCCGCCATCCAAACCAGGGCAACGAAAATTCTCACCAATTATCTTTCGGAAAATACAGGATATAAGGCAGATATCCAACGGGTAAATATTCGGTGGTGGGATGCGCTGAGTTTGAAAAATGTACGGGTTTATGACCTGGAGGATAGCCTTATGGTCAATCTTGAAGAAGTCTATATTGATTTCTCAGTGAGTGGCTTGATGGACAAGACAAGCCCTGGCTTTGATGAAATAAGGCTTAAAAAAGGCTTGGTCAGAATCCTAACCCATTCGGAAGCAAATGCACCCAATATTTCTACTTTTTTAGCCAGAATCACGGCCCTTACCAGGTCTTCTGATACGTCCCGGGTACGGGGCCCCATCAAGTTTAACATTGATAAAATTTCTTTTGATGAGACTTCTCTGGATATTATCAACTACAAAATGGAAGCCTTTCCAAGCGGGTTTGACTATGGGAAATTACGTTTCCGGGATTTGATTGCGGATGCAGATGATTTTTATATCCAAGGAGATACCATAGCTTTTGGGCTCAACTTTATGACCGGGGTGGAATCTACTTCGGGAATGGTTTTTCAACAATTACGGACCGATTTTATTTATTCCAATACCGGGATGGAATTCAAGAATTTGTTTTTGAAATCCAACGAGACCGAAATCAAAGACTATCTCAGATTCACCTATGACAATGTGACGGCGTTGAATGATTTTGTCCAGGAGGTGGATGTTTTTGCCAGCTTGGATGAGGCGGTATTGGATATTAGGGATTTGAGGTATTTTAGCACGCAATTTCCTGATATAGAGGACAGGATTTATCTAAGCGGCGATATCAGCGGAACCGTAAGTAAATTGGTTTCAGACCAGCTGTTGTTGCGGTTTGGGGAAAGGAGCGCCTTGTTCGGGAAGTTCAATATTGAAGGATTGCCTGACGTCGACAATACTTTTTTTAATCTTTCTCTTATGAATTCCACCCTTACCAGTAATGACCTGTCCCCCTATATTTCCAAAGAATCGCAGAGAGAGGTCAGTAAATTCCGGGAAATCCGATTCGATACCGACTTTCAGGGCTATTTGAAAAATTTCTCTGCCAATGGCGCTTTCCGAACGAGTATCGGCAGGATCAATGGGGATTTGAACTATAAGAATGACAATAACCAACCCACCTACAATGGTAAATTGGAACTTGTAGATCTCGATATTGGCGTGTTAATGGAAGATAGGAATAATTTCCAAAAGGCATCTTTGAAAGGGCGGATAAGAGGAACAGGAATGACCTTAGAGACGGCGCTGTTGGAATTACAGGCGGATGTGAGCAGTATCGGAATCAACAATTATAATTATACAGGCATCAGCACCAACGCCACCTACGGCAAGGATTTATTCAATGGAGAACTGACCATCGACGATCCCAACCTAAAGATGACTGTCGATGGGACCTTGGATCTTCGTAACCAAAAGGATTCGGCCCGATTGGTAGCCCAACTGGACACCGCCTTTTTGAAAGAGCTTAATCTTCTGGACAAGGAATCATTCCTGAGCGGCAATTTTGCATTGGATACGAAGGGAACCAATATTGATGAGATCGAGGGGGTGGCCCGATTCAAGGATGTGATGGTGAGTTATGAAGGCAGAAATCTCTTTTTGGACCATTTTATATTCCAATCTTTATTTACCGAAGATTCCCGGTTGATATCTTTAAACTCTGATTTGCTGGTGGCAGGCATCTCCGGTAATTTCAAAATGGCTGAGGTTACTAGAGATATCAAAAAATTATGGGAGGACTATTATTCCATTGTCACCAATGCAGAAGTCAAGGAGAACAAGGCGTTTGCCGACGAGTTGAATGAGTACAGCATTGATCTAAATGTCGATCTTAAGGATCCCAACCCCATCATCAACCTTTTAGATCCTTCCTTATCGATCTCTAAAGACACGCAATTGGAGGGGGCTTTTTATAGGACAGGGGAAAATACCATCCTCAACTTCTTCTCTTCGATTGACACGGTTTTTTATGAGGGAAATTATTTTCTTCATAACAATGTCGATTTCAATACCTCCAAAATCCATAACTCCAAAGAGGTGTTGGCAGCCTTTTATATTTTCTCGAAAAACCAACAACTGAATTCCGGGCTTAAATTTCATGATTTTTCTATGGAGGCCATATGGAACGAATCCGTGGTGGGTGTAACCCTGGGCTTGGACCAGTTGCAGACGGGAAGCTATGCCCGGATCAACAGTACCATCGATATCGCGGAGGACAGTACGACCATCGTTTTTGAACCTTCTGACATAAAGCTTTTGGATAAGCACTGGAGTTTTGAGAAGAACAATCTTATTACGATCACCCGGGATGATTTGGAAATCAAGAACCTGATGCTCTTTAACGAGAATCAATTCTTGTCCGCCAACGGGAACATCAACAAAAAACCGGAAGATTTTCTTCATGTGGAAATCAACGAGTTAAACATGGACTTTCTGAATGCCCTGGATTTGCGGGAATTTAAGGGTACGGCTAACGGGCTTTTCGCATTGAACGGCTTTTATGATAATACCGGAACAAAAGGAGGTCTGAGAATCCGGGATCTACACATCAACGATTTTCTGATAGGGAACATTGAGGCGAGGACCGATTTTGATGAGGGGAGTGCCAATCTGCTTCTGACCAATATCCGGGAGGGCAGAAAAATCATCGAGGTGGCTGGATCATTCGGGTCGGATGCAAAGGACATGGACATAAATGCCAAACTGTCTGAGGCGAATCTATCGGTATTAGAGCCTTTTCTCTCCAAGTACATAACAGGTTTGGGCGGCAGTATCAGCGGCGATTTTAAAGTGGTAGGATCTATGATTCAGCCCCAAGTAATTGGTTCGGGAGAACTTTCAGGCGGAACCTTTCGGATCAATTATCTTAACACGGTATATAAAGTGAATGGAAATGTTGCCTTTTCGCCGGATAACATCAGCTTAAAAGGCCTTACGCTTACTGACGTACAAGGCCACAACGCCACGCTTAGCGGCGGGATCACCCATGACCATTTCAGTAATTTTGTGCTGGATATTTCCTCCAACCTGAGCAATTTTCAGGTGCTCAATACCTCACTGAACAATAACAAGCTGTTCTATGGAACTGCATTTGCCAGTGGAGAGCTGGATATTTTCGGTGCGGCCAACAATCTAGAACTCACGGCACGCGCCACCACCCAGCCCAACACCCGGATCTATATCCCTTTGGCCTCTTCCAACGGCCAATTTCAGGAAGAATTCATCAATATCATAAATGTTAGGGACAGCACCCAAACGCGTGGTTCGGAAGCTGACAAGGACAGGACGACCATCAATAACTTCAGGATGAATTTTGACCTCAACGTCACGCCAGATGCCTATGCTGAAATCCAAATTGACCCCAGGACAGGTGAAAATATCCAGGGAAGGGGCCGCGGTGTATTGAACCTGTTAATTGACACACAGGGCAATTTTTCTATGACAGGCAATTATGAAATAGTGGACGCCTTGTATAACTTCTCCTTGTACAATGTGATCAACAAGAGGTTTGTTATCGAACCGGGGGGAAGAATAGCTTGGTATGGGGATCCATATGGGGGGATCATGAATATTAAGGCTGCTTATGAGGAGAGTGTTTCCCTGATCAGTCTGCAAGACAATACGGTTACTTCAGACATGCAGGACACACAGATGAAACGGAAGTACCCCCTTAAGATCGTCATGGATCTGAACGGCCCTTTGCTATCTCCTGACATTGCCTTTGATTTCGATTTCTCCAATTTCCCTGAGGGAGAATTGCAGATACCAATTTCCTCTTTCAAAAACAGGATTGCCAACGATGAGCAGGAGAAAAACCGGCAGGTATTTTCCTTGATTATGCTGCGGAGGTTTTCCCCCGCTGGCCAATTCAGCGGCGCAGGGATAGGGTTTTCCAACCTGAGTCAGCTGATCTCCTCTCAATTAAACAGCCTGATTGCCCAAGTGGATCAGAATCTTGAAATTGATTTTGATTTGGAGACGCTGGATGAGACCGCTTTGGAATCCTTTCAGCTGCGGGTGGCATATACGTTTTTGGATGGCAGGCTAAGGGTCATGAGGGACGGTGGTTTTACCGATTTTCAAGGGAATGCTGATTTGAACAGCATCGCAGGGGACTGGCAGGCGGAATATCTGCTTACTGAAGATGGACGGTATGTCATCCGTGTTTATAACAGGACGAATTTCAATAATTCCCTCACATCATTGAACATCAAAAATCCCAATACCTACGGTGTATCGCTTTCCCAGACTTTATTGTTCAGTTCCTTTAGGGAGCTTTTTCAGAAAAAGAATAGGAGAGGAGAACGCCTGAGGTACATCGACCCAGGGGAGCTGTTAAGGGAAAACAGAGAGGAGGTAATCTTGAAGGCCCCGCTGGAAATCAACAAAGTAAATCAACAAAGTGACAAGCCTCCGATTTCGATATATGACCTTCCAAAAAAGCTGTATAAGGAGGAATAAAAGGATAGGGTGACATTGGACTGAACCTTAAATCAAAAAAAAACATTAATACCGCAGTTAAATAATAAAGAGAAAGATGAACGTCGGGGACAAAGTTAGGCTATTGAGGGGCAATGAAGAGGGGATTATTACCAAGATCTCCCAGGGGGGCAGGATAGAGATTGAGATAGAGGATGGATTTCGTATTCCTGCGATGAGGAATGAAGTGGTGGTGATAAGCGAGGCCGAAAGGCAGTATTTTGGGGACGGTAAGGTGGCTGCTTCCCCTTCGGTCTCATCCAACAAGGCCGTAGGAAGCAGTGACGAAGGCCTTTATCTGGGTTACATCCCCCTAAACGACAAGGATCTCAGCTTATATTATATCAACAATACCGATAAGGATTTCGTCTACTCCATTGCAGAGGTGTCGGGCGATAATTCCTATACGGTGTCAGCAGGATTATCTGCTGCCAGGACGTTTAACAAGCTGGATGAAAAATCGATCGCCAAATTTGAGGAATGGCCCTTGTTACACCTGAAATTCATTCCGGTAAACCGAAGAGTGGAGAAAACCCTGCCATCGTTTGCAAAGAACGTGAAGTTGAAGGCTTCGTCTTTTTTCAAAGGAAAGAGCAAATTGCCTTTATTGGAAAAGGAAGGATTCCTATTCAAGATCGACCACCAAGAGAAGCCGCTTGACGTAAGGCAACTGAACAAGGAATTGTCGGAGGATAAGGGAAAGGAGAGCCTTCAGACACAATTTCATCGGCCGGAAAAAGAAATTGACCTTCACATCGAAAAACTAACGCCGGATCACGACTTGATGAGCAATAGTGAGATGTTGAAATTGCAGATGGAGGCTTTTGAAAAGAACCTGAATTACGCCATTGCCTCTGGAATGGATGAAATAAGCTTTATCCATGGGATTGGCAATGGTGTTTTGAAAAAAGAAATCCACAAGTATCTAAGTCAATTGGATAATATTAAGTACTTTCAGGATACCCAAAAGAGCCGGTTTGGTTATGGAGCCACACTTGTAAGAATTAATTAATAGTTATGCTTGAGAAGGGATCTCCGCTGTTTCATTTGTTTGAGAGCCAGTTTAACGAAGCCAGGTCATTTTTTAATGTTTTAGGAAAGAATTTTAAGTCCAAAAAGGCAATTGAACTGGAAGAGAAATTGATTTTCTTGAATATCTATCTTCATATTTTGAACAAAATCCATTTTAGGGAAGAGAGACTTAAATTCGAATCTTTTGAGCCATTTAAGCCCATATGTAAAGCCCTTAAACGGATCCATCATTTCAAATTGGCCGTTGCCGCGTTTGAGGAGGTTAAGGGAGCGCAGAGTTTTGCCACGTATGAAGGTTTTTTGATGGCAGAAAAAAAGGCTTTGTACAAGGAGGTGTATGAAGTTATGATTTCTTCGCCCCTCGATATTTGGGAGTCACTGTATGCAGCAGCGTACAGGTTTAGCAAAAAAATTCAGCCCTTGATGGTCAACACTGCCACCACCCAGTTGATCAGTGAGGAATTGGAATACCTTAATTTTAAAGAAAAGGATAGGTTGGACAGTGCAGCGCTCAGGGATATTATGGAAGCCTTGCAGGTGATCACCGTCGGCGAAAATATTAAAATTGCGGTAGGGTTAAATCCGCTGTTTACTGCGGATATTCACAAGGAAATGAAGGAACTTTCACAGCTGCTGGTTCAATGGCACCAGACCCATCTTTTTGCCCAGCATCTGAACTACTTCTTGTCGGAAAATGAACAGGTGGGCTCAAAATACCTGGAGATGGCCAAAAAAGTCAGGAGCAAAAAACAAAGGCTATCGGCAGAAGCCGACAGCCTTAGCAAAAGTCTGCTGATAAAGCTTACCGACTAAATTTTGTCCAATGCACTGGTGATATCGTTGACCAGATCTTCGGCATCTTCTATGCCGACACTCAGCCTGATCAATGAATCCGATAGGCCTACTTTTTCTCGCTCTTCTCTGGGTATGCTCGCATGTGTCATAGTCGCCGGATGTCCACAAAGAGATTCCACACCGCCCAAGGATTCAGCAAGGACGAAGATTTTCAGGTTTTCTAGCACCTTGATCGCATCCTCTTGCCTGTTGCCTTTGATGGTAAAGGAGATCATTCCCCCAAAATCTCTCATTTGTTTGGCCGCAATGGCATGGTTGGGGTGCGAATCGAAGCCCGGCCAAAATACGTTATCCACTTTGGGGTGGTTTTTCAGATAAAAGGCCACTGTCTTACCGTTTTGACAATGTCTTTCCATCCTGATGTGCAGGGTTTTGATTCCTCTAAGTACCAGAAAGCAATCCTGTGGCCCAGGAGTAGCTCCGCAGGCATTTTGGATGAACGCCAGGTCATTGGCCAAATCATCATCATTGACTACAATCGCGCCCATTACAACATCGGAATGTCCGCCGAGGTATTTGGTGGCGGAGTGCATGACAAGATCTGCCCCTAGGTCGAGTGGATTCTGGAGGAAGGGTGTGGCAAAAGTATTGTCCACGCCTACGATTATTTTATGTTCTTTTGCTATTTTGGAGACAGCTACAATGTCAATGATATTCATCATTGGATTGGTGGGGGTTTCGATCCAGATCAGCTTGGTGTTCTCCGTGATATATTCCCGGACATTTTCAGGATCTTCCATGGAGACAAAATTAAATTTGATGCCATATTTGGCAAACACCTTGGTGAATATTCTGTATGATCCTCCATACAGGTCGTTGGAACTTATGATCTCGTCCCCTGGATTGAACAGTTTGACTATGGCATCGATGGCTCCCAGCCCCGAAGAAAAGCACAGGCCATGTTTGCCGTTTTCAAGAGCGGCCAGGCTGTTTTGCAGGGCGGTTCTTGTGGGGTTGTGGGTACGGGAGTACTCGTATCCTTTATGGTCACCGGGAGATTTTTGGACATAAGTCGAGGTTTGAAAAATGGGGGTCATAATGGCTCCTGTAGAGGGGTCCGGCTCTACCCCCGCATGAATTGCTTTGGTTCCGAATTTCATATCTATATTATTTTGTCATTTAATTCTCCGAATTAATCAAACCTCTTTCAGCGAAAAGAAATTCCATTCTATTTTTTAATCAGTAGATTTGCCCCCATATGAGCAAAAAACAATCCGTTTTTTCCCGTCTAAAAGCCCTTTATAGCAGCAATCCCCTTATGGCTTGGGCAGTGGGATGGGTAAGCTTTGTTCCCTCTTTTGTCTCTTTAATTGTTCTTAATGCACTTTATACCGACCCCTCTTATTTGGGGCAGATCGACTTCTCGAGTAAGGACTTTTTATTTTATTATACGGTAGTCACATCTTTGTTGATGGGTTTTGCCTTACTTCCCACTACTTTTTTGGCCATATTTTCAGGATTTGCTTTTGGATGGCTTTCGCTTCCCTTTTTGATCCTTGGCTATACTTTCGCTACTATTATTGGATATCAGATAGGGAAGAAGCTAGACAAAGGGAGCCTTGGGTTTTTGTTGGCTAATTACCCCAAAGCTGCCCAAATGATCACAGATAAAAAGAATAAAATTTCACAACTGATATTTTTTGTCCGTTTGAGTCCTGTGATTCCTTTTGCCCTGTCGAATTTGTTGTTTTCCTTGTTGAAGATTGATTTGAAGAAAGTGGTTTGGATGGGGCTGTGGGGCATGCTTCCAAGAACTTTGCTGGCCTTTACTACGGGAGTGGTGGGGGAATCTTTGGTGGGTGCCTTGGAGGAAAATTCTGGGTCAAGACAATGGGCCGTTATTGCCCTGTTGCTTCTGCTTAGCATTTGGGGTATCTACCGTTTTTTCAAAAAATAATCAGATCTGTCACAGAGGTCGGTGTTATGTCTTACACCTTACTCCCCCTTCCCTTTTAATGCCTCAATCTCCCCCAGCGCCACCTCCGCATTTCCCGAGATCAGGTATTTTTTTCCCGTATTCAATTCAAGACAAAGAATCCTGGTTCTTCTCGTGGTTTCTTTTTTGAACCGTCGACCCTTAAGGATAAAATTCTCTCCCGGCCTAACGTCACTGAGGTAAACGGTGTTTTTATCTTCATTAAACTTATCGTACTTCCGTAATTCACGGGACAGGAAGAGATCGGCTCCTGTACTGGCCTTTGGGTTGATAAGGTAACGTTTTAGTGGGATCAAAACATCTTTGGGAAACACCAGGTCGGAGATCATGGGAGACATTAGCTTCTGAAACGACTTCTTCCACTCCAGCCCATGGGGTTTAATTTTCAAACCATATTGTTTAAAAGCCCGGTAATGTGCCACTTCGTGGACATAGGTGATAAGGAACTGATAAGGGTTTAAATCATGGTTGATGGTAATATGCTGGACTGTGCGGTCGGTACGGTACCGGAAGTCTCCCAGCTTGCTGCTGCGGGATTTGCTGATGGTGAATTGAAAAGGGTCTTCATACCACAGATCCCAACAATACTGCACCGACGCGACAGGCAACTTTTGCTCTAGGAGCGCATAAATTTGTGTTTTGACAGACAAGACTGGATTTTTAATGCTTTGTAAAATTAGAAAAACAAAGCCAAAAAAAAAGATCCCTGTTTCACAGGGATCCCTTGGGATTTCATTTTACTGGTGGACCGTTAGATGGCTACATCTACGGAATCGCCCATAACCTCAACAGAGTCTTCTTCCATAATTTCGGTGGTGTCATCCAAAAATTCTTCAGACCCCTCTTCAAGGATTTCGACTTCAGTGGCTTCTTGTTCTACGTTTTTGTTGCCACAAGATGCAGTAAATAACAAACCTGATACTGCGATTAATGTAAATAGTTTTTTCATTTGTATTGAGGTGCTTTAATTTTAGCGCACAAATGTAAATGGAAATTCTAATACAAAATTCGACTTTTCAATAATTATTTTTTTACTTCTTTTTGTAGGTTATTTTGATTGGAACCCCTTGGAAATCAAAGTTTTCCCGAATCCTATTTTCAAGGAATCTGGTATAGGGAGATTTGATGTATTGGGGCAGGTTACAAAAGAAAGCGAAGACCGGGTTTTTGGTGGGTAACTGGGTGATGTATTTGATCTTGATGTATTTTCCTTTCCATGCCGGTGGCGGGTATCTTTCGATTTCAGACAGCATGACATCGTTAAGTTTCGAAGTTGCTATCTTCTTGGTTTTGTTTTCATACACCCTTACCGCCAGTTCAATGGCCTGGAAGATCCGTTGCTTGTTAACTACAGAAGTGAAAATAATGGGTATCCATTTGTTCTCGCCCAGTCGCTCTCCTATCTCTTCTTTGATTTTATCCATGGTCTTATGGTCTTTGTCTATCAAATCCCATTTGTTGACCATGATCATTACCCCTTTGTTGTTTTTGATGGCGATAGAGATAAGATTGACGTCTTGGGATTCCAAGCCTCTTGTCGCATCCACCATAATAACAATGACATCAGATTCTTCGAGCGTCCTCAACGAACGCATTACAGAATAAAATTCGATGTCTTCTTTTACCTTCGCTTTTTTACGAATACCAGCCGTGTCGGTGATAATAAAATCCTGTCCGAAAAGTTGGTAACGGGTATGGATGGCATCCCTTGTGGTTCCCGCAACATCGGTTACAATGGATCGCTCCGTTCCCAACAAAGCGTTTACAAAGGAGGACTTGCCGACATTGGGTCGTCCAAGTATGGATATCTTGGGAATTCCGAAATCCGGATCTTCTATTCCTTCCTCCTCAAAATTCTTAATGATTTCATCCAACAAATCGCCCGTGCCGCTTCCTGTCGCTGCAGAAATGGGATATACTTCATTACTCTGCAGACCCAAGGAGTAGAACTCGCTTGCTGCGATAAGCCTTTCGGAAGTATCGGCTTTGTTGGCAACAATATAAATCGGCTTAGAACTGCCACGGAGTTCGTTGGCAAATTCCTCATCAAGGCCGGTGATCCCGTCAAAGCAGTCCACTACAAATAGAATGACCGAAGCTTCCTCAATGGCCAGCTTGACCTGTTTTCTTATTTCTGATTCATAAATATCGTCCGAACCGATGACATATCCGCCCGTATCGATTACGGAAAAATATTTACCTCCCCATTGGGCATGTCCGTAGTGACGGTCACGGGTAACGCCACTAAGGTTATCCTCAATGGCCTTTCGTTCCTCTACTAACCTATTGAAAAAGGTAGACTTCCCGACATTGGGTCTACCTACTATTGCTACTATATTTGACATGTTCCTTTATTTATTGGTCGTAACCAAATCTTCTCAATTTATTTTTATTTTTCCTCCAGTTGTCCTCTACCTTGACGTGAGTCTCCAGAAAAATCTTTTTGCCAAAGAAACGTTCCAATTCTTCCCTTGCTTGGATGCCTACCCTTTTCAGCGCTTTACCTCCCTGACCGATCAAGATGCCTTTCTGGCTGTCCCTTTCCACATAGATCTCCGCACGGATGCGTATGATTTCCGCTTCTTCATAAAAATCAACAATGGCTACTTCTGTGCTGTAGGGAATTTCTTTTTTATAGTTGTGGAAGATTTTTTCCCGAATGATTTCGGAAGCGAAGAAGCGCTCCGGCTTGTCGGTAAGTTCTTCCTTATCATAAAAAGGAGCATGGAAGGGCAGTCGGTCCAGGATTTCTTGAAGGATCCGTTGCGTATTAAAACCTTCCAAGGCAGATATGGGGATGACGGCTTCCGCTTTTACCCGCTCGGTCCAATAGGCCGTGACTTCTTCCAGTTGATTTTCTTTGGACAGGTCAATTTTGTTGATCACCAGAAGGACGGGAACTCCTGATTGGTTGATCTTCTCGATTACGTGCTCTATTTCTTCTTCATTCTCGTACAGGTCTGTGACAAAGACAATCACGTCGGCATCTTCCAGCGAGATATTGACGAAGCTCATCATGCTTTTTTGGAGCTCATATTTGGGCTTTATCATGCCGGGTGTATCAGAGAAAACAATCTGAAAATCGTCTCCGTTGATCAATCCCATAATGCGGTGCCGAGTGGTCTGCGCCTTGGAGGAAATGATGGAAAGCCGTTCACCTATAAGCACATTCATCAAAGTAGATTTGCCCACGTTGGGTTTACCCACAATATTTACAAATCCGGCTCTATGTGTGTTTTCGGTCATGAAGTATATTTTTTTACAAAGGTACTTGAATTTTCGCAAAGAAGTATTACCTTTGTAACACAATAGAGGGAAAGGGGAGTAAAAACAAAATTTTCTCTCTTTTGGAACTCTAAAACCATCAAGTTGGTTTATGTAATTAGGTCCGGGAACGGAGCTGTTTTTAAATAGACATTATAAATACCAAGATATATCGCGGGATGGAGCAGTTGGTAGCTCGTTGGGCTCATAACCCAAAGGTCACAGGTTCGAGTCCTGTTCCCGCTACTACAAGCCAGGCAGAAATGTCTGGCTTTTTTTATGCTTGCCGGTGTTCCAGTCTTTATCATGGTTTTGACTTAAAGGTGAATTGACGTGGAAATAACCGTCAGCTATTTGCTGTGAGGGTGGATTGCTCCCATCTTTCCGTAAATTTACACTCTGTGAATATTTTAGCAACTCTTCTGGCATTATTGACGCTGTTTTTATCCTCCCAAACACTCTGTTTGGAAGATCAGAGCCATTGGGACGATAGCGAACTCAGCAATGGGAACTGTTCCGATCAACCTGAAAAGCAGCTTCAATGCCTGCCTTTCTTTAGTTGTGGGGCTTGCTCTGGATTCACACCTTCACAATACAACAATTTCTTGAGTTTTTTCGCGGCCTTGTTGCCCCCGACCCAACAACCCAATCTTTCTCAATGGCTTTCCGACTTCATCCCTACAGAACTGATAAAGCCTCCATCATTTTAGGTTTGGTTTATTCTTTTTTTCAATCTTATCTAAAAAACTATGAAACGATATATCATGGCCCTCTTGGCCATGGGTTTTAGCACGTTGTGCTTTGCCCAAACTACTTATCAAGCCCAGATTCTGGACGAAGAATCCGGCGATCCTTTAGCGGGAGCTACCCTTTATTTCCCTCAGCTTGAGATCGGGGGAACTGCGGACAATAAGGGATGGGTTTCAGTATCCAATATACCAGAGGGTACACACAACCTACAAGTCCAATATCTAGGCTACGAAACACAGCATCTGAAAGTGACTTTTCCTTTGGAAGACAAAGAACTGGTTATTTTTAGACTGCATCATGCGCATGAGGAGCTGGAAGTCTTACTTGTCCAATCCAACAGGAGTAGCAGGGTCATCGAAGACGTCCCCACCCGAGTGGAAATCATTGCGGGGGAAGAACTTTCTGAAAAAGGAAATATGAAGCCAGGCGATATTCGGATGCTTTTGAACGAAAGTACGGGCATTCAAACCCAGCAAACTTCTGCAACCAGTTACAACTCCAGTATCCGGATTCAAGGTCTGGATGGAAAATATACCCAGCTCTTAAGAGATGGACTTCCTTTATATTCTGGCTTTTCATCTGGCTTGAGCTTGATGCAAATTGCGCCTTTGGACCTGGCTCAGGTGGAAGTGATCAAAGGCTCCTCCTCTACGTGTAAATTCCGGTGATCTTGACCACCAATCCGGTCATCCTGACCACCCTTGTCTTTAGGGTTTTCAGTTACCGTTTTAATGGCTGTTAAAGTTATCGTTTTTTTCTCATTGATTC